>Ga0316217_10000001_pt1 | contig 447525 bp, 350 predicted proteins | sample 1anoAmetaG_FD_203633 | JGI IMG/M metagenome (GOLD analysis project Ga0316217, IMG submission 203633) | Freshwater microbial communities from Trout Bog Lake, Wisconsin, USA - 1anoA | ecosystem: Environmental > Aquatic > Freshwater > Lake > Hypolimnion/Profundal zone | place: USA: Wisconsin... | reverse complement strand
ATGATCGGCGTCGGCGGAGCGGGCGCTCCTTACACCTTCTCGGCCACGGGGCTTCCCGCCGGGATCACCATGTCGATCGGCGGCACCATCTCCGGCACGCCTAGTGTCAGCGGCACCTTCAACTACACTGTCACCATCACCGACAAGTCCGGCAACACCGGCACCTCCAACTGCTCGGTAACGGTTTCGTGTACCGGCAGCATAAGTGGCCATGTATTGCGTGACTGTGACGCAAACGGAATCGGCGAATCCGGTCTTGCGGGCATAACGGTGACGCTGAAAGATTCCGGCGGCCACGTGGTAGCCACCACCCTTACCGCTGCTGACGGACTCTACCAGTTCAATAACCTTCCTGCTGGATCCTATACCGTGGTGGTCGGGATCTCGGCGATCGATTACAAACAGACCCTTGACCCGGATACAGTCAAGGACAGCCAGACCGTAGTGACCCTGGCTTCCGGACAGAACGTTGTCGGCAAGGACTTCGCGTATACCGGCATGAAACCAGGCATAACGCTGACCCAGACTGCAGACAAATCAACTGCTAACTGCGGCGAAACCATCACCTATACCTTTGTTGTTACCGATACGGGCAATACCTGCTTCTATGGCGGCGTGACCGTGGATGACGCCTTGCTTGGCGGGCAAATCTTCCACCAGACTCCGGTTTCGCCGGGGCAGACCATCACCTTCACGAAGACCTATGTTGCCAAAGCTACCGATCCCAGCCCGCTGGCCAGCACTGCTACGGCTACTGGCCACGTGCCGACAGGTATCGGCCTTACTGACGTAACGGCGACCGCTGCCGTTTCGACTGTGCTCAAATGTTCCGCAGTCTCCACCACCTGCATCGGCATCACCGCGGTGCGTGGCTTGGCGATCACCCCGGTAACGATGATCGGCATCGGCGGAACTGGCGCTCCCTACACCTTCTCGGCCACGGGACTTCCGACCGGGATCACCATCTCGACGAGCGGCACTATCTCGGGCACTCCCACTGTCAGCGGCACCTTCAGCTACACCGTGACGGTCAAGGATGCGGCGGGCAACATCGGTACGTCCAATTGCTCGGTCACGGTCACTGCTCCGATCACGGGCTGCACCTACACCCTCGGTTACTGGAAAACTCACTGCAACTGGCCGGTGACTTCGCTTACGCTCGGCCAGAAGAGCTATAACCAAGCTGACCTTACTACTATCCTTAAATCGAGCGTTTCCGGCAACGGGCTGATTTCCCTCGCTCACCAACTGATCGCCGCCAAGCTCAATATTGCCAACGGCGCCTCCACCACCCCGGAAGTGGCGAGCAACCTCGCCGCTGCTGACGCACTGATCGGAAGCCTGGTTGTCCCGCCCATAGGATCCGGGTATCTTGCCCCCGGCCTGACCAGTTCGTTCGAAAGCGTGCTGGATACCTACAACAACGGCCTTGCTTCCGGTGGTCCGGCGCACTGCGGCGACGGATGTCCGATCCCTCCGCCGGTGCAGATCTGCACCGGCAGCATCGGCGACTTCGTCTGGAATGACGGCAATGCCAACGGGCTTCAGGACGGAAGTCCGAGCATTGGCATCCCCGGTGTCAAGGTCACTCTGTACAACGTAGCCACCGGCATCACCACAAGCACAACCACCGACAGCAACGGCAAGTACCTGTTCTCCGGCCTTTGCGCCAGCAACTACACGGTGACGGCAGCCACTCCGTCCGGATGGAAACTCTCGCCCAGCTTCCAGGGGACCGACCGGACCAAAGACAGCAACGGCAGCCCCGCCTCGGTTACCCTTGCCACCAACAGCAGCAGCGACCTCACCATCGACTTCGGGTTCTACCCGAGCGCCGTGACCACCTGCACCGGCAGTATCGGGAACTTGGTGTGGAACGACCTTGACAGGGACGGCATTCAGGACACCGGTGAACCCGGAATTCCCGGGGTGGCGGTGACGTTGACCGGCAACAGCAAGACCATCACGACCACCACCGATGTCAACGGCAACTATCAGTTCACCGGTCTGTGCGCCGGCACCTACACGGTCACGGTATCAACACCGTGCACCTATTCTCCTTCGCCCACCGCGCAAGGAGGGGACACGGCCAAGGACAGCAACGGCAGTCCGATCGCCACAGTTACCCTTGGGAGCAACTCCACCTCCAACCAGACCATCGACTTCGGCTTCTTCAAGTCCCCGACCACCTCACAGGGCTCGGGGTGCAGTCCCGGATACTGGAAAAATCACAACACTAACTGGCCGACGGCCTATCGCACCTCCGACTGCTTCGATACGGTCTTCGGAACCAGTGCCTGTTCGCTCAGCCTGAACAATTGCATGAGCCAGGGGGGAGGCGGACTGATCGCTCTGACGCGCCAGGCGGCCGCCGCCCTGCTCAATGCCGCGGACCCCAGGATCAACTACCCCTTGACGGTCGACCAGATCAAGGCTGCGGTTAGAAATGCCATTGCGCGAGGTCAGTATGCCGACCTGACTAATCTGCTCGATCACTACAACAACCTCGGTTGCCCGTTTTAACCAGTTGAACCCGCAGTAACAAGGAAGGGGGAGTGCCATCCGGCATTCCCCCTTCCTTAGTTTTTGAACCGAACATCTGGCGTCGCCAGCCTCATGCCCCAACCGGCGGGGCGGCGCCCGACCCCGACCCGGGACCGCCTGCCGTCAGCAGTGATACAGCACCTTGTCGGCACTCCCTTTTACCAGCCTCCCTTCGTCGGTAATGACCTCCCAGACGGCAACCTGTTCCTTCAAAACACGGTCCAGCAGGCCGTTCAGGTTCGCATGGCAGGGCTGGCGCATGCCGTGATAGTCAACCAGCGGCCCGATGGGGCGGAAATGCACGCTGAAGCGGGCCAAAAGCCGCAGCAGCGAAGGCTCCATGACGGCGAACCACTCAGTGACTCCGTACTCAAAACTCATCTGCACCAGGCCCCTGATCAGGCCCAGGGTGATGAAGGGCATGACCCGCCGGGTGTCGGCGTCCAGGGCCTCCTCCCCAGCACCACTGCGCCGGAATTCCTTGGACACCGCGAACCGGGAGACTTCCGCCGACTTCGCCGTCAGGAGAATGCGCGGGTCTGACAGCATGGGGTGGTCGCAGATTCTTTGCATGGGAAAGCTCTCGTCAAGGGAGTCCTGCCGCGGCAGGATCAGCCTCGCGGTGCCGGCGACCGAGGCGCCCGACGGGTCAAGCAGCAGCGTGTGCACGGACCGGCAGTCGAATTCGTCGGTCTCCTGTCCTTCCGGGTGCTCCCAGGGATTTTCGTACTTGTGCTCCTTACAGTACACTTGGTAGCGCAACTGGTATGCCTTTTCCTGCAGAGCGGGCGTGTTCGCGGTGAGCACCTTGAAGCAGCGATTGAATGAGTGGGCAAGATTCAGGCTGCCGGCTACTGGGGCCCTCTGCCCCACGCGCACTTCGTTTACTGGCATCATACGGTCTCCCTCCTGTTTTAGTAAATTGCAGGGTCTACTCTAGCCCTGGTAAAGTCGACCTGAATCTGCCCCAGTGCCCTGAGACAAAAAAAGCCGGGAGCCTAATATCTGGAGAAGATATTTCGGCAACCCGGCTATCTCAAGGAGACCCGTAGGCTTTCCGTCCTACCCTCGCGGGTAGTTTAGTATTGTCGTTTATCAATTAAAGTTGCTGAATTATATCTTACAATTTCTGCCAAGGCAACAAAATATTTATCAAGATAATACTTATTTTCTGGTGACTTGACTGTCGAAACGAACTGCGGAGAAGCCCTGCGCCGTCTGTCCGTGAGATAATGAAAAACGGTTCACCAAAATTGCCAGCTGCCAGTGTAAAGCACATAGATGCCGAGAAGGAGATTCGTCACCGCATGGCTCAGGACGCATTGAGCCACGCTTTTGGTCCGATACAGAAGCAGATTGTAGGCAACCCCTGCCATTATGCCTGCGAGGTACATATTGTGTTCCAGTCCAAAAAGCACGCTGCTGATCAGAAAGGAGGGCCAGGTGAAGCGGCCGATGGGGACTTTTGCAAAGTCAGCGGCAATCAGGTAACGCAGCAAAAAGGAGCGCCAAAAGAGCTCTTCCATGACCGGAACCACTGCCGCCGCGCCCAGGAGCCGGACCCCCGCAAGCAGAGGGGCCGATGCCCCGAAAAGCCCCGGATTGTAGCCGCCTGGCTTGCCGATGGTGGCAAAACCCCAGTCCATGCGAATCCATAGCACGAAGACCACGACTCCCGTGGTGGCACTGAGCAGGGTCGGCAGGGGCGCACCGAGGTCGCGAAAGTCAAGTTCTCGGTAGCTCTTGCGCAGCCACACCAAAAGGGCGGCCGTGGCAATGGCCTTGATCGGATAGGCCGCGGAAGGTGGGAACGCCGCAAGTTGGCCGAGGCCGAAACCGCTGCCGGCCAGGGCGCGCAGCACCTCTTCGAGGCCGATAAAGGTCATGAAGAGCGCGAATGGTACCACCTGCGCGGGGGTTTTGCAAAGAATAAATTCGGCGTTTTCGCTTGAGTTATCTGGCATTATCCCTCGGTTGGCAGTGAGTGTGAGGTAATTAAAATGTTTGGTCGAAGGAATAGTATTGGTGTAAACCAACGCGGTCTTGCCATGAAGCAGCCAAAAACCGCAGCTGATAGATAACTGCGAAATTCCAGTCATATAACTGGCGTAGCAGATGAGTCATATCGGGGTAGGTGCCGACTTTGGTACCGCTCCAGGCAGGCGGCGCCCCTTCGACAACTGGCACTGGTCCGGTGCTCGCCACAACATTGGCATAAATTAATTAGGCGTTGATTTGTTTCTTGACAAAATACGGCATATCTGAGTTAATGGCCATGCTAGCATTGACAATTGCTTATGTCATCTTAAAATCACGAGGCGATGCCTCATTCTGTCAGTCAATCAAGACACATTCGAAACCGGCTTACACCTGGGCTGGCCTGTTCTCTTGCCCATCGGGCGGGTCCTGAACTAATGTGCCCGCGACTAACAATGCAGCGGAACCGTTTCCCTCGGGTAACTCCATGCAAAGCTACAAATTCACCGTGGATCGCGAACTGAACCTGCGTACCTGGGACAAGAACCTGGAGCGTATCCGCAGGAAAATGAGCTCGGAGGTGGCGGGAACCCCTTATTACGAGCTGCTGCCGCGCCTGTGGAACGGCAAGGGCGACGCGGTCTCCAGGGTGATCCGCTACGGCAAGCCCTTGCTGCTCAAGGACTACCAGGTGCGCTGCTTCTTCGGCCTGTCCCAGGTCGACGTCGAAATCACCCCCTTGTCGGACGGGAGCGCCAAGGTGTCGGGAGCGCTGGTCACCCTGACCGAACACGCCGGCTGCTCGCTGTTCCAGGACCTGCAGCGCTCCCAGACCCTGATCGATATCGGCAAGGTCTCCGTCACCCTGGCCCACGGGGTGAGAAATCCCCTGAACGCCATCAAGGGCGCCGTGGTCTACCTTAAGGAGCGCTACCGCGCCGACGCCACCTTCCTCGAGTTCGAGCAGATCATAGAGGAGGAGATCACCAAGCTGGACCACTTCATCTCGCGGTTTCTCAGCACCTCCTTCCTGGACCGGGAAATGATCGACACCGACGTGAACGCCCTGCTGGAAAAGGTCGCCAAGATGACCTCCCTGCAGGCACGGGCCGGCAAGGTCAACTTCGTGCAGCAGTTCGCCGAGGTACCCATGGTGAGGATAGACTCCTTCCAGCTGGAACACGCCTTTCTCAACGTCATCAACAACTCCCTTGAGGCGATGCCCGAAGGCGGCAGCATCACCCTGCGTACCAGCTGCGCCCGGAAAAACCAGACCCAGTTCGTGGTGGTGGACATCACCGATACCGGCCTGGGGATGGCCTCCAAGGAGCTCCTGCTCCCCCGCAAGAAGGAGGCGGTCGTGAAGGGGAAGGGGTTCGGACTCTTCATCACGCGGGAGATCGTCCGCTACCATGCGGGCCACATCGAAATCATCAACGGCAAGCGGGCCGGCACCACCATCAGGATCCACCTGCCGGTAGAACTGCAAGGAGGGGTGTCATGAGCAATGCCAGAACGCAGCACACGGTGCTGGTCGTGGACGACGAACCCAACGCCATCAAGGTGCTGGCGGCGATCCTGGTCAGCGAGGGGTACAAGGTGTTCCAGGCCCAGGACGCGGAGAGCGCGATCAGGGTGCTGGCCCGGGAGGATGTCGCCGCGGTCATCACCGACATGAAGATGCCGGGCAGGGACGGCATGGAGCTGCACCAGCAGATCCAGAGGCGCTTCCCCGAGATCCCGGTGCTCTTCCTGACGGCCTACGGCACGGTCGACTCCGCGGTGCACGCCATGACCTGCGGCGCCTTCTACTACTTCGTGAAGCCTCCCGAGTACCCGAAGCTGCTGGCCGTGCTCGCCCTCGCCGTGCAGCAGCACTACCTCAAGAAACGCGCCACCCAGGGCAACAAGCTCGCCGAGCGCGGCCACGGCATCATCGGCGCCGCGCCGCAGATGCTGAAGATCTTCGAGAACATAGAGGACGTCAAGGATTCCCTGAGCTCCGTGCTGGTCTGCGGGGAGACGGGCACCGGCAAGGAGTTGGTGGCCCGGGCGCTGCACTACTGCTCCGTCAGGAAGGACAAGCCGTTCGTGGCGGTGAACTGCGCCGCCATCCCGAGGGAGCTCATCGAAAGCGAGCTGTTCGGCTTCGAGCGGGGCGCCTTCTCCGGCGCGGTGGCGCGCCGCATCGGGCGCTGCGAGGAGGCGGGGGAGGGCACCCTGTTCCTGGACGAGATCGGCGAGCTCGACCTGTCGCTGCAGGCCAAACTCCTGCGGGTGCTGCAGGAAAAGGAGCTGGAGCGCCTGGGGAGCAACACCAAGATCAAGGTGAAGTTCCGGCTGGTCTGCTCCACCAACCGCAACCTGAAGCAGGAGGTGGCCGCCGGCAACTTCCGGGAGGACCTCTTCTACCGTCTGAACGTGGTGGAAATCACCATCCCGCCCCTGAGAGAGCGCAAGGAGGACATCGTGCAGCTGCTCAACGCCTTCGTGTACGAGTTCGCCCAGCGCGAGGCCAAGCGGCTCACCGTCTCCGACGAGGTGGTGCGTCTCTTCTGCAGCCACCCCTGGCCGGGAAACGTCAGGCAGCTGCGCAACGTCGTGGAGCGGGCCGTGGTGCTGGCCCGGGGGAGCCGGATCACCGAGCAGTACCTGCCGGAGGAGTTCCAGGCGACCGCCGCCGGGGGGCGTCCTGAGAGCGCCCTGAAGACGCTCAGGGAGTTGGAGTACGCGGCAATCCAGGACGTGCTCAGGGAGTGCCAGGGGAACAAGTCGTCCGCGGCCAAGATCCTCGGCATCTCGAGAAAGTCCTTTTACCACCGCCTGAAGGCGGTGAACGCCTAGCGGGAACCCTCTTGGCCGGGCCCCGGCCCGGCGCCCGGTGTTTCCAAAGGTAACAGATGTTTCATTGATATTTAATACTATTTGGGTCTTGCTGAGAAAAGGTGTATCCATCGGATACACCTTTTTTTGCGTTTGACCCCGGTTGGCGGATCCGGTGTCTCTCTGGTATACGCTTTGGCGCCTCTGCCACGCCAGGCGCGATCTGCGCCCCCCTGCCCGCCGCAAATTCTCATAATTAATTTCTTCGGACAAACTCATTATTAAACGGGATCTTAGGCCGGCAGCTCGGAGTTCCCGGGGCTTGCATAAGCGTACTATTATAAACGTTGTCTTAATTCGGTACTGTCCTTGCTGTAGTGGGGCATGCTCATTGAAGGCAAGAAAATACTGATCATTGACGAGGCCGGTTTTTCCCGGGTCTGCTGCGCCATCCTGGAGGATGTCGGGTGCTCCGTGGCGCGCTTTGGCTCGGACCAGGGGGACTCCCCCTGGGAGGAGGGGCACAACCTCGGGTTCGTCATCGTGAGCTATCCGTACGGGCTTTCCCTCTTCGAGCAGATCAAAAGGCTGGGGATCCCCATCATCGTCCTGGCCGACCACATCAGCCGGGAGCTGATCGTGCTGCTGGAGGAACAGGAGAAATCCTTTTGCATGATAAAACCCCTCGACTTCATGAAATTCACGAACCTTGCCCTGGAGCTGGTGCACCAGGAACTGTCCTGCCACGGAGGTTACCGCTTTGTTTAGATCAATCATTTCCGTACTGGTGATATCCCTGAGCGTCGCCGGCTGCGGCGGCAAATCAAAGGAGGACCTGCGCGCCGAGGCCGAGAAGCAGCTCAAGGCGGGCAACCAAAACGGCGCCATCGTGCTGCTGAAAAACGCCCTGGAGAAGGACGGGAACTATCTGGACGCCCGCCAGTCGCTAGCCAAGGCCTACCGCGCGGCGGGGAAGCTGGAACAGGCCGAGAAGGAATTCAAGAAGCTGCAGATGCAGGACCCCACGCGGGCCGGCATCGCCTTGGAGCTGGCCGCCCTCTACAACATGACCGGCCGCGGGGAGCTGGCGGTCTCCGAGGCACAGAACTTCCTGAAGAGCCACCCCGACTCCGTTGAGGCCTACGAGGTGCTGGGCACCGGACACGCCCTGAAGGGAAATTACGACCAGGCGGAAAGCGACTTCCTGAAGGCGCTGCAGCTGGAACCGGGCCGCTCTTCGGCGCGCATCTCGCTGGCCTCGGCCTATGCCAGCCGGGGCAAGCTGCACGAGGCGCACGCCCTGCTGGACCAGGTGGTCGTCTCCGACCCGAAAAACCCGAATGCCTGGGCCACCCTGGCCAACCTGGAACTCGCCATGGGAAACCGGGACCGCGCGCTGGTCTGCTACCGCAAGATCACCGAGATCAATCCCGCCGACCTGTCGGCCCGCTTTCAGTGCGGCATGCTCTACCTGGACGCCAGGGACGAGGCCAACGCCATCAAGATGGCGAGCGAGCTCTTGAGCAAATACCCCAAACGTCCGGAGGGGCACCTGATCAGGGGGATCGTGCTCTACCAGCAGAAATCCTACTCCGACGCGGTGACCGAACTGCAGAAGACCCTGCAGATCGCCAAGAGCGCGACGGCCTACTACTACCTCGGGCTTAGCCACTACAACCGCGGCGAGCTCGAGTTGGCCCTGGCGCAGTTCCACAAGTCCCTGGAGCTGAACCCCGGCATGGGCAAGTCGCGCCTCATCATCGCCACCATACTGCTCAAACAGAAAATGGTCGACGAAGCGGTCGCCGAGGGGCAGCGCGCCGTGCAGGGCGATCCGAAAAGCGCCCTGGCCCACAACATCCTGGGAAGCGCCCTGCTCGCCAAGGGGCAGTTCGACCAGGCGCTCAGGGAAATCAACCTGGCGCTGGATCTCGATCCCAAGCTGGTGGACGCCCATCTCAAGAAGGGGTTTTTCAGCATAGCCAAGGGACGGGTCCGGGAAGGGGAGATCGAGCTGGACACCGCCCTGAAGGTGGCCCCCGAGCTGCTCAGCACGCGCTACCTGGTGGCCGCTCAGCACCTGAGGTCGCGCGACTACGCGAAGGCGGTCCAGGTCATAAGGGAAGGGCTCCGGGGGCAAAAGGGGGACGCGCCGCTGTACGACTACATGGCCCAGGCGCTCTTTGCGGACGGCAATGAGGCGGAGGCGCTGAAAAGCCTGCAAAAGGCGAAGGAGGCGGACCCGGCCTACTACGCTCCCTACTTCACCCTCGCCCTGTACCAGGTCGCCAAGAAAGCCCCGGACAAGGCGCTGGCGGAGTACGCCGAGGTGCTGAAGCGCGACCCCAAGAATCTGCAGGCGCTGCTCAGGACGGCGGAGGTCCAGGATGCGCAGTCCAAGCCCGACCTGGCGCTCGCCACGCTGCGCAGGGCCAAGGATACCGGGAATCCGGAAGGGGCGCTCGCCCTGGCCAACTACCTGGTGGCCCGCAAGGAGCCCGGCCAGGCGCTGGACGTGCTTGATGCGGCCCTCAAGGCGCAGCCGCACCACGCGGGGCTTTGGGCGCTGAAGGGGAAGACCCTCGGCAGCCAGAAGAAATTCCGCGAGGCGCTGGCCTGCTTCGAAGAGGTGGAGGCGACGGCGCCGGAGCAGGCGCTCCCCCTGAAAGTCGTAACCTGCCTCGCCCTGAAGGATTTCCCCAAGGCGCAGGAAAGCGCCCGTGCCCTGATCCGCAGGAAGCCCGCCTCGGCCGACGGCTACGTGGCGCTCTCCCTCGTGTACCAGGCCCAGGACGACCTGGGGCGTGCGGCCGATGCCCTGCGCGACGGCCTCAAGGCCGACCCCGGCAACAACCAGGTGCACATGGCGCTCGGGGAGCTCTGCACCCGGAAGAAGGATTACCCGGCCGCGCTCGGCTGCTATCTGGACCTTTTGAAGCGCCAGCCCGGGTATCTCCCGGCACTGTTCGCCAAGGGAGCGGTCTACGAGCGGATGGGGAAAAAGGCCGATGCGGTGCGCGCGTACCAGGAGAGCCTGAGGCTCTCCCGGGACTTCGTTCCCGCCCTCAACAACCTGGCCTACCTCTACGCCACGGGGCTGGGGAGCAAGGGCGAGGCGCTGAAGCTCGCCGGGCGTGCCTACCAGCTCGACAACAAAAGCGGCGGGGTCATGGACACCATGGGGTACTGCCTCTTGGTGAACGGGAAGAAGGACGACGCCAGGAAGCTCCTGGAGCAGGCGGCGACGGCGCTCCCCAAGGATCCCACGGTGCACTACCATCTGGCCCTGGCCTACCGCGAGGGCGGGAACCGGGCCCAGGCGCTGAAGAGCCTGCAGAAGTCGCTTGACCTTGGCGACTTTCCCGAAGCCAACGCAGCTAGACAACTGCTTGCCCAGCTGAAGGGGTAGGCGAGCATCGGTGGTTAGCATGGCCTTATTTCTCTACATATCCGGGGATGTCGTGCTGTCGGTGGCCGCGCTGTACCTGGCGTTCCTGATCAGGTTCGGCGCCCTGCCGGACTACGCCTACCCGCTGACCGCCGCCGGCGCCGGGAGCATGGCGTCGTTCGTCGCGGTGCTGATCTTCACCTCGTTCTTCATGGAGTTCTACGACCGCGACCAGAAGGAGGACTCCCTGGAACTGCTGGTGCGCGGCGTGGTGCTGGTCCTGACGCTGTTCTTCGTCTTCTCCGCGCTGTACTACATGGTGCCCGACATCATGTTCGGCCGCGGGGTGCTGCTGCTCGCGCTGAGCGTTTTCGGCGCCCTGCAGTTCCTCTGGCACCTGGTGATCCGCAAGGGGCTGCGGCTCCCCGGGCTCGCCAGCCGCGTGCTGGTGCTGGGGACCGGGCCCCTGGCGCGCCAGATGGGCGCGCTCATCAACGACTCGAACCGCAACTACGTGCTCACCGGGTACTACAGCTGCGCCGGCGAGGCGATGGAGGTCCCCTCCGACGACGTGGTGAGCAACGGCCACGGCCTGGTGGCCGCGGCGCTGGCCGAGAAGGTGCACAAGATCGTGGTCTCCCTCTCCGAGCGGCGCGGGGTCTTCCCGATGAAGGACGCCCTGCGCCTGAAGTTCTCCGGCATAGAGGTGGACGACGCACCGTCCTTCTACGAGGAGATGACCGGGAAGCTGCTCATCGAAAGCGTCACCCCCAGCTGGTTCATCTTCTCCAACGGCTTCCGGCTGACCGCCTTCATGAGGATAGGCAAGCGGATCGGGGACCTGGTCTTCTCGGTGCTCCTTTCGCTGGCGTCGCTGCCGCTGCTCCCCTTCATCGCCCTGGCGATCCGGCTCGACTCCCCGGGGAGCATACTGTTCCGGCAGACCCGGGTCGGGGAGCACGACAAGCTCTTCGAGCTCTACAAGTTCCGCACCATGCGCCAGGACGCCGAGAAGCTGACCGGGGCGGTCTGGGCCCAGAAGAACGACCCCCGGCTCACCAGGCTCGGCGGCTTCCTGAGAAAGACCCGTCTGGACGAGCTCCCCCAGCTCTACAACGTGCTCAGGGGCGACATGAGCTTCGTGGGTCCCCGCCCGGAGCGGCCGGAGTTCGTCAGCAAGCTGGAGGAGAAGATCCCCTTCTACGGCAAGCGCCACTTCGTGAGGCCGGGACTCACCGGCTGGGCGCAGGTCAAGTACCAGTACGGCTCCTCCGTGGACGACGCCGTCGAGAAGCTGCGCTACGACCTTTACTACATCAAGAACCTCACCCTGTACCTGGACCTTCTGATCGTCATCGAGACGGTCAAGGTGGTGCTCCTGGGCAGGGGGGGACGATAGGAGACCCACGCTATGAACCGCTGTCTGCTTTTGGCCTTTTCACTCTGGCTCCTCCTTTGCGCCGGCGCCCCCGCCGCGGCCCTGGCTGATGACTACCTGATCGGCGACGGCGACGGACTGCTGATCTCGGTCTGGGGCGCCAAGGAGCTGGGAGGGACGGTGACGGTGCGCCCCGACGGCAAGATCACCCTCGAGGCGGTGGGGGACGTGGTCGCCTCCGGCTTCACCCCGATGAAGCTCGCCGAGGACCTCTCCGAGAAGCTGAAGTCGGTCATCAAGAAGCCGATCGTCACGGTCACGGTGAGCTCCATCACCAACAACAAGGTGTACCTCTTCGGCGGCGGGGTCCCCTCCGGGATCATGAATCTCCCCGACCGCACCACCCTGCTCAGGTTCCTGTGCCGGCTGGTGAGCCTCAAGGGGACCGACCTGGCGCACGCCTACATCTACCGGGACGGCAAGAAGCTCGGCGTGAACTTCTACGACATCTTCGTCAAGGGAGAGCTCTCCAAGGACGTGCCGCTCAAGCCCGGCGACGTGCTCTACCTGCCCGACAACGAGTCCAACAAGATCTACCTGACCGGGGCCGTGAACGCGCCGAAGACCATCTTCCACCGCGACGGTCTGAGGATCCTGGACGCCATCCTGGAGGCGGGCGGCTTCACCAAGTACGCCAAGGAGAACGACGTGCTGCTGGTGCGCAAGGGGGCGAGCGAGATCTCCATCAAGGCCAAGGACCTCATGAAGGACGGGGACCTGAGCCAGAACGTCCTGCTGCAGCCGGGCGACCTGCTGATCGTCAAAGAAAGCCTATTCTGATACACACGGAGCCTGCCGGTATGACACAGCACAGTAACGACATCCAGAAGTACCTGGAAATGGTCCGCAAGCGGAAGTTCCTCTTCCTGGCGGTGGCCCTGCTGGTGGCCTCCGTGGTCTGCTGGGGCAGCTTCTTCCTCCCCAAGCAGTATGAGGCGAAGAGCACGGTCTTCATCGAGCACAACATCATCAAGGACATGGTGAAGGGGGTCACCGTGGTCCCCACCTCCGTGGAGGACAAGATCCGGGTGCTCAAGTTCGCCCTCCTGAGCCGCGAGTTCGTGCTGAGGGTGCTGCGCGACCTGGACCAGGACATCAAGAGCAAGAACGACCGGCAGCTGGACCAGATCGTCACCGATTTCCAGAAGAACACCGACATCACCATCAAGGGGAACGACCTCTTCTTCGTGAAGTATCGCGACAAGGACCCCAAGCTGGCGATGAACTACATCAACACCCTGGTCAGGAAGTACCTGGAGGAGAACATCACCTCGAAGAAGGCGGAGGCCTTCGGCGCCAACAAGTTCATCTCCGAGCAGGTGAACGTGTTCAAAGCGAAGCTGGACAAGACCGAGGAGGCCATCATCAAGTACCGCCAGCAGAAGGGGGTCTACATGGCGGTTGATGACAAGGGGCTCATCGGGGAGATCAAGGCCTACCAAAACGAGATCGAGGCGCAGCGCATCCACCTAAACGAGCTGATCGCGACCCGCAACTCGGTGAAGCGGCAGCTGCAGGGGGAGGAGCCCTTCACCATAGCCGCGCTGAACACCAAGAAGCCCTTCGGCGCCCACAGCCAGATCGCCTCCATGGAAGGGAAGATCAAGCGGCTTTTGGTGAGCTACACGGAGAACTACCCCGAGATCCTGAAACTGCGGGCCGAGATCGAGGCGCTCAAGAAGCAGCCGGCCAGCGGCGGGGACTACACCGGCGCCGAACCCGAGGTGAGCACCCTGAACCCGATCCACCAGGACCTGAAGCAGAAGATGTTCCAGGCGGAGTCCGAGATCGAGGCGGTCAACGCCAAAATGAAGCAGCTGCACACCATGGTCGCCCAGAAGGAGAACGAGCTGCGCAACATCCCGGAATCCAAGAGAAAGCTTGGCAACCTGGAGAACGAGCGGAACACCCAGCAGGGGATCTACGAGCAGCTGGTCATGCAGCAGGGGAAAAGCGAGGTCTCCAAGCAGATGGAGGTCGAGGACAAGGCGACCACCTTCCGCATCGAGGACCCGGCGGTGCTCCCCACCAAGCCGGTCAGCCCAGACCGGGTGCGCCTGATCCTGGTGGGGATCCTGGCCGGCCTCGCCGCCGGGATCGGCGCGGTCATGGTGCGGGAATCCCTGGACACCTCCATCACCAGCACCCTCGCCCTGAAGAGCCTCGGCCTGGAGGTGCTGGCGGTCATCCCGAAGATCACCATCCCGGAGGTGGAGAGCCGCAGGAAGCGCAGGGACCGCATGGTGTACGCCTTTTCCGGGCTCTATTTCCTGGTCATCTGCGCCGCCTTGCTGCACGAGGCCATGGAGCTCACCCTGATCGAGACGGTCATCGCCCACATCGGGATCGCCATCTGACCTGAAGCACTAAACGCCCGGCAAGGAGAATATCGGTGAGCAAGATCGAGCAGATACTGGAAAGAGCGACCCTGCTGCGCGAGGGCCGGGAGGCACGAGACGGGGGTGCCGTCGCGGAGGAACTGCGTTACCGCCCGGTGCCCCACACCCCGGTGGACAGCGTCTTCACGGCGACGCGCGAGTTGAAGGTCGCCAGCCCCTACCTGGTGTCGGTCACCGACCCCGGGTCGCCCGTCATGGAAGAGTACCAAAAGCTCAAGTCCGTCGTGGTGAAGCTGACCAGCGCCAAGGAGTTCCTGAACACCGTCATGGTGACCAGCACGCTCTCCGGGGAGGGGAAGAGCATCACCGCCCTGAACCTCGCCGTCTGCCTGGCGCAGGAGTACGACCACACCGTGCTCCTGGTGGACGCGGACCTCAGGCGCCCCTCCATCGGGGGGTACCTCGGGATCAAGGCGGAAATCGGGCTTTCGGACTGCCTGATGCACGGCGCCAACCTCGGCGACGCCCTGGTGAAGACCGGCATCGGGAAGCTCTCCGTCCTTTTGGCCGGGACCAAGGTACCCAACCCGGTGGAGACCCTCTCCTCCAACAAGATGAGGGAGCTGATCGCGGAGCTGAAGAGCCGCTACCCGGACCGCTACATCATCATCGACACGCCGCCCCTGCTGCTTTTCGCCGAGGGGCAGGTGCTCGCCTCCATGGCCGACGGGGTCCTTTTCGTGGTGCGGGAGGGGCAGGTGCCGATGCACCAGGTGAAGGAGGCCCTGAACCTGCTCAAGGGGGACAACCTCCTGGGAGTCGTGTTCAACGACGTCGAAACCAACCACTATGACCGGTACCACTATTATTCCAACTACGCTGACCGAAAGTAGCGGGCGGTGATGAGATGAGACACCTTGCCATGTCATGTATTGCTGCGGCGCTGCTGGTCGCAGGTACTGCGCCTCCCTGCCGCGCGGAGTTCAGCGCCGTCCCTGGCATCTCGGTGCGCGAGGATTACAACGACAACATCTTCATGACCCATACCGGCAAGGTGGACGATTACATCACGACGGTGAGTCCGTTCCTGAGGCTCTCCTACCTCCGGTCTGACGTCAAGCTCGACCTCAACTACGGGCTCAACTTCATCTATTACATCAAGAACCCGGTCAAGAACGAGACCTCGCTGGACCAGGCCCAGAAGGCCAAGCTGGACACGACGGTGACGCTGCTCAGGAACAACCTCTTCGTGAAGCTGATCGACGAGTACGTGCGGGTCCCCATCGACCGCAGGAGGCAGGTGACGCTCGCAGACACCTTCGTGAACCAGACCGACACCAACCGCTTCACCGGCAACCCCTACTGGGAATACCAGGCGAGCGGCACGACGAAGTTTCGGCTCGGCTACAGCTACCAGAACTTCTGGTACCGCGACGTGCTGGGCGACTCGCTGGAAAACCACACGGCGACCGCCAGCCTCTCGAAGGAGCTCTCGCCCAACCTCTCCCTGACCGCGTCCTACGCCTACCTCTGGCACCGGCCGACCAGGACGGAGTCCTACGACAACCAGAACCCGTCGCTGGGTGCGAACTGGCAGATTACCCCCAAGCTCACGCTGAGCGGCAGCGCCGGCAGGACCTTCTTCCAGTACCAAAGCCCGCTCCACCCGGACAGCGCGTCCATCATCTGGCAGGCCCAGGCGAACTACCTGCTCAAGGAAAGCCTGATGCTGAGCGCCGGGTATGCGGAGAACTTCGCGGACAACGTGACCCTGGGGACCTCGAAGAACAGCTCCTCGACCGCCTCCCTGAGCTACAACGGCAGGGTGCAGCTGCGCCTCTCCGGCCACCGGACCGACAGCTCCTACACCGACATCGTGCGGGAGGACATCTTCACCGGGGCGAGCTTCGACTCCAGCCTGCCGCTCACCCAGCGCCTGACCGCGCTTTGGGCCGGCAGCTACGAGTCGTACAAGTACCTCCCGGAGCGCGAGCACGGCAACCGGTACAGCACGAAGCTTTCCTTCGAGTACCAGCTGAAAATCATGACGGTCTCGCTTGGCTACATCTTCAACGCCAACGAATCCAGCATCGACACCAACTCATACACCAACAACATAATCTTCGGACAGGCCAAATTCACCTACTGAGACGACACTATGTACGAGCAATTCTTCAACCTGAAAACAAAGCCCTTCGAGCTGGTCCCCAATCCGGAGTTCCTCTTCCTGAGCAAGGGGCACAAGAAGGCGATCACCTACCTGGACTACGGGATCCGCGAGAAGGTCGGCTTCATCCTCTTGACCGGCGAGGTCGGCTCCGGCAAGACCACGATCCTCAGGAACCTTATCAAGGAGGTGAAGGAGCAGATCGTACTGTCCAAGATCTTCAACACCAAGGTGACCTCGGACCAGCTCATCGCCATGATCAACGAGGACTTCGGCCTGCAGGTGTCCGGCAAGGACAAGGTCGCGCTGCTCAGGGACCTCTACGAGTTCCTGATCGAGCAGTACGCCATCGGCTGCCAGCCGATCCTCATCATCGACGAGGCGCAGAACCTCTCCGTGGAACTGCTGGAGGAGGTGCGCATGCTCTCCAACCTGGAGAGCGACCGGGCCAAGCTGCTGCAGATCGTCCTGGTGGGGCAGCCGGAGCTCCGCTCCACCCTGGCCGGGGCAGAGCTCACCCAGCTGCGCCAGCGCATCAGCCTCACCTGCCACCTGAAGCCCCTGAGCGGCGAGGAGGTGACCCAGTACATCTACCACCGGCTGGAGATCGCGGGGAACCGCGACGCCGTCGTGCTCCCCGACGAGACCTTCGAGCTGATCTACCAGTTCAGCCGCGGCATCCCCCGGCTGGTCAACATCATCTGCGATTTCCTGATGATCTCGGCCTTCGTTGAGCAGACCCGTGAGATCTCCATGGAGCTGGTGCGGGAGGTGGTCGGCGAACTGGAGGAGGACAACAGGTACTGGGAGGGGAGCACCCAGCCCGGCGCGAAAAGGCTCGCCACGGCGGAGGACGCCCTCCTGGCCAAGCGCGTCGAGAGGCTGGAGCTGCTGGCAGACGACAGGTCCCTGGCGCGGCGCGTCGAGAGGCTGGAGGATCTGGCCGACGACGGGAGCCTGGAGCAGCGCGTCATCGAGCTGGAGGGGCAGGCGGGCGAAGGGTCGCTGGCCCGGCGCGTCGAGAGGCTGGAGCAGGGGGCGCCCGCCTGGGCGGGAGCCGCCGGGCCGGGGACGGAGCCCGCGGGGCAGCGGGACCAGCAGGACCTGCAGGCCGCGGAGAAGCTCGCCAGCCTGGAGTGCTGCCTGAGCGCCCTGGCCCTGGAGCACGAGGCGCAGCTGAAGGCGCTGGACTCGAGCCTCTCGGGGGTGCAGCGCGAGCTGCAGGCAGTGAGGGAACACGCCGCGCGCCTGGAGGAAAGGAGCCAGGCGCCGATCGCCACCGGCCGCAGGGGGATGCTCAGATGGCTCACGGGCTCATGACGAACGCTCTGACGATCGACGTCGAGGACTACTTCCAGGTCAGCAACTTCGAGAACCGGGTACCCCGGGGGAGCTGGGACTACCTGCCGGTGCGCCTGGAGGAGAGCGTCCCGAGGATACTGGAACTGCTGGAGCGCTACCAGGTGCGGGCCACCTTCTTCGTGCTCGGCTGGGTCGCCGAACGGATGGGCCCCCTGGTGCGCAGCATCCAGCAGGCCGGCCACGAGATCGCGAGCCACGGCTACGGCCACCGCATCGCCTACGACATGGACCCCGGGGAGTTTCGCGACGACCTGAGGCGCTCCAAGTCCGCCATCGAGGACGCGGTCGGGGTCCAGGTGACCGGGCACCGGGCCACCAGCTACTCCATCGTGCGGCGCAACCTCTGCTACCTGCAGATCCTGGCCGAAGAGGGCTTTCTCTACGATTCCAGCATCTTCCCGGTGTACCACGACCGCTACGGCATCCCGGAGTGGGAAAGGTTCCCCCGGCAGGTCACCGACCAGGGGTACCCGCTCTACGAGCTCCCCCCCTCGACCTTCCGGACCTGCGGCTACAACCTGCCGATGGCGGGGGGTGGCTACCTGAGGCTCTTCCCGGTCCGGCTGATCGCCTACTGCATCAGGAGGATCAACGAGGTGGAGCGCAAGCCGGTCGTGCTCTACTTCCACCCCTGGGAGCTCGACCCGGGCCAGCCCCGGATCAAGAGCACCCTGGCGCGGACCTTCCGGCATTACAACAACATCGCGGCGACCGAGCGCAAGCTCGCGCACCTTCTGGAGCGCTTCCGCTTCGCCACCATGCGCGAGCTGATGGACGCCACTCCCGCCGGGGTCCCCTCATGAACGCCTGCGCCCAGGACTGGTACGCGCTCTACGTGAGGTCGCGGCACGAATTCAAGGTCGAGGGGGAGCTGATCTCCAAGGGGGTGCCGGTCTACCTCCCGGTCGTGCGCAAGTTCCGGCAGTGGAAGGACCGCAAGAAGCTGGTGGAGTTCCCGGTGTTCCCGAGCTACCTCTTCGTCCAGATGCCGCTCAAGGACGAGACCTTTCATGAGATCGTCAAGACCCGCGGCGTGGTCACCCTGCTGAGCGCGCGCGCCGGGGAGCCGACCCCGGTCGCCCCCTCCGAGATCGTCTCCCTGAAGCTGTTGTTCAGCTCCGGCGCCGAGGTCGACATCTACCCGCATCTCAGGGAAGGGACGCGGGTCAGGGTGGTGCGCGGCGGGCTGACGGGCGCCGAGGGGGTCGTCGAGCGCAAAGGGGAGCACCACATGCTGCTGATCAACGTGGGGCTCTTGGGGCGCAGCGTCGGGGTGAAGATCTGCGCCGAGGACGTCGAGGCGCTCTAGCTTTTGTCGGGCGGGGCTCCCGGCCGGTCCGGGAACACCCCGTTTCGGCCACCGGCCTCCCGCCGGAACGGTCGTCGCAACTATCTGTAAATACTGTTAGGTTACCGTTGCCCTGTAACTGAAAGAGCGGAGCCGTGTCCGGGCCAGGGGAAAAAGATGAAGGTTCTCAGCATCGTGGGCGCCCGCCCCAATTTCATGAAGATCGCGCCGCTTTGCGAGGAGTTCGCCCGCACCCCGGTGACCCACGTCCTGGTGCACACCGGCCAGCACTACGACCACCGCATGTCCCAGCTCTTCTTCGACGAGCTCGGCATCCCCAAGCCGGACCGGGACCTCGGGGTGGGCTCCGGCAGCCAGGCGCAGCAGACCGCCGATATCATGAGGCGGCTGGAGCCGGTGCTGCTGGAGGAGCGCCCCGACCTGGTGCTCGTGGTGGGGGACATCACCTCCACCATGGCGGCTTCCATCACCGCGGTGAAACTGGGCATCCCGGTGGCCCACGTGGAAAGCGGGCTGCGCAGCTTCGACCGGACCATGCCGGAGGAGATCAACCGACTGCTGACCGACGCCATCGTCGACTACCACTTCACTACCGAGCAAAGCGCCAACGACAACCTGAGCAGGGAAGGGGTTGCCAAGGAGCGGGTCTTCTTCGTCGGCAACACAATGATCGACACGCTGCTGCGTCACGTGCGGCGGGCCGACGCATCGCGGGTCCTGGAGACCCTGGGCCTCGCCCCCCGGGGCTACGCGGTGCTGACCCTGCACCGCCCCTCCAACGTGGACGACCCGGAGACGCTCGGCCGCGTGCTGCGGGCCCTGGAGGAGATCTCCCGCGACCTGACGGTGGTCTTTCCGCTGCACCCGCGCACCCGGGCCCGGATCGATGAGTTCGGGCTGGGGGGGCTTCTGTCGAGGCCCTGCGCGGGCGGGGGTGGAGCCGGCATCCTGGTCAGCGAGCCGCTGGGGTACCTGGATTTCCTCAAGCTCACCAAGGAGGCCCGGCTGGTCTGCACCGATTCCGGCGGCATCCAGGAAGAGACCACGGTGCTCGGCGTCCCCTGTCTCACCCTGCGCAGCAACACGGAGCGCCCGGTAACCGTGACCACCGGCACCAACGTGCTGGTCGGCTCCGATACGGCGGCGATCCTGGCACAGGCGAGGCGGGTCCTGCAGGAGGGGAGCGCCTGCCACCAGGTGCCGCCGCTTTGGGACGGCAGGGCGGCCGAGCGTATCGTCGGACACATCCTGCAGGGGCTCCCCGCCGGCCCGGCGCCGGGAGATCGCCGTGAAACCGACACCACCGCCGCGCAGCAGGGCGCCGTCCGCACCCGCCGCCCCGAAGGGACCTATGCTGGTAATTAAAGCCTATAACGAAAGCTGCCGCGAACGCTGGGACGCCTTTGTCATGCAGTCCGATGCGGCCAGCTTCTTCCACCTCTGCGGCTGGAAGGACGCCGTGGAGAAGAGCTTCGGGCACCGGCACCACTACGCCATGGCGACCCGCGACGAGGAGATCTGCGGGGTGCTGCCGCTGTTCGAGGTGAAGTCGCGCCTCTTCGGGCACTCCCTGGTCTCGGTCCCCTACGGGGTGTACGGCGGGATCGCGGCCCGGGACGGCGAGACGGCCGACGCCCTCAGGAAGAGCGCGGAGGCCTTGGCCGGCCTGATCCAGGTGGACTACCTGGAACTGCGTGGCGGGGCCGCCGGCCAGGCGCCCTGGCACGGCAAGGAACTCTACGTCACCTTCCAAAAGGAGATTCTGCCGACCCTGGAGGCCAACCTGAACGCCATCCCCAGAAAGCAGCGCGCCATGGTGCGCAAGGGGGAGAAGGCGGGCCTCGCTTCCCGGATCGGCGGCCTGGAGGACCTGGAGCAGTTCTACCCCATCTACGCCGAGAACGTCCGCGACCTGGGGAGCCCGGTGTACCCGCGCCACTTCTTCAAAAACCTCATGGAAAGCTTCCCGGACGCCTTCATCCTCTCGGTCCGGCAGGGGCAAAAGATGGTCGCCGGAGTGCTCACCTTCGTGCACAAGGGGGCGCTGCTCCCCTACTACGGCGGCGGCCTGCGGGGCCACTTCGACTCCGCGGTCAACGACTACATGTACTGGGAGCTCATGAAGTACGGCTGCCAGGGCGGCTTCACGCTCTTCGACTTCGGCCGCTCCAAGAAGGGGACCGGGTCGTACCGCTTCAAGAAGCACTGGGGGTTCGAGCCGACCGAGCTCGACTACCAGACCTTCCTGGTGCGCGCCAAGGAGATGCCCAACGTCTCCCCGCTCAACCCGAAGTACTCCGTCATGATCAACGTCTGGAAAAGGCTGCCGCTGCCGATCAGCAACTGGCTGGGTCCCAAGATCGTCCGGGGCATCCCGTGAACATCCTGTTCCTGTGCCACCGGATGCCCTATCCCCCCAACAAGGGGGACAAAATCCGCTCCTTCAACGAGATCAAGCACCTGGGTGCCCGCCACAAGCTGCACCTCGCCTTCCTGGTGGACGATGAGCGCGACCTGGCGCAGCTGGAGAGCCTGAGAGGCTACTGCAGCGGCATAGATTACCAGCTGATCTCGCCGAAGTGGCAACGGCTCAAGGTGCTTCCCTACCTGGCGACGGCCCTGCCGCTCTCGGTCCCCTACTTCTACTCGGCCCGGCTGCAGGCCGCGGTGGACCGGGTGCTGGACTGCGGGGAGATCGACCTGGTCTTCTGCTTCTCCTCGCCGATGGCGCAGTACGTGTTCAAGAGCCGCCACTACGGCGGCGGCAGGCTGGCCGGCGCCCGGCTCGCCATGGATTTCGTGGACGTCGACTCCGACAAGTGGCGCATGTACTCGGCTTCCCAGGGATTTCCCCGCTCCAGGGTCTACCGCCGGGAGTGGCTGCGCCTCCAGGAGTACGAATCCATGATCGGCGAGCGCTTCGACTGGAGCTTCTTCGTCTCGGACAAGGAGCTGGAGCTGTTCCGCTCCTTTTGCCCCGGGGCGAGCGCCTCGACCGTTGCAAACGGCGTGGACCGCGAGTACTTCGGGTGCTGCCCACCGCCCGCCGCCGGGGAGGAACCGGGCCCCGTCATCCTCTTCACCGGCGCCATGGACTACTTCCCCAACGAGGACGCGGTGCTCCACTTCGCCAAGGACCTCCTCCCGCTGATCAGGCGCAAGCTCCCCGACGCGCGCTTTTACGTGGTGGGCTCCAACCCGGGCGAGCGGGTGCTGGCGCTGGGCCGGGACGACCCCGGGATCACCGTGACCGGCTACGTCCCCGACGTGCGCCCCTACCTCTCCCTGGCCCGGGTCTTCGTCGCCCCCTTCCGGATCGCTCGCGGGGTGCAGAACAAGGTGCTGGAGGCGATGGCCGCCGGGGTCCCGGTGGTGGCGAGACCCGAGGCGGTCCAGGGGCTGCTCGCCCCGGGTGGGTGCCTGAGGGTCGCCGAGGGGAACGACGCCTTCGCCCGGGCCGTGCTGGAGAGCCTGGCGGACCCCGGCCGGCAGGACGCCATCGAGGCCGCCCGCCTCTACGTGGAGCGGCACTACGACTGGGAGAGGAACCTGGCCGGACTGGACCGGCTCTTTGGCTCACGCTAGTAAAAAGGACGAGGAACCGATGCTCACCATACTTGCCAAAGAAAACCTGCCGCCGCACCAGGGACCCGAGCGCTCCTGCCTTGCCCCGACCCCCCGCTCGCTCCTCCTGGGGGCGGAGACCTTCCAGGACGCCGCCCTCGCGGTCGCCTTCGAGGGGACCCTCTACAACACCCGCGAGCTCTTAGGCCTGGTTCAGGCGAGCCCCTCGTCCACGGCGGAGCTGATCGCCGCCCTCTACGAGCGCTTCGGCCTGGACCTGCTGCTGCGGCTCAACGGCCCCTGCGCCGTCAGCATCCTCGACAAGCGCACCGGCCGCGCGAGCGTGGCGACCGACCGCTACGGCATCTGCCCCGTCGTCTACCTGGCGCAACCCGGGCGGCTGGTCTGCGCCGGCCGCATCCGGGAGATCCTCGCCGTCCCCGGCGCCGACCCAGGCGAGCTCGACCACGGCGCGGTGCTGGACTACCTCAACCTCTCCGCGATCCCCAGTCCGCGCACCGTGTACCGCCAGGTGCGCAAGCTCCCCCCGGGGCACCTGCTCACCGTGAGCGAGGGGGACCTGGAGCCCCGCCTCACCAAGTACTACGACCTGGACTACGCCCCCAAGGGGTGGCGCGAGGCGGAGGTCGTCGCCAGGCTCCCGCTGGACATCGAGCAGGCGGTGCGCAGCATCGTCGAGGCGGAGCAGGGGGCCGGGCGCCGGGTGGGTGCCTTTCTTTCCGGCGGCACCGATTCCAGCACGGTCGCCGGCATGATCGCCAAGGTCGCCGGGGGGGTCGAGACCTTCTCAATCGGCTTCGACGAGCCCGGCTACAGCGAGCTCGACTACGCCCGCGTCGCCGCCAGCCGCTTCGGCGCGCGCCACCACGAGTACACGGTCACCCCCGAGGACGTGCTCTCAGCCATCGGGGCACTGGTGGACGCCTTCGACGAGCCCTTCGGCAACGCCTCCGCGGTGCCTACCTACTTCTGCGCTAAGCTCGCCCGGGAGCAGGGGGTCGACACCCTGCTGGCGGGCGACGGCGGCGACGAGATCTTTGGCGGCAACGAGCGCTACGCCGCCGGCAAGGTCTTCAGCGACTACCACCGGATCCCCTCCCTGCTGCGCAAGGGGTTCATCGAACCGCTGATCTCGCTGGCCCCCTCGGCGCACCCGGTGCTCGAGAAGGGGAAGAAGTATATCCGGCGCGCCAACATCCCCCAGCCCGACCGCTTCTTCTCCTACCACCCGGTGGCCTCCCTGGGGGCGGAGAACCTGTTCTCCCCGGAGTTCCTGCGCGGGGCCGCGGGGCACGACCTGAACGCCTGGGCCCGCGAGCTCTGGGACGGGGCCGGCACCCGGGACGAGCTGAACCGCCTGCTCTACCTGGACATGAAGTTCACCATCACGGACAACGACCTGCGCAAGGTGACCGGCATGGTGGGGCAGGCGGGGATCAGGGTGGCCTATCCCTTCCTGGACCACCGGCTGGTCGATTACGCGGCCGGCATCCCGTCCGGGCTCAAGGTGAAGGGGAGGGCGCTGCGCTACGTCTTCAAGGAGGCGCTCAAGGGTTTCCTCCCCCCGGAGATCATCGTGAAGCAAAAACACGGCTTCGGGCTGCCGATCGGGGTCTGGACCCGGAGCAAGGAGAATATCGCCTCCTTCGTCAGGGAGACGCTGCTGGGCCCTTCCTGCGGCATCCGCCCCTGGCTCAGGGACGGGGTGCTGGAAGAGATCTTCCGCATCCACGTCGAGACCGGGGCGACCTTTTACGGGGACGTGATCTGGAACCTGCTGGTGCTGGAGCTTTGGCGCCAGCGCTCGGGCGCCCGCCAGGCGGCGCCGCCACCCGGCGCAATTTCGCAGGTCCACGCCGCGGCCTAACGCAATGGAGGTCGGCAAGCTATGATGAACATTTCCCAGATGAAAATGGCGGCCGTCGCGTGCCTCCTCGGAGTCGGCATCTGCTGCGGGCCGGCCCGGGCCGACCTCTGCCCGGGCGCGACGCCCGAGCCGGACCACGAGGACCACGTCTTCAAGGACGAGGTGAACAACTGGTTCCACTACGAGCAGGGGATGCGGATGGTCGACGCCGGCAACTGGCACCAGGCCTCCTCCGAGTTCAACTACTACCTGCGCCACGCCCGGATGCACCGCAGCGTCTGGGGCATCGCCTACTACGGCTTCGGGGTGATGCACCAGAAAAGGGGGAACCTGGACGCCGCCCTGGCCTGCTACCAGCAGGCGGTCAAGGAGGACATCCACCCGACCGTCTCCGTGGCGGACAAGGTCTACCAGAACATCGGCGCCATCTACCTGAAGAACAAGGAGTACGACAAGGCGATCGGCAGCTACAAGAAATCCCTGGAGAGGGATCCCGACTCCGGCCAGGGGCATTACTACCTCGGCATGTCCTACCTGAAAAAGGGGGACCTGGAAAACGCGGAGAAGGAGGCCCTGGTGGCGAAGAAGCTCGGCGTCACCTACAAGGTCCTGCTGGACGGGATCGCCCAGGCGAAGCAGGGAACCCTGGTGGCGGGGAAGGGCGGTAAAAAATGAAACTCAGCACGCTGATCCCGTGGCGCATACGAAACCGCGCCAACCTGTTCGCCGAAGGGTACCTGCGCCCCAGGCACCCCTCCCTGTACAAGCTCATCAAGTTCGGCAGGACCAACATCAACACACCGCAGTACTGGGACGGCGTCTGGAACTCCGACGAACTGCACCGCGCCTACCACGAGCTGTTCCAGGCGATCCTGGACCGGATACCGCAGCACGCCAGGGTGATCGACGTCGGCTGCGGCAACGGCCGCCTGGCGAAGCTGGTCCGGCAGGAGCGCGGCGCCCAGGTCACCTGCCTCGACTTCTCCGCCCTGGTCCTGGGACGCCTCGCCGCCGACGGATTCGACACCATCGTGAGCGCCCTGCCCGCCATCCCGGCGCCCGACGCCAGCTTCGACGTGGCGGTCTCCACGGAGGTCTTCGAGCACCTGGACGACCCGCGCAAGACGCTCCGGCAGATGGCGCGCGTGGTCCGGCCCGGCGGGATGGTCATCTTCAGCGTGCCCAACGACGCCCTGCTCCCCCATGAGGAGCTGGAACATCAAAGCAGCTTCGACAGGGCGAAGGTGGCCGCCATGACCCAGGGGCTCTTCGCCGAGGTGGAGATCGTCACCGGAAGGCTGCTCGACGGCAGCAACCACGAGTACCTGCTCACCTGCGCCCTGGTAGGGACATGACCCCGCGCGAGCTTCCGGGGTGGGCCGGCTGGCGCCGATGACCCAGAGAAACCAGATACGCGACGGCGCCAAGTGGCTGCTGACCGGGACGCTCGGCAGCCAGATCGTGCAGTTCGCCTTCAACGTCGCGCTCTCCCGGTTGCTGCTCCCCGCGGACTTCGGCATGATGGTCACCATGCAGATCTTCACCGGGCTTGCCGGGTTCTTCGCCGGGGCGGGGATGGGGCAGGCGCTGGTCCAGGCGAAGGAGGTGCGGGAGGACGACTACAACGTCGTCTTCACCATCCAGATCCTGATCGGGATCGGCATCTACCTGATCTTCTTCACGGCCGCCCCCTGGTTTGCGGTCTGGTTCAAGAACGACGTCTACCGGAACCTGTTGCGCGTCTCGGCGCTGACCTTCCTGCTGCGCCCCTTCGGCTCCATCCCGGCCTCCCGCCTGCAGCGCGCGATGAGGTTCAAGGAGACCTCGGTGCTGGAAGTGGTGACCATGCTGGTCACCGGGGTGATCTGCATCGGGATGGCGCTCCTGAAGATGGGACCCTGGAGCCTGGTGCTGGCCGGGATCGCCGGGGCGCTGCTGCGGGTCCTGATGCTCCTGTACATCACGCGCTGGATCCCCCTCATCCGGGTCGACCGGGAGGTCGCCAGGCGGCTGGGGGCCTACGGGTTCAAGGCGACCGCCAACAGCATCGTGGAGCACTTCCGCACCCAGACCGACAACTTCATCGTGAGCCGCATGCTGGGGGCCGGAATTCTGGGCACCTACAACAAGGGGTACAGTCTCTCCGTCATGCCGATCACCATCACCAGCGGCGCGACGTACAAGGTCGTTTTCAGGGCACTGTCAAAGGAGCAGGGAAACCTCGACAAGTGCAAATACCTCTACCTGAGGGCGATCACCCTTATGTCTGTGTACACCGTTCCCTTCTATGTCGGGTTGTGGTGGCTGGCGGAGCCCTTCATGAGGGTCGTCTACGGCGAAAAATGGCTGGCCGCCGCTCCGGTGCTCCGGATCCTGGCGCTCTCCGGACTGTTCCGCTGCGTGGCGAACGCCTCGGGAGCGGTCGCCGAGGCGATGAACCGGCTGGGGCACGAGCTGCGCATCCAGCTGGAATCCTGGGCGGTCGTCATCGCCGGCTGCCTGGTCGGGGTGCGCTGGGGGGAGACCGGGGTGGCCTGGGCGATGCTCCTTGGCTTCGTCTACATCAGCGTCAGGATCTCCTGGCTCGCCTGCCACTGTATCGGCGTCCGGTTCGCCGAGGTGCTGGCAGCCCTGAGGCCGGCCCTGGTGCTCAACGCCATCATGATCGTTGTGCTCTCCCTGGGGAACCTGGCCCTGGACGGGGCGGCCCGCTCCGGCAACGCCCTCTGGTACCTGGTGAGCATGGCGGCGCTGGGGGTGCTCTCCTACGCCGGCGCCTTCCTGTACCTGCCGATAGAGGAACTGCTGGCCGAGGCGCTGCGCTGGAAGAGTAAACTGCGGCTGGCATAACGAGCGAGACACCAAACGGCGAGCCCTACCATGAACGACCATCTCATATCGGTGATAATGCCCTGCTACAACGACCAGGAGTACCTCCGGGAGAGCGTCGCCAGCGCCCTGACCCAGAGCTACCGCAACATCGAGGTCATCGTCGTCGATGACGGTTCTTCGGACGGCTCCCCGGAGCTGCTGAAACTCCTGCAGGGGGGCGACAGCCGGCTCAAGGTGTTCTCCCAGGCAAACCGCGGCGCGGGACCGGCACGAAACCGCGGACTGGCCGAGGCCCGGGGCGAGTTGGTCGCCTTTCTCGACGCGGACGACTACTGGTCGGCCGACTGCCTGGAAAAGCTCCACGGTGCGCTCTGCCTGAGCCGTGCCGACATCGCCTACTGCGGCTGGCAGAACACCGGCCTTCCCGAGGCGCGCTGCCAGCCGTACCTGCCGGCCGATTTTTCCCGGGTGGACCGGGCGGAGGCCTTCCTGGGGGGGTGCCCCTGGCCGATACACGCGGCGCTCACCAGGCGCCAGGCGATTTCCCAGGCCGGCGGCTTCGACGAGGGGCTCAGCTCCTGCATGGATTACGACCTCTGGCTGCGCCTGGCGCCCGCCACCCAAACGGTCCTGGTGCCGGAGGTCCTGGCCTACTACCGCCACCACGGCGGCACCCAGATCACCAAGAACCGGGCGCGGGTCGCGCTGAACCACTGGCGGGTGCAAAAGAACTTCCTACGGCTGCACCCCGAGGTGGCGGCACGCCTGGGCAAGCGCCGGGTCAGGGAGCTTACCTGCGGCGAGCTCCTGAAGCGCGGCTACATCTGCTACTGGGGGCGCGACATGCATTCGGCGCGCGCCATCTTCCGCACCATCCTGCTGGCCGGCTACGGGACCCTGAAGGACCTGAAGTACCTGCTCCCCGCGCTGCTTCCCCTGGCCTGGCACAGCAAACTGATAGAACTCTTCGAGCGCGACGGCAAGCCATGCTGATGGATCCCTTTTCCAAAAGACTCCTGAGGGGGGCGGGGCTGGTCCCCTCCAGCCAGGGGCGCGGTCCCGTGGTCCTGATGTACCACGCCATCACCCCCGGCCGGCAGACCCCCGCGTCCCGGTGGGCCGTTTCCGAGCAGAGCTTCAACCGCCAGCTGGAACTCTTGCAAAGCGAGGGGTGGCACACCGTCCTGGTCCGCGACCTGGCGCGCCCAGCCGAACTGGGGCCGCGCTCCGTGGCGATCACCTTCGACGACGGCTACGCCAACAACCACCAGTACGGCTTCCTCCCCCTGGTGGGGCGCGGCATGAAGGCGACCTGGTTCATCGTGAGCCGCGACGTCGGGAAGGACTCCGGATGGAGGGACGCCGACAACCTCGCCAAGCCGATGCTCTCGCTCCCGCAGCTCAAGGAAATGGCCCGGGCTGGCATGGAGATCGGCGCCCACACCCGCAGCCACGCCCGGCTGACCCAACTGGACCCGGACGCCCTGAAGCGCGAGATCGCGGGGAGCAAGGAGGATCTGGAGCGGATGCTCGGCCTCCCGGTGACCAGCTTTGCCTACCCCTACGGACTTTTCGACGGGCGCTGCGTCCAGGCCGCGCGGGACGCAGGATTCCTGAGCGCCTGCACCACGCGGACCGGCTGGCTGGGGAGCGACGCCGATCCCTACCAGATACGCAGGGTCGCCGTCTTTGGCTCCGACTCCCCCTCCAGTTTCGCCCGCAAGCTGGTGTTCGCCGATACCGAGGTGAGCTGGCGCAAGATGGCGGACTATGCGGCACGGCGCGTCCGAGCGCGCCTGGGGAACTAGCATGAAACCGGACCAAAGCGAAATGCTGAGCGTCGCCATCTGCAGCTACAACCGGTCCGACCGCCTGCCGGCGCTGGTGCGGGAGCTCAGGCTGCAGGAGTGCCGGGTCCCCTTCGAGATCCTGGTGGTCGACAACAACTCCGCCGACGACACCCAGGCGGTGCTTGGCCGCTTGGCCGCGGAGCCGGGCGCCCCGCTGCGCTTCGTCTGCGAAACAGGGCAGGGGATCGTCCCCGCCCGCAACCGCGCCATAGAGGAGACCCTCTCCAGCGCCTACCTGGTGTTCATCGACGACGACGAACTGCCGCTCCCCGGGTTTCTGGACGCGGCCGCCCATGCGCTTGGGACCGAAGGGGCCCAGTGCGTCGGGGGCAGGATCATCGTCCCCTTCCAGCCCGGCACCAGGCCGGGGTGGCTGGGAGAGGAGCTCGTCTGCATGCTGGGTAAGGTGGACCACGGGGGCGAGCCCTTCTGGATCAAGGATCAGTCGACGCCGGTTTGGTCGGGCAACGTCGGCTACGCCACCGCCATCTTCGCCGACGGCCTGCGCTTCGACACCCGCTACAACCGGGTCGGGAAGATCGGCTTCGGCGGCTCGGACGCCATCATGTTCCAGACCCTGCTGGCGCGGGGGACCCGGATGCGCTACCGCCCGGACATGGCCATCGAGCACTTCGTCGAGTACGCCAAGCTGACCCGTGCCTACTTCCTGAACCAGCATTACGGATCCGGCAAGCGGCGGGGGAGGTGGGGGAGCGAGCAGTACGGCCGCGCCATCGCGGGGGTGCCCCCGTTCATGGTGGCCCAGGCGCTGCGCCAGGGGGCGCGCACCCTCTCCATGCTGGTGCGGCGCGAGCTCGGGGCGATCCGCCAGGCCATGAACCTTACCTACGCCCTGGGCATGATCGTCGGGCGCTACCGGAAATGGCGCGAGGAAGGATGAGCCCCGGAGCCCCTCCAGATAACGGCGCGCTCCGCAGCGCGGCTCCCGGCGCCGCGACGGTGAGCGTGGTCGTCACGGTCTTCAACGAGGAGGCGTCGCTCGCAGCACTCCTCGACTGCCTGCTGAGCCAGACGCTGGTGCCGGATGAGGTCGTCGTGGTGGACGGCGGCTCGAGCGACGCCACCTGCCGCATCCTGGCCGGGTACGCCGGGGGGGGGAGCCCGGTGCGCTGCTTCGTCGAGCCGGGGGTCAACATCGCCCGGGGCAGGAACCTGGGGATCTGGCGGGCCGCCGGGAGCATCGTCGCCGTCACCGATGGCGGCTGCCGCCCGGAGCCGACCTGGCTCGCGGAACTGGTCCGGCCGCTTCTGGAGGACCCCTCCATCGGGGCGGTCTCCGGCGTGCGCAGGATCGACGCCCGCACCCCCTTCGAGCGCTACTCGGGACTGCTCTCCACCTCCAGGGATTCGGGAGACGAGCAGACCCGGCTTTTCTTCGGCCGGTCCTCGGCCTTCAGAAAGAGCGTGGCGCTTGCCGTGGGCGGCTACCCCGAATGGCTCTACACCGCGGAGGACACCCTCTTCGCCCTGCGCGCCAAGGCCCTGGGGTGCCGGGTCGCCCACGCGGAGCTCTCGGTGGTCGACTGGCGGCCGCGCCCGACCCTGAGGAAGCTGGCCAAGCAGTTCTTCCTGTACGGCCGGGGCAACGGCAGGATACAGCTCGGCGACATCGACGCCTCCCTGTACCACCTGCGTAACCACCTGCTCTGGATGGCGGCGCTGCTGGCGGGGCTCGTTTTCCCCTGGTGCCTGCTGGTGTGCGTCACCCTGCTGGGCTACCTGTACCGGATCCTGGTGCTGCCGGTTTTGAGGCCGATCAGGCAGGAGACGCCCGACCCCTGGCGCGAGTGGTACGTGCCGGTCATCGTCATGACCCGCAGCCTGTGCCACAACCTCGGCTTCCTGGTGGGGTCCCTCGAATACCGCTTTCGGGAGCCTTTCAGGAAAAACCTGGAAATGTTCAACGCCGGGGTGCCGGTGGGGGGGCAGGGGCCTTGATCGCGGCAGCCCAGAAAAACGAGGGCCCGGAGAGCTGCGGCCTCGCCGGCGACCGGCTCACCAGCTTCCTGCTGGGAGCCGGGGAGGTGCCCGAGGCGATCAGGCTGGTGGCGGAGACCTTCTCGCTGGACCCGGGGGCGCTTGGCCAGTGGTTCGAGCACAGGATCGAGCAGAACCCCCACCAGGGGAGCCTGGCCGGCATGGGGGCCGGCATCCGGGACGACTCCGAGAACCGTCTGGTGGCCGTCCGGTTCATGTTCGCCCAGCCCTGGTGGCTCGAGGGTCGGGAGACCGTGGTCGCCTTCGCCGCCCACACCTGCATGCGCCCGGGCTACCGGGGCCGCGGCCTGGGCGACGCGCTGGTGCGCAAAAGCGCGCAGTGCGGCTCCATCTGCGGCTCCACCTCGTCAGGGGTGAGCACCCAGCCGATCTACGCCCGGCAGGGGTACAGCGCGGTCGGCGCCGGCAACGATTTCTTCCGGGCGCGGGTCTCCTGGCGCGGTTCTCTGGAAAAGAGGCTGGGGCGGATCGTGGGCCGGAGCCTCGGCTCGGCCGCCGACCTGCTGGCTGGAGGGAGGGGCTCCGCAGGGGCGGGGGCCGCCGGCTCCTTCAGGCTGTTGCAGGGGTGCGACGAGCAGTTCGACCGGCTCTGGGGAGAGGCCCGGACCGGGTACCCTTCCTGTCTGGCGCGCACCAGCGGCTACCTGAACTGGCGGCTCTTCGAACACCGTACCTGCCCGCTGCGGCTGGGGGCCTTCTACGGCAGCGACGGGCTGCTCAGGGCGTACGGCGTCTGGCACCTGCAGCGCTTCGACGCGAGGATCAGCCAGGCCGTGCTGCGAGACTTCTTCTGCGCCAGGGAGGACCGGCCGGCCGCGCAGGCGCTGCTTGTCGCGCTTTTCAGGCACTGGCGGGAAACCGGGGTCTCTTGGGCGAGCCTGGAGGTGGCCCATCCCCAGGTCAGCGCGCTCTTCCGGGAGCGGGGCTTCCAGCCCGCCCCCTCCGTCGGAAGCCGCTACCACGTGCTGCTGCCGGGGTCCTGCGCCCCGGAAACCGTCGCCGGCTGGCTGCGCAGCGGGCTGGACGGCGATTATGCAGACCTCTCCAGCCCCGACCTCTTCTGAACCGGGAACACCATGAACTGTCCTGTCAGCGTCGTCATACCCGCCTACAACGCCGAGCGCTTCATCGCCGACGCGCTGGCGAGCGTCCAGGCTCAGAGCTGCCAGCCGCTGGAGATCATCGTCGTCGACGACGGCTCCACGGACCGGACCGCCCAGCTGGTCCGGGGCTTCGCCGGAGTCTGCTACCTGCGCCAGGACAACGCGGGCCCCTCGCGGGCCCGTAACGCCGGCATCAGGGTGGCCCGGGGCGAGTACATCGCCTTCCTCGACGCCGACGACCTCTGGCTGGAGGAGAAGCTGGAGCGCCAGATGGCGCTCGCGGCGCGCGAACCCGGACTGGGGCTGATTGTCACCAACGTCCGCTTCCTGCAAAACGGGGTCCTGAGCGAGCCGATGTTTCAGCTCGAGGGGCTCGGGGAGGCGTGGTTCGGCGACCCCCGGCTGGTCACCGATCAGACCCGGAAGCTCTTGGGCCGCAACTTCGTCAACACCTCCGCAGTTTTCGCCCGGAGGGATCTCCTGCTGCGGCACCTCTTCAACGAGCAGCGAAAGCACAACGAGGACTGGGAACTCTGGCTGAAAATGTCCCTGGACTGCCCCTTCGGCCACGTGGACGAGGTCTGCGTGCACGAGCGCCAGTTCGGGGAGAGCCTCTCCTCGGACCGCTGCCAGATGCTCCTGTCCCAGGTTGAGGTGTTCGAGGCCTTCCTGGACCGCGTCCCGCCGCTTCAGGCCCCCTCGCTGCGCCGGGAATTCCTCAAGGACCTCTACAAATGGGTCGGCTACCACTTCATGAACTCCCACCAGGCGGGACAGGCCCGCCACTTCTACCGCAAGTCCCTCGCCGAGGGGTTCGATGTGAAGACCGTGCTCTACTACCTCAAATCATCGCTGCAGGGATAAACCATGAGCTCCCCGAAAAAGATACTCTACCTGGAAAACGCCATCGGCTGGGGGGGCGCCGCCATCTGCCTCAAGCTCATGGCGCAGCACCTCGACCGGGCCAAGTACCTGCCGGTCGTCACCACCCCGCACCGCGACGCCAACTACCAAAGCTACGGCGAGGTCTCCAGCTGGCACTATATCCCGGACCGGGTGTTCGACAAGGCCGCCCTGCTGCAGCGCTACCCCGTCCCGGCCAAGCTCGCCTCGCTGCTCAACTACGCGCTGAACGTGCTCCCCTACACGGTGCGGCTCCTGGCGCTCGCCAAAAGGGAGCGCGTCGACCTGATCCACCTCAACAACGAGCCGATCAACAACATGGCGGGGATCCTGGTGGCGCGGCTTTGCGGCATCCCCTGCGTCTCCCATGTCCGGGGCTGGATCATGTGGAACTCCCCCATGAGCCGGCGGCTCTACGGGCTGGTGGACCAGGTGATAACGGTCGCCGACTGGATCAAGACCAGCGTGCTCGCCCTCGGCATGCCGCAGGAGCGGGTGCAGACCATCAACGACGGCAGGATCCTGAGCCAGTTCCTGGCACCCTTCGACCGGCAGCAGACCCGGGGCGAGCTCGGCATCCAGCAAGGGGAACTCGCGGTCGGCATAGTCGGGCTGCTGATACCCTGGAAGGGGCACCAGGTCTTCCTGGATGCAGCGGAAATGCTCCGGGAGAGTCACCCGGAATGCGTCATGCTGGTCATCGGGGACGCGCCCAACTCCTGCAGCGCCTACGGCAAGGAGCTGGTCGAACAGGTGCGGCAGCGCAAGCTCGCCAACGTCCGCTTCACCGGGCGGCGCTCGGACATCCCCGACGTGATGCGCTCGCTCGACGTCGTCGTGCACGCCTCAGTCGAGCCCGATCCCTATCCCAACGTGGTGATCGAGGGGATGGCGGCGGGGAGCCCGGTCATCGCCTCCCGCCTGGGCGGGCCGCCGGAGATGATCGAGCACGAAAAGACCGGTCTGCTGGTGCAGCACGGCGACCCCCGGGTGCTCGCCGAAGTCATCGGCCGGCTGTTGGACAGCGCGGAGCTTAGGGCCACCCTGGGGGGAGCGGCCAAGAAGCGCGCCTTCGAGGTCTGGTCCATCGAGGAGCACATGCGACAGATCGAGCAGGTCTACGACAGGCTCCTCGGCTGATGCCCGGGGCGGCAGGGAGGTGCGCGTTTGCGTGACGTCATCGTTTTATTCTTCACCCTGGGGAGCGCCTACCTCGGCCTGACCCGCCCCTGGACGGGGGTGCTGGCGCTGGCCGTGTTCGCCTACCTGAACCCGCACACCTACGCCTGGGGGTTCTCCTCCACCCTGCCGGTCTACTCCATCGTCTTCCTGTCGACGGTGGCCGGCATGTTCGGCAAGTCCCGGCGCGAGCCGTTCCCCTGGACCCGGGAAACCGTGCTCTTCCTGCTGCTTTTGGCCTGGTTCACCCTGAGCACCTTCTGGGCTCCGGACCACCCGGACCTCGCCAAGGAGCAGTGGCTCAAGGTCATGAAGATCTACCTCGGCATCTTCCCGACCTTCTTCCTGATCAACTCGCGCGCCAAGTTCCACTGGCTGGTGGTCACCATCGCGCTCTCCTTCGGCCTGGTCGGCCTGAAGGGCGGCATCTTCGCGCTCGGTACCGGGTTCCATTACCGGGTCTGGGGCCCGGAGAACACCTTTTACGGCGGCAACAACGAGATCGCCCTGGCCATGTGCATGGCCCTGCCGCTCATCATGCTCTGCGCGAAGCAGATGCAGAGCGCCAAGGCGAAGCTTTTCTTCCTCGCCACCTTCTTCTTCTCCATCTGCTCCATCATCAGCTCCTGGTCGCGCGGGGGGCTGCTCGCGCTGATCGCCGTGCTCTGCGCCATGATACTGACCGGGCGCAGGAAATGGCTCTCCGTGCCGCTGCTGGTAGTCGGCCTCACCGTCGCCGTTCCGAACCTGCCGGAGGAGTGGTTCAGCAGGATGCACACCATCGAGACCTACGAAGAGGACATCTCCGCCCAGAACCGGCTCAAGGCCTGGCGTTTCGGCGCGGACAAGGTGATGCAGCACCCGGTCACCGGGGGCGGCTTCAAGACCTTCCGCGACGCACTCACCGGTCCGCACAGCGCCTACTTCGGGATAGCGGGCGAACACGGGTTCATCGCGCTCTCCATCTGGCTCTCCCTGCTCTTTGGCACCATGATCGCGCTGGAGCGCCTGCGCAGGAGGGCTGCGCTCCACCTGGAAGCCCTCTGGATGCTCGATTACGCCCGGGCGATCCAGATCTCCCTGCTCGGCTACGCGGTCGGCGGGGCCTTCCTGGAAGTCGCCTACTGGGACATCTTCTACCACCTGGGGGCGCTCTGTGTCCTGCTCAAGGTGCTGCTGGCGAAGATCGAGCTCGCCGAAGCACGGGTGGCCGAGGCCCAGCCGGCCTGGCGCCGTGTCCCGGCGCGGCCGGATGCCTCGGCAGGCGTGGAGGGTGTCGCCGCATGAAAATCAAGGTGCTCCATGTGCTGCACTCGCTGCGGGTGGGCGGCCTGGAAAACGGCCTGGTCAACCTGATCAACAGGCTGGACCCGGAGCGTTTCGAGCACGCCATCTGCTGCATCGACAGCTCCGGCCCGATGGCGCAGCGCATTACCCGGCCGGTGCGGATAGTCGCCCTGGACAAGGGGGCGGCGCGCGACTACCTGCTGCCGCTCAAGCTGGCGCGCGTGATCCGCGGGCTGGGTCCGGACCTGGTGCACACCCGGAACTGGGGGAGCATCGATGCGGTCGTCGCGGCCCGCCTGGCCGGGGTGAGGCGGGTGGTCCACGGCGAGCACGGCCGGGAGGCGAGCGACCCCACCGGTGCCAACCTGCGCCGCAACAAGGTGCGCCGGGCCCTGAGCCCGCTGGTGTCTCGCTTCGTGGCGGTGAGCGAGGACCTCAGGGAGTGGCTGGTCGACGAGGTGGGGATCTCCGGCGACAAGGTGGGGCGCATCCTGAACGGCGTCAACACGGAGCGCTTCGCGCCCGGGGCGGAGCGCGCCCTGCTGCGCGAGCGCCTGGGGGTCGGGCCGGGAAACTTCCTGATCGGGACGGTGGGGCGCCTCGACCCGGTGAAGGACCAGGCGAGCCTGCTGCGCGCCTTCGCGGCACTCCCCCGCCCCGGGGGGGCCCGGCTCTGCCTGGTCGGCTCCGGCCCGGAGGAGGCCGCACTGCAGCGCCTCTCCGCTTCGCTGGGGCTCACCACGGAGCAGGTCTCCTTCCTGGGCGAGCGCAGCGACATCCCGGAACTGATGCAGGCGCTGGACCTCTTCGTGCTCCCCTCCATCGCCGAGGGGATTTCCAACACGGTCCTGGAGGCGATGGCGTGCGGCCTTCCGGTGGCGGCCTCGCGGGTGGGGGGAAACGGCGAATTGGTCCTCGAGGGCGAAACGGGCGCACTCTTCGCACCCGGCGACGTGGCGGGGCTGAGCGCCATCCTGGAGCGCTACCGCGCCGAGCCGCGGCTCGCGGCTGAGCACGGCCAGCGCGGGCGCCGGCGCGCCGAGCTGGATTTCTCCCTGGAGCGCATGGTGCGCGACTACCAGGAGCTCTACCTCTCCGTCTGCCGCGGAGCCGGCCGATGACCCGGACCCTTGCCCTTGCCCTCCTGCTGCTCTGCCTGCTGGCCGGTGCCGGCCGGGCCGCCACGCCCCCCCTGAACCTGGAGGTCGAGGTGTACCAGGCGCTGCGGGCGGGGACGCGGGGGAGCGCCTTCGCGGGCGAGGCGGCCCGGATCGGCATTCCCCTGCCGCAGGGGACGGTGCGCAGCGTCAACGGCCGACCCGCGCTTGCGGTCGAAGGGAAGGAGTACCAGGGGCGGGTCCTGAAAAGCTGGCCCGACGGCTCGGTGAAGTGGGCGCTCCTGGAGTTCCTCGCCTCCCCGGGGAAGGAAAAAAGCGAGCACGTCCGCGTCACGGCGGGCCCGGGCGCCTCCAGTGGCCGCCCCCTGGCCCGGGAGGCGGGCGGCAGGGTCGTGGTCGACACCGGCGTCCTCAGGGCGGAGCTCTCCGGGTCCGGCTTCAACGTCTTCGACCGGGTGAGCGTCGGCGGGCAGGAAATCGTCAAACCGGGGGATTCCCGGGGGATCGTGCTGACCGACGGCGCAGGCAAGGAGTTTCTCGCCTCGCATTGCCCGGACACCAGGATCTCCATCGAGGAAAACGGCCCGGTCCGGGCCGTGCTGCGGGTGGACGGCGGGCACTACCTCGGAAAGCAGAAGCTCCTGGACTACACCATGCGGCTCTTCTTCAGCAAGGGAAAGCAGACGGTGAAGGCCCAGTACACGCTGCGCAACGCGAGCAAGGAGAGCCCCCGGCACTGCTACATAAAGTCGCTCAGGCTGGAGACCGCGCTGAGCCTGGGCGAGGGGAGGAAGGCCCGGGTCTCCAGCGCCTCGGGAAGCGAATCGTTCGGCCTGGGCAAGGGGAGGGTGCTCTTCTATCAGGCGGTGTCCGACTTCCCCTGGACCGGCAACGGCGACAGCTTCTACTACCACGGCCCGGTGGCGCCGGACATGAAGCGCGAGTACGCCAGCAAGCGCGGCTACAGCCAGGAAGGGTACTGGATCTGGCAGGACGGCAAGCTCTCCGTGGAGGGAGGCAGGAACCAGTTTCCGGAGCTCGGCTACCTGGACCTTTCCGACCGCGACGGCCGAGGGCTGACCGCGGGGATCCGCTACATGGCGGGCAACTGGCCCAAAGCGCTGAGCGCCGACAACGCGGGCGCGCTCTCCGTCGCGCTCTGGCCCGAGGAGAGCAAACAGGGGTACTGGATCCGCTACGGAAGCCACACCACCTTCGAGGTCATGTACGCCTTCCATGGAGACGGGGAAAGCAGGCCCCAGGACGAGATGAACCGTTTCCAGTATCCCCTGGCGGCGCGGGCGCCGGTCGACTGGTACAACCGAAACGTCGAGGGGATCTATCCGCTGTACCACTTCATCAGCTTCTCCGAGGAGAAGAGGCTCGCGGAGAAACTCGGCACGGAGGACCACGTAGCCAAGAGGAAACCGAAGTTCGAGGTCTGGCGCTACCACTACTGGGGGGAGGGGTCCTTCCTGAACCAGCACGATTTCGCACGGATCGCCCTGGTCAACGCCCTGAGGGAGGACCGGGACCTGCTCAAGGCCGGCGAGTACCAGCTCACCGCGGAGTCCATGATCAATTACTACGCCGACTGGTCCGTCTACCACTCGGACGATTACGACTACAGCAAGCTGCAGTTTGACGTCGTGGAGAACAAGAAGGCGGCCGACCTGGCCAAGGTCGTCTTCGAGTGGGAGCACCAGCACTGGTACGGCATGCCGCTGTACTACTACCTGACCGGGGACGAGCGGGTCAGGGACGCCATCCTGGACTGGGGCGATTACATCAAGAAGCTGGCCAGCCCCCTGAGCCTCAACCAGATGCGCGTCTTTGGCACCGGCATGTTCAGCCTCGCGGCGCTGTACGAGTTCACCGGCGACGGGGAGTACCTGCGCCTTGCCGACCTGAATTTCGAGCGCCTGCTCAAGGTGCCCGACAACCAGGCCAACCCCTATGCCAGCATCTTCATCAACTGGGAGCGTGGCTACATCGCGGGAGGTTCGGGAAGCGGCTGGAAGGACACCGACCCGAAAGTCAAGGCGGACCTCATGATGGGCTCGCTACTGTATGACGGTCTGCTGAACTATTATCAGTACAGAGTCAACGACGGCGTACTTAAACCAAAGCTTGAGAGCCTTCTTCATAAGATGTCTGAGTTCATGTACAAAGAGCCGTATTTTGAGGGCGTCAAGCGTGGCCACTGGGCCTATTGGATTCCCTATGAGTACTGCCTGACTGACAGGGAGAAATCAAGGCACAGCTATAAGCTGATCGGCCAGGCGTCCTTCTGGACCGTGTTCCCCTATGAACAGAGCGGAGACAAGCGCTGGAGCGACCGCATGGCGCTGATGCTGAAGATGGCCCTCTGGGACGGGGACGGGGTGTGGGGGAGCTACGGGTACATCGACCATCCGGGGTTTCAAACCATGGGCTATTATCTCACCAAAAACGCCGGCGGGGAGCACCGAGAATGAACGGCTCAGCGCGCAGTCATCGCCTGCCGGGTTTGATCCTCCTGCTTTGCTCCCTGCTGCTCGCCTGCACGATAGCGGTCGCGGCGGAGGGCGCGGGGCGCGGCTTCAGGGTCGAACACGCGGCCGGCGTCTGGCAGGACGGCTACCTGGACGGCCCGGCACAGGGCGCCATGTTCAGCGGCAACTCCCTAGCGGAGGACGGCGCCGGGAACCTCTTCGTCATGGACATCACCCGGGTGCGCGTCATAACCCGGCAGGGAAGGGTCTGGACCGTCGCCGGCAACGGCGTGCGGGGCTTCCGGGACGGCCCGGCAGACGAGGCGATGTTCAACATCGGCGGCAGGGGCTATGAGTACTGCAACATCGGCGTCGACGGCACGGGGCGGATCTTCGTCCCGGACGGTCACAACAACCGGATCAGGATGACCTCCCGCAAGCCGGACGGGTCCTGGTGGGTGCAGACCCTTGCGGGGGGGGGCACCAAGCGGCTGCAGCCCGGGCAGAAGGGAAAGTCGCTGGAGATTTACCTCAAGGAACCGGTCAGCCTGGCCGTCGATGCCCGGGGCAACGTCTGGACCCAGGCCTCCAGCTGTCTGTACAAGATCACCCCGGACGGGGAAACCTTCGCCTACCAGAATCCGGCGGGCAACGTGGTGTACATGCAGGCCGACGGGGTCGGCAACGTCTACCTGCTGGTCAGGCAGGACTGGGCCAGCCACTACTGGAAAGTCACCCCGGACGGGGTGGCGCAGCGCATGGCCGGCCTGACGGAGGCCGAGGTCAACCTGCTGAAAAAGGCGAAGCAGCCCCTGCCGGTGGACGGACCGGCACTGGGCTCCACTTTTTTCGCCCATGCCACCTTCGGCGTGTCGGCGGACGGGGCGGCCCTGTACGGCGGCAGCGGCGACGAGAACGTCCCCCGCAGGGTCATGGACGGCTCCACCATGTCCCTGTTCGCCGAGGGTTGGAGAAAGGAAGAGAACAACAGGAGAGCCGGACTGAATATCGGCGGGCCGGCCCTGGTTGCCCGCGACGGCAGCCTGTACCTGGTGAGCACCAACCCTCCGCGTTTCCTCAAGTTCAGACGGCTGGTTCCGAGCAACTGACCGGTCGCGTCATTACCCGAGTACCTGCTTACCCGATTATCCCGTTGATCGTGTCCTGGGGAGCCCCGTGAGAACTGCTGCCGTGCTGACTCTCTGCTGTATGCTGCTGCTGTCCGCCTCGCTGGCGTCTGCCGCCGAAATCGGGGAGGCGGGCCGTGAATTCACGCTGGCCGATCCCGTGTCCGGCATGCAGAGGCTTCCGGTATCCGCCTATGCCGGCGGGGTCTACCTGGTCGCCTGGCAGGAAGGGCACTACGGCTGGGGCCCTCCTGCGGATACCGATATCCGCGGGGTGCTGGTCCCCGAGGCGGGCCGGGTCGCCGGAGCCGGAAGCTTCGTCATCTCGGCGGCGCCCGATTTTCAGGAGCGGCCCGCCATCGCCACCGACGGCGACCTGTTCCTGGTCGTCTGGCAGGACCTGCGCAATGGCAAGGACTACGACGTCTATGCCGCGCGCGTCACCCGCCAGGGCAAGCTGCTCGACCCTGCGGGGATCGAGGTGGCCAAGGCGCCCAACAACCAGTGCAGCCCCGCGGTCTCCTTCGACGGCAAGAACTTCGTCGTGGTCTGGATGGACGACCGGGAGCTGGTCCAGAGCTACCAGATCCGGGCGGCGCGGGTCTCTGTCAAAGGGGAACTGCTCGACCCGGCCGGCGCGGTCGTCGCCTCCTTCGACGCAAAGAAACTCGGCTCGCTGCTGGAAGCCGGGGTGTTCACCGGGATTTCCAGCAACGCGAACCCGAGGATCGCCTGCCGGGCCGGGGAGTGCCTGGTCGGCTGGCTCCAGAAGACCACGGAGAACCTGGATCAGCCGCGTTATCTCTACCTCGCCACCGCTTCGGGGCTCGCGCCGGTCGGAAAGATCTTCACCATGGCGAAGAACCCGGCCACGGACCCCGGGTACGGCGACCGGGCCAGAAACGTGAGCCTTTCGGTCGCCGGCAACGACAAGGGCTACCTGTCGTTGTACTCTGGCACCCAGGGGAAGGGGAACAAGGAGTACTTCATTGCCGGAACCGGCTTTGCCGGGGGTGACAAAGAGCCGGTCCCCGTGGCCGTGAAACCCCTGAAGGCCGGTTACAAGCTCTCCGAGTCGGTCGCCTCCTGGCGCGACGGATTCGCAGCCGTGTGGGCGGAGGGAGACCGCCAGGACGTCAACAAGCCGGTCAGGTTCACCCTGAGAGCCGCAGCCCTGAACGGCGGCGACCCCGTCAAGGTGCAGGAGATCGTCCCCTGGCAGGAACCGTACCTCGGGGCGCCGTTTGTGACCTTTGGCGCGGGGCGCGCCCTCCTGGTCTACGAGGCGGGCGACCCGAAAAATGGCATGAGGATTGTCGGCAGGGAGCTCAAAACCCGGGACGGCACCCCCTGACCGGTGCTTCGACAAGCAGCAGGGAGAAAACGATGAAGATCCTCCACATCCTGGACCACTACAAGCCCCACTTCAGCGGCTACGTCTTCCGTACCGCCTCCATCCTGAAAAACCAGCGCGAGCTCGGCATCGAGCCGGTGCTGGTCACCTCCCCCAAGCACGGCAAGGCCGGCAAGCCGCTGGAGGAGATCGACGGGATGCGGGTGTACCGCACCCCGGAGAGCGAGTTCGGGCAGTTGCCCTTTGTCAAGGAAAAGCGGCTCATGGGGGCGCTGCGCAGGCGCATCGAGGAGGCGGTGGAGCTGGAGCGGCCGGACCTGATCCATGCCCATTCCCCGAGCCTCAACGGCATGCCCGCCCTGAAGGCGGCGCGCCGCTTCGGGATTCCGCTGGTCTACGAGGTGCGGGCCTTCTGGGAGGACGCCGCGGTGGATCACGGCAGCTTTACCGAGGGATCCCTCAAGTACCGGATGAGCAAGATGCTGGAGACCTCGCTCCTGCGCGACGCCGACGCCATCTTCACCATCTGCGACGGGCTCAAGGCGGACATCGGGGCGCGCGGAATACGCTCGGACAAGATCACCATCATACCCAACTGCGTCGACGCGGAGGCCTTCGCTCCCCTGGAGCGGGACCGGGAACTGGCTGCCAGGCTCGGTCTGGAGGGGAAGACGGTCTTCGGCTTCATCGGCTCCTTCTACCATTACGAGGGGCTGCTCATGCTCCTGGAGAGCTTCGCCAAGGCCCTGGAGGGGGGGATGGACGCCCGGCTTTTGCTGGTAGGCTCAGGACCGGAACACGAGGAGGTGCAGCGCAGGGCCGCCCAGATGGGGCTGATCGGGCCGGTCGTGATCACCGGCAAGGTCCCCCACGAGGAGGTGAACCGCTACTACTCGCTCATCGACGTCCTGGTGTATCCGCGGCTCAGCATGCGCCTCACCGAGCTGGTGACCCCGCTCAAGCCGCTGGAGGCGATGGCGATGGGGAAGGTCGTGCTTGGCAGCGACGTGGGCGGCATCAAGGAGCTGGTGAACCACGGTCAGGACGGCTTTCTCTTCCCGGCCGGCGACGTTGGCGCCCTGTCCTGCTTGCTGAAGGAGCTCGCTTCGGGGGGCAAGGACCTGGCCGGAATCTCCGCCCGCGCCATGCAGACCGTGCATCTGAAGCACAACTGGGGGAGGGCGGTCGAGCGCTACCTTCCGGTCTACCGGCGCCTCACGGGGAAATGAACCTCTTGAAAGCCCGCCGGGCGCCGCAGCGTGCCGGCCGGGAATCCTAAGGACCTACTGCTATGTGTGGAATCGCCGGAATCGTCGACATCACCTGCTCCCCGGAGCGGGAACTCATCGAGAATATGAACCGGATCATGGCCCACCGCGGTCCCGACGGGGAGGGGTACCACCTGGACGGGCCGGTGGCGCTCGGGCACCGGCGGCTCTCCATCATCGACCTCTCCGGCGGAGCGCAGCCCCTGTCCAATGAGGACGGCACGGTCTGGATCACCTTCAACGGCGAGGTCTACAACTTCCAGCAGCTGCGCGAGGAGCTGAAGGCGAAGGGGCACCGCTTCGCCACCCGCTCCGACACGGAGACCATGGTCCACGCCTACGAGGAGTACGGCGCGGCCTGCGTGGAGAGGTTCCGCGGCATGTTCGCCTTCGCGATCTGGGACGCCCGCAAGGGGGAGCTCTTCGCGGCCCGCGACCGGCTCGGCAAGAAGCCGCTCTACTACTGGTGCGACGGCAAGCGCTTCCTGTTCGCCTCGGAGATCAAGTCGCTGCTCCAGGACCCCCGCGTCAAGCGCGAGATCGACCCCAAGGCCCTGGCCGACTACCTGACCTATCACTACATCCCGTTCCCCGGGACCATCTTCAAGGGGATCAGCAAGCTGGAGCCCGGGCACACCCTGACGCTGCGCTCCAAGAGCGCGCCGCAGGGGGGAGCCGCCTCCGGAGCTGCGGCAGGGCGCCTGGAGGTCGAGGTGCAGCGCTACTGGGACGTGAGCTACGCGCCGGACGACTCCATCTCCGAGGCCGACTGGGTCGAGGCGCTGCGGGAGAAGCTGCGCGAGGCGGTGCGCATCAGGCTCATCAGCGAGGTGCCGCTCGGTGCCTTCCTCTCCGGCGGCATCGATTCCAGCACCGTCGTCGCCCTGATGAGCCAGGTGCAGAGCGCGCCGGTCAAGACCTTCTCCATCGGCTTTCAGGAGGAGGACTTCTCCGAGGTCCGCTACGCCCGGCAGGTGGCGGGGCTTTTCGGGACCGAGCACCACGAGTTCCTGGTGGAGCCAGACGCGGTGGACGTGCTCCCCAGGCTGGCCTGGGAGTTCGACGAGCCGTTCGCCGACGCCTCGGCGCTCCCCACCTACTACCTTTCCAAGCTGGCCCGGGAGCACGTGACGGTCATCCTGTCGGGTGACGGCGGCGACGAGACCTTCGCCGGCTACCGGCGCTACGGCTGGGCGCAGGATATGGGGCGCTACGACTGGATTCCCACCCCGGTGAAGAAGCTCCTCTTCGGGCTTCCCGCCAGGATCATGCCGGACGGACTGAAGGGGAAGGGGACCCTGAACCACCTCTCCCGGGGGGCCTTCGAGCGCTACGCCGGTCTCAACACCTTCGGCGAGCACCCCTACCTGGAGCGCCTGCTCTCCCCGGAGCTGCAGGCCGGCATCGGCGCCGAGTACAGCGGCGGGCTCCCCGACTACTCGGCGATGGCCCGCTTCTACCACTCCTGCTCGTCCCAGGAGTACCTCACCCGCATCCAGTACGTCGACACCAAGCTCTACCTCTCCGAGGACATCCTGACCAAGGTGGACCGGGCCAGCATGCTCTGCAGCCTGGAGACCCGCGCGCCGCTGCTGGATCACGAGGTGGTGGAGCTGGCGGCGCGCATGCCGTCGACCCTGAAGCTCAAGGGGGGAGAGACCAAGTACATCCTCAAGAAGGCGATGGAGGGAATCCTCCCCCAGGAGATCCTCTACCGTAAAAAGATGGGGTTCGGGGTGCCGCTCGTCCACTGGTTCAAGAAGGACCTCACCGAGTACGCCCACGACCTGCTGCTCTCCAGCGAGGCCCGGCAGAGGGGGATCTTCAACTCGGGATACGTGGAGTCCGTGCTGGCCCAGCACCAAAGGGGTGGGCGCGACCTCTCCGCGCGCATCTGGGCCCTGCTCTTCTTCGAGCAGTGGTGCAGGAACTGGTTATGACCCGGACCCCGGAGCGCACCTCGCTGGCGATCGTGGCCCCCTTTCCGCCCCCCTTCGGCGGGATGGCGGTCCAGGCGGAGAAGCTCTGCCGCCACCTGTCCGGCGAGGGGTTCCAGGTGGTCAGGGTCCCGGCCAATCCTCCATTCCCGCGTCCGCTGGCTGGGTTGCAGCGGGTGCCGGGGGTGCGTACGGCCGTCAGGTTTGTCATCTTCCTGGCGAGCCTGCGCCTCCTGCGGGGGAGTTCGGTGGTCCATATCTTCGCCGCCTCGCACCTCTATTTCTTCGCCGTCGTGGCGCCGGCGCTGGTGGCGGCCCGGCTCTTCGGCGTCCGCTCGGTCCTCAACTACCGGGGGGGCGAGGCCGGCTCCTTTTTCCGGAAGTGGGGCCCGCTGGTGCGGCTTTTCCTGCCGCTGGCGGACGTGGTGGCCGTCCCCTCCCTGTTCCTGAGGGAGGTTTTCGCCAAGAGCTGCGGCATCCACGCCGAGATACTTCCCAACCTCGCCGACCTGGAACAGTTCAGGTTCCTGGACCGCCCTGAGCTGAAGCCGGTGCTGGTCGTCAGCAGGCAACTGGAGCCGCTCTACAACCACGCCTGCATCCTGAAGGCCTTCGGCGTGGTCCTGGGGCGGCACCCGCTGGCCCAGCTGAAGATCGTGGGGGGCGGCTCGGAGCGCGAGCGCCTGCAGCAGTTGGCCCGGAGCCTGGAACTTTCCGGCGTCGAGTTCCTGGGCCCGCTCGATCACGACAAACTCGCCCGGGTCTACGCGCAAGCGCACATCATGGTGAACGCCTCGCTGATCGACAACTTCCCGGGGTCCCTGCTGGAGGCGTTCATGTGCGGTCTTCCGGTCGTCAGCACGGCCGTGGGGGGCATACCCCTGATGGTCCAGGACGGGGTCACCGGGCTACTGGTCCCCTCCGACGACGCCGCCGCCCTCGCCGGCGGGGTGCTCCGCCTGCTGGAGGAGCCCGGGCTCGCCGGGAAACTGGCGCGAAACGCCCACCAGGCCGCTCAATGCCATGGCTGGGAAAAGGTGAGGGTCGATCTCCTCGGTCTGTACGGGGTAACCTCCCGACGCGAGGCGCGACGAGGGCCCGACGTCGGGGCTCTCGCTCCGGATCTCGGCTCGAAGGGTTGACGGCGCCAGCGGTGCCGACGGGGAGCGCCGGGTTGCCGAGGCGGCGGCGTGGTCGTGCGGTTCACCGCCCCCGGCTGCGGCGCGGGCCTCCGGTCCCTTGGCAGCGGCGCCCCCCACCCGGCTCACCCGGTCGGCTACCCGAGGTCGCCCGGAAAGTTCTTTGGCTCAAGTCTGTCCTATAATCCGCGCACAGCAGCCCATCCTATGTCGCAAATGCCGGCTGTCAGGGGGAGCATCGTCATGAAACCGCTCATCAGCAACATCCTCTTTCCCGTCCATGAGTACCTGAAGCACCACTCGACCATCGAGCAGCATCGCGAGCTGGAGCGGGTCCAGTGGCTCCCCGCCGCCGAGATCAGGAAGATCCAGGTGGAAAAGCTGGCGCGCTTCCTGGAGACCGTGCAGCGCACGGTCCCCTACTTCCGCGACATCCCGACCGACCCCGGGCAGCTCTCCAGCATCCCCTTCAGCACCAAGGCGGTCATGCGGGCCCACACCGAGGAGTTCAAGGCGACCGGAGCCGAGCAGCTCACCCGCTCCAACACCGGCGGCTCCTCCGGCGAGCCGCTCATCTTCTACCTCGGCAAGCGGCGCATCAGCGCCGACGTCGCCGCCAAGCTGCGCGCCACCCGCTGGTGGGGGGTCGACATCGGGGACCCGGAGGTCGTCATCTGGGGGGCTCCGGTCGAGCTCTCCAAGCAGGACCGGGTGCGGGAATTGCGGGACCGGATCTTCCGCACCAAGCTCCTCTCCGCCTTCGACATGAGCGAGGAGGTCATGGACGGCTACCTGCAGTTCATCAGGCAGTACCGCCCCGCGCACGTCTTCGGCTATCCGAGCTCCATCTCGCTTCTGTGCCGGCACGCCGCAAAAAGGGGGATCCGCCTGGACGACCTGGGGGTGAAGGTGGTGTTCTGCACCGCGGAGCGGCTCTACGACCACCAGCGCGAAACCATCTCGGGCGCCTTCGCGGCCCCGGTCGCCAACGGCTACGGGGCCCGGGATGCCGGCTTCATCGCCCACCAGTGCCCGGAGGGGAGGCTGCACGTGGCGGACGAGAACATCGTGCTGGAACTCGTCGACCCGAAGGGGAACCCGGTGCCGGTGGGCGAGCCCGGGGAGCTGGTGGTCACCCACCTGGAGAGCCAGGATTTCCCGATCCTGCGCTACCGCACCGGCGACATCGGCACGCTCGCCAGCGAGCCCTGCCCCTGCGGGCGCGGCCTGAGCGTGCTGCAGTCGGTGGAGGGGAGGAGCACCGATTTCATCGTGACGCCGCAGAAAAAGGTGCTGCACGGCCTGGCGCTGATCTACAAGGTGCGCGACACGCAGGGGGTGGAGTCCTTCAAGATCGTCCAGGAGGACTACGACCTGGTGCGGCTCCTGCTGGTGGTGAACGAGCGCTTCGACGCCGCCGGCGAGCGGGGGATCCGCGAGGACTGGAAGAAGCGCCTGGGCGAGGAGGTCCGGGTCGAGATCAGCTTCCTGGACCGGATCAACCCGGAGAAATCGGGCAAGTTCCGCTACGTGGAATCCCGGGTCTCCGCATGAACCAGGAACGGGCACTCGCTCCGGCGGCCGCGCCGCTTGGGAACCTCGCCGTGCTGCTGGCCGGCTTCGCCGCCCTGTACGCCACGACGGTCCGGGACATGGCCGCGGACTGGTACCTGGACGACAACTACTCGCACGGCTTCCTGATCCCGGTCATCTCCGGCTACCTGCTCTGGCAGATGCGCAGCGAGATCCGGGAGACCGAACTGCGCCCCTCCTGGGCCGGGCTGCCGCTCTTTGTCGCCGGTCTGCTCATGTTCCTGTTCGGGCAGCTGGCCGGCGAGGCGTTCACCATGCGCTGCTCCCTTTTGGTGGTGGGCGCCGGGGTGCTCCTGTTCTGCGGAGGCACGCCGCTTTTCAAGACGGTCCGCTTCCCGTTTTGCTACCTGTTCTACATGGTCCCCCTGCCGTACCTGCTGTACGACGCGGTCGCCTTTCCGCTCAAGCTCTTCGTATCCAGGGCCTCCGTGCTGGCCCTGAACCTGATCGGCGTACCGGCCCTGCGCGAGGGGAACGTGATCAGCCTGGTCAACACGACCCTGGAGGTGGCCGATGCCTGCTCCGGCATCCGCTCCCTCGTCTCGCTCTTCGCCCTGGCGACCGCGCTGGCCTACGTCTCCCAAAAGGGGCTCCTGCGCCAGAGCGTCCTGGTGCTGCTGGCGCTCCCCATCGCCATCTTCGCCAACGGCGTCAGGGTGATCGGCACCGGCATCCTGGCCAGCCGCTTCGGGGCCGAGGCGGCCCAGGGGTTCTTTCACGAATTCGCGGGCATGGTCATCTTCGGCGTGGCCATGGCGCTCCTGATCCTCTCCTCGGCCGTGCTGGCAAAAATAGGGTCGAAAAGGCATGAATAAACGAATCCTGCTGCTCTCGGCTCTCCTCTTCGTCTTCGCGGCGTACGTGAACCTGTACCCCTTCCACGGCTCGGTCCCGGCGAAAAAAGAGCTGACCGGGTTCCCCCTCAGATCCAACGGCTGGAGCGGACTGGACCTGGAACTGAGCGACCCGGAGCTGCAGAAACTCAAGGTGACCGAGTACCTGTCGCGCGAGTACGCCAAGGACGGCAAGCGGGTGGGGCTCTACATCGGCTACTACCGGGAGCAAAAAGAGGGGGCCCAGATCCATTCCCCCAAGCACTGCCTGCCGGGCTCGGGGTGGCTGAACCTCTCCGAGCGCACCCGGACCCTGCAGATACCCGGGTCCGGCCCGGTCCGCTGCGTGGAGGCGGTCTACCGCAAGGGTGACAATGAACAGATGTTCATTTACTGGTACAAAATGAAGGGCTGCTACGTGGTAGGGGATTACAGCCTGAAATGGCACATGATCCTCAACTCCCTGCGCTACGGAAGAAACGACGCCGCCTTCGTCAGGCTCTCCACCAGGCAGTCCGAGGGCCCCGAGGGGGGCGCGCGCGTCCTGGAGGCCTATCTGCGCGACTTCATGCCGCTTTTGCGGGGCTACCTCCCGGAGTGAGGCTCCGCCTGGCCTGCCGCCGGGACTCTGGCGCCCGCCGGGATACGGCCGTTCCGTCCGCCCCGCTGTCGGAATTCTTTACAAAGGCTCCTCGGAGCGTATATACTCCGGACTTAGGCGGATTCTCATAAATTAATTTTGCATAGTGGGGCCCATTAATTATGCTGGACGCGACTCCCATAGACCTGGTGCAGGAGATCCTTTCCGCGCTCGCGCTGGTCCTGGCGCTCGCCTTCTCCCTGACGGCCCTGCTGCGCAAGGAGCACTCCTGCGCCAACTACCTGCTGGTCGCCGGCCTGCTCGCCACCGGCGCGCTGGAGGCGTTCGACATCGGCGCCCTCCTCGACCCGGGTCGCCTCTATCTCTGGAAAAAGCTCTCCCTGAGCGCCGAGGCGTGCCTCCCCGCCTGCTGGCTGCTCTTCAGCCTCTGCTACGCCCGGCGCCAGGACCTGGGCTCCATCCCGCTGGCGCAGCGCTGCCTGCTTGCGCTGGCGCTCTGCTTCCCCGTCGCCGCGCTCGCCTTGCCGGCCCAGACCTTCTTCTACTCCCCCGACTTCGCCCAGGAGCGCATGCTCTACCTCGGGCGGACCGGGTTCGCCTACTATCTGGCGCTGCTGATCTACCTGGTGATCGCCCTGGTCAACCTGGAGATGACCCTGGCAAACGCCACCCGCTCCTCGCGCTGGAAGGTGAAGTTCGAGATCCTCGGCACCGGGTCGCTGCTCGGGCTGCTGGTTTTTTACTACAGCCAGGGGCTGCTGTACCGCACCATCAACATGAACCTGCTGCCGGTGAAATCGGTGGCCCTGGTGGTGGCGGTGGTCCTGACCGGGTACTCGCAGCACCGCGGCAACGGCGTCAAGATCCAGGTATCCAGCAGCCTTTTCTTCAAGTCCCTGGTGCTCTTCGCCGTCGGGCTGTACCTGGTCGGGCTGGGGCTGGTCGGCGAGGCGATGCAGCACTTCGGGGAGTCCTTTCAGCGCTCCCTGGTCATGGCCTTCGCGCTGGTGGCCGGGATCGGTCTCATGATCGTGCTGCTTTCGGAATCGGTGAAGCGCAGGATCAGGGTCTTCCTGCGCAAGAACTTCTACCAGAACAAGTACGATTACCGCAGCCAGTGGCTCAGCTTCACCGACCGGCTCTCCAGCTCCAAAAGCGGCGAGGAGCTGCTCACCAGCATCCTGACCGGCTATTGCGACGCCTTCGGCATGGGGTGCGCGGCGCTCTTCCTAAGCGACGAGGAGCGCCGGTTCTTCCACGCCGCGGCGGGGCTGGAGATCTCCAACGCCGGCGCGATCATCGGCGCCGACGACCCGGTGGTGAGCTTCCTGGCGCAGCGCAAATGGGTGGTCAACTTCGGCGCCGCCGACGGGGCGCCGCCGGGCGAGCCGTCCGAGTTCTTCAGGGCCAACGCCGCCTGCTTCGTGATCCCGCTCCCCGGCTCCGACAGCCTGGCCGGCTTCATCGTGCTGGGCAAACCGTTAAACCGCGAGGAGAGCTACAACTTCGAGGACTACGACCTCATGAAGACCCTCGCCTGCCAGGCCTCCTCCGCCATCCTGAACCTGCGCCTTTCGGACCAGCTGGCGCACGCCCGGGAGATGGAGGCGATCGGCAGGGTCTCATCCTTCGTGATCCACGACCTGAAAAACCTGGTCTACACGGTCTCCCTCATCGCGGATAACGCCCGGGACTTCATCGCCGAGCCCGATTTCCAGCAGGACATGCTGGAGTCGCTGGGCAACACGGTCGCCAAGATGAAGATCCTGATCGCGCGGCTCAAGGAGCTTCCCGAGAGCCTCGCCCTGGACCGCGGCCCCGCCGACCTGCTCTCCCTGGTGAGCGACACCGCCGCCCTGGTCCCGGGCGCGAAGATCCGGGTCACCGGCTGCGCCGTGAACGCCGAGATCGACCGCGGCGAGGTGCAGAAGGTCGCCCTGAACCTCATGCTGAACGCCCTGGACGCCACCGAGGGCGAGGGGCCGGTCCTGGTGGAGGTGGGCGGCGGGGAGCGCGCCTTCATCCGGGTGCGGGACGAGGGGTGCGGCATCCCTGAGGAGTTCCTGCGCCGCCACCTCTTCACCCCCTTCGCCACCACCAAGAAAAAGGGGATGGGGATCGGCCTGTACCAGTGCAAGCAGATTGTGGAGGCCCACGGCGGCAAGATCGAGGTGACCAGTGTCTTTGGCCAGGGGACCGAGTTCACCGTCTGGTTCCCCCTGGGACAGTCGCGGGCCTAGCGCCCGCGCCGCGCCCCCGGAGCTGCGGGAGCACCCGTCCGGTCCCGGCGGACCGGAAGCCTCCCCGCGTTTCAGCCGTCCGTTCCCGTTTCCCGGCGCCCCGCGGCGCCGTCCCGTAAGCCACAGCAGGTTGGAGATAACGATGGATAAGTTACTGATTATCGACGACAACGACGACATCCGCAAACAGCTCAAATGGGGCCTCAGCAAGGATTACGAGCTGGTTCTGGCCGGCGACGCCCCCGAGGCCCTCGCCGCCTTCGCCTCCCAGCAACCCAAGGTCGTGACCCTCGATCTCGGCCTGCCGCCGGACGAGGACGGCTCCGGGGAGGGATTTCGCTGCCTGGAGGAGATCCTCAGGAAGGGGGGGGCCACCAAGGTCATCGTCATCACGGGCAACGACGGCAAGGACAACGCCCACCGCGCCATACATATGGGCGCCTACGACTACCTCCCCAAGCCGATCGACCTGAACGAGCTGAAGGTCGTGGTCAAGCGGGCCTTCCACCTCTCCCGCATCGAGGAGGAGAACAGCCGGCTGCAGAGCGCGCTGGACGTCAAGCAGACCGGGATGGGCGGCATGGTGGGGCAGTGCCCCCAGATGCAGCAGGTCTTCTCCACCATCAGGAAGGTCGCCACCTCCGACGCGGCGGTGCTGATCACCGGCGAGAGCGGTACCGGCAAGGAGCTGGTGTCGCGCGCCCTGCACAGCCTGAGCCTGCGCGCCGCGGGCCCGCTGATCGCCATCAACTGCGGCGCCATCCCGGAGAACCTGCTGGAGTCGGAATTCTTCGGCATGGAGAAGGGGGCCTTCACCGGCGCCCACGCGAGAATCCAGGGGAAATTCGAGTACGCCCACAAGGGGACCCTGTTCCTGGACGAGATCGGGGAGCTCCCCGCGAACCTGCAGGTGAAGCTGCTGCGCTACCTCCAGGAGAAGGTGCTGCAGCGCGTCGGCGGCCGGGAGGACATCGTCTCCGACACCAGGGTCGTCTGCGCCACCAACATCGACATCGAGAAGGCGATCGCCCAGGGCGCCTTCCGCAGCGACCTTTACTACCGGATCGCCATCATCACCATCAACCTTCCCCCCCTGAGGGAGCGCGGCGAGGACATCATGCTGCTCGCCAACCTCTTCATCAAGAAGTTCAGCGACCACTTCAACAAGAAGGTGCGCGGCTTCAACGCGGACGCCCAGGAGTACCTGGAGACCTACGAGTGGCCCGGCAACGTGCGCGAGTTGGAGAACAAGATCCAGCGTGCCGTCATCATGTCCGACTCCTCGCTTTTGAAGCCTGAGGACCTGGGCGGCAGCGCCCTGAAGGGAGCCAGGGGCGTGGGGGCGAAGGAGAGCGAGACCCTGAGGGAGGCGCGGGAGAGGGTGGAGCGCTCCACCATCCTGCTCGCCATCAGGAAGCACGGCGGCTCCATCGTGAAGACCGCGGAAGACCTGGGTGTGAGCCGGCCGACCCTGTACGAGCTGATGAAAAAGCACGGCCTTTCGGTAGGGAGTTCCTAGGAGCGTCCCCGCCGCCCGGCCCCCCGCGGGGGGCGCATCCGTGCCATGCCGAACTCCCTGCGCCGGACTGCAACCGGAGTCCGCGCGCGACCCCGAACTTATCCTCTGGATCCTTGCGCCGGAACACCGGCGCGCTCTTTGATTTCGCAGCATAAGCCCGCCTCATGCTCGGCGCCCCGGTTTCCCGGCGTGGGCTCCTCAAAATAACCTGCAGCAAAAGGAGGAACTGTGTATTCTGATCGAATTATCTCTGTTATCGGGCTTGGTTACGTCGGTTTGCCGGTCGCGGTCGCCTTTGGAAAGGTCCGGCGTACGGTCGGTTTCGACATCAACGCCACGCGCATCGCCGAACTGCGCCAAGGGCTGGACCGCACCGGCGAGGTCGGCGCCGAGGAGCTGCGTGCTGCGGACATCGTCTTCACCGACAGCATCGCCGAGCTGCGCCAGGCCAATTTCCACATCGTGGCCGTCCCCACCCCCATCGACTCGGCGAACCAGCCGGACCTCACCCTCATGTACCGCGCCTCCGAGACGGTCGGCCGTGCGCTCAAACCCGGCGACATCGTGGTGTACGAGTCGACGGTCTACCCGGGGGTCACCGAGGAGGAGTGCCTGCCGATCCTGGAGAAGGTGTCCGGGCTCACCGGGGGGCGCGACTTCAGCGTCGGCTACAGCCCGGAGCGCATCAACCCCGGCGACAAGGAGCACACCTTCACCAAGATCAAGAAGGTCGTCTCCGGGCAGGATGCGCGGACCCTCGACGTCGTTGCCGGGGTCTACTCCTCCGTGGTGACCGCCGGGGTGCACCGCGCCCCCTCCATCAAGGTCGCCGAGGCGGCCAAGGTCATCGAGAACACCCAGCGCGACCTGAACATAGCGCTCATGAACGAGCTGGCGCTGATCTTCGACCGGCTCGGCATCGATACCGGCGAGGTGCTGGCCGCGGCCGCCAGCAAGTGGAACTTCCTCAAGTTCACCCCCGGGCTGGTGGGCGGGCACTGCATCGGAGTCGATCCCTACTATCTGACGCACCGCGCCGAGAAGGCCGGCTACATCCCCCAGGTGATCCTCGCCGGGAGAAGGATCAACGACGGCATGGGTAAATTCATCGCCCAGCGCGCGGTGAAGGAGATCATCCGCGCCGGGCACCAGGTCCTGGGGAGCGTGGTGACCGTGCTCGGGCTCACCTTCAAGGAGGACTGCCCGGACCTGCGCAACTCAAAGGTCGTCGACATCATCCGCGAGCTGCAGGATTACGGCATCGACGTGCAGGTGACCGACCCGCTCGCCGACGCCCAGGAGGCGCGGCACGAGTACCAGGTGGAGCTGATCCCCTTCGGGAAGCTCAAGCCCGCGGTCGCGGTGGTCGCCGCGGTGGCCCACTCGGCCTACCGCAAGCTCTCCGCCGCTGAACTGTCGGCCCTCATGGGGAGCGACCCGGTGCTGGTGGACGTGAAAGGGGTGTATGACCGCGCGGCCCTCGCCGAGTCGGGCATCCGGGTCTGGACCCTGTAAGGGGGCGACGGGCGGGGAGGCCGGGCCGGCGGCCACGGAGAAAACCCAGAGGAATGTGATATGCTCATACAGGTCAACTGGAGCGACAGTCGCTACGACTACGTCAAGGACTACATGCTGGAGAGCCTGATCGAGTCCGGCAAGGTGGCCAGGTTCCTGCGCCGGTCGGGCTGGGCCACGGTCGGAGTGGACCCGATCCGGCTCCCAAGGGACGGGGATGGCTACGCCGGCAGCGAGAGAAGGTCGGAGAACCGCCTCCGCGGCGCGCCGCGGGCCGGGAAACCGAAATAGGGGGCGTCCATGAATCAGAGCATGAACCTGCCGCAGGACCAGTTCATCAAGCTCGTCGGTCTCTCCTCCTTCCTGGAGCAGCAGGCGAGCCTGGATGAAAACCTCGATCAGATCGTCGCCATGTCGGCCAACATACTCAACACCCGGAACTGCTCCATCATGCTGTTTCGCGACGACGAGGTCGGCGACGGGGTGAGCCTCAGGATGTTCGCCAAATTCGGCGACTTCCCGCCCAAGGCGGCGACCGAGGCGGTCAAGGTCAACAAGGGGATCGCGGGACGCGTGGCGGCATCCGGCCAGCCGCTGCTGGTGCAGGACATCGTCGCATCGGAGTACTTTCCGCTGGCGCGGGTGCCCGATTCCCCTTCGCGCAGCTTCATCTGCGTGCCGATCGTCATCGGAGGCAAGGTGATCGGCGTGCTCAACGTCAGCAACCCGTTGCAAAAGCGCTGCTTTGACGGCGACGACCTGAACCTTTCGGTGTTCGTCGCCCTCTTGGTGGGGAAATCGGTCCAGGTGATCCAGCTGCAGAACCTGCTCAGCTCGAAGTTCGCCCAGATGGCGGTGGCGCTCGAGTCGGATGGGCTCCCGGACCTGGCGGCCCCTGCCAGTTACGACGCCGACAGGCTGGTGAAGATGCTCTCCAAGTCGTTCTACAAGGAGATGACCAACGCGGGATTCGGCAAGGAGCATATCATCTCCGCCGCCTCCGAGATCATCTCGCTGCTGACCGCCACCATGCAGAAACACGAAAAGCGCCTGCAGCGCGAAGTCTGAAAGGGCGCTAGCCAGGGCCGGACTCCCTGCCACCAGAAACGACGAAAGGGCCAGCTGACAAAGCTGGCCCTTTCGCGTTCGAGCGGGTGCGCATACCTCCCGTACCGGCCGGGCCGGTCGCAGGCGTGTTTTTCGTCCCTCCAGCGTGTGCGGCTTTTCAAACTCTCCCCGCCCTCCGGGGGTGGCTGGCAGGTAGGCCAAAGCGACTTCGGGGCGGCACGGCCATTTGCCGCCGGATCAAGCTCCCGCCCCCCGGCGCAGGCGCAGGCAGTTGATGAGCTTTTCTACTTCCTCCACGTCCGAGGGATTGGGTTCGCACTGGAAATCTCCGCCTCCCAACTGCATATACATCCTGAACCGGTTGCAGTGCTCATAGTCGCCATAGCACAGCTTGGACCGTATATATTCAGCGGCCTTCGGCATGTCTTTCATGTTGTCATTAAAAAACTGGCAATAATCAATCAATTCGCAAGCCATTTTCACACCTCTATCAAATTAGAATGTGTCATGCTCGATAACATTGTAGCATACAATCAAGGTGCCAATGCATCGGGTGCCTCGAAGGTCCCTTGCCGGCGCCCTGGGTTTCAGGCTTGCTGCAGGTCCTGCTCGCCCGTGATGAACTCTGGCGGCAGATCGCACCCCGAAGGAATCTGGAACGGAATCGGGTAGCGGATACCCGCCTTGTGGGTCGCCTCCAGGCCCTGGGCCGTGCGCTCCAGCCAGGCGAAGGGGATGCCGACGATCATCTCGTGGTCCTGGGCCAGGGCGAAGCGCCGGTCTCCCATGCAGGGGATTTCGATGGTCGGTTCGCCGGTCAGCTTGACCTGGGCGACGCCTCGGGCGCAGACGCCCGCATCGCCCGAAGATCTCATGACGAACTCTCCGCCCTGGTGGTAAAGAAAGGCCTGGACAAAGCGCATGGCCTGGGCCGAGTTGGCGTAGACCACCACCAGGTCGGGAGCCACCCCGGGAAACGGGCGCGCCAGCGGGTAGGTGAGGAGACCGGCCACGCCGGGTTGCACGCGGGGCATGGCCAACTGCATGGCGGCGGCAGCCTCCCGGGTTTGCTGGTAGACCCCCGTGTTCACCGAGCCGTCCAGCACCCGTTGCGGGGGGACGATCATCCCGGTGCTGGCGGCTCCCAGCGCGCAGTGGCTGGTCTGCGCGTCGGTCCAGGTCGACCAGGAGTACATGCGGCTGTAGGCGATCTGCTGGCAAATCGTCAGCCGCTTGCCGCGCACCTTTATCTTCAACCCTTCAATCAGGGCCGCGTCGCGCGTCAGGTTGACCCCGACGGGCTGAGTGGCTGGGTTAACGGTCTCCCTTACCGTTGCCAGAAATTTTTCCATTGCACCTCCGTTTCCCTGGTAGCGAAGAATAGTCGAGCCAAGCTCATAGCCGGAACAAATGTGAATGTGCCCATACAAGATATAGACAAAAGTCAGGAAGTCAACGCCATATTACACCGAGTCGTGGAACCGGCGAAATTTGAAGAGGAGGCCTTTGAGATACGCCTGCTCCCCGGGGTCGTGGATATCAACACCCATGGAAACAGATCGATCCGGGTCGTTCCTCACGCACACGCACGCACCGGTGATGCACAAGAATGAAACCCCTTACACCGCCTGTCGGATAATTTTACACCCGCAAACCCGTGATTTAAATTTCACTAGTTATCGAAATGTAATATTGATGGGGTTTTAGGTGCAGGTCGCCTGCCACACCTGATGATGCGCTCGCCTGGGCCGTTAATTCCTTGTCGGATTTCATTACATTTTTCTTGCCGAGACCTCTCTTCTGACCGTCCCGGTGCTGCAACTATCGGGAAACTCGGTCAATTTTAACCCGGTTCGTTTTTTGCTTGCCATACTGTTTGGCACAAGAAAGTTGAGGACTTCCTGAAAACCTGCCCGGGAAATGGTCTTTGCCAGTAGGGGCCGTTTCGGAGCCGCAGCCGCTTGAACCGACACCAGCCACGCAATTGCATAGGAGTGTACTCAATGGGGGTGATTGCCTTATGAAAACGCTAAAAAGAACGAGCAGTATGGTACCCGAGGATAACCTTAAAAGAGTAACCAGGAAGGTAACGGTCATTGTGTTATTTCTGATGTTTCTCGTTTGGCGGCTGCCAGCTGGGGCGGTTGTATTCGAACCGGCTACGTATAAGGTCGAGCCAGTCGCGGGGGTTTGGATGGACGGTTATTTGAATGGCAGAGCCTTGGGCTCGATATCTGCCCTTTATCAAATGGCCTTCGATTCTTCCGGGAACATTTTCTTTGTCGACATGCGCACTGCCAGTAACAGGGTGCGGGTGATTGCTACCGACGGCCGTGTGTACAACATCGCGGGCAATGGTGTGCGCGGATTCAAAGATGGGCCAGCGGACCTGGCCATGTTTAATTTCGGGGGGAGCGGGTATTATTTCGTGAATATTTCCGTCGATTCCAATCAAAACCTTTATGTGTCGGATGGCTACAATAACCGCATCCGGATGATCAGCAAGCATCAAGACGGGCTTTGGTGGACGAGCACCTATGCCGGAGGGGGCAACACGGCTTTGTCTCCTGGCCAAAGCACACCGGCTCTCAATTTGAAGCTCAGCAATCCTTTGGCCATGACAGTTGATAGCTCTAACAATATCTGGACCATCGATGTTCGTGGTATCTATAAAATCACCCCGAGCGGCATGGCTTATTGCTACTCCAATCCTGCCGGTAAAGCCAACAATATGCAGGCCGACAAGGTGGGGAATGTCTATTTGCAAGTTCGTCTCGACAAGACGACTCCCTACTGGAAGGTAACTCCGAATGGCGTAGCAACGCGCATCGCGGGACTCACCGACGCCGAATATAACGCGCTGCCTGCACCGAAGCCGATCGATGGCCCGACCTCATTGGGTTCATTTTATTGGTCGCATGACTCCTTTGCGGTTTCGGATGACGGATCAGCGATATATGGGGGAAATGGTAACGAATGGGTTTTGAGAAGGGTGTATTACATGGGCGAGTCTCACAGTTTGTATAGGGACGGTTGGCACACCGAAACAGTAAAAAATACCAATGGATGGGCTCTCGGCGGTCCGGTCGCCATTGACAGTCAAGGCAGGATTTATATAACTGGAAATAATCCACCGAGCTATTTGCGTCTTCGCAGATTGACTCCTCAATAAGGAGAGGGCGACATGAGAAAATATACAAACGCGATCGTTATGTGCATGTTTATCGTCACTGCAATTCTGTGCACGCAAAATGAATCTTATGCGGGCACAGTCAACCAGGAATTTCCCCTCGCGAGCAGTCTGAGCGGAACCCAAAGGTGGCCGATGGTGGCCTATGCCAACGGCGTTTACCTGGTCGTCTGGCAAGAAGGGTTCGACAGCTGGGGAAGCAATATCCGCATTCGCGCCGAGCAGATTTCGGATTCGGGAGATGTTGTGGACAGCGGCGGTTTTTTGCTTTCAGACGTATCTGACGTTCAGGAAATGCCCTCGGTCGCGACCGACGGCAACCAGTTTTTCGTGGTCTGGCAGGATTTCCGGAACGGGAAGGATTACGACACCTACGGCACGCGTGTCTCCACCGACGGTAGGGTGCTCGATCCGGGCGGCATCTTGATCGGGAAGGGCGTGGGAAATCAAAGCTATCCGACCGTCGCTTTTGACGGGACCAATTTCGTGGTCTCATGGATGGATAATCGCGTCATGGAACAAAGCTATGCTATTCGTGCTGCCCGCGTTTCGACGGGCGGCGTAGTATTGGACGGCGCCGGCGTGGAAATTGCCGGCGATACCCTGACCGCGTTGAACAAGCTGATTACCGATAGTTGGCAGGGCCTTCCGGTTCGGGCCTATCCCAAAATCTCCTGCACTTCAAATGAGTGTGTCATCGGCTGGTCGCAGCAAACTGCCATAGGAACGTCTGATGGACATCAGCAGACTCCTAAAATCGCCGTGATTCACACGTCCCCCACGATAACCGTCACCAAGACCATGTCGCTGGCGCGAAACGATGCAGTCTTTGCGTCTGCAGTCAGCGGAAGTCCTGTTTCTGCGGGTGCGCGATTCTTCGCCGCCGCGCAAAATGCGAATAAAAACATGTTCATGTATTCGGGGGCGCAAGGCACCCAAAATGTTCAATTTACCGTTGCCGGCATTCCCTATACTACGGGATCCACTGACACGACTGCACAATCGATCCCGATCAGACTGTGCGCGGATGGATGGAATCTGGGCAACGGGATTGCCCCTTATGGCGCCGGTTTCATTTCCTATCTGGCAGAAGGGGCGACCTTGACCCAGGCGCCTTTGGTGCAGGGAGCCTTCCAAAGCGCGTACACATTGAAGCGGTCAGTTGTGGATGCCAGCAACAAAACTACCACCACCACGGTATTTCCATCAAATCTGACCTACCGCGGATATCCTCAAGTGAGCGTGGGGGCTTCTCACGGCCTGGTGGTATATGAAAAAGACGGCGGCGTTGCTGCAATGCTGTTTGATTGATTCCGGATCCTAGCAGGCTGTTAACCGGAGCTCCTGGCTGAAACGGCAGGCCGAAAGATCGGTGGAATGAGGGGGAAAGGCGCGGCAGCGCCTTTCCCCCTCTCCGTATCGGGCCTCGGAGGGTGCCTTGGCCAGGCGACGCCGCCATACTACGGCAAACCTAGAAAAGCATTGATGACATCCAGCACCTCGGAGTCGGTCACCGTGCCGGTATTGCCCTGGTCCACGCAGCCGGCGACCGGTTTCAACCCGAGCAGCATGTCGATGGCGGACTGCACCTCGCCGATGCTGACAGTGCCGTCGCCGTCGCAGTCGCCGGGCTTGGGAGCGCCGGTCACGGTCAGGGTGCCATTGACAAAGGAAAAGTTGTAGTTGGCAGCGGACAGGCTCCCCCCGGTGACCGTGATCGGATAGCTCCCGGAGGGGCTCGTCTGCGCGGCGCTGGTCGACAGGGCCGGCGCGCCGGCCAGGACCCCGGTGCCGTCCCCGTTTACGAACCCGGTGTAGCTGACGCTGATAACCGGGTTTGCCGCATGGTAGGCGCGGCTTTGGTTGTCGGCTCGCACCGTAAGGACCGCCTTGCCGACCTCGATGGTTTTCTGCACCTGAGCTGCCGCGGAGAAGTCCTGGTTCCCGGTCTGGGAGGCCTGGACCACGATGCTGCCGGCTCCGGTGATGGTGAGCAGGTTGTCGGCCAGCGTCGCCGGGCCGCTTGCCAGCGCGAAGGTCACCGGGAGGCCGGAAGTGGAGACTGCACTCAGGGCCAGGGGCGGGTCGCCGTAGCCGGCGCTTGCCGGAGGGGTGAAGGTGATGCTCTGTCCGGACGCCGCTATCACCAGGGTGCCGCCCACGCTTCCCGCATAGTTCGCGTCGGTGACGGTCGCGGTAACCGGGTAGCTCCCGGGAGCGCTCGGTGCGGTCGCGCCGCCGTTGTAGGTGACGCTGTAGCCGAGCCCCGCCGGCGTCGTGGTGGCGGTTACCCCCTTGGTAAAGCCGTCGTAGGTCTGGTTCAGGGTGGCGCCGTTCCAGGCGACCCCGGCGGCTGCCTTGACGGCGGCCGTGCTGCTCGTCACCTGGCTCGCCTGGCTGTAGCCGGCGTCGCCGGCCTGGTCGTAGAGAACCAGGCAGTCGCCGCTCGATGCCAGCAACGTGAAGCTGGCGCCGCTATTGGTGCAGATGGAAGTTGAACCGCTGCTGTAGGAGACGGGGAGCCCCGAACTGGCGCTGGCGGCCACGGTGAACTGGCTGTTGAAGGAGGCGGTTGCCGGGGCGGGGAGGGTGACGGTAATGCTGTTGGCCTGCTTCAGCGATTGCAAGGTGACATCGTTTGTCGATACTCCGCCCGCCGCGATGGATAGGGCGCTTAGCGTAGTGGGCTGATAGCCGTCTGCGGAGGCGGATATGGCAGCGGTTTCCGCAGGTACCGCGATGAGGTAGACCCCGTTGGCGAGGGACGCAAAGCTTGCCCCCCCGGCCTCGACGTTGGCCCCGGCAATGGGCGCTCCGGTCACGACGTCCCGAACGGTTCCGGTCAAAAGCAGGGGGAGCCCGTTTTCGGCGACAACCGTGAAGCTGCGGGAACCGGATTCGGTCAGAGCACCGTAACTGTCGATGGTCTGGACCTTCCAGTAGCAGTAGCTGTCGCCGTTTTGGCAGTAGTAGCCGTTGTTCGCGGGATTTCGCAGCTTGCCGCCGGATAGGTAGGCAGCGCCTTGGGGCAGGTTTTCCGCCTTGTAGACGATGTTGTTGAAGTCCTGATCGGTGGCAACCAGCAGCGTGTAGCTGGCGCGACTCCTGGCCGGGGCTTCCTGCCAGATTAGCGGGAAGAGGGGGGGTACGCTTGCCCCGTTTGCCGGGGCGGTAAGGCCGAAAGGCGCCGGTGCCGAGTCGGTGGCTAGTTGCCGGTAGACGGTCGAGTGGGCGGTGGGCGAGACGTCGCCGGTCTGGTTGTCCTGGGTGTAGTAGAGGACGCTGTAGCTTCCCGCGTTGGGGAAGCTGTAGCTGCCGTTCCACTGCTGGCCGTCGTAGTAGAGCGGCAGGGTGATGAGATTGGGGATGACCTGCCCGGTGCCGCCACTGCCGCTCACGCTGGTGATCGGGGTGCGTATCTCCATCCAGGCCTTGGCGATGCGGCTGTTGTCGTTCACCTGCAGCCAGAGGGGGGTGCCGCCCGTCTGGGTGGCGGGGATGCTGGTGGTGCCGGTGACCGCGGTTATGTCGGCGGGCTCGCCGGGGCTTCTGGTCCCCACCCCCAGGAAGAGGTTCGCAGCCGCCACTCCGTCCTTCGTTGTGGCAGGGAGGTAGCCGCCGACTCCGTCGCCGTTGTCGTCCAGCAGGGGATGCTGGGCCAGGGTGTCGTAGACGCCAGAGTGCAGGCCGAGGGAGGCTTTTCTCGGGTCGCGCAGGGCGACGTTTGAGCTTGCCAAGCCTACGGCTGCGCTGAAACTGTCGCCCCGCCCGAGAAAGTTGATCATGTTGTCGATGAAGTATTCCCCCCCGGCGTAGGTCGTGCCGGTGGCGGAGTTGTAGATGGGAAACCCCGCCAGGGACTGTTCGTCGGCGCCGGCGGAGCTGATGATGACCCTCCCCGGCCTGGAGAGCTGGGGCACGAAGCCGCCCGAATAGCAGGAGCCGTCTATCACAAAGCGAGGGAAGGCTGCCAGGACGTCGCTCCCTACGCCGCTCTCGAAGTCGTCTAGCCACGCGGCGAGCTCGCTCGGCGCCAGGGTTGAGGCCTGGGTGGTGTCCCCCAGGACGAAGCCGTTTTGGCTGCCGTGGTCGACCAGGAACAGGTAGAAGGGGGCGGGAGCGGCGGCGTAGCTGGCCTTCAGCTGGCTGACTGCCGCCTGGACCTGCTGCTTGGACAGCGCGGCCGAGGCGGTGCTCTTGAGGTAGAGTACGTTGGCGGGGAGAAATCCCCGCTTGTTGACCAGGGTGGCGTAGATGCCGTCGGCCGTGGCGGTATGTTCGGCAAGGAGGCTATGGTCCGAGGCCTCCCCGACGACGATGATGGCGTACCCCGACTGGGGGGTGACGCCGAGCGTTTGGGAGGCGAAGGAGGCGGCCCAAAGAGGGGTTCCCTCGAATCTGGCTTGGATCAGGTAGGCACCGGGAACGGCGAAGGTGCTTAGCGCTCCGGTGCCAAAATTGCCGTTGCTGTCGGTCGTGACCGTGAGTACGATCTGAGACGGGTTCGCAACTGCCGCTGTTGACGGAGGTGTGATTATTACGGTAACGCTTTGGCCCGACACGGAGCTCGTAGCTGTTTGGGCAAGACTTCCGGTTATGGTGGTGCTGTTGCCGGCGCGCAGGAACGAGGGTGAAAGGGCGATTGAGAGTATGGTGCCGGTTTTGCTGGCGGGAACCTGGATGGTGCAGGTCGATGTTGCCGGTAGGGAGGTCGTGGTCCCGTTGGACGCTTGAGCGGTCAGTGTGTAGGTGATCCCTTCCCGCCAGGCCACTTTTGAAGTGTCGAAGGACCAGGATGTTGTTCCGGTCGAAGTGAGCCATGTCGGAGTCAGGGCAAAAGTGCCGTCAGTTTGCAGGTAATAGGTGCCGTCGGTTATTTGCAGCTGAACTGCAGATAGCCCGCTGCCGGAGGCGGTACCTGTTATGGCTGGAAGGGAACTCAGACCGGAGCCTCTGGTCGGCGAGGATATTGTGGCGGCAAGCGAGCTGGAAGGCAGTACCGACAGGGTGAAGCCGCGTACGGCATCGGGCGGAACACCGTTGCTAGCCGTAACGACGAGTTGGTAGGTTCCGGCGCTGCCGCTGGCAGGGGTGCCACTGATGACGCCTGCCGCCGGGTCGAAGGCCAAGCCGTTCGGAAGATCGCCGCTGATGCTGAAGCCGGGGACGGGCCAGCCGGAGGCGATTACCTTAAACAAACCGGGGGTGCCTTCGCTCAGCGTCTGACCTGTGGAACCCGTGATGGCTGGGCCATTTCCATTGAAATTGGTTTTGTAAACACCTTCGCTCGTTGCAAGGAAAATCGATTGACTGTTGGTCGGATCGATGGCGATTGAATTGACGACCCTATACATTTTCGGGTTGAAAAATTGATTCCATGAAGCCCCGCCGTTGGTAGACTTAAAAAGCCCGTAAGTATTGGAACCTGCATATATAGTCTGACTGCTGGCGGGGTCGATGGCAAGGGAGTATATTGCGAAATATCCCGTAGAATTTGGAAATATTCCGTTGTTGCAAGGTGACCAGGATGCACCTCCATCATACGACTTGTAGACACCATTATATGTTGCTATATAAATTACCTGGCTATTTGCTGGATCAATGACAATGGATCGTATGTCGTAAATAGTGCCATTCTGAGGCGTTGCCTGATTGAGCTGCGTCCATGACATGCCACCGTCGGACGATTTAAGGATTCCGTTTATTGATGTCCCAGCATATATATTTTGATTATTTGCAGGATCAACGGCAATGGAAAGCACATAAGATCCAGCTATAAAAGCGCCCAGACCATTGTTGATTGCTGTCCATGACTGCCCGCCATTGGTAGATCTAAAAATACCGTTATTATACGCACCGGCGTATAGTATCTGGCTGTTGGTTGGATCTATGGCAAGATAATAATAACTTCCGCCAGGTGCCAGTCCGCTATTGATACTGCTCCAACTCCCGCCGCCGTCAGCCGATTTGTAAATGCCGTTGACAACTGTGCCTGCATATACCGTCTGACTTCGAGTCGGATCGACGATAATCGAGGCTACCGGGGCTGAAAAAATCTGTGACCATGTCTTGCCGCTGTCAGATGTTTTATATATGCCGTCGTTATAGTTTGTTGCGTATAGGGTGGAACTGTTAGCTGGATCCATAGCCAAGGACTGGACATCGCTTAATGTGGTTCCGCTATTGACAGTACTCCACGATAAGTCTCCATTTAGTGTTTTGAATATCCCATTAAAGGCTGTTCCAGAGTAGATGGTATTGCTGTTGTTGGGGTCAAAAACTATGCAATCGTTATTGGAAGGAATGATGGCCTGACTGCTCGAAGGCCTGTCGTGAAGTCTTATCCATGAAGCACCTCCGTCTACGGATTTGTGAAGTCCGGCTTCTGTGTCGGCGTATATTGTCTGACTGTTGGCGGGTGAAACAGCTAACAGACTGACATGATTACTAAGCAACCCGTCGTTGACAGCCGACCATGATGCACCGCTGTTATATGATTTATAGATTCCGTTATAGGTTCCTATGTAGACTATCTGACTGTTGGTCGGGTCTATGGTGAAATTCTCAAAATATACCGCCGTAATACCGCTGCTGATATTTACCCACGATGCGCTCCCATCGATTGATTTAAAAACACCATCTGAAGTCATGCAGTAGATGATTTGGCTGTTTGACGGGTCGATGAGTATGCCGGAAAAAAGAAGGTCGCTTCCTGTAATTCCATTGCCGGCAGCAACCCATGTGGCACCTGCATCGATCGATTTGAAAAAACCGTGGACTCCAAACGCATACACCACCTGGCTGCTGTTCGGATCTGTTGTAATCTGGTATATCGTATCGGAATCAGGCAGCCCGTTGCTGGCAGCTGTCCACGTCAGACCAGCGTCGGTCGATTTTAGAATCCCACCGGTATAAAGGCCTAGGTACATGACATTGCTGTTGTTATGGTCGATGGCAATACCATATGCATCGGTGATCGGACTACCCGAGTATGAAACGCCAAGGTTCACCATTGCCCATGATGCGCCGCCATTTTTTGATTTGAACAAACCGCCATTTTGTGACGAGGCGAATACTGTTTGGCTATCCGTCGGGTTAATGGCAATTGCCATTATATCTCCCCCGGAAAAAGGACCGATATTTTGCCAGGAATTTTCAGCGAAACATGACTGCGGGTGGAATACGGAGCAGAGAATAGCCACTGCAGTTAATGTCATCAATAGACGTTTCATAATACCTTTAGAATGGCAGGAACGGAGCAAACAGCTGGTGGTATCCCGGCGCGAGATTAAAGTGACATAGGATTCTAGGGCAGGTATCAAAGTATCCCCCGAACTTTTCGACAATAATCGACTCCACAGAACGCGGCAAAGATTTCATGCCGTCAACAAGGATAGGTGGCAGGTACTGTTGCCAAACCTTTGACGGACATTACTGGCTAACTACCGATCCCAAGAATGAATTAATGACCTCCTGCACTTCGGGAAGGGTCACCGTGCCGGAGTTGTCCACGTCAACGCAGCTGGCAACGGGCTTCAACCCAAGAAGCATGTCAACGGCGGACTGCACCTCCGCGATGCTGACGGTGCCGTCACCGTCGCAATCGCCGGGTTTTGGCGGGCCGGTCACGGTAAGTGTGCCATTGACGAAGGCGAAGCTGTAGTTGGCGGCCGACAGGGTGCCCTGGGTGACCGTGATCGGGTAGGTCCCGGGGGGGCTCCCTTGGGTGGCGGAGGTGGAGAGTGCCGGGGCGCCGGCCAGGCTCCCGTAGCTGTCCCCGTTCAGGTACCCGCTGTAGCTCGCGCTGAAGGGCGGGTTTGCGCTGTCGAAGGCGCGGTGCTGGTTGTCGGCTTTCACCGTTAGGGTGGCCTTGCCCACCACGATGGTTTTCTGCACCTGAGCTGCCGCGGAGAAGTCCTGATTCCCGGCTTGGGAGGCCTGGACCACGATGCTGCCGGCTCCGGTGATGGTGAGTAGGTTGTCGACCAGCGCCGCCGGGCCGCTCACCAACGCGAAGGTCACCGGGAGGCCGGAAGTGGAGGCGGCACTAAGGGCGAGGGGCTGATCGCCGTAGCCGGCGCTTGCCGGAGGGGTGAAGGTGATGGTCTGTCCGGACGCCGCTATCACCAGGGTGCCGCCCACGCTTCCCGCATAGTTCGCGTCGGTGACGGTCGCGGTAACCAGGTAGCTCCCGGGAGCGCTCGGTGCGGTCGCGCCGCCGTTGTAGGAGACGCTGTAGCCGAGCCCCGCCGGCGTCGTGGTAGCGGTGACCGCCTTGGCAAAGCCGTCGTAGGTCTGGCTCAGGGCGGCGCCGTTCCAGGAGATCCCGGCGGCTGCCTTGACGGCGGCCGTGCTGTTCGACAGCTGGCTGGCCTGGGCGTAGCCGGCGTCGCCCGCCTGATCGTAGAGAACCAGGCAGCTGCCGGAGGAGGCAATCACCGTGAAGGTGGCGCCGCTATTGGTGCAGACCGAAGTGGAGCCGCTGCTGTAGGAGACGGGAAGTCCCGAACTGGCCGTTGCGGCGACGGTGAACTGCGTGTTGAAGGAGGCGGCAGCCGGAGCGGGGAGGGTGACCGTGATGCTGTTTGCCTGCTGATACCCGACCGGCAGCAGGGTGATGTCGTTGGTGGAGACGCCACCCGCCGGTGCGGCTAGGGAGCCGAGCGCCGTCGCCTGATACCCGTCCGCCGACGCCGAGAGGTCGACGCTGCCGGAGGGGACCTCCATGAGGTAGACGCCGTTGTCGAGGCTGGCAAAGCCGGACCCGCCGGCTTGAACGATCGCGCCGGCTACCGGCGCACCGGTCACGCCGTCCCGAACCACCCCGGTCAAAAGCGCAGCGGGGCTGTTTTGGGAAACGATCGTGAAACTGCGGAAGCCGGATTCGGTGACTGCGCCGTAGCCGTCGATGGCCTGCACCTTCCAGAAGCAGTAGCCGTAGCCGTTTCTGCAGTAGCCGCCGGTCGCGAGCCCCTTCAGTTTGGCGGCGGAGAGGTAGGTGGCGCTTTGGGGGATGTTCTCCTCCTGGTAAACGATGCTGCCGAAGTTCTGATCGGTGGCCACCAGCAAGGTGTAGGTGGCGTGGCTCTTGGCGGCGGCGCTTTGCCAGGTCAGCGGGAACAATGAGGAAACGCCCGCCGCGTCGGCCGGGGAGCTGAGGCTGAAGGGCGCCGGCACCGTCGTGTCGTTGGCGAGCTGCCGGTACACGGTCGAGTGGGCGGTGGGCGAGACGTCGCCGGTCTGGTTGTCCTGGGTGTAGTAGAGGACGCTGTAGCTCCCGGCGTTGGGGAAACCGTAGCCGCCGACCCACCGCAGGCCGTCGAAGGTGAGCGGCTGGGTGATGAGATGGGGGATGACCTGGCCGGTGCCGCCGCTGCCGCTGACGCTGGTGACGGGGGTGCGGATCTCAATCCAGGCCTTGGCGATCCGGCTGTTGTCGTTGACCTGCAGCCAGAGGGGGGTATCGCCTGCCTGGACCGGCGGGATGCTGGTGGTGGCGGTGACCGCGGTTATGTCGGCGGGTGCGCCGAGGCTCCTGGTCCCGACCCCCAGGAAGAGGTTCGCTGCCGCCGCGCCGTCCTTCGAGGTGACCGGGAGGTAGCTCCCGACTCCGTCGGCGTTGTCATCCAAGAGCGGGTGCTGGGCCAGGGTGTCGTAGACGCCGGAGTGCAGGGCGGCAGCGGCCTTTCTCGGGTCGCGCAGGGCGACGTTGGAGCTCGCCTGGAGCACCGCGCTGGAGAAACTGTCGCCCCGCCCGAGAAAGTTGATCATGGTGTCGATGAAGTATTCCCCCCCGGTGTAGGTCGTGCCGGTGGCGGAGTTGTAGATGGAGAAGCCTGCCAGCGACTGCTCGTCGGCGCCGGCGGAGCTGATGATGACCCTGCCAGGCTTGGAGAGGCGGGACAGGAAGGCGCCCGAATAGCAGGAGCCGTCTATCACGAAGCGGGGGAAGGCGGCGAGGACGTCGCTGCCGACCCCGCTCTCGAAGTCGTCCAGCCACGGGGCGAGTTCGCCCGGCGCCAGGGTGGAGGCCGCAGTCGTGTCCCCCAGCACGAAACCGTTCTGGCTGCCGTGATCGATCAGGAACAGGTAGAAGGGGGCCGGAGCGGCTGCGTACCTGGCCTTGACCTGGCTGATCGCCGCTTGCAGCTGCTGTTTGCTGACCGCGGATGAGGCGGTGCTCTTCAGGTAGGTTATGTCGCCCGGGAGGAATCCCCGTTTGTTGACCAGGGTGGCGTAGATGCCGTCCGCCGTCGCCGTGTGCTCGGCAAGGAGGCTATGGTCCGAGGCCTCGCCGACCACGATGATCGCGTACCCTGACTGGGGGGTGACGCCGAGGGGCTGGGAGGCGAAGGAGGCTGCCAGGGTAGCGGTCCCCTCGAACCTGGCCTGCACCAGGTAGACGCCGGGGAGGGCGAAGGAGGACGGCGCAGCGCTGCTGAACGTGCCGTTGGCGTCGGTGCTGAGCGCCGTGGCGACCGGTGCGGGGTAGGGGGTCGCCGAGCTGGACGGCGGGGTGATGATCAGGGTGACCGGCATACCCGGCACGGCGCCGGCGTCGGCCGTTTGCAAACTCCCGGATATGGTGCCGCTCTGCCCGGCGCGCAGGCCACCGGGCGGGACCGTAATAGCGAGGGTAGTGCCCGTCCTGCCGGTTTGGAGGGCGAGGGCGAAGCTGGACGACGCCGGAGCGGAAGAGCTGCTGCCGTTCGATGCACGGACCAGGAGGTTGTAGACGATCCCCTGGCGCCAGGAAACGGCGGAGGTGTTCAGGGCCCAGGATGTCGTGCCGGAGGCGGCCAGCCAGGCCGGGCTGGCCGCAAAGGTGGCGTCGCTTTGGAGGTAGTAGCTCCCGTCGTTTACCTGCACCTCGATGCTCGCCAGGCCGGTCCCGGAAGCCGTACCGGTGATCGCGCCGACCGATGCCAGGCCGTACCCTTTTGCAGGTGCCGTGATGGTCGCGTTGAGGTCGGTCCCCGGAAGCACGGTCAGGGTGACGCCGCGAACGGAGTCGGGGGGGATGCCGTTGCTGGCGGTCGCCAACAGCGGATAGCTTCCGGCGCTGCCGGAAGCAGGGGTGCCGCTCAGGATGCCGGTCGCGGGATCAAAAGAGATGCCGGCGGGGAGCGTCCCGGCCACCAGGAAGCGGGGAGCGGGCCAGCCGGAGGCGCCGATACGGAAGGTGCCGGAAGAACCTTCACTGAAATATCCGTTGGTGACACCATTGATGACGGGTACGTTGCTGCTGAGGAGGGTTTTATAGACGCCGTTGGAACCTATGTAAACCGTGCTGTTAACTTGATCTATTGCTATGGCGTTGACATTGGCCTGCATCGTACCACTGTTGGCTGCCGTCCATGACTTTCCGCCGTTGGTCGATTTGAACACCAGTCCCTGCCAGGTTCCCGCATACAGCGTTTGGCTATTGGTCGGGTCGATGGCGAGTGAGTAAATCAGGCTGTTCGGAATGCCGCTGTTGCTTGCCGACCAGGTTGCCCCGCCGTCCGTTGACTTGAGGACACCGCTTCCGGAAATCCCGGCATAGATGGTCTGGCTGTTGCCCGGGTCGATGGCGAGGCAGGAGACGCTCGTATAGGCCGGGCCGCTGTAGGAAGCGGTCCAGGAGGCACCAGCGTCGGTTGATTTGAAAATCGAACCGTAGGTCCCGGCGTAGAGCGTTTGGCTATTGGCCGGGTCGATGGCGATCGATACGACATTTAGACCGGTCAGCCCGTTATTGCTGGCACCCCACGATGCGCCGCCATCGGTTGATTTGAACAATCCCGTCGATTTGGAACCGGCATAGATGGTCTGGCCGTCGCCTGGGGAAATGGCGATAACGCCGATATCCTGATAATAAATCGTGGCGTATCCGGGAACGGTGAAGGTCAGCCCGTTGTTGACTCCGGACCATGTCGCCCCCCCGTCGGTGGACTTGAAAATGCCCCGCGCCGATACGGCTGCATAGACGGTTTGGCTCCGCCCTGGGTCGATCGCTAGAGCCGCGATGTCGGGCAGGCTTATCCCGGTATTGGCGGCAGTCCATGATGCGCCGCCGTTGACCGATTTGAACAGGCCGTTGCCGAAGGTCCCGGCGTAGAGCGTCTGGCTGTCGGCCGGGTCGAGAGCCAGGGCTGTGACGGTGGTGCCCGTCACTCCGCTGCTGGTGGCGGTCCAGGAAGCGGAGCCGTTGATCGATTTGAAAAGCCCCCTGCTGCCATTTACTGCGCCGTTGTAGCCGTTAATCCCGGCGTACACCGTCTGGCTGTTGGACGGGTCGATGGCGAGGGAAACGACGTAGGTGCCCTGGATCCCGTTGCTGGCGGCTGTCCAGGAGGCCCCGCCGTCGGTCGACTTGCACACCCCGCCGCCACCCGTCCCGGCGTAGACCGTCTGGGGGTGGTTCGGGTCGATGGCAAGGGAAGCGGCATCAACCGTCAGGCCACTCCCCGCGGTCCACGAGGCTCCGGCGTCGGTAGATTTGAACACCACGCTGCCGGCGGCATAGACCGTCTGGCTGTTGGAGGGGTCGATGGCGAGCGACCGGATGTAGCTGCCGGTGATCCCGCTGTTGGCCGCAGTCCAGGACGCGCCCCCGTCGCTTGACTTGAAGAGCCCCCCGCCGGCGGTCCCGGCGTAGAGCGCCAGGCGACTGGTCGGGTCGACGGCAAGAGCGCGCAGGTTGGTGTTGGTCATTCCGCTGCTCGCCGCGCTCCATGAGGCGCCGCCGTCGTTTGACTTGAAAACTCCGCCGCCATCCGTGCCGACGTAGACCGTCTGACTGTTGGACGGATCGATGGCAAGGGCGAAGACCTCGATATTGATGTCGGTTATGCCGGAGTTGACGGCGCTCCATGACGTGCCGCCGTTGGTCGTCTTGAAAACCCCGCCGCCGCCGTTGCTGGTCCCGGCATAGACCGTCCGGCTGTCCTTCGGGTCGATGGCGAGGGCGTTGACCGAAGCGCCGGTGATGCCGAGGTTGACGGCTGTCCAGGACGCGCCGCCGTTGGTCGATTTGAAAACCCGGCCGTCGCCTCCTGTCCCGGCGTAGACGGTCTGACCGTCGGTCGGGTCGATGGCTATCGTGTTGACGATCCCCCCGAACGGGCCGATGGATTGCCAATTGGTGCTGGAAAAGCAATCGGGAACGAGGGCGAGCGCATTGAGAAGTGTGGCGGCGAAAAGGGTTACCAACAGCTGGAGCAAGCGAGACCTCCGCTAGGTTGCAGCCCGAACCTAGGTCCAGACGGGTGGGGTGGTTGCGGAGAGAAGTGACGTCCGCTCGGTTCCTGTGACTATCATTAAATGGGTGTCAACGCGAAAATCCAGTAAAACAGCAATTTACGTTCCATCCGGCACCTTTTTTTCTGCCAGCTGAACCTGCTGGAATCATTAACACCTGGTCGGCACCCCGGATGCGTGAAGCACGGTGCGGGCCAAAGGTCCTGTTATTTGGCGGGTTGCAGGACGCTGTCTAGTTATTTGACAGGTACGGAAGGAATAGGGAGCCGGCGGCAGATTGAAGAGCCGTCCATCGGCTGCTTCGCAGCCGTGAACCGTGTCTGGATGTTTGAAGAGCGATTTGACGGATGAACCTTGCTCTACCCTTACCTATGGTCCTGGCGAGTCGGAGCCGTCAAGCCGGGTCCCAAGGGGACCGGCTCCGACGAGGCAGGGACGGATCTAAGGGGAAGGGGGGAGGGGCAGCATTCTGCCGGCACGCCCCGCCTCTGGATGAGCCTAAAGAGGGGCAGACATGACGCGCTGCAAAAAAAGGACACGGGCCGGCCTCCCATGACCCGGGGCGTGGGCGCCCGAAGGTGTCGAGAACCGTCGGGAAATTTTAGTTGAATTTCCTGCGCGGCGACGGCTGATCCCCCCACATCTTCTCTACGGCGATCCGCAGCGCGTGGTTCCACTCATAGGCCACCTCGGCAAAGGGGTTTTCTGGAAACATGGCCTGGATCCCCGTATCTGCGAGATTCCCGTTGCTATCGTCAGCAGTCAGCCGGTCATTACTTTCGTCATAGGTTTTCATGGCAACCTCGCTATACTTGGGTAAGCGGCAGTGTGGTGATCGTTTCATCAGCTTCTTTTCCAGGAGCATATGGCATGCCAAGGCGCAAATGTCCCCGGTTTCCTGGGGAGCGGGGCGGCTGCCGGTAGCTGTCAGGCTGAAAAAACCGACAACTGCTGATTATAAAATTGGCAGCAGAGCCCGAGGGGTAGGGGGCGGCACGACTCTGCCGGAAGCTTTAGGTGCCACCCCGGGAATTGCCTGTGAGCTGCGGGGAACTGCCTTATGCCCGAAAAACGTCAGAGGACGACTCCTTTGGGGTGCAAAGAGTGGCAGGTGGCCCTGCAATGGAACCAATCAATCATTCCAGGCAGAAAAATGACCACTCAAGATTTGGGTGACTGAAACCGATGAGAAGAGGGTGGTTATGTAGTCAGGAGTCCGGAGCGCGCCTGTTTGCTTCAGTACTCGGATCATGTGAACCGGCAAGCTGAATTCTCGAAGCATAGTTGATAGGAACTGTTGACGACTGGTGGGCGACCATCAAAGGGGGGCAAAATGGCAGGTAAGATGGCGGAACCGATTGTAATGGCAGGGGGAACCCCGCAGGAGATCATGGCAGGTCTGGCAAAACTGACACGTCATGACATCACCAAGGAGGAAGAGTACGTGCTCTTGAAAATCCTCTACAACCTCAGTAAATACGCTACGGTACCGGAATTCCTCGATGCCTGCGAAAATCCCTCCCGTAACGGCGTTACGCGCAAGCAGATGGACAGTATCCACTCCATCGTCAAGATCTTGAAGTCCATCGTTTGGTAAGTGCCCAAGCCCCCCGGGCCCGATGGCCCGCGGGGGCGGGTCGTTGCCGCGCCCGGGGTTCCATGGGCGCGATGCAAGCGGGCCACGATCCACATCTGCGGCGACGCCCGGGGCGAAAGTGCTAATCTTGCAGCCGTCTCCCCGAGTTCAGCTGCCTGGCTGCCAACTTCCCCTGAACTCACCCCTCCCCAGTCCCCCAGCGGTCGGTACCTTGTCAGATAAAAATTCCCACTAACAAAGCCATTTCAAAGGGGGGGACCCCGTTTGCTTTCGGTCGCGCCCCTCCTGCCCATTGCTCTACGACAGTCTGAGCCACGGCGTGTTATTGGCGGCGGGACGCGTCAACTTGCGTAGCCGTGCGTCGTTGCTGCCACATGCTGGGTATCCCCCTGGCTGAAATGTGTAAAAAATGTGAAAAATGACAATGGGGCTAAAGTTTTTCCAGGTGCCTGCCGAATAGGGAAACAGGGACATGACGTGCCGAATTTTCCGGTAGTTTTTACGGTCGCGCCGAGTCTGACACTCGCCGCACTTAACCGTCGCCACATACAGACGCTGGCTGCCTGACTTCATATAATGGAGGCGATCATGACTACGAATGCCATATCAGGGGTCCTAGCACCCCCAACCGCGATTCCTACTGTCAGTCAGCCGTTGAAGACCGCCCCTCCGAATGACGCAGCGTCGGTCAGTCAGGCTGCGTCCGCGCTTCCCGGCAGCTCGATTTCCGGCAGCAAGGCTGCCAGCGCGCCTAAAAAACCGGAGGTCGCCGGTGTTGCCGGTACCAAGGAGGCGCCCCGCGCCATGACCCACGTGGTCGAAGTCTACAATCTTCAGGGCAAACCCCGCACCAGGTTTCTCGACAGCCACAACAACCTGATTTACCAGATCCCCTCGGAGGCAAAGGCCAAGATGGAAGATCTCATGGCGAACTCCGCCTCGTCCCCCGACACCGTGGGGTGATGCGGCCTGCAGCGTCGCGGTGCTTGGGACGCGAGCATGCTGACCAACGGTTGCCGGTCTCGGATGCCTCCGTTCCCTATACCTGCCGAGCCGCCCCGACCATTCCGGGGTCCGGCGTTGTTCCCATTCGATGGCGCCGCTCAGCAGTGTCATGAGGGTCGCCCTATGCCCGGAGCCGTACTGCGGCCTGTCAAAGTTGTCGCCGGCACCTGCGGGCGCGTAGTCGAAGGCGCTGTTGCTGATCGCGGCATATTTGTTGATGAGGGCCATTATCTCCAGAATCAGCTCTCGCAGGTAGATTCCGCACTGCCGTGATTCAGGTACCCCGCCAATCGCTGCGACGAGCACGTGCAGGCGAACGTGATCATGGACGCGACGGCCCTGAACCCCGGTTGGTGCCCCGAAAGCTGAAGGTTGAGCATTCCGTCGAGCCAGGAATCTGTCTGGCGCGCAGGTAACAAGGCTTTAGCTTCGGCACCCCCATGTTCGCGGCAAAACGGATTCAGCAGAACGTCCCTCTCATTTCCCACGACATCTCTCCGCTTTTACCTGACGGCAACCACGCGCTTCGTTGCATCCCCTTGCTAAAGCCGTTCAGGGTACCGGTTCGGGTCATTTACGGTAAAGACAGTCCGCCTCTGCGCCGGGGCCGGGAACGTCCTGGCCGGGTCCGGCGGGCGTTTCGGGAGGGGCGGGACCAGGCAGGGGGGAGGTCGCCTCGCACCGGTCGGTGCCCCGTGGGTGACCGGCGCTGCGGTCGGGAACCCGGGACGCCCGCTCTTTTTGCCCGGCGCTCCTCCCGGGCGGTCGAAAATGGTTGTTTTCATGGTGAGGATTTTGTATTTTGTCTGATTACCTTGGATGGAGCAAGAGCCATCACGAACGGAGGACAACCCTGATGAAGGCAACTGCCGAGGAACTGCGCCGCAAATTCGACGGCGACGTGGAGCGTTTTTCCGATCTGGAGCGGGGGCACCTGGCGGCCATGGATTCCCCGCTCGCCATGGAACTGATCGCCTGCGCCGCGCAGGCGGTCAACCCGGGTGCGCGACGGGCGCTGGACGTCGGCTGCGGCGCCGGGAACTACGCCTTGAAGCTGCTGCAGAAATTCCCGGGACTGGACCTGACCCTGCTCGACCTGAGCGGGGCGATGCTGGAGCGGGCGCGGGAGAGGGCGCTCGCCGCCGGCGCCGGCCGGGTGGAAACGGTGCAGGGGGACGTCCGGGGTTTCCTGCCCCAGGGCGGCTACCAGATCATCGTCGCCTCCGCGGTGCTGCACCACCTGCGCGGCGAGGACGAATGGCGCCAGGTGTTCCGAAGGATGTACGACGCCCTCGAGCCGGGCGGCAGCTTCTGGATCTACGACCTGGTGGACCACGAGATCCCCGCGGTCGCCGAGCAGATGCAACGGCTGCACGGCGACTATCTGGTAGCCCAGGAGGGCGAGGCGTACCGTGAGTGGGTCTTCAACCGCATAGCCGAGGACGACACGCCGCGCAGCCTGCAGTTCCAGCTGAACCTGCTGCAGGAAAGGGGCTTTTCCCGCCTCGACGTGCTGCACAAAACGGCGCGCTTCGCAGCCTTCGGCGCTATTAAATAAATTTGAATTGACAATGTGAGCAGAAAATGCAGAGTGTTACGATTCCAATTACAACAAACGGAGCGCACAGCATGACACAGGAAGTTTTTGGACCGACACGACTCGACGCGAAACTGGTGCCGGAGGTGGCACAGAGATGGGGAACGCCGGCTTACCTGCACGACCGCGCGTTCATCGACGACAGCTGCCGGCAGTTGCTCGCGATGCCTAACCCGTTCGGGCTGCGGGTGCGCTATGCCATGAAGGCGAACTCCGATCGCACCGTCTTGCGCGTGGTCACCGGCAACGGCCTCGACCTGGACTGCTCCTCGCTCGAAGAGGCGGCCAGGGCCTGCGCGGCCGGGGTACCGTACAGCCGGATGATGCTGACGACCCAGGAGGTGCCAGCCGGCGAGGGGCGTCAGGAGCTGGAGGAGATGATCCGCTGCGGCTTGAAATACAACGTCTGCTCCATGACCCAGTTCCGGCTGATAGCCGACTTTGCCAAGGAGGCCGGGGTCGACCTCTCCATCAGGGTGCATCCGGGGGCCGAAGGCGGCGGCGAGAGCCAGACGCGGGACACCGGCAGCGAATACTCCTGCTTCGGGGTGCATCTCAACGACGTGCCGGCGCTGGTCGCCCAGGCCCGCGACCTCGGCCTGCGCTTCACCCAGGTCCACGTGCACATCGGCTCCGGGGGGGACCCCGAGAAGTGGCGCGAGAACATCGACCGGGAACTCGGTTTCGTCGACCGGTACTTCCCCGACGCCGAAGCCGTCAGCTTCGGCGGCGGCCTCAAGGTCGCCCGGATGCCGGGCGAGAAGCAGGCGGACATCGCCGCCCTGGGCGCCTATGCCGCCCAGAGGGTCGCGCAATTCCAGGAAAGGACCGGGCGGAAGCTGAAAATGGAGATCGAGCCGGGCACCTTCGTGGTGGCGAATTCCGGCTACATCATCACCACGATCATCGACAAGAAGCTGACCAACGAGATGAATTTCCTCATCGTCGACGGCGGGATGGAACTGCTGTCCCGTCCGCTGCTCTACGGCTCGGAACACCCGATTGCGGTGGTGCGCAAGGACGGCACCCTGCTCTCCAGCGAATTCGACGGCTTCCCGGCTGCCGGGACGGCGCCGTTTGGCATCGTCGGCAGGTGCTGTGAAAGTGGCGACTCGGTGCGCCTGGACGGAGCCGGGAACATCGTGCCCGTGCTGATCGCGGAACCGGAGATCGGCGACTTCGTCGTCATCGGCGGGACCGGCGCCTACTCGGAGAGCATGTCGCCGGAGAACTACAACTCGCACAGAAAGGCGCCCGCGGTCATGAGGACCCCCGCTTCCGAGCTGGTCCTGATCCGGAAGAAGCAGACCCGGGAGCAGATCGTGCAAAACGAGCTGGATGTGGAGATCTAACGCCACGCGCCGGACCGCCGCCTGCAAAGGAGCCGACAGATGATAACCACCCTGGTCCAATTCAAGCTTCCGGAGCCGATTTCCCCGGAAAAGGCACAAGAGATCTTTCTGAGCACGGCGTCAAAGTACACGGAGGTGCCCGGGCTTTTGCGCAAGCAGTACCTGATAACGGAGGACGGGGGGACGGCCGGAGGGGTGTACCTATGGAGGTCGCGGGAATACGCCGAGCGGCTCTTCACCGACGACTGGAAGAAATTCGTGGTCGACAAGTACGGCAGCGCACCTGTCATCAGCTGGTTCGTCACCCCGGTTCTCGTCGACAACGTTTCCGGAACGATTCTCACCGCCGCGCCGTGACGTGACGTGACGTGACGTGACCGGCCGCCGCTTTTGAGAGCCGACCCCTGGCGGCAAGCAGAAATACCCTGTTGCATTCTCAGAAGGTCCCCGCCGCACCGGGGACCTTCTGCCGTTTATGGGTGGGAAGGCCGCGGAATCGGGTGCTACAGCCTGAACTGTGACACCAGACGTTGCAGCTCTTCGGCCATCTTGTCCAACTGGCCGGCCGCCGCCGCCGTCTGATGCGCCCCCCTGGCAGTCGACTGGACCACATCGGTTATCTGGTGGATGTTGGAGCTGATCTCGCTCGTGGTCGCGGTTTGCTGCTCTGCGGCGGTCGCGACCTGGACGATCTGGGCCGAAACGACGTTGATCTCTTCCAGGATTTCGTGCAGCGCCATTCCGCTCTTGGCTGCCTCCGCCGTGCCCTGGTCCACCTCCCTCACCCCTTCCTCCATGGTTGCCACGGCGCTCCTGGTGTCGACCTGGATCGCCTTGATCATCTCCCCGATCTCGCGCGTCGCCTTGGTGGTCCGTTCCGCCAGGGCCCGGACCTCGTCGGCCACCACCGCGAAGCCGCGCCCCTGCTCGCCCGCACGGGCCGCCTCGATGGCGGCGTTCAGCGCCAGGAGGTTGGTCTGGTCGGCGATGTCCTGGATGGTGCCGACGATCTCCCCGATCTGGTCGCTACGCGAACCGAGGCTCCCCACGCAGGTAGCCGACTCGTTTACCCGGCTCGCAATGCGGCTCATGACCTGAACCGTGGCCTCCACGACCCGGGCGCCGTTCGACGCCTTGCTGCTGGCGCCCCGGCTCACCTCGGCCGCGGTCTGGCAGTTCTGGGCGATGTCCGCGGAGGTGGCGGACATCTCTTCCCCTGCGGTCGCCATGTTGGACGCCTGGGCCGCGACCTCCTCCGCGCCGGTGGCTATCTGCTCCGCGCTGGACATCAGCTGGCTGGAGGCGGTGACAATCTGGTTGGCCGTCGCGCTGACATGGCTGATCATCCCCCTTAGATTATCGACCATCGCACTGACATCCCCGGTGAGTTGGCCCACCTCGTCAGCGCCGGCCCGCTCGAAGCTGACGCTCAGGTCGCCGGCAGCGATCCTGCCCACGTCCTGCGACAGCCGCCGGATGGGGAGGCTTATCATGCGCGCGATGGCGAGGGAGATGACGACACCGAGCACGATGCAGGCGGCCATCAGGCCTACGACCAGCATCGTGGCGTGGCGCGCCTCGGCCAGGGAACTGGCTCCGGCCTCAAAGGACTCCTTGTTGTTGTAAGTAATCAGGGCACCCACGTTTTGCATCAGTGCGTCGAATGCATTTTTGCTGGCGCTGAATTGCTGCGCGGTCGCCTCCTGGCGCTTGCCCGACTTTATCAGGTCGAAGGTCACGGTGGCCGCGGCAAAATATCGGTCGATCAGCTGCTTGACCTCGCTCCAGTTCTTGTGTTCTTCCGGAGTCTGATCCATTTTGTCGTAGGCCGCCACGCTCTTGGCAACCACGCCTTTGTTCTCGTTGAGACGCTTGCTGTATTTCTCCACCGCTGCGGTGTCGTCCTGGTTGTAGCTCGACTGAATCTCGCCCCTGCGGACGCCGCCGATAACCAGCTCCATTTCGTTGAGGTACTTGACGCTTGGAATCTGATTGGACACCAGGTTGTCGATACTGCTGCCCAGCCCCTGCAGTTCGACGATGCTGATGATGCCGAGAACTACCGTGAAAAGAAGCACGACGCTGAATCCGCCTAGAATCTTCAGCCGCAGGGAGAGGTTTGCAAATAGTGACATTTAAAACTCCTTTGAGGTCAGGCACTTGTCCGTGGGCCGGAGCGCCCTGCAGTAGGCACTGTGCGAAATTGACCAGTACTGTATGTCGTATCGGCGCCGTGCTGTCGTTCTTGAGAAATATCTACGCCTGAGTGGGATTCGTCTGACAGGAATAGCGCCCATTACAAAGGGAGGGGGGTACACGGAGGGCTTCGAGCTGAATTTCAGCTCCAATAAGAATAGCTTATGATAGTGCGGTGTCACCAGGCTCAGTCCACGCCACCTTTCAGAATGACACGGACCTTCTGGAATTACCTCAGGTTCACCTTGTGCCGGAAGGCTCCATTCTGAGACAGCGCGTCCCCCTGCGCCCTCCCTTCTTGGCGCAGCAAAGGCCGGAGGCGAGCGTCAGTGAGCCTGGGCGTTCGCGTCAGCTATATTATTCTTGACATCCTTCGGGGCGGGATGCTAATAACTATCCTACTTAGTTTGTAGGGAATTGCGAATGATATCGAAAAAGACCAAATACGGCTTGAAAGCCCTCATCTACCTGGCTCGCCAGTACGACCGGGGGCCGATCCTCATCGCCGACCTGGCGCATCAGGAGAACATCCCGAAGAAATTCCTGGAAGCCATTTTGCTCGCCCTGAAAAACAACGGCGTACTGCAGAGTAAGAAAGGGAAGGGCGGAGGATACTACCTGGCGCGGCACCCGAAGTCGATCACCTTCGGGCAGGCGATACGGATCATGGAAGGCCCCATCGCGCCGGTCCCCTGCGTCAGCGAGTCCTCCTACGCCAAGTGTACCGAGTGCGGCAATGAAGAGACCTGCGGCATCCGGGTGGTCATGAAGGACGTGCGCGACGCCATGTCCAAAATCCTGGACGGCACGACCCTCGCCGACGTGCTGGAGCGGATCGATCACGCTGAGGAGGCGCAGAAGGGCGTCCTGAACTTCTGCATCTAAGGCCGACAAAAGGACCTGATGAGCCGAAGCCGGAGACCTGTGGCAATAGTCTCCGGCTTTTTGTGTGCCTGCCAATGTCCGTTTGCACGTTTGAAACCTCTGCCCAGAGGGATTGAAGCGACTATGACGGTATGTTTTTTTGCTGATTGTTTGCAGCCAAGGGCGGGTTCCCGCTGGTTAATGACAACACCGCGCTGCAACCGGTCCCCGACTATCGCGTCAAGGCGGCCGTGACCTGGCGCTTCTGACGGCCGATCGGCAGCCGCCGCAGGCACCACGTCGCGGGCCAGAAGACCTGTCGAAGCCCCCGCCTGTCCGATTGGTGCGAGCATGAAGCCTGGCGCTCCCGCAGCCCTGGCTCGCACGGCAGTGCAAAAAGGCCGTTGCCACTCGGAATCACCCGGGGCAACGGCCTTTTTGTATCGTGCAAACCGCAAACGGCGCGGCGCGGCTCGCGCCGCTTGGCAGCCTAACCCTTCTTCGCCTGATGCTTGTGTCCCTTCTTGTGGCCGATGGAAATCTTTATCTTCTGGATTTCCTTGTGCATTTTGTCCATGTCGCGCTCGATGCCGAGGACGTTCAGCCGCAATTCGGTGATCTGCATGGCGAGCTTCTCGTTCGAGGGGATCTCCTTGACCGCGGTCACGGGGATCGCCGGATCAACCTTGGCGACCTCGGGCGGGGCGGCGACGGCGCTCGCCTGGGCCTTGGGCGCGGCAGAGGTGAGCGCCCAGCCCCCAACGTAGCCGGAAAGGCGCCCGTCCGTCGAAACGATCTTGACCCAGCCGCCGGCGCAATCCCCCACCGTGGTGACCTGGGCGTCCTTTTTCAGGACGGCGATGACATGCGCCTTTTTGCTCGGGCTCTTGCGCAGGCGAATTTCCGGTGCGTTTACCGTGCAGACGGTATCAGCCAGGGCGGGGACTGCAAACGCGGTGATGGCCGATGCGGCAAGTATGATGGTACGGATTCTCGGGTTCATTGCATCTCCTTCGTGCGTGTGAATTGTAGACCGTAGCAGGTCCCAGTTATCTAACGACCTTCGGATGCCGACATCCCGGCTCTGGTCGCCACGACGACCTCTTGGCCCAATCGGGATGACAGCCGGGATACCCAGCCCTGCGGAAGCCATTCAGGCGTGTTCTACAGTGTTATCGACCTGGAATTGATTTCCTTGAGTGACTTTTAACGATTTGTTGTAACTTGGCATGAAGTTGCGTTGCTGAAGACTTCTCTGAAGCGCAGATTATTGGCAAGAGTTGCTGATCCCGGGAAACGTGCCGGGTGTATATAAGTGACTCCATGCTCTGGCTCAGGGCAACGACGCGAACGCTGCCATCAGCTCGGTGCCGACAGTTTCGTGCGGTCTCCCGGATTCAGACTGAGGCTGAATTTCCACCGGTTGCCAGCATGTCTTATTGCACAAATAAATCTCATTAGCAATAAATAAATACGTTTGTCGTAAATCCAGTGGGTTACGGCGAACAGCCCGTCCCCCCATTGAAATGTGGGGAGAGCCCTACCATGGTTTCCGCCAGGTGGCCGAGCTCCGCCAGCAGATGCTTGTCCAGCTTCTTGCGCCAGCGCGCGGGAATGCCCTCCTCCCCGTAATAGGCGCCCGCCAGGGCGCCGGCAATGGCGCCCGTGGTATCCGCATCGCCCCCCTGGTTCACCGTGTCGATCAGGCACCCTTCGAAGCTGCGGGACCTGAACAGGCAGTGAAAGACGGTTTGCATGGTGTCGACCACGTAGCCGGTGGCGAGCCCCTTGTAGGGGTCGAAAACGAAGGTCGGGTAGTCGGCTACCATCTCGTCCACCTGGCGGCGCATGCGGCGCAGGGAGCGGCCGGTGAGGGCCAGGTGGATCAGGTTGCCGAAGGTGACGCAGGCCGCGTCGGAGAGGGCGTTGTTGTGGGTGAGGTGGGCCTGCTGCAGCGAGTAGCGCTCCATCAGGGCGGTGTCGCCCAGGGTGTGCAGCGCGATGGGAAGCATGCGCATGACCGCGCCGTTCCCTCCGTCCCACTCGTTGGGCGGGGTCTCCTGGACCCCCTTCAGCATGTAGTTCCTGATGCCGCGCCGGCAGGTGTCGCCTACGTCGATCGGCTTGGACTTGAGCCAGGTGGCGAGGTTGTCGGCGATTGCGGTGAAGGACCAGCCGCCGGAGTCGGCTATGCCGCGCGCGATGCAAAGCGACATGTCCGTGTCGTCGGTCACCTGCCCGGGTTTGAGCCGGAGCCAGCCGCCGCCGACCATCTCCTGCAGCACCCCGTGTTTACTCTTGATTTCCCCCCTGGTCAGGAACTCCACGGGGGCGCCCAGCGCGTCGCCGATCGCCAGGCCGATGAAGGCTGCCCTGGCGCGTGATAGCAAGTCGTCAGTCAAAGGAGGAGTGATCATGATGTGCCAGCTGCAATAATCAGTCCTCCGCCTCATCCCGCCATTTGTCCCGGCTGTCTCCCCCCGCGGCCCGCGCCTGCTGCACAAAAAATAGTCGTTGTTCTGTTTACAAGGCAGTGCGCTGCCTGATCCGCCTCGCGCGCCCGCCCCAATGCCAGGGTCGGCGCGCCTCCCGCCTGCATCCCAATCTCTTTTGCTCGCCGCTCCTGGGTGCCGACGCGCTCACGGCTGCAACACACTGAAATCGCGACTGGTTCAGGGGGGCACGCGCCGCCCGGGCCCGGGGAGCGCGCGCCGGGTGCGGCCGGAGCCGGAGCTGTCCCGGCGAGCCGGACGGCTTCACTGCGGCGAACTGGCACGCTAAATGCTCAAGAGGGGTATCGATACAATGTCGTATCAGGTACCAGGCAACGATGCCCGACGGAACGCAGCGCTCCGGCGGGCTTTTTCTTTCTCGCGACTGGCCGGGGACCCGGCCTGAGCAGCTCAATTGGTGGATCCGACGGCTACGGCAGCAAAAAGGAGGATATCATGGCGACATCGTGCAAGAAAGTGGAGAAAATCCAGGGACACCCTTGTTTCGGGGGGAATCATCATAAAAACGGCAGGATGCATCTTGCCGTGGCACCCAAGTGCAACATCAAGTGCGGCTACTGCACCAGGCGCCACGACTGCGCCAACGAGTCCCGCCCCGGCGTGACCAGCAGGCTGCTGACCCCCGCCGAGGCGATCATCAAGGTGCGCGAGGTGATGGCGAGCCCGATCACCGGACCGATCATCAAGGTCATCGGCATCGCGGGTCCCGGCGATCCGCTCTTCAACGAGGAGACCTTCGAGACCTTCCGCCTGGTGGACGCAGAGTTCCCCCACCTGATCAAGTGCCTGAGCACCAACGGGCTGCTGCTTCCCGACAAGATGCACCTGCTGGAGGAGATCGGCCTGCACAGCCTCACCGTGACGTTGAACGCCCTCGACCCCAAGGTCGGGGCCCAGATCTACTCCCATGTCTATTACCAGGGGACCAAGTACACCGGAGAGGAAGGGGCGGCGATCCTGCTGAAAAACCAGCTGGAGGGGATCCGTCAGGCGGCGGAGCTCGGGCTCACCATCAAGATCAACACCGTGCTGATCCCCGGCGTGAACGACGACCAGATCCCGGCCATCTCGGCCAAGGTTCGCGACCTGGGGGCCTTCGTGATGAACATCATGCCGCTGATCCCCAACGCCGACTTCGCGCATGTCACCCCTCCCACCCCGGAGCGGCTCGATGCCCTGCGCAAGGCCAACGAGAAGACCATCGGCCAGTTCGCGCACTGCAAGCAGTGTCGCGCCGACGCCGTCGGGCTGATCGGGGAAAACCAGCAGCTGACCCCTCCCGCCTGATGGACGGGTGCCAGCCCTTCCTCCCGGCGGACGTGGCGCCGTTTCTCGCCCTGGCCGAGAGGGAAGGGTGGCTCTGCGGGCGCTGGGAGTTCGAGTTCCTGCTGCGCAGCTTCCCGCAGGGGTGCTTCGTCTGGCGCGCAGGGGGCGAGGCGCTCGGCTACCTCACCTCCGTGCGCTACGGCAGGAGCGGCTGGATCGGGAACCTGCTGGTGCGTCCGGAGGCCCGCAGGCACGGCATCGGCAGGGGGCTCATGGAGCGCGCCGTGTCGGCCCTGCTCGGAAGCGGCGTGGAGACGGTCTGGCTCACCGCCTCGCCGGACGGGGCGGGACTCTACCAAAAACTCGGCTTCGCCCCGATCGACGGCATCAACCGCTGGAGCGGCAGGGCGGTGCTCAACGTGGACCGCAAGCCGGCCACCCTGGATCTCGATTCGGTCCGGGCCGTGGATCGGGTCGGGTGGGGCGACCGGCGCGAGTCGCTGCTCCGGGAGACCTGCGGCCGGGGCCGCCTGCACACCAGCTCGGGCGGGTTCATCTGCTGCCAGGATTGGAGCTTCGGCACCCAGGTAGGGCCCTGGGGCTGCCTGATCGGCAGCCAGGCCGGCCAGCTCTTCGATCAGGCGCTGAGCGAGGGGGATGGCGAGGTCTTCCTGGACGTACCGGCGGGCAACTTTGCCGCGACGGCGCTCCTGAGCGGGCGGGGGTTCTTTGTCACAGGGAGCAACACCCTCATGTACCTGGGCGATCTGCCACTCTACCAGCCCGGCAACATCTACGCACTGGCCAGCATGGGGAGCATGGGGTAGGGGAGAGGCGGTTGAGTCGTTGAGTCGTTGAGCCGTTGAGGTGACACAGGGTACGGCGGTAAGCCGGTAAGGATGTATTTACGAGTAGCCCAGGAGGTTGAAAATGATCGTGGTAGCCTGTATCAAGCAGGTTCCGGACACAACACAGGTTCAGATCGATCCGGTGACTAACACGCTGATCAGGGATGGCATCCCCTTCATTATCAACCCTTACGACGGCCATGCCCTGGAGGAGATCCTGCGCCTGAAGGACAGCCACGGCTTCAAGACGGTGGCGCTCTCCATGGGGCCGCCCAACGCCGAGGCGACCCTGAGAAAGGCGCTGGCCCTGGGCGTGGACCGCAGCGTGCTGCTCTCGGACCGCGTTTTCGGAGGCGCCGACACGCTCTCCACCAGCAACGTCCTGTCGGCCGCCATCAAGAAACTGGCTGAGGACGAGGAGGTGGGTATCGTCTTTTGCGGCAAGCAGACCATCGACGGCGACACCGCGCAGGTGGGGCCCGGGATCGCGGTCAGGCTCGGCTTTTCCCAGCTGACCCTGGTGGACCGGATCGAAAAGATAGACCTGGAGGCGAAGACCGTGACGGTGCGCCGCAAGCTGGAGGGGCGCTACGAGATCGTCGAGGCGCGTCTGCCGGCCATGATCACGGTGGTGCGGGAGCTGAACCGGCCGCGCTACCCGACCGTGCCGATGCGCCTGTCGTCGGCGAAAGCGAGCGTCGAGTGCTGGAACAACGAGGTGCTGAAGCTCGATGTCAACAGCGTCGGCCTCAAGGGGTCGCCGACCTGGGTGAGCCGCATCTTTTCGCCCCAGCGCAGCGAGGGTGAAATTCTCGGCGACGGTCTGCAGGACCCCGTCGGAGCAGCGTTGCTGCTCGTCGACCGGCTGCTCGAAGAGGATATGCTCGCAGTGTGAGGCGCCAAAGCCCGCTGCTACGCCACCTGGGGCGTCGCGCCGGTCCACCACGCAAGAAAATAGGGGAATCATGAAAGAACCGGTGAAACTAAAGAAGCCGCGCGGCAGGGCGAGGGTCATCGACGGCAAGTGCGTCGCCTGCGGTGCCCGCTGCCAGAGCGCCTGTCCCGTGGACTGCGTCGAGATGACCGACGCGGGGGAGCCGATCATCACCGCCGAGAAGTGCATCGGCTGCCTCAAGTGCGTAAAGGCCTGTCCCGCCGAAGCCCTGGAGATGTGCTTCACACCCGAAGAACTGAAGATTTTGGCGGCCCTGTCGGGTGAGGCGGTCGACGAGGCGGATGAAGAGGAGTTGGAGCGGCGCCGCAAGATCGCCCCCTACCAGGGGGTCTGGGTCTTCGTGGAACAAAACGACGGCGAGCCGGCCCGCGTTTCCTGGGAACTGACCGGGGCGGGGCGGGGACTCGCCGACAGCCTCGGCGTGGAGCTCTCGGCCGTCATCATCGGCTGCGGCGTCGGGCATCTCGCGCAGGAGGCGTTTTGCTACGGCGCCGACAAGGCCTACGTCATCGATCAGCCCGTGTTCCGGCAGTACCGCACCGAGCCGTACCTGGCAGCCATGTGCCACCTGATCGGCAAATACCAGCCGGAAGTGGTCCTCATGGGGGCGACCGGCATGGGGCGCGACCTCGCGGGCGCCGTGGCGACCCGGGTGAAGACCGGCCTTACCGCCGACTGCACCGGTCTGGGCATCGACGACAAGCGCAACCTGATGCAGACCCGGCCGGCCTTCGGCGGCAACATCATGGCGACCATCATGTGCGACCGGTTCCGGCCCCAGATGGCCACGGTCCGCCCGCACGTCATGCCTCTGCCCGACAGGCTCCAGGCCTCGGAAGGCGTCGTGGTCGAGGAGAGTTTCCCCATCTCGGAGTCCTCCATCTTCACCCGCGTGCTCGAGGTCATCACCGACAAGAGCGGCAAGGACCGGGTGGACGTCGCCGGCGCCGAATTCATCGTCTCCGGCGGGCGCGGGCTCATGGCAAAGGAGAACTTCGCCATCCTGGAGGAACTCGCCGGGGAACTGGGTGCCGTGGTGGGCGGCTCGCGCAGTGCGGTCGACGCCGGGTGGCTTCCCCAGGACCGGCAGGTGGGGCAGACCGGCAAGACCGTGCGTCCCAAGATCTACATCGCCTGCGGCATCTCGGGCGCCATCCAGCACCTGGTCGGCATGCAGGACTCGGACGTCATCATCGCCATCAACCGCGATCCCGAGGCGCCCATCTTCGAGGTTGCCACCTTCGGTATCGTCGGTGATCTGTTCCAGGTTGTCCCGGCGCTCTCGGCGAGGATTCGGGAGCTGAAGCAGGCACACTGATCAATTTTTTTTGCGGGGTACCCATGCAACTTTCATTTTTTACCGGTCTCCTGTTTCTTTCCCTCGGCGTATTTTGTTTCAGTTGTTATCGGCGCCTCGGCCTGGTAGCGGTCGGTACCGTGGACAATCGCCTCGATCACCCCTTTGACCGCCTCCGGGAGATGCTGGTCTACGCCATCGGGCAGAAACGGGTGATCAAGCGCCCCTTCGGCATCAACCACAGCGTCATATTTTGGGCCTTTCTGGTCCTGGTCCTTGCCAACGGTGAATTCCTGGTCGCCGGCGTGCTGCCGGGCCTCTCGTTCGCCCTGCTTCCCGAGCCGATACGGAGCGCCCTTTTTTGCGCCTTCGACATCTGCTCGCTGGCTGCCCTGCTGGCGGTCGCCATCGCCGCGGTCCGCCGCGTCGTGAACCCTCCCTTCCAGGGTGCCCGCAGCTTCGAGGCGTTCTTCATCCTTTCCATGATCGCCGTCCTGATGCTGGCCTATTTCGGCATGCACGGCGCGGAGATCGCGCTCGGCACCGCCCCGGCCTCCCCGGCCACGCCGGTGTCCACCCTGGCCGGAAGGATTCTGGCGGCCGGCTCCTTCGCCCCGGTGCTGCCGGCGCTCCCCGGTATCTTCTGGTGGGTGCACGCCGTCGTCCTGCTGCTGTTCATGAATTTTCTCCCCTACAGCAAGCACATGCACATCCTGACCGCGATACCGAACGTCTTTCTGCGCAGCCTTGACGGCACCAACTGCCAGGGGCGCGAGGAGTTCGCCGAGGGGAACAGCTTCGGCGCCAACAGCGTCGACAGCCTGAGCTGGAAGGACCTGCTCGACAGCTTTTCCTGCACCGAGTGCGGCAGGTGCCAGGATGTCTGCCCGGCCGCCGCGACCGGGAAGGCACTGAACCCGCGCCTGCTGGTGCACGCCATCAAGGAAAACCTGCTGGCAAACGGCGCCCGGAAAGGCTCCCTCGGCACCCCGCTGATCGGTGCGGGAGCGGAGAGCTGCACGGAGGGGTCACTTTGGAACTGCACCTCGTGCGGCGCCTGCATGGAGGCGTGTCCTGTCTTCATCGAGCACCTGCCGAAGATTGTCAAGATGCGGCGCCACCTGGTGCAGATGGAGGCTAAGTTCCCGGACGAGCTGCTGAACCTCTTCGAGAACATGGAGCAGAGATCGAACCCCTGGGGCATGGCCCCCTCGGAGCGCGGCAAGTGGAGCTCCCAGCTGGACCTGCACCCCTTCGAGGCGGGGCGCACCGAGTACCTGCTCTTCGTCGGCTGCGCCGGCGCCTTCGATGCCAGGAACAAGCAGGTGACGATCGCGCTGACCAAGGTGCTTGACACGGCCAAGGTTTCCTACGGAGTGCTGGGCAAGGAGGAGAAATGCTGCGGAGAGAGTGTGCGGCGCCTCGGCAACGAATATCTTTTCGACCTCATGGCCAAGGAAAGCGTGGCGCAGTTCCAGTCCAAAGGAGTGACCAAGGTCATCACCCAGTGCCCGCACTGCTTCAACACCCTCAAGAACGATTTCCGCCAGTACGGGCTGGAACTCGAGGTGATGCATCACAGCCAGTTCCTGAAGGAGCTGATGGACAAGGGGGCGCTTCCCCTCGGCCCGCAACTGAAAGAGTTCGGCAGCGTCGTGTTGCATGATTCCTGCTACCTCGGGCGCCACAACGGCATTTATGACGCACCGCGCGCGGCCATAAAAGAGGTCACCGGTCAGCCGGTTGGCGAACTGGACCGCAACCGCGAGAACGCTTTTTGCTGCGGCGCCGGCGGCGGCAGGATGTGGCTGGAGGAGCACGAGGGTACCCCCATCAACCGCAACCGTGTCAAGGAGGCCCTTTCCAAGAAGCCGGACACGATCTGCGTCAGCTGCCCGTTTTGCATGACCATGTTCGAGGATGGACTGAAGGATTTTGCCGGCAAGGCCCAGGTAAAGGATATCGCCGAGATCATTGCCACGGGGCTCGCCTGCTGAAGTAAGCAGACGCTAGGTTAACCGACAGATAAATCAAAGGGGCGGCCGTTGACGGTCGCCCCTTTTCTCAATTGAAATCCTTTCCAAGACAACGTAGTATCGTTTCGCTCTGTCCGGATGTCGCTCACTTTCAACGTGGCAGTGGCTGATGGACTCAAACCGCCAACTATCCGTCTAATAACGCATCGACTCAACGACTCGACGACTCAACGACTCAACGACTCAACGACCCAACGACTCAACGATTTCCCCGGAGTCTGCATGTACCGCCTCTTGCTGTCTGTCTCCTTAGTCATCTACCTTTCCGTACAGACTGTTTGCGCTGGTCCCATTGATGATTGCCGGGAATTCGCGGCGTACGGCGTTCCGGGGCTTGCCGGCGACCTGCTCTGCCGGAAGGGATATCTTCTGGCCCACGACCCGGTACGGAAAACGCCGGTGTGGGTTGCCGAACATCTGACCCGGGACAAGGCTACCAAGGCGGTCCAGCGCTCCGGCGAATTCCGTGCCGATGGGAATCTGGAAAAGGGGAAACGTGCCGAACTCTCCGACTACCGGGGCTCCGGCTACGATCGTGGCCACATGGCTCCTGCGGCCGACATGGCGTGGGACGAGCAGGCCATGTCAGAGAGTTTTTATCTCTCCAACATGGTGCCGCAAGCTGGAGTCGGCATGAATCGCGGCATCTGGATGGAGCTTGAGAAGAGGGTGCGCGACTGGGTGTTGGAGAGGGGAGAACTCTTCGTCTATAGCGGGCCGATCTATCTGGCAAGCGACACGGAAACCATCGGAAGCAACAAGGTCGCTGTCCCCGGCCATCTCTACAAGATCGTGCTGGATCCCCACCTGAAGGAGGCCATAGCTCTCATCATGCCCAACCATAAGCTGCGGACCGAGGATCTGCCCACGTACCTGGTGAGTGTCCGCGAGATAGAGAGGGAGACTGGCCTGCACTTCTTCTCGACGCTGCCGGTGGCGGAACAGGAAAAGATCGAATCGGTCAAGGCGCAGCAGCTTTGGGAATAGACCTGGTGGTGAGATCGATTGACGCGCCCTGTCGGCTGCTTACTTTGCCTTGCTGAATCAGGTGTTTTATCGTAAACTGCTGATTCCTCAGAAATTATCGAGCGCGGAGGCGGCTGGGATGATTGATATGAAAGCAATTGAGGCTAAGGCGATGTCACTCCCTGCGGAACTGAGGGCGACCCTTGCACAGCGCCTTCTTGCAAGTCTCGACGAACTTGAGGAAAAGGAAAATGAGCGCCTCTGGCTGGAGGAAGCGGAACAGCGCTATCTTGGACATCTGGATGGTTCGATAGCATCGCGCGACGCATTCGACGCGCTTGCAGACCTACGCATCCGGTTGAAATGAAACCCATCCATCTTCTCCTGCCAGCGGAACAGGAGTTGTTTGATGCCGCTTGCTATTACGAACTGCAAGCCCCCAACTTGGGGCAGGATTTTCTGGACAAAATAGAGTCAGCACTTAAAGATATCTCTGCCCATTCAACAAGATGGCCGTTAGCCGCATCTGGCATACGACGTCGGCTAATCCATCTCCCTTTCATATCGAGTTGATCCAGGCGCAATTATTGTCTTGGCAGTCATGCATCAAAATCGCCATCCCGAATACTGGATGTCGCGTAAGCTTCTGAAAGGCTAAAGGATGCCTGCTAACGCGCCTGCCCCTGCAGCGTCGCGGCGACGAACTCCGCCACGTCCCTTTTCAGTTGCGCCAGCGACTCGCTTTCCAGGTACATCATGTGCCCCGACCGGTAGCGCCTGGTCGTGATGTTCCTGCGCAGGGCGGGCGTGAGCCCCAGGTGCGCCAGGGTGTACTCCGTGGCGAAATGCGGCGTCGCCAGGTCGAAGCATCCGGAGGCGACGAACAGCTTCATGTAGGGGTTCTTGGCGAAGGTGTTGCGCAGGTTGTCGCTGGTGTCGGCGTAGCCGTTCTTGGCCTCCCAGTCCCAGTGCCCGATGCCGCCGCCCAGGGTGAAGTACTCCAGGTCCGACTGAAAGCCCAGTTCCTCGCGCGCGTAGCTGTTGAAGGCGGCGGTGAAGGGGGGGCGGATGGTGGTCACGGTCGGGTCGAAGCCGGAGGGGGCGGAGGGGTCCAGGTTGGCCGCGGAGAACCGGCTGTCCATGTAGCCGACCATCCGGCCGCGGTCGCGCAGCAGTTCCCGGACGAATCCCCTGCTGTCGACCCGCAGGTTGCGGTTGTCGACGAAGGACGGGGAAAGGCCGGTGAAACGGGAGAGTTGCGCGACGACCGCCTGGCGCTCCTCTGCCGAGAGGCGGTCCCCCTTGTTCAGGGCCGCCTGGTAATCGGTGGACGCCCAGGTTTCGGCCGCCGAAAGGGTCCGGTCCAGGTCGGCCTGCAACTCGGGTGCGAGCTTCTTGTGGTACCAGGCCGTTGCCGTGTAGCTCGGCAGGAACAGCTGGTAGGGGAGGTCGTTGCCGTTGTCAAACGAGGTGGTCTGCAGGTTCAGGATGGAGGAGACCAGGATGATCCCGTTCAGGGCCACCCCGTGCTCGACCAGGTGCTCGGAAAGGCCGGCGCAGCGGAAGGTGCCGTAGCTCTCGCCTACCAGGAAAATGGGGGAACTCCAGCGCTCGTTGCGGGTCAGGTAGAGCCTGATGAACTTGCCCAGCGACTCGATGTCGCCGCGCACCGTGGCGAAGTTCTTGGTGAGTTCCGGCCTGGCTGCCCTGCTGTAGCCGGTGCCGACCGGGTCGACGAAAACCAGGTCGGCCAGGTCCAGCCAGGAGGAGGCGTTGTCCTTGAGCCGGAAGGGGGGCGCCGGCATGTTGCCGTCGGGAAGCATCTCCACCCGCCTGGGGCCGATGGCGCCCAGGTGCAGCCAGACGGAGGCTGCCCCGGGTCCGCCGTTGAAGATGAAGAGTAGCGGGCGGTGCTTGCCCCCCTGCGGCCCGTCGGCGGCATAGGTGACGGAAAAAAGCTCGGCCTCCGTTTCCCCCGTGTCGCCCGTGATCGGCAGCAGCCCCGCGCTCGCCGTGTAGGATATCTCTTTCCCCCCGATGCTTATGGTGTGCCTGGTTACCGCTGTCTTTGCAGTCTGTGCTGCAGGTTTCGCCGGTTCGCCATCCCTCTCCTGGACCTTGCTCCCTGCAGTTGCCGTTTGAGCCTGCACTGCCGGAAGCCACCCCGGGCAGACTGTCGTAGCCACCATGACTGTCAACGCCATCACGATAAATCTCAGCAAAGCACCACCTCCATTAAACCCTCTCTCTTCCTAGTTCAGTTCCACCAGTGATAGCAACTCTACCAGAGAATGACAATGTAAAACAGTCCCTGAAACTGCAGAAGCTTCCTTCTGACGTGTGCGGGTGACGAACACGGAGAAGGAAGCTTCCTTGCTGACAGCTTAAAAGGATCAAATTTCGTCAAAACGCGACATAGGGACCGGTTCCCAGGCTGGTGGCACGCCCGTCGTAGCCGATAAAAATGCTGCGCCCTATGAAGAACGGCAGCCCACCGTCGAACCCGAAGGTCGAAGTCCCTCCCAATTCGGAAAACACGTTGTTGGGGGTGGAGAAAAGGGCATTCGCATTGCCGAAGTTGAGTTGCACGGCGTCGGGCTGCGATGTGCCGACTCCGAGGGTTACGGTGAGCGCGGTGGTCGATGGCGGGCAATACCAGGCAGAATTTGTACCGCCGCAGCTCGGGAGCGCACTCGGCAAAAACAGGGCGTTGGAACCGGTGTCCAGGAAACCGTTGAAGGATCCGCTCATCCCACTTATGGTCGTGGTGAAATCACCCTGCTGGGTGGTCGGCAGCACGGTCGGCCCCGCCGGGGTGTTGTTGGCCCGGGTGCCGACGCCGAAGATCAGGAATCCGTTGAGGGAGGTGGCCCCGCCCAGAGGTATGCCCGGCAACTGCACCAGTATGCCGTTATTGTCTGAGCCTAGACCTGCCACGGGGTTCGGGACCTGGTTGGTAAGCGGGACCGTCGTGCCGGAGCAGGCCGTTCCGGTGGTCGCGCTGGGACAGCTGAAATAGACCCCGATTGCCGACTGGGTGCAGGTGGTGCCGCAATCCTGGATCGCTGGCCCCACCCCCAAGACACCGCTGTACCCGGCAATTGCAGGACTCGGGTCAGGGGTCCCGCATGCGGCGGGCCGTGCGAAGGTGGAGTCGATGACCTGTATCGGCATGGTGACGGCGGCCTCACCGCCCATCTGAACGTCGGCCCTCATGACCGGACCCCAGACGGTGGAGTTGTCGGCGAACCTGATGCATTCGGCGAGCAGGCCCGAGCCGCTGGGCACCTGGGGCAGCGACAGGCCGGTGATGGTCTCTTTGAAGAGACGCAACCCGTAGCTGCCGGTATCCAGCAGGATGTCTTTCACCGTCTGGCAGGTGGAGGTCCCCGGGTTGCAGACCGTGACGCTCACACACGGTTTATTCAGGTAATTGGTCTGGCCATTCACGTTGGTGGTGGCCGGCGAACAGAGCGACCCGTTGACGGTAATGGCCATGACATTGGCCGCCGGCGTGCTACCGGCGGTGACCGTCAGCGGTGTGGAATCGGTGAAGGCCCCGAAGCTTGCGGTGATCGTCGCCGTCCCGACCCCAACGCCGGGAGAGCTGGCAAAACCCGAGGCATCGATCTGGGCCACCCCCGAGGTACTCCAGGTCACCCCCGAGGTCAGCACCTTGGTGCTGCCGTCAGTGAAAAATTCGGTGGCGACGAACTGCTGACTGCTCCCCGGTGCAACGACAGGGTCGGCAGGGGTGACCTTGATGGTGGTCTGTGTCGGGGCGGCCGGAGTTCCCCCACCGCCCCCTCCGCCCCCTCCGCCGCATCCGGCGGGGAGGGCGGCGAGCGCGAGCAGCATCATGATGCGAAATGAAAGGCTAGTGGATTTCATCGGCGCTCACCCCCTCAGGAAGCAGGGCGGGGAGGTAGGCCCGGCCCTGAAGGTTTCGCATGTGTCCCCAGGTCTCGACGACCACCTGGCCCGATTGAACCCGGGAGCGCCTGACCCCGTACTGGCGAGGCGTCTGACGCTTGGCTTCCCGGTACTCGCCGTCATAGGAGCCCAGGAGGGTGCTCAGGTCGGGAGGCACCATGCCGTTCCAGGCGACGGCGAACACGGTGCCGGAAGGATTCAGGTATTCCCTGACCGTCGACGCAGCGGAGGCGATTTCCTGGACCGTGTACCTGGCGTGGCTGCTGCCGGCCCGCTTGGCTGCCGACAACGCGTGGCGGTCCCTGGTTATCGAGTCGTTTCCCTCACCGAGGGTGGCCCTGGCCTGCTGGCTGAATAAGGGTAGCCCGGCCACCAGGATCAGGCAAAGGGAGATGGTGGTGATCTTCATGTCTCGCGATCCTTCGCCGGACTGCTCTTCCGGCTCAAACTGTGGAATGCCATGGGGTTATTTCGTTATATTGGTGGTGGCAAATGAGCCTCGCCGTTTCGTCCAGAGAATTCTAGCACATTTTTGGGGGATTTTTGACCAACCGGGTATACTGCGGCGCAGCAACGCCGGATCGAAAATGAAAACCCCCCTTCGGGAAGGGGGGCATGGTGCGAGCGGTTATGTTGCCAGACGCGTGGCGCTGGCGGGTGGGTGCCCGTTTGCCTGAAGGAGGGTTATTTGGAACCCGCTTTCTGGTTGAGCAGGGCCGCGATTTCTTCGGTGAGGTCCGTGGGCTCAGGGATGTCCGCCAGGTAGAGGACCTCCTTTTTGACCAGTACCGCGGCGTAGCCGTGCGATTTGCCGTAGGCGGTGGCGGCCTTCTGGATGGACTGGTACACGCTGCTGGTGAGCTTTTCCTGCATCTCCTGCATCTCCTGATCGCTCGAGCGCACGAGCTTCTGGTATTCATCCAGTTTCTTCTGGAATTCCTTCGCCTTAGCGGCGCGCTCCTTGCTCGACAGCGTCTCCAGCTTGGCCTGGATGGCGGCTTTTTCCTTTTCGATCTGCTTTTGCTTCGCCTCTATTTTCGCGCTGAGCTTCAGGGATTTCGCCTTCAGGGCCGTGGTGGCAGCCTTGCCGCTCGCTGTTTCGGTGGCGATCTTCGTCATGTCGACGTAGCCGATCTTGAGGGCGGCGGTGCTCGCCGGCGCGGGTGCCGCGACTGCGGCGGGTGCCGAAACGGCGGGTAGAGCCGCGGGGGTGGCTGCTGAAGGGGCACCGGCTGCGGCGGGCTTGGCATCGGCCGGCGCGGCAGGATCGGTGGAGGCAGCAAGGGCGGTGCCGGCCGAAAGAGCTGTCAGGACAAAGCCCAAGATCAGTGCGGAAAACTTCTTCATAGTTGTATCCCTCTTGTCTATTGGATTGGTCGTGCGGTTCGCTGCTTGAGCTTCGAGAGCATAAAACCTTTACTGTCATTTGGCAATTAAAAGAATCGGGGCAAACGAGATAGCTGTCGCTTCTGGTGGTCCGGACTACCCATGGCGAACGGTGCGTCCCGAGGCGGGAACCGGCCTGGGCCGACATCATTGGGCCCTCGAATATGGATATTGACTCACCACAGCGTCGCTGCTACCATGCCGTGGCAGTGAAGGAGCCGAAATGCCGGATATTGTTGCCAGGTTGCAGGGTAGGGTGCAAGGCGGGGCCGCTGACCGCGATCTTGAGGATGCTCTGCGTGAGATCGTTGAACTGCGCCACAAGGGCGACGCGCTGGAGGAGATACTGATCATCCTGGTGCGAACGGGTCTCCCTTGGGACGGCGCCGGAGCGCCGAACGACGCCTTCCCCGCATTCCGGGAGCGCTACCAGAGGGCCATGCACGAGGCGGCCGAACTGCTTGGCCTGGAACTGCGCAGCACGATCACCAGGACCGAGCCCAGAACCTGATTGGATTTGACACAGAGGAGTTATGCATGGTGCATCTGTTACAGCAGACCGCTTTTATGGGCATCTTTTTCGTGCTGCCCGGAGCCATCGGAGCCTGGCTTTCCTGGACCAAGGGAAGAAACCCGGTGCTCTGGTTCGTGATCAACTGCGTTTTCCCGCCCACCTTGATGATCACCATCTTTCAGGGCCCCAAACGGCCGGTGTCAGGACACTACCGTCAATGCAGCAAATGCCATGAATACAGCAAGTGGCGGGAGAGCGTCTGCAGGTTTTGCCAGACCGACCTGTCAGCCTGACAGACAGGCCGACTGACTGCGCTGGAAGAGGCCAGAACATGATATCCCAGTCTCAAATCGAATTCATGCAGGCGTATGGCGAGCTGAGCGCGCTGACGCGACGGGACGTCACCCAAGGCATGAAACTCGTCCGGCATAAAAAAACCGCCCAGTCCATGCTCAAGAAAGACCCGGTCAGTGGCAACACGCTGCTCGGGCTGCTGGCCTGCCTCGAGCACGATATCGCTTCGATGCACCTGTATCACAAGAAAGCGATCGAACTGGCGGAGACCTGCTTTTCACTGGTCTATTACGCAGTTTCCCTGGAAAAATCCTGCCTCTGGAGCGAGTCCGCCCGCTTCGCCCTGCTGGCACTCGATTACGACCCGAGCAACCTGAAGATCCTGGAGGCGATCATCCAGCTTGCCCCGCTCACCGGCAGGTTTTCTCTTTACAAGAGGGTGTTGCCGCTCTGGCAGGAGGCGAGTAACGGCGCGCAGCACCCCTGCCACTGCGACTACCAGATCATCGTCGACCTCCTGGCCAGGCACGGGCTGCTGGAGAAAGATCTGAAGCCGCTGGTCGCAGCCATCGGAGACGCGCTGTCCGAGACCAACATAATCCTGCAAGGTTTCCGCTATGACATCGTCACCCGGCGCCACGACGCACCGTTTCTGCATTTCAGGTTCGCCATCCCCGACGAATTCGTGGCGTCCTACTATGAAGACCTGGTGGATGCCAGAATCGCTTCCCTGCTTTGCCATCCGAGGCTCTTTGATGCGTTTTCCTGGAGCGTCGAGAATGCGACCGTGTACCAACTCTACGACTGCATGGACCGCGAGCTTGAGGATGGTGCGGAGACCATCCGAATCCCCGATCCCGAAAAGATGAAACTCATCGAATCGTTGATCGAAGGCGTGAGGGTCTGACCATGGTGAGCAACGAGTCGCGCATACGTTTCCACGCCGCCTTCGAACTGGTACTGGATGAACTGGTATCCGTCGTGGCGAAGGAAAAGGAAAGGGATCCCGACAACTACAAGAAGTCGCCCCAGACCAGGCTGCTGGCGAAGATCTATAAAGCAATCAGGGATGAAATACCGGCAGAACCGCAGCATGCGAGCTACTACCAGGGGGATTGTGAAGGGTATGGTTACCGGGAGTGGATGCGGTCAAAGCCAACTGACAAGTACCGGCTCTTTTTCAAGTACCTCAAAGAAGACAACGTCATCATCTATGCATGGCTCAACAGCGAAATCACCCTGAGCAAGTTCACCAGCCACATGGATGCCTACCGGGCTTTTCGCAAAGACCAGTCAAAGAGCAAATCCGACGGGTCCTGAAACTGTTTCAGCTTCTGGTTGAAATGTTGCCGTTCAAGTAACCGTTTTATATGGATTAGTTGTCCGTCAAGCTTCTTCTTTATTGTGCCGTTCCCGCCTTTTTGCGACTGAACTACCCCGATGCCCCCGGCTGTAAAAACATCCGTATCTGCGGCTGCTCCGACTCCAGCGCGACGGCGGCGCAGAACCTCTCGGGCAGGTTCACGTCTCTGATACTCCACCTTTCTGTTTCGCCGGGGGACGCACGGTGGGCAAGCAGTGCGGCCGGGTGCCGCGGCAGCAAGGAGACGTCGAAACCGTTGGCGGGCTGGGAGAAGCCGGTGCCGGTACCCTTCAGGTAAGCCTCCTTGCGGGTCCAGCAGCGGTAGAAGGCGGGCAACTGCTCGGACGGCGGGAGGCTGAAGAGTTCACGCTGCTCGCGGAGTGAGAAATAACGCTCCGCCATGGCCCGGAACTGCAGGTCCTGCCGCACCTCCTCCATGTCGACGCCGACCTCGCAGCCGGTCGCTACGGCCAGAAGCAGCCGGTTGCCCGCGTGCGACAGGTTGAAGCTGATCGAGTCCGCCTCCAGATGCTCCGACAGGTGCAGCTTGCCGAACTCCCCCTCCGACAGCAGGATGTTCTCCGGTTCCTCACCGAGGTAGCCCGCCAGCAGCTCGCGCAGGGTGCCTCGCCCGGCGATGGCGCGCTCGCGCCGCCCCCGGTCGATCAGCCGCTGGCAGCGCCGCAGTTCGTCGCTGCTTAGGTGCCCCTGCAGGCGGCTCAGCTCGTCGGCGGCGCAGTCGAGAGAGACCAGATGCAGATGCACCTCGCCCGCTGACGGTCGCCGCGCCGGGAGCAGCAGCGCGGTCGGAGCCCCAGGAACGACCTGGCTCACCGGCCTGCTCCCTGGAAGCTCTCCTTGAGCCGCTTAAGCCCCTCCTCGATGGACACGGCGGGCTGGTAGCCCAGGTCGCGCCGGGCGGCGGAGATGTCGAACCAGTGGGCGCTCGACAGCTCGTTGGCTACGAAGCGCGTCATGGGGGGCTCGCCCGACAGGCTCAGGATCTTCCAGATCATCTCGCACAGGGTCCCCGCGGCGCGGGCCAGCTTGGGCGGAATGCTGCGCGTCTCGGAGGGGAGCCCTGCCGCGGCGAGGATGTTGTTCACCATCTCCCAAAGCGGCAGCGGCTCGCCGTTGGAGATGAAGTAGGCCTTGCCGGCCAGCGGGGCGCCCGGCCTGAGGCGGTCGGCTGCGTTCAGGTGGGCCTCGGCGGCGTTGTCGATGTAGACGGTGTCCACCAGGCAGGGGCGCGACCCGATGCGGCGCAGCCGGCCGGCGCGCCCCTTGGCGACGATGCGCGGCACCAGGTGGTTGTCACCCGGGCCCCAGATGAGGTGCGGACGCAGCGACACGGTGGCCAGCGTCGCCGAGTTGGCCTCCAGCACGATCTGCTCGGCGACCGCCTTGGTATGGGGGTAATGCGCTTCATAGCTCGCCGGGTAGGGGAGCGACTCGTCGCCGCCCTCCACGTCGTAGCCGTCGAAGACCGCGCTGGGCGACCCGGTGAAGACCAGTCTCCCGACCCCCTGGGTCCGGCAGGCGTCGACGACGTTCTCGGTGCCGGTGACGTTCGCCCGGTAATACTGCTCGTAGGTGCCCCAGATCCCGGCCTTGGCTGCGACGTGGAACACGGTGTCGCAGCCCCGGACCGCCTCCTGCAATGCGGTCAGGCTGGTGAGGTCGCCCTGAATCTGCTCCACGCCGAGCCGGGACAGTTCCGGGTGCGCCTCGCGGGAGAAGCTCTTCACCCGGTCCCCGCGCGCCAGCAGCTGCCGCACGATGGCGCTCCCGAGGAATCCCCCGCCGCCTGTCACCAATGCTATCACGTGAGCCTCCTTGCAGCCCATACGGCGAGCTGCTCGCGAAAGATCTTCGCATTGTGGCGGATATCGACCGGAAAGGCCGGGTGAAACAGGATCGTGTCGATGGCGTGGGTGTGGATGTGGTCCCGGGCGATGGCCAGAAGCTCTCTCCTCAGGGCCTCGCGGTTCACCTCCATCCCCTTCTCGAGCTCGACGCAGAGCACCGGCCTCAGCTCCCCGGGGGCTCCGACGCCGACCAGCGCCGTGCGGAACACCTGCGGGTGGGTGTTGAAGACCGCCTCGCAGGGGATGGTGAAGAGCGTGCCGGACGCGGTCTCCAGCCGGTGCGTCTTGCGGCCGCAGAACCAGACCCGTCCCTCCTCGTCCCGGCCGCCCAGGTCGCCCATGCGGTGGAAGAAGGAGCCCGTCTCCGGGTCGGCTATCTTGGAGAGGTGGTCGGCGTCGGGGCGGTTGTAGTAGCCGCGGGTCACCTGCTCGCCCTGGACGATGATCTCGCCGATCTTGCCGGTCGGCACGCGCAGCGACTCGTCCCAGCGGTAGACGGGGGCGTCGCTGATCTCGATGATCTCCAGCCGGATCCCCTCGACAGGGCGACCGACGCAGACCCCGCCGCCGGCGTCGGTGATGGCGCGGGTGGTCCCGAGGATCTCCGCGCTCCCGATGGAGCAGACCGGTAGCGCCTCAGTCGCGCCGTAGGGGGTATAGACCTGCACGCCGGGCTCCAAAAGCGAGCAGAAGCGCTCCAGGACGGCGGCCGGCACCGGCGCTCCTGCGGAGATGGCGCGCCGCAGGCTGGGGAGGCGGGTGCCGTGCGCGGCGCCGTAGCGCCCGACCCGGTTGATCAGGGCTGGGGATCCGAACATGGTGGTGACCCCGTAGGTCGTGATGGCGTCGATGATCCTGACCGGGTCGACCGATCCCGGGCGGGTGAAGTCCATCTGGGGGATCACGGCGGTCATGCCGAGCGCCGGGGCGAACAGCGCGAAGAGCGGGAAGGTTGGGAGGTCGATCTCGCCGGGCTCTATGCCGTACTCCTTTTTCAGGGCCTCCACCTGGGCCGCGAAGTTGCCGTGGCTGTAGACGGCCCCCTTCGGGGCTCCGGTGGATCCGCTGGTGAAAAGGATCGCGGCGACGTCCTCGTGCTGGGTGGGCGCGGGGGTGAAGGGCTCGTGCGTGCTCTCCAGCGCCAGGAGTTCGGCCAGGGTGGCGCCGTCCCAGAAGAGGCGGCGCCCCACCGTCACCAGGGTGCGGATCGACTCCTTGCCCCAGCCAAAGAGCAGGCGCGCCAGGTGCGCCTTGGGGATGCCGATGAAGGCGTGCGGCTCGGCTTCCGCGAAGCACTTTTTCAGGTTCTTGATCCCCAGGCCGGGATCGATCAGCACCGGGACCGCGCCCACCTTGAAGAGGGCGAAGGTGAGGGCGAAGAATTCCGGGCTCGGGGTGACCATGAGCACCGTGCGCACCCCGCGGCAGATGCCGACGCCGAGCAGCCCGCGCGCCACCCGGTCGCTCAGGGAGTCGAGCTCTGCGAAGCTCATGCGGCGCCCCTGCTTGGGGAATATGATGGCCGTCGTGTCCGGCTGCCGCCGCGCCATCTCGGGGAGGTGCGCGGCGATATTGACGAAGGTTTCGCCTAGCATCGGTGCTCGCCGCAGTAGGTCGGCGCAGTTGTGTCCAGGAAATTCTCGATGAGCGGCACCACCTCGTCCTTCATGTCTTCCAGAATGTAATGCCCGGCGTCCGGGTAGCTGTGCACCTGGGCCTCCGGGAAGCGCCTGGTCCACTCGGCCAGGAAGGTCGGGTCGAACACGAAGTCGAGCTCGCCCCAGAAGATGGAGACCGGCAGCTCGCGGAACTGCGCCAGGCTCTCCGCGACCTGGCTCACCAGGGCGTAGTTGCGGTCGCCCGGGGCAAGCGGGATGTCCTGCACGAAGCGCAGCGTCGCGATCCGGTTCCCCCAGGAGTCGTAGGGGGAGCGGTAGGCGCCCTGCAGCTCCCGCGACATCGGGTGCTTCTTGCAGCCGACGATGGACGCCCCGACGCTGAAGGCGTTGCACCCCCGGACCAGCAGGGTGCCCAGGAGCGTGTCGCGGCAGATCTTGAGCCCCAGCGGGAACTTCTTCTCCTTGGGGAGGTGGAAGGCGGCGGTATTGAGCAGCACCAGGCGGCCGATGCGCTCCGGGTGGCGCGCGGCGTAGGCCATGCCGATCATGCCGCCCCAGTCGTGCAGCACCAGGGTCAGCTTGCCGGAGAGTTGCAGGTGGTCGATGAGCCGCTCCAGGTCGTCCACCCGGCGCTCCAGCGTGTAATCGTAGCGCTGGTCGCCCGGCTTGTCCGACAAGCCGCAGCCGACATGGTCCGGGACGATGCAGCGGTAGCGGTCGCGCAGGGCGAGGACCAGGTTCCGGTAATAGAAGGACCAGGAAGGGTTGCCGTGCACCATGACGACCGGGTCCCCGGCGCCCTCATCGAGGTAGTGATAGGAGATCCCGTCGAGGTCGAGCCGGTGGCCGGTGAAAGGGTAATGTTTCTGTAGGTCTGCGGTCATGCGGTCGGGCACCTGTGGTTTCCTCGTTCAGCCGTATCTGGAAAATTCCGGCTTTTGAGCGCTGTTAATACGTCAGATATCCCCTCGCCCTCCGGGAGTGAGAGGGGCAGGGGTGAGGGATTTGCCCCGCCATTCGTAGGGGTTAACCTTGTGTTCGCCTGATTCCCGGTCCGCCGCCGCCAGGAGTCCCTACCAGTCAACCCCGAGCATCAGGCAGTTGAGCCCGCTGCCGATGCCGAGCATGGCGACCCGGTCGCCCTTGGAGAGGATGTCCCGCTCGTCGGCGAGCGCCGCGGTGAGCGGCAGCGACACGGTCCCCATGTTGCCGAGGAACTCGTAGGTGGTGAAGTCCTTGTCCGGCGCGATGCCCAGGGTCTTCAGGATCGCGCTCTGGTGCGCGCTCCCCACCTGGTGGCAGACCACCCGGTCGACGTCGTTGCTGCTCCAACCCACCTCGGGCAGGAATTGATCCCAGGTGCGCCGGCCCAGTTCCACCCCGTAGTTCATCACGTTCACCGCGTCGGTGCTCATGGACTGCACGAAGCCCCCCTTGCCGTCCGGGGCGATCCCCCAAAGGCACAGGGCATGGTGCTCCGGTGCCGCCTGGGTGAGGCCGCCGCGCAGTCTGCGCCGGCCGGAGCTGGAGAAGGAGCCGTCGGTGAGGAGCACCGCCACCGCGCCGGAGCCGCCGGTGAGGGTGGCCAGGGAGCTGGCGAAGCTCTCCATGCGCGGGTCGGCCAGCATGCGCGTGATCATGAGGTCGTTGATATCCCGGGCGCTTTCGCAGGAGACCACCAGCCCGGCCCTGATCTGGCCCAGTTCGATCCTGTTGGCCACCTCGAGGATGCCGTTCAGGACACCCAGGCAGGCGTTGGAGAGGTCGAAAATGGCGGCGTTGCCCGAGACCCCCAGGCCCGCGGCGACCCGGCAGGCCGTGGCCGGCTCGAACTGCTCCCGGCAGACGCCTGTGTAGACCAGCGCGCCGAGTTCGGCGGGGGAGATTCCGCTGGCGGCGAGCGCCTTTTTCCCGGCGGCGACGGCGCCCCTGGAGAGCGGGAATCCCGGTTCCCACCAGCGCCGCTCCCGGATCCCGGTGAGCGCCTGCAGCTGGCCCGGAGCGAAGTGGAGAGTCTTGTACAGGGGCTCCAGGCGGGATTCCAGCTCGGCGGAAGTAACCACCACCGGAGCCAGTTCATATCCGAGAGATTCAATATATACCTTGGAATACTTCATTTATCACCTTAAGAAAATGTCTGTCAAGAAACTGCTAACTGCTCCGGGTTGCCGGCTGATCGCTCCGGCAAAGGTTTCGTTTTGTCAAGGCGGGTTGGTCCCCCCTATGATATAGGGGGGAAGCTGAACATAGTGCAGCAGGGGGGTGTCTTGCCCGGAGGATAACCACCCTGTCTCGCTGCGCGAGCCTTCCCCCCTGTTCCACAGGGGGGATCCCCGAACTCCTATCCCCTCGCCAGTTGCACCGTGAAATCGTTCATCTGGTAGATCGGCCGCCCGTCGACCGAAAGGAAACCGGCAGCTACCAGGATCAGCTCCTGGTCATCCACCGCGGTGATCCAGGCGACGACCGTCACCTCTGTGTTCGTCGGCACCACCTGGCCCCGGTAGAGCCAGCGATGCCGGCGCTCCAGCGCTACGGCCGCGATGGTGTCGCCCTCCTGCCAGCCCCAGCGCTGCACCGCCGCGAACTTGACGAGCTGCAGAAAGGATTCCAGCCCCAGCGAACCGGGGGTCACCGGGTCCTGGTAGAAGTGCGCCTTGAAAAACCACTCGTCCGGGTCGACCCGCTTGGTCCCCCGAAGGTAGCCCAGCCCGGCCGGGCCACCGTCCGGAACGAAGAGCTCGATGCGGTCGATCATGCGCATCTGCTGCTCGGGGAAGGGGTGCTGCTGGGGGTAGGGGAGGCTCACGCCTCGCCCGGCCTCCTCGGCCGTCGGCTGGTAGGGGGCGGCGTCCCGGATGCCGACCTGGTTCGCCAGCGCGTCCTTGGCGAAGAAGCCGAACATGGTGTCGCCCTCGTAGAGGACGCCGTGCCGGTCCGCGACGCTGAAGTCGTACTCCTGGATGATCATGCCGCCGCTGGTCGCCACCTTGGTCATGGTGGCGCTCGCCGTCAGGGTGCCGCTGGCGGGAGTCACCGGCCGGTGCTGGACCGCGCTCCCCCCGAGGTTTCGGAAGGAGATGTCGGTCGGGCTGTTGAGCGCCGAGCCGACGTAGGCGGCAAGCCAGCCGCAGGGCTGCAGGGCGGCTTCCAGCAGCACCGAGAACGGCATGCGCGGCTGCCGGTCGGCGGCGAAATACCACGCGTCGGCGGGAATGTCGTACTGTGCCTCGGCCAGGGCGCCGGCGACCATCTGCCAGGGCTCGCCGCGCAGGGCAGTGACCCGGTCCATGAACTGGAAGGGGGGACCCGGGAGGCGCGCGATCTTTCGATCGGCATCGAACACCAGGTACCGGTCCCCGAACCCTTCCGAAGGGTTGCCGTTACTGTAGGCAAGGATCTGGTCCTTGGTGTAGAGCGCCGGTTTGCGGTCGTACCCGCCGGCCGTCGAGCTTGCCGGCCCCGCAGCCGGAGGCGCTTTTTGGGCCTTGGCGCCCCATAGGGTCAACAGGTTCTCCCGGTCGGTCCCGGTCAGGCGCGCCGACATGTTGGTTATCTCGACGATCGGCTTGCCGTCGGCGTACATGAGGGCGTCCACCACCGCGTAAGGTTCCGGCCGGTAGCCGAGCTCGCGGACGGTGACCTCGTAGCGCACGATCCTGGTCGATTCCAGCACCTGGCCGCGGCAGCAGAGCTGGCTCGCCACGCCCGGTACCGGCTGCCAGGCCGCAGCTGACGTCTCGGCGACCCAGCCCATCCTGAGCAGCAGGATGCGCAGGGTGTGCATGCAGCACTCGTACATGAGGGTGCCGGGCATGACCTTGTCGTCCACGAAGTGGCAGGTGATGAACCAGTCGTCCGGGTGAATGTCGGCCTCCGCACGGATGAAGCCGATCCCGTAGCGTCCCCCCTTGGGCGAGAGCTCCATGACCCGGTGCACCAGCTGCATCGGGCCGCCCGGAATGGTCAGGGGGCGCTGCAGAGCGAGGCCGGCGAAGAGCGGGCCGAAGCAGCCGGCCAGGTCGCCCTGGCGCAGCGCGTCGAGCTGGGCCGCGCCGTAGGAGGCCGCTGCCACGGGAACCAACTCCACCCAGTCTGCGGGGAGATTCCCCGTGCGGGGGCGCAGGTCCAGGGCGCCGCGCACGATCCCCTTGCCGGCGTCGAGCTCCTCGGCAGAGAAGAAGCCGGCGCAGCCGTTGCGCATGGAGAGGAGCGGTTCGCCGTTCACGGTCGCCTCGAAGTGGAAGCGGAACAGGTAGGTCTCGCCCTGCCTGAAGAAGCGCTCGATATGGATGTCGTAGCTGATGGTCTCCCCGGGACCCGGGAGCTCGCGGTGGAAGGTGACCACCGCGTCGAGCAGGCGGTAGACCGCCAGGCCGCGGGTGATGAAGTCTATGCCGAGGTAGCCGGAGAGAAAGAGGTCAGCCTGGCCCGCCTCGACCGCGACGCAGGTCGGGATGCGGCCGCCGTCCAGGTACCAGGCGCCGGGGTGGATGTCGTGCTCGGTCACCACGCGGCCGCTGGTCATCGACTTCGGCTCCCCCTCCAGGGTGACGATCCGGTCCACCAGCATAAGCGGTTCGTCCGGCAGCCGCACCCTGGTCGGGAAGCCGTCCGCTTCGGCGAAGGCGGCGCCCAGCATGCGCCCGACGGAGCCTCTGGCGAATTCCAGGCACATGTCGCGGTCGAAGGCCGGCGGCAGGATGCCGGCTCCGCTGCCCGAAGCGGCAGAGCCGTCAGCGGGGCTCCCGAGGTAGTTAGGCGGAAGGCCAATAGTTCCTTCTCCCCTGGATGACGGGCCAGGGCTGCCAATAGTCCCCTCTCCCGGAGGGGAAGAACTCGGGAGGGGGAAGCCCGTTGCGTTGTCAGCCGCTGCGGAAAGGGTGATATCTTCAAGGGAGACGCCGGCGGCGATGAGCTGCTCTTGCAGCGAAATCTGCAGTGCCAGCGCCTCGGCCATGGTGCGGCTCAGGTTGTCGGCCACGCTCAGGTATGCCTCATGAGCTTTCAGGCGAGCCTCATGCGCTGCAGCGAATTCGGACAGCAGGGGAGCCACGGCGACGCCGTGCTGCGGGGCGGGCGGCTGGTAGGCCGTCCGGACGGCAGGCTGTGCCGGCTCACCGACCGATACAGGCGCGGTATCCCGAGTAGCCGCAAAGGTCCGTGCCGGTGGAGTGCTTGAGAAAGTGTCGATTATTAAAGGTAAAACCGCAGCGGTATTTACCTGCATATCTGCTGTTGTATTAACCCGAGTGCCGTTGTCGGCACCCCTCTTCACTGTCGCAACCAAGCTCTTCGCCTCTTTTGTGTCCTTTGCGTCCCTTGTGTCCTTCACGTCCTTGACGCCATCAAGAAGCGTCCGCCTCTGCGGAACCGTCGGCTCAAAGGGCGCGCCGCCGGTGGCAAACCTGATGCATGCCGCGCCGGGCTGCAGGTCGGAAAGCCGCGCCGGCGCAGTGGCGAAAAGCGGCTCAAGGTTGACCGGAACCCGCTCGGAGCTCAGCTGGGCCAGAAGCCGCAGCAGCGCGGAGGCCGGCTCGACGCCGGGAAGGCAGGCGGACCTGGCGACATGGGGGCGACCGGAAAGGATGCGCCCGATCATCCTGCTGCAGGAACCTCCCGGACCCATCTCGATGAAGTAGCGTACCCCCTCGGCGTAGGCTGCCTCGATAACCTTGGGAAAGTCGATCCCCTCGACCGCCTGCGACAGGATGGAGTCCGCGGCGGTGCGGCGGTTGACCTGGTAGGCGCTGCCGGCGGCTCCGCTGTAGTAGGTCATCGCGGGGGAGGGCTGCGTGGTGAAGAGGTGGAGGTCGTGGTAGGCGTTGGCCACCTCGCGTGCCACCTCGCAGTGTACCGTGGTCACTCCCTGCAGCGGGAAAAAACGGCAGTCGAGCATCGCGACCAGGTGCTTCACCCACTTGGTGTCTCCGCCGATCACGCACTCGTCCGGGGTGTTCACGATCAGCAGGTAGACCCGCGAGGTCTTCTTGAGCGCCCGGCGCACCTCGCGGGCGGAGGCGTCCACCACCCCGATGCTCCAGCTGATCTCCTTCCCGGCGCTCTCGCCCCAGGCGCGCCGCGCCGCCCGGCACTCCCCGGCGAGGTCGCGGGTGAAGAGCGTGGATGCCCGCATGCGCGAGAGCATCAGGTCGCGCTCCTGCCAGGTACGGGTCGCGAAGAGCCCTGCGGATTCCCCCAGGCTGTAACCGATGACGGACCTGGGCGTTATGTCGAAGCTCTGCACCAGGTCGCTGACCGCGCAGCCGGTGGCGACCTGTCCGAAGATGACCGCCAAGTGGTCCTCGTTGATCGATTCGACCGGCGCTCCGTTCCAGAACATCTCGGGCTGGAACTGGTCGCGCAGGTACAGGTTTTCGGCGTCCTGGCGCCGGAAAATCTCGGGCCAGCGCGCGGAGAGCTCCAGGCCCATCCCGGCGTAGTGGTTCCCCGACCCGGGGTAGACGAAGCCGATTTTACCGGCGCTCCCTATCGGGCTGGCAGAGAAGAAGAGGCGGTCGCGCATGGCGGGCGGCAGCAGCGTGTCGGCCTGCGCGGCATAGGCGCTCAAGAGCCGCTCACCCTGGGTGACCAGCGCAGACAACTCCTCGTGGTTGCGTGCCACCATGGAAATGGCCAGTGCCTGGTGCTCGGATTCGCGCTGGCGCAGCTGCCAGCTACGAGCCAGCGCCGGCAGGTCCGGGCGCGGCGTAGCGCCGGCGCTTTCCCGCAGCTGGTCCAGGCCGCCCGCCAGTTCCTCGCGGTTGGCTCCGGCGACGCAGAAAAGCGACTCCTCGCCCAGTCCAAGCGGGGCAAGCCGCTCCGCAGCGGCGCGGGCCGGGTCGTTGTCGTACCCTTCCAGGACCACGTGACCGCAACTGCCGTCCACGCCAAAGACGCTGACCCCGGCGCGGCGCGGGCCTTCCGCACGGTTGCGCAGCCAGTAGCGCGAGCCGCCGGGCAGGTAGAGGACGCCGTCGCCGGACAGCTTGCCCAGAGGCCGGGTGGCGGCCCTTTGGGAGGCCGGTATGATCTCCTGGTACAGCGCCAGGCACCCCTTCACCAGGGAAGCGAGCCCCGAGGCCGCCCCGGCGTGGCCGATATCCGCCTTGACGCTTCCCACTGCCAGGCTCCGTTTGACCGGTGGCGCGGCAGCAACCCCGGCAGGGACCCCCCGGGCAGCTTCCGGCGCTGCGGCAGGATCGCTCCCGGCGCTCTCGAAGAAGCCAGCCAGCGCGGCGGCTTCCATCCTGTCTTCGGCCGGGTTGCCGCTGCCGTGCGCCTCAAGGAAGCCGACCTGTCCCGGGGCGACGCCCGCCTCGCCGTAGGCGCGTTCCAGGGCGCGGCGGTAGTCCGCGGCTCCGGGGAGCATGAGATTGCCGCTCGACTCGCCGATCCCCTTGATGACGGCGTAGACCCGGTCCCCGTCGCGCCGGGCGTCCGAGAGCCGCTTCAGGATGACGCAGGCGGCGCCTTCGCCGGTGATGCTGCCGTCGGCGCCCTCGTCGAAGGGAGAGGCGTCGCCCGAGGTGGAGAAGGGGCGACCCGGGTGCTGGCCGAGTACCGCGCGTAGGTCGCCCGCCAGGTCGACGGCGCCCGCGATGGCCCGGTCGATCTCGCCTCCCTGGAGCTGGCGCACGGCGGTCTCCAGGGCGCGCAGGCCGGAGCTCTCCTCGCTGGAGAGGGTGAAACTGGGGCCGCCGGCACGGAATTCACGGGCGATCCGGCTCGCCACCACGCTCCCGAGGGCGCCCATGGTCCTGTTCGCCGTGAGAGGCGGGCCGCTCTGGTCGCGCAGCTGGCAGACCCAGGCCGCCAGCTCGCCTTCGGTCAGTTCCAGCCCGAGTTCCTTGGCCCAGAGGGCGGCCTTTTGGGCGATGGACCAGCGGAAGCTGAAGTTCGTGCTGTTGAGGTCGAGCGCGATGCCGATGAAGACGCCGGCCCGCAGGTTGCCCGTGCGGTCCAGGCCGGCGTCAGCCATGGCGGCGGCGGCGGACTGCAGCATCAGGAGCTGCTGGGGGAGCATCTCCTCCAGTTCGCGCGGCGGGATGCGGAAGGCGTTGTTGGCAAGGGCGAACTCGTCCAGGTAGAAGCCGGCAAACGGGGTGTCCTTGAGCTTTTCGGCGCGGAACCAGGCACTCTGTTCGGCGCCCCACCAGTCCCCGGGAGTGCCGGGTCGGGCCGGGGCGCCACCGCCCAGCACGCGCTGCTGGAAAGCGGCGAGTGACTGCCAGGGGCCAAAGCGCGCGTCCATGCCGACGATCGCGATCGGCTCCGGGCTTTCGGGGCGCATTCCCGCACTCTTTCCCTGCCCGTCAATCGGATGATTCCCCTGTTCCTCAAGAGTCTCCTGATTCCCGGCGCCGCTTTCCTCCTGCGGGAGCCACTCCTCCACCAGCAGGTGGGCGTTGATGCCGCCGAAGCCGAAGGCGCTCACCCCTGCGCGTCGCGGCACGCCCTGTTTGCGGCGCGACCAGGGGCGTGCGGCCTTCAGCACCTGGAACGGGCTTTGCTCCAGATTGAATCCGGCGGGAGCCGCCGCGAAATTGGCGGTGGGGGGCAGGGTCGCCTCGGCCATGGCGAGCAGCACCTTGGTGAGGGCAGCGGCGCCCGCGGCGGTGAGCAGATGCCCGATGTTGGACTTGACTGAGCCGATGACGCAGCTGCGACCAGGGTTTTCGGCGCCCCAGAGCTCCTTCAGGCTGGCGACCTCCGTAGCGTCGCCCACCGGGGTGCCGGTGGCGTGGCACTCGATCAGGTCGAGGTCCTGCGGCTGCCAGCCGGCCTGGGCGTAGGCGGCGCGCATGGCGCGCAGCTGCCCGTCGGAGAGCGGCGCCAGCAGGCTGCCGCCGACGTCGTTGGAGAGTCCGATCCCTCTGATGACCCCGTAGATCCGGTCGCCGTGGGCGACGGCGTCCTCGGTGCGCTTCAAGAGGAAGATGCCGGCCCCTTCGCCGACCACCAGGCCGTCGCCGGCCGCGTCGAAGGGGGAACAGGTCCCGCGGCGCGACAAGGCGCGCAGCTGAGAGAAGCCCATCTGGGTGTAGAGGGGGTCGGGCCGGGATAGGCCGCCGGTGAGCATGGCGTCGGCGCGGCCCGAGAAGAGCTCGTCGGCGGCGAGTTTGATGGCGTAGAGCGAGGAGGCGCAGGCGGCGTCCAGCGTGCAGCAGCCGCCCCCCAGGCCGAGCGCCGCGGCCAGGACCCCGGCGGGAAGACCGGCGACGTAGCGGTTCAGGGGGTCGACCGGCGCCACCTGGTGCGCCTGCCCCAGGAGTTTTTCCTCGAAGCTCCGGCCCAGAAAGGACCGGGAGAGTTCAGCGGACTTTTCGCTGGGAAGGGCGAGGTTGCCGATGATGACCCCGACCCGGGAGCGGTCCAACGGCTTGGTGACGCCGGAGTCGAAGGCCCTGGTGCCGGCGTGCAGCAGCAGGTGGAAGAGCGGGTCCAGGTCCTTGATGAACGCGGGATCGAGCCGGAGTCCGGGGAGTTCCGTGGCGGGCGGCAGGTTCTCGATGAAGCAGCCGCGCCGGGAATAGACGTGGTCGGCCTTGCCCGGCTCCGCGTCGAAGGCGGCGTCGGCAGGAAGCTGCCAACGCCCATCCGGCACCTCGCGGGTGGCACTCTTGGCGCTGCGGATGTTATCCCAGAATTTGGTCAGGTCCGGTGCGTCGGGGAAAATCCCGCCGATGCCGACGATTGCTACCGAGGGGGACTGCACGCTCAAGCTGCCCCCAACTCAACGGAAACCGGACGCTGCAGCTGGTTGCGCTGGAAAGCCTGCTTCAGGGAGGGATCGATGACGCACTCGTACCCTTCCAGGCGTGCCACCAGCTTTCCGGTGTGACGGTCCAAAAATTCCATGTCGGCGGCGGCACCGTGGGCGCTCTCCGACGTGACGCGGATCACCACCTGGGCCCCGTCGCGCGGGAAGGCCTCCTGGAACTGGCGGTAGCGGCCGGCGAAGCAGGGGAGGGAGCCGGCGCCGAAGCGCTCGAAGCTCCAGAGGATCATCATCTGGAAGGCGCTGTCGATGACCAAGGGGTCGGTGAGCCAGACGCTCCTGAGCGGACGCTTGATCCACGAGGAGGGCTTGGGCGCCCCCTTGACGACCGCGGCGATCCCCTTGGCGGAGCAGCCGTCCACCTGCTCGATGCCGTGCAGGTCGGGACCGTGGAAGAGCCGCTCGCGGTTGTAGATGACGCCGTTTTGCGGGGTGTACGGGGTGGAGGGGAGCTCGGTGATGGAGCGGATCCCCTCGGGAAGCCTGGTGGCGAGCACGATCTCGGCGCGCGCGTGCAGCACGGTCTTGTCGTTGGCGCCCCGGCTGGAGAGCTCGACCGGAACCAGGTGGAAGGACTCGCGTTTCACCGCGCGTCCGGCCATCACGTTCAGGGTGAAGGCCGTGTTGTCCTCGAAGACGACACCCTTGCAGATGCGCAGGTCGTTGAAGCCGTGGAATCGGAAGCCGGGGTTGCCATGCAGGGCGCCGTGGGCCAGCCACTCTACGATCACCGCCATCGGAAGCACCGCCTTGCCGTCCAGCACGTGGGAGCGCAGGAACGGGTAGTCGGAGACGGTCAGGGTCAGGGCGAAGGCCTCCTCGAGGGTCTGCGGCTTGGCGGGGAGGGCGGCTGTCGCCTCACCCAGGCCCGCCAGTGCCACGATCTCGACCGGGGCGCCGCTGGCGGCGATCTCGCGCGCCAGGAAGTTCCCGCCCTGCTGCAGGCCGATGACGCCGACCCCCTCCTGGACGAAGACCTTCTTGAGCGCAGGGGTTACCATGCCGCCGTCCCAGGGGCCCCAGTTGATGCTGACGGCCCGGCAGCCGGGGCGGCGCCTCGCCTCCGCCTGGGCGGTCTTGTTCAGCACCTCGTTGGCGACCGCGTAATCGACCTGACCCACGCGGCCGAAACGTCCGGTGCTGGAGGAGAACAGGGCGATGAAGCGCAGTTCGTCGTTGTAGGTCGCGTTCAGAAGCGTCCGGAGCCCGGCGACCTTCGTGCTGTAGACCTGCTCGAACTGCTCCGGGGTCTTGTCGACGATGAGCCGGTCGGCGAGCACTCCGGCGCCGTGCACGATGCCGCGGATCGGTCCGTGGCTGCGGCGCACCTCGTTCAGTACGAGCTCCATGGCGCCTTCGTCGCGGATATCGACGGCGCGGTAGACAGCCTTGCCGCCCGCCGCCGCGATCTTCTCCAGGGTGGAGCGCAGTTCCCGGGCGGCGAGTACCGCGCGGTAGCGCTCCTCGATCTCGCGCGGGTGCAGCTTGCCGACGGCGGCCAGCATGATGGCCCGCTTGATCTCACCCTCTTCGGAGAGGGGAGTCAGCCAGTCCGGCTCGTCGAGCGGTTCCGGGGAGCGCCCGAGCAGCACCAGGAAGGGACGGTAGGCCTCCGCGAGCGCCAGGGCGGCCGCCGCGGTCACGCCGCGTCCGCCGCCGGTTATCACCACGACCTCGCCCTCTTTGACCGGGGCGCTGGCGGCGGCCGGGGCCGCCGGAAGTACGGCGAGGCTCAGACCGTGGCGACCGGCAGGGGTTAGCCCCACTTCGACCGGTCCGCTGCGGAAAAGCTCGATCGCCACGGCGCCCGCCGCGGCGGCGGCATTCGGGAAGTCTCCCAGGTCGATCGCCTTGCAGGAGACCTCGGGCCACTCGCGCGCCGCCGTCTTGGTGAGCCCGGCCAGGCCGCCGGAAAGGGGATCCCTCAGCTTGCTGCCGGCGCCAAAGCCGAACTGGCCGTCCAGGCGCGACACGGTGACGCAGACGGCGCCGTCCGACACGGCCGCCTGTCCCAGCGCTCCGGAGGCGTTCTTCAGGAGCTGGAAGGCGTTTTCCAGGAACAGGTCGTCGGTCCCGGTCAGCGGCGCGCAGATGACCAGCCCGGAAAGCTTGCCGGTGGGGACGATCTGGTGGGCGCTGGCCGCATCCACCTTGCGCACCGTGCAGCCGTGGTCCAGGAGGATGGAGCAGAGCTCCGCCGTAAAGGGCGAGTCGTCGTTGGTGACCCAGATCTCGCCGTCGTTGGCGAGGACGATGGCGTCCGAATTGGCGTCCTCGTCCAAAAGGACCGGGACGACGCTGGAGCGCTCGATTCCGGGAGTGGCGGGGGCGGCGGGTTCGCCGGGCGCGGGGTGGAACGTTTGCGCAACTGCGGCGGGAGAGGCCTGCTGCGGAGCGGAGAGGAAACCAGCGATATCTCCCAGGGTGCGCAGGGTGCCCAGATGCTCGGGGCCGATGGCGGGGGTGCCGGGGAGCCGTTCCTGGAGCGTGGAGAGGATCTCGACCCGTTTGATGGAGTCGATGCCGAGATCGGAGTCCATCCCCATCTCCAGCTCAAGCATCTCGACCGGATAGCCGGTCTTCTCGCTCACCACCTCAAGGAGGGTCCCCGCTATGTCGAGGGGAACGGTCTGCGGAGCAACTGCGCAAACTGCAGCAGGCGCAGCAGGTGCTCTTCCGGCTCCCAAGTGGCGTGCGATCTCGCCCAGGGTGCGCAGGGTGCCGAGGTGCTCGGGGCCGATGGCGGGGGTGCCGGGGAGCCTTTCCTGGAGCGTGGAGAGGATCTCGACCCTCTTGATGGAGTCGATGCCGAGATCGGAGTCCATCCCCATCTCCAGCTCCAGCATCTCGACCGGGTAGCCGGTCTTCTCGCTCACGACTTCAAGGAGCGTTGCCGCTATGTCGAGTCCGGCAGCCGGACCTGCGGGCTGGGCGGCGGCAGCAGGTGCTGGGGCGCTCTGGGCAGCAGTCGAGGCGGAGCCTGCCAGGTGGTTCGCGATCTCACCCAGGGTGCGCAGGGTGCCGAGGTGCTCGGGGCCGATGGCGGGTGTTCCGGGGAGCCTTTCCTGGAGCGTGGAAAGGATTTCGACCCGTTTGATGGAATCGATGCCGAGGTCGGAATCCATACCCATGTCGAGTTCCAGCATCTCCACCGGGTAGCCGGTCTTCTCGCTCACGACCGCCAGGAGCGTCTCGCTGATCAAGGCGCTGCTTGTCTGGCCGCCCGCCGGGGCGGCTCCCTGGGAGAGCGGCGCGGCGCTGACGGAGCTTGCGCCCGAGCAAAGATGGGCCGCGATCTCGCCCAGGGTGCGCAGGGTTCCCAGATGTTCGGGGCCGATGGCGGGGGTGCCGGGGAGCCGGTCCTGCAAGGTCGAGAGGATTTCCACCCGCTTGATGGAGTCGATGCCGAGGTCGGAATCCATCCCCATGTCAAGCTCGAGCATTTCGACCGGATACCCGGTTTTCTCGCTCACGACGGCCAGCAGCGTCGCCGTGACCTGTGCGCCGTTCAGCTGCGGGGCAGCTGCTGCGGCAACCGGCGCAGCAACCGTCCGCGCAGCGCCGGAGGGCGCGCCTGCCGAAAGATGCAGCGCGATCTCGCCCAGCGTGCGCAGCGTCCCCAGGTGCTCGGGTCCGATGACGGGGGTCCCGGGGAGCCGGTCCTGGAGCGTTGAAAGGATTTCGACCCGCTTGATGGAGTCGATGCCGAGGTCCGAATCCATCCCCATGTCCAGTTCCAGCATTTCGATCGGATAGCCGGTCTTCTCACTCACGACGGCCAGCAGCGTCGCCGTGATCTCTCCGGAGTCCGAGGAAGCTGCGGCAGGATGGGCCGAGGTCGCAGGGGCGACGGCGGCCGGAGCCGGAGCGGGAGCCAGGGCTGCTGCGCGCGGCGCGGCAAGGGGGGGAGCTGCAGGAGCGGTCGCTTGCTGCACAAAGGGAGCGACGGGGGGAGCCGGCATGGCTGCCGGTGCCGGTGCAGTCGCGGCGCGCAGCGGTGCCGCCGGGTGGACCGGAGCAGCCGCCGCGCCCATGATCAGCCGGTGCTGCTGCTCCAGGAGGGTCTGGAAGGTCCGGGTCGCGCTCTCCTGCCCTTCGAGGAAACGGCGGTGCAGTTGTGCGGTGTCCTCCTGCATCTTCTGCAGGATGGCCATGCTGTCGCGGGTCATCTTGAGCGACTCGCTGAGGGCTGCAGCGGAGGCGGCGTGCGGGTACCCCGTTGCCGGCTCTGCCTGCCGCTGCAGCTGTTGCGTGACCTGCTGCGGAGCCTGCTGCACCGCCGACGGCTGGACCGGCCGCTGAACGGAGGGCTGAGCCTGGTGCCGAACCGGCGCTGCCGCATCGGACGCGGCTGCCGTTGTCGCCGCTTGAACCGGGGCGGTGCGGGAGGGGAGCACCGGCGGCTTCTTCGCCTTGGGTTTCATGTAGTTCGCGCCGCAGAGCGGGATCGTCATCAGGGGCTTTTTCCCCGTCGCCGCCGCGGGGCGGTGCCCCGCGTCCCAGGCGGACAGCTGCACCTGGTAGCCGAGTGCCGCGAGTTGGGCGAGGGCGCGGGCCAGGTCGGCGACGCCGGAGCGTTTACCCGCAGAGGCGTCGAGGGCGAGGGCCAGGTGGGGCCGCTCCCCGAGGATCGCCTGGACCAGGCCGGTCAGCCGGTTACCCGGGCCGACCTCGACGAAGTTGCTGATGCCCGCCGCATACATCGCCTCGATCTCGGCCACGAACTCGACCGGCTTTGCCAGCTGGTTGGCGAGCAGCGCCTTGGCCTGCGCCGGATCCGCCGGGTAGACACCGGCAGTCGTGTTGGCATAGACCGGGAGCCGGGCCCCGCTCAGTTCGATTTCCTCCAGGGCCTTTAGGAAGGGGGGGGCGGCATCGGCCACCAGCGGGCTGTGGAAGGCTGCCGCGACCGGAAGCTGCTTGCAGGTGAGCCCGCGGGCGGCGAACAGCGTCGCGGCCCGGGCGATCTCCGCGGAGCTGCCGGAGAGGACGGCCTGCGAGGGGGCGTTGCGGTTGGCGATCACCAGGTCGATCTTTTCCTGGGCGATGACCTCGCCCACCTTGGCAAGCGGGGCGGAGACCGCAAGCATGCTTCCCTTGTCCCCCTTGCCTTCGCCCATCAGGCGGCCGCGCAGACGCGACAGGGCGTGCAGGGAGGCGGGGTCCAGGCTCCCGGCAGCACAGAGCGCGGTGAGCTCGCCGTAGCTGTGGCCGGCGACCGCGGCGGGGGTGACGCCAAAGGACTCCAAGACGCGCAGGGCGCCGAGGCTGACCGCGCCGATCGCGGGCTGCGCCGCCTGGGTGGCGCGCAGCGCCTCGTCCTGGCTGGTACGCGTTGCCGCGTCGAATGCCGAGACGGGATAGATGATGTCGGAGAGGAGCTTGCCGTCCGCCACTGCGAAGCCGTCGTTCGCGGCGGCGATCGAGTCGAGCAGCTGCGGGAAGCGGCAGCAGAGGTCGTTCAGCATGCCGGTGTACTGCGAACCCTGGCCGGGGAAGAGCATGCCGAGCCCGCCGGTTTCCCTGCTGCAGGCGAAAAAGGCGCCGTCCGGGGTGTGCCAGGAGCTCTGGGAGTTTTTCCCCAGCATGGTCCGGGCGTTTTTTAAAAGCGCCGCCAGGTTGGTCTGGTTTCGCTCCAGCACCAGGGTGAGGCGGCAGGGGGCCGCGGCGTCGAAGCCGCTCCTCGATGCGGCGGCCAGGTCGCGCAGCAGGTTCCAGGGGGCGTCCGGCTGGATCCGGTCCAGGCCGGCGGCCAGCGCCGCGGCGTCTCCGGAGAGGGCGATGATCTGGGTGTTGCCGTCCCAGTCGGCGGTCTTTTTGACCGGCTGGTACTCCTCCAGGACGACGTGGAAGTTCGAGCCGCCAAAGCCGAAGGCGCTGACCCCGGCGCGGCGCGGCATGCCTGCGCGCGGGAACCAGGGGCGCTTGTGCGCCGCGATGTAGAACGGGGTCTGGCCGGAGGTGATCTCCTTTTGCGGCGTCTGCACCTTGATGGTCGGGGGGATGACCTTGTGGTGCAGCGCGAGGGCCGCCTTGATGAGGCCCGCCGCGCCGGCGGCCGCCTTGGCGTGGCCGATCTGGGACTTCACCGAGCCGAGGCAGCACCAGGGGTTGAGCGCCTGGCCGTACACCTCGCGCAGCGCGCTGACCTCGACCGCGTCGCCCACCTTGGTGCCGGTTCCGTGGGCCTCCAGGAGCCCGATGCTCTCCGGCGTCACGCCGGCGTTCTGGTAGGCGTTCCTGAGCGCCTTCTTCTGGCCCGAGGCGCTGGGGGCGTAGATGGCGTCGCCCTTGCCGTCGCTTGAGGAGCCGACGCCGCGGATCACCGCGTAGATCTTGTCGCCGTCGCGCTCGGCGTCGGCCAGGCGCTTCAGCACGACGATCCCCAGGCCCTCGCCCAGGATGGTACCGTCGGCGGAGGCGTCGAACGGTTTCGCGTTTCCGGAGGGGGAGAGCGCCGGGGTCTTGCTGAAGCACATGTACATGAAGATGTCGTTGAAGGTGTCGATGCCGCCGGTGACCACGAGGTCCGCCTTGCCGGAGGCAAGCTCCATGGAGGCGAGGTGCAGGGCGCTCAGGGAGCTGGCGCAGGCCGCGTCCACCACGCAGTTGGTGCCGCCCAGGTCGAACTGCTTGGAGATCCGGCCGGCGACCACGTTGCCCAGGAGCCCCGGGAAGGAGTTCTCCTGCCACGGCACGTAGGAGTCCGAGATCCGCTCCACCACGTCCTGCGCGACGGCGTCGTCCACCCCGGCGTCCTTCAGGGCGCTTCTCCAGATCGGGTGCCCCAGGCGCGCGCCGAGCGGTATCACCAGCTCCAGCGTCCCGGTCACCCCGAGGATGACGGAGGCGCGGCTCTTGTCGAAGGGGCGCTCGGGGCCGTAGCCCGCGTCCTTCAGCGCCTGGCCGGCGGCCACCAGGCCGAGCAGCTGCGAGGTGTCGATCGCCTCCAGCACGTTGGGCGGGATGTTGAATTCCATCGGGTTGAAGTCGACGGCCGAGATGAAGCCGCCGCGCCGCCCGTAGGTCCGGTCCGGGCTCTTCTGGTCCTGGTCGTAGTACGCCTCGACCGGCCAGTGCGAATCGGGGACCTCGGTTATGGCGTCCACCCCGTCCATGATGTTCGCCCAATAGGCATTCTGGTCCTCGGCCTGCGGGAAAAGGCAGCCGATGCCGATGATTGCCAGCTGAGTTCCGTTGCTGGAGATGGCGGGTTTTATATCGTCAGTTTTCAACAAAGGTACTCCTTGAGGTGTGCGATTTCGAGCGGTTCCTGGACGACGGCGTCCTGGGGCAGGTCGATCCCCTGGCTCTTCAGGAAGTTGGCGCGGCTCAACTGGGCTGCGCCGTGCAGGATGTTGAGGGCGACCGTGACGACCTGGCGCTGATCGGGAGGGTCCAGGAAGCTGCCGGCGACCCATTCGTTGAAGGCGCCCATGGAGGGGCCGCACCAGACCTGGTAGTCCATGCGGCGCGGCGCCGCGCCGTCCTTGGCCCAGTGGGCCGCCTGCCCCAGGTACCAGCGGAAGACCAGCGCCATGCGGTGCTTGGGGTCCCGCTCGCTGCGCTCCACCTGGGAGGGGTCGCGGGTCAGGAAGTAGGCGCGGGTGTCGCGCCAGATCTCCTCCAACGGCGCCTGGAACATGGTCTTTTCCAGCTTGTCGCGCTCGGCGGGGGGGAGCTCTTCCAGGCTCTTGTGGGCGCGGTACAGCTCGTAGAGCTTGGCCGCGCGCATGGGGAACATGGTGCCGCGCTTGAGTACCTGCACCGTCACCCCCATCTCGAACATGTCGGCGGCCGGGGCCATGGTGACGTCGGCCTGTCCGGTGTCGGCGAGCATGGCGCGCACCGCGTCCGAGGTGCCGCTCTCGATGCAGGACTGGTTCACCGACCCGGTCATGATGTAGGCGGCCCCCATGGCGAAGGCGGCGGCGGCGGAGGCGGGGGTGGAGATGCCGCCGGCGAGCCCCACCCGGAGCCTGCGGTCGTAGCCGTACTTGCGCTGCAGCCTGGCGGCGAGCGAGAGGATGGTCGGGAAGAGCGCCATGGCGGGACGGTTGTCCGTGTGGCCGCCCGAATCCGCCTCCGCGGTGACTTCCTGGGCCAGCGGCACCAGGGCCGCCAGTTCGGCCTGCTCCGGGGTCAGGGAGCCGTTGGCGACCAGCTGGCGCAGCAGCTTTTCCGGCGCGGGCGCGAAGAACTTGGCGGCCAGTTCCTCGCGGGAGACCTTGGCGATGATCCGGTTCGGGGTCACGACCCGGCCGTCCGAACCGCGCCGGATGCCGTGCAGCCGGTAGCGCACCAGGGGAAGCGTCAGGGCGAGGAAGGCGGAGGCCTCGATGATGCGCACTCCCTTCCTGATGTAGAGCTCGGCAAGCTCGCGCTCCAGGTCGGGCTCCTGAGGGGAATGGATCAGGTTGAACCCGTAGGGGGTGTCGCCCAGGGAGGCGTGCAGGCGGTCCGCGGCCTCCTCCACCTGGGAAAGCGGCAGGCCGGCCGCGCCGAAGAAGCCGAGCATCCCGGCGCGTCCGAGCTCCTCGGCAATGGCCGCGGAGCTGATCCCCTTGGCCATGGAGCCGGCCATGTAGGGGAAGCGGATGCCGAGTTCACGGCACAGTCCGGGGTCGCCCAGGTTCTCCGGCAGGCAGGGGGGGGCGTACCCCGCCAGTGCGATCCCGCTTCCGGGACCCGTACCGAGCAGTCCGACGCCGCCGAGCTCCGGAGCCAGGGCGCCGTCACGCTCCACCAGGTACAGGGGGCGGCGCACGGAGCGCAGCGCCTCCTTCAGGCTCACCTGGAGCGCCGCCGGGGCGTCGGCCGCGCCGGACCAGGAGCCGAGGCTGGATTTCTTTTCAGGGTGACCGGTGGCGTCACACCAGGGTGAAAATCGGTTCAATCGGTCTTCTCCTGTTGCCAGCGAATTTGCGACGGAATTGCGATGGCCTAAAGGTGACTCAAACGGCAGAAGGACAAGGCTTGGTCATGGAGGAGGCAGACTCACACGCTAATCCCAATTATTTCAGCATGAAACCGGAATGAGCGATTGTCACGCTACTGCCCATTTTAACAGAGTATCTGTATATTAATTCGAGTGAAAAGGCAAGCTAAGACGCTACTTCCGCACTCTTTTTTTGACGCGGGCGGAGCTTCGCCCGCGGCTAATGGGAACTCTTGCCTGATTTTTTCTTTTGGATTGCCTGCAGCAGGTACGGGTAGACCAATCCGGTGACAATCCGGTACCCCTCTGCCACCGGGTGGATGCCGTCCGGCTGGTTCAGGCGGGGGTCTCCTGCCACGCCGGCCAGGAAGAAGGGGATCAGGATAAGCCGGTGCCGCCGCGCGAGCTTCGGGTAGATTCCGGCGAATTCACTGGTATAGGACGGCCCGAGGTTGGTGACCGTGCGCATGCCCGCCAGCACGACGACGACCCCCTGCTGCTGCAGCAGGGCGACCGTTTTGTTTATGTTAGCGTAGGTAAGTTTCGGATCCACGCCGCGCAGGCCGTCGTTGGCGCCGGTCTCCAAGATGACGATGTCTGGTTTGAGTTTCAGGATCCAGTTGACCCGGGAGAGCGTGCCGGAACTGGTCTCGCCGCTGATCCCGGCGTTGACGACCTGCCAGCGGTAGCCGGCCTGGTGCAGCTTTTGCTCCAGCTGCGCCGGGTAGGCCTCCGTTTCCGGAAGGCCGTAGCCGGCGGTCAGGCTGTCGCCAACCGCGACGACGGTCCCCTCGAAGGGGGTGCCTCCGGCAGGGGGCGCCGACGCGGCTCCCGCGTCCTGCCGGCACCCTGCGACCAGCGCGCCAGCGGCCAGGGCGGCAAGGGCTAACATCAGGCCTAAGGCTCTCATAAGCTTCCTCCGTTATCGGCTTGTTGCATCAGCGTCCGATCGGTCCGACGTCGGGCGCCTCACTCGTCCGCCTGCTCGCGCAGGAAGCCGACCGGCTTTTGGCGCAGGATCGACACGGAGGCCCCCAGGCCGACGCCCAGCACCAGCAGGGCGGTCGCCAGCACCATGAGCAGGCTTAATCCCGGACAGGGGCGGTACTCCAGGTCGAGCCCCCTGCGGCAGATGATGAGGCTGCCGAGCTGGGCGATCGCCAGGGCGATCACCCCGCTGGTGACCCCCAACAGCAGGCTCTCCGCGGCAAAAACCGCCAGCACGAAGCGCCGGCGCGCGCCCAGGATGGTGAAATACACCGCCTCCTGGATGCGGGCATGCCGGGTGGCGAATACCGAACTCACCACGATCAGGATTCCGGCGGCCATGCTGAAGGAGGTGAAGAAACGGACGATGACCGACAGGCGCCCCATGATGCGGCCGAACAAGGCGGCCGTTTCGGTCAGGTCGATGACGCTTATGTTGGGAAAGCGCGCCACCACCCGGTTCTGGAGCCCTGCAATGCGCCCCTTCTCGATGCGGGCCGCGCAGAAGAGGGTCTGGGGCGCATCGGCCAGCACGGAGCGGGGGAACACGAAGTAAAAAAACGGGGTGAAGCCCCCCTCGGTCCTGGTGCGGATGCTCGCCACCCGCGCCCTTATCGGGACCCCCTGCACCTTGAAGCTGATGGTGTCGCCGACCTTTATCGGGTGCATCTTCGCCACGGTGTCGAGCACGGAGACCTGCTGGTCGGGCCAATCCTTCCGGAAGAGCGCCTGCCCCTCGCTGATCCGCTCATCGGCCAAGAGCCGGTCGTAGTAGGTGAGGTTGAATTCGCGGGCCAGATTGTCGCCGCGCGCCCGCCGCTCCTGCTCGGGATCGATCGGCTCCCCGTTGATCGCGTTCACCGTACCGCGCACGATCGGGAAGAAGCCAGCCCCGGCCCCGAGCATCCCGGAGAGCCCCTCCCTTTGCGCCGGCTGGATGTCGATGAAAAAGACGTTCGGGGCCAGAGGCGGGAAGGAATCGACGAAGGAGGCGTCGAGGTTCTTCTCGACGAGGGTTATGGTGAAGATGACGGCGAGCGACGCGGAGAGGGTGACCGTGATGGATCGCGTGGCGCTGCGCGGCCGGAAGAGCCCCTTGAGCGCCTGCCGCAAGGCGAGGTTGCGGGGAGCCCTGGTCCTCAGGAAACCAAGCGCCGCCAGCGTGAGCAGACAGGCGACCAGTATCAGCCCCGCCAGGGAGAGCAGGAAATAAAGGCCGGTAGTCAGTTCCCTGATCCGCACCAGCACCAGGGTGAGGAAAAAACAGCTGCCGGTGGCTGCGATGACCCAGGTGGAGCGGTTCCAGAAGCTCCCGGCCTCCTCCTTGCCGAAGATCGCCCGCGGCTTCACCTCCTTCAGGCGGTACAGCGGGAGCGCGGTGAAGAGCAGCACCACCAGGAAGCCGATCAGCATCCCCTCGCCGACCGCCCAACCGGAGAGGGTCAGTTCGACCCGTGCCGGGATCAGCCCGCGGAAGAGGAAGGGGAGGAAACCCTGCAGGGCAAAGCTGGCCGCGAGCCCGACGGCGGTCCCGGCCAGGCCCAGGGTGAGGGTGACGGCGAGGAAGTGGGCGATGATGAACCGGCTGCGGGCCCCCAGCGCCTTCATGACGGCGATGGTGCGCTCCTGCTCCTTCAGCAGGGCGAAGAGGGTGCTCTGTATGCCGAAACCGGCCAGGAGCAGGGTGAAGATGCCGCTTAGGTCCAGAAAGAAGAGCAGGTTGTCGAAGAAGCGCTTCACCCTGGAGTCCGCGCTCCGGTAGGTCTCCACGCGCACCCTGCCGCCGGCCGCGGCCCGGCGCAGGTCGCCTGCGATGCGCTCCAGATCCTTGGGGTGCAAGACCTTGGCGAGGGTCACGTACTCGACCCGGCTTCCCGCCCCGATCAGCCCGAGGGAGCCGAGGTCCGCGGCCGCTACGAAGACCCGCGGACCCAGCGCGAAGAAGTTCACCGGGCGGTCCGGTTCGGCCAGGAGCACGTCACGGACCGTGAGCGTCGCCTTGCCGACGCGCAACTGGTCTCCGACCTGCAGGCGCAAGCGGTCCAGGAGCGTCTGCTCGACGACCAGGCTCCCCGGCGTCAGGGCCTCGCTCAAGGGGCGCCCCGAGAGGAGCGCCACCGTGCCGTAGAAGGGGTAGCCCGGTTCGACGACCTTCAGGTTGCACAAAAGCGACGCGGCACCCACGGTCGTCCGCAGCACCGAATAGAATTCGTAGTAGCGCGCGCTGACCAGGAGCTTTTGCCGGGCCAGGGAGTCGAGCCTTCCCTGGAGGGGGGCGGGGAGGGGGGTGTGGGCGCGGATGATCAGGTCGGCTGCGTGCAGCGACTGCGCGTCGCGCAGCAGCGAGGACTGGACGGAGCGGGCGAAGCTCCCGAGCGAGACCAGGCTGATCATGGAGAGGGCGACGCAGAGCACGAAGAGTGCGGACTGGCGCCTGGCCCCGGTGATCTGGCGGGCGACGAAGCGCAGGTTAAGCACGGGTGCCGTCCGCCGCGACCCTGCCGTCCTTCAGGGTCACGACCCGGTCGGCCCGCAGCGCAATTTCCGGGCTGTGGGTTACCATGAGCAGCGTCGTGCCGCGTTCGCGGTGCAGTTCCAGGAGCAGCTCGAGCACCGCGGCCCCGTGCACCGAGTCGAGGTTGCCCGTCGGCTCATCGGCGAAGATGATGCGCGGCTCGTTGATCAGGGCACGGCAGATGGCGCAGCGCTGCTTCTCTCCGCCGGAGAGCTGGTGCGGGAAGCTCGACATGCGCGCGGCGAGCCCCACCCGGGTCAGGAGCGCCTCGGCCTTCGCGGCGGCGTTCCGGTCGCCGCGCAGCTCGGCGGGAAACATCACGTTCTCCCGGGCATTGAGTGAGGGAACCAGGTGAAAGGACTGGAACACGAAGCCGAAGGTGGCGTTTCGCAGCGGCGCCAGGGCGTCCTCGTCGAGGTCGGTGATGTCCGTGCCCTCGATCAGCACGCGTCCGGAATCGGGGCGATCAAGCCCGGAAAGGACGGCCAGCAGGGTCGACTTGCCGCTGCCGCTTTCCCCCTTGACCACCAGGAATTCGCCCCGGGCGACGGCGAGCGAGACGGTGTCCAGTACGGTGATGTCCCGGTTTCCGAGCCGGTAATGTTTGGTGACGCCGCGCGTCTCGAGAATGGTCATAGCAATCCTGCCGAGCCGGTGAGGTGAAAGGGACAAAAGCCGGTCCACTCTAGCATATTACTCGGGCCAGCGCCCCTGTAAATCGACGCCGGGCGCCGATTGAACGGGGCCCCTCCCGGGCCGTGGCGCGAAAGGCCGGTTTGCTCCGCATCGACGCGACTTTTATTTGCCGCTGGTGATTTACATCGATTAGAATTTTATTATAATTGCTGCACTTCGCGACAAGAGGTGATGCCATGCACAAGTCCGCACGACATAGAGGGACGCTGGACCCCGATCTGGACAAGTGCCGGACCGACAGGGTGGGCGCGGTCATTCCCGGAAGCGCGCGCGAAATGTTCTACTGCAGGATTGACAACGAGGAGTGCAAGTTTGCCATGCCCTTTGGTTTCGACTACATCTGCCAACATCTGAACAACCACGATTTCCCCCCCTCCCAGGACGATGACCACGGCAAAGTCATTGCGATGTTCATCGCTGCCCCCCCGACGACATTCATCAAGCGTCATCAATGACAGCCGTCAGCGACGGTACCGGCGGACCGGAAAACCGACGGCGCCAGGTCGCCCGTCGGCCGCCCAGGAGCTGTTTCCCGGTGCTTTGGCGAGAGGGTGCCCGCGCTGATCGTGGACTAATCCTGCGTGAAGGGGATAAAGAAGCTTTTGCCGGCCTTGCAAACGGGGCAGGACCACGCCTCCAGCAGATCCTCAAAGGAGACGCCCGACGGGATTTCGTTGACGGGATCGCCTGCGCACGGGTGGTAGACATACTGGCAGATGGTGCAAATCCAGCTCTGCATGAAGAGATCTCCTTGTTGCGGTGCAGATAGACCGACCCCCGGAGTGCGGCGCGGGCTGGCACGCCCCGCGCCCACCCAACCCGACCCTGAGCCGGCGCAGTCGGTGTCACCAGGCAACCGGTTCCGGCTCCTTTTTCACCAGGAGGATGGAACAGGGCATCCGGCGCAGCACGGCGTCGTTGTCACGGCCGAAGAGCAGGTGCTCCAGGCGCCCCTCTTCATGGGCGAGCATAACGATAAGGTCGATCCTTTCCTCCTTGACGACCTGGAGGATCTCGTCGACCGGCCGGCCTTCCCTGATCAGAATCTTTAGGGGAAGTCCCGAACTGATCTCCTTCTTGAGTATTCTGTCCAGTTCTTCCTTCGCCTCTTCCTGGATGCTGGCATAGGTTTTGTGCCTGCTGTCGGGATAGGGGAGCGGCGCATTCAGCGCTTCCATGCTCACCGGGTTCGATACCAGGTGCAGCACCGATATCTGAGAGCCGTATTTCCTGGCAAGCGAAATGCCGATGCCAACCGCCTCCCGGCAGTACTGACTCATCCTGCTGACCACTAGAATGTGCTTGATCTTTTCCATGACATTCCTCCCGTTTACCTGTCGCCGCAGGTTCATGGCAATCAGTCCGAGCCGGCGCTATGCCTCGCAGCCTTCGTCCAGTCCGGGGTGTGGCGTCGACCAGGGGATATTGCAAATTGTTAAATATTTCCAAGTATAAGCCATTGCCAAGTCGCGGCAACTTGATATAAATATTTTAACGCTTTTTGCCCGGCCGCGATATCTTTTCCGGAACGGGTGGCTGGCGGGGCGATCGTTTCCCCGAAGACGCCCATGCCGGTAAGAACACAACTAATGAAAACAAGGTACGACTCGGGATCTGGACGCCGGACTCCCGGCGCCGTTAAGGAGGTAGCTCATGCGTACTAACCTGAGGCTCTTCGGACTGTTGCTCGCTGGGGCGCTGCTTTGCTCCTGCGCCTCCCTCTCCGTGGTGGATACCTGGCGCAACCCCAGCATCCACGCGGCGCGCCTGCACAAGGTGCTGCTGGTGAGCATCACCAAAAAAGACAACAACCGCGCGGTTTACGAGGACGTGCTGGCCAGCGAGCTCGGGAGCCGTGGCGTGGTTGCGGTCGCCAGCCACACCCTGATGCCCAGCGGTGCGAAGACGGAACGGACGGGCCTGGACGAGGCCGTCAAAAAGTCCGGCGCCGACGCGGTCCTCACCGTGCAGACCGTCAAGGTGGAACGCCAGACGACCGTGCAGCCGAGCTTCGCATCGACCTACCCCGGGTACTGGTATCCCGAGGCCTTTCCCAGCTGGGACCTCTACGGCTATTACGGTTCTGTGGACGCCTACGGCCCGACCCACATCTCCAGCTACGACATAGCGACCATCCAGGTCAACGTCTTCGATACCTCGTCAGGAAAGCTGATCTGGGCCGCCACCCTGACGACTTCGGAGCCGGAGAAGGTCGTCTCCGTCGCCAAGGACCTGGCGGCCCAGATCGTCAAATCCCTGGCAAAAGAGGGTCTTCTGTAACCTGGCAGCAAGCCGCTGCCGGCGACAAAGAGAGGGCGGCGCACTAGGTTTTGGCAGGGGGGGGCATGCATCGGCTTTTCGGCGGGGTGCTGTTACTGGTCGCTGCGGGGTGCGGCTCGGGCGAGAACGCCGTGGCGGTAACCCCGGTCATTGCCGACACCAAGGGGACTTACCGGCTGGTCGCCTCACGGACCAGCCTAACCCGCTCCGGCGCAGCGGGCGCCTTCTCTTCCTACAGCGGCGGCATTCTGAGGCTGGACGATCCGAGCTACTCGCGGGTCGTCTCCGGCACCGGCCGGCAGTCGGCGAGCGGCGCGTACCGGCTGGGCGTCTCGGTGAACTCCACCCTCAACAGCAGCCACGGTACCTTTTCACTCACTTCGAGCCTGGCGCCGTTCGTCTTGACCGGCAGCTACCAGGTGACGCCTGATTTCACCCTGACCCTCGACTATGACGGGTTCGTGCTCCCCGAAGGGGTCGTCACGCTCTCCGAGACCTGGTACAAGGAGAGCGATTCGCCCCGGCACTGAACCTGGCCGGCCTGCTGCCATCCGGCTCGTGCGGCGGGGCGGCCAGCGCTGAGAGCCGGGCAACCGCGCGGGGCGGCTCGCAGCGAGCCGGGCAGCGCCGCGGGGACCGGAATACTGCCATGGACCTCTCCAACCGTTTGCCCCGCTCCTTCTATGCGCGTGACACGACAGTGGTAGCCCGGGAACTGCTCGGCTGCTACCTGATCCACCTGGTGGACGGGGTGCTGCGCGTCGGAAGGATCGTCGAGGTGGAGGCCTACCTGGGACCTCACGATCTGGCGGCTCACTCCTCCAAGGGACTCACCGCGCGCACCAGGGTGCTCTTCGGCGCGCCCGGCCACGCCTATGTCTACTTCGTGTACGGCGTGCACTGGTGCATGAACATCGTTACCGAACCGCCAGGGCACGCCGCAGCCGTGCTGCTGCGCGCACTCGAACCGGTGCACAACATCCTCGGCCGTACCTGCGGCCCGGCGCTCCTTTGCCAGTCGATGGGGATCGACGGCAGGCTCAACGGCCACGACATGACCAGCGACGATTTTTACCTCGCTGCCGTGGCAGGCGAGGCCCTCCCCGAGATCATCGCGCGGCCGCGCGTCGGGGTGGCGTACGCCGGCTCCTGGGCGGAGCTGCCGCTTCGCTTTTACCTCAAAGGCAACCCTTTTGTGTCCCTGCCGTGATGGATCCCGCAGCCGTGCCGGTTGAGGCACGCAACCCTTCCCGCCTGCATCCAGTCACTGCAGCGACTGTCAAATCCGGACCTCTACGGCCAGGGAAAGGCTCAGACCGGAGGAATCCGGTCAAATATTGGTGCAAATTAATCTGACTCCGATATACTCAGATGGTACTGCAAGGTTGGCAGGGGAAAGGATAACGCGGATGACGAAAACCAGCACAGGAGAGCTCCCCCAAGAAAACGCTCTGGTAACAGTCCGCGCATCGGCCGATGCCAAACGGATTGCAGAGGCGCTCCTCTACCTGCGCAGATTGAGTACCTCCCTGCACTCGACCCTCGACATCGAAAAGATCCTCGACCAGGTCGTGAAAGAATCGCTGCTCAGCGCCGGGGCGGAAAACGGCCTGGTCGCCCTGTGCAGCCCCGAAGGAATCTCCAGCTACCGGTATTTCCGAAAGGGGCTGCCGGTGGAGATCGAGAACGGCCGGATTTCGGGAGGCGACATCCCGGGGAGAATGATTCTGAGGTCGCAACCCTACCTGAGCAACGACGCCCTGCACGACCCGGAGATCGACCCGGGCAAGGCAGCCGTTTACGGGGTCCGCAGCGCGCTCAGCGTCCCGATCCTGGATACCGGCGGGGAAATGATCGGGTACCTCGAGATTCAGAACAAGCAGGCCCCCTCCGGGTTCACCAGCTTCGACCTGGAGCAACTGACGACGGTGGCCCAGATTGCGGGCCAGGCGATCAGAAACGCCCTGGCATTCCGGCAAATCGCCCAAAATTCCCGGGAACTGGAGCGGCGCGTCGCCGAGCGAACCGGACAGCTGGAGGAAATAAACCGGGAGCTGGACAGCTTTGCCTACTCCGTGTCCCACGATCTGCGCGCCCCGCTGCGCGCCATACAGGGGTTCGCCGCAATTCTGCTGGAAAAGCGAGCCAAGGCGGACAATCCCGAGCGCGGCGCCTTTCTGGAACGCATCCTCCGCGCCGCCCGTGACATGGATCAGATGATACTGGACCTGCTCGATTACAGCCGGCTGAGCCGCCAGGAGCTGCTGTCCCACACCGTCAGCCTCTCCCAGGTGGTGCGGGAGGCGGTGCAACAACTGGAACTGGCGGACGGTCGGGGAGGTTACCACCTGTCGGTGGCCGATGCGCTCCCCTGGGTCAGAGGCGACCATGCGGTGCTGGTGCGGGTGGTCTTGAATCTGCTTTCCAACGCGGTCAAGTACGTCGCCCCGGGGGTCACGCCGGAGCTGCGTGTCTGGGCGGAGCAGGCCGACGCCAAGGTGAGGCTCTACCTGCAGGATAACGGCATCGGCATCGCCCCCAAGGACCAGGAGCGCATCTTCAAGGTTTTCGAACGGCTGCACGGCGTGGAATCCTACCAGGGAAACGGCATCGGCCTCGCCATCGCGCGCAAGGCGGTGACCCGCCTGGGGGGGCGCATCGGGGTGCAATCGAGGCCTGGCGAGGGGAGCCGGTTCTGGATCGAGCTCCCGGGGGGCGTGAGCCCAGACGAAGCGCGGCAACCGGCAGCGCCGAAAGGATAGCCCATGAGTTTCGTGCATCACACCATCTTGTTGCTGGATGACAACCCGGATGACGCGCGCTTCATACAGCTCGCCCTGCAGCGCGTCGGGGTCATCACTCCGCTGCAGACGGTTTGCGGCAGCGCGGAGGCACGCCGCTACCTGGGAGGGGAGGGGTGTTTCGCCGACTCCGAGACCTACCCCCCGCCGGTCCTGGTGCTGCTCGACTTGATCGCCGACCGGTCGGGGTTGGAGTTTCTGGCCTGGCTGCGCGGGGAACCGGCGCTCAAGCGGCTGCCGGCCGTCGTACTGAGCTCCAGCAGGGAGCGTGCCGACATCGACCAGGCCTATGAGCTGGGGTGCAACTCGTACCTGGTGAAGCCGGTTTCCTTCAACACCCTGCTGGTCATGATGCAGACCCTCACCCAGTACTGGCTCGGCCTGAACGAGACCCCCCAGCTGGGCGCGCCCGACCGGAGGAGCTAGGCCATGGAAAACCTGAAACTGCTCCTGGTCGACGACAACCCGGATGACCGCACCCTGGTCGTCCACGAACTGCAAAAGGAGTTCCCGGGGCTGGACGTCGAGCAGATCTACCAGGAAGACGCCCTGGCGCGGGCGCTGGAGGGGCTCGGGTTCGACCTGGTGATCACCGACTACCGGCTCAACTGGAGCGACGGGCTGGAGGTGCTGCGCCGCGTGCGGGAGGTCCTGCCGGATTGCCCGGTCATCATGTTCACCGGCACCGGCAACCAGGAGCTCGCGGTTCAGGCGCTCAAGAGCGGCCTGGACGACTACGTGGTAAAATCGCCCATGCATTTCAAAAGGCTGCAGGCCGCGGTGCGCGCCGCGCTGGACAAGACCCGGCAGCGCCAGGCGCTCGCCGCGAGCGAGCAGGACTTCCGGCGCGTCATCAAGTCGTCTCCCATCGCCATGGCGATCTACGATCAGCAGGGCCGGGTCACCTTCCTAAACGACAGGTTCATGAAGAGCTTCGGCTACAGCCAGGATGATCTCCCGGACCTGGAGGCCTGGTGGCAAAGGGCCTACCCGGACGAGGGTTACCGGCAGCAGGTCAGGGGGGTGTGGGAGCATGCCGAGGAGAAGGCGCTGCGCCTGGGGGCCGACATCGAACCGCACCGCTACCGGGTCACCTGCCGGGACGGGTCCCAGCGCATCGTGGAGATCTTCGGCTCCATCATCGGCGGCAGGCACCTGGTGATCCTCAACGACATCACCCAGCAGCGCTACGCCGACGAACAGCTCCTGCTGATGGCGGCCATCGTCCAGTCCTCCGACGACGCCATCATCGGCATGGACCTAAGCGGTATCGCGACCAGCTGGAACCGGGGGGCGGAGAACATCTACGGCTACGCCCGGCAGGAGATGATCGGCACCTCGCTTGGCCGGCTCCTGCCGGAGGGGTCGGAGGGCGAGTTGGAGCAGATCCTCGGCAAGACCAGGGCGGGGGAGCACATCGAGCACCTGGAGACCCTGCACCGCAGGAAGGACGGCAAGGTCATCAACATGTCGCTCACCATCTCGCCGATCGTGGACACGGAGGGGAACGTCACCAGCGCCTCCACCATCGGCTCCGACATCAGCCACCGGGTGAGCCTGGAACAGCAGCTCAGGCAGTCCCAGAAGATGGAGGCGCTGGGGACCCTGGCCGGGGGAATAGCCCACGACTTCAACAACATCTTGACCGCGATCATCGGGCACGCGAGCCTCTTGAACCTGAAGCTGGAGCAGAGCGACCCGCTCACCGAACACGTGCACCAGATCCTGGAGGCCGCCAGCCGCGCCGCCAACCTGACCCAGGCGCTGCTCGGCTTCAGCCGGAAGGCTCCCCTGGAAACCAAGCCGGTCAGCCTGAACTTTGTGCTGAAAAAGATGGAGCGGCTCCTGGTCATGCTCTTGAAGGAGAACGTCTCCTACCAGGCCACCCTCAGCCCGGACGACCCCACCATCACGGCGGATCCCGGCCAGATCGAGCAGGTCCTCATCAACCTCGCCAGCAACGCGCGCGACGCCATCCCGTCGGGCGGCGCCATCAGGGTCAGCACCGGGGTGGTCGACCTGGACGAGCAGTTCGTCCGGGCCCACGGTTACGGCGTTCCCGGCAGGTACGCGAGCCTCAGCTTCTCGGATGACGGCGTCGGCATGGACGAGAACGTCCGGATCAGGATCTTCGAGCCGTTCTTCACCACCAAGGAGAGCGGCAAGGGGACGGGGCTCGGCCTCGCCATCGTGTACGGCATCGTCAAGCAGCATAACGGCTTCATCACCTGTTACAGCGAGCCCGGGCTGGGGACCACCTTCCTGATCTACCTCCCGATCAGCACGCGGGAGCTGGTGCAGCAGGTCAAGGCGCCGGAGGCACCCCCCAGAGGGGGGACGGAGACCATCCTGGTGGCCGAGGACGACGAGGCGACCCGGAACCTGGACCGGAAAATCCTGGAAGCCTACGGTTACCGCGTCATCGAGGCGTACGACGGCGAGGACGCCATCGCCAAATTCAAGGAGCACGGGGACCGGATCGGGCTGCTCTTTCTCGACTCGATCATGCCCAAGAAAAACGGCAAGGAGGTGTACGAGGAGGTGACCCGGATCAGGCCGGGGCTCAAGGTCCTCTTCACCAGCGGCTACACGACGGAGACCTTCTCCGACCTGGAGACCAGGGGGTTCCGCTTCATCGCCAAGCCGATCCTGCCGACCCAGCTCCTGAAGATGATACGGGAAGCGCTCGACGGCGGCTGACCGGCACCGGAGCCCCTTCCGGCATCCCGCGTCTCTGTCGGGGCCAAACGTCACACGAGGCCACTATGGGTAACAGCTCTCAGCGACTACAGCTGGTAGATTCCGGTGCCCGGGAGGATCAGCCGGACCTCGGCAAGAGCGTGGCGAGGAGTCACCTGGTCAACAGGCTCAACTACCTGAACTTCCAGGATCAGACCATCCTGGTCGGTCTCAGGCACCTGTGCTACGACAACGCCGTGGCGCTGCGGGCGCGGCCGCTTCCCTGCGCCGGCGAGCGGCTGGACTGCTCCTGGGCCGAAGTCCCCAGCCTGCGGCAGCTGCTCAGGAACTACCGCTTCGACCACCTGCTGATCCCGGACGGCAAGAAGTACCTCCTGGTCAACCCGGAAATCATCGGGCTGAGCGAGGAGGGGCTCAGCTGCACCCTGCCGGTCACCTGCCGCGAATACCAGCTGCGGAAAATCAAGCGCCACGCGAGCTCCGGGGTCGAGGTGCAGCTGAGCCAGCACGGCGCCCAGTTCCACGGCGAGGTGCTCGATTTCACGCCGGTCTCCCTGCGCACCCGGGCCCGGGCGGACGCTCCCGAGACCTTCTACTGGATCAACCCGGAAACCCCGCTGCACCTGCTCCTGTCGGCGGGCGCGCGCGTGCTCTACTCCGGGGCCTGCGAGATCCTGTGGCAAACGAGCCTCAGGTCGAGCCGCACCTTCGTGCTGAGGCCGGTGCGCCAGAACCTGCAGCGCTTCAAGGGGAAACAGTATCGCAACAGCCGGCAGCAGTTGATCCCGTCGCCCAGCGCCGTCTTCGAGCACCCCCTGATCGGCAGGAGGGTCAACCTGAAGGTGGTCGACCTGTCGGGCTCCGGCCTTTCGGTGGAGGAGAACCAGGAGGAATCGGTGCTCATGCCGGGGATGATCATCCCGGAGCTCAAACTGAGCTTCGCCCAGGGGCTCAGCCTGCGCTGCAAGGCGCAGGTGGTCTTTCGCAACCCGATTGCCGACCGGGCCGGGGAGGGGACCATCAGGTGCGGGGTGGCGATCCTCGACATGGACATCCGCGACCACGTGAAGCTCCTCTCCATCCTGCACCAGGTGGTGAACCAGAAATCCTACGTCTGCACCGAGGTGGACCTGGATGAGCTCTGGAATTTCTTCTTCGAAACGGGTTTCATCTATCCCGAGAAGTACGCCTTTTTCCAGGCCCACAAGGAGCAGATCAAGAAAACCTACGGGAAGCTCTACGGGGAAAACCCGCACATCGCGCGGCACTTCATCTACCAGGAGCGCGGGGCCATTCTGGGGCACCTGGCGATGGTGCGCTTCCACCAGAATTCCTGGCTGATCCACCACCATGCCGCGCGCAAGTCGGTGTCTATCAAGGCGGGGATCGCCGTATTGGACCAGGTCGGCCATTACCTGAACGAGCTGGGCAACTTCTACTTCGCGCACCTGCAGTTCGTCTACTGCTACTATCGGCCCGACAATAAATTCCCGAGCCGGGTCTTCGGCGGGTTCGCCCGGCAACAGCGCGATCCGCAGGTCTGCTCGCTGGACAGCTTCGCCTACTCCCACTTCACCCCGGGCGCCGTGGGAGCGGGGGAGCTCCCCGAGCGGTGGGAGCTGATTCCGAGCACCTCGTTTGACCGGGGCGAGTTGGCCAGCTTCTACGGCTTTGCCTCCGGCGGTCTCATGATGAAGGCCTTCGACCTGCAGGCAGGCCCGGAGGAGGGTGACGACCTGGCGCTGGAATACCGCAGGCTCGGGTTCAAGAAGGAGACCCACTGCTATTCGCTGCGCAAGGAGGGGAGCCTGAAGGCGTTTTTCCTGGCTAACTGCACCGACGCGGGTTTCAATATGGCCGATCTCACCAACTGCGTCACGCTGGTCGTCCTGGACCAGGAGCTCCCTGCCGCCCTGCTGCAGGTGGCGCTGGAACAGGTCAGCGGGCATTACGAGGGGGGCGAGATGCCAGTTTTGACCTACCCGTATTCCTATGTCGAGCAGAACGCGCTCCCCTGCGACAAGGTCTACCTGCTCTGGATCCTGAATCTGCAGTTCAGCGATGCCTACTTCAAATATTGCGACGGCCTTTTCAGAGGCGTGAAAAAGGCTGGATGACCTTGCTCAAACGGACCGGTGCTCATGGAAGCTTCGCGATTGATAAACAGTCCCATCTATAACAGCAGGATCATCAACTCCTTCGTCTTATTGATACAGCACAAGTACGGCTACGTCGACATCGGGGAGCTCCTGGAATACGCCGGGATGAAGGAATACGAGGTCGCAGACCAGGCCCACTGGTTCAAGCAGGAGCAGGTCGACCGCTTCTACGAGCGGCTGGTCCAGATGACAGGCAACGAGAAAATCGCCCGTGAGGCAGGGCGCTACGCGGCATCGCCCGACGTGCTGGGGGCCATGCGTCAGTACATCCTGGGGCTGGTCGATGCCGCCAGCACCTTCGAGATCATCAGCAAGACCACCGCCAACTTCACCAGGTCGTCGCGTTACGAGTCACGCAGGGTCTCCTCTAACGCGGTGGAGATCGTGGTGACACCCTTCGAGCCGGGCCTCGAAAAGCCCTATCAGTGCGAGAACCGCATCGGTTTCTTCGAGGCGATCGTCCTCATCTTCAACCATAAGAGCACAGATCTGCAGTATTTCCCTGAGATCCAGCACCTGCCGACCATCCAGCACCCGGAGTGCGTGTTCCGGGGGGGCGAGGTGTGTCGCTACCTGGTGAGCTGGGACAAGACGATCTTCCTGTTCCTGAAGAAGGCCCGGAACCTGATGGCGCTGCTGGTAGGCGCCGGGAACCTGGCGCTGGCGGCCGCCGGAGCCTGGGACTGGCTTGCGGTTTCCCTCCCGGGCTCGCTGTGCGCCTGCCTAGTGCTGGCGCTGGCCGCCGATAAAAGCGAAAAAAAGGCGCTCAAGGCGAGCCTCAATTCCACCAAGGACTCGATCGACAACCTGCTGGACCAGATCAACCTCAACTACAACAACGCCCTGTTGACCCACGAGATCGGGGCCCGGCTCGGCTCCTATACCCGGATCGAGGAGATGCTCCCCGACGTGGTCAGCATCATGCAGAAGCGGCTGCCGTACGACCGCGGGCTGGTTCTGCTGGCGGATCGCGACCGCGGCCGGCTGGAGCTGCGCACGAGCTACGGGTATACGGAGCAGGAGCTGAGTTGCCTGGGGACCCGCTCCTGGCGCCTGAATGAGGGGGGGGCGCAGGACGTCTACCTGAGCTCATTCCGCCAGCAGCGCCCCTTTCTGGTCAACGACCCGGCTCAGGTTGCCCAGGGGCTGGGACTCTCCTGCCCGACGAGCTCCGGCGCCCAGGCCTACATCTGCTGCCCGATCGTCTGCGAGGACGCTTCGCTTGGCGTGCTGGCGGTGGAGCGGGTGACGAGCCAAAGGCCGCTGGTGGAACGCGACATCAGCCTCATCATGGGGCTTGCCTCCATCATCGGCATCAGCATACGCAACTGCGAATTGATCGGAGCCCTGGAAACAGCCAACGAAGAGCTGGAGGCCAGGGTCGCCCTGCGGACCGGCGACCTGGAGCAGAGCCGGGCCAAGCTCGCGCTGCAGCACGAGGAGCTGGAACGGACCTATCACGAACTGGAGCGGGAAACCGCGCAGCGGGTCCTGGCGCTGGAGGAGTTGCGCGAAAAAGAGCGCATGCTGCTGCAGCAAAGCCGCCTGGCGGCCCTGGGAGAGATGATCAGCAACATAGCCCACCAATGGCGCCAGCCGCTCAACGAGTTGGGGCTCATCGTCCAGGAATTGCCGGTCATGTATGACAGGAGCAATTTCGACCGGAATTACCTGCGGGACTCCGTCGCCAAGTTCATGAAGGTGCTTTCTCACCTGTCCAAGACGATCGACGACTTCAGGAACTTCTTCAAGCCGGACAAGGAGAAGGTCGACTTCAAGGTGAACGAACTGGTGGAGCATACCCTGTCGCTCATCGAGGAAAGCTTCAAGCAGCTGCAGATACGGATCAGCGTCAGCTGCACGGACGACCCGGTCATCTTCGGGCATCCCAACGAATTCGCGCAGGTGATCCTCAACATCCTTTTCAACGCCCGGGACGCCTTCCTGGCCGGGAAGGGGGACGCCCGAAGGGAGATCGCGATAAAGATGTTCAAGCTGGAGCAAAGGTCCGTCGTCACCATTTCCGACAACGCAGGCGGCATCCCCGAGGAGATCCTGGAGAAGATCTTCGACCCCTACTTCACCACCCGCGGCCCGGAGCAGGGGACCGGCATCGGCCTTTACATGTCGAAGATCATCATCGAGAAGAACATACCGGGGCGGCTTTCGGCGCGCAACAGCGCCGGCGGCGCGGAGTTCAGGATAGAGGTGTGACGGGAGCGCCCACCGTCGGGCTCCCCCGGTCCCATTTTCAATGGCCGATTGCCGTCGGTTCATCACCCTTGGCTTTTCGCCCCTTGCAGCAGATGATCGGGGTGTAGGAGAACCTGCGCGGGTCGGAAAAGAACCGCTTGAATTCCTCCGAAAATTCGCGGAATCCGCCGGGGTAGGCCTCAAAGCGATATCCTGAATTTTTCGCGGCCACCTCGATCTTCTTGGTCCAGTTGTACCGGTCGATGTCATTCAGGACGCCGTAGATCAGGTGATGATGGTCCATCTCCACGGCAATATCCTCAAAGCCCTGATCGTAGAGATATGAGTAGAGCTTCCTGCCGGCATACGGGTCGAAGTCGTGATCCCTTTCCAGGGTCTTCATGATGCCGTTGAGCGTATGTTCCAGTCGCACCGGGAGCCCGAAATGGTTCAGGCAGTTGTTGTCCAGGTCGGCAAGGCAGAGGATGCCGCCTGGCTTCAGTACCTCTGCCAGGTTTGCCACCACCTCGAGGCTCCGGGAGCGGTGGTACTCCAAAACGAAGCGGACCCAGATGAAATCGAATTCCCCGAGATCCCGCAGCGGCCGACAGAAATCCCGGCAGGCGAAGCTGATCCCTTTCCGGCCCCAGGTTTCCTCGGCGTGGCGCACCCTGGTTCGCGACGCGTCGACCCCGACGATCTCCCCGCCGGGCTGGATCAGCTGGTGCAGGAAATGGGTGGTTTTCCCCGAACCGCAACCGATATCCGCGACCCGCATCCCTGGCTGTATCCCGGCCCAGAGAGCTTGCTTGAAGACCGGCCCCCCCTCGGTTTTGAGATCCAGGCGCCGTGCCTCTTCCTGGTGCTCCATGATGTAGTGTGCGTGACCCATCGCGCAGGCTCCTCGGCGGATTCCGGTGGCTGTGCCTGACATCCTTTTTCAATGATGCCATACAACGGTGCGCCTTGGCAACGCTCGCCGGTGCCCGAGCTGTCGCCCGGTGCTCCCGGCATCCTCCTCAGGAAAATCCCGCGGCAGGGGAACCCCGGCACGAAGTCCGCACCTGATTGACACTCCCTGGTTTCGGGTGAAGGGATGGTGTGTGAGAAGAAACTGATTAAGCGGATTGCGGTTGTCGCGCTGCTGCAGTATAGCCTGAAAAATGTCGCACGAGAAGGCAAACAGGCAGGCCGCACGCCTGGCAAAAGAGGTGGAAAAAGAGGTGGCTTGACATGTCCCGTCCCCGCTCCCTGCTGATTGTGGAAGACGATGCCGATTCACGCGAGATGCTGGTGCTGGTGATCCAGACCCTGTTTCCGGACCTGGTCGCTTACTGCGCCGGCAACGGAAGAGCGGGGTGGCAACTGTTCCAGGAGCATACCCCGGAAATGGTCATCACGGATTTGAACATGCCACAGATGGACGGACTGCAGATGGCGCGTATGATCCGCTCGCACAAACCGGGCACCAAAATCGTTGCGCTCAGCGCCGACTTCGATAGAGCCGTGCAGGAAGGGTCGGTCGCCGAGGGCCAGGTCTTTGACTGCTATGTGGTGAAACCGTTCAAATTCAGCACGCTGACTGCCGCCATAGAAGAGTTGGTGCTTGAGTCAGTTTGATGCTGATTCCTGAACTCCCGCGCTGCCGCCTCCCCGTTCCCCTTCCCGCTTCCAGGGGAACCTGTCCACGTACCACCCGCTCTCCGCAACGCCGCACTCCTCAGGCTCAGCTACCCCGGGTTCCCCCCACACAGTTGCTTAATTGCATACAACGATTGACAAGCTACCCGCTCCCGATAAAATAAGTACTGGCTAATGTGCAAGCTTCCGCCAATGACAGCTCTTGATGAGATAGACGGCCGGGCTGCCGAAGGAAGAAACTTCGGAATGTCCCGGCCGTTTTGTGCTTCTGCCAGCAGAGGGCGACGCTGCCAACCCGGATCACAGGCCCTGCGCCAGACGGAGAACTCTATGAAAGACAGGTACATTTTGCTGATAGAGGATAACGCGGACGACGCCTATCTTGCGATGCGGGTTATCGGGAAGGTCTGTGCGGACAAGGTTATCGTGGCGCGCGACGGTGAGGAGGCCGGCGACCTACTGAACAAAATGGCTGCGGACGCCGCGCATGACCAGATCAGGCTGGTGCTCCTGGACCTCAAACTGCCAAAAGTGAGCGGCATAGAAATTCTGCAGGGTATCAGGGCCAATCCAGCCCTGAGCAAGCTGCCCGTCGCCATACTCACCTCGTCGGACAACGACCTGGACCAGGAAACCTGCAGGGAACTCGGTGTCCTTGACTACATCTACAAGCCTATGAGCGCCGACCGGCTGCAGCGGGTGCTTGCGCGGGATAAGGATGCCTGAATGGCGCAGCGCTCGGCTCGGGAACCTGAAGGGGGAGCGTCGCCCTACGACGCCAGCGGGATAGCCCTTCTCTACGTGGAGGACGAGTCCGACGCCAGGGGGATGGTGAGCCGGATGCTCGCCATGAACTACCCCACGCTCACCCTCTACGCGGCAGAGAACGGAGTTGCCGGCTTGGCAACCTACCGGGAGCACCGTCCTGAGATCGTCGTGACCGACATCAACATGCCGGTCATGGACGGTATCCGGATGTCGCGGGAGATCAAGGCGATCGCCCCGGAGGCGCTCATCATCGCCGTCACGGCGCACAGCGACACCTCGTATCTGCTCAATGCCATAGATATCGGTATCCACCGCTATGTGCTGAAGCCGATCAATTACGATGAGCTCTTCAGGGCGATCGACCAGACCCTGGAGCAGATCCTGCTCAAGCGTCTGGTAGGGGAGCAGAACCTGCGGCTGAGCGACTCCGAGCACCAGTTGGCCGACGCGCAGCGCATAGCGCACCTGGGGAGCTGGCAATGGGACCTCGCCCGGGGAACCATGCGCTGGTCCGAGGAGCTGTTCCGCATCTGCGGGCTCGATCCGGAGCCCGGCAGCGCCCGCTACCAGGCGTTCCTGGAGAGGATTCACCCCGACGACCGGCCGGTGCTGGGCAAGGCGATTCGAGATGCGGTGCGAAGCCGCGCCCCGCTGGCGGCCCACTTCTGCCGCATCGTGCGGCCCGACGGCTCCATCCGGACCCTGAGGGTAGAGGCGGAGGTCGTGCTGGACGGCGCGGCGGAGCCGGTATCCGTCACCGGCACCTGTCTCGACGTGACGGAGCTGAAGCGCGCCGAGGAAAAGGTCCGCTCCCTGACCGATGACCTGGAGCGCCGGGTGATCCAGCGCACCTCCCTGCTGCAGGCGACCCTGAAGGAGCTGGACAGCTTCAGTTACGTGGTTTCCCACGACCTGCGCGCCCCCCTGGCCCGGCTGGAGGGGTTCTGCCGGGCGCTTTTGGAGGATTGCGGCGATTGCGGCGACCCCAACTGCAGAAACTACGCGGAGCGCGCCGAGCGGGTGGTGCGCCAGATCAAGAGCATCATCGACGCCTTCAACGACCTGAGCCACTACGCCAGGTGCAAGATGGTGATCGAGGAGCTGGACCTGAGCGTGCTGGCCCGGGGGATCATCGAGGGGTTCCGGGTCTCGGAGCCGGGACGCAAGGTGGCCGTCAGCATCGCGGACCGGCTGCCGGTCAGGGGGGACCGGCGCATGCTGCAGACCGCGCTGGAGCACCTGCTCGGCAACGCCTGGAAGTTCACCTCGAAAAAGCCCGATGCCAGCATACAGCTGGGGTGCAGCGAGCACGAGGGCGCCCCGCTTTACTTCGTGCGCGACAACGGGGCGGGCTTCAACATGAAATACGTCGCCAAACTCTTCAAGCCGTTCCAGACCATCCACAGCCCGGGCGAATTCTCCTGGAGCGGCACCGCGATCGGCCTGGCGACGGTGCACAGCGTGATCCTGCGCCACGGTGGGGTGGTCTGGGCCGAGGGGGAGGTCGACAAGGGAGCAACCTTTTACTTCACCCTGGAGAAGAATCCCGAAGCGGGCAGCTACCTGAGAGGCAACGGGCAAGTGCCCTGAGAGGAGCGTCATGCCTGACCGCAACGACCAGACCGCGCTGAGCACCGCTGAAGAGGCCAGGGCACGTCTGGTCGCCATCGTCGAGTTCTCGGACGACGCCATCATCGGCACGACCATCGACGGGGTCATCACCAGCTGGAACCGGGGTGCCGAGAAGGTCCACGGCTACCCCCCCGGCGAGATGATCGGTCGCCACATCTCCGTGCTGGCCCCGCCGGACCGGGCCGAGGAGCTGCGCGAGGTCATGGAGCGCGTCCGGCGCGGAGAGCACGTCGAGCACCTGGAAACGGAGCGCCTCACCGGGGACGGCCGGCGCATCGACGTCTCCCTGACCCTCTCCCCGATCTCCGGCCGCAACGGCGAGGTCGTCGCCGTCTCCACCATCGCCCGCGACATCACCGAGCGCACCCGCCTGGAAAAACTGCTCCGGGACTCCGAGCGGCGCTACCACACCCAGATCGAGCTGGCGGCGGACCCCATCGTGGTGCATCAAAACGGGCGCTTCGTCTACGCCAACTGCGCGGCGCTCGGCATCTACGGCGCCAGGTCGCTGTCCGAGCTGCAGGGGCAGAGCTACCTCGACCTGGTTCACCCCGAGGAGCGGGCCGAGGCAGCCGCCCGGGTCCGGCACCTGCTGGAGGGGGAGGAGGTCCCGCTGCGCGAATGCAGGCTGCTGCGGCTGGACGGGCTGACCGTCCCCGTCGAGACCTCCTCGGTCATGATCGATTACCAGGGCGAGCCGTCCGTCCAGGTCATCGCCCGCGACATCTCGGAGCGCAAGCGCGCCGAGGCGGAGCGCGAGGGGCTTTTGCGGGAGCTCGACTCCCAGCGCGCCCGCTTCGATGCGGTGCTGCGTCAGATGCCGATCGGCGTCATGATCGCCGAGGCCCCCTCGGGAAGGATCGTCTACAACAACGAAGCCTCCAGCGGCATCTTTCGCCAGGAGTTTCCCGCGGTGGCGAGTTTCGCGGATTACGGCGCCTGGCACATCTTCCGGCCCGACGGCTCCCGCCTCCCCGTGGAGGAGTACCCGATGGTCCGCGCCCTGCAAAAAGGGGAACGGGTGCTCGCCGAGGAGCTGAAGATCGAGCGCGGCGACGGCAGCTACGGATTCGTCAGCGTCAATGCGGCCCCCATCAGCGACCCCGCCGGCCGCATCGTCTCCGGCGTGGCCGCCTTCTCCGACATAACGGAAAAAATCGCCGCGGCGCAGGCGGTGCGCCAAAGCGAGGAGCGCCTCGACCTGGCGCTGGACGCGACCGGGATGGGGTCCTGCGACATGGACGCCCGGACCGGCGCCGGAATCTGGAACCAGCAGCATTTCCTGCTGCTGGGGTACCACCGGCCGGGGGCGGGTTCCGGCCCCGCCAGTGCCGACCTCTGGCTGAACCTGGTGCATCCCGACGACCTGCCCGGGGTGCGGGGGGCTCTGGAACAGGCCCGCGCCGCCCATTCCCTGTGCCGGGTGGAGCACCGGGTCATCCGTGCCGACGACGGGCGGGTGGTCTGGATGGCGATGCTGGGGCGTTACCTGTACGGCGATTCGGGGGAGGCCGCCAGGTTCATCGGGGTGATCTTCGACGTGAGCGAGCGCCGGGGCGCCGAGCTCAAGCTGCAGGAGTCGGAGCTGCGGCACCGCCTGCTCTTCGAAACGAGCCCGCTCGGCATCCTCTACATGGACGGCGACGACAGCATCATAACGGCGAACCCCGCCGCCCAGCAGATCCTGGGGCGCAGCTGCGCGGAACTGATCGGCAAGACCGTGCGCCAGCTCGGGCTGCAGCTGGAACGGGAGGACGGCACAGCGCTCCCCGACGCCGAGGTCCCCTGCACCCTCGCGCTGGCCGGCAGGGAAGTCCGCGACGTCGTGCTGAAACTGCCGGCCGCCCGCCCCGGCGCGCCGCGCTGGATCAGCGTCAACGCGGTGCCGCTTTTCAGGCAAGGGTCGGAGCGCCCCTACCAGGTCTACGCGACCTTCGAGGACATAACCTCGCGCAAGCAGGCCCAGGAGGCGCTGCAGGCGAGCGAGGCGAAATTCCGCTGGCTCTTCGAGTCGAACCTGATCGCCATATTTTTCTGGAACCGGGACGGGAAAATCACCGAGGCGAACCAGGCCTACTGCGACCTGATCGGCTACTCGCCGCAGGAGTGCAGCGCGGGGCGGCTCAACTGGCTCGACGCCACCCCTCCCGAGCAGTTCGCCAAGGACTTCGCCGCCGCCGAGGAGATCATGACCAAGGGGGTCTGCACCCCCTACGAGAAGGAGTTCATCAACCGCGGCGACGGGCGCCGGGTCCCGGTGCTCTGCGCCGGCGCCAGGATGCTGGGAGCCGAGAGCGAAGGGATGGGGTTCGCCGTCGACCTGACCGAGCTCAAGCGCGCCGAGAAGGCGATGCGCGAGAGCGAGGCGACCCTGAAACTCGCCATCGAGACCACCGGGCTTGGCACCTTCGACCTGGATCTCGTCACGGGCGGGATGTCGTGGTCCGAGATCGCCAAGCGGCACTTCGGACTCCCCCCCGAGGCGCCGGTGACCTCGGAGACGGTCCGCCTCGGGACCCACCCGGAGGATTACCCGCGCGTGGCAAGGCTCTGGCGCGAGGCGCTCACGCCCGGGGGGGACGGCAGGTACAGCGCCAAGTACCGCACCGTAGGTCTCGCCGACGGCAAGGAGCGCTGGATCTCGGCGCGCGGGCAGGCCTTTTTCGATCCCGGCGGCAAGCCGGTGCGCTTTGTCGGGGCGCTGCTCGACATCACGGAGATCGTCGTGGCCGAGGCCGCGCTGAAGGACGAGATCGCCGAGCGGCTGCGGGCCGTGGAGGAGCTGCACCGGCAGGAGCAGATGCTCATCAGGCAGGGGCGCCTGGCGGCCCTGGGAGAAATGATCGGCAACATCGCCCACCAGTGGCGCCAGCCCCTCAACACCCTCGCGCTCATGGTCCAGGAGCTCGCCTGGTACTACGACCACGACCAGCTCTCCAAGGAGTACCTGGACGCCACCGTGACCCGGGCCATGCAGGTGATCAACCACATGTCCAAGACCATCGACGGCTTCCGTAATTTTTTCGAGCCCGACAAGGAAAAGGTCTCCTTCAGGGTCTCCGACGTGCTGGCGCAGACGGTCTCCATCGTCGAGGCCGCCTTCCACGAACTGAGGATCGCCATCGAGCTGCAGGCCGACCCGGATCTCTATGTGAACGGCAACCCCAACGAGTTCTCCCAGGTCATCCTCAACATCCTGGTCAACGCCAAGGACGCCCTGCTGGAGCGCAAGGTCGCCTCCCCCCGGGTAACGGTACGGCTCTTCCGGGAAGGGGGGCGGGCGGTGCTGGTCATCTGCGACAACGCCGGCGGCATAGCGCCGGAGATCATGGACAAGATCTTCGACCCCTACTTCACCACCAAGGGGCCGGACAAGGGGACCGGGATCGGGCTGTTCATGTCCAAGACCATCATCGAGAAGAACATGAACGGCACGCTCGGCGTGCGCAACACCGGGCAAGGCGCGGAATTCCGCATCGAGGTGTGACCATGGCAAGCTTCCCCCGCGAGGTCCGGGACCTCGCACTACTGTACGTGGAGGACGAGCCCGAGGCCCGCGCCATGCTGAGCCGCATGCTGGCCGTCAACTACCCGGGTCTGGAGATCCACGTGGCCGAAAACGGCGAGGCGGGCCTGCGCCAGTTCCGGCAGCACCGGCCCCAGATCGTCCTCACCGACATCAACATGCCGGTCATGAGCGGCATCCAGATGGCCCGCGAGATGCGGCAGGTCGAGCCCGGGGTGGTCCTGGTCGCCGTTACCGCGCACAGCGACACCGGCTACCTGCTGAGCGCGATCGAGATCGGCATCCACCACTACGTGCTGAAGCCGGTGAACTACACGGAGCTCTTCGGGGTCGTCGACACGGTCCTGGACGAGCTCCTGCTGCAGCGCCTGGTCCGGGAGCAGGAGGCGGCGCTGCGCGACTCGCAGCAGAGGTTCTCCAGCATCTTCCAGGCCACCCCGGACCTCCTGAGCATCACGGACGCCGCGAACGGCAGCTACCTCGAGGTGAACGAGGCGTTCCTGCGGGAGCTCGGCTACCTTCGGGAGGAGGTGGTCGGCCGCGCCGAGCCGGCGGTCGGGATCTGGGAGAGGGAGGTGGAGCGCCTGGGGATGGCGCGGGCACTGGAGGAGCTGGGGGAGCTGGGGGACCTCGAGGTGCACTTCAGGGCCAAAAACGGGCGGGAGGTCGCCGGAATCCTGTCGGCACGCTACCTGGAACTGGGCGGCAGGCGCTGCGTGCTGTCGCTTTTCAAGGACATCAGCGAGAGAAAGCAGATGGAGGAGGAGCTGGCCCGGCTCGCCGCCATCGTGGAGTCCTCCGACGACGCCATCATGGCGACCGACCCCGAGGGGCTCATCACCATCTGGAACGCCGGGGCGGAGAAGGTCTTCGGCCTGTCGGCGCGGGAGATCAAGGGGAGGCACCTGGCGAGCCTGGCGCCCCCCGCGCGCAGGGACTACCTGGCCCGGCTCTGCCGCGGGAGCGCCCGGGAGGAGCAGGTGACCCACCTCGACATGGAGTACCTGCGCCGCGACGGCAGGCAGATCCACCTCTCGCTCAGCCTCTCGCCGCTGCGGGACGCCGAGGGGGTGAGCGTCGGCCTCTCGGGAATCGCGCGCGACGTGACGGTGCGCGCCGAACGGGAGGAATCCATCAAGCACCAGGCGCTGCACGACCCGCTGACCGATCTTCCCAACCGCAAGTTGTTCATGGACTTCCTCGCCCTGGAGCTCGCCCAGGCGCGCCGCAACCGGAAGCACCTCGCGGTCCTCTTCCTGGACCTGGACCGCTTCAAGCAGATCAACGACACCCTCGGGCACGCGGCCGGCGACCTCCTGCTGCAGTCCGTGGCCCAGAGGCTCAAGGGGTGCGTACGGGAGTCCGACACCGTCGCGCGCATCGGCGGGGACGAGTTCAACATACTCATGCCGGACCTGCACCAGACCGATGACGTCGGCACGGTGGTCGGCAAGATCATGGGTGTCTTCGAGGCCCCCTTCCTGCTGGACAACGTCGAGATCAGCGCCACCACCAGCCTCGGGATCAGCATGTTCCCGGTCGACGGCGACTCCAGCTCCGACCTGGTACTGAAGGCCGACTCCGCCATGTACGTCGCCAAGCAGAAGAACGGCAACGCCTACCAGTTCTACAACGCCGAGATCAACGAGCGCACCGCGCGGCGCCAGAAGACGGAGCGCCTGCTGCGCCAGGCCGTGCGGCTGAACCAGATGGAGCTGGTCTTCCAGCCCCAGGTGCGCCTCGACACCGGGAAGATCGTGGCTGCCGAGGCGCTGCTCAGGTGGCGCCACCCCGAGGAGGGGCTGCTGCTCCCCTCCCGGTTCCTGGGGGTCGCGGAGGAGACCGGCGCCATCATCCCGCTCGGGGAGTGGGCCATCCGCGCCGCTTGCACCCAGATGAAGCAGTGGCAGGAGCGGGGACACCGCTTCACGGTCACGGTGAACCTCTCGCACCGGCAGTTCCACCAGCCGAACCTGGTCGAGATGACCTCCGGCGTGCTGGCCGAGACCGGGCTCGACCCCCGGGCGCTCGAGCTGGAGGTCACCGAGAACGCCATCATGGACGACATGGACGCCTCGCTGCGCAACATGCGCCGGCTCACCGAGCTGGGGGTCAGGTTCTCCGTCGACGACTTCGGGGTCGGTTCCTCCTCCCTGCAGTGCATCCGCCAGCTGCCGATCGAGCGGGTGAAGATAGACAAGAGCTTCATCAAGCACATCCTGACCCAGTCCAACGACCTCGCGGTGGTGAGCGCCGTCATCTCCATGTCCCACAACCTGAGCATGAAGGTGAACGCGGTCGGGGTGGAGTCGCAGGAACAGCTGACGCTGATCCGCGACAACGGCTGCGACGAGGCTCAGGGCGATCTGATCGGCAAGCCCCTGCCGGCCGAGCAGTTCGAGCGGCTGGCGGCCAACAGGTGACTCTCCCCCTGCGGGGGACGCGCGAGATCGCGCACCCCGCCTTGCCTCAGGTACCTTCCTCTGTTATAACTTCGCTAGTGCAGCTGCAGCAGCGCCCGACCGGGCGCCCCCCTCTTGGAGACCCCATGAACCGTGTCGACCCCGATCCCTCCGGGCTCATGCCCGCCGAGCGCGACGCCTGCGCCATCATCTGCTATCTCAACAAGGCCGGACGCCCCTCCCACGGCAACGTGCAGCGCACCATCGAGGCGCTGGTCCGGATGGGACACCGGGCCGGCGAGATCAACGGGGAGGGGGACGGCTGCGGCGTCCTGACCGACATCCCCCGAGCGCTTTGGGGCGAGACCCTGGCGGCCGCCGGGCACCGGCCGGAAATAGCCCAGCAGGCGGGGTTCGCGGTCGGGCACCTCCTGCTGGAGCGCTCCCGGCTCGCCGAGGACCCCGGCCTGCAGCTCAGGCTGCTGCAGGCGATCCGCGAGGCGGGGTGCACGGTGCTGGCGGACCGCCCGGCGCCGGTGCGCTCCGAGGTGCTGGCGGCCCGCGCCCGGGTCTTCGAGCCGCTGGTCTGGCAGGTGGCGCTGGGGCTGGACGATCCCGGGGCCGCTGGGCCCGCCGGGCGCCTCTTCGCGCTGCAGCTCTCCCTAGAGCGGGAGTTCCCGGTCCAGGTCGCCTCGCTTTCCTGCGACGTGGCCGCCTACAAGGTGCACGGGGCGCCGGAGCTGCTGGCGCGCTACTACCCGGAGCTCAAGAGGCGCGACTTCCTCTCCGCGGCGACCATCGGGCACAGCCGCTATTCCACCAACACGCTCCCCACCGTGCTGCGCGCCCAGCCCTTTTCGCTGTTGGGGCACAACGGCGAGATCAACACCATCGCCAGGCTGCGCGAGGAGGCGCGCATGCTCGGCATAGAGCTTCCCGCCGGCGGCTCCGACTCGCAGGACCTGAACCGGACCCTGGAGGGGCTCATCTGCAGCTTCGGCTTCACCCTCTTCGAGGCGATGGAGCTGGTCTTTCCCCCGGTGTTCAGCGCCCAGGACCGGATGGAGCCGGAGCTCGCCGCCGCGTACGGCTTCTTCCGGCGCTTCCTCACCGCCTCCGCCCAGGGCCCGGCCGCCATCATCGCCCGGCACCGCGACCAGTGCGTCTTCAGCGTCGACGCCATGGGGCTGCGCCCCTTGTGGGTCGGGGAGACCGACAAGGAGCTCTTCGCCTCCTCCGAGCTCGGCGTGGTGCCGCACGAGGAGATCATCGGCGACCCCAAGCCGCTCGCCCCGGGCGAGAAGCTGGGGGTGCGGCTTTTGGCAGGCGCCGCCCCTCAGCTGCTGCAGCACCACGAGCTGCGCCGCGAGGTGCTCGCCCTGATGCGCCGGCGCACCAGCCTCCCGGCCCAGGCGCGCAGCCTCGCCAGCGGCGCGGAGCTGGCGAGGCGCGCCGCCCCCGGAGCCGGGAGGACGCCGGGCAAGGGGAGGGAGCCGTCGCGCGAGAACCTGCTGTCGGCGCTCGCCTGGAAGTCGACCGACGTGCAGAACCTCGCCGAGATGGCCAGGAACGGCCAGGACCCGATCACCTCGCTCGGGTACGACGGGCCGCTGGCGTCGCTTTCGCTGTCGCGCCAGAACCTCTCGGACTATTTCAAGGAGCAGGTGGCGGTGGTCACCAACCCCGCCATCGACCGGGAGCGCGAGTCGGAGCATTTCTCCACCCGGGTCTATCTCGGCCCCCGCCCGGCCCTGCGCGGCGCGCCGCACCAGGGGGTCGAGCTCGCCCTGCCGCTACTGTTGGGCGGGGCCCGCCCGGGCGAGTGCGCCGGAGGCGACCCGCTGGCCGCCGAGTTCGGCACCTGCACCCTGGAGACCCTGCAGGGGGGGATGGGGCGCGGCAGGAGCCGGGTGCTCCGCTGCAGCATCGGGCCGGGCGAGACGCTCGCCGGGGCGCTGGAGCGCCTCACCCAGCACGCGGTCGTCGCGGTCTGCCAGGGGGCGTCCCTGGTCGTGCTGGACGACTTCCAGGCCTTCGCCAGGGGGAGCGCCTTCCTCGACCCCTTCCTCGCGGTCGCCGTGCTGCACAAGGCGCTCAAGGAGACCGCGACCACCGGCGGCGAGAGCCTCAGGCGCCGCACCTCCATCGTGGTGCGCTCCGGGGCTCTGCGGAACCTGCACGACCTGATCTTCACCCTCGGGATGGGGGCGGACGCCCTCTGCCCCTACCTGATCTGGGAGCAGGGCTCGGGCGAGGAGCACGGCATCCGTAACCTGCTCGGGGTGCTGGGGCGCGGCCTGGAAAAGGTGATCTCCACCATGGGGACCCACGAGATCGGGGGGTACGGCAAGTACTTCGCCTCCATCGGCCTGAGCCGGCAGCTGGCCGAGATCTTCGAGACCCCGAACTTCTGCGGCTCGGGGCGCGGCGGGCTCACCCTGGAGCGGCTGGAGGCCGAGCACCTCTCCCGGGGCGCCGTGGCCCGCAGCCGGGAGCAGCAGCCGGTCCCGGTGCAGTTCCGGCTCTACCCGCGCATCTGGAAGATGGTGGGGCAGGTGGCCAAGATGGAGGAGAGCTACGCCGACCTCTCCCGGCTGATCCAGAACCTCGAGGCGGAGCACCCGCTCGCCATCCGGCACCTGGTCGACCTGCGCTACCAGGAAGAGCTCTCCGTCGACCCGGAGGAGGTGGACACGGCCGTCGGGATCCACGACCTGCCGATCCTTTTCTCCGCCATGAGCTTCGGCTCCCAGGGGGAGACGCCGTTTCGGATCTACGCCGAGGCGGCGCGCCGGCTCAACATCGTCTGCATGAACGGCGAGGGGGGCGAGATCGCCGACCTGCTCGGGCGCTACCGGAAAAACCGCGGCCAGCAGATCGCCTCCGGGCGCTTCGGGGTCACCATGGAGTACCTGAACTCCGCGGACATCCTGGAGATCAAGGTGGGGCAGGGGGCGAAGCCCGGCGAGGGGGGGCACCTCCCCGGGTTCAAGGTGACCGCCAAGATCGCCGCGGCGAGGAACGCCACCCCCGGGGTCTCGCTGATCTCACCCTCCAACAACCACGACATCTACTCCATCGAGGACCTGGCGCAGCTCGTCGAGGAGCTGCGCACCGCGAACCCGGCGGCCCGCATCGCGGTGAAGGTGCCGGCGGTGGCGGGGATCGCGGCGATTGCCCTGGGGATCGTCAAGGCCGGCGCCGACATCATCACGGTGAGCGGCTACGACGGTGGCACCGGTGCGGCCCGCAAGCACGCGGTGAAGTTCGTGGGGCTCCCCGCCGAGATCGGGGTGCGCGAGGCGCACCGGGCGCTGGTCGAGGCCGGCATGCGCCACAAGGTGGAGCTCTGGGCCGACGGGGGGGCGCGCACCGGGCGCGACGTCGTGAAGCTGATGCTGCTGGGGGCGAACCGGGTCGGCTTCGGCACCATGGCGATGGTGGTCATCGGCTGCACCACCTGCCGCGGCTGCCACCTCGGGACCTGCCACGTCGGCATCGCCACCCAGATCGAGAGCGCCGAGGAGGCCGAGCTGCGCGGCCTCAAGCGCTTCGTGCCGCGCGTGCTGGAAAACGGCGTCATCTACGAGACCACCTTCTTCCGTGCCATGGCGCGCGAGATCAAGATCCTGACCGCGAAGCTCGGCTTCCGGCGCACCCAGGAGCTGGTCGGGCGCGCCGACCTCCTGCTGCAGACCCGCGGGTTGGAGCGCCTCGACCTCGCCGACCTGCTGGCGCCACCCGTCGAGGGAGATCTGCGCCAGTTCGAAAGCGAGGTGCGCATCATCCGCAAGCCGCTCAACTACCTGACCTCCCTGATCTCCGGGCTGGTGGCCGACGCCTTCCAGTCCGGCGAGGAGCGGGTGCGCTACGACGACGACTCCGCCACCAGCTCGGACCGGGCCATCGGCACCCACCTGGCGGGGACCATGGTGCGCGGCTGGGGTGCGGGTCGTTTCCCCGCGGCCTGCGAAGCGCTGCTCAGTTTCCACCACGACTCCATCCCCGGCAACGGCCTGGCCGCCTTCACCGTGCCGCAGATCGCCATCCGGGTCGAGGGGGGCGCCCAGGACGGGGTCGGCAAGTCGAGCCGCGGCGGCAAGATCGTCATCCTCAAGGGGGAGAACCGCTCCGGCGTGCGGGTGGGGGGCTCGGTCGGCAAGGGGCTCGCCTACGGCGCCCTGGGAGGGACCTTCATCATCCAGGGGGACGCCGACAGCCGCGCCTGCATCCGGCTTTCCGGCGCCGACGTGGTGCTGGGGGGGCGCATCCGCGCGAGGCTGGACGACAGCCTCGGAAACCTGGCGGGGCGGGCCAACCTGAAGGGGTTCGCCTGCGAGTACATGACCGCCGGGCGCGTCGTCGTGCTGGGCGACCCCGGCCCCTGGCTTTGCTCCGGGATGACCGGCGGCGTGGTCTACTGTCACCTGGACCTCGAGATGGGGTTCGACCGGGAAGCCCTCAGGCGCCGTCTGGCGCGCGGCGCCGGGGTTGAGATCCGCGACCTGGACGAGGACGACGTGGCGCAGGTTGAGCTTTTGCTCGGCACATACGCCCGGGAGCTCTTCCACTCGCACCAGGAGGAGGAGGCCGACTGGCTCGCCGGCGTCCTCGCCCGGGTGCGCAGCCGGTTCGTCAAGATCGTGCCGGAAAAGGCGGTGATCATGCCTAACAGCACGGAGTGACGGTCCCGCGTTCGTCGGGAGGAGGGAGCAGCTTTACTTGCCGAAAGCCTTGAGGAATTGCGGCAGCATGAGCGGCGCGTCGCACTTGATGGCGCCGCCCAGAAAATCCATGATGCCGGGACGGTAGCCGTCGTTCCAGATCCGGCCGAACATGGCAGCCCCGGTTTTGCAGGAGCAATCGATCTGCCCCGCCGTTTTGCCCCGCTCGACGACATAGGATTCAGCGTCGATTACGACTGTTATCGGGGTGTCGTCCACTGAGAAATAAAAGGACGTCTTCTCAGTAAAGACACCCTTTGTGAACAATGTCTCCATCTCTGTTATAATCGCCTCAATCATGCACTCTCCCGCAGCAGCTTTTTTTATCGTCCATCCCGGGGTCTTCTCGTGGACGCCGGTTGTGGTTCCTCGAACGCCGGGATACTATTGGAACAGCGGGCAGCTGTCAAACATATAAAAGGTCCGGCGGCGCCAATCTTCGGCCGTGGCGGTATCCGTACCCGGGTCCTCCTCGCGCAGGAGGGTGGCTGGCGGACGGAGAGCGCCACCGATGGGGATTCGCGGTCTCGCTCGGTTCCCGCATTGAACTTGACACGCACGTTTGGGATATATATCGTCGACCAGGTAGTGTCCCCGTGCCGACCTGATAGTGGGTGCCCCGTATGGACGAAATACCCTATACCTCGATTCCGGATCTGCTGCGCCAGCAAGCGGCCAGGTTTGACGCGCGGCCTGCGATCAAGTTCAAAAAGCAGGGGCGCTTTGTCATCCTGAGCTACGCGCAGTACTACGAACGTGCGCTCATGGTGGCGCGCGGCCTGCGCAAGCTGCAGGTGCAGCCGGGCGACAAGGTCGCCATCCTCTCCGAAAACCGCGCCGGCTGGATCATCGCAGACATGGGGATACTTTGCGCGGGCGCCGTCACCGTCCCGATCTACCCCACCAACACTCCCGAGCAGGTCGCCTACGTGCTGACCCATTCAGAAGCGACGCTGGTCTTCGTCTCCGGCAAGGCCCAGTACCAGAAACTCATCAAGTACCGGGACGCCCTCCCGGGGCTGCGCCACGTGGTCTCCTTCGAGCGCTTCCTCGGGGAGGCCCGGCTGCCGGTGAACACCTTCTACCAGCTCTCCGAGATCGACGATCCCATCCAGGAGGGGGAGCGGGCCGAGATCGAGCAGGTCATCGACGGCATCGCCCCCGACCAGCTGATGACTCTGATCTACACCTCCGGTACCACCGGGATCCCGAAGGGGGTCATGCTCACCCACCGGAACATGCTGTTCGACGTCTGGCACACCGTCAAGAAGGCCGGGGTGCTGAGCGAGCACGAGGTGCTGCTCAGCTTCCTGCCTCTGAGCCATGTGCTGGAGCGCAGCGTCGGATACTATCTCCCCATCCTGATAGGCGGCCTGATAGCCTTCGCCGAGAGCTTCGAGAAACTCGCGGAAAACATGATCGAGGTGAGACCGTCGCTGATGGTGAGCGTTCCCCGGCTCTTCGAAAAGATCTACTCGCGCATCTTCGAGAGCGTGCATCAGCTCTCCCTGTTCAAGCGCACCATGTTCAGGCGCGCCCTTGCCATAGGGAAGCGCTATGTGTACGCGACGTACATCGACAAGAACGCGAGCCTCTGGCTCAGGACAGAGTATGCCATCGCCGACCGGATCATCTTCAGCAAGCTGCGCAAACGTTTCGGCGGCAACCTGAAGCTCTGCTGCTGCGGTGGTGCGCCGCTCGACCCGAACATCAACGAGTTCTTCTGGATCATCGGCATCCCGATCATCGAGGGATACGGACTCACCGAGACGAGCCCGGTGGTCTGCATCAACAACTTCGAGGAGCTCCGTTTCGGCTCGGTCGGCACCCACCTCGGGTCGACGGAGATCGCGGTCGCCGGCGACGGAGAAGTCATGATCAGGGGGCCGCAGGTGATGTCCGGCTATTACAAGGACCCCGACGCTACCAGGGAAGCCTTGCAGGACGGCTGGTTCAAGACCGGCGACATCGGGCACTTAGAAGGGCGCTACCTTTTCATAACCGATCGGAAGAAGGAGATCATCATAACGTCCGGCGGCAAGAACATCGCGCCCCAGCCGATAGAGAACCTGCTGAAGCGCGACAAGTACATCTCCCAGGCCTTCGTCTACGGCGATCGGCGCCCTTACCTGACGGCCGTGCTGGTGCCAACCATAGAGCGCCTGCTGGAGTTCGCACTGGAGCAGAATATCAACTACAACGACCTCGATGACCTGGTGGTCCATGAACCGGTGCGCAGGCTATACGAGCAGCGTGTCGCAGCGGTTAACGCCAACCTTGCCCCGTACGAGACCATCAAGAAGTTCGTGCTGCTGCCGCGGGATTTCAGCATCGAGGCTGGGGAGCTCACCCCGACGCTCAAGTTGAAGCGCCAGGTGATCGGTGAGAACTACCGGGACAAGATCGAACAGATGTACCTCGCGCCGGAGAGCTGAGAGAGGACCGCGGGGAGCCCTCACACAGGCAATCGTGGACCGCCTCCCGTTTCTCCGTCAAGCCTCCCCCCCCCCGGACCGCAGCTCCCAGCGTCCCTTTTCCCGCGCCGTGCCCCGAATCATGAGGTGCTTCTCGCCCGCCGTCCCCACCAGGTTAACAAAAGCTCAAACATGAAGATTGGTTTTTGTACCGCACCCGGCAGGTATCCGGCTTGGCGGCTGCGCCGATGAACCGGGGTGGATGAGCCAAACAAGCGGCATGTCGACGCGGTAAATCGGAGTGTTACCTCTGTTTGCGTCATGGTAACGCCGTCTTTACTGTGTCAGAAATGCAAGATGGTATTGGCAGTAGTGTTGGAGGAATCTCTGAATAGTGAGTATTTCTTATCTACTGACAGCAATAAAACCTTAGAATGTCCGTCTAACTCGTGATAGTATTCAATTCGTGCCATAATGCCCGGTATATTGATTTGCTTTAATTTGCCTCAACAAACAAAGCGTGGCATTTCTTCTGGGTTTTCCGCGTTGGCCCAGTTCGACTTCAGATAACCATAATTCTTACGTCCGGAAATTATCAGCCGTCTCCAGTATGCTGCCATGAAAGAGGGCATTTCAGTCTGGCAGGGGGGGCGGCCCGCAGCTGTCGAATTGAACATTTTTTTTGGGGGGGGAATGAAAACCATCGTAGTGGCAATCTGTGCGGTGCTGTTCTTGGGAACTGGTGTGGCCCTGGCGAATGAAACGGCCACCGGCGAAGGGCCGAGCATGGAGCAGGCTTTGCTCTCCGCCAAGCGGCACGCCGTCGAGCAGGGGCTCGGGTTCTACATGAAGTCTGAAACCAAGGTGCTCGATGCCCAGGTGGTTTCCGACAAGATCCTTTCCCACAGTGGCGGTTATGTGACCGCGTACAAGGTCGTACGGGAAGCCAAGACCGATGATGGCTTCTCGGTGACCATCGACGCCAAGGTGGATGACAAACTGCTTGGCGACGACGTCGACGCCTTGGCCACGCTCAACAGATCGACAGGACGCCCCCGCTTCCTGGTTGCCTTCAGCAAGAAAGGGGAGGGGGCCAAGGCCTTCAAGGACACCGATTTCGTCGAGGAGCTCTACGGCGGCATCGTCGAATCGCTGACCGACAAGCAGTTCCGGGTGGTGGACAAGTCCTCCTCGCAAAAATTCGCCCAACAGGTGGCAGCCAGCCACGGCATCGACGTTGATCTGAACCAGGCTGCGGCCTTAGGCCTCAAGTACAACGCCGAGTACACCCTGCTCTACAGTGTCGGCGGAGAGATCAGGGAGGGCGTGGCCAGCACGTCGGTCAGGCTCCGCATCAAGACGCAGCTGATCGACAACACGCGCTCCGAGGTGGTGGCAAGCAAGGTCGTCGAGCAGTCCGCCAACGGCCGGTCGCTGGAAACCGCGCTGGAGACCGCTGCCCGCGACGGTGGCAGGAAGGTCGTGCAACCGATCGTCGAGGTGATGGAGAAATTCTGGATGGACGCCCAGCAAAACGGCCAGATCTACACCTTGGTGCTCACCGGCGTCGACGATCCGGAGGCCATCGGCAAATTCACCGGCATGTTGGAGAAGTTCCCCCTGGTCGGCGACGCCAAGGAGGTGCAGTCCGGCGGAGGAATGACGACCTTCGAGGCGACGTACAAGGGCAAACGCGACCAGCTGGACCGCGACGTCATCCGGGCCGCCAAGGAATTCGGCTGGACCTTGAAAAAGGTTCGCAGCGAAGGGAGCCGCAGTACCTGGGAAAAGCTGTAATTCCACCAAAAGGAGATACCTATGCGCAGAATCAGCGTTTTGACATGCCTCGTTTCGATTCTTACCCTTCTGGCGACGACCGTCTGGGCGGACCCCTTCAAGGCTACCGGGCGAGGGAAAAGTGAGGAGGCGGCCGTCGGCAAAGCGGTCGACAACGCCATCGACCAGGCGGTGCAGCAACTGCTCGACGACGCTTCCTACAAAAAGAACCAGAAGAAGATCGAGAAGGCGCTCAAGGGGAAACAGCGGAAGCTCGTGGTGAAGGTCCAGCAGGAGGACGAGCCCGAGTTCACCGGCGCCGGGTACGAGGCCCACATATCGGCGCACATCAACATGGCCGCCGTCGAACAGCTGCTGAACTCCCTGGGGCTGGTTCAGCAGGCCATGGGCAACCCGCGCATCATGATCCTGTACAACCCTAAATTGCCGCAGGGTGGTCGAGTCGCCCTCAGCCGCTCCGACCTGGGGGCCTTTTTCGACAACTCCTACGGGGCCATGGTCAATGTCTTCGTGGAACGCGGTTTCGAGGTCATCGACAAAAAATCCGCCGAGGCCTTCGCCATCCAGGTCGCCGATACGCATGACATCGACGTCGATGTCGACAAGGCCGCCGCCTACGGGCTCAAGTACCATGCCGACCTGATCGTCTACTACCAGACGGCCGGAATCGGCGCGGAGACTGAGGAAGGCGGTGCCGCCGGGGTGTTCCTGCGTGCCCAGCTGATCAACCCCACGACGTCGCGCATCCTTTCCAGCAAGGATGTCGAGTCCCGGATACAATCCGGGTCCCTGCAGGAGGCGCTGTACCTGGCTGCCAAGGACGCAGGGGCCAAGATATCGCAGGTGATGATCGAATCGATCAAGAGAAACTGGGAGAAGGAGCGCGCCGGCGGTGGCACCTTCATCGTGGTGCTGGAAGGGGTGGACGACGCCGAACAGGTTTCCTCCTTCCGCGACAGGCTGAGGAGTTACCCCGATATGGACAACACGCGCGACCGCGAGTCGGGCGGCGGGGTGACCACCATCGAGGTGAAGTTCAGCGGTACCGCCGACGAGGTCAAGAGCGCGGTCCTCAAGGCTTCCAAGGAAATGGGCTGGAAACTCAAGCTGGTGCGCTCGGAAGGAAGCCGCAGCACCTGGAAGAGACTTTAGTCCCGCAGAGGTCAGCTATCCCCTCAAATGGAGGAATCGTCGGATGAAACGAATTGTTCTGCTGGTCGTCGCCCTGGGATCCCTGCTGGCTCCGGTTTTGGCGGCGGCTGAAACCCGCACCTACACCGAAACCGTGAGCGTAAAGATCGAAAATGACGAGGCGGGCGCCCTGGCCCAGGCCAAGATCCGCGCCACCGAACAGGCGCTGCGCCACTACCTGGGCGATGTCTACAAGGACCGCGCCTCGACCCCCAACCTGACCGGTGACGCCAAGTTCGTGCAGGACCTGGATGTTCTGGAAAGCAAGGTGGACGGTTTTTTCTCCAAAGTCCTGACCGCCAAGATCAACGTCACCATCGACGAGAACGAGGTGCGCTCCTACCTCAAACGGCAGGGGGCGGTGACCGGCAAGAACGACGACCGTCGCGTTTTCGTCGTACTCATTCCGGGCAAGATGGATAGCGGGGACGCGCCGGTTGTCCTGGACATCCTGCGTGCCGAAATCCGCAAGAGGCTTACCGCGGCGGAGTACACGGTCATTGACTCGGAGGAGCTGGTCAAGCGCCTCGAGTCTCTGACCGAAGAGGCCGACTACAACAAGCTGGTGGGGCAACTGGACGGCCTCGGGGAGTGGGTGGTGCTGGGCAAGGTCGACCTGGAGGTCAAGCAGGACGGCTCCACCCGCGCCTATCATGCCATGATGACCGGCAAGGCCCTCAGCATCACCTCTCGCGACCTTCTGTGGGAGGACAACATCGACGGCTCGGTAAGGGTGAAGCCGAGCGAGTCTCCCCTCTCCGCGCTGCGTCTGGCTGCAATCGACGGCGGCAAAAAATTCGCCGACGCCGTGCTCGGCTCCCTCAACAACAAGACGCTGACCCAGGAGCGCCGTGGGTCTCGTTTTGAGGTCCGTTTCGCTTCGGGCGGCGATTACAAGCTGGAACGCAGGATCCTCAAGGTGCTGAAGGACGACATCAAGGGGCTTAAGGACGTGAACCAGAAGAGCCGCGGCAAGGGGGACATGGTCGTCGACCTGACCTACGTCGGCAAGGGCGGGGACCTGGTCGACCTGCTGCTGGACAATTTCGAAAAGGACCCGCAGCTCGCGAAGTTCAGCCCCGAGGTCGAGGGGAACAAGGTGGTTTTCAAGCAGAAGTAAGGTGCGGTACCGAGATCCCCCGACGCCCGTGTCGCGCGTCCTGATATCCTGCCCAAAGAGGTTGTCGTGCTGAGAGTATACAAACTGTCTATTTTGGCGATGTTGGCAGGCTTTGCCTGGTGCGCCCCGGCCTGCGCCGGCTGGTTCGGTACGGACCCGGCCCAGGGGGGCGCCGGCAAGAGTGCTGGTTACGCCTCCCTGGCGGAGATGGCCAATGCCATGGCGGCCGAAATCAAGGAAGGGCACCCCGGCATGGGGCTCAAGTTCTACCTGGACCGCGATGACATTCGCGAGGACCAGGAGGTGCGCTGCGTCCCTTTTGCGGGGCTGCTGGTGGACGAGCTGGAGCGGGCCTTCAGCCAGGTGGGGTACAATTTCGAGGGGCGCGTCGTGGAGCAATCCGACTACCTGGCCAGCGTGAGCTACCACCGCGGCGCGGACAGGGTCACCGTGTACCTCAAGCTCAAGAAGACCAAGAACGATTCCTACCGGAGCCTGAAGGGGAGCTACGAACTGTCACTCGACAAGCTGCCGGGCGAGTGCTTCCTGGAGAACCTGGACAACAGGTTGGCGCGCCTGTCCCAAAAAATCGGCCAGTCCTGGCGCAGGGGGGGGCCGACCTCCCTCTTCTTCGTGCCGGTGGTGGAGGCACGGCGCAAGTACTCCAGCCCCTTTTCCGAATATGTCACCAATAAATTCAAGGCGGACCTCACCGGCCAGTCGGGGTTCCGGCTCATAGAGGAGAAGCCGGCCCTGCAGAATGCCCGGGGAGGAGAGAAGGGGAAGCAAACCGACCTTGATGGGGCCGCCGCTTCCCTGTACGGTGCGGATGCCGTCATGGAAGGGGTCTACCTGCGCGGTGCGGAGAGTGTCAACCTGTCGCTCAAAATGAAGAATCTCAAAGGAGAGGTGCTCGCCAATGCGGATGAGAACATTCCGAATGACCTGGTGCATTTCAGCCTGGACAACGACGACGCGGAGGCGCTTTCCAGCATCGCCGACACGGAGCATGAAAAATCGGACGTGGCGCGCATCTCCACGGTAAAAGGTGGGAGCTACCAGGTGTTTCGCTCCGGTGAGACGGTGAGCTTCACCTTCCAGGTCTCGCGTCCGCTCTACGTGTATGTCTACGACATAAGTCCCAACGGCGAGGTCAATCTGCTCTATCCCAAGGAGGGGGAGCCTGAGGTGGCCCGGCAGCCGGGAGTCATTTACACCCTGCCGGAGGCGGGCGATTCCTGGGAGATAAAAGTCGCGGCACCATTTGGGAAGGACGCGGTGAAGCTCTTTGCCAGCTCCAAGCCGCTGACCATACCGCGCATCAGCTCCCAGGTGGCATCGCGCAGTTTCGCGGGTGGAGTCCGGACTCCTGAAGCGTCCCACAAGGAGCTGGCGACGCAGTCGGTCATTAACGGGCTCGACATCGTGTCCTACTACAAGAGCGTCGCGGCGCAGAAGGGGACGGCGCTGTTTGAATCAACGGCATTCGTGGAAACCAGGGAGAAGTAGGAAGAAGAAGAAGGAAGAAGGAAGAAGAAGGAAGAAGGAAGAAGGAAGAAGGAAGAAGGAAGAAGGAAGAAGGAAGAAGGAAGAAGGAAGAAGAAGGAAGAAGGAAGCACCGCCCTTACCCCGTTTACCCTCGTAGCGCGGGCCTCCGGCATAGCAGCCAGAGCCGGGCCCGAAACCCGGCCGGGAAAAAGGGCGGTACCAATCTGGAGTTGCCATGCCGGCAACGTCACTCAGGCAGGGAGCGTGGCGATAGACTCCGCCCCTTACTGCCTCGGCAGGGCCCGGCAACGCCGGCAGTGCAGCCCTGATAGCTGCCGTCGCCCCTTGCACCTCCGCCGGTTTACCTGTCGAGCACCGTAAGAACCTTTGCATCGTTGCCGGTCAGAAAGGGCTGTTGCAGGTTTCCGGTGAGACGCTTGGAGAGCCTGGCAACGTTTTCCCCGACATATTCCTTCAGTTCTGCAGCGGTTATTTTCCTGTCTCCGTTCAAGTCGGCTTCACCGCTCATCCCCTTGATGAAGAAGTAGGTGAACAGCGAGTGCTGTTTCTCAGGGTACCACGACGAGACCTGATTGTCGGAGGTGCTGGTCAGGACCATGGAGTTTCCGGTTGTCAGGCTGGGCGTCTTCTCTACGCGAACCAGCGCGCTGATCCCTTTAAAGAGCAGGCCAGCCGAGGTGTTGCCCGAAAAGCAGGAGTCCAGTACGACGGTGATGCTCTTGGCCGGCAATTTGGAGAGGTTGTCGTACAATGCCTGCACCTTGTAGCCGCTCTCGCTGATGTATTGCGGGTCTGCGTCAACCGGCACGAAATACGCCTCCGGTTTGTCCGCCTTGATGTCGGGGGCGCCGTGCCCCACGTAATAGATGAAGACGTTGGAAACGTTCGGTTTTATGAAATTGTACAGCTTGCTTTTCGCCGTCCCGCGCTGGGAGCCGAAGGTCTCCGTGAAGTCGGTGAGGGTGGCGTCCTCGAAATACATGACGTTGTCGGGTGAGAACCCCATCGTCCTTACCACCAGCTCCTTCATCTTCACCGCATCGTTGATGGCGTAATCGACACTCGAGGTTTTCTTGTAGTTCTTGTTGCCGATGATCACCGCGACGTCGAATTTTCCCGCTGTTTTCCCCTTGGGTAGGGTGCCGATGCTGTCGGCGCCAGCCGGCGCGGCGTCTGCCTTTCGGCGGTTGGCGCTGGCACGTGGCGCGGCATTTTCAGCCTTCGAGGTCAGCACCGGTTCCTCTTTCCCGTACCTTGCCAGCGCTTCAGACTTGAGCAGACCGGACACCAGGTACTCCGAAGCTTTTTTGGCATAGGCCTCGCCTTCCTTGCCATAGGAAAGGAAGGACGCCGCCGAAGCCCGCTCGTCGTAGACGACAGTATCCATTTCCGCGCCGTTCTTTTCAAAAATGAGCACGGTTTTGACGAAGGCAACCTTCGCTCCAAACATCCCGTAATCCACGTCCGTCTCCACGCGGAAACGGATCGAGTAGTCGTACCGGTCCGGGGAGATTTCGAACCCCTTTTGCACCAGTCCGCTCTTCACCAGACGTATCAGGTCCGCGCCGATTTGCTGCACACCCGTGGTCCCTTTGCCGTCGAGCACGACCTCATTTGTAACGTAGATGACCGGCGTAGCCGCGGCTGTTGCCGGTTTTAGCAGGGCCAATGACAGAAACAGGAGATAACAAAGGGTGTGTAATGGTTTCAACGCGCCGCTCCTTTAAACGTGAAAGAACCGGTTACCCCTGAGGATAACCGGCTCGCTTATCGCTTTATGCTGGTCCAGTCGATTTAGCGTCTGCTTTCGAGGATTTTCTGGGTGTCAAGCTGGGTGAATCCGTTGATGGTTGCCTTGTACCCGGTCAGGTTGACGTTGATGGTCTGGAACAGGAACGGAATGCCGGAGATCTCCGAGGTGTAACGGGGCGCGAAGATGACGTCGGCGCCGTTCTTGACGACGGCATTGTAAGCTGCCGCCCTTGCGCACTTGGCGACGGGATCCACTGCGGAGAACAGCGTGAACACCGGTGCCATGGAGCTCGTGTTGGACGCGTTGGGCGATTCGAACATGACGCCGGAGGCTTCCTTGTCGGTGTCGCCAAGGGTGATGAAGCCTAACAGCTTCGTGACGGAGCAGGTGCCGGAAATCTTCTCTCCAACGTGGATGTTAGCCTGGTAATTCGCCGTCGTACCGATACCGACGTTGCTGCTCTGAACGCTGGTGCTCAGACCACTGCAGCCAGACATCGCAAACATTCCCGCCGACACAAGCAACAATACAATTTTTTTCATGTGACCTCCGAGTTAAATTAATTTCCATATACTTTCTATCATAAGTGTAGAGACTAGTCAACTGCAGTTACTTGTTTGTTTGAGTAGAATAAGGTTAGAGAATTTTTCTGACAGTTGGTGGAATTCCCTTACCGTATTCTTATGTCTTCCTAGCAAAAGATTCTCCGTCGGTCTCCATAGCTTTGAGTACCTGTCTTTTCCAGTGCCAGTCATGCTGTGAAAACTATGGCCATATCGTTATTTTTCAGTGCTTTGTGGCGTGTCGTAGTCGTGCTGGGAGACAGCGCTTACATCGGTGGGAAGTGACGATATGCGTGCTTATAGTTAGCAGGCAGACTTTAAGTAAATGATAGTAGAATGCGGGAAATTTGCTTGCAAGTTTAGTGTAGTCCAACTTCGGTTTGACGGGAGTGAATGAGCGAAACAGGCATCGGCTACCCCTGCGGATACCCCGTCTCATTAATCTGATACCGTTTAACATTAATGGTATTGCCCAATTGACTTGGCATTTTGGTGTGCTAAATACTAATTATATAGTACCTATACTGTTATGTTGACCACCCGTTTGTATGTGTCCGTATCTGCGAAGTACGGAAAGCCTAGGGTCTTCTGGAACGAGGAAAACCGGGTTGCCTAAGGACTACTTCCTTTTGCAACAGCGGTTTTTTTCTTTTGGTTGCCGTTTCTCGATCAATGGCAGGGCACCATGTTCCGAGGTGGGGAGGTTTTAGTTTCGGTGCAATCGAGGTTGAGGTGGCCGGCGGGAGAAACGGGAGGTGCAACTCCTTCTCGACGCCTGCGAACCTCATGCGGACAACGCTTGTCGTGAGGAGTGGACAATGGAGCAACCGGAAAAAGTTGGACTCCGTTTCCTGGCCGTGTGGATCCTGCGTCTTTTGTGGGTTCTTGCCTGCCTCGCTGCGATCTTTCTGGCCTCGTGCCGGAAGGAAAGGCCTGCGCCGCCGCGTATCCAGGAAGTGGAAGTCGTGCAGGTCATCCGGAGAGATGTGCCGATCACCCACGAATGGGTCGCCACCGCAGACGGTTTGGTCAATGCCACGATCAGGGCGCAGGTCACCGGTTACCTGATCAGGCAGGTCTACAGGGAAGGCGACTTTGTCAGGAAAGGGCAATTGCTGTTCGAAATTGATCCGCGCAAGTTTAAGGCCGCCCTGGACCAGGCCAAGGGTGAACTCGCCCGGCAGCAGGCGCAGCATGCCGACGCCAAGGCGAACTTTGATCGGGTCAAGCCTCTGGTGGCCCAGAATGCTTTGAGCAGGAAGGACCTCGACGACGCGATCGGCCTCGAGCAGTCCACCCTGGCAGCGGTCATCGCCGCCAAGGCGGCGGTAGAAAATGCCCAGATCAGTCTCGGCTTTACCCGGGTCACCTCCCTCATCGACGGCGTTGCCGGGCTCGCCAAGGCGCAGGTCGGGGACCTGGTCGGCCCGGCGGTTCAAGGGGGGGAACTGACGACGGTTTCGACCATCGACCCGATCAAGGTGTATTACACGATTCCTGAACAGGCCTACATCAACTTCATGAGGCAGTATTCCTCGGAGGCCACCGGACTCAGCGCGGCGAGATTGCTCGGTATCGATCTCATCCTGGCCGACGAATCGCGCTACCCGTACCCGGGGAGCTTCTACGCCATCGACCGGCAGGTCAATGTGAGAACCGGGACGCTGCGGGTCGAAGCGCTCTTCCCGAACCCGCGCAATTTGCTGCGTCCCGGCCAGTTCGGCAGGGTCCTCGTCCACCTCGGGACCAGGAAGGGCGCCCTCCTGGTCCCCCAGCGTGCGGTGACCGAGCTCCAGGGGAACTACCAGGTCGCGGTGGTTGGGGGCGACAACCGGGTCGAGATCCGTCCGGTCCAGGCAGGCGAGCGGGTCGGCTCGTTATGGGTGATCGACCAGGGGTTGCAGCCCGGGGAGCGGGTCGTGGCGGAAGGGGTGCAGAAGGTCACCCAGGGCGTTTCCGTCCAGCCCAGGCCGTTCACCCTGGCTTCCACCCCCCTTCCCGCGCCCACCGGGAAGTCTGCAGGCCGGCCGGCGACCGGGGGGAGGTAGCCACCATGTACCGGTTCTTCATCAGGCGCCCCATCGTGGCGATGGTCATCGCCATCATCATGGTCATCGTCGGTGTGGTCGCCATTTCCGGACTTCCGGTGGCGCAGTATCCCGACATCGTCCCCCCCGAAGTGCTCATCCAGACGACCTACGTCGGGGCCGATGCGCTGACCATCGAACAGGCGGTCGCCACACCGCTCGAACAGCAGATGAGCGGCGTGGACAACATGAACTACATGTACTCCCTCAACCCGAACAACGGCTTGATGCGGATGACCGTGAACTTCGATGTCAAGACCGACCCGAACACGGACCAGGTACTCTCCCAGTTGCGCGAGTCCCAGGCGGAACGGCAGCTGCCGCTGGACGTGCGAAACTACGGGGTCACGGTCCAGAAGGCACTCTCCGCGCCGCTCATGCTCCTGGCCCTCTATTCGCCCCATGGGAGCTACGACTCCATTTTCCTCGCCAATTACACCTACATCAACATCGTCGACCAGCTGACCCGCGTCCCGGGGATCGCCAGCGCTACCGTTTTCGGCGCCGGCCAGTATGCCATGCGCTGCTGGGTGCGCCCGGACTTGCTCGCCAAGCTCAACATAACGATCCCCGAAATCGTCAGCGCGCTCCAGCAACAGAACACCGTGAACCCCGCCGGACAGGTCGGCAGCGAGCCGAGTCCGCCCGGCCAGGAGTTCACCTATGCGATCCGGGCTCAGGGGCGGCTGGTGAGTCCGGAGGAGTTCGGCCGGATCGTGCTGCGCGCCAACCCCGATGGCTCCCTGGTGCGCCTGAGGGACGTGGCGCGGCTCGAACTGGGATCCCAGGATTACAACATCCAGGGACGTTTCAACGGCCGCCCCTCCGCGATCCTTGCCCTCTTTCAGCTCCCGGGCAGCAATGCCCTGCAGGCAGTGGAGGGGGTCAAGAAAGTGCTCGCCAAGCAGAAGGCCTCCTTTCCGGCCGACCTCGATTACGGTGTGGCGCTTGACACCACCCTCGCCGTCACCGCGGGGCTGCACGAGATTGTCCTGACTCTCTTCATAGCGGTCTTCCTCGTAGTCATCGTCGTCTTTGTCTTTCTTCAGGGATGGCGCGCCACGCTCATTCCTATCATCGCAGTCCCAGTGTCGCTGGTCGGCACCTTCGCCTTTTTCCCCCTGCTCGGCTTCTCCATCAATCCCATCGCCCTGATGGGGATGGTGGTGGCTATCGGTCTCGTGGTGGACGACGCCATCGTCGTCGTGGAGGCGGTGCAGCGCCACATCGAGGAGTGGATGGCCCCCAAAGACGCCTCCGTCAAGGCGATGGAGGAGGTCGCCGGCCCGGTCATGGCGATCGCCCTGGTGCTGTCGGCCGTCTTTCTCCCCACCGTCTTCATCCCCGGGATTACCGGGCGTCTCTACACCCAGTTTGCCGTCACCATCGCCATCTCGGTGCTTCTGTCGGCCTTGAACGCACTGACACTGAGCCCCGCGCTCTGCTCGCTGCTGCTGCGGCCCAAAAAGGAGAGCCACGGCCCGCTGGGGTGGTTCTTCGGCTGGTTCAACCGTCTGTCCGGACGCGCTACCGACGGTTACGTCAACCTCTCGCGCCTCGTCATGCGCCGCGCGCTGATCGGTTTGGCCGTGCTGGCGCTGCTGTCAGTCGTGGCTTTTGTCCTCGGCAGGAAGATACCGGGCGGTTTTCTCCCGGAAGAGGACCAGGGGTATGTCTACGCCGTCATCCAGCTTCCCAACGCCGCCTCTCTCCAGCGCACGGCCGCGGCGAGCCGCGATGCGGAACGGATCATCCTCAACACTCCCGGAGTGGAAACCTGCGCCTCGGTGATCGGCTTCAACCTCCTGAGCTATGTCCGCAACACCTACAGCGGCTTTTTCTTCATCAGGCTCAAAGACTGGTCCCGGCGCGAGCGGCCGCAGGAAAAGGCCTCGGCCGTCATTGCCCGGCTGAACCGCGAGCTCGGCCAACTGCCCAAGGGGAACGCCTTCGCGTTCTCCCCGCCCGCCATCCAGGGGGTCGGTACCGCAGGGGGGGTGACCTTCATCCTCGAGGACCGCGCCGGCAAGGAGGTCGCATACCTTGCGGACCAAACGGAGAAGTTTATCGCCGCTGCCCGCAAGCGCCCCGAGCTGGCCCGGGTGACGACGACGCTCCTCCCGAGCGTGCCGCAATATTTCGTCGATGTCGACCGTGACAAGGTCCTGAGCGAAGGGGCCGATCTCGGCCAGGTTTACGGCACGCTGCAGGCGTTCATGGGGGGGCAGTTCGTCAATTACTTCAACCGGTTCGGCAGGCAGTGGCAGGTGTACGTGGAGGCAGAAGGGGACTTCCGCACGGACGTGAGTCAGCTCGGCCAGTTCTACGTGCGCAATTCGAATGGCGACCCCGTGCCGCTTGCTTCGGTTACCCGGGTGGAGAAGCGGACCGGGCCGGAATTCACCATGCGGTACAACCTGTTCCGCTCGGCGCAGATCAATGCGGCAGCCGCGCCCGGTTACAGCTCTGCCCAGGCCATGAGGGCGCTCGAAGAGGTCTTCGCCCAGAGCATGCCGTCGGACATGGGATACGATTACTTCGGCATGTCGTTCCAGGAGCAAAAGGCGCAGCAGTCGGTTCCCCCTGCCGCCATCTTCGCGCTTTCCCTGCTGTTCGTGTTCCTGATCCTCGCCGGGCTGTATGAAAGCTGGTCGCTGCCGTTCAGCGTCCTGCTCAGCACCCCTATCGCCGTGTGCGGGGCATTTGCAGGGCTGCTGCTGCGCGGCCAGCAGTTCAACATCTACGCCCAGATCGGTCTGATCGTCCTCATCGGACTCGCCGCGAAAAACGCGATTTTGATCGTCGAATTCGCCAAGGACGAATACGAGCACGGCAAGAGCCTGGAGGACGCGGCGCTGGCAGGCGCGCGGCTGAGGCTGCGCCCGATCCTGATGACCTCCTTCGCGTTCATCTTGGGCTGTCTCCCTCTCGCCATCGCCTCCGGCGCGGGCGCCATAGCGCGCGAGGTGATGGGGACCGGCGTCATCGGCGGCATGCTCGCGGCGACGGGGATCGCGGTATTCCTCATTCCCATGCTTTTTTACCTGATCGAAAAATTGAGAGCCGGCAAAAAGGGGGGCAGGTCCGGGCAGGTCAACGCCGGAGGGGAGCCCTCTTCCGAAAAGGAAGGTGATTGACATGCGCAGACTCGTCGCTGTCGCACTGCTTGCCACCTCACTTGGCGGCTGCCTGGTCGGTCCGGATTACCGCCGGCCTGACCTGGAGCTCCCGCAATCTTTCCGCTATGAGGAGGACTACGCCCGGGACACCGTGAACAGCGCGTGGTGGCAGGAGTTCCGGGACCCCGTCCTGGACTCCCTGATCGGCGAGGCCCTGGCCAACAACAAGAGCGTGAAGATCGCGGCCGCCAACGTAGAGCAGGCGGCTGGAGTCCTGACCCAGATCCGCGCGCCCCTCTTTCCCCAGGTCGGCTACGGCGGGAGCGCGGCCCGCCAGGCTCTCAGCGAAAGCAATGCGATTCCGGTCCCGCCGGGGGTCTCGAACCCGTTCAACGCCCTGCGGCTTTTCGGCGGCGTGAACTGGGAGGTCGACCTGTGGGGGCGCATCAGGAGGCTCTCCGAGTCGGCACGGGCGAACCTGCTCGCCTCGGAGGAGGCGCGCCGCGGCGTGATCCTGTCTCTGGTCGCCTCGGTGGCGGGGAATTACCTGCAACTGCGGGGCCTCGACCAGCAGTTGGTCATCGCACAGCGCAACCTTGCAGCCTATGCGGAATCGGTCAAGCTCTTCGAACTGGAGTTCCGGTATGGCCAGATCTCCCAGTTGAATGTCGAGCAGGCCCGCACCCAGTACGAGACGACGGCGGCGACCATCCCGCAGCTTCAATCCGGGATCGTGCAGCTCGAGAACGCCCTGTCGATCCTGCTGGGCCGCAACCCGAGTCCGATCGCGCGGGGCAAGGCGATCGGTGCACTGGCGTTTCCCGCCGTTCCGGCAGGTCTGCCGTCACAACTGCTGCAACGCCGGCCCGACCTGCGCCAGGCCGAACAGAACCTGATCGCCGCCACCGCCCAGATCGGCGCGGCGCAGGCCCTCTATTTTCCGAGCATCGCACTAACCGGCGAATACGGCGTGGAAAGCGCACATCTCTCCAGCCTCTTCAGGGGGCCGGCCAGAGTCTGGAGCTTCGCCGGGTCGTTCACCGGGCCGATCTTCAGCGCCGGGGCGATCTCCGGTCAGGTCGAGCAAGCCAGGGCAGGGCAAAAAGCGGCGCTCATCGGCTACCAGGCCGCGGTCCAGAGCGCTTTTGCCGACGTGGAAAACGCCCTGATCATACGCGAAAAACTTGCCGGGCAGATTCAGGCCCAGGATCGGCTGGTCAAGGCGAACCAGGAGTACGAGCGCCTGGCCAAACTTCAGTATGACGGGGGCTATACCCCCTATCTCACCGTCCTCAGCGCCCAGCAGCAGCTCTTTCCCGCCGAACTCGCCCTGGCCCAGCTGCGTGCGTCGCTCCTTATTTCCTATGCCAATCTCTACAAGGCGATGGGTGGAGGATGGGTTGTCGCGGCGGAGCAGATCTCCTCCCCGGGGACGGGCGGGACCCCGCCTGGCTCCGGTGGCGGCCGGCAGCGGGATGGGAAGGGATCAAAGCCGTGACACCGGAGACGGGGCAGGGGAGTGGGTCCCTGCACCAGGCGTCGCTCCCGGTCGTTTACCTGGCGCGGCATGGCGAGACCGCCTGGAGCCTCACCGGGCAGCATACCGGCCGCACCGACCTGCCGCTTACCGAACGCGGCGAGCGCAATGCACGCCGCCTCAAGGATCGGTTGCGGGACCGGAGCTTTGCCAAGGTGCTGACGAGCCCCCTGCAGCGCGCGGTCAGGACCTGCGAGCTGGCGGGTTTCGGGGCGGTGGCCGGGATCGACCGCGATCTTCTGGAGTGGGATTACGGCGACTATGAGGGGCTCCGCACGGCCGAGATCACCCGGGCGCGCCCGGACTGGCAACTGTTTCGCGACGGCTGCCCGGGGGGGGAAATGCCGGCCCAGGTGGCCGAGCGAGCCGACCGCGTGATACGCCGCGTGCGAGCGGTGCCGGGGGACCTGCTGATATTTTCCAGCGGGCATTTTCTCCGGGTGTTGGCTGCACGCTGGATCGGGCTCGAAGTCATGCCCATCGCCAGTCGGATCATGCTGAGCACCGCGAGCCTTTCCTCGCTGGGCTATGAACACGCCCTTTCCAGTCCGGTCATCCGGTTGTGGAACGAAACCCGTCATGTGGAAAAATGACCTACCATTGGTACAAAGGAGACAGCTATGAAACTGGGGATGATCGGTCTCGGAAGGATGGGAGCAAACATGGTCCGGCGCCTCTTGAAAGGGGGCCATCACTGCGTGGTCTTCGACAGGTCGCCGCAAGCGGTGGAGGAGTTGACCAAGGAAAAGGCGCTGGGGGCCTCCTCGCTGCAGGACCTGGTGCAGAAGCTGGAGCAGCCGAGAACGCTCTGGTTGATGGTGCCGGCGGCGTTCGTGGACCAGACCATCGCCGATCTGCTACCCTCCCTCGAGTCGGGGGACATCGTCATCGACGGCGGCAACTCCTACTATGTGGACGACATCCGCCGCGCGAAGGAACTCGCCCCCAAGGGGATCCACTACGTGGACGTGGGAACCAGCGGTGGCGTCTGGGGCCTGGAGCGGGGGTACTGCATGATGATCGGTGGCGAGGACAGGGTGGTCAGGCGCCTCGACGCGGTCTTCTCCTGTCTGGCTCCCGGTGTTGGCGAGATTGCGCGCACTCCGGGGCGCGAGAAGCTTGCTGGCACCGCGGAACAGGGGTACCTGCACTGCGGGGAAAACGGCGCAGGCCACTTCGTGAAGATGGTGCACAACGGCATCGAGTACGGCATTATGGCGGCCTACGCCGAAGGGCTCAACATCCTGCACCACGCCAACGTCGGTGCGCTGAAAAGCCAGGCCGACGCAGAGACCACGCCGCTTCGCAACCCCGAGGAATACAGTTATGACTTCAATTTGGCAGATATCACCGAGTTGTGGCGGCGTGGCTCCGTGATCGCCTCGTGGCTCCTGGACCTCACGTCGGCCTCTCTGGCCAAGGACCCCGGCCTCTCGGAATTCCTGGGCCGGGTCTCGGATTCGGGCGAAGGGCGCTGGACCATCAAGGCAGCCATCGACGAGGCGGTGCCGGCACCGGTACTCACCGCCGCGCTCTACGATCGTTTCAGCTCGCGCGGCGAAGCCGACTTCGCCGACAAGCTGCTCTCCGCGCTGCGCTTCCAGTTCGGGGGACACCTCGAGAAAGCGGCGGGCGAAAAGCAACGGACTTGACCGGGGAGCTGAGGGGCCTGAGCGATTGCCATGCGGGTGCCGGTCCACGATTACCAGCCCAAACGCTGGGGACCGGCCGAGATGACAGGGCGGATGGCCCCCTTCGGAGGGTGGCTCGACCCGGTCGCGGGCGCATAGGAGCCGACGGGGATCCCCGCCGGTGCTTATGCGAGCGGCCGACGCGCCGACAGTGGCGGAGCGCGGGGCGGGTGGTGCGCCCAGAGCAAAGGAGCAGTCATGCGGATAGGAATCGCGACGGACCATGGCGGGTTCGGATTGAAGGAGGAGCTGCTGGCCAGGCTCAGGGCAGCGGGTCATGACGTGGTGGATTTCGGCGCGTACGACCTGAACCAGGCGGACGACTATCCCGACTTCGTCACTCCGCTGGCGCGGGCCGTCGCCGCGGGGAAGGTGGAGCGCGGCCTGGCGGTCTGCGGCTCCGGCGTGGGCGCCTCGGTCTGCGCCAACAAGATCCCCGGTGTCCGCGCCGCGCTGGTTCACGACCATTTCTCGGCTCGGCAAGGGGTCGAGGACGACCACATGAACATCCTCTGCATGGGCGGTCGCACCGTGGGGCCGGCCGTGGCCTGGGACCTCGCCGAGACCTTTCTCGCCGCCGAGTTCAGCCGGGCGGAGCGGCATCTGCGCCGCCTTGGCAAGGTGGCTTCCCTGGAAGGCGGAAAGTAGTGAGACGCCTGAACGGCCCGTCAGTTCACACCCGTGCGGCAGGCGACCTCGAAGTTGTCGTGCTGCCCGAATCTGGCATGTTACACAGCACGAAGGCTACCCCCGCACCTTGAGCGGGAAAGCCTGCATCTCGCGTGGTCTTTTCCACGGGTACGCTCACCCAGTAATCAGGAGGTCTGCCATGGAAACACGGTGCCAAGATTTTGCAACCGCATCCCGGAAGAAGAGCAAAAGCATCCCGGCGATTGTCATCATTGTGGTGGCGCTCTCTGCCCTGGGCGGCAGGAGCATCATCGCGCAGGACAGCTCGCAGGACAAGTACACGGTGAAAGTGCCGGATGGGCTCGCGTTCTCCGAGTTCAGGGGATACGAAACCTGGCAGGTTGTCGCCATCAGTCAGGACGACAAACTGCTCAAGGCGATCGTCGCCAATCCCGTGATGATCGAAGCCTACCGGGCCGGCGTTCCCGGCAACGGCAGGCCTTTCCCCGACGGTTCCAAGATCGCGAAGTTCGAATGGAGACCGAAAAAGAGCGCGGAGGCCCCCTTCTCCGTGAATGTGCCGGATACCCTGGCAGCAGTCGGCTTCATCGCAAAGGATAGCAGGAGATTCCCGGACAGCGGAGGCTGGGGATACGCCATGTTCAACTACGACACAGTCTCCGACAGGTTCACGCCCAAGGGAACGGGCGCCAAGTGCGGGGCCGCGTGCCATGCACTTGTGAAGACGAAGGATTTCATCTTCACGGCCTACGGCAGGAGGTGAACCTGCCCTGACCTGAATCGGCAAAGGTGACGATTCTCCTGGCGCGGGAGGAAAACCCCTGCGAAATGGGCCGTTGTTTCCTGGTTGACCAGGGACGACGGCCTTTTTCGCAGTGTGGATCATGTGCGCTCCGGTGCCTCGGGCCCGGGTTGTGATTCACTAACTTTTCGCAGGCATGGCGTTGTCAGGCAAAAAGCGGTATCATCTTGCAGGAAGTGAAATTTGCTGCAGCAGCTCTGACTGTCGGGTAAAAGGTTTCGGGTGACGACTGCATTAGGCAAGTGACGACGTCTTTTGCCTGTGACAAATACTTTTGGCAAACTGTCAAAGCGTTCAGGCATGTGCCAGCGCCGGAGGAGTGCGATGAAACAGATCAGCAAGGTTGCAGTTTTAGGGGCGGGGGTCATGGGGGCCACCATCGCCGGGCATCTCGCCAACGCCGGCATCGAGGTGCTCTTGCTCGACATGGTCCCCGGCGAGCCGACCAGCGCCGAAAGGGGGGCCGGACTGAGCCTGGAAGACCGCCCCGTGCGCAACAGGATCGCGTCGCAGGCCCTGGAGGGGCTCCTCGCCATGAAGCCGGCTCCCCTGTACCTGCCGTCCTACGCCGCCTGGATCGAGGTGGGAAACTTTCAGGACGACATGGGACGGCTCAAGGAGTGCGACTGGGTCATCGAGGTCGTCCTGGAGAACCTGGAAGTAAAAATGCGGCTGTTCGCCGACCAGGTCGTGCCGAACCTGAGGGAAGGGACGATCCTATCCACCAACACCAGCGGACTTTCCGTGAACGCCCTGGCGCAGGCGCTCCCCGGACAGGTCCGGCGCAATTTCCTGGCGACCCATTTCTTCAACCCGCCACGCTACATGCGGCTGCTGGAGTTGGTGGGGTGCGCCGAGACCGATCCGGCGCTGGTCGCCTCCCTGGCGCGCTTCCTGCGCACCCGGCTTGGCAAGGGGGTGGTCTACGCCAAGGACACCCCGAACTTCATCGCGAACCGGATCGGCACCTATGCCGGCGCCATAACCGGGCGGCACATGGCGGAGATGGGGCTGAGCGTCGAGGAGGTGGACGCGATCACCGGTCCCGCCATGGCGCGCCCCAAGACCGCGACCTTCGCGCTGTGGGACCTGGTCGGCATCGACACCGTGGCGCGCGTGCTTGCCAACAGTTACGAGCTGCTGGCCGATGACGACGAACGCGAGGTCTTCAAGGTGCCCGAGAGCGTCCGGCAGATGGTCGCCGCCGGGCTTACCGGCAAGAAGGCGCAACAGGGATTTTACAAAAGGGAGACGGTGGACGGGGCGAGCGTCAAGTTCTACTACGACTACCAAAGCGGCGGTTACCGGCCCGGGAGCGCCCCGAAGTTCGCCTCGGTGCTCGCCACCAAGCAGATCGACGACCCGGGGACCCGGGTGAAGACCTTGGTCGAGGGGACCGACCGGGCCGCCGAGTTCGCCTGGAAGGTACTGCGCGACACGCTGATCTACACCGCGAAGAGGATTCCCGAGATCTCCGACGATGTCGTCAACGTCGATAACGCCATGAAATGGGGCTACAATTGGGAACTCGGCCCGTTCGAGATCCTCGATGCGCTCGGCGTCGCCGATTTCGTGGCGCGCGCCGAAAAGGACGGCGTCCCGGTCCCCCCCTGGCTCAAGGAGGTGCAGCGCTTCTACAAGGCCGAGGGGGGCAAAAGCTACTGTTACCGTGCCGCTGCCCGGGGATTCGAGGAGATCGCGCAGCCGGCTACGAGCGTTTCCCTCACCCTCCTGAAGGGAGCCGGCGCGCTCGTCGAGCGCAACTCCGCCGCGTCGGTGCTCGATCTGGGCGACGGGGTCTTCTGCCTGGAGTTCCACTCCAAGATGAACACCATCGGTGCCGACACCCTCTCCATGATCCACAAGGCGACGCGCCGGGCCGAGCTGGACGGCGTCGCGCTGGTCATCGCCAACGAAGGCCCCATGTTCTCGGCCGGGGCCAACCTGATGCTCCTGGCCATGGCCATCGCCGAGGGGGCCTACGACGAGATCGCCCTGCTGGTCAAATCCTTCCAGAGGGCGATGATGGCGATCAAGTATTCGAAGGTCCCGGTCGTGGCGGCGCCGCACAACCTGGTCATGGGAGGCGGATGCGAGACCTGTCTGCACGCCGACGCCATCAACCCGCATGCCGAGACCTACATGGGGCTCGTGGAGATCGGCGTCGGGCTCCTGCCGGCCGGCGGCGGCACCAAGGAGATGGCGATCCGCGCCATACTGCTCGCGGAGGAAAACGGTGCCGACGTGACGCCGTTTCTCTTCAAGAACTACCAGAACATCGCCATGGCCAAGATTTCCAGTTCCGCGGCCGAGTTGTACGGGATGGGCTATCTGCGCCAGGGAGACGCCATCACCATGGAGCTGGGACAGCGGGTGCACGATGCCAAGGAAAAGGCACGAGTCCTCGCAGCCAACTACCGGCCGGGGCGGCCGCTCACCGGCCTCAAGGCGCCCGGCCGCAGCATCGCCGCCAGCATCAAGGCGCAGCTTTGGAACCTCGAACAGGGAGGTTTCATTTCCGCCCACGACAAGTATCTGGCCTCCGGCATCGCCGACGTCATCACCGGAGGGGACGTTCCGGCGGGGACGCTGATCAGCGAGGAGTACCTGCTGGAACTGGAGCGCGAGGCCTTTCTCAGGTTCTGCGGCCAGAAGAAAAGCGCCGAGAGGATTCAGCACATGCTGAAAAAGGGGCGCGCGCTGAGAAACTAGCAGGGGCCATAGACGAGGTCCGATCGACCGGAGGAAGTGATGGGAAACGCGTATATTCTGGCAGCCTTCCGTACCCCGGGTACCAAGGCTAAAAAAGGGAAGTTGAAAGACGTGCGGCCCGATGACCTGGCCGCCGCCGCACTGCAGGGACTGCTGGAAAGAACCGGCGTGGACCCCGCCGCGGTCGACGACGTCATCATGGGGTGCGCCTTCCCGGAAGCGGAACAGGGGATGAACATGGCGCGGGTAGCCGCCCTCAAGGCCGGCATCCCCTACCAGGTTCCGGCCCAGACGGTGAACCGTTTTTGCTCGTCCGGCCTCCAGTCGATCGCCACGGCGGCCGAGCGGATCATGGCCGGCTTCGCGCACTGCATCATCGCCGGCGGCGCCGAAAGCATGTCCATGATACCGATGGGGGGCAACAAGTTCTCCGCCAACCCCGGCCTGGTCGGCTCCTGGCCGGAGTCGTATGCCTCCATGGGGATCACCGCCGAACTGGTGGCCGCCAAATACGGCGTCTCGCGCGAAGACCAGGACGCCTTCGCCGCCGCCAGCCACCAGAAGGCCGCGGCCGCGCTGGGGGAGGGGAGGTTTTCCGACGAGACCATCCCGGTGCAAGCGGAGAGCTGCCGGCTCGTGAAGGGGAAGATGACCTGCAGCAGGGAATCGGTCACCCGGGACGACGGCGTGCGGGGCGACACGACAGCGGCCGCGCTTGCCAGGCTCAAGCCCGCCTTCAAGGCGAGCGGCACGGTCACCGCGGGCAACTCCTCGCAGATGACCGACGGAGCCGCGGCGGTGCTGGTGGTGTCCGAGGAGTTCCTGAAAAGCTGCGGCGCCACGCCGCTGGCCCGTTTCCTCAGCTTTGCCGTCAAAGGGGTCCCTCCGGAGATCATGGGGATCGGTCCGGTCGAGGCGATCCCGGCCGCTCTCCTGCTGGCCGGTCTGAGCCTCCAGGATATCGGGCTCTTCGAGCTCAACGAGGCCTTCGCCGCCCAGTCGCTCGCCTGCATCCGGGAGCTTGGCATCGACCCGGCGCGGGTCAACGTGAACGGCGGCGCCATCGCTCTCGGGCATCCGCTCGGCTGCACGGGAGCGAAACTGACCGCGACCCTGCTGCACCAGATGCAGCGCTCCGGGGTGCGCTACGGCTGCGTCTCCATGTGCATCGGCGGCGGCATGGGGGCGGCCGGAATCTTTGAGAAGCTGTAGGGGAGCTGGGTAATCCAACCGATACGAGGTGTGACATGGCAGGTAGGGTTTTCAAGGGTGCCGAGTTCCTGGTGGTTCAGTCGTCCAAGGACGACATCTTCACTCCGGAGGACTTCAGCGACGAGCAAAGAGAGATCGGCCACACGACGGAGAACTTCGTGCAGAACGAGGTGCTGCCGCTTCGCGAGGAAATGGAGCACCAGCAGTTCGAACACGTGGTTCACCTGATGAAGAGGTGCGGCGAACTCGGTCTTTTGATGATCGACGTCCCGGAGGAATACGGCGGCCTGGAACTGGACAAGGCGACCAGCATGCTCGCCGCCGAAAAGATCGCCACGGCTGGCTCCTTCTCGGTCGCCTACTCGGCCCATTCCGGGATCGGTACCCTGCCGCTGGTCTATTACGGCACGCCGGAACAAAAGGAGAAGTACCTCGGCAAGCTGATGAGCGGCGAATGGATCGCCGCCTATTGTCTGACCGAGCCCGACTCCGGGAGCGACGCGCTCGGGGCGAAGGCCTCCGCGACCCTGTCCGACGACGGCAGCTATTACCTTTTGAACGGCACCAAGCAGTTCACCACCAACGGCGCCATCGCCAACCTCTACACGATCTTCGCCAAGATAGACAAGGAGCAGTTCACCGCCTTCCTGGTGGAGCGCATGACCGAAGGTCTGAGCGTCGGGCCCGAGGAGAAGAAGCTCGGCATCAAGGGCTCCTCGACCACCCAGATCATCCTGGACGATGCCCGGGTCCCGGTCGGAAACGTGCTCGGTGAGATCGGCAAGGGGCACAAGATCGCCTTCAACGTGCTGAACGTCGGGCGCTTCAAGCTGGGAGCCGCGGTCACCGGCGCGGCCAAGCGCGCGCTGGAGGTCGGGATCAAGTACGCCAACCTGCGCAAACAGTTCTCCCAGCCGATCGCCTCCTTTGGCGCCATCAAGGAGAAGATCGCCGACCTGAGCGCCGAGATCTTCGCCGCCGAGTCCCTGGTGTACCGCCTGGCGGGACTCATCGACGACCGGCTCGCCACCATATCGAAGCAGACCCCTAACTACTACGAGGCCTACCAGCGCGGCATCGAGGAGTACGCCATCGAGTGCGCCATCGCCAAGGTGTTCTGCAGCGAGGTGCTGGCGGACGTGGCCGACGAGGTGCTGCAGATTCACGGCGGTTACGGGTTCGTCCAGGAATATCCGGCCGAAGGGTTCTACCGGGACGAGAGGATCAACCGCATCTTCGAGGGGACCAACGAGATCAACAGGCTGCTGATCCCCGGGATACTGCTGGCCCGTGCCGTGAAGGGGGAGATCCCGCTGCAGCGCGAGGCAATGAAGGCGTTCGAGTCGCTCTTGACGCCGAGCTTCGAGGAACCGGACGACAGCGTGCCGTTTGCCGCGGAGAAGGCGCTGATAGGCAACCTGAAACAGGCATTTCTCGTGGTGGCGGGGAGCGGCGCCCAGAAATACCTGGCTAAAATCAAGGACGAACAGGAGCTCCTGCTGGCGCTAGCCGACATTGCCATCAACATCTTCGCCCTCGAGAGTTGCGTGCTGCGCGCAGAGAAGATGCTGCCCCAGGTAAGCGCTGCCAAAAAGAGCGCCCTGGTCGCGCTGGTCAAGTCCTTCTGTTTCACCGCGACGGAGAAGACCGGGAGCGCCGCGCGCAAGGCCGCCTATTACATCGAGGAAGGCGACCCCCTCACCGTCATGCTGAGCGGGATCAGGCGGTTCACCAAATACGACGCGACCGGTCTGCTGCAGGCCAAACGGACCCTGGCCGATGCCGGCATAGCGGCGGAAAAGTATATTTTCTGAGAGGTACCCGTCGAAAAATCTTGTGCGCTGGAGCCGGCTTTATGGCAGTATGGTGCTCTAAACCAGTTGACGTTTCGGGGGAGGACGCTAAATGGACGCCAATCCGTGCAGACCGAGGGTGCTGATCGTTGATGATGCGGCCGAAAATATCCAAAAGCTTACGGAAATGCTGCATGGCGACTGCCTTCCGCTGTCAGCCAGCAACGGCGTGCAAGCGCTGAAACTGGCCAACGACGACCCCGCCCCGGATCTCATACTGCTGGACGTCGTCATGCCCGGCATGAACGGCTACGAGGTCTGCACCCGCCTCAAATCGGAGCTGAAGACCAGGGATATCCCGATTATCTTCGTGGCCGAACTGGCGGAAAAACACGAGCCGCGCAAGGGGCTGGAACTGGGGGGGGCGGACTACATAACCAGGCCGTTCAACCAGGAACTGGTGCAGGCGCGCATCCGCCACCAGCTCGAGATCAGGCGCTACCGCGCCCTGCACGAGGCCGGGCTCGCCCGAAACGCCCCGGAGCCGGAACGTGCCGGGCCGGATCTGCTCTCGGAGCTCTCCGAGCGCAAGCGCGCCCAGGAAGAGCTGGGGCAGCTGAACCGCGAACTGGAAGGGCGCCTTTCCGACTGCCTGGTCCAACTGGCGGCGGCGCAAGAGGAGTGCCGGCGGGAATCCCAGCTGCGCGTCGCGGACCGGCTGGAGATCGGCCTCTTGCAGGCGAATCTGGCGCAGCTAAAAAGGGAGTCCGAAACGGTCGCCCAGGAACTCGAGTCGCTCGGTTTCTCCATCTCCCACGACCTGCGCGCCCCGCTCAGGCACCTGCTCGGCTTCAGCGGCGCCCTGCTGGAGGATTACGGCGACAAGCTCGATGCTTCGGCGCGGAGTTTCCTGGACTGCATAACGAAGGCGGCGCGCAAGATGGAGACGCAGATCGAGGCGCTGCTCGGCCTGTCTCGGGTGGCCCGGCAACAGCTGACCCTCGCCAGCGTCGACCTGAGCCACCTGGCTCGGGAGTGCGCCGCGTCCCTGCAGGGAACCGATCCGGGACGCCGGGTGGACTTCGTCATCGAGGATCACCTGCAGATGCGCGTGGACGCCACCTTGCTGCGGGTCGCCATCGACCACCTGCTGGGGAACGCCTGGAAGTTCACCAAGGGGAGAGAGGCTGCGAGGATCGAATTCGGCCGAAAGCTCGAGGGGGGGGCCGAGGTGCTGTTCGTGCGTGACAACGGCGCCGGTTTCGAGATGAGGTATGCGGACCGTCTCTTCGGTGCCTTTCAGCGCATGCACAAGGAAAGCGAGTTCGAGGGGACCGGCATCGGGCTCGCCACGGTGCAGCGCATCGTGCATCGGCACGGCGGCAGGATCTGGGCCGAAGCCGAGGTGAATGGCGGCGCGACCTTCTTCTTCACCTTAACGGGGTGACGCTCGCCTTGCCACCCCTGCCATGAGCCGGCGTCCCCGACGCAGGCGCGCCGCGGCCGCGACCGCCTCACTAGCGGGACGCTTTCATCTGGCAGAGACCCTGGTCCTGCGAGAGCAGGCTGGTAGCCATCTCCGCCGCCTGGCGCTTGAAGTTCTCCAGTCTCAGCTTCATGGCGGCCCGGGTGATGTTCTCAGCCTGGATCGCGTCCCTGACCAGGGTGGCCTGCAACAATTCCTTGTAGAAGCTGCGCGCCTGGTTCCGGTACTCCTCGCTTGCGAAGAACTCACCCCTTAGTTTGAAGTAGAGACTCGCGAAACTGTTCATGATCAACGGGTAGATCTTGTTGCCGGACAGGATCGCCATGGTGAGGTGCAGTTCCCAGTCAAACCTCGCCAGGGCGCCGGGACCGTTGCCGAGCCTCTTGGAGCGGGCCAGGCACTCGGTAAGCTGCTCCGCGCCGTTCTCGACGGCGCGGCGCGCATAGTCGGGGGCAAACTGTATCCTCAATTCAAGGAGATGCGAGGCCAGGTCGGGCGGGAAGTGTTCGCTGTTTCGGGTGATCGAGGAGAGCAGCTCCAGGTCTCCCTGGGACCAAAAGTTGTTGACCACCGTCGCGTGGCGCTGCTGCACCGAAATCCAGCCGGACTTTTGCAGCTTGAGTAGCGCCTCCCTGACCGTCGCCCTGCTGACAGCGAAGCGCGCGGCCAGGTCGCGCTCGCTCTGCAGCGGGCTCCCCGGCTTGGGATCTCCCTTCAGCAGCGCATCCACCAACGCCTTTTCCACCATTTCATGGGTTTTTTTCATGCCGATCCTCGTTTAGATCGCACCGAAACCAGGCATATCGACTCTGGACACCTGTTGGTTGCGTGAATTGCTCTTTTTTCCGACTGCTATAACAATTGCGGCATATTGTAGAACATAGTTCTGCAAAATGGTACAATTATTTTCATGATGGACGCCCGCGATATCGCACCTGTGAAGAGAGGGCTGTGATAAAAAATATCGATATATCGCTATGATACCTTTGATGGGTTGAATTGCAACGTTTTTATAAAAAATATCCTTTCGGCGTCGGGACAGTGGTTGTTCTTGTTAAGGGATCTGCTGGTTGGAATATTTAACGCGGTTTTATGGAATATGGTTTCCCTGGACAAAGTGGTAACAGGCGCTCAAATCGCGATCGAGGTGACGCATGGAAGCTAGCAGGGAAATCTACTGGAACGTGGGGCACGGGGTCGTGCTCCCCATGTATTTCTTTGCCGCTGTGGCGTTTGCCGTGTTCGGCTACGGCTGGTATCGAAGCGTCCTGGTATACCGGCTCGGGACACCGCTGAACCGTCTCGATCGACTTCCGAGGCGGGTCTTTCTGCTGCTGCGGGGGGTGTTTTCGCAATCCAAGGTGCTGCGGGTGCCGGAGCCCGGCTGCCTGCACGCCCTGTTTTTCTGGGGCTTCGGTCTGCTCTTTATCGGGACCCTGCTGATCATGGCGCAGGTCGACTTCAGCGTACCCCTCTTCGGCGTCCGGTTTCTCAAGGGGACGTTTTACCAGATTTACTCCCTGGTGCTGGATTGCGCCGGACTGCTGGCGGCGGCCATGCTGGGCGGACTCCTGGTGCGCCGCTTCTTCGTGAAGCCCGAGGGGCTCGAGACCATTGGCGACGATTACCTGGTGCATGCGCTGCTTTTTGCCATCATCATCACCGGTTTTCTCGTCCAAGCACTCCGCATGGCGGTCACCGAGATAGGCCCCAACCCTGATCTGGCCCGCTTCTCGCCGGTCGGACTGCTGGTCGGCGGGCTTTTCACCGGAGTCTCTGCCGCCTCGCTTACCGGGGCGCACCGGGTCCTCTGGTGGGTGCACTTTTTCCTCGCCATCGGCTTCATCGCGGCGATCCCCTTCACCAAGCTGCGCCACATCTGCACCACGTCGCTCAACTATCTGTTTGCCGATCTCAGGGCGAAGGGGAGCATCGCCAACCTCGACCTGGAGGACGAGGCCGCCGAGCGGTTCGGCGCCTCCCAGGTCACCGATCTCACCTGGAAGGATCTCTTCGACGCCGACGCCTGCACCAGCTGCAAGCGCTGCCAGGACCGCTGTCCGGCCTGGACCACCGGAAAGCCGCTCTCGCCCATGCAGGTCGTGCACCAGATCGGCGACCTGGCCCGGGTCGACCCTGCGGGAAACCTGGTCCGCGAGGTGACCGACGAGGTGCTCTGGGACTGCACCACCTGCCGGGCCTGCCAGGAGATCTGCCCGGCCGACATCGAGCACGTCAACAAGATCCTGGAGATGCGGCGCAGCCTCTCGCTCATGGACGGGGCCTTCCCCGGCGACGAGGTCCGGGCCGCGATCGGCAACATCGAGGTGAACGGCAACCCGTTCGGCATTGGCTTCGCCTCGCGCGGCGACTGGGCCGCCGGCCTTGACGTGAAGCTGATGGCCGAGGAGAGCGATGTCGACCTGCTCTATTTCGTTGGGTGCTACGCCTCGTTCGACAAGAGAAACCGCGACATCGCGCGCAGTTTCGTGCGGATCTGCAACGCGGCCGGCGTCAGGGTCGGCATTCTCGGCAAGGAGGAGAAGTGTTGCGGCGAGCCGCCGAGAAAGCTCGGCAACGAGTACCTCTACCAGATGACCGCCAACGAGAACATCGAGCGCATCAGGGGGTACGGAGTGCGGAGCGTCGTCACCTGTTGCCCGCACTGCTTCAACACCCTGCAGCGCGATTACCGGGATCTCGGGCTGGAGCGGGAATTCACGGTGCAGCATTACACGACCTTTCTGGCGGCGCTGCTGCGCCAGGGGAGGTTCGCCCTTCGGCCGGAGCCTTTCCGGCTCACCTATCACGATTCCTGCTATCTGGGACGCTACATGGACCTCTTCGACCAGCCGAGGGCGCTGCTGCAGGCCTGCGGCGGCAGCATCACCGAGATGGAGAAGTCGGGCCTGGAGAGCTTTTGCTGCGGCGCGGGGGGGGGGCAGAATCCTGGCCGAGGAGAAGACCGGGAGCCGGATCAACGTCGCGCGGGTGCAGATGGCGCAGGAAACCGGGATGCCGCTGCTCGTCTCCAGCTGTCCGTTTTGCGTCACCATGTTCGAGGACGGCATCAAGACCGGCGGCTTCGAAGGGAGGATCGCGGTGCGGGACCTGGCGGAGATCGTCGCCGACCGATTGACGGTCCGCCAGGGAGGGGTTGAGGGGCCTTGAGCTGCAGGCGCGCAGGGGGCCGCACAGGCAGGTGCCGCTCGTGGGGCCGCGGGGAGGTGGCGGGAGGAGCGCAAGGAGGCCGGGGAGCGGCAGCGCTGGCGCGAGTTTCGCGTCCTTGAGGGCGCTCCCGCGGGGAGGGCGCCTGTCCGGTTCCGGCGTCAGGACACGATTTAAGTGATTGACTACAGCCGCTATGTTGAGGTAGTAAGGAAGGAGTGACAGTCACACTATTCTTAGCGAGGTGAATCTGATGGGATACAACACCTGCGGTTGCGGCGCCACCCACACCGGGCATATCTGCCTGCTGAAAAGCCAGGGTCTGACCACGGACGTCGAGCACATCACCGACAAGCCGACGGTAGCCTGCTTCACCTGCGGCGTGGAGGCCAACGCCCCCGAGAACGTCTGCATGCCGGTCCCCCTTGATTAATAGTCTGCCCCCCGGCGCAGACGGCTGCTGCTGCCGCAACCGAGCTGCGGCCCGTCAATTCTTCAAGGAATAGCTGATGCCTGAATTACCCGAAGTCGAGGTAACCCGTCTCGGCATCTCCCGACACCTGGTCGGCAACACCGTTGCCAGCGTCGCCGTCCACAGCGCCAAGCTGCGATCGATGGTGCCGCCCGAGCTCGCCGGCCTGCTCACCGGCCAGCATATCCAGTCGGTGCAGCGGCGCGGCAAATACCTGATACTGAGCTGCAAGGCCGGTTCCCTGCTGCTGCATCTCGGCATGACCGGGCACCTGCGCATCCTGCCGGGCAGCCGGGCGCCCGGCCCGCACGACCATCTGGACATCCTCTTCGACACCGGCATCATCCTGCGCCTGAACGACGTGCGGCGCTTCGGCTCCATCCATTGGACCTCCGCAGACCCCCTGCAGCACAAGCTATTGTCAGGCATCGGCCCCGAGCCCTTGACCGACGCCTTCTCCGGCGACTATCTTTTTCAAAGGAGCAAAGGCAGGAAGGTCGCTGTGCAGCGCTTCATCATGGACAGCGCGGTCGTGGCCGGCGTGGGGAACATCTATGCCGCGGAGTCGCTGTTTCGATGTGGACTGTTGCCGACCACGCTGGCTGGAGACCTTTCACTCGAAGCTTGCCGAAAGCTGGCAGCTGCGATCAAGGAAACCCTGGCGACTTCCATAGCCACCGGTAGTTCCATGGATTTTAGTCACGATGATGGGGGCAAGCTTGCCTATTTCGCGCAGCGGCTCTTCGTGTACGACCGCGAGGGGGACCCCTGCCGCAGCTGCGGCGGCCTCATCGTGCGCGGTCGCCTGGGCAACCGCTCGACCTTTTTCTGTCCTGGCTGCCAAAAAACAGGGGCTAGGGACTGAAAAAACAGGGGCTAGGGACTAGGGGCTAGGGGCTGGAACTGCAAAGACGGGGGCTAGGGACTAGGGGATGGAAACTGCAAAGGCAGGGGCTAGGGGCTAGGGGATGGAAACTGCAAAGGCTGGGCTTGTGGTAGGGTGACCGGCAATATCGCCCTAGCCAGAGCAGAATATAACGTTTGCCAGGGACCAATAACGCTGGATTTTTGACAGGTTGCTATCGACTTGCTGTTGCTAGCCCCTAGCCCCTGCCTTTCCCTAGCCCCTGTCTTCAGGAGGTGTGCATGAGCCGACTTTTCACTCCGCTTACCCTGCGGGAACTGAGCATCAGGAACCGCATCTTTGTCTCCCCCATGTGCCAGTACTCCAGCCGGGACGGCATGCCATCGGACTGGCACATGGTCCACCTCGGCAGCCGCGCCGTGGGAGGCGCGGGCCTGGTCATGGTGGAGGCGAGCGCGGTTGCCCCCCAGGGGCGCATCAGCCCCGATGACAGCGGCATCTGGAACAGCGAGCAGGCCGAGGCCTTCCTCCCCATCGCCCGCTTCATCCGCGAGCAGGGCGCGGTGCCGGCCATCCAGTTGGCCCACGCCGGCCGCAAGGCGTCCACGGACCTCCCCTGGAAAGGGAGTGGCCCGCTCGACGCGAAAAACCGCGGCTGGCAGACCGTCGCCCCGAGCCCGCTTCCCTTCGCCGACGGCCATGCGCCGCCGCGCGAGGCGACCGCCGCCGACCTGGAGACCATCCTCGGCCAGTTCGCCATGGCGGCGCGCCGCGCGGTCGGGGCCGGTTTCGAGGTGGTCGAACTGCACATGGCGCACGGCTACCTGCTGCACGAGTTCCTCTCGCCGCTCAGCAACCGCCGTGACGACGAGTTCGGTGGCAGCCTGGAAAACCGGATGAGGTTTCCGCTTCGGGTGGCCAAGGTCGTGCGCGAGACCTGGCCCGAGCAGCTGCCCGTTTTCGTGCGCATCTCCGCGTCGGACTGGATGGAGGGGGGGTGGGACCTGGACGACTCCGTGCGGTTGGCCAGGGAGCTGAAGGCGATCGGCATAGACCTCGTCGACTGCTCCAGCGGAGGCCTGGTCCCCGAGGCGCAGCCACCCTTCGGCCCCGGTTTTCAGACGCCGTTTGCCAGCACGGTTCGGCGGGAGGCCGGGATAGCCACCGGCGCGGTCGGATTCATCACCGACCCGGCCCAGGCGGAGCAGATCGTCGCCACCGGCCTGGCGGACGCGGTCTTTTTGGCCCGCCAGATGCTGAGGGATCCCTACTGGCCGCTGCACGCGGCGAGGTCCCTCGGGGTGGAACTCCCCTGGCCGGCGCAGTACGAGCGTGCCCGCCAGTAGCGGGGGAGGGGGGCAGCGAGGCTCCCCCCTCGACGATTGAGGCACGAGCGGGGAGTTTTGGCCCTCTATGAAAGCGGTAATTAATCCTTGCGGGTAGCTACCACATGGATGGCGACCAGGACTGCCGCAGCGCCGACCCAGTACACCCAGCGGTACTCGCCGAAATGAATCTCGCAGAATTCCTCGAAGCTGAGACCGGTATGGGTTTTCCTGGGGCGCTCCGTGGCCGGCGATTGGTTCCCCTGCGCGTCGTTGGCAGCCAGAACGGTCGCGGCCTGCCGCGCGGGGGGAAGCGAAAGGTCTATCTGGCGGGCGGGTTGCAGTTCGGTCCCGCTCTCTGCCGCCAACGGGCTCTGCTTGATGGCGGCCAGATCCTGGGCTCCCACTGCCGCCGGGCAAAACGAAATCAAGCAGACCAGGATGGTCAGTTTCTTAAACATTGAATCCTCCTTTTCACTGTCGAATACATGGCATGTTAAACGGCTGCAATCTTTTGCGGTACCTGTTTCGCTCGATCGATGACTCTTTCGCGGTAAAAAAGCCCCCCCGGTTCCGGATTGCAAGTCAGTGCGGGATGTCCACCTGTCACTCAAGCTTCCGCCGGTCAGTCATTCACGCCGCAGTAGCTTTATCTCGGAGTTTAAAGTATAATTACTAACGGTTAGATTACAAGACGCACTAATTTGAAAGGAGTGATTATGGAAAGATATCAAACAAATTATAATACCATTGTTGTCGAACAAAGCGGGGTGATGCGCGGCGTCTATGCCTGGATGGGGGGAGGGCTGGCCCTTACCGCGCTGGTGTCACTGCTCACGGTCTCCTCTCCCGCGCTGCTGCAGGCCATCCTCGCCAACCGGATACTCCTGTACATCCTGCTCTTCGGGGAGCTCGGCCTGGTCGTCGCCATCAGCGGCGCCATCAACAGGATCAGCGCCTCGACGGCGAGCCTGCTCTTCCTGGTCTACGCGGGACTGAACGGGCTCACCCTGTCGACCATCTTCGTCGTGTACACCTCGTCGTCGGTCGCCTCCACCTTCGTCATCACCTCCGGCATGTTCTGCGCCATGAGCCTTTACGGCTACCTGACCAAGAGCGACCTCACCTCCTGGGGTAGCTTCCTCATCATGGGTCTGGTCGGGGTGATCATCGCCTCCGTCGTCAACATCTTCCTGCACAGTTCCATGATCTACTGGGTGGTAAGTTTCTGCGGCATCATCATCTTCACCGGGCTCACCGCCTATGACACCCAGAAGATAAAGAACATGGGGAACACCGGGCGCAAGGGCGCCATCCTCGGAGCGCTGACACTCTACCTCGACTTCGTCAACATGTTCCTGATCATGTTGAGGCTGCTGGGAGACCGCAGGTAGCGTCCGGGCTGGCGGCAGGCCGCGGGGCATCTGACTGCAACAAAGCGGCGCGCTGGTGCGTGCCGCTTTGTTGCTTGGGGTATTGGCAGCAGGGTAGGGGGCTAGCGCAGCTTCACCCCATCCTGGGTGATTTCGACGACCCCTTCCTTGTACAGGTTGCCGATCACCGTCTTGAAGCTCTTCTTGCTCATCTGGAACAGCTCCGAGATTCGCTGCGGCGGAGTCTTGTCCCCCACCGGCAGGAAGCCGCCGCTGTCGCGCAGGGCTTTGAGAAAGATCTCCTTGCCGCCGGCGATATCCTGCGCACCCCCCTTCCTCAGCGTCACGTCGATCTTGCCGTCCTCGCGGATCTTGGCCACATACCCCGTGACGGTCGCGCCGACCCGGTAGCTGCCGAACAGCTCGTTTTTGAAGAGCAGCCCCGCATAACGGCCGTTGATGATCACCTTGGCGCCCAGGTCCCCGAATTCGTAAAAGGTAAGCTGCACCTCTTCTCCGGCCTTCAGGTTGATATGCCTGCTCTCCAGGAACTTGCCGATCTTGGCGGACGCCGCTATCCGGTCCGATCGGTCCAGGTAGACCCGCACCAGATGCTTTTCACCCTGCTGCATGGGGCGCGGCTGCTCGCTGAATGGGACCAGCAGGTCCTTTTCCAGCCCCCAGTCCAAAAAGGCGCCGACCTTGGCGACGTCCTTCACCTCCATGAGCGCGAACTCCCCCACCTGGGCCTTCGGGGTGAGGGTGGTGGCTATCAGCCGGTCCTCGGAATCCAGATAGACGAACACCTTGAGGTGCTGGCCCGGATGCGTCCCCTCGGGGACGTACTTGGTGGGCATCAGGATCTCGCCCAGCTCGGACGCGAAATACACCCCTATGGCGGAGAGTTTTTTTACTTCCAGTCGGTTGTACTTGCCTATTTCAAGCATCTAATCAGTCACTCCGTTTGATTGTTCTCAAGCTTGGGTCATGTTCGGTCGATACGCTATCCTTAGATGTAGCAGAAAACGGAGGTTTCGGGGGAAATCTTGGTGAAATTTAAGCGTCGAGTGCGCATTTCCTGACTCGTCATAATCCCGAATGATAAGCAAACCTTCCAGCACCGCCGTAGCGCGGGGTCCCGGCCGGTCCCTGATCCCGAAGACGCAGGACGCGGCTCGGGCTCCCGGAAAACCGGCCCCGACGCCTCGGAGGAGTCCGTCCGCCTTGGAGTTGTCGTGACCGCATTGAGCCTGAAGACCAAGATGACCGTTGCGGTCTCCCTGCTGACAGCCGTCCTGATATCGGTGCTGGCGTTCTCCGCCCAGTGCTATTTCGTCGACCAGGTCAAGACGCTGGTCTCCGGGCAGCAAATCACCATGATCGCCGCGCTGGCCGACCAGATCGACGACAAGCTGCTGACCACCCAAAACGAGCTGGTCTCCGCAGCCAGCACCCTGGACCGGGCCATCCTCGACGACCCGGCGCGCCTGCGCCGCTTCTTCTCCGGGCGCCCCGACACCCAGGCGATGTTCGACAACGGGCTCTTCATCTTCTCCCCCCGGGGCATACTGCTCTCCGGAAACGACTCCAAACCCGACCTGCGGGGCCGGGACTTCTCCGGGCGCGACTACCTGAAAAACACCCTCGCCACCAGGCGCGCACAGATCTCCGAGCCGTTCATCTCGGCCCAGGTGCACCGGCATCCCATCATCATGTTCACCGCTCCGATCCTGGACGCCAAGGGCTCCATCCTGGCGATCCTCGGCGGCAGCCTCGACCTCACCAAGGACAACTTCATCACCAAGATCGCCGCCATCAAGCTGGGAGAGCGGGGCTATCTCTCCCTGTACAACAGTTCCCGCTTCCTGATGGCCAACAAGGAGCGCGCCCGCATCATGAAGCAGGACGCGCCCCCTCCCGGCGTCAACCTCATGTTCGACAAGGCGATAGCGGGCTTCCAGGGGACCGGGCCGACACACACCTCGCGGCGGCTGCCGGTGCTCTACACGGTCAGGAGGCTGAAGACCACCGGCTGGATCCTGGCCAGCAGCTTCCCGGAGTCCGAGGCCTACCAGCCGGTGTACCAGGCGCAGCGCTACCTGCCGATCGCGGTCCTCTCCGCGTTCCTGGTCTCCTTCCTGGTCGTCTGGCTTTCCATGAAGCACCTGACCGAGCCGCTCATCACCTTCACCCGGCAGATCCGGGAGATCACCCGCGGCAACGGGTCCCAGCCGCGGGTCACCATCTCGGCGGGGGACGAGATCGGCGTGCTGGGCGAGGCCTTCAACCTGCTTTTGGAGGAGCTGGAGGGGCAGAAGCGGGAGTTGAAAAAGCAGCTGGACTTTTCCCAGACGCTGATCGACTCCATCCCGATACCGGTATTCTACAAGGATCAGCAGGGGCGCTACCTCGGCTGCAACAAGGCCTTCGAGGCGGTCTCCGGCTTTTCCCGGCAGCAGATGCTCGGCAGGACCGTTTTCGACGTGGCGCCGACCGACCTGGCAGGCATCTACCACCAGGCCGACCAGCAGCTCATACGGGCCAACGACAAGCTGGAATACGAGAGCGTCGCCGTCTATGCTGACGGCAGCCGGCACGACGTCATTTTCTTCAAGACCGCCTTCCCGGCCGCCGACGGCAGCCACGGCGGCCGGGTCGCTGCCATGCTCGACATCACGGACCGCAAGCGCGCCGAGAGCGCGCTCGCGGAGCAGAAGGAATTCGCCGAGAGCCTGGTGCAGAATTCCGTGCTCCCCACCTTCGTACTGGACGATCAGCACCGGGTCATCATCTGGAACCGGGCCTGCGAACTGTTGACCGGGGTCATGGCAGCCGACCTGCTCGGATCGGACCAGCTTTGGAAGGTTTTTTACCGGGCCGAGCGGCCGGTCCTGGCGGACCTGCTGGTCGACGGGAGGCTGGACGCCATCGCCGGCTACTACGATTCCTACAGCGAGTCCAGGCTCACCCCGGAGGGGGTGCAGGCCGAGAGCTGGTTTGTCGACCACGAGGGGAACGGGCATTACATCATGCTGAACGCCGCGCCCCTGCGCGACGGCAAGGGCAAGCTGGTGGCGGTCCTCCAGACGCTCGACGACTTCACCGAGCGCAAACTGGCCCAGGACGCCCACGAGAAGACCAGGCGCCAGCTCCAGCTCATCCTCGACGCGGCCGGCGAGGGGATCTACGGCATAGACCTCTTGGGGAAGGTGACCTTCGCCAACCCGGCCGCCGCCCAGATGATCGGCCTGGACCAGGCGGAGCTCCTGGGCTCGCACCACTCCGCGCTGCATCATGCCCAAAGCCACGAGTCCCCGTGTCCCGTCGCGAGTTGCCCGATCTACTCAGCCTTGCACGAAGGGGTGACGCGCCAGGTAACCGACGAGTTCTTCTGGCGCAGGGACGGCACCTGCTTTCCCGTGGAGTACATCAGCACGCCGATCCGGGAGGACGGAGAACTGGTGGGGGCCGTGGTGATCTACCGGGACGTCACGGAGCGCAAGAGCGCCGAGGACCAGCTGCTGAAACTCTCGCAGGCGGTGTTGCAGAGCCCGGTCCCGATCGTCATCAGCGACCTGGCGGCCCGGATCGAGTTCGTGAACCCGATGTTCACCCGGATCAGCGGCTACCAGGCGTCGGAGGCGATCGGCAGCGCGACGAGCATCCTGAAATCCGGCAAGACCAGGCCTGAGGTGTACCAGAGCCTCTGGGGCACCATCGGCTCGGGCCAGGTCTGGGCCGGCGACCTGCAGAACCGGCACCAGAACGGGGACCTGTACTGGGTGCATTCCACCATATCGCCGATCCGCAACTCCGCCGGCGCGGTGACTCACTTCATGGCCTTCCTGGAGAGCATGACCGAGCGCAAGCAGCTGGAGGAACAGCTGCGCCAGGCCCAGAAGATGGAGGCGATCGGGCAGCTGGCAGGGGGGGTGGCGCACGATTTCAACAACATCCTCACCGTCATCATGGGTTTCGGCCAGCTGCTGCAGCACTCCCTGAGCGCCGACGACCGCAACCGCGGCCCCCTCAAGCAGATCCTCGACGCGGCGGACCGAGCCACCCACCTGACCGGCAGCCTGCTCGCCTTCAGCCGCAAGCAGGTCATGCTGCTGCAGCCGGTGGAGCTGAACGACCTGACCCGCAAGCACACCAGGTTCCTGGCCCGGATCATCGGCGAGGACGTCACGCTCAGGACCGATTTCGCGCCGGCAGCGCTGCCGGTGCTGGCCGACGCCGGCCAGATCGAGCAGGTGCTCATGAACCTGGCGACCAACGCGCGGGACGCCATGCCGGGAGGCGGCGAGCTGCGCATCAGGACCCAATCCGTGGAGCTCGGCGAGGAATTTTACCGCAAGCACGGCTACGGTGCCTCGGGGCGCTACGCGCTGATCACCATAAGCGACACCGGCTGCGGTATGGACGCCGCGACCCGCGACAAGATTTTCGAGCCCTTTTTCACCACCAAGGAGTCCGGGCGCGGCACCGGTCTGGGGATGTCCATCGTCTACGGCATCGTGAAGCAGCACGGCGGCTACATCAGCGTCGACAGCGAGCCCGAAGCGGGGACCAGTTTCCTCATCTATCTGCCGCAGGCCTCCGGCGTGCCGGGGGAGGTCGCCGGGAAGGCCCCTGCCACGGCGCCCCGGGGCGGGAAGGAGACCATCCTGGTGGTGGAGGACGATCCGATGGTGCGGCATCTGGTGGATTCGGTGCTGGCGAGTTTTGGCTACCGGGTGCTGCTGGCGGAGAGCGGGGAGCAGGCGATCGAGCTCTTTGAGGCGAACAGCCAGGGGATCGACTTGGTGCTGCTGGATGTCATCATGCCGCGGATGAACGGCAGTCAGGTGTGCGGGGCGCTCAGGCAGCGTGCGCCGCAGCTCAAGGTGTTGTTCCTGACCGGGTACACCGCCGATCTGATCAAGGATCGGGGGATACTGGTCGACGGGATCGACCTGATCCTCAAGCCGGCGCAGCCCGACGAGCTGGCGCAGAAGGTCAGGGAGATGCTGGACGCCCGCTGAGAGAAACAGGGAGGTCACGCGCCTGTGGCCTGCGTGCCAGCGCGCAGGGGTGACTGCCCCTGCGGTTTCCCCTTCCTGACCCACCCCTGCGGGAAAGGGAACCTCGGACCCGCTAAGAGGCACGGTTTTGCCGTAACCCGAGGCCTGTGCCGTCCGGATCCATCCGTGTAAATCCGCACCATCCGCACAATCCGCGTTCCAAGGTCTTGACGCTTCAATCCGATGTTGATCCGCCCCCATCCGACCAGCCTCTATAGGGATACCCGAAATCCGGCGCCGCGGGTTTCCTTGGCAGGAAGCCTCCGGCGCCGTCGCTGAGCGCGCTTCTCACCCCGACGTCCCCGAAGCCGACGATGTCCGCCTGGCCGACGCCCCTCAGGTCGGCGAGAAAGCGCGGGTTCCTGTCCACCCGCCAGCCGCCCGCGTCGTATCCGAAGTCCGCCAGGTGGGGTGCAGGCCAGGGTGCAGGCCAGGGTGCAGGCCAGGGTGCAGGCCAGGGTGCAGGCCAGGGTGCAGGCCAGGGTGCAGGCCAGGGTGCAGGCCAGGGTGCAGGCCAGGGTGCAGGCCAGGGTGCAGGCTAGGGTGCAGGCCAGGGGGCGGGGCAGGGGGCGGGGCAGGGGAGGGGTGGGAGAGGCGGCGCAGTTGCTGTTCTCGTGCAATGTCGCATGTTGTATAAAGAGTTATTGTAATGCCATCGCTAAACTAATACTATGGCGCCGGCATCCTCTCCTTCTCGATGCGCCTGCTTTAGCTCCGGCGCGCTCGGTACTGTCAGCAAGAGTGGTACGTGTTCAAATCGCTTTTCAGGGTGCCTACAACACTGCTAAGAAATGAATGTGGGAGAGAGTGGCAAGGGCGCTGTTTCCATCATAGTTCCTGTTCAAAAGGACGCGTTATGAGTCCCTTACCTACCCTTCCGAGCCGCTACGGCATTGCCGTTGGCTCTGTTCTACTTGCCTTCCTGGTAAACAGGGGAATCTGCCAGTCAGTCCATGGCGAGATTCCTTCCTTCATTACCTTTTATCCTGCAGTAATGCTGGTAGCCCTCCTGTTGGGGCCGGGACCTGGACTGGCAGCCACTCTCCTGTCGGCGCTCGTCGTAGACTGCTGGATTTTCTCTCCCGCCGGGCAGTTCGGCACGACACTCCGGGATCTCGTCTCCGTTGGCCTCTTCACCGCGATGGGGGGGCTGATGTGCGTGGTGGCAAGGAGATTCCGCCAGCGCTCGCTTGAGTTGCGCAACCGCAATGCCCAACTGGTCCAGGAGTCCCGCGAGCGGCAGCATGCAGAGATGACGCTCTTCCAAAGCGAGGAGCGCTATCGTTCAGTCGTGGAAGACCAGACCGATCTCATCGCCCGTTATCGTCCCGATGGAACCTATACCTTCGTCAACATGGTGTTTTGCCGCTTTTTCGGAAAAAAATTCGCAGAGGTCGTCGGGAAAAATTGGCAGCCGGACGTCGTTGCCGAGGACATAGCCAGGGTCGAGGAGCGGCTTTTGCTGCTGTCTCCCGAGCACCCGGTCGCCGCCATTGAAAACCGGGTGATCTCCGGGTGCGGCGAGGTGCGCTGGATGCAGTTCGTCAACCGCGGTTTCTTCGATGAGAGGGGTAACCTGGTCGAGACCCAGGCGGTAGGCCGCGATATTACCGACCGCAAGCTGGCTGAACTGGCGCTGGCCGAATCTCAGTCCCTGCTCAACTCGATCATCGAGAGCACATCTGACATGATCTGGTCTGTAGAACCTGATACCTTTGGACTGTGCTATTTCAACAGCAGTCTGCGGGATTATTTCTTGGAGCAGCGCGGCATCCGTCTGGAACCTGGCCTGTGCCCGGCGGACCTGTTTCCGCCCGGGGAGTACGTCCAGACCTGGTGCAATTTCTATCAGCGTGCCCTGGAAGAAGGGCCTTTCGCGGTAGAATACACGGTTTCCTCTGGAAGGGTTATCCTGGAGCTGAATTTTAACGTGCTGAAACTGGATGGCACGGTGTTCGGCCTGTCCGTTTTTGGAGCAGACATTACCAAACCCAAGCAGGCCGAAGCTAACCTCAAGGCGTACGCTCAGCGCCTTATCATTATGGAAGAGGAGTTGAGAAAAAAGATCGCCCATGAGCTTCATGACGACGTTGGACAGGAAATAACCGCCCTCGCCCTGAACTTGGTCCACCTCCGCAACCATCTCGCGGTAGAAGCCGGGGCTGAGCTGTTACCCGTCATAGAGGATTCACGGATGCTGGCCAAATCGATCAACCGAACCGTGAGAGAGATGATGATGTCTTTACGTCCGACCCAGATCGACGAATACGGCCTGGCGCCGGCGGTACGCCATCACGCGGAGCAGTTCGCCAAACGGACCGGCATTGCCGCCACCGTCACCGTCGCGCCGGAATTCCCGAGGCTGGCGACGAAGACGGAGTTGGCCCTGTTCCGCATCATCCAGGAGGCGCTCAACAACATCGCAAAGTATTCTGCCGCCTCCGAGGTGTCGTTGGGCCTCCAGGGTCGCGGTAGGTCGGTTCAGCTCTCCATAACCGACGACGGCAAGGGATTTGATCCCCAGGATGCCCGGTTTCAGCCGACAGGTTCCGGTTGGGGGCTCACCATCATGCGCGAGAGGGCGGAGTTGGCCGGCTGCGAGTTTTCGCTGCAATCGGCCCCCGGGGAGGGGACCTCGATCACCGTCTCAATCAGGGAGGGATGCTAGATGGCCATCAGAGTCCTCATCGTCGATGATCACGCCATGCTTCGAATGCTGCTCAGGCGCCACCTGGGATCGCAAGAAGACATTGAGGTGGTGGGAGAGGCCGAAGACGGACCCGAAGGGGTTGCCAAAGCCGAAGAGCTTGAGCCCGACGTCGTCCTCATGGACGTCGCGATGCCTGGCATGGACGGGATCGAAGCAACGCGGATCATTTGCCAGCGGCACCCCTTGGTGAAGGTCCTGATCCTGACCTTGTACGCATCGAGCGAAAACTGCGCCCGCGCCGTTCAATCCGGGGCTGTGGGGTATGTGCTCAAGGATTTTGTCGATGAGGAGCTCGTTACGGCGATTCGCACCATCATGAACGGAAGCCGCTATTTCGGGGCCGGCGTAGGCAATCCCCCGGAAGGCCTTGGCGCCGCGGGAATCGGGTGCTGGGAGGCTTCCGGAGCCGCCGGGAATGGGCCGCTTATTACCGGCAGGTTACCCAAATGTCAGGATTAGCTGTTTCAGATTAAAATACCCGGGGAGGGGCGATGCTGATAGAGGAAATGACCATGCCCGAGTTCGAGTTAGGGTTAAATATATGCAAAACCGTATATATTCCTTTTGGGTCCGTCGAGGAGCACGGCAGCCATCTGCCGTTGTCGACCGACACCATAGAGGCGTACCAGGTCGGCAAGTTGGCGGCCGAGCGGATTGCGCTGTTTGTGGCGCCTCCGGTGCACTACGGGTCGTGCCGCTCGACGTCGCGTCATCCCGGGACCATCTCCATCAGCACTACGACGCTGAAGGCGCTGCTGAAGGACATCGTGCGCTCGCTGGCGCAGCACGGCGTGGAAAACTTCATAGCGCTCACCGGGCACGCGGGGGGCTCGCACCGGATGGCGCTGCAGGATGCCGGCGAGGAACTGCTCGCCGAGCTTCCCGGGATCAACGTGGCCGTGGTGACCGAGTACGACCTGGCCAAGGAGGCCGGCGCGCACCTGATCGAGACCCGCTGCGACGCGCATGCCGGCGAGATCGAGACTTCGCGCATCATGCACTCGCACCCGCACCTGGTGAAAGGCACAGGCGCCGCAGAGTACCCGAGTTTTCCGACCGGGATCCTGGTGCGAGACAAGCGCAGTTTCTGGCCCGGCGGGGTCTGGGGCGACCCGACCAAGGCGAGCGCCGAAAAAGGCCGGATGCTGGAATCGGTCGTGGCCGACAAGGTCGTCGAGCTGGTGAAAGCGTTGGAAAGCCAGCGCTGGTAACCCGTCCGGAACTGCCCAAAAAAACGGCTTCCAAATTTGCCCTATAGAGGGACTTTAGCTTTGAGTCCAGGGGTAGGTCTGCATAGAGAAAACGATTAAAGGTGGTTTGCTGCCATAATGGTATTTTTTGAAGGTGAAATCCGTGTGGGCATTGTCAAAGGACAGCGAAAGTCAACCCTGATCGGCAACAAATTTAATTTCTGCTAGTGCCATGTTTTCCGTCGCCAGTAAAACCCAACACGGAAGTGTCAGTCGCATTTCTTCGTAGGGGCGGCCTTCCAGACGCGAATCGATGTGCCTGGAGGAAGACGTCAGCACAGCCTGTCCGAAGTAGAGTAAAAGGTCGCGGCCAAGCCTTCCCGGCGTACGTCCGGGGGCCTTCCCGATAAGTAGGTGGCATCTTGAAGCCGAGCGTGCTCCAGTCTCGTCAGCCCCACTATGGGGCATCGTACTTGACATAATATATCTTATGGGACGTTATTGGTAGGGCCAGTTATCCGGAGACCGCGCCGCCGGCCAGTGGAGCATCCGAATCAACGATCAGTGGCGCACCTGCTTTTGTTGGGAAGACGGCAGCGTCCGCGACGTCGAGATCACTGATTACCACTGAAGGAGTTTTTATCATGAGCAAACGTGACCTCTCACCCGTGCATCCGGGTGAAATTCTGCTGGAGGATTATCTCGTGCCGATGGCGATCACCCGCTACCGGTTGGCCAAGTCCATCGGAGTGCCCCAGCGCCGCGTCGACGAAATTTGCGCCGGCAAGCGTGCCATCACGGCCGATACCGCCCTGCGCCTCGCGTGTTTTTTCGGCACCGACGCCCAAAGTTGGATGAACCTGCAGGCCGGATATGATCTTGAAACTGCTGAAATCGCCCTTGTCGAGCGCATTAAACGCGAGGTGAAGCCACTGCAAAAAGCCGCCTAACAAAGCCGGCCTCTACCTTAAGCTCTGTTTTTCTTAAAGGGCCTAATTCTTCCGCTAAAAGTCGGCTCTAAGGGTGAAAAAGCAGCTTCAAATGCCAATTTTACGTATGATTTCAGTAGTTTGATTTGGTTCGACCCCAAATCCCCTATTTGGTCCGTTCCCAAATCCCCTATTGGGTCCGTTCCCAAATCCCCCCAAATTCCACCAATGGGCAGGAATGGTGTGCCTCCCCTGCCCTCCCGTTTTTATAAAATCGCACCATGGCAAAGCCCCCCTCTCGCTGATGCGGGAGGGGGGCTTTGGTAATTTACCTGTCAGGCAAGATCGGTCCGCCGGCCCTGCCTGGCGGCAGCGGCTACTGTGTAACCGTTACGACTTGTGATTCCTCGCTCCAGGCGTTGTTGAAGCCGGTCGCGGTGGCCGTCACCGTGGTGCTGCCGCTGGAGAGCGCGTCAAAGGCCACGCCGCCGGAAGCCTTGGAGGTCGGCGTATAATACTGGTTCACCGGCATGTTGATCGTCAGAGTAGCTCCGGTGCCGCCGGTGGTGGCCAGTTGCCCGACCGCCGGGTTGCTGCTCGTTATGGTGACCGGCAGCGGCCCCGCCCCGCTCACGTTCTGCCATTGCTGGATGGAGGTGCCGGCAAGATTCAGCACCCCTGCCTGGACGTAGAAGTCGTCGTCCGCCGCCAGGGTCGTGGTCGGGGTGGTCAGGCTGTTAATCTGCAAGACCGGCGGCACCACCGCGATGGTCGCGGTGCCGGTCGTGAAGAGCGTCTGGGCGGCGGTGATGGTGGCACTTCCGGTTGTCCCCCGGACCCCCTGGACGTAGAAGTAGCCGTAGCGCTGGCCGTCGGCAATGGCGATGTCGGTGAATGAGGTTCCCGGCGTGGTGGCACTGGCCGAGATAAGAACCTTTGTGGTGTCGTTGCTCGCTACCCGGACCGTCACCCCGCCGTGGTTGGTGGCGTTGGCGCCCAGGTCGACGTAGTACTGGAACTGAAGTGAGGCGCCGACCCGGTTGCCAATACCGGTCGCGTCGGGGATCGCCAGGACCGGTTGATTGACCGTCACGACCTGTGACGCCTCGGACCAGGCATTGTTGAAACCTACCGCGCTGGCCGCCACCGTGGTGCTGCCAGCTGAGAGCGCGTCAAACGCCATGCCGCCGGAAGCCTTGGAGGTCGGCGTATAATACTGGTTCACCGGCATGTTGACCGTAAGCGATGCACCGGTGCCGCCGGTCTTCGCCATCTGTCCTACCGCCTGGTTGCTGCTCGTGAAGGTGACCGGCAGCACCCCCTCGCCGCTGACGCTCTGCCACTGCTGGACGGCGGTGCCGGCAAGGTTCAGCACCCCGGCCTGGACGTAGAAGTCGTCGTCCGCCGCGAGCGTCGTGGTCGGGGTGGTCAGGCTGTTAATCTGCAAGACCGGCGGCACCACCGCGATGGTCGCGGTCGCGGCCGTGAAGAGCGCCTGGGTGGCGGTGATGGTGGCACTGCCGGTCGCCCCCCGGACCCCCTGGACGTAGAAGTAACCGTAGCGCTGGCCATCGGCGATGGGGACGTCGATACCGGCGCCACCCGCGGTGGTGGCAGCGGTGGAGAGCCGCAACTTGGAGTTGTCGCTGCTCGCCACATGCACCGTCACCCCGCCGTGGTTGGTGGCGGAGGCGCCCAGGTCGACAGAGTACTGGAACTGCAGTGAGGCTCCGATCCGGTTGCCGATGCCGGTGGCGTCGGGGATCGTCATGACCGGTTGATTGACCGTCACGACCTGGGATGCCTCGGACCAGGAGTTGTTGAAGCCGACCGCGCTGGCCGCCACCGTGGTACTGCCGCCGGAGAGCGCGTCAAAGGCCATGCCGCCGGAAGCCTTGGTGGACGGCGTGTAATACTGGTTCACCGGTATGTTGACCGTAAGCGACGCACCGGTGCCGCCGGTCTTCGCCATCTGCCCCACCGCCTGGTTGCTGCTCGTGAAGGTGACCGGTAGCGGCCCCTCGCCGCTGACGTCCTGCCACTGCTGGATGGAGCTGCCGGCAAGGTTCAGCACCCCTGCCTGCACATAAAAGTCGTCGTCCGCCGCCAGGGTCGTGGTCGGGGTGGTCAGGCTGTTAATCTGCAAGACAGGCTGCACCACCGCGATGGTCGCGGTGCCGGCCGTGAAAAGCGCCTGGGTGGCGGTGATGGTGGCACTGCCGGTCGCCCCCCGGACCCCCTGGACGTAGAAGTAGCCGTAGCGATCGCCGTCGGCGATCGGGACGTCGATACCGGCGCCACCCGCAGTGGTGGCAGAGGTGGATAGTCGCACCTTGGAGTTGTCGCCGCTCGCCACGTGCACCGTCACCCCGCCGTGGTTGGTGGCGGAGGCGCCCAGGTCGACAGAGTACCGGAACTGCAGCGAGGCACCGATCCGGTTGCCGATGCCGGTGGCGTCGGGGATCGCCATGACCGGTTGATTGACCGTCACGACCTGGGATGCCTCGGACCAGGCGTTGTTGAAGCCGACCGCGCTGGCCGCCACCGTGGTGCTGCCGCCGGAGAGCGCGTCAAAGGCCATGCCTCCGGAAGCCTTGGAGGTCGGCGAATAATACTGGTTCACCGGTATGTTGACCGTAAGCGATGCGCCGGTGCTGCCGGTCTTCGCCATCTGCCCCACCGCCTGGTTGCTGCTGGTGAAGGTGACCGGCAGCGGCCCCTCGCCGCTGACGTCCTGCCACTGCTGGATGGAGCTGCCGGCAAGGTTCAGCACCCCTGCCTGGACGTAGAAGTCGTCGTCCGCCGCGAGCGTCGTGGTCGGGGTGGTCAGGCTGTTAATCTGCAAGACCGGCGGCACCACCGCGATGGTCGCGGTCGCGGTCGTGAAAAGCGCCTGGGTGGCGGTGAGGATGGCACTGCCGGTCGCCCCACGGACCCCCTGGACGTAGAAGTAACCATAGCGCTGGCCATCGGCGATGGGGATATCGACACTGGCGCCACCCGCCGTGGTGGCCGCGTTGGAGAGCCGCACCTTGGAGTTGTCGCCGCTCGCCACGTGCACCGTCACCCCGCCGTGGTTGGTGCCGTTGGCGCCCAGGTCGACTGAGTACTGGAACTGCAGTGAAGCGCCGATACGGTTGCCGATGCCGGTGGCGTCGGGGATCGCCATGACCGGTTGAATGACCGTCACGGCCTGGGAAGCCTCGGGCCAGGCGTTGTTGAAGCCGACTGCGCTCGCCGCCACCGTGGTGCTGCCGCCGGAGAGCGCGTCGAAGGCCATGCCGCCGGCAGCCTTGGACGCCGTCGTATAGTACTGGTTCACGGGTAGGTTGATCGTCAGCGTAGCGCCGGTGCTGCTGGCGCCCGCATTGGTCGTGGCCAGTTGCCCAACCGCAGGATTGCTGCTGGTGAAGGTGACCGGCAGCGCCCCCTCGCCGCTCACATTCTGCCACTGCTGGATGGAGGTGCCGGCAAGGTTCAGCACCCCGGCTTGGACGTAGAAGTCGTCATCCGCCGCAAGCGTCGTGGTAGGGGTGGTTAGGCCGTTCATCTGGAAGACCGGCTGCACCACGGTGACGGCGGCGGTTCCGGCCGTGAAGCGGCCGTTGCGGACGGTCAGGGAGGAACTCCCGGTCGCCCCCCGGACCCCCTGGACGTAAAAGTATCCGTAGCGCTGGCCGCTGGGGACCGCCACTTCGACAACGGGGAGGCCTGCGCTGGTGGCGGAGCTCGAGAGACGGGCAACCGCCGCATTGCTGCTCTTGATTTGGACGGTAACTCCGGGGTTGCTGACGTTGGCGCCCAGGTCGACGGAGTACTGGAACTGGAGTGAGGCGCCGACCCGGTTGCCGATACCGGTGGCGTCGGGGATGGTCAGGGCGCCCAGGTCGGGAGTCTGGCCCACAGTTACCGGCACCGTGGTGCTGCCGTAGAGAGGATTGGTGGCAGTAACCGTGGCAGTGCAGGGAAGTGCCGCCGTGCCGCCATAGCTCAAAGTGGCGGTGTTGAATGTCGCGCCTGCGGAGATGGTTATCGATGCCGGTACGGCGACGCAGGTCGTCTCCGAAGATGCCAGAGTCACCGCCACACCGCCCGCCGATGCCGGATAAGGCAGTGCGGCAGGGTAAGGCTCACCGGCAGTCAAGAGTTGGATGTGAATCGGATCCGTATCCGACTGTGGAAAGGCGGAAAAACTCTCCATTATGTTCAGCCCGGATTTGATCGTAACCTGCATGACATCGGGGGCATAACCTGCGTTGCTGGCGGTGATCGTGGCGCTGCCGGCGGCGCCGGTCACGGCGCGCAGCTGGATGTTGGTCTGTAACGCGCCTTGCGGCACCGTGACCGTCGGTGTCAGAACCTGGATGATCGCCGGATTGCTGCTGGTGACCGCGACCACCAATCCGCCTGCCGGCGCGGCATTAGGTTCGATGAGCAGCGGCACGGTAAGTGTGGTGCCCAGGTAGGCATCGGCCGCAGGCTGCAGGTCGAGAAGCTGGTCGGTTACCGAGATGTTGCTGGTCTTGCTGACGTAACCGCTGGCCGTCCCATCCGCGGTCACCGCGGTATAGCCGGTTGTCACCAGACCCGTGAGCTGGAAGGTTCCGGAAAGGTTCCCTTCGGGGATGGTTATGCTGGTCGGGGAAACCGCGGCAATGCCGGTGTCGGCGACCGACAGGTTGAACGTTACACCGCCGGCCGGGGCAGGCAGGTCGAGGGTAATGGTGGCTGCAACGGCCCGGTTGAGTCCGAGCAGCGGGCTGGCGAGGGTAAAGGTGCGCAGTTGAACATCGACGGTGGCCGTGGAGCCGGCCAGACCGGCCGCCGACGCGGTCACTACCGATGAGCCGGTGACGTTACCCGAGGTTACCGTGAAGCTGGTGCTGAGGCTCCCGGCCGGAATGGTAACCGAAAGTGGCACCGTCACGATGGAATTGCTGGCGCTCAGGTTTACCAGCTGGCCGCCGGAGAGCGCTGCCCTGTCAAGGGTGGCGGTCATGGTCAGCGTGCCGCCGCGCACCGGCACCTGGGCCGGCGCCGGGCTGAGGGTGACCGTTGCAGGCGGTGCAGCAGATACGGTAACGGTGAAGGTCCTGGCAATGGTATCCTGGCCGCCGTTCGCCGTGCCGCCGTTGTCCTTCACGACAACCGTGATGAGGGCGCTGCCGATCTGTCCGGCTACCGGGGTGAAGCTTAGGGTCGCCGTGGCGTTGGGGCTCGTGTAGCTGACGGCCGGGTTGGGGATCAGCCCGGGGTTACCGGACGAGGCGCTCACGGTGAGCGTCTGCGCCTCGTTGGCCGCGCCGCTCGTGATGCCGGCGAGACCGACCGTCTGCAGTGCGGAGTCCTGAACGATACTCAGGTCGCCGATGGCGTTCAGGGTGGGCGGGTCGTTCACCGGGGCAATCAGAATGTTGACCGTGGCGGTGTTGCTAAACGCCACCCCGTCGCTCGCCTTGTAGCTGAAGCTGTCGACTCCGTAGTAGTTGGCCGCGGGCGTGTAGGTGAACGATCCGTCGGCGTTCAGGACCAGAGCGCCGTGGCTCGGTCCTGAGACCTGAACCGCGGTCAGCGGATTCCCGTCGGCATCGGTGTCGTTGGACAATACCCCGGGCGCGGGGACGTTAAGCACGGCGTCCTCAAAAACGCCGTAGCCGTCGCCCACCGCCACCGGCGCGTGGTTGGGGAGATTGGTGGCAGTGATGGTCACCGTCACCGGCACGCTGTCCACCTGGCCGTCGTTGACGATCAGCTGGACGATGTACATCCCGGCGATATCGGCGGTGAAGGTCGGCTGGACCTGGGTCGGGTCGGAAAGGACCGCGGCACTCCCGACGGGTATTTGGGTCATGGACCATTTAAAGGTGAGAGGGTCCCCGTCGGCATCTATCGAAGCGCCGCCGTCCAGATGCACCAGGGTACCTGCCGTAACCGTCTTATCCGTTCCGGCGTTGGCAACAGGCTGGGAGTTCTCCGTCGTGATGAGCACGGTGGACGGGGCGCTGTCGACCGTGGCGTCGTTGACGATCAACTGCGCGGTGTAGCTGCCGGCCTTGTCGGCCAGGAAACCGGGCTTAACGGCGGTCGGATCACTCAAAGCCGCGGTGCTGCCGGCGGGTATTTTCGTGAGAGACCAGAGGAAGGTGAGCGGGTTATGGTCCGGGTCCCAGGAATCGGAACCGTCCAGATTCACCAGGCTCCCAATCGGCACGGTCTGCGGGTGCCCCGCAACGGCGATCGGCGCCGAGTTCTGGGTGGAGATGGTGACCGTGGCAGGAGCGCTGTCGGCGGTGCCGTCATTGACGATCAGCTGCAGGATGTAGGTGCCGAACTTGTCTGCGACGAAGGTCGGGTTAACCAGAGCCGGGTTGGAGAGGGTCGCAGTGGAGCCGCCGGGTTTGTTCGTGATGGACCAAAGGTAGGTCAGGGGGTTACCGTCCACGTCGGTTGATCCGGCGCCGCTTAGCTGCACCAGATCGCCGACCGCCACCGTCTTGTTCGAACCGGCGTTGGCAACAGGAGGCGTATTACCGGTGCTGACGGTGACCGAGGAAGGATTGCTGTCCAGGTGACCGTCATTGACGGTGAGCTGCACCGTGTAGCTGCCGAACTTGTCGATCACGAAGCTGGGCTTCACCGCATGCGTGTCGGAGAGGGCCGCAGCGCTCCCCGTGGGGCGGTCGGTGAACTGCCAGGTGTAGGTGAGCGTATCGCCGTCCACATCCGTCGAGTTGCTGCCGTCCAGGTGCGCGGTCTGGGTCACCAGGGCGCTCTGGTTGGGCCCGGCGTTCGCCACCGGTTTGGAGTTGAGGGTCGAGACGGTCACCGTGTCGGGGAGACTGTTCAGGGAGCCGTCGTTTACCACCAGTTGGACCACGTAGTTGCCGGGCCGATCGACCACGAAGGAGGGATTCACGCTGGTCGGGTTTATCAGTGTCGCGGTACTGACGGGAGGGCGGGTGAGGATACTCCAGCTGTAGGTGAGCGGATCGCCGTCGGCATCGGTGGATAAGGCGCCGTTCAAGACCAACGTGTTGGTTACGTAGGTGGTCTGATCCGGGCCGGCGTTGGCGACCGGCCGCGAATTGGCCGTGGTGATCTGCACCGTGTCGGAGCTGCTCAACCTGCCGTCACTGACGACGAGCTTAACCGTGTAGCTGCCTGCTTTATCGATAGTGAAGGTGGGATGGACCGCGGTAGGATTGGTGAGGGTTGCGGCGCTTCCCGCGGCCCGGCTGGTGAAGGACCAGGCGTAGCTCAACACATCGTTGGGGTTCACATCGTAGGAGCCGGAGGCGTCAAGCGTTACCGTGCTCCCTACCGTCATCGACTGATCGTTGCCTGCATTGGCGACCGGCGCCGTGTCCGGTGCGCAGTTGGCATAGGTGCAAAGTAACGTGCACTTGCGCGCGTCCAGAACGGTGATGGTGCCGTCGTGATCCGCGTCCCGCGGATCGGTGGGCCCCGTTGCCTTCTTGTTGGCCGCAGCCGTTATGAGGGTGATGTCGGTCTTGTCGATTACGCCGTCGCCATTGACGTCGCAAACGGCGGCAAATGCTTGCCGGTTGAAACTCCCAAGTAGCAGGCATACCCACAAAAGCATCAATAATAAGCTTCTCTGCTCCTTCATTGTGTGCCCCCTTTGCCGCAAATCTGTGTTTATCAGCAAGTACGGAAACAACGCTTTGACACATGAAGTAAAACAGGCGCCATCTATCTGCTGCTTTTGTGCGGCAGGCAGGCTGTCAGTGGTGGCTGAGCCTCCTCCGCAAGGCGAGCGCCGCCAGCCCAGCCCCGACCAGAAGGAGCGTGCCCGGTTCGGGTACACCGGCCGGTGCCTCCGCAACGAGGGTAGTAGTGCCCAGTTGCGGGAACAACTGGTTGCCGAACTCGTCCGACAAGATGGTACTGCCGAAGGAGACAGGGCTCAGGCCGCTACCGACAGCGGCGAAGGAGATGGAGTACAGCTCGAAACTGTCAGGTTGGTTGGCTTGCAGGATCGCCGGATCGAGAAACGAAACCTCGAAAGACTGGATGTTGCCGGTAGAGACGGAGTTAAAGGCGATTATGTCCGATGGTCCCCCGAGATTGGGTCCGAAAAAGGCGTTGGGAGCGCCAAGGAGGGAGGGGTCATAGGAGACGGTGAGGTCGAAGCCGCCAATGGCCGAGGCGCCGCGACCGTTCAGATACACCATGACTCCTGGAGCTTGCGGAGTCCCCCAGTTGACGAAATCAAGCGACAGCGCATGCGAACTCTGCAGCGTACCCAACGACATTGCAATGACAGTCAGCATGGCCAGCATCAGTTGGTAAATTTTTTTCATTACGTCCCCCTCTTATGGGCCACGGTTCCCCATTGCCCGCACAAGCGAAAAGAAATTACACTGGTCTTATTAGAGCATATATCATGCCCTATCTTCCAACTAGCTATTGTTAGGGTTGTTTTAGTTTTAGAGCCAGATAGTTGGCCCGGTGGTTGTAAATTTTTCCGACAAAATAAGTTTTGATTTGCTTGCGGGTCCTAACGGAACCCAAAACCTGAGCCTGCCGGGAGGACTCGAGCAAAGAGTGTGATTACAATAAGTTAGCTGGAAGCAACTTACGGGGTGGGAGACAAAGGTGGGGAGGCGGCGTACATGAAAGGATACTCAGACGCGTGCCTGGTTGGGCAACGGTCTCGGAACTATCCGGCAAGACTAGGCAAACGGGGAAATCCTCGGCAGGAGACGTTTGAAGGGGCCGACGTTATGTTTTGTAAGGTTTGCCGGACAGCGCTGTTAAATTTCACGGTGGCACCCAGCGTTTGCGGGGCCTCGTCAATGGGCCTGTTCCGTCCGCGAAACGCAAACCTCGAAGATAATCGAGGCACGGTCCGTCATTTTATGGCATTATCTTTATTTTGCAGCACTGGCATGATTTGAGCGAGGAGAGGGGCAATGGACATTCGAGACATGGATTTTACTGTCGAGCGCCTGGGTGAGTGCCGCTTCACCTCCCCCATGGCCCGCGGACAGTTCACCGCTGACGACGAGCAGATACTCTACCATGTGACGCTCCAGGAAATAAGAACCTACCTGGACGCCGGAAAGGAACCGCCCGCCCTGGAATTGGCCGGCCCGCGCGAAAAGATATTTTTCGATCCCTCCACCCTTGCCTGCGGCATCGTGACCTGCGGCGGCCTTTGCCCCGGGATCAACAACGTGATCCGCGCCGTGACCTTGAGCCTCAATCACCACTACGGGGTGCGGCGCATCTACGGTTTCCGGTACGGCTACGAAGGGGTAGTGAAGCGCCTCGGCAATCCCCCCCTGATGCTTACCCCCGAGGTGGTGGACAAGATCGGCGAGTCGGGGGGGACGATACTGGCATCCTCGCGCGGCCCCCAGGACCCGGCTGAAATGGTGGACTACCTGGAGGAGTTGGGGATCGGCATCCTCTTCGCCATCGGTGGCGACGGCACCCTGAAGGGAGCCCAAAAGATCACCGAAGAGGCGGCCCGGCGCGGCAGCTCCATCAGCGTCATCGGCATCCCCAAGACCATCGACAACGACATCTCCTTCCTGAAGAACACCTTCGGGTTCGAGACCGCCGTCAACGAAGCGCATCGGGCCATCTACTCAGCCCACACGGAGGCGACCGGCGCCCGCAACGGCATCGGGCTGGTGAAGCTGATGGGGCGCGACTCGGGTTTCATCGCCGCCGACTCGACCCTGGTCAACAGCACGGTCAACTTCTGCCTGGTTCCGGAGTCTCCTTTCACCCTGGAAGGGTTCCTGAAGAGCCTGGAGCTGCGGGTGCGGCAGCGCGGCCACGCGGTCATCGTCGTTGCCGAAGGAGCCGGCCAGGAGTTGATGGCGAAGGCGCAGGAGTGGGACGCCTCGGGCAACCCGAAGCTCGGCGACATCGGCATCCACCTGCGGGACGCCATCAGGGAGCATTTCGCCGGCACCGGGATGGAGATCAACCTGAAGTATATCGACCCCAGCTACATCATCCGCAGTCAGCCGGCCAACTCGCACGACTCCGCGTTCTGCCTGCTCCTGGGACACAGCGCCGTTCATGCCGGCATGAGCGGGCGCACCGGGATGGTGGTCGGGTTCTGGAACCACCGGTTCACCCATGTCCCGCTGGCGATGGCCACGGGGCGGAAGAAGAAGATAGATCCCGAAGGGCGGCTTTGGAACAACGTCCTGGCCTCCACCGGCCAGCCGAGGGACATGCGCTGAGGGGGTCGAATTTTCGGGGGTAGCGGACCATTGACGCGTCCGCAGGGCAGGCAGCCCTCTGCCCACCGCCCAAAGGTCCTGCCGCCGCGTGGGCACGGGGTGCCCACCCTGACGAGCAACCCAGCGAAAGCCAATCTCAGCCCACGGTTATCGCTGCCGCATCCCGAGCGCCACCTTCAGCGTGGCGGCAATGTTGCGCGAGGCGGCGCGGACGTTCGCCGCGGCATCGTTCAAGGCCTCCGCCACGGTACCGGCTCGGCTGATGACACTGAACACCGCATCGATGCCGTGCTCGTACACCACGCCGACGTCCGTCGACAGGCAGCCGGCGATCCCGAGCACCGGCTTGCCGTGGCGTTTCGCCAGCCGCGCCACCCCGATCGGCGTTTTCCCGTGTACCGTCTGGCTGTCGATGCGCCCTTCCCCGGTAATCACCAGATCGGCATCCCTGATGCTTCCCTCCAGCCCGACAGCCTCCATAACAATCTCTATGCCCGGTCGCAGCTCCGCCCCCAGGAAAGCGAGCAGCGCCGCACCCATGCCGCCCGCGGCCCCCGCCCCAGGCGCGGAGTCGACCTGCACCCCCAGGTCCCGGCCGATGACCCTGGCGTAGCGGGCCAAGTTCTCGTCCAGTAGTACCACCATCTGCGGGGTGGCCCCCTTTTGCGGGCCGAAGACGGCGCTGGCGCCCTTGGGCCCGGTCATCGGGTTGTCGACGTCGCAGGCCACCTCGACCCTGCACCCCTTCAGGCGCGGGTCCAGGCCGCTCACCTTTATGCACTCCAGGTTCGCCAGCCCCCCTCCCCCGAAACCGATCTCCCCCCCTACCCTGTCCTGAAGTTTCACCCCCAGGGCCTGGAGCATGCCGGCTCCGCCGTCGTTGGTCGCGCTGCCGCCGATACCGACGATCAGGTGACGCGCCCCCGCATCAAGCGCAGCCTTTATCAGCTCCCCGGTGCCGTAGCTCGTGGTGGCGAGCGGATCGCGCAGACCGGGAGGAACCAGGGCAAGCCCGCTGGCGGCAGCCATCTCGACGATCGCGCTGTTCCCGTCCCCGCTCAGGCCATAAAAGGCCTGCACCGGCGCCCCCAAGGGTCCCGTCACCTCGAGAGGCACCAGTTGCCCCCCGGTGGCCGCCACCAGGGCCGCGACGGTGCCTTCACCGCCGTCGGCCAGGGGGATCGTACGGTACTGCGCATCGGGGAAAATCTCGCGGAAGCCTGCCTCGATCTCTGTCGCCACTTCCAGTGCCGTCAGGCTTTCCTTGTAGGAATCGGGGGCAATGACAATTTTCATGGGTCGGAACCTCTGGTCTAGCGTCTCACTTCGACTTTGGCCATTTTTTCATAATGTTGCACCAGGCTGCAATGGTCGGCGTCGCCAAGGCCGTCCGCCTTGATGGCCTGCATCATTTCCATGACCGCCGCGGTCAGCGGCAGCGGCACTCCGAGCTCGTGCGAGGTGTCCAGCACGTTGGCCAGGTCCTTGATATGCAGGTTGATGCGGAATCCGGGGTCGAACTTGCGGTCCATGACGAGCGGCGCCTTTGCGTTAAGCACGGTGCTCCCGGCCAGCCCGCCGCGGATCGCCTCGAAAACCAGTTCCGGCTCGACTCCAGCCTTGGCGGCCAGGACTAGCGCTTCCGACATGGCGGCGATGTTCAGTGCCACGATGATCTGGTTCGCGAGCTTGGTAATGTTGCCGGCGCCCGTTGCACCGGTGAGCACGACCGAGCCGGCCACCGCTTTCATCACGTCGAAACATCTGTCGAAGACGGCTTTCTCGCCGCCGACCATGACAGACAAGGTCGCGTCGATCGCCTTGGGCTCCCCCCCGCTGACCGGCGCGTCCAGCATGTCGACCCCCCTTTCGGCAAGCCTCTGCGCAACCTCCCGGCTCACCAGCGGAGCGATGGAGCTCATGTCGACCACGACGGAGCCTCTGCGGGCGCCTTCGATGATCCCGCCATCCCCCAGGACGACTTCTCTGACCTGGGGGGAATTGGGCAGCATGGTGATGATGATGTCAGTCTGTTCGGCAACCTGCTTTGCACTGGCGGCCGATTGTGCGCCGCAGGCGACGAGTTCGGCCACGGCGTCCTGATTCCTGTCCATGACGACCAGGCTGTAACCTGCCTTGATCAGGTTTTTGCTCATCGGCTTGCCCATGATGCCCAATCCAATAAAACCTATTTTGTTCATCTCAACGGCTCCTTATCTTAGTTGTTAGTTGTCCTGAGGTCCATGCAAATTCCGTTCGGCTCAGGGCGAACCTTCCTGAAACCGGTCGCGTAACGCCTGCGTTGCACCGCGGAAAGCCCCCAGGTCGCTTCCGACTGCCACCAGCGTCGCCCCCATGCCGAGGTAGCGCCGCGCCTCGGCCTCCACGGGGGCGAGAATCCCGGACGGTTTGCCCTGTTCCCGGGCACGGGCAAACAGGTGCCGGATGGCCTCCTGGACTTCGGGGTGATTTTGGTCCCCCAGGTGACCGAGGGCTGCCGCCAAATCCGAGGGGCCGACAAAGATGGCATCGACCCCTTCCACACCGCAGATGTGGTCGATATTGCTTATCGCTTCGACGGTTTCGATCTGCACTGCCAGGCAGATGTTGTCGTTGATCGCGGCGAAATAGTCCGGCAGGGTCCCGAACATGTTGCTGCGGTGAGACACTGACACGCCACGGATGCCGGCCGGCGGGTAGCGGGTAGCTGCCACGGCAAGCCTCGCATCGTCCGCCGAATTGACCATGGGGATCATGAAGTTGTAGAAGCCGATGTCCAGCAGGCGCTTGATGATCACCGGGTCATTGGCCTGCGGGCGCACGAAGGCGGCACTGCGGCTCCCCTTCAAGGCCATAAGCTGAGGTATGAACGTCGCGAGGTCATTGGGAGCATGCTCGGCATCGAGCAGCAGCCAGTCGAAACCGGCAAGACCGAGAACCTCGGTCGTAATCGGGCTTGCCAGCGCCGACCAGCAACCGATCAGCCGCTTGCCTGCACGCAAGTCGCTGCGAAAACGATTGGGCAGGGGTGCATATGCATCGTCGGGTTTCATCGCGTTATCTCCTTGTTATTCCTTCGGTCGATCCTTTCACTCCTGCTATCCGATTCAACGCACCAGGCAGGGGCGTTTGTTGTCGAATTTCCACCCCGGTATCAGGTACTGCATGGCCATGGCGTCGTCACGGGCTCCCAGCCCTTCCTTGAGATACAGTTGGTGCGCCATCTCGATCTGGGCCATATCCACTTCCACCCCAAGGCCGGGCTTTTCTGGAACGGCCACCATGCCGTCCACAATCTTGAAGGGCTCCTTGGTGAGACGCTCCTGGTCCTCCTGCCAGATCCAGTGGGTGTCCAGCGCGGCAATCTTGCCGGGTGCCGCGGCACCCACGTGGGTGAACATCGCCAGGGAGATGTCGAAATGGTTGTTGGAATGGGATCCCCAGGTGAGCCCCCACTCGTGGCAGAGCTGTGCGACCCGCACCGACCCCTGCATGGTCCAGAAGTGCGGATCCGCCAGGGGAATATCGACGGCCTGCAGCTGAAGGGCGTGCCCCATCTGGCGCCAATCGGTGGCGATCATGTTGGTCGCCGTCGGCAGCCCGGTCGCCTTGCGGAATTCGGCCATCACCTCGCGTCCGGAATAGCCGTTTTCGGCGCCGCACGGATCTTCCACATAGGCCAGCACATGCTGTTTGTTGCGACATACTCTGATAGCTTCTTCCAAAGACCAGGCGCCGTTGGGATCGATGGTGACGCGGGCTTTGGGGAAACGCTCTGCCAGTGCCGTCACGGCTTCGATCTCCGCTTCGGCGCTCAGTACGCCGCCTTTCAGTTTGAAGTCTTTAAAGCCATACCTGGCGTGGGTCGCCTCCGCGAGCCGCACCACGGCCTCGGGCGTGAGCGCCTCCTCATGGCGCAGGCGCAACCAGTCGTCCTTGGCGTCGGGTGCCTTCAGATAAGGCAAGTCGGTCTTGGTCCGGTCGCCGACGTAGAACAGGTAGCCGAGCATCTCCACCTTTGAGCGCTGCTGGCCTTCGCCCAGCAATGCGGCGACCGGCACCTCCAGAAATTGTCCCAGCAGATCCAGTAACGACGCTTCCAGTGCCGTGACGGCGTGGATGGTGATGCGCAGATCGAAGGTTTGCAGACCGCGCCCGCCCGCGTCCCTGTCCGCGAAATGATGGCGCACCGTGTTGAGAATGCTGTTGTAATTACCGATGGACTTGCCAAGCACCATCGGTTTCGCGTCCTCCAGCGTCCCGCGGATACGCTCTCCGCCCGGGACTTCGCCGACGCCTGTGTTGCCCGCGTTATCTTTGAGTATGACGATATTTCGGGTGAAGAAAGGGCTGTGAGCGCCGCTTAGGTTAAGCAGCATGCTGTCGTTGCCAGCAACCGGAATGACGTGCATCTCCGTGATGACCGGGGTGCGTGATGATCCTTGTTGACACATGTTGGAACTCCTGTTGGTATTTTATTTGAGCTCTACGCGTTTGATTTCGCCGACGATTACCAGGTAACAGAAGATGGCCAGCAGGGCATTGGCGGCGACAAAGACAAGTGCCCCCTGAAAGCCGCCGGTATTCTTGACGATGTACCCGATTGCAATCGGAGTGGTAATGCCCGCCGTGTTGCCGAAGGTATTGAAAAGGCCGCCGCTCAACCCGGCGATTTCTTTCGGGGAGGTGTCAGAAACGACAGCCCAGCCAAGTGCGCCGATCCCTTTGCCGAAGAAGGCGAGAGCCATGAGGAAAACAACAACCCATTGAGCATCGACGAAGTTGCAAATGATCATGGTGCACGACAGTAGCATACCAAGAACGATCGGGGTTTTCCGCGCAAACGACAACGAGCACCCTTTTCTCAACAGGTAATCCGAAAACATGCCGCCCAAAATCCCACCGAAAAACCCGCAAAGGGCCGGCAAGGACGCGACGAAGCCGGCCTTGAGGATCGACATGCCGCGTTCCTTGATCAGATACACGGGAAACCAGGTGATGAAGAAATAGGTAAGGGTCGTGATGCAGTATTGGCCGAGATAGATGCCGATCAGCATGCGGTTGCCGAGCAGCTGCTTGATATAGGACCATTTGGCTGCGTTGTCGCCGGCCGTATCCTTCTTCGTTTGATCCATGTCTACCAGAGCGCCACCTGCTGCGATGTAGTCAAGTTCGGCTTTATTGATGCTCGGATGCTCTTTGGGACCGTAAATAATCTTGAGCAAAGCAAAGCCCATGATGATGCCGATGACGCCCATGAAGGAGAAAACGTACGGCCAGCCGTAGGTATGGATGATCCAACCCATAAGTGGTGCGAAGATAACCGTCGCAAAATACTGCGCCGAGTTGAAGATCGCCGACGCGGTGCCCCGCTCGTTGGTGGGGAACCATGCTGCGACGATCCTGGCATTGGCCGGGAATGACGGCGACTCGGCCAACCCCACGAGAAAGCGCATGGAGAACAGCATGATAATGGCGGTAGAGGCGGCGAATGCGCCGACAAAGCCCTGGGACAGGGTAAAGAAGGACCAGAAGATGATGCTGAAGAAATATACGAACTTCGATCCAAAACGGTCCAGCAGCCACCCTCCCGGCAGCTGCCCGATCACATAGGACCAGCCGAAGGCGGAAAAAATGTACCCCATCGCCACGGGGTCCAGCTTCAAATCCTTGGCGATGGAGGTCCCGGCAAGGGAAAGCGTTGCCCGGTCGGCATAGTTGATTGAGGTGAGAACAAACAACATACCGAGCACAACCCAGCGAATACGGCTTCTTTTTGCGTCCCCAAAGCTGCCTGCCACTGCCCTCTCACCGTTCATACCCGCTTCCTCCCTCGCCAGAATTAGTTAGCCTGCACCTTCCCCGAAGCACCGTGACAAGCATCCGCAATTTTCGGAGATGGTAGCGCTGTCATTTAGATTTGTCAACAGCTTTTTATCCCTTTGTGCTGCCTGCGATAAATCGTGCTTCAAAGTGGGAGCCCGAACAGGTAAAACTTTGTAAACCGGATATATAGCAAAAAAGAATAAGCGGCTAACGGCGTTTTGAAGCTGATGCAACATTTGTGTGATGGATATGGCCAATGATTGCTATCGCTACCATTTTAAGAAATGATCCCCGTTCCCCCGGCGGTTTTCGGATGACGGCATCTCCTGCCGCCGGATCTCGCGCGATATTTTGCTCGGCTCCATTTGGTTCGAGTGTTGGTGTTGAATTCTCTCCGGACAAAAGGTATGATTCCAGCTTACTTAGTTTCGGAGGCACACAAATGTCCGTTCCCCCCTCGCATACCTTAACCGACTCAGCCTCAAAGGAGCATTCCATAAGCAGTCCTGTTTCAAGCCGGTCTACCGGCAGTATCACCTTGGAAGACGTAGCCAAGCTTGCAGGCGTCTCTCCGATTACGGTTTCTCGGGTTATCAATCACCCCGATAAGGTTGCTCAAAAGACCATCGACAAAGTCCAACAAGCCATTGAGCGCACTGGATATGTGCCAAACATGCTTGCCGGAGGACTCGCGTCCAGTCGCAGCATGCTTGTTGCCGCGATAGTCCCATCCATTGAAAGCTCTATTTTCGCAGAGACAATCCAGCATTTCAGTGATCGTTTATGGGAAGCGGGCTATCAGGTGCTGCTTGGGGTTTCCGGTTACCCCCCCACCCGCGAAGATGCTCTTGTGTCGGCTATCCTCAGCAGGCGTCCCGACGCGATCTTCCTCACCGGCATTGGACACTCCGCCGATAGCCGGCGCAAGTTGCTGGCGGCCAAAATCCCGTTGGTGGAGACCTGGGACATCACCCCTTCTCCCCTTGACGTCATTGTGGGGTTTTCGCACATAAAAGTCGGACAGGCAGTTGCGGATTATTTCGTTGGCAGGGGATATAAAAATATCGGGATGGTGACGGCCGATGACCAGCGCGCAGGTGTGCGCCGCCATGGTTTCCTGAGCGCCTTGGCCAAGCACGGCGTCAACGAGGTTCCTACCAGTACGGTTTCGGCGCCTGCAAACTTAAGCCTGGGCCGCGCCGGGTTATCGAAGCTTCTCGATGCCGGGTTCGGTTCCGGGGCTATCTTCTGCAGTTCAGACACCCTTGCCCAGGGCGTGCTCGCCGAGGCCCAATCCCGAGGGTTGCAAGTCCCGGGAGACCTGGCCATTATGGGATTCGCGGACCAAAAGTTTGCAGCATACACCTATCCCTCGTTGTCCACGGTACGCATCGACCGGGTTGCCATCGGCTGCCAAGCTGCCGACGCCTTGCTGGCGAGGATGAACGGAGAGACCGATGTGGAGAGGGTGATCGATGTCGGCTTCGAGATAATAGAGCGTGAAACCACGTAACTGACCCGTGTGCCATGCTGAGTGCCGTGGGGATGGCAAGTTTCCTTGGTTAGCTCAGCGGGTGTGGACAAAGCCAAAAACAGGCCTTTGGCATTCGCCAAAGGCCTGTTTTGGTTCCCTGTTCCGCTCCGTTTTTGGTGTTGTACCGGCAGGCAGGAACTTCAGCAGCGCCATTCCAGAGGTGCCCGGGAGCGAGGCTGCGGGGCACCGTGGCGTCACCCGCAGCTGCAGGCAGCGCAGTCATCCGTCCCCTCGCAGCGCTTCGGAAGCAGCCGCTCCGAGGCCCACTCGGTTATGTCAACGCCGTAGTGCACATAGAGCTCCGTGCTGCCGGCCAGAGGAATCCAGTAGGAATCCAGCACGGTCCCCGTGAAGTCGAAATAGGCCACCAGACGCGTGGTGGTCTGTTCCTTGAGGGCCTTGTTGGCCAGGCAGTCCTTGTGGAACTCCTTCTTCCCCATATCCACGCAGCGGATGCCGGTCTGATAACCGACCTCAGTCGCCTTCCGGTTCATGTCCAGGATGGTCCGGTCCTTGTGGACCAGGATGACCGGAAAGGGAAAGTTATCGTAGAAAAGGTGGAAGTTTCTCAGGATTTCATCGCTGATTGCGTGCTGTGCCATACGGTTTGTCCTCTGGATTTTGGTGTGGTCTGCGTGCACGCGGAACTGTCGGCCCCGGAAAGGGGTAAGGACGCGCCGCAGGGGAGTATTCACCGTATAGACTGATCGGTCCGGTTTGGTCAAGCGCTTTTTCGGTCGTCCCTGGGATCCTGGGATATCACATGGCACTCAGCCTCCATTATCCTATCCAAATCCCGCCCCCGCCCTCAACCAGCCACTCCGGTTCCCGAAGGGCACCTTTTCCCTTGCATCCTCATCTCGCAGGTAAGATAATTTTAAGAGAGGGCCGCCAGTCCAAAGCGAACCTGGCTGGACCATGGGGGGAGGAGGTACCGGCGGAAAGGGAAACGAGGACTCCTATTGGCGGTTTTTCGGGGAGGCGCTATGAAAACAACAACAGAACGGGGGCAGCTGGGAAGCGGGCCCTTCGTGACGGCAACCGACAAAAGGCGCGGCATCTGGTTCGCCATCGTGGTAATCGTCGTGTATGGCATCCTCGGCGTGTTTTACGTCATGGCGATGATATGACGGCAGGGGAACCTAAACCCGCCGGTGACGACTGAAAGTGTGTCGTAAAGCAGCGCGTTCAAAGGGGACTGGCACCTGCGGAGCCCAAACAGCCCGATCGAAGGTGGACTGGCAGCTGGGGAGCCAGTCCCCTGGCAATGGGAATGCCACTCAGTATCCCGCCCCCGAATGCTTTCGGTACCTCTTCAGAACGGGAGATTCAACATCGGACGGTGGCAAGAAACCGCCTGCTTGGCAACTGGTCTACAGGTACTTTTCCCCCAGCCGGGCGAGCAGGCTCTGCAGGGCTTCTTTCCTGCCAGATCCGAGGATCACCTGCTCCACCGTCACGAATTCCGCTGCCAGCTGCGCCAGTTCCCCCGACGAAAGGCGCATTTCGGCCAGGTCGAAGATGGCGTCGTCCTCCGTCTTGATATGCTCCGTCATCAAATGGATGAAATTGCGGGCACCCAGGGCGAAGGAGCGGACCGCCTCGCCGCCCGACGGCAGATCCTGCAGCACTTCCAGCATCCCCAGGAGATAACCGCGTCCCAGGGCGTGATCTTCGAGCATGATCTCCACCGGACCGCCCGCCCTGGGCACCCCGAGCTTTTCCAGCAGCGGGAATAGCAGCCGCTCCTCCTTGTCGTGATGGAACCTGTCGGCGTAAACCTGGAAAAATCCGATCATTGCCTCGGCGTCGGCCAAGTCTGCGGACTCCCCGCTTTCCAGGCGCGCGCAGAATATGCCGAGGATTTGCAACATCTCTTTTATCGTACCGTGCTCTTCCCTCATCCGTTCGATGGCGTTCATACGGTAACCTCGCTTGTATCCCGGAGTAATCACCCTTTCGTGTGCTCTCGATCCTAAACCGCAAGGGGGCGAGGCGCCTTGATGCAGATCAATAAACCCGGGTTGGCGCGGGTTGCTGGCGACTTCCCCCCTGGTGGCGGAGCTGAAACCGCCTCCTTCGTCGGGAACTGGCACCAGGAATAATTCGTTTATGTCACAGCCCCTCCCCTTTCGTTAGCGGCGCCACCCTTTATGTCGGAGAGTTTCCCTTTCGTTAGCGTTGCCGCTCTTTATGTTGGAGACCCTACCCTTTCGATAGCAGCGCCGTCCTTTATAGAGCAGACCTTCTCCTCGCGATAACCGCCCTTCTCTTTGCTAGGAACCATGCGAGTCATCGCGGTTTCCAGGACCAGCGGTACGGTGAGCATCATAGCCATGCCCGGTGACTGCAACGGCGGCAACGGCGTGACACCCGGCGCATTCACCAGCGCGATCAACCGATTCATGGGGAGAGCCGCCGGCAGCTCGCGCCTCGGCTTTTGCAGCGACATTACGGTAACTCCCGGGTACTTCGACAAAATCCTCAACGCCTTTATAGGGAGATAATGCTCTCCATTCGATAACCCCGCAGGCTAATTCAGAGACCCTCGTGCCGCAGGCGAGCAACAGCATCACTGAGCGGTTCGCCAACTCCCCGACCCTCCGGACGCCCGGACCTCTCCGCCGATGCCATGAACGTCGTCAGGTAGGACCCGGCGTCCATGACCATGACCTGGCAAGCCTACCCCTCCATCAATATCAGGAATTGCTCTGCTGTGAATTCTCTATTGAAAACCTTACAAAACTTTAGTAAATTTTGACTTAAAATTGCACTATGAGGATGAGGAACCTGACCTCAAACTAGAAATTAGATCGGCAATCGACCAATATCCAAATGACTGCCTGTCCCGGAGAATTGTTCACGGCAGCCGATCCTACCCTGCCCCGCGCACTGACGGCCATAAAAAAACAGGCAAAATCTTCAACACAACGACGGGAAGGCGCAAAGGAAAAAAACGGGGATGACAACCCCGGGGTAAAAAACCATGGTAAATTGAATGAATTTCTTGGCAAAGACTAAGACGCCGATTGAGGAGCTTGGCACGCCGGCCCGCTAGCAGGCTGGCGTGGTGCTTGGCAACCCGGGCAAGGGCTGCAATATGACAAAGAACAAGAAACCGACCTTGGCTCTCAGCAGGCTGGCGTGGTACGGCCTCGCGGCAGTGACGCCACCAGTGGCCATGGGGCTGCGACTGCTGCTGGAGCGGCAGTTTGGCCCCGGGCTCCCCCCTTACCTGTTATTCTACCCGCCGGTCATGGTGGTCGCCATGCTCGGCGGCATGGGGCCCGGTTGCGTGGTCACCCTGGCCGCGGATCTGATCATCGCCTTCTGGATTCTTCCGCCTGTGGGGCAGTTGTCCATCGCCTACCTGATTGACCGCCTCGGGATGCTGATCTTCACCATCATGGCAATCTCCCTGAGCGCCGTCGCCAGCCGTTACCGGAACAACCGCGAAAATGCCTCCGCTTGCGAAGGTGAAGCCGCCCTGCACGACGACCTTGGTCGACCTTCGCATGTCATCGCGCACGTCACCGATATGACGGAGCGCGAGGAGTCGGAAGGGAGGCTGCATCGGTTGAATGAGGAGCTTGAAGCCCGGGTTGCGCAACGGACGGCGGAACTTGCGGCGAAGATGGAGAACCTCAAGCTGGAGACCGCCGAGCGCCTGAAGGCGATGGAATCCCTGCATGAAAAGGAGCTGATGCTGATCCAGCAAAGCCGGATGGCCGCGATGGGCGAAATGATCAGCAACCTCGCCCACCAGTGGCGGCAGCCGCTGAACTCCCTCGGGCTGATGATACAGCAGGTACACATGCTGTACGAATATGAAGAACTTACCAAGGAAACCATTGATGCTACCACCAACAATTCAATGAGGCTCATCCGCCACATGTCGCAAACCATTGAAGCTTTCAGGAATTATTTCAAACCTGAAAAGGAAATGGCCAGTTTCAGCGTCAACACTGCCCTTGCAAACACCCTGGCCATCATCGCAGGCAGCTTCAAACATGAAAACATATCCATAGAGGTGGATTATGCCGCCGACCCCGTGGTGTACGGGTATCAAAACGAATTTGCCCAATCACTGCTGAATATCCTCAACAACTCCAAGGATGCCATCAAGGAAAAGGGAATTGCCGAGCCCAAGGTGTGCATCGCCATCGAAAGGAACAACGACAAGGCGGTGGTGACGATATCGGACAACGCCGGGGGGGTGCCTGAGGAGATCCTGCCGAAGATTTTCGACCCCTATTTCAGTACCAAAGGTCCCCACAACGGTACGGGGATCGGCCTGTACATGGCGAAGAGCATCATAGAGAAGAAAATGGGGGGCACCTTGACCGTGCACAACACCGGCGTCGGCGCGCAATTCAGAATCGAGGTGTGAGCCTCGCCTCCGGGGGGGGGCGCTGCAACGTGGCCCTAGCGCGGCCCAGTTTTGCCCCCCAGCGGCAGGACCCGGAACAGGGTATAGGGGGGCACGCGTTTATCCTCGCCGCCGTTGAAGTAGGGGAGCCTGTCAAACTGGGACGCGGCGACGTAAAGAATCTCCCCGGATGCGGTGCACAAGCTGTCCTCCCAAGTTTCCGTGTCGTCATGCGCCACGGTCACCAGTGAATTGTCCGACTCCCGGTAACGCTTGATTGCGTGCTCTTCAGGAGCTGTCAGGTAGAGGTTGTCGTAGCTCCCCATGGCCATCCCGTCAACGGGACCGGTATCCGTCACCTGCTCCACGTGCTGGCTCAACTCCGCCGCGGAATAAAGCGGGTCGTTCAGATAGCGGGTCTGGATGCGGTAGAGGGTGTGCGCCGTCAGCGCGTGGTAATGGAGGTCTTCGCCTTCGTTGTCCAAAGCGAGGCCGCTCACCTGGAACTGCACCGGTTTTTCCCCCTGCCGCGCCTGCTTTCCCCCGACCGTCAGCGCTATCCCGTGTTCCGCCTTCGTGGAGCGGTCTCCGGCCAGCACCCGCCTGGACTGCCCGCTGTCGAGGTTCGTAACGACAATTGCCCCGGTGCCGGCGTCGCTCAGGTAGGCGTAGCTCTCCCACTGGTCCACGCATACGTTTTGCAGGTAACTGCCCGGAACAACGACCGACGTGTCAAACCTGATCACTTTCTTTATTTGGTCCGTGTCCAGGTCTATCCCGACGAGTTTCGCTCCTTCCGGCGCTACCACCCTGGAGAAGGGGGCGGTCGCATCAAGTATCCAAAGGACGTTATTAAGATCCACGAACAGGCCTTGTGCCGACAGGAAACGGGTGTTCGGACTCTCCTGGCCTCCAATCCCCGAGACGTTCCATTCCTTGTTCGGAAAAGGCCGCAGCGAGCCATCGGCCTTGACTTCGGCCACCGAATAGAGAGGCCTCTTGTCCCAACTCGGAAAACTGACGAAGAGTCGCCCATCGTGGGAAACTGCGACTCCGGCGACCTGGTCGTTGAACGAGGCGTACTTCACCAGGACCCCGGGGCCAAGCACCGGCGACACGACTGCCGTCTTCTGGTAGAGGGAGCAGTTGGTCGCCCAGAGAAACAGCAGGGACACCAGTGAAAACACGATGATCACGTGACGCGGTCTAACCGGCATTGGGTCGCCTCCCATGCGCACTACCCGAGGGTCTGTTCAGCGTACTCGCGACCAATCGCCTTCCTGACGTGATCACTTGACCTGCTCTCCTCCCCCAAACGCCGGGCCGGGAAGACGCTGCCTCGAAATATTGGTGACTGTTAATAGAAGATAACACGAAGCCTCTATTTCTCAAGCCAGCCACATGTGCCCGGAATTGCGAATTGCCACGTTTGGAGACCCTGCGTGGCGATTTGACACCGCCGCCATGCCTCTTACAATTGAGATGACCATAATGGTGAGAGCTGGGGCGGGCGCATCGCCCCTGTCCCCGTGCTGTCCAGCTTCCTTCCCGGGAGAGGGTCGACCCGGGCGTGGCAGTCACGGCGTATTTTTCTCCGCTGCAAGCAGCGAGGTAATGAGAGACATGGACGATCGGAGACAACATCCCGGCGCTGTCGGCGTCTGTCTGGTACTGGCGGTCCTGTCGTCGTTCCAGCGTGCCGACGCGACCCTTGGCGAGGGGACGGGCTCGATTGCCAAGGACCTCAAGTCCCTGTCGGCGACCAAGGGAGCGAACTCCCGCCACACGCTCTACACCGTTCAGGAGATTGCCTCCGCCGGCACAACGGTCAGGGAGTACCTTACTCCCGACGGCATCGTCTTTGCCCTCGCCTGGAACGGGTTGGTGCATCCGGACCTGGAACCCCTCCTCGGTTCCTACGCCGCCGAATATGCCGCGGCCAGGGGACCATCTGGACCCCGGCACGGGCGCGGCCAGTTCATGGTCAAAACCAAGCGACTGGTCGTCGAGACCGGTGGCCACATGCGCGACCTTCGGGGCCGGGCCTACCTACCTGCCCTGCTCCCCAAGGGGGTGAGCGCCCTGGAAATTCAATAGAGGAACCTCGTCACCCCGCCAAACCTGTCCATAGTGCGCTTCTTGTCAATAACATCCGCAGGTTACCCCTCCCGAACAACCGATGCAAATTTCACGGGCAAGGTCCGAATTAACTGTTGCAATACTGAAGCTTTGCCTCTATTATATGGACATTCATATATCCATACTATTGTTGATGTTTGTATGCCCGTCGGGAGGTGCCGAGTGAAAATAACCGTCGTCCTGCTGGTTGCCTGCCTGATCTTCCCCCGGGTGGCGCCGGCCTTCGGGGAGGTTCTTTCCCTGCGCGCCGCGATCAACCGCGCCCTTGCGAGCAACCACCTGCTGAAGGCCGCCACCCTGGAGCAGGGAGCGGCGCAGGAGGAGGTCGCCGCCAGCAGGAGCCGGTATCTCCCCCGCCTGTTTCTGGAGAGCGGAGCCGCGCTTTCCACGACCCCGAGCAACGTTTTCCTGATGAAGCTGGACGAGGGGCGCATAGATCCCGGGAGCGACTTCACCAAGAACACCCTGAACCACCCCGAGGCGAGGGGCGACTTCAAGACTTCCCTGAAGCTGGAACAGCCGCTGCTCGACTTCGGCATCGCGACCGGCGTCGAACTGGCGGGTAAGGATGCCGAGGCCTCGCAGCTGTCCCTGGAATCGACCAGGGAGCAGGTCGCCTTCCGGGTCTACGACGCCTATCTCGACGTGCGCCGGGCCAGGGCTTTTAGCGAGGTGGCGGACCAGGAGGTGGCGGACGCCGGCGAGCACCTCCGTCTGGCGCAGGTCCGCGAGAAGGACGGGACCGGCCTTGCGTCGGATCGGCTGCGCGCCGCGACGGCGCTCTCCGAGGCGAGTCAGGGGCAGATTTCGGCGGCCAACGATCTGCTGCTGGCCCGATTGAGGCTGAACCTCGTCGTCGGGGGCACGCCCGGGGAGCCCCTCGACATCTCGGAGGACCCGGCCGAGGCCGCCGGACTCGCCGAGCCCCCTCCCCTGCCGGATCTGGTCGCCCTGGCGCAGCAGCACCGTCCGGATCTAAGGTCGGCCCAAAAGGTGGTCGAAAGGGGAGACCTCGCCGTGCGCCAGGTGCGCAACTCCTACCTTCCGACGGTCTATGCCAGCGCGGCCTACCAGGTGAACGACCGGGACTTCCCTCTGGGCTACGACAACGATTCCTGGAGCGTCGGGGTCAACCTGCGTTGGGAGCTTTTCGACGGTAACCGGCGCTCGCACCAGAAGGGGAAGGCCGAACTTGCCAGGAGCGCCGCGGCGGAGCTCCTGGAGAACGACCGCAGGGAGGCGGCGCTGCAGGTGACCGAAGGGGCGCTGCGCCGCCAGGAGGCCGGGCTGAGACTGCAGTCCGCCCGCGCCGGAGAGCAGGCGGCCCGCGAGGGGGTGCGCCTGGTGCGCCTGCGCTTCGAAAACGGCCTGTCGCCCCTGGTGGAACTGATGGATGCGGAGGCCGCCCTGAACCGGTCGAGGGCGAATCTGGTCCAGGTGGAGAACAGCTACCGCAGGTCGGCTGCGCAGCTTTATTTTGCCTCGGGCCTGTTTATCAAGGAGGTGTTGCGATGAGATGCTGCCGGGGCGCGCTGGGCGCTCTTTTGATGGTTGCGGCGCTGGGCTGCGGCAAGAAGGACCTGGAGCCCGCCAGTCTGAGTAAGCCCGTGCCGGTGCAGGGTGCCGGCGTTTCCGTGCTCGCCCTGGAGTCGATTCCCGAGATTCAGGAGGCCGTAGGGACCGTGAAGGCGCGCAGCCTGGCGGTCGTCTGCGCCAGGATCGCCGGGAACGTGACCGGGGTGTACGTGAAGGAGGGGGACCGGGTCGCCAAGGGGAAGCTCCTGGTCGCCATCGAAGCGGCCGAGGGAGGGGCCGCCGCGGCAGGCGCGGCCTCCGCCGTCGAGGAGGCGGACCGGGCGCTGGATGAGGCGCGTGCGCGCAAGACCCTGGCCGATGCCACCTTCGAGCGCTACCGCAGGCTCTTCCAGGAAAAGGCGGTGACCCGGCAGGAGTTCGAGGGGCGCCAGATGGAGCAGGCGGTCGCGCTCCAGGGGGTGGCGAGGGCCGAGGCCCGGGTGAGCCAGGCCAGGCAGGGCGCCAAGGGCGCCGGTACCATAGCCGGCTACGGCAGGGTAGCCGCGCCGATCAGCGGGCTGGTGGTGTCGAAGCAGGCCGAGCCGGGGCAGACGGTGTTCCCGGGAACCCCGCTGGTCACGGTCGAGGGCGATGCCGGTTACCGTCTGGAGGTCGCCGCGGGCGAGGGGCTTTTGGGCAAGCTGAAACAGGGCGACGCTGTCGGGATGGAACTCTCCGGTGCGCCGGCTTCGGCGCGCATCGCGGAGATCGTGCCGACCGTCGACCCGGTCACCCGCACCTTCACCGTGAAGCTGGATCTCCCCGCCAGGGGGCTCAGGTCCGGCAGCTTCGGCAAGGCGCTCTTCAGGGTCGGGCAACGGCAGGGGATCACCGTTCCGGCCGCGGCCGTGCTGCAGCGGGGAGCCCTCACCTCGGTCTGGGCGGTATCCCGGGAAGGGATCGCGCGGCTCAGGCTGGTGAAGCTGGGCGCCCCGCAGGGAGGCCGGGTGGAGGTGCTGTCCGGCCTGAGCGCCGGGGAGCGGGTCGTGACCGCCGGAGTCGAGAAGGTGAGCGATGGGGCGAAGGTCGAGTAACAGACAGTGGAGAGACGCATGAAAGACCTCGGCTTCGCGGGGAGCATCGCCCGCGCCTTCATAGATTCCAAGCTCACCCCGCTCATCGTAGGGGCGTCGCTCCTGCTCGGGCTCTACTCCATCCTCGCCACGCCGCGCGAGGAGGAGCCGCAGATCGTGGTCCCGATGGTGGACGTCTACCTCCCGATGCCGGGCTCCTCCCCCAAGGAGGTGGAAGAGCTGCTGGTGGCACCCTTCGAGAAGAAGCTCTGGGAGATCAAGGGGGTCGAGTACCTCTACTCGGCGAGCCGGCCCGGCATGGGGATCGTGACGGTCCGCTTCGTCGTGGGCGAGAACCTGGAAGAGTCGCTGGTGAAGCTCTACAACAAGGTGATGAGCAACCGCAACCTGCTGCCGCCGGGGTCGCTGGAGCCGCTGGTGGTGCCGAAGTCGATCGACGACGTGCCGATCCTCACCCTCACCCTCTGGAGCGAGCGCTACGACCATCACGCGCTGAGGATGGTGGCGCAGGAACTGCGCGCCGAGCTGGAGAAGGCGGACAACGTCGGCGAGACGGAGATCAAGGGGGGGCTCCCCCGCGAATTGAAGGTGCGCCTGGACGCTGGCAAGCTCTCGGCCTACGGGCTGGCGCCGCTTGCCGTCATGGGGGCGCTGGAGAAGGCCAACCTTGCCCGGCGCGCCGGGGAGCTCTCCTCGGGAAACCGCGACTACACGCTGAACGCCGGCAGCTTCCTGGGCGACGCGTCCGGTGTCGGGCGGCTCGTGGTGAGCGTGAAGGACGGCCGCCCGGTGCACCTGGAGGACGTGGCGGGGGTGACCGACGGGGTGCAGGACCCGAAGGACTACGTCTTCTTCGGCCTGGGCCCAGCCGCCGCCAGCAAGGGGCTCAAGGGGGGCGCGGGTGACTACCCGGCGGTCACCATCTCCGTCGCCAAGAGGAAGGGGGCCAACGCCACCTGGCTCGCCGAGGACCTGGTCAAGCGGGTGGAGTTCCAGAAGGGGAAGATCATCCCCGCCGAGATGCAGGTGACGGTCACCCGCAACTACGGCGAGACCGCCAAGGACAAGAACAACGAGCTGCTGTTCCACATGTTCCTGGCGGCCATCTCCGTCACGATCCTGATCGCCCTCTTCATGGGGTGGCGCGCCGGCGCCGTCGCGGCAATCGCCATACCGGTGACCCTCGCGCTCACCATGTTCATCTTCAACAGGATCGGCTACACCCTGAACCGGATCACCCTGTTCGCCCTGATCTTCTCCATCGGCATCCTGGTGGACGACGCCATCGTCGTGGTGGAGAACATCCACCGCTACTTCACCATGACCCGGCTGAAACCGCTGGAGGCGGCGATCCGCGCCGTCGACGAGATCGGCAACCCGACCATGCTCGCCACCCTCGCCGTCATCGGCAGCATCCTCCCGATGGGGTTCGTCGGGGGCCTGATGGGCCCCTACATGCGCCCGATCCCGGTCGGGGCCTCCCTGGCGATGATCTTCTCGCTTCTGATCGCGCTCACCGTCACCCCCTACTTCGCCTACCGCTTCATGAAGGGCGAGTCCCATTTCGGCAGCTCCGCCGAGCCCCGGGAATCCCCCATGACCCGCTTCTACCGGCGGGTCATGGGGGCCCTCCTGCACAGAAGGGCCGTGCGTTACGGCTTTTTGTCGCTGGTGGTCGCCCTGCTGCTGCTCTCCTGCTCCCTGGTCTACTTCAAGCTGGTGACGGTGAAGATGCTCCCCTTCGACAACAAGAGCGAGCTGCAGCTGATCGTCGACGCGCCGGAGGGGACCACCCTGGAAGAGAACGCCCGCATGGTCGCCGAACTGGGGGACGCGCTCAGGAAGGTGCCGGAGGTGACCAACTTCCAGAGTTACGTCGGGATCAGCTCGCCCTTCAACTTCAACGGCCTGGTGCGCCACTATTACCTGAGGAAGGGCGCCAACGTGGCGGAGATCCAGGTGAACCTGGTCGGCAAGGACGAGCGCCGCGACCAGTCGCACGACATCGCGAAGAGGATCCGCCCCGGCCTCAAGGCGATAGCCGACCGCTACGGCGCCAGGCTCAAGGTCGCCGAGATCCCGCCGGGGCCGCCGGTCCTCTCAACGCTGGTGGCGGAGGTGTACGGCCCCGACCAGCAAAGCAGGGTCGCCATCGCCGCCAAGGTGAAGGAGATCTTCAAGGCTACGCCCGGGGTGGTCGACACCGACTGGTACCAGGAGGACGACCATCCCAGCTACCGCTTCGTGGTGGACCGCGAGAAGGCGGCGCTCTCGGGCGTCGCCGTCGCCGACGTGGTGAACACCCTGCAGATCGCCGTGGGGGGGGCGGACGCGGGGCTCATGCACGTGGAGCGGGAGAAGGAGCCGGTCTACATCAACCTGCGCCTGCCGGTCGGCTCGCGCAGCGACCTTGCCTCGCTCTCCTCCGTTTACGTCACCGGCTCCAGGGGGAACGTGCCGCTCTCCGAGCTGGTGCGCACGGTGCCGGGTGTGGAGGAGAAGTCGCTCTACAGAAAGAACCTGAAGAGCGTGGTCTACGTCACCGGCGACGTGGCCGGGGTCATCGAGGCGCCGGTCTACGCGATTCTGAAGATGCAGAAGGAGATCGACAAGATCGAGCTGCCGGGAGGCTACCGGATCGAGCAGCGCGCGGCCTCCCAGCCCTGGAACGAGGAGCGTCCCGGCATCAAGTGGGACGGCGAGTGGCACATCACCTACGAGGTGTTCCGCGACCTGGGGGCCGCCTTCGCTGCGGTCATGATCCTCATCTACGTGCTGGTGGTCGCCTGGTTCAAGGACTTCACCACGCCGATCGTCATCATGGCGCCGATCCCGCTCACCCTGATCGGCATCCTGCCGGGGCACGCGCTCATGGGCGCCTTCTTCACCGCCACCAGCATGATCGGCTTCATAGCGCTCGCCGGGATCATCGTGCGCAACTCCATCATCCTGATCGACTTCGCCGAACTGCGCCGCCGCGAGGGGATGAGTCTCGACGAGGCGATCATCGACGCCGGCGCCGTCCGCTTCCGCCCCATGCTGCTGACCGCGGCGGCCGTCGTGGTGGGAAGCTTCGTGATCCTGTTCGACCCGATCTTCCAGGGGCTGGCGCTCGCCATGATGTGCGGCGAGATCGCCTCCACGACCCTTTCCAGGATCACCATCCCGATCCTCTACTACATGGTGGAATCCTGGAAGGAGCGCCGCCGCGGGCGCAGGGCCGCGCCGCAGGCCGCGCAGTAGAGTTTCCAGTGATTGCCCGGGGCGCTCCCGGCTCCCCGCGGCAGCTCCCTCACCCGGCCTTCGGCCACCCTCTCCCGGAGGGCGCGGTTTTTTTGGGGAGATCTCCTTTCGGAGGGGAATCAAGGTTGAAGCATTACGGCATAACATCAAAGAAAAGGAGCCAAACCCATGTACATCGACAGAATTCTAAGACTCATCGCCGGCGCCTTCACGCTGATCTCCCTGGCCCTTGCCCACTACCACGATCCGAGATGGCTCTGGTTCACCGCGTTCGTCGGCCTCAACCTGTTCCAGTCGGGGTTCACCAACTGGTGCCCGATGATGACCATCCTTGCTAAACTGGGTGTGCCCAAACTGCCTCAGGACGGCTGCCGCTGATCGCCTGATCGTCATTCCACCGCATGCAAACAGCAGAAGAGGATGTGCCAATGGTGTCGGATCCGCAGGCTATTTTCCCTGTGAACAGAGCGTTTCTCGCTGAGGCCGCCATCCTCAGGGCCATCGGGCATCCTCTGCGGATCAGGATACTCAATGAAATACTGAGCAATCAGTGCAACGTCACGAAAATATGTCATTCACTTGAAGTGTCTCAGGCTGCAGTCTCTCACCACTTGGCTGTTCTCAAAGACGTCGGCATCGTTATTGGCAAAAGAAAAGGATCCGAAGTGTTTTATTCCATTGAAACACCCTTTATAAAGAGTTTATTATGTATTCTCAATACTATCTGATGTCGCACACAACCAACACAACAGAGGAGGGAGCAAAGATGAAGAGGTCCATGAGGACTGGAAGCTTGACGCTGCTCGCACTGGCATTCGGCACGTCCTTGGCTGGAGCGGTCGACGGTCCCCTCACGGTGCAAGGGTCGCTGCACTCCCTGGCAAACAAGTGCAGGATAGTCGCGCTTGATCAACCGGGGCAGCCGACCCTTATTGTCAGATTCGACGACAAGACTTCCTTTAAAAACGTCCCGGGCGCCAAGGATATCCTCCCCGGCGAGAACCTCTCCATCGAATACCGGCACGAGGGCGACGACAATCTGGCTACCAGGATCACCAGGGTCATCCCGGAGCTCCCCGCAGGGGTCGGAAACCTGACCCTCAAGGAGTGCGAAGCCCTGATCGCCAGCGGAGGCAAGGGAGGCGGCTACCTCCTGGTCGACGCCCGACCAGCGTCCGATTACGCGGCGGGGCACCTGCCGACTGCGGTCTCGATTCCGCTGAGCTCCCTGGAAAAAGGCGGAGCGAAGCTGCTGCCCCCCAATAAGGGGACTCTGCTGGTGTTCTACTGCGGAGGGGTCTCCTGCGGCTTGAGCCACACGTCGGCCCGGATGGCCCGCGGCCTTGGCTACGGCAACGTGAAGGTATTTGCCGGCGGGGAATCGCAATGGACCAAGGCCGAGCACTACACGGTACCGGCCGCTTCCTTCCTGACGGATGGGAACCTCGTGCTGGTTGACCTGCGCGAGCCCAAAGCAGCCGCCGCGGGGCACATCCCGGGCGCGGTCAACATCCCGCTGGCGCAGTTGGACGGCTGGGAGAAGAAGTTCCCCAGCAGCACGGGGGCCCAGCTGGTATTTTACGGCGCCCGGGAAAGCGACGTCGCCGCGGCGATCAGCACCGCCAGGGACTGGGGCTTCACCAACGTCACCGGATTCCCCGGGGGGGTCGGAGAGTGGAAGAAGAGCGGCTTTCAACTGGCGCAGGGCGCCTCCCCGGACCGTATCGTCTACCGGAAGAAACTGGGCCCCAACGAGATGGGCGCGTCCGAGTTCCTGAAGGGGCTTGCCGAGGGGACCACGCTGGTGGACGTCCGCACGCCCGAGGAGTTCGCCAAGGAGCGCATCGCGAAGGCGATCAACATACCGGCCGAGCAGATGGCGAAACGCTTCCGGGAGCTGCCGAAAGGAAACCAGGTGGTGTTCTACTGCAACACCGGCACCCGGGCCGAGATGGCGTTCGACGTGGTCCAGGGCAAGGGGTATTCGGTCAGGTTCCTGAACGCCAACGTCGAGTTCAAAGAGGATGGCTCGTACCGCGTGAGCGAGTAGCATGCGGGAAGGCTTTCGCAGCCGAGACAGGGGGGTCCTCCTCCAGCCCCCCCTGTCTCGCTTTGTTGGGCTTCCCCCCTTTTCCCATAGGGGGGACAAAACTGCCTGCTAGTTGACGCTCCCCGCTAGCAGCCGGCGGCCTCTTTCTTCTTCTTGGCGGGCTTGGCCGCCTTGACGGGCGCCTCGTCTTTCTTGGTTCCCGCAGCCTCGTCCTTCTTGGTTTCCGCAGCTTCCCCTTTCTTGACGACCTTCGCCTTCTTCGCCTTCTTGGCCTTCTTCTCGGGCTTGACCGCCGCGCCTTCCACCTTCTCGGCGGGCTTGGCCTCCTCCGCAAAGGCCAGGCCGGACAGGCTTACCATCACCAGTGCTGCTACCAACAGGGTTGCCATACGTTTCATCGGATGCTCCTCCTTGGGGGTTGGTTGTTACAACTATCTGCTTAACTTAGATGGCTCAACTGGCCGGCATAGACGAAGGAAAGCCTGATGATCAGACCGCCGACCAGGACCATGACCGCGCTCAGGTTCATCTTCATCAGCTCGGCCGGGGTCAGGCTCTCCCCGTGTTCCTCGCGTACCTCCAGGAACTTGAGCACGACGGCGATCGGAAAGATGATCACCAGCATCAAGAGCCCGAGGCCATACCAGAAGTAGTCGTGGCTCAGGGTGAAAAACGGCATGATGGAGGTCCGGTGCGCCCCGGAGGAGGTGTACTGGCCGTAGAAAAAGAGCGGCAGCATGACCATTTCGGCGAGGATGAGCCAGATGTCCACCTTGGTGAAGAAGAGCTTCACCTTCTTCTGGTCGGAGATCATGATCATGAAGGCGGCTCCCGCCGAAAGCGCCGAGGTGAGGAAGAGTACCGGCAGGATGGCCGAGTTCCAGAGCGGACGGGCGACGAAGGAGCTGAGCAGCACTCCGGTGTACACCCCGATGAAGATCCCCATCCCGAAGTTGACGGCGGCCAGCTGCAGCCGGAACCCGCCCAGCTTTTCGGCGAGACCGATCAAAAAAGGGAGCCGGAGCTGGCCGCGCCGCTCCAGCGGGAAGGTCGCCAGGGCGTACATGATGCTCACCGGGTAGAACACCAGGAGCCCCCAGGAGCCCCAGGACATCGGCGAGAGCGGCTGGACGGTCAGGTAGAGCCAGAACACGTTCAGCTTGCGCTCCAGGTCGAGGAAAATGAAGAGCATGCCGACGCTCAGGATGACCGGCACCAGCAGCGCGGCGCTCGCGGCGGCGCGCTCCCCGCGGGCCAGCGCCCCCCCCTTGCGCACGTGCAGCACGGAGGTCATGACGGCGAGCCCGGCGGAGAGGCCGCCCAGGAAGAGGTAGAGCGACACGCGCCAGTCCCAGACATGCAGATGGGGCGACACCAGCGCGTTGACTCCGGTTACGGTGATTTCCATGGTGTTGCCTCCTATTCCGGCCTGCTGAATTTCTTGATGTAGAAGACGCGCGGGCTGGTCCCGGCGCTCTCCAGGAGCACCTCGTGGTGGTTGTCGCGCAGCGCCGCGCTGACCGCGCTTCTCGGGTCGTCCAGGTCGCCGAAGATGCGCGACTTCCCGATGCAGGTCGCGACGCAGGCGGGCGCCATCCCCTCCTTGATCCGGTGCGCACAGAAGGTGCATTTGTCGGCGTACCCCTTGTCCAGGTTGATGTAGCGCGCGTCGTAGGGGCAGGCTGCCACGCATGCCTTGCAGCCGACGCAGCGGTTCTGCTTCAGGAGTACCGGGCCGTCGGCGCTTTTGTAGGAGGCGCCGGTCGGGCAGTTGTAGACGCAGGGAGGATTGTCGCAGTGGTTGCACAGCTCCGAGCGCAGCTCCATGCGCAGCCTGGGGAACTCCCCCTCGACCATCTCCAGCACCCGGGTGCGGAACTGCCCGGGCGGGACATCGTTTTCCTTCTTGCAGGCGACCACGCAGGCCATGCAGGCCACGCAGCGCCTCTGGTCCACCACCATGGCGTATTTAGGCATCGGCTTTCTCCTTTTCCAGGCGGACGAAATTGACGTGCATCCCGGTGCTGCCGCAGATCGGGTCGACTGCGTAACGGGTGATCAGCCCCTGGTCGTCGGCCCCCTTGCGGAAGGCGAGGCCGAGGGCGCTGCTGTTCGAGCCGAAGCCGTGCACCAGGTAGACGCAATCCTCCCTGATGCGCTGGGTCGCTTTCACCTTGACCCGGTTGCTGCGCACCCCGTCCTGGTTCACCAGGATGACGTAGTCGCCGCTTTGCAGCCCCAGCGCGCGCGACTTGGCGGCGTTGACCCAGACCTCGTTCTCGGGGTAGAGCTCGTGCAGCTCAGGGTTGTTGACGGTCCGGCTGAAGGTGTGCACCGGGGAGCGGCCGTAGGTGAGCCGGAACTCCCCCGCCCCCGGCACCGGGTGCCTGGTGTAGACCGGGACCGGGTCGAACCCCTTCTCCTTCAGCTCCGCACTGTAGAGTTCGATCTTTCCCGAGCTGGTCTTGAACTCGGGCGGGGTGAGCGCCGTGATGTAGGGCGCCGCGGAGTTCGGGACCACGACCGTGCCGGCCTTTTTCAGCTGTTCGTAGTTCACCCCCCACTGCTCGCACTGCATCTTGAGCCTCTCCTCCAGGGTGCGCCAGGGGAAGTACTCCCCGAGGTCCAGCCGGTTGGCGAGCTCCTTCGCGATCCACCACCCGGGCTTCGACTCGTAGAGCGGCGGCACGGCCGGCTGGCGCAGCGTTACCGAGAGCGAGCGCCCCTTGCTGGCCGCCAGCGCGTCGTGGCGCTCCAGGTAGCTGCATTCGGGGAGGATCACGTCGGCCATCATGACCAGGTCCATCGGCATCACGTCGACGGCCACCAGCAGGTCGAGCTTTTTGATCGCCTCCACGGTCTCCTTCTGGTTCGGCATCGATTTCATCAGGTTGGTGCCGGTGACGAGCCACGCCTTGATCGGATAGGGCGCGCCGGTGATGGTGGCCTTGCGGATCTCCTGGGTCACCCCCTCGGCGCCGGCGAAGGGGAAGTTCCCGAGGTTGAGCGGGGCCTTGCCCGGTTCGGGGTACGGCTTGCCGGGCTGCTTCGGGAAGGAGGCGCCGGTGGCGATGAAATACCCGCCTTCCCTCCCCCAGCTGCCGAGCAGCGCCGCCAGGATCCCGATGGCGCGGGAGCGCTGCACGTCGTCGCCGTACCAGGTGGCGTGGCGCCCGGGGTGGATGCAGACGTTCGGCGCGTTCTGCCCCAGGAGCCGGGCGGTTTCCACGATCATTTCGGCGGGGATCTCGGTCTCCTTTTCCGCCCACTGCGGCGTGCAGTCGGCGACCGCGGCGGAGAGCTCGGGGAGGCCGCTAGCGTAGGCGTCGAGGTAGGCCTTGTCGTACAGGTTCTCCTTGATGATGACGTTGCACCAGGCGAGCAGGAGTGCCAGGTCGGTTGCTGGTTTGATCGGGAGCCAGCTGTGGGCCTTGCCGGCGGCGATGGAGAAGCGCGGGTCGACGACGATGAACTTGGTCCCCTGGGCCACGGCGTCGGCGAAGTCCTGCACCTGGGAGTTGTGCATGTTCTCCCCCAGGTGCGAGCCGAGCAGTACCACGACCTTGCTCCGGGTCAGGTCGAGCCTCTCGGGGGATCCGATCCCCTCACCGAAGGTGAGTTCGAGCCCGACGTCGCGCGGCCCGCGGCACTGCGCGAAGGAGGGCATGCCGACGTTCGGGGACCCGAAGGCGGACAGTAGCGGCAGGAAGTGGTCCGAGGGTGTACCGTGGGTGAAGAGCGCCAGAGACTCCGGGCCGTAATCGGCCTTGATCTTCTTGAGCTTGCCGGCCACCAGGTCGAGCGCCTCGTCCCAGCTCGCCTTGCGGTATTTCCCTTCGCCACGGGCGCCGGTGCTGATCAGAGGCGTTTTCAGGCGGTTCGGGTCGTACAGCAGGCCCGCGCCGCCGTTGCCGCGGGCGCAGAGCTTGCCGCGCGCACCGGGGTGGGCCGGGTTCCCTTCGAGCTTCACCACCCTGCCGTTCAGCACCTTCGCCACCGCGCCGCACTTCCAGAAGCAGATCTCGCAAAACGTCGGGGTGTAGGTCGCCTTCAGCATCCCCTGCTCTTCGGCCCAGAGCAGGAACTTTTCGGGGAGCGCGGTGTAGGCAGCCAGACCCAGCCCCGCGGCTCCGCTTGTCTGCAGAAATGACCTTCGTGATAGTTTCACGGTTCTTCCTCCTCAGTTGGACTTCAGGGAGATGGGACAAAATAACGTCAAAAGTTCAACCAAAAGATTAATCAAAAGCTTTAAGGCAAGGACGCAAAGATGCGAGGGAGTAACACAACAACCTCAGGGGAAAACCAGGGACACCCGATCTTCGCACCTTGGGACTTCACTGGTCGATGGGAGGCGCCCACTTGATGGTGACTCCGGTTTTTTTAGCGCCGGGTTGGGAATCCGTTTGCCCTCCCTCCCCTGCCACTGCCGGTTTCTGCATCGAATCCTTAGCCTTGATTTCCGATGCCGGCCCGGAACTCCTCTGGTAGCTGATGCCTTGCACTTCCGCGCTTGGTTCATTCATCTCGACCTTTTGCACCTTGCCGGACCGGTAGGTGATGGTCATTGTGTCAGCCGATGCGACCGCGCCTGCCAGGAGCGTGCAGGTTATCAGCACGATGGATGTCCCGGTTCTTGCTGTTCTCATGGGTTACCTCGCCCCGCCTTGTTGCGTGGAAAGAATCGCCAGCAACTGATCCATCTCGTCTTTCTTGAGCGGCACCGGCTGCATCTGGCTATACTCTCGAATCGCCCTGGGATTCTCCAGCCACTTCTTCACGTTTTCCGCCGTCCACCGGTCATTGTTCTTCCAGGTACGGGGATAATACTCTGTCAATAGTCCGGAGAGATTGGGTCCGATCTCGCCTTTGCCGAAGGGCCCGCTGGCCTTTGTCAGCACCTTGTGGCAGGGGCCGCACCGCTTCTCGAATATATTTTCCCTGTGCCGCTGCAGTTTCTCGAAATGCACCACCTGCGGCGCCTCGCCGCCGGCAGGCTTCGCATGCAGCGCTCCTGCCAGGACGACGTTCACCAGATCGGTCGCCTGCCGGTCGTCAAACCTGAAATTGGGCATGAACAGCGCCTGCGACCTGATCGAGTCGAAAATCTTCCCCGGTGAGGTGTTCGCAGGCAACCGGTCCAGATTGATCGCCAGCCGGTTACCCTTGCCTGCCAGGGTATGGCAGCGCCGGCAGGCGGATTGATCCAGAAGCCTCGCTCCGCGCTGCAATGCCGGCGAACCCGGAAGGGCGAACCAGGAGAACCTTCCCCTGACCAGGTCGCGGTGGGCGATGGCAAGACGGTCGGACCTCTCGTCACCCCGGTGGCAGCTGACGCAGCTGCCGCTTTTGAGGTAGTGCGGCTTGTGGCACTGCAGACAGCCGGCCCTGCCAGCCTGGGCGCCGCTGCCGGGCACCGGCAGCAGGGTCAGGATGACCATCAAAATGGCAGCACGAAGGACCAATTCTCACCTCGGAAAAACATGCCGACCGCGGTCAGCGCGCACACTGCGATGAAGACGGCAAGGGCGGCCGCGCTCACCGGCTGGTGATTCCCGTGCAGCGAGGCCGCGCGCTCGCGGCTCCCCTCCCCCGCGAACCAGGGTAATGAGACCAGGCCGGCTGCCAGGGCGAGCACGGCGTAGATCAGGTACTTCGAATAGCTGACCAGTTCCTGGATCCAGAGCAGGAACCAGGCGGACTTGACCGGATTGGGCACCCGGGCGATGTCGGCCGGCTCCTGCAGGGGCGCCGGGACCAGCCACGCCAGAAGCAGCAGCGCCAGGACCAGGAGCGCCATGGAGACCTTGATCAGTCTAAAAAAGACCGGTGAACTTCTGACATAGCCGCGCATCATAGGTAGGGTAAAACCCCCTTGTTCTTTCTGACCCGGTAGAAATGCAGGAAGCTTAAAATCAACACACTCATGGGAACGAGCATGATGTGCAGGGCATAAAACCGCAACAGTGACATCGGCTGCCCGACGCCGTCCGGCACCAGCAGGGCGCGCAGGTACGAGCCCAGCGGCACCGTGGTGACCAGCTCCATGCCGGTCTGCGTGGCCCAGAGGGCGAGCTGGTCCATCGGCAGCAGGTACCCGGTATAGGCCTCGAACACGCTCAGCAGCAAGAGGCCGCAACCGATGACCCAGTTCAACTCCCGAGGCTTTTGGTAGGCGCCGGTCAAAATTACCCGCAAGGTGTGCAGCACGGTCAGCACCAGCAGGAAGTGTGAGCTCATCCGGTGCAGGCTGCGCAGGTAGCGTCCGCCCCAAACCGACCTTTCCAGAAAGAGGATCGAGCCGAAGGCCTTTTCGGGAGAGGCCTGGTAATAAAAGAGCAGCAGCATCCCGGTAGCCGCCAGGACCAGGAACGCGGTAAAGGCCAGGCCACCCAGGCAAAAGGTATAGGAGAAGGTCAGGTTCCTTCTCAGCACGACCCGCGGGAATAGATGGCTCAGAAACTGGTTAATCAAAAAAACCTCCGAACCTAAAGGAGCAACGCAAAGAGGCAAAGGCGCAAAGACGCCAAGAAAGATAAAATTTGGAACAGGGTAAAAACTGAATGCTTTTTTTCTGGGGGGGTTCCTTTTAAACTCGTTGTTCCCCGTTTGCTGTTACTTCGCGCCTTTGCGTTAAGTCGTGTGGTTTTGGTTTCAAACGACTACCTCATAAAACTCGCCGCGTTCGACCACTTGGTAGCGTTGCAGCTGCCGGTCGGCCGGGCCTTTCAGGACGCGCCCCTGGCGGTCGAAACTGCTGCCGTGACAGGGACAGATCAGCTCGGTCGGCGTGACGTGCACCGTGCAGCCCAGATGGGTGCAGATCAGGTTCAGGGCGTAGACGGCGTCCCCCTCGCGCACCAAGGCCACCCTCGCCTCCCGGTAAACCAGCGCCCCCTGGAGCGGCAACTCGCCCTTCGCCACCCTGAGCAGCGTCTTCTTCTGACGCACCGCGGGCGTGAGGAACTTCCCGAGGGAAACGGCTCCTGCCAGGGAAAGCATCAGGGCTGCGAGGAATTTTCGACGTGTCTGACCAGGCTTTGCCATTTTTCCAGGTACGCCCTCTGATAGGTCCCGCTTTTTTTGTTCAGCTGCTCATACCGCGATTCGGGAAGAAAATCGCCGTTGGTCACCTTTTGACCGGTTCTGTCCCAGAAGGAGGGCAGCGTCATGCCGTCGGCCTGCAACTGGTAGATTCTATCCTGCGGGCTCTCCATGATGTAGCGGCGCGGGTTGTCGTGGCACCCCTCGCACATGACCGTGCCGCGGCGCACCGTGTGGGGGAAATACGCCCTCCACTCGGCGGCCAGCAGGCGGTTTTCCATGCTTTCGGATCCCGCCCCCGTCCAGCCCCCGGCCGGCCGGTCGTTGCGGATGTCGGAGAAGTAGAGCACGAACTCAGGGCGGATCGGGCTCACCTTGCCGCGCGCGTTGATCCCGAGCGGAGGGGCGTCCTGCTTGCGCAGGTAGGCGCTCTTCAGGTAGCTGCCGGTATCCCCGCGGCCGCCGGCGGCGCCGGCACCCGCGTTGCCCCGCAGCCCGTACTCCTCCTGCGACGGGCTGTCGGTAAAGCGCAGGTAAAAGGTGCCGTACTCCTGCGGGGCCCAGGCCGAGTGGCAGGCGGAGCACTCCATCTTCTCCAGGTGCGCGCCGATCCGGTGCTCGATGACCTCTTGGCTCACCTTGTGGCAGTCGAGGCAGCTTTTCGACGACCTGGCGCCGGCAGCCAGGCTGGTCATGGAGTGGCAGGCGCCGCATTTCATCCCCGCCTCGGCGTGGACGTCCGGGGTCATCTTCAGGTAGGTCTCGCCGTAGGCGAGCTCGCCGCGCTGGTAGCGCAGGCTGTCCTCCCTGGGCGCCATGCCGTAGTAGTCGGTCCCGACGAAGTACCCCTTGTGGCAGGCAAAGCAGCTGCGGTCGGTCGCCTGGGCGATGGCGTGGCCGGAGCCGCCGTGGCAGTCGGTGCAGCTTGCCAGGTGGCAGGAACCGCATTTGTTCTGGAAAAAATCGGGATCGAGCGCGCCGATGCTGCGCTGCACGAAGAGCCTCTCACCCTTCCGGGTCGCCATCGCGGTGTCGAAGAGCCCCGCGTATCCCCGGTGGCACCCAAGACAGCCGGCGGCGCGCCCAGCGGCCGCGGCAGGGTCCCCCAGGGTGGAGGTCTCGCTCTGATGGCAGGAGAGGCACGGCAGGTCCGCGTGGATCCCCGTCAGGGTGACCCGGTGGCAGTCCCTGCAGTTCTCGGCCGCGCCGCCAGCCGCCGGGTCAAGGACGAGCAAGCAGACGGCGATGCAGAGCATCATCAAGCGCACGATAGTTCAGCTCCTTTCGGTAGATCGGATCCCCGGCCTTGTCATGGCAGATGATGCAGCTGTTGACCGCCAGGGTGCGCCGCACTTCCTTGCCGTTCAGGGGCCGGGAATGTTCCCGGGTAATCGCCGAGTAGGCCCGCACCTTGCCGTCCTGCAGGGTAAGGAAGCCGTCCAGCGGCTTGTCGGCCGACTGCTCGCAGATGAGCGTCCCGTAGATGTCGCCGCCGGCCACGACGTGCTGCCCGAAGCCGAGGAACGCCGGGTTGCCGTGGCACTCGGAGCAGCCGACCGCCTTCTTCCCGGTGTTGTGGGAGTAAAACGGGGCGAAGCGCAGCTGGCGCTTCCCCTTGTAGCGCGCCACGTACTCCTTTTTCGAGAAGGTGCCGTCCGCCTCGACGACCGTGATGAAAGTCTGACACCCCGGGGTGACGGGGGAGATGCGGCCGCGCTGGTTGAGCGCCAGGGGGAAGGGATAGAGCATCCGGTAATCCTCCTTCTCGCTGAAGCTCCCCGGGGTCTCGTACCCCTTGATGAAGTCCATCCCGGCCCGGGTCTTGTCGTAGGTGGTGTGGCAGCCGTAGCACTGGACGACGGTGAGCGAGTGACAGGCGTAACACTCCATCCTGCCGTGCCCCGCTACCGAGTGCTCGGAAGTCCCGGTGATCACCTTGCTCTTGAACAGCTTGCCGGAGCGCTTGCCAAGGACATAGACCACGCCGTCCTGGTAAAAGACGTTGGAATAGCTGCGCCCCTTGGCGGTCACCAGGGTCTTGGTGCCCGGCCGCATCTGTAGGCGGTAGCTTTTCGACTCCCGAAGCGCCTCTTCGCTCTCCCGGGTCAGCTCCCGGAAAACCGGCGGCCTGGCACCGCCGTGGCAGTCCTCGCAGCTGATCTCGGTCTGCAGGTTCATGTTCTGGTAGGCGTAGCCGTCCCCCATCACGTCGCGGGAGGTGTGGCAGTCGATGCAGTCCATTCCCGCCGCCGCGTGGATGTCGGGGGCGATGTGGACCGCGTTGCGCGACCCGCTCAGCATGACCGGTCCGGGAAGCCCCCCGCTGGTCGGAACCATGGAATTGTTGCCGTCGTAGAGCCCCTGGTAGGAAAGGGCGATACGGCCGCTTCTGTTGTGGCAGCGGGCACAGACCTCGTTGCCGGGCAGCTTCTCCATGGCGTGGCTCGCCGCACAGGGCGCTTTCCCCCGCAGAGCCGGGTCCTTACCGGAGTAGGAGGCCGTGCTGTTGTAGGGGAAATGGCAGGCCGCGCAGCCGGAGGCGTGGCTCGCGCCGTAGACCTCGCCCGCCTCCGCCCCGACGTGGCACTGGGAGCAGAACTTGCGGTAGAGCTCCCCCGAGATGTGGTCCAGTTCGGCGACGGGCTTCAGCCGCAGGGTCTTCCCCCGGGCGTCGTACACCTCCCCGCCCCTGCTGCTGTAAAGCTGGTTGTCGGCACCCTCCCAGGTGATCTGGGTGTTCCTGATCATCCCGGTGGCGGTGTACATCAGGTTTGCCTTGACCCTTCCCAGCTGGTAGTAATGGCAGGCGCTGCAGCTCTTGTCCCACTGTTGCGGCGAAGCCGGGTTTTTCGGCCCGTACATGAAGCGGTGCGAGGCGGTCTTGTCACGATTCCGCGGGTCGCCGCCATGGCACGACACGCAGTCAGGATGGCTTGCCGACACCTTCTCGATGCGCTGATGGCAGCTCTCGCAGCTCGATTCCCTGGCACCCGCAGCGGTACAGCCGCCTGCCAGGGCAAGGAGGGCGAGCAATGCCACGCCATTGGCGAAGTGACTCAATGTCATACAGGATGAATTCATGGAGCCCTTAAACCGGTCAGTAACATGGTCACTCCAGGCGGCATTCGTCCCAGAAAAAAACCGACGGGGAGGAATCCGTCGGTTAAAAGGAGGCAACCGGCTACAGTCGTACCACTAGTACCCTGCCTTTAGCTTCCACAGTAGATGCTCCTCCTGGTTTGAGTCGAGACGGCTCAGCAGCCCTGCATCTCGCCGCCCGACTTGGTCAGGGTGACGCCGGTGTCGACCTTGATCTTGGCAGCCTTTTCCTTGCTGAACCGAAGCGTCAGCTCTTTGCCGCTCACGGCCACGACCTTCGGTGCGCCTCCCAGGGCCGAAACGCTGGCCCCCTTCTTGGCCCAGGCGGGCACGGCCCCCTGCAGCGTTACCGTGACCTTGTCACCCTCGACCTTGGTGACCTTGCCCATGCAACCGCCGGCGGCGAAAACCGTGGCGGCAAAGGCTAAGGTAGCCAGCAGCATGGAAACCCCTGCGATCAGCCTCTTCATAGCTCCCTCCTTGGTGACTTTGCTGGGATGTGCTGCCAGGAATTGGGAGGGGTCTGGTCACCCCATTAACCAGATCCCTCCCCTTCGCGTCGCCCTTCACGGGGCTTGGCAAAGCTTTCTCGAGCCCGGCTGCCGTTAAAAGATGACCTGCAGCTGCGTTATGAAGGTGTTGAAGTCCTGGCTGCGCAGGTTGGCGCCCTGGATGCCGCTGACGGTCCCTTCCTTGTCGAAATCGGTGTGGCTGAACTCCGCGGTGACCTTCAGGTTCTGGCCCCGGATGTAGTAGTTGGCGCCGAAGCCGTACCAATCGATCTTCTGGTTGAAGATGTTGTTAAGATCGGCGAAGCTCCACTTCTCGTAGCGGCCGAAGAACTGCAGCGGCAGGTTGGGGAGCAGGTAGCCGCCCTTCACGTACCAGCCGTTTTTCTCCCCGTTGATGCCGATCGCCCCCAGGTCGGGATTGGCCCCCTTGTAGGCGGCGTCCAGGTTGATCTTCTCGTAGGCCGCCGACGCGGTGACGGTGCCGATGCCCTCCAGGGGGTACTCGAAGAAGCCGTCGACGGTCCAGGCCTGGTAGTCCTTCTTGTCGGTTCTGGCGACCGTGTCGCCGTAGGCCACGTCGGGCTCGAACTGGTAGGCGGCGCCCACGGTCAGCACCTTCTTCTGGCCCAGGTAGGTACCCTTGTAGCCGTACTCGTTCTCCGGGTCGAGGAAGGTCAGGTGGCCGCGCACCGAGTAGCGGAAGTTGGAACTGGGCGCGGTGTCGCCCGAGACCGCCTTGCGCCCCTCCATGGCGTCGAGGCGGTACTGGAAGACGTCCTTGAACAGGTTGCCCCAGACCGCCACGCCGTCGTCGCGGGTCGTGGTGTAGGAGGTGCGGATGAAGAGCGAGCGGTCCAGGGTGAGCGGCATCTCGCACGCCTCCAGGTTCTCGCGGGACAGGTTGTACTTGAACTTGCCGACGTTCACCTTGAAGGCGTCGGCGAGGTTGAAGCGCATGACGGCGTCGAGCAGCTGGAACTGGACCCCCTGGTTGCTGCTGGCGACGTCCAGGGCGGTCACGTTCTGGTCCTCGGCGAACTCGGTCTGCACGTAGAGGCTGAAGATGTCGCCGTACTTGCCCATCAGGGCGAGCCGGTTGCGGCGGAAATTGAAGTTGGTGGTGGTGTCGTCGTTGTTGTCGCCCGACCCGGTGTCGCGGACCGTCATCTGGAACTGACCCTTATAATCGATCTGCAGCATGCCCTTGTCATCGGGGCCGAACGTCATCTGCGGACCAGCATAGGCGCTGCCGGCACAAAGCAGAGCGCCCGCCAACATGGCACAGCATATCCTCTTATTCATGGATGCACTCCTTTGATAGCTAGAGGTAATATCAGTGAGCCGCTGTAGTGTCGTCCCGATAGGGCAGCACTGACTAGCAGCCGCCGCCTGCATTGGTCCCCGAGCTTCCGCCGCTGGTTGTCGTCGTCGTGGTGGAAGATACCGGGGCCATGTAGGCACGGTCGGCTTCCTCTATCTGGTTCATTTCTACCTGGGTCGGCAGGTAGACGAAGCTGCCGGGGAGTAGCACGTTGGTTCCGGTGAGGGCGCCGCCCGTCGAGCGGGGCGACGTGGTGCCGGGAGAGTTGGCGTCGAAGGCCCAGACCGCAGCCTGTGCCGCGGAGGCGCCTGCAGCGGTAAGCCGCGCCGTGGCATAGCCGCCCCACTGGCTGGAGGAGCCGTCGTACATCATGATGTTCCCTTCGGGTACGGCAAGCACCGCATCGAAGAGGACGAAGCTGGGCGACGCGCTGGTCGATGAGCCGCACATGACGACCGTTTTCTTGTCCGGAGAGAGGAAGGTGTTGGCCGCCCCGTTGATGACCGGGAAGGTTGCCATGCGGGTCAACAAGGTGGCCTTGTCGGGATAGAGCCTGTTTCTGTTGGCGTCGCCATTGACGCGGTCAGTCAGAAACATCATCGCGTGTGCAGTTCCGATCGTGTCCTTGGTGCGCAGGGTATTGGCCAGATAAGGCACCGTCGTGTAGCCTCGTGCGTCCAGCATCTGCCAGGTTCCCAGCAGCGTGTTGTCCTTGTTTACCGCATCCACGAGCGCGAGCATCTCGGTTATGGAGTAGCGCACGACATCCTTCAAGGTCTTGTTGCCTTTAACGGAATAGGTGGATGGGGTCACGACCGTCTTTTCATGGGTGGCCATGGGGTAACCGGCGAAATCCCAGGCGTCGTCCCCGCCGTTGAGAACTTTCAGCCTTTCACGCGGGAATCCCCAGTAACGGTAGGTGAAGTAAGCGACCGACATGCTGTAGGTTTCCGCATCGGTCGATTTCTTCGGGAAGGTCAAGACGATGGTGGTGTTGCCGTCAATGCCGAACTTCTTGACAACGCTGTCCATATGCGCACCGCTCAGCATCATGTTGGTGGCGGGTCCGAGTGCTTCCTCCCGGGTGTCGACCAAGTCCGAGGCCGGGTCCATGAGAACCGCGCCGGGTATGTGTCCCCTGGTGGCGGTTGAATAGGCCTGGAAGCTGGCGAGGGACACCAGCACCACACGGTCAGGGTTTCCTGCGGGGGCATTGAGCTTACCTTGGTCAACCCATTGTTTGAGAGTTGCCGCGTCAATAACCGGCGCCACCTTTGTTGTGGTAACCGCCGCATCCGCTGCGGCGTTCCTGGCAGCAGTGACATCGTCATATCCCTTGGTGCCGCATCCCCAGAACGCCAGCAAGGTAAGCGCAGCAACGACGCACGTTCCCGCCAGCACGACTCGTCCCTTTCTCAGTACCTGCTTTGCCATACGACCTCCCTATAAAAGAGAATTCCCGTCGCGGACAGTTCCGGCAACGGTGTCTATCAGGCAGTGTCGGCGACCTTGCGCCGCAATGCCGCAACATCGTATTAGGGCTCGACATTTATGCGCAAGGGACATCGATTCGAAATGTGTAAATTATTTCATTTGCACTATAACGTAAAATTTGTCATAAGAATAAATGAGTAATTCGCATATATGGTATGCGGCATGCGCATGGCAATACTCATCGAGGACGACATGGCAATGGATCTGATGCTCCTCAAAACCTTCCTGCAAGTGGCGACCCTCGGCAACATAACTAAAGCGGCCTCCGTGCTTTTCGTCACCCAGTCCGCGGTCTCACGGCGCATCAAGCAGCTGGAAGACGCCGTCGGCCAGCCTCTTTTCGACCGCACCGGCACCTCCCTGGTGCTGACCGACGCGGGTCGCCTGCTGATGGAAAAAGGGCGCCAGATGCTCGACCTCGAGCATGAATTCATGCTCGGCATCGCCACGGGCAAGGACAAACAGAAGATCTCCTTCTGCTCCACCCCGTCGCTCGGCATCGACCGTCTCCCCGGAGTGCTCACCTCCTTCATCGCCGACCACTCCTCGACCGTCGACCTGAACTGCGTCTTCGCCATGCCCGAGGAGGCGCTGGCTGGGATCGACAGCGGCCGTTTCGACCTCGCCCTGGTGGAGCACTGCGACGAGATCGACCTGAAAGGGAGGATCATTCACACCCTGCCCGACGACGAGGTCGTCTTCATCAGCGCCCCCTCGCTCGGCATCGGCGCGGACATCACCACCATCGACCGGCTGATGCGCGAGCGTCTCTACTTGAAGAACGAAAAGGGGTGCGCCAGGCGCTTCATCGACAAAAACCTGCACAACCTCGGGCGCAACTGTGGCGAATTCTCCGCGGTCGTCTGCTTCGACGACTTCTCCTTCATCCTCCGGGAGGTCCTGGCCGGCAAGGGGGTGACCTTCGTGTCGCGCGCGCTTTTCGCCGAGGAGCTGCAAAGCGGCAGGCTGTGCGCCCACCGGGTCGGCGAGTTCTGCCACTTCCGCCCGCGCACCCTGATACTCTCCCGCCAGGGACTGTCAGTGCATCACCAGCATTTCATCGATTACCTATTCACCGAATTCGGTCTGACCCGTCCCCCAGCCCTTGCAGGCGACGGCCGTGCCAATGTGGTGCAGCTGGTGGCTGGCAACCGCCCCCAAGCAGTGTAAACAAGCTGTCTGCCTGATCCCTCCATTGAGAGAATTTCACCGTTGGTTTGTCAAGCGCCCCCGGCTTGATACAATGGACCGATACGTCTTAGGGGGGCATGATGAAACAGCGCACAGCTTTCTCTTTGTTTGGCATCCTCATGTATACCTGTGTCACCCTGACGCTCCCCTCCCGGTCCGGCGGCTCCGGCAACGCGAACAGCGCCGCGAGCCCCGACTCCTGTCTCGCCTGCCACGCGAACCCGGCCACAATGGCCGCGGCGGGCTATCCCCACTTCACCGTCACCCCGGAGGAGGTGCTGCGCCAGTCCGGCATGAGCGCCAGCTGCGACGCCTGCCATCTGGGAAACCCCGCCGAGACGGAGCGCGACAAGGCCCACAAGGGGATGGGCCGCCTGCTGCTGGTAAGGAAAAAGGGGCAGCTGGCCGAAAGCGCAGAGCGCCGCTCGCCCCTTGAACTTACCGGCAACCCGATGAGCCGCATCAAGCACCAGATCACCAAGAACGGCACAACAGCGGTCGATCCCTCCGTTGCGCTGGTCCTCTACCAGGACAAGAGGAAGGACACCCTCTCCCAGGATTTCGCCGTCATGGCGAAGACCTGCGGCTCCTGCCACGCCCGGGAATTCGAGGAGTTCACCAGGAGCACCATGGCGCGCAACGCCAAGCAGAGCAGCTACCAGGGGTGGGCCGCAAAGGAGCACGGACCGCACAACTGCGGGGTCTGGTTCGAGGGGAATTACGACAAGATCGCAGGCAACACCGCCCTCCCCTTCTCCCGGGAACAGAGCGCCCTGAACCAGCGCAGCTGCAACAGCTGCCATGTGGGGTGTCTCGACTGCCACTACGACCCGCAGCCCGCGGACCCGGCGCACCCCGGGCTCGGGGTGCACACCTTCAACCGGACCCCGAAGCCGGAAAGCTGCTACGGCGGGGGGCGCGGCCAGATCTGCCACGCCGGACCGGAGGAGCGCCGGCGCGGCGCCGGTTATTTCGGGGGGACCTACTCGAACCCGGAGGGGATGGAGCCGGACATCCACCAAGTGAAAAAGGTGGGGTGCCTCGACTGTCACGAGAGCACCAAGTCCAACAAGGAGATCGGCCACGCCATGATCAAACGGCAGGGAAGCTGCGACGGCTGCCACGGGCTCGAGATCAAGAGGCACCGGCAGTCGCTGCACAAAAACCTTTCCTGCGAGGCGTGCCACGTGCAGAACGTATCCGGTTACCAGGGAACCTTCTGGGGACCGGGCAAGCTTGCCGGAGCGGACACCCCCTTCTTCAAGTACAAGGACTACTACGGCGTCATGAAGGAACCGATCCTGATCCGGGACCAGAACGGGCGCTGGATACCGGTGAAGCCCTTCCCGATGGCGGCATTGAACCAGAAGCGGTCCGGGCTGCAGCCGGGACTGCACTGGCGCTGGCCCAGGGAGCTTCCCGACCTGCAGCGCACCGACGACGCCTGGGGCTACGTGGGGCTCTTCGACGGGCTGCCGGAGAACAACCGGGCGCTCCTTTGGATCCAGATGGACAAGGTGTCCCACAAGTACGGCAAGAGCCGCTCCTGCGCCTCCTGCCACGACCTCCCCGGCGGCGAGCAGCGCCAGCGGGTGACCTGGGATTTCGGCGACGCGGGTGCGCTCCCCTTTAGCGGCAGCCACATCGTGATCGCGGGGAGCAAGGGGCTGTTCATCAGGGAGATGCAGTCTGAGAAGATCGAGGTCCTGGAAGGTTACCGGCTGTCCAGCCTGGCGCCCTGGGTGTACCTGAAGGATAGGTGGAGCATCGGGGGGGACTTCTCGCTGCCGGCGATCAAGGACCGAAAGCTCTACGACAGCGCCAAATCCGACGGAGCAAGGGCGCGCGGCGCGGGGGTCGTTCACTGACCGCGCCGCGGCGCCAGGGCTCTCACAAGCCTTATTAGAGCCGATCTCCCGCCGTCACGTCCATCCACCGTCAAGGGAAAGCAGAACAGGGGGATGCAGGAGAGGGAAAGTCCTCTGAGCGGGAGATTAACGCGTCTCAGACAAGAAGACCTCCGGGTGAGCCACCCCGGAGGTCTTCTTTGCGCCGACAGCCGTGCGTTACGGCGTCGTGACGAGGTGGGTGAAGAGGTAGTCGTTGCCCGCAACCGGCGTGTGGCACCCGAAACACTCGCCGACAAAGCTCGTGTCTTTCCCGTAGGGCTTAAGACCGTTTCCCACAAAACGGGCGAAGCCCCAGCCGCCGGTAGCCTGGTACTTCTTGGCGTCCTTCACCATGAATTCGACCTGGGCGAAGCCGTCCGGAACGGTCGCCACCGGAAAGGACGGGTGTTTCTCAGCCTTCCAGGCGACCTTGGCGAGCACGCTGCCGTCGGGGAGCGGCTTGGTCCCGGCGTGCAGGGCCGCGACGGCAATGGCGTTGCCGGTGATGATCCGGATCTGCCCCTTGTCCTCACGGTAGGACGGCGCTACGACCTTCCAGGACATGTAGTCAGGATAGAGCGCAATACCGTTGGGGGCCACGGGCCGATCAGCCGCTCTACCGTAGCCCACGACTGACAGCAGCGCCACCAAAGCCACAACCACGATCTTCATAAAGCCTCCTCCATGTTAATTGAATAACAGCCATTAACCAATCAGACTGTCATCTTAACAGAGGTTGGGGCATTTGCAATTCCGACTACCGGTAACACGCTTGCATTTGACGTGTCCCCCGATCACAACGGTCGCTCAGGTACCATGATCCGGCATCGCAGCCCGACGGTGTGACCATGAAGGAGGTTTTTGCCTCCGGAAAAGCTGCCACGCATCACGCCCACCCCTTATCCCCTCCGCCGCGCAGCCACCCGCCACCTTTTCGCCTCCCCCGTGCAACCGGTCACTACCTCGCGCCCCCCGCGCAACCGTCACCGATTTCGTCCCCATGCGTAACACGCATGACGGCATGAAAATGAATCATTTTACGTATAATAGTGAAAGGCATATATTCGCATAAAAATATTCTAGCTGGCATGCAAAACAACGAACTCTGGCCTCAACGGCGATGCAGGGTAGGTATCCACGCTCAGCACGAGCACAATAGAAAGGAGAGGACATGAACCAGATCTGGAAAAGGTATTTGTCGGGGGCAGTGCTGTTGGCGCTTGCCGCACCTGTCAGCGCCCTGGCCGACGAGCAGGCGCTGCAGCTCAAGGTCGACGAGCTGACCAGGAAGGTAGAAAAGCTGGAGGACAAGACCCTCAGCAAATGGCTGACCATCGGCGGCGACTTCCGGTTCAGGCTCGATTCCCTGAAAGGGGATGTCCCGGTCCACTCCGACGCCATCGGCACCATGACGAACCTGGTAACCGGTTTCACCGCTCCCGCGAGCGCCACCAACCCTCTGGGCGTGGCCGGACAGACCATCGGAGGGGTCGCGGTCCCCACGGCATCCCAGTTCATCATGCAGGGGCAGCCGGGTACGCTCTTCACCTCAGCCCAGTTCGGCACCATTCTCAACCAGTACATGCCGGCGGCGATGTACAACGGAATCACGTCGACGGCCTTCCTTAACCAGTTCAACACCATCCTCGGCGGTGGTCCGACCGGTGTCAATAACGCACTGGCCGGCACGGCACTGACCTCGCAGCAGACCGGCGTGCTGAACACCCTGGTTGCCCAGGGGGTTCTCAATAGAGTCTTCGGCATGGCGGCCTCCACCAATTTCAGGGATTCCAGCAACGTGCAGATCCCGGGAGCGACCCTCGGCGCCCAGTTCAACAACATGGTGACGCAGCTCGCCCTGGCAGGGTTCGATCCGCAGAAAATCAACCAGCTCGCCAACCAGATGCTGCTCCAGAGCTTCCTCGGCGCAGGAGGGGGCAACCTCAAGTCGGTCCAGGCCTACAAGCCGTCCAACGACACGCTGTACACCAACCGGCTGGGCATCGACCTGCACGCCAAGGCGACCAAGGACGTCACGGTCAACGTGCGCCTGGTCGCCTACAAGACCTTCGGCTCACAGGACGATTCCGCCGTCACCAACAACGGCGCCACGCCGTTCTTCGCGGACCGGGTCGGGACCTTCGACGGCACGCTGGGGCACGTCCCCTCCTCGAGCCTGCTGGACGTGGACCGCGCCTACGCCACCTGGTCCAACATCGCCGACCAGCCGGTCTGGTTCTCGGTGGGTCGCAGGCCTTCCACCAACGGCGCGCCCTCCAACCTGCGGCTCAACAACGAGCGCCCCGGTAACGGCGGCACCCCTGCCCTGCTGGTCGACTACGCCTTCGACGGCATGACCCTCGGCTGGGCGCCCGACATCGACGCCCTTCCCGGCGCCTACGCCAAGGTCTGCTACGGCCGCGGTTTCGACAGCGGGCTCTCCACCCCGAGCAACTCGCTGAACGACACCGACATGCTGGGGGTCGCCGTCATCCCGGTCGACACCGACCCGCTGCGGGTCTGGCTGCAGTGGAACCGCGGCTTCAGCATCTTCGACTTCCCGGTCATGAAGGACACCGCCTTCGGCAACACCGCCCCCTCCACGGAGCTGGGCGACATCGACTGGTACGGGGCGGGCGCCATGGGCACCATCAAGCACGTCGGGCCGGGAAGCCTGAACTGGTTCGCCGACGCCGGCATGAGCATCACCCACCCCAACAACAACGTTTCGGCCAACGCCGGCTTCGAAGGGCTGATGACCGGCCAGTTCTTCGCCCAGGAGGCCCCGACCAGCAAGACCGGCTACGCGGCGTACATAGGCGCGCGCTACGACCTCGACGCATCCAAGACCAAGATCGGCTTCGAGTACAACCACGGCACCAAGAACTGGATCACCTTCGCTCCCGCGGCGGACGACATGTGGACCTCCAAGCTCGGGACCCGCGGCAACGTCTACGAGGGGTACCTGATCCAGGAACTGAACCTGAAACCGATCTCGTCCCACCTCTCCAAGGCGTTCTTCCGGGTCGGCTACCAGTACTACGACTTCCAGTACACCGGGAGCAACAACTGGGTGGGCGCGCCGGTCAAGATCTCCAGCATCCAGGCGACCGACATGATGCTGCTGACCCCGCTGAAAAGCGCGCAGGACATCTACGCCACCTTCGAGGTGAAATTCTAGGGCGCACGCTGCGCGGCAGGGGGAAGCCCTCCTCGCTGCCGCGCAGTTCCACCGATTGCAGACCGGCGACAAGCTGATACCATAGCCCTATCAGCCGGACAAGGAGAACGAACACCATGAAAAAAGCCCTTTCGTTGCTGGCAGTACTGGCCATTCTCGCCGCCTCCCTTCTCGGGTTCAGCCGCTCCGCCCAGGCCGACGAGATCAAGTTCGTCGGCGTCATCACCAAGATCGAGATCGCCGGCAAGGATGCCAAGACCGCGACCGCTACCCTCAAGGACAACAAGACCGAGGCGCTCATCGTCATCACGGTGAACGACGACCTCACCCTGGACAAGTTCAAGGACCACAGGATCGTCGAGGGGGACGAGATCCGCTGCAAGTACGAGACGGTCGACGGCAAGAACGTCTCCAAGCTGTTCAGAAAGACGGCCGGGTGCTAGCCTGATCCCCGGACGACCCTGAGCCGGCACCAGCACGCTGTGGTTTAAGGAAAAATCGCAGCGTTTTTTACCGCAAATTACATCCAAGTATATATATACTATAGGCGACTGGAGAGAGATGACATGAAAAGGTTACCAAGCGTCGCAGCACTTATCGGGATCGCCCTGGCGGCGAGCACCCTGACCGCAGCCGAGCACCCCGGGAAGGAATCCCTGGCAAAGAGCGGCTACCAGGGGTCGCAAACCTGCGAGGAGTGCCACCCCGGGACCGCAGCCGCGTTTCTCAAAACCGTGCACTGGAAACACGCCTCGAAGGTGACCAACGTCGAGGGACTGGATCCCAACGTGGAGTACGGCATGGAAAACCGCATCTACGTCATGTGCAACGGCAACGACATCGTGAACAACCTGAAGGAGATCCCCAAAAACCCGGAGACCGGCAAGACGAAGTTCGCCGGCTGCAACACCTGCCACCCCGGCAATCACATCAGCGACGTCGGCAGCAGCGGGCCGGAGGCGGAAAAGGCGGTCGATTGCCTGGTCTGCCATTCCAGCGATTACGACTTCAGGCAGCGCAAGCCGTTCAAGGACGACAAGGGGCGGGTCGTCATGGGCCAGGACCGCAGTTCCAAGGCGGCGCTCGCTATCAGCAAGCCGACCGTGAAGAACTGCATGATCTGCCATGAAGCGGCGGGCGGCGGGGTCGTCGTCAAGCGCGGCTTCTCGTTCACCAAGGATACCGACGCCCACGCCGCCAAGGGGATGGTCTGCGTCGACTGCCACAGGGCGAAGAACCACCTGATGCCGACCGGAACGGACCCGAACAACTGGGCCAACGACGGCCTGCTGCTCTCCTGCGCCGACGCCTCCTGCCACGGGCTGAAGCCCCACAAGGATGCCGACCTGAACCGCCACACGGCGCGCATCGCCTGCCAGACCTGCCACATCCCGCGCACCGGCGGCGCTTTTGCCAAGGACTTCACGGTCTGGGAACAGGGGTCGGACAAGTTCTACGAGCCGACCACGCTCAAGAAGGAGGCCAACGAGACCACACCGCTGTACGCCTGGTACAACGGGACCGTAAAGAACACCCCGCACTTCATCGGCCCCAAGGGGAGCAAGGAGGACCTCAAGAGCAAGATAACCCCTTTCAAGATCTTCCAGGGTAAGGCATACTACTGCAAAAAGACCGGCAAGCTGCTCTCCATGGATTTCGCCCCCCCGATGGCGACCGGCGACACCCGGGCCGGTGTGGCCTCAGCGGCTCGCACGCTCGGCATGGAGGACCCCGAGGGGGTGGCGCGGGACGCCGTACCCGGCTGGCAGACCATCTACTTCGGCAGCAACCACCTGGTGACCAAGACCAAGGCGCTCTACTGCGCCAACTGCCACACGCCCAACGGCGTACTGAACCTGAGGGATTTGGGTTACACTGATCAGGAAATCCAGAAGCTGACCAGCCCGGAGCTCTACATGAAGAAGCTGGCTGAAAAGCAGAAGGAAGAGTGGTAAACTGCAGCGCACCGCTGCCAAGAGGCCGCGGTGCGCTGCTTGGCCATTTGGACTTAAACGACGCTGTATCTTCTACGAGTTGCTGACTGCTGCACAACCGCCCAACAGGAGCAAGGAGTCCGGTCATGAAGGTGAGAATCCAGTTTTGCCCCACGTGAAGCCAGTTTCCGATAGCGGCCGGTCTGGCCCGCTCCATTGAACAGACGGGTTGGGATCTGACCGTCGATCTCGACAAGGAAGCCCCTTCGGGAGAATTCGCCGTGTACCTGGAGGACGAGATCATTTTCTCCCGCTATGAGCAAAGAAAGTTCCCCGTTGCGGAGGACATCATTCCGGCCATTCGGAGCAGGCTCTTCGGCGCGGCGGCGGATGGCGAGGCGGAGCAGGAACCTGTTTGAGAGACCTTAGGAGACGACATGCAGTGCGATGAATTGGCCCGACGCATCAAGTCAAGCAACCCGCCGGTCGTGGTCGACGTCCGTACCGGCTTCGAGTTCCGCAAGGGGCACATACCGGGAGCAATCCACGCCCCGACATGGAAGATCCTGCTGCGATTGGCGCGCCTGCCCGCCGACAAGAACGCCGAACTGGTGCTGACCTGCGAGCACGGCCCCCGCGCCCAGATCTGCCGGGGAATCCTGGGAGCCTTCGGCTATCGCAACATGGTGCTGCTTTCCGGGCAGATGGCCGGTTGGCGGCGTGGCGGCTTTCCCCAGGACAGCTGACCGGTTGCGCACCGTCACCCGGCTCGAAATCCTCCTTAGCGGCACCGGCGGATATCAACCATGTTCTGCAACAAGATGCTCCAGTTGAAGGAACTCTATCGGACCGCGTCAGTTCTCGCGATGATCACCGTTTTCTACAACAGCGCCGAGGGGATCGTCTCGGTCTGGTGCGGCGCGGCCGACGGAACCATCTCTCTCTTTGGCTTCGGACTCGACTCCTTTGTCGAGGTGGTTTCCGGGATCGGCATATGGCACCTGGTGCAAAGGCTCGGACGCGGCGAGGTCGCGGACCGCGACCCCTTTGAACGCCAGGCCCTGCGGGTAACCGGCGCCGCCTTTTACCTCCTGGCGGCTGGACTGGCCGCGAGCGCACTGGTCTCCCTCTTCCAGGGGCATCGTCCGGACACCTCCCGGTGGGGCATCATAGTCGGCGTGATATCCATAGTCGCCATGCAGTCACTGATGCATTACAAGGTGAAGGTGGGGACCGCTCTCAACTCCCCCGCCATCCTGTCGGACGCCGCCTGCACCCGCACCTGCCTGCGGCTCTCGGTGGTGCTGCTGGCCGCGAGTGTCGGCTATGCGCTGACCGGCATCGGCTTCCTCGACGCGGTCGGTTCGCTAGGTATCGCCGTCCTCTCCTTTTTGGAAGGAAGGGAGGCCATGCAAAAGGCGAGCGGGCTCGGGTGCTGCTGCTCGGGGAACTGCGGATCCCCCTCCAAGCCGGTCCCCCGCAAGGCCGACGCAGAAAAGTGACCCTGCCATTTCGCTCGCCTTCTCCGCCCTTAGCCCTTTCACACCTTCGTTGCAGCCGCCGGACCACCCCCGACATGGGCCATTTCCTTTTAGCGCGGATTATGGTATTAATGAGCGGCAGGACAACTCACGAGAGCCCATGATCGGTCGCCACCCCAGCCATTTCCGCCCGCAAATCCTGATAATCCTTCTGGTCGCCCTCGGCCTCCTTTTCGCGGGGGTGCGCCTTCCGGACTCCTCGCGCCCCCACCGGCCCAAGCCGAGCCAGCGCGTCGTCCTGGAGAATCACCACAAGAGCTGCTCCAGCGTCTGCAAGCATTGCGGCGACGTCGTCGCCGTCCTTGCGAAACCTGCGCTATGCTCCGCATCCGTTTCGTTCCGATCCCACAACCCGGTCCTTTTCTCCCACCCCCCCCGCCCTCTGGTATTCTCCAACTCCGGTCGCTCGCCTCCTGCTCTACTCAGCTAGCCAGAAGACCCACAACTGAAACCGGGCACCTGCACCGGGGTACGGCACTCGTGCCGCACTGCGTGGATACCCGCGTATCGATCCGTCGTGCGACCTGACCTACCAAGGAGAACACCCATGAAGACCTGCGTGAAATCGCTTGCGCCTGCCCTCGTCATCGCCATGCTCAGCTACACCGGATGCGCCAAGCAGGAAATTGTCCGCAAGGACGACTCCATCGCCACGGCCACTTCCTCGTCCAGGCAGGAGGAGGCAACTTCCTCCGCTGCCAAGCCGGCCGCCCCGACGCAGACCGCCGCTATTAAAGGGGCGCCGGCCCCTGCAAACCCGGCGACGGTTCCGGCCCGGGAGCAGGCGGCGGCAGCGAAGGCCGCCGACCCGGCAACCGTCGCGGCCGAGGTGCAGCGCCAGTTGGAAAAAATATACTTCGACTTCGACTCGGCGTCCCTGAGTGAGGCGGCACGGCACTCGCTCACCAGCAACGCGGCGCTGGTGTCCCGCAACCCGGGCGTCAAGGTCCGCATCGAAGGATACTGCGACGAGCGGGGATCCGACGAGTACAACCTTGCCGTCGGGGAGCGGCGCGCCAAGGCTGCCGCACAGTACCTGAAATCGCTCGGGGTCGGTGCCGAACGGATCTCGACCGTGAGCTACGGCAAGGAGAAACCGGCGGCCCCCGGCCACGACGAGGCGGCCTGGGCCAAAAACAGAAGGGACGAATTCGTCGTCGTCAGGTAAGCAACCGTTGAGAGCGGGGCCGCCGCGGCGGCCCTGCTCCCTAGGATGTGACAAAGCTAAATCGGATACCCTTGGAGGGACAGCCATGGACCGACGCAGATACCTCGCGCTGCTGCTGCCAATCGCCCTGCTCTGTAGCGGATTCAACTGGGGGCTGGGCAAGGGCGACCCGTGCAGCGAGGCGAGCAAGGCCGTCGCGGGACTGACACCGGAGACCCCTGCACTTCAGCGCGACGCCGTCGAAAAAAATGTTCTCAAGAGCTGCCCGGACGGAGCCGCTGCCGCGTATCTGCGCGGCCTGAAACTGGAGGCGCAGCATAAGAGCGAGGCCGCCTGCGACGCCTACCGCGCCGCCGGCGCGCAGGACCCGCGCCTGGCCGACGCCAGCGGCCGCCTGGGACTGCTACTGCTTAGCAAAGGCGAGCGGGAGGAGGCCTCGGTGCAGCTTATCGCTGCCCTGCAGCTCAAGGATTCCCCCGCCTATGCGCGGGCCGCTGGGGAAATATTTCTGGAAGGAAAACTCCACGCCCTGGCCATCCACTTCTTCGAGCAGGCTTTGCCCGCCTACCCCACGGACGCCGCGCTGCAGCTCGAAGTGGGCCGGGGCTACCTCGGGATGGGGAAGAGCGCGAAGGCGCGCCCCTTTTTCGAGGAGGCGCTGCGCCTGAACCCTGCCGGCGCCTCCGGCCACCTCGGCCTGGCCGGCTGTTACCGCCAGGAAAAGCGCTTCGACCAGGCGGTTGCCGAACTGCGGCTCGCCCTGAGCGCCGACAGCGGCAACCGGGACAGCCACTACCAGCTGGGCCAGCTCCTGGAAATGGCGGGTAAGTCCGAGGAGGCCGACCGGGAATACCGCCTGGCCGGCGTGGAGCGGACCCTGGGACCCGCCGACTACCTCAAGAAGGGCGCCGACTACTCGGCGGCCGGATCCTTCGAAATGGCCGCCGCTGCCTACGACGCCTTTCTGCTCAAAAAGCCCGACGCCCCGGGGGTGCGGGAGAAGCTCGGGGACGCCCGCATGGCGGCCGGGCACGACCTGGAGGCGATCAGCGCCTACGAGGAGGCGATCCGCCGCCGGGAGGGGAGCTCCAGGATCAGCTACAACCTCGGTATCCTGTACGAGCGCAAGGGAAGCCTGGACGAGGCGATCAACAGTTTTCAGGAGGCGATCCGGCTCGACGCCGGAAACGGCGACGCCCGGCGCCGCCTGGCGGAGATCCACGCGCTGCGCGGCTCGTTCAGCGAGGCCATCGACGAATACCGGGAGCTCATCGCGCGCCATGACACCAATCCCCTGATCTACTACAAGCTCGCCCGGCTCCTGGAGAAGGCGAGGGATTTCCCCGGCGCCGCGGGGGCGTTCGCCAAGGCTGTGGAGCTCGACCCCAACAATACCGAGGCGCACCGGGGGCTCGCCTTCCTCCTGCTGTACCGGCATCTGCCCGGAAACGTGGAAAAGGAATTGCGCGAGGTGCTCCGCCTGCGGCCGGCAGACATGGAGGCGAGGAACGCCCTCATCGCACTCTGCGTGAAGCAGAAGCGCTACGACGAGACGACCGCCTTGCTCCAGGAGGACGTGCGCCTCAACCCGGAGAGTCCCGACAGCCAGTACCGGCTCGGGGTCATGTACGCCTTCCGGCACCAGGACGACGACGCCCGGGCCGCATTCCAGGAGGCGATCCGGCTGAAGCCGGACCACGCCCGTGCGCTCAACGCCCTGGGCAAGCTGTACCTGAAGTCGGGCGACCGGGACAAGGCCAAAGACGCCTTCGCCGCCGCGCACCGGGCCGACCCGGCGCTCCTGGAGCCGATAGACCTTTCCAACCGGCTGGTCCCGGCACCCGAGTCCAAGGAACCGGTCAAGGAGAGGCTGAGAAAAAGGTCCCCGAAGACACGCAGAGCAGTCAAACAACACGCCAAACACGCGTCGCGCAGAAGGAATAAACAATGATCAATATCGCCGCGCTCATTGGTGTCGGAATCCTGGCTGGCATGACCAGCGGATTGATAGGGATCGGCGGTGGCATCATCATCGTCCCGGTCCTGGTGATCTTCTTCAGGTTTTCCCAGCAGATGGCTCAGGGGACCACCCTTGCCCTGATGGTCCCGCCACTGGGTGCCTTCGCGGCCTGGACCTATTACCGGCAGGGGTACGTCGACATACGAACGGCCGTTCTGATCTGTTTTGGCTTCGTGGCCGGCTCCATCCTGGGGGCCGACCTGGCGCTGCGCCTCCCTGCGGAACTGTTGACCCGGACTTTCGGCGCCATCCTGGTCGCCATCGGTCTGAAAATGCTGCTCCAGGGGTGAGGGGCGCTGCATCCGGTCCCGGTACCGGAATGATTAAACTACAAGTACCCAAGAGAGGTTAGGATGTCGGACGCCACACAGGGCCTGTCAGGGATAGGCGACATGGTTGAAAAGCTCCAATCGGGCGCGGCAGGTTCGGCAGCGCAAGGCCTCGATGTCGGGTCCTTACTCGGCAGCATGAGTATGACCAGCATAATCGTCAGTCTCGTGGCGGGGCTGATCGGGTCGGGCTACTTCATGTACGGGAAGAGAAGCCACAACTTGAAGATGGTGTTCACCGGCATCGCACTCTGTGTGGTGCCCTACTTCATCAGCAACTCGATACTGCTGATCGTGGCGTGTTTGGCCATGACAGCCGCCCCTTTTGTACTCTAGGAAGCTCAGGAGGTACACCCTGGCACGCTACCGCCTGGATGACCGCCCACACCGACGCCAGCATCACTGAGGTGCCGTCATGGCATCCCGCTGCGCAAGGCCTTAGCCCGGAATCTATGGTAAACTTATCCTGTGTCAGTCCGGCGGGTTCAGCCTCGAGCCAAGCCAAGCAACAACAGCAGTGGGCGCGCCATGAACAACTTCGCCTTCTCCACACTGATCGGACTAGGTTCGGTCGCCGCCGGCTTCCTGGGGGCGCTGACCGGCCTGGGCGGCGGGGTGGTGGTCGTCCCGATGCTGGTACTACTCTTCGGTGTGGACATCCACTACGCGGCCGGCGCCTCGCTGGTCTCGGTGATCGCCACCTCGTCCGGCGCGGCCGCCGCGTACGTCCGCGAGGGGTACAGCAATATCCGCATCGGCATGTTTCTGGAGGTCGCCACCACCACCGGGGCGCTGGCCGGGGCATTCCTCGCGGCACGCCTGCCCGCCTCGGTCATCTCCACCGTCTTTGGCCTCATCCTGCTCCACTCGGCCTACCTGTCGTTCCGAGCCCGGCACCGCCAAAGGGGCGCCGGGACTCCCGATCCCCTTGCGGTTCGCCTCAAAATGGACGGCAGCTACCCGACCCCCTCCGGGCCCGAGGCCTATCACGTGCGTGCGGTGCCGCTCGGGTTTTGCCTCATGGTCCTGGCCGGCGCCATCTCGGGAATCCTCGGCATTGGCTCGGGCGCCTTCAAGGTGCTCGCTCTGGACCGCGCCATGCACATCCCATTCAAGGTCGCCACCACCACGAGCAACTTCATGATCGGGGTCACCGCGGCGGCCAGCGCCGGGGTCTACCTGCACCGCGGCTATATCGACCCCGGCCTGGCCATGCCGGTCATGCTGGGAGTCCTCCTCGGTTCCCTGCTCGGGGTGCGCTGCCTGGTCAAGAGCGACTCCGTGCTGCTGAGGCTCGTCTTCAGCATCGTCATCGTGGTTCTGGCTGTCGAGATGATGTACAACGGATTGACGGGGAGGCTCTGACCATGGCGCACCCCGGGAAGTCGTGGACCGACAGGCAGTTGGACTCCGTGATCGCGGGGATCCTGCTGGCCGGTGTCGCGCTCGCCGCGCTGGTGGTCCTCGCCGGCGGCGGCCTTTATCTTTACCGCTACGGCACGGCGCTGCCCGACTTTCGGGTCTTTCGCGGTGAACCGTCGGACCTGCGCGACCTGGCCGGGATTATTGCCGATGCCGCCTCCTGGCGCAGCCGCGGCATCATACAACTGGGGCTGGTACTGTTGATCGCCACCCCGGTCCTGCGGGTCGCTTTCTGCCTTTTTGCCTTCCTCCGCCAGCGGGACCTCCAGTACGTCCTGGTGACGCTCTTCGTTCTCGCCCTGCTCCTGATCAGCCTGGTCGGCGGCATGAGCTGAACGCCTGGTCGCGGTTTCCAGCCAGCTACTTGCGTGCCGGACCCGAATCCCAAGCAGCTTCCCGGCTGAAATTGACGCCGGCAACCCTTCCGACAACCCTGTCGCGAATTTGACAACACTAATATCCGATCTACAATTTACTGTATGTGCCGGCCTGAACCCAGGGAGCCTATGTGCAGAATGGATGCCGCAGGTGGGGCTAACGCTGGCGGCAACTGCAACAGTTTCCCTTCGGCCAGGTCCGTAATGCCACGTTTCGAAGGTGAAGGTAGCGGTGCAGCGTACAAAATTCAGCGAGGGAGGATTAACATGGACATCAAGCGCAGACTAAAATTTGCCGGGCTTATCGTTTCGCTTTTCTCTATGGGGGTGATCTTCGGATGCGCGCATTACGAGCGCAATACCGGGCAAGGCGCCATTCCCGGTTATTATATCCGCTCCGAAATGCAGGACGCCGACCGGGCCCTGGATGCCGCGCGTCAGGCCGGCAAAGACAAAGAGTGCCCCGATCAATACCAAAAGGCGGTGGATGCCAGAAATCACGCCTACGACGTGTACCGGGCCTGCCACACCGAAGAGGGTGTGCGGCTGGCACGGCAGGCGGCGGAACTCGCCAGCGCCCCCTGCCCTCCCAAAAAAAATGGTAAACTAGTGATTCCGCCGCCCCAAAAGACCTACAAGTACTGCCTCTCCCTGCATATCGAGTTCGATATCGACCAGGCCGTCATCAGGTCTCAATATCGCGACGAGGTGGCCAAGGTCGGAGACTTCATGAAGAAATACCCGACAACCACCGCCGTCATCGAGGGGCATACGGACAATGTCGGGCCCAGTGATTACAACATGAAGCTCTCTCAGGCCCGAGCCGAGAGCGTGGTGAACTACCTGGTGGAAAACTTCGGCATCGACCGCTCGCGCCTCTCGGCAGTGGGGTACGGCCTCACCCGACCCATCGCCAGCAACGCCACCAACGAGGGTAAGCAGAAGAACCGCCGCATCGAGGCGATCATCGACTGCGCCTTCGACGTGAAAAACCTCCCGTTGCCGGAACGACTCTGCATCTCGCTGGTGCTGGATTTCGACTCCGGCAAGGCGGACATCAAGCCGGAGTACCGCGACGAGATCGCCAAGGTCGCAGACTACCTGAAACAGTACCCGAGCACGACGGGGATCATCGAGGGCCACACCGACAACGTCGGCAACCCTGAATTCAACATGAAGCTCTCGCAGCAGCGTGCGGAAAACGTGGTGAACTACCTGGTGGAAAACTTCGGCATCGATCGCGCGCGGCTTTCGGCGAAGGGCTACGGAGACACCCGGCGCATCAGCTACGACGACACCCCCGAGGGGAGGAGGCTTAACCGCAGGATCGATGCGGTCATCGACTGCGTGGTCAAGAAGTAGCTCCGGCGCCGAAAGCAGATCGGCAAACAGCCTAGCACGGGGCGGTACGCAGTGACGGCCGCCATGAAATAGCCCATAGCATCCTATGGGCTATTTTTTTGCCAGACAAAGCTCGGAAAACCTGTCCCGCTGACAGTCGCCCCGATTAATGCTTTCACATGCCGGTTCGTCTGCCAGTTGCGCGCCTGAGCTGAAGGCTGTTATCTTATTGAAAAATTTCCCCCAGGTAGGTAAGCTTCGATTATTCATGAAAACCGGCACCCCTCATTCTCTCGCTGGCGAATGAGGGCTACTTATTGCCCTGGCGACACGTCAACGTCAAATTCAAGTAAACAGGTATACAGGTACATACATGGATTGGCATCACGAGCTCCTGCACAGCGTTATCTGGCTCGGCCAGGCATTTGCCATCAGCCTCGCCGGCATGGTGGCCAGCGTCGCCCTGCTCGGCAGCTTCACGGTGTGGGGGCGACAGTTCCGGCGCCTCACCTGGGCGTTCTTCGCCCCCCGGCGCAGTCGGCTGCCGCTCGCCCGACTGGTGCTGGTGGTCCTGCTGACGCTCTTCTCCGTGCGCATGAGCGTGCTGTTCTCGTTCTGGTACAACGGCTTTTACACCGCCATGCAGAAGCTGGACGCCCAGGCGTTCTGGTTCATGCTGATGATCTTCGCGGTGCTGGCGGCCGTGCATGTGGCGCGCACCCTGTTCAACTACTACCTGCGGCAGGCCTTCCAGATTCACTGGCGCGTCTGGCTCACCGACAATCTCATCGAACGCTGGCTGGCGCACCAGGGGTACCACCGCAGCCACTTCCTGGCGAACGCGCCCGACAACCCGGACCAGCGCATCCAGCAGGACGTGGAGAGCTTCGTCAACAGCTCGCTGAACCTGTCCATGGGGCTCTTGGACGCCGTGGTGTCGCTGTTCGCCTTCAGCATCATCCTGTGGGGCCTGTCCGGGGAGCTCGCCCTGTTCGGCCTGGTCATCCCGCGCGCCATGGTGTACCTGGTGTACCTCTACGTGATCGTCGCCACCGTGTTCGCCGTCTGGATCGGCGGCCCGCTGATCCGGCTCAACTTCCTCAACGAGCAGCTGAGCGCGAACTTCCGCTACGCGCTGATCCGCCTGCGCGAGTACGGCGAGAGCATCGCCTTCTTCCGCGGCGAAAAGATCGAGCGCGACCACCTGCTGCAGCGCTTTTCCGGCGTCATCGCCAACGTCTGGGCCATCGTCTTCCGGTCGCTCAAATTCCAAGGCTTCAACCTCGCCATCAGCCAGACCGCCGTCGTGTTCCCCTTCATCGTGCAGGCGCCGCGCCTTCTGGCCAAAAAGATCGCCCTGGGCGACATGATGCAGACCGCCCAGGCCTTCGGGCAGGTGCAGGACGCGCTCTCCTTCCTGCGCAGCTCCTACGACGAGTTCGCCGGCTACCGCGCCGTGCTGAACCGGCTCTCCGGGTTCCTCGACAGCATGGAAGCCGCCTCGGGGCTTCCCGCCGCGCAGATAAAGGCGAGCCGGCACGGCGTCAGCATCGAGGCCCTCACCGTGCGCACCCCGGCGCAGGTCGCGCTGGTGGAAAACCTCCAGCTCCGGCTGGACGCCAACAGCGCGCTGCTGATCCGCGGCCGCTCCGGCGTCGGCAAGACCACCCTGCTGCGCGCCGTGGCGGGGCTGTGGCCCTACGTCGAGGGGAGCGTGACCCGCCCGGTCGAAGGTGACGCCCTGTTCCTGCCGCAAAAGCCGTATCTGCCGCTTGGCACCCTGCGCGGAGCGCTGTACTACCCCGCCGGCGAATCGGGGGGCGAGCGGGCGGCCGAGGTGCTGCAGCTCTGCCATCTCGGGCACCTGGCGGCCCGGCTCGACGAGACCGCGGACTGGAGCGGCATCCTGTCGCTGGGCGAGCAGCAGCGCCTCGCCATCGGCCGCGCCCTGCTGCTGCGGCCCCAGGTGCTGTTTCTGGACGAGGCCAGCTCGGCGATGGACGAGGGGCTGGAGCACGCCATGTACCGGCTGTTGCGCCGGGCCCTCCCCGAGTCGATCCTGGTGTCCGTCGGGCACCGCAGCAGCCTGCTGGAGTTCCACACCCGGGAACTGACGCTGCTGGGGGACGGGGCGTGGCGCCTGAGCGATCTGGCGGCCGTCCCGGCGGCAAGCGTGCCGCAAGGGGCTGGCGAGCTCTGGATTTGTCGCACGACGTGAGAGCGCGGGGACGGCTGCCGCTCGCGTGACCCGGCACCGGAGCGAGCCTCGCGGCGGCTGCGGCTGCACGGGTCCCGCACCGGGAGCGAGCCTCGCGGCGTTCCGCAGCTCCCCGGCTAGGCGAGGGGGAGCTTGATGGTGAACAGGGCCCCCTCGCCCGGCGCCGAGTCGACGGTCAGGACTCCCTTGTGGTTTTGCGTGATCAGGGTGTAGGAGACGGAAAGTCCCAGGCCGGTGCCGACCCCCACTTCCTTCGTGGTGAAAAACGGCTCGAAAACCCGTTTGCGGGTCCCCTCCTCCATGCCCGGACCGTTATCCGACACCCTGACTACCGCCAGCGCGTCCTCGCACCCCGCGGTGATCTGTATCTCGGGCTTTTGCGACCTGTTCTCGGCCATGGCCTGCGCAGCGTTCTTCAGGATGTTGATGATCACCTGCTCGAACTCGGTGGCGTTGACCGGAACCTGCGGCAGGTCGGGCGCGAAATCCCTGACGATGTGTATGTTGCGGAAGTCGTATTTCTTCTTCAGGTCGTAATCGTTGGCCGCCAGCTCCACGGCGCGCTCGATGATCTCCGGCAATGACACCGGCTGGTGCCCCGAGTCGCTCTTGCGGCTGAACTGCAGTATGTTGGAGACTATCTTCGTGGTGCGCTCCCCTGCGTGGTACATCTTGGTCAGCAGGTTGAAGATGGAGCGCTTTTCCAGGTAACTGCGCACCTGCGGCAGGCTGATCCCCAGAGCCTCGGCGGCGGCGAGGTTGTCCGGCAATTCGTCGGAGAGGCGGCGCTCGATGTTCTGCAGGTTCTGGATGATGATGCCGACCGGGTTGTTGATCTCGTGCGCCATGCCGGCGGCCAGCCCCCCTATCATCGCCATCTTCTCGGCCTGGACCATGAGGTCCCGCGCCTGCTGGCGCTCGGTCAGGTCCCTGGCGAAGGAGACCGACATGGGGCCGTCTTCGAAGATGAGCTTGGTGATGTCCAGGTAGCAGGGGAACTGGGAGCCGTCCTTGCGTATCCCGATCGTTTCGTATTCGCAGGGGACACTCGCCGCACTGACACAGGCGAGCGCCAGTTCGGTTATCTCGTTCCGGCACTGCGGCGCGATGCGGTCGCAGATGTGGCTGCCGATCAGTTCGGACGGGTCGCTGAATCCGAAAATGGAGAGATAGGCCCGGTTGGCATAGTTGTAGTGCAGCTCGTTGCACATGGAGATGCCGATCGGCGCGTCCTCTATGAGGGTGCGGAAGCGCTTCTCGCTCTCCTCCAGCGCCTTCAGTGCCATCTTCTGCTCCGTGACGTCGATGGCGAGAACGGCGATCCTGACCACCTCGCCGGCGTCGTTGAAAACCGGGTAATAGGTCTGGTCGTAGATCCTGCCGACCCGCTCGTCCTCGAAGCGCACCGGCTCTCCGCTCGCCACCGCCTTGGCCGCCATCAGCCGCCTGCTCTGCGCGATCTGCGGCGGGGCGTAGTGGTCCCAAAGGCACGAGCCCAGGAGCTCCTTGGTCTCCCTCCCGGCGCGCAACCCCGCAGTCGAGTTGACCGCCAGGATGTCCCCCTTGAGGTCGATGAGGTATGCCGAGTTGTGGATGCCGTCCAGCAGTGCGCGCGCCGTCTTCTCGGAGGCGCTGAGCGCCTCCTCGGCCAGGCGGCGGTTTTCCATCTCGACCAGGATCGTGTGCAGGATCATGACGAAGCTGACGATGATGATGACGATGGCGGCCAGGCTCACGACGATGAAGGTGGTGGCCGACTTGGTGATGGTGTCGTCGAAGGTCTCGACCCCCCACTGGTAGCTCTGCTCGGTATGCTTCAGGGTCTTGGCGAAGCTCTCGCGGGCCTTCATGGCCTTGGGGGTGATGACCCGCTCGTACTCGGGGTAGGCCTTGTGACGCTCGCCGGGGGGGATCTTGCCGAGCGCGGTCATCATCACCTGTGTCGAGCTGAGCCAGTCCTGCGCGTCACTGTTGGCGGCGGCGATCAGCTCCTTGATCTCGCTGGTTTCCGCTGCCTTGTCGAGCACCCTGAAGTGATCGGTGACCTTCGAGACGATGTCGCTGACGGCCCTGGTGTCCCTGTCATAGTCGCCGCCCAGCATGATGTCGCGCGACAACCGGGATAGGTAGTTCATGTCCCGGCTCAGCTTGACGACGCTTTGCTGGGTGACGATCTCGTGAGAGCGCAGCAGGTGGAACTCCTGCGACAGGTTGCGCACGCTGACTATGGCGGTCACGGCCATGACCGACACGCAGGTGGTGATGACGAGTGCCAGCAGGTACATTTTGATCTTGATGCTCATGACAAGGTCCTCTTTGCCTGGCGGGGCGTGTCGCATGAGGATGAACCGGGTGGCGGGTGCTGAGAGCCGAGATTACACTCTTTTAAAGAACAATGCTACGGGGATGAATGACGGGAGGGCTGCTTTTGCCGCGGCAGCTGCGGCCTGAGTTCTGTTGGTGCCGGGGGTGCCCCCCTCCCTGGAACCGGAGGGGGGCACCAGTTTCAGATTTCCGGGTGCTTTTCCTTCAGGTCCGCATGGCAGGGGGCGCACTCCATCTTGCCCCGGGTGTTCTCCAGCATGCTTCCCTTGTCGTGGCAGGAGCGGCATTCCTGGACTGCCTTCGACAGCGGGTACGCCGCCTTGAACGACCCTTCGGCCTGGGCGTTCAGGAGCTCGACCGTTTTCTTCACCACCGAAGCGGTCAACTGGGCGCAGCGATCCTCGCGGGCGTCGGAGAAGGATTTCACCTTGGCGACCTTGCACCAGCGCGACACGGAGATGTGGCAAAGCGGAGACTTGGAAACCGAGTGCACCGGGGTCGTTTTCGCGTTGACGGGGCGGTAGTTGGGGAGCTGCTCACTCTCGTACCAGCTGAAGAGCTCGTCGACGACCGGCTTGGGGCTCTTGGTCAGCAGCGAGACCGCCAGCATGGCTCCGTTCAGCGCGCCGCAGAGCGTGGCCCAGTCTCCCCCTCCCCCGCCGCCTATGGTCATCATCTTGAGCGGGAAGTTGGTGTAGGGGGCACCCTGCTTTTCGGCGTACTCACCGAGGATCCCCTTGAAGGCGCCGTACATGCAGTGCCGGTTCTCCTCGTAGAATGCCAGATAGGAGCGCTCGGCGCAGGCTGCGGGGTCGAGTTTGACGTACGGCCAGGGAAAGGGAAGCGCTTCGTTGCCGTTGGATTTTTCCACCCCGGCCAGGGCCTGGCCGGTGGCGAGTGATCCAAGCAGTACAGAGCCGGTGGCAAGGCCGATCAGTCCCAATGCTTCTCTACGTGTCGTCATGATGCTCCTCCTTCGTGGTGTGCCGGGAGCCCTGAGGGCGATCCCCGGATGGGCTGGCTGTTTACTCTTTCATGTCGCAGGCACCCTGCTTTTTGTCCAGGGCCGACCTTTCTTGCGCGGGCGCCCCGACTGCCGGATAGCCCAGACGGGTCCAGCCGAATATCCCCTCTGGCATGACGTAGACGTGGCGAAAGCCGAGCATGACGGACTGGTTCGCTGCCAACGCGCTCTCGGAGCACATCGGGCCCGCGCAGTAAAAGATCAGCGTTGCTTTCTTGTCGGCGGGCAGGAACTTGGCGAGATCGTCGCTGTCGACATGAACGGCGCCGGGGATGTGGTTTTTTTCCCAGACCTCCGGGACGTTCACGTCCAAAATCGCGACCCCCGGCTTGTTCATGATCCGGGCCACCTCGGCCACGGGGATGACCTGGAAGTAATCGTCGCCGCGTGCGAGCGCCGGCAGGACCAGCAAAAGCCCCACGAGCAGGTAACCTGTTTTAGTCATTGATAGCTCCTTTATGGTGTGGCACTCACGCTTCACGGGGCCGGTACCGGCCTCCCCTCCAGCGTCAGCCCCCCGCGCTCAACTCTATGACGGCCTTCTTTTTCAGCTCGCCCACATACTCGTCTATCGCCTGTCGGGATCGAGTCTCCTTCAGATAGGAGGCGATTTTCTCCTGTACTTCGGCGAGCGGACGCACCGAGGCGACCGTCCGCCCCGTCAGCCTGACGACATGGTAACCGAAGCGGGTCTTTATCACCGGGCTGATCTCACCGACCTTCAGGGCGGCGACGGGGGCCTCGAACTCGGAGATCATCTCTTCCTTGCCAAAGACGCCGAGGTCACCGCCGGCCTCCTTGCTGGGGCAGTCGGACTGCGACTGGGCGAGTGTCGCGAAATCTGCGCCCGCGAGTAGCTTCGCCCGTACCGTATCGGCCTTGTCCCGCGCCCCGGAACTCTCCCCGGCAGTCGCCTCGGGCCGGACTTCGATCAAGATGTGGCTTATCTGGACGCTCTCCGGCAGGGAGAACTTTTCCAGGTTCTGCCGATAGAATGTTGCGATCTCGTCGCGTGAAACCGCGATTTTCGCCGTTACCTCCTTGTCGAGCAGCTTGGCGGCCACCAGGTCACGGCGCACCATGTCACGGGCCTCGGCCTCGGTCAGGTCGTTGCTCTTCAAGGCGGCATCGTAGGCGGACTGGGAGGGGAACTTCGCTTTCACCTCGGCCACCCTTGCGGCCACCTCATTTTCCAGATCCTTGGTAACCAGTCTCAGGCCGCCCTGGTAGAGCAGCTGCGTCCCGATGAGTTGCTCCAGCGCGCCGTTTTCCGCCTCCTGGCGCGCTTCGGGTGTCAGGTCGTGGGATGCGCGGCTTTGGGCCAGAAAGATGGCGATGGCGCGCTCCACATCGGCGCGCGTGATGGCGGCGCCGTTTACCCTGGCGAGCACGCCGGTCCCGGGACCGTGAGCCGTGGCCACGGTTTCGGGGCCGGCTCCCGCAACGGAATTGGCCCCCGCCGCGCAACTGGCGCCTGCCAGGACCACCGAAAGGACGGCCGCTCCGAGGAACAGTGCACATGATGTCAGTTTTCTACGGGTCACGAGCGGACTCCTTCATCTTGTTTGAATGTCGGCCCGGCGCTGCGACACGCCGGGCCGTATCACTCGCGTCACTTAAGGGAGGCTTGAGCGCCTTTCACCAGAGTCTCGGCCTCTCGTACCTTCTTCAGGGTGTAATCCGGGGCGTGGACGCCCCAGGAGCCGTCCTTTTCCACGGCCGCCACGATGTCCTTGGCCTGGTTAACCATGACCTGGATCTGGGCCTTCTGAGCCTGCGGCTTTTGGGAAGCTACCAGCTGGGGGTCGAGCGTGATGAAGCTCGCCTTGAGCCCCTTCACGGACGCCTTGATGGGGCTCTGCCAGCCGTTCACCACGTTGTAGATCTGTTTCTGGTCGGTGAAGTGCAGGTTCTTCGGCAGCTGCGACTGCGCGCCGGAGTGGCAGCCGCCGGCGTTGAGCAGGTTGCCGTCGCTGAAGCTGGTTCGGCCGCAGGACCACATCAGGTCGATGTACGGCCTGCCGTCCTTCTTGGTGAGGCGCCAGGCGCCCTTGTAATTGCGGGGCTGGCCGTCCGGCGGGTTGAGGGTCTTTTCGTCCGGCGAAACATTGATCTTCCAGATGTGGGCGGCGCGGGTGTTGTCGAAGCCCGCCTTGTCGGGGTACTGAATGGTGCCGAAATTCTCGCAGCTGTTCATGACCGGCATGTGGCAACTGGAGCACTTGTGATCCCCATGGGCCGTGTTGTTCTTGAAGAAATCCGCCTGGGCGGAGTGGCAGTCCTGGCACTGCTTCCTGAGCCCCGGGACGGTGTAGGGATCTCTCCAGTCGTTCTGGGTCACCTCGTGGGGGTCATGGCAGGTGCCGCATCTCATCCCCTTCTCGCCGTGCTTGGTGTAGAAGGACTGCGAACCTTCGGTGCCGCAGGCCGGGCAGGCGCTCTTGAAGAAGGAGCTCAGCTGGTGCTTCGGGTCCTTCTTGGCGTCGTCCTCGTTGTAGGCGAAACGCTGGTGGCAGCGCTCGCAGTTGGACGGCATGCCGGCCCCGCGCGCCCCTACCAGGTGGGCGCCGGCGCCGTGGCACTCCTCGCAGGTGATCCCCTTGTTGATGGTGTGCTTGCGCAGTTCCAACGGGTTGCCCAGGGCGGCGAGGAGTTCCTTCTGGCTCTTGAAATCGAACTTGAAGCTGTGGCAGACCTCGCAATAGGAACTGGCGGGCTGGAAGAGGAAATTCTTCTTGTACTTGGCCCCGTAGGAGGTCATGCCCCAGACGTTGGAACCGTTGTCACCGAACTCCTCGAGCTTGGTCGGGAAGCCGGGGACGAACGCGGCGATCTTCTTGGCCATTTCCGGCGTCAAGGTTTCGCCCCAGTGGCGCGAATGCTGGTTGCCGCCAGCCACCAGGGTGCCGGTGAGGTCGCGCAACAGGCCATCCTCGATGTGATAGGTGCCGCGCACCAGCCAGGCGTCGAGGTAGCCATACTTGGTGCGCGGCGTGCCGAGGATCGCGTACACCATGTCGGGCGTGATCCCCTTGGGGAGGATGGCGAGGTCCTTGGTGCCGTACAGGGGGGCCTTCAGGTCCTTGTTGGGGAGCTCGACCATCTCGTCGGGGAAGCGGACCACCAGGGCGTGGCGCGAGCGGCTCCACTTTTCGTACTGAGCGGGGTGGCACTCGCCGCATTTTTTGGCGCCCACGAACTTGTTGGGGAGGTCCAGGATCGATTCCATGCCGAGGCGGTAGGTCATCGCGGTCTGCATGTTGACTTTCTTGGCGTATTCCTTGCCGCCGCCGAACTCGACGAACTCCTCCTCGCGGTCGCTGATCTGGTACTTGCCGATCATCCTGCCCGCCTTCTCGTACTTGAAGATCGGGTGGTTCTTCCTCAGGTAGTCATAGAACTCCTTCTCCTGCTCCACGTAACCTTCCAGGGTGCGCACCGACTCCGGCTCCGTAGCCACCTTCGGCGCGTGGTCCACGGTGTCGGCCAGTACCGGGTGGGCCGACCACAGAGGCAAACAGGCTGCTGCAACGACCAAGATGCTTCTCGCCAATCTTTTCATTGTGCCGCTCCTTTTGGGTGAAATGGCCCCGACTCTCTGTGCAACAAAACGACAAGTCACAATTTGTCAGCAAAGAACCGCCTAATTAGTGGGTGTTAGAGCAATGCCAGTGCCAACCGATTTTGTGTGGTTATCTGGACAGATAGGGAGGTTCGGCAGAGAATACCCTTGGGACAAATGGAGCGGGTTTGCTGACGCAGAGGGGCTGAACGCGGGAGGGAACCGGGTTTGTCGGGGGTGGTACGATTGGCGCAGCTGGGACTATTGTCTCAGGGGTCCGAATTCGAGGGGAGCGGCCCGGGGAGGCGCCGATCAGGCCGGGGAGTGTTCCCTGCCGCGGATGATCTTCTTGTTCAGGGCGTTACGGGAGATGCCCAGGTAGGTAGCGGCGACCCCCTGGTTGCCGTGCGCCAGGTCGAGCGCCTGTTCGATCAAAACCGCCTCGGCCTCCTCCAGGGTCGGCATGCGCTCCTCGTCGCGGAAGCGCAGCACCACCGAGGGCTTCGCCGTGTCGCCAGCCAGCCCCTTGGGGTGGCATGCGGAGCCGATCGCCGTGCGGAAGCTGTCGAGGGAAAGGACGCCGTGACCGTGCCGAGCCACCGCATCGAAGACCATGGCCCTCAGCTCGCGCACGTTGCCGGGAAAACGGTAGGCCCCCAGATAGGAGCAGAGTTCGGCAGGACAGGTCGGCTTCTTCTTGTCGAAGACCCGGGCGGCGTCCTGGAGGAAACAGTCCAAAAGCAGCGCCAGGTCGCCGTCGCGCTCTCTGAGCGGCGGAATCCTTACCTGGTGGGCAAAGAGGCGGTAGTAGAGGTCCTGCCGGAAGGCGCCCGTCTGCACCATCGCGCGCAGGTCGCGGTTGGTTGCGGCGACGACCCGGGCGTCCGACCTTCGGGGCGTGTCCGAGCCAAGCGGATAGAACTCGCGCTCCTGCAGCAGGCGCAGCAGCTTGATCTGCGAGGTTTCGCTCAAGTCCCCGATCTCGTCCAGAAAAATGGTGCCGGCGTCGGCCTGCGTCAGCAACCCGCCGCGGCGTTGGTCCGCGCCGGAAAAGGCACCCTTGACGTGGCCGAACAGGGTGTCGGTGAACATCTGGTCGTCGAGCCCGGATACGTTGACCGGGACGAAACTCCCCCGGCGCTCGCTTATCTTGTGCACCGCCTGGGCCAGCAGCTCCTTGCCGGTTCCGGTCTCGCCGGTGATCAGCACCGGCTCGGCGGAGGGCGCGATCGCCTCCAGATACTGCATGAGGGCGATCATGGACGGGTTCTGGGTCTTGATCAGGGCGAACGCCTCCTGATGGCCCAGCTGCCCTCTCAGGAGCTTTTCCTTGAGGGAGTCGATCTCCTTCAAAAGCGAGTTCTCCCGCAAGGCGCGCATCAGCACGAGCTTCAGCGCGTCCATGTCGAGAATCGGCTTGACCAGGTAATCCCTGGCGCCCAGGCGCATGGCGTGGATGACCTCCTTCACGAGCCCGACTCCGGAGATGACGATGATCGGGGTCTCGGGGCTTGTGGAAGTCAGTTCCGAGATGACCTCGAACCCGTCCATGACCGGCATGCGCAGGTCGGTGAAGACGATGTCCGGTCGCTCCCTGCCGAACAGCTCGAGCCCCTCCCGGCCGTTTGAGGCCTCGAGGACGGTGAAGTCGGCGTCCAGGAAATAGAGGGCGATGCTCTCCCGGAAGTCCAGCTCGTCGTCGATTATCAGCAGCTTGATGGGCATGGCGTTTACTCGGGACGTCAGGGTGTCGGCTCCTAGGGCGGCTCAGGTTAAATCATTCCGCAGTCAAAGTCAAAGGCATTCTAATGATAGCCTGATGATTCATACTTTAACAATCCCCCTGCCCAAGGGAGCCGATCGCTGCCGCCCGGCGTGCCAACGGTTCCGGTCGCCTCATTTGAGGTGGGACCGGATCAAATGGGGCAGGATAGTTCGGCAGTGTCGGGGGGCGGCGGGGCCGCTAGCTTGGAATACTGCGGGTTCGCGGCTTCGGTAAGGGTTGGCACGCCAGGTGCAATTGAGAAGACATCAGTACAACCAAACTTTCCAGGAGATTCTAAAATGAAAAAGATCATGTCCTCCATCGTTGCCGCTCTCGTTGCTGTTGCTTTCGCTGGTGTTGTTTTCGCTGCTGACGCTACCCCGGCTGCTCCGGCTGAAGCCCCGGCCGCAACCGCTGAAAAAGCTCCGGTAAAGAAAGCGAAAAAAGCAAAGAAAGCCAAAAAAGCCAAGAAAGCGAAAAAAGCAGCCAAAGAAGCCGCTCCGGCAGCACCCGCCGCTGAAGCTGCACCGGCAGCAAAGTAATCGACTCCTGATTGAGTCTGAAAAAAGGCCACATCTTCCGGATGTGGCCTTTTTTTATGTTGTTCTCCTGCCTCAGGGCTTGCCGCTGCGCGTTTCCAGCCGCTTGACCATCCTCACGATCAGCTCCTGGCGGGCCAACTCGTCGGCGTAGTCCTGGCGGCAGGGCTGATCGCCGCACCCTTTCCTCCCCTCATCCAGAAGCGCCCGCGCCCGGGCATTTTTCCCCTCCTTGGCCAGCAGGCGACTGAGCTGTATGACGGCCACCCGGTCCTGGGGCTTGGCCTTGACCGCGGCGCCGAACAGCTCCTCGGCGCGGCTCACCTCGCCGTCCCCCTCCGCCTGTTGCGCCTCGGCCGCGTACAGGTAGGACATGAAGTCATCGAAGGATTCCTTGCCTGCGCCATGTATGAACTCCTTGGCGTGTTCGCTCAGGTAGTTCCGTCCCTGGGTCGGGAGGTCCATGTCGACATAGGACATGGCGATCCCGGCCATGCTTTCCGGGTTGTCCGGATTAAGTTTGAGTGCCTGCTGGAACAGCCCGATGGCCGTCTCCGGGTCATCCTGCTCTTTGTGCAGCTTGCCCATCTCGTTGTAGCATGCCGCCAGGGGAAGGGACACCCCGTTGAGGCCGCCGAACTCGCGAGCCACCAGGTCCATGAGCCGCTCGGCCGCCTTCTGCCCGGCTTCGTTTTGCAGGTACTGCTCCTCGCTGCAAAGGCCGGCACTGACGGCGATGCGCTGCTGGACGACGGCATCGCCGGCATCCGATCGATTCCCCAGCAGACCTTGCAGTAGGGAGAGGGCCTTGGTCTCCTGACCATCCATGGTACGGGCTGTGGCGAGGGAGACCGCCGAGTAGGAAATCTCCGGGTCACCGGGATTCAGCTTCCGGCGCAGCTCCAGGCTCTTGGTGAGTTCGGGGATCGCCTCCTTTGGTTTATCGGCCTGCAGCAGCGCCTGGCCGCTCAGGTAATGCGTTTCGGCGCTGAACAGGTCGGCTTGGCGCAAGAAGACTGCTTCCGCCTCGCTGCCGTCCGCTTCCTGTCTCAGATGAACGACAGCTTTTTCAAAGTAACAGTCGCCCGAATCCTGTTTCGGATTTTCGTGCAGTTCGCCCTCCAGTCCGCCGGTCCCGGCGACCAGCGACAGGGTGTTTCCTTGCGAGGAACCGGGAGCGTCTGGGTAGAACACCTGCAGCTGGCCCAGGGCGACCCCGGATACGCGGCCGACCTGTATGTCAGGTCCCTTGAAGTAACCGGAAATCTGGCTGCCGCTGGCTGGACCTTCCTGTTTCAGGGTCAGTTCCAGGGGCAAGCGGCTGCCGGACTTGTCCTTCTCGGTGCAGCCGCTGCCGGAGATGGTGACCAGCTCCATCTCGCCACGAAAGAGCGCCATGGTGGTCGAGGCCGACGCGGACCATGGCAGGGAAAGGAGTATGCAGGCAATGGCAGTGGATAGGCATCTCATGATAGTTGTCCTGTAGTAGTGATCAGGTAGTTAGGGGCGGAGAGGTTCACAACGGTATCTCCAAAAACTCCTCCTGGCGCATCATTTCCCAGGTCAGTTCCTGGTCCAGCGGCTGAGAGGAAATGATGCGGGAGGTTCCTGATCGTGATTTGTACAGTGAGTAGTAGTCCGGCTCTTTGGCATAATCGCGGTAGGCGAATAATTTCGCTCCATCACTGAACAGACAGTTGAGCGCGGAATACCGGTAGCCTCGCTTGACGAGGGAAACGCTCCTGAGAAAGGCCTGGCCGAGGTCGATGGTCCGGTCGCTCAGGAAGTGATAAAAGAAGACCTCCGTGTCCAGGGCGTCGGCCCCGAGACCCGGGACCTGTATCTCAGGCAGCAGTCCCTGATAGTCGTAGACCGTCCCGTTATGAGCGAAGACCGCGTTGCCGTAATGGAAGGGGTGGGCGTGCCTGGTGCACGAGGAGTCGTTCCAGGCGGACTTGCGCAGGTGCAGGATCACGAGCGGGCTCTCCCCTGCCTCGCGCAGCAGGTCGACCAAGCGGTCCGTCTCATCCAGGAGATTGCGGCCGCTTTTGTGCACCACCAGTTCGCCCCCCCGGTAGAAGGCGAGGCCCCAGCCGTCGTGGTGCCCGGGCGGGTCGCCGGCCATCACCGTGCCGCTTGCCGCCAGTGCGCAGAAGTTTCTGGCCAGGTGCTCATGCCGGGAAAAGTGAAAATCGGTGACGCCCAGAAGTCTGCACATCAGAAGATATACCTCGCTACGGTTACCGCCACAATTATCCCGACGAAGTCGGCCGCCAGACAGACCGGGACCAGGTAACGGGTTTTCTTGACGCTCACTGCGCCCAGGTAGACCGCCAGCACGTAGAAGGTCGTCTCGGCGCTCCCCATGATGACGGCCGTCATTTTGGTAGCCATCGACTCGGGGCCGGTGGTTTTCACGATGTCGGTGAAAAGCGCGGTAGAGGCGGAACCGGAAAGCGGCTTGATGATCGCCATGGAGACGACTTCGATGGGAATGTCCAGGAAGGCGAAGGCGTGGTAGAAGCCGTCCCTGATCAGTGCGAAGGCGCCCGAAGCCTGGAAGCCCTTGATGGCGATGAAGATGGTCAGCAGGTAGGGGAAGATGTTGAGGATTACCCCCGGCCCTTCCTTGGCCCCCGCGACAAAGGAATCGTACACCCTGATTTTCTTGAACCAACCGTACCAGATGGTGAACAGGATGAAGAGCGGGATTATGAGCAGCGACAGGTAATTGAAGTAGTTGATCATTTGAGCACCTTCCTGCAGCCGAACAGTATCAGCAGCGCGGCCGTCGCGTGAATCAGCGTGGCGATCACGACCGGCAGCACGACCGCGGCAGGATTCTTGGCACCGTAACTGGCAAGTATCCCGATGACTGAGAACGGGATGAACTGGACACTGGCAGTGTTGATCACGACGAAGGTCATCATTTCAAAGGTTACCGTCCCCTTCTCCTCGTTGAGCGTGTCGAGCTCCTGCATGGCTTTGATGCCAAGCGGAGTGGCGGCGTTGCCCAGTCCGAAGACGTTGGCCAGCACGTTGAGGGTGATGGCCGAGATGGAGGGGTGGTCGTCGGGTATGTTCCTGAACAGGCGCGATATCACCGGCTTGAAGAGGTGCGCGATCCGGAAAATCAGCCCGGAGTCCTCCAGTATCCTGGTGATCCCCATCCAGACCGACACGATGCCGAGCAGGAAGAGGGAGACCTCCACCGCGGACTTGGCGCCCTCGAAAACCGACTTGGTGAAGGGCTCCAGGTTGCCGGTGAAAATCGCGAACACGATGCTGACGGAGAGCAGTATCAGCCAGATCAGGTTCATCGTCGCGCCCCGGGAAAGGTCATGTCCTTGATCACCAGACGCCTCGCGCGGGTATTCAGCTCGACTTCGGCGCCGATGGGGAGGGTTATCTTGTCGGCGACATGGCCGACGTAGGGGCAGTGCAGAACCGGGAAATCCAGGTCCATTTGCGAGGCGAGGATGTCATAGACCTGCTTGCTCCTGATGCCGCGGAAATCGCCGAGGATGACGCCCTTGACCCCCTTGAACTTGCCGGCGAGGATCCACTGTGTCAGATAGCGGTTCACCTGATGCAGCTTCTCGTCGACGTCCTCCAGGAAAAGAATCGAGTTGGCCGTCTCGATTTCCCAGTCGGTGTCGATCAGGGCGGTGAGGGTGATGAGGTTCCCGCCCTTGAGGGTGCCGACGGCGCTGCCGTGACGGTATACCCTGACCGGTGCGCCCTTGAACAGGTTCTTCTCCGGGTAGCCCTGCAGCGCGTTCAGGAAAGAGCCGATGGTGAAGGGGGTCGGCGCCGTCAGGTTGATCACCATCGGGGCATGCAGCGCGACCACGCCGGTCCGCTCGTAGATCGGGTTCAGCAGCGCGCTCAGGTCGCTGAAGCCCGCGATGATCTTGGGGTGCTTTCTGATCAGCTCGAAATCGACAAAGGGGAGCGATTTCATGGCGCTGTAACCGCCGCGCTGGGCGAGGATTATGTCGGTGCCGGGATCGGCGTACGCCCCGTGCAGTTGGTCCGCCTTCTCCCGGGGAGAAGGGAGCGCCTTGGGAAATTCCGGGTTGATCACCTCGAACCCCAGTTTCGTCAGCTGCCTGATCCCGCCCGAGAAGTCGCTCTTTTTCTTGATCAGGTAGCTCGGCGTAATGATAAAAACCTTGTTCACTGAAACCTCCGGAAGCTAGCTGAGGCGCCAGGCGCCTTTGCTGCCGAACCTTCCGCCCCGAGGTTGCAGCGGGCCTGGAGACCCGGGGGGAGTCGGAAACACCTGACTGTATATTTACATTTACCCATGGGTATCCGCAAGAGGGAAAAGAACCGCGGGGGTCTGCGCTCCACCCCGGCGGGCCTTGGCGCAAGATACGGGGGAGTCCCCGGGAAGCGGCGCGGTCGGCAGGGCGCAGCCCTCACCCCGGCCCCCTCCCAAAAGGCGAAGGGGAGTCGGTGGGCGTGGGTTGAAGCGAAACCCGGAAGCTGGACGCAGCAGTCAGGGTCGGCACCCTGTGTCCACCGGATTGCGGCCGCTCGTTTCAAGCGGAATCGGAGGCCAAAAGTCGTTGCCGTGCAGTGTCAGGCGATCTCTAGCGGGTCAGTTCCGCCTCGATGGCGCTGGTGAAATCCTCCAAGCCGCGCCGGACGAGATGCCTGCCGTTGATAGAGACCCACGGTGTCGAGGCGACGCCGAGTCTCAGCGCCTCGGCGTAATCGTCATCGACCAGCTTCTTGAGGGCCGGGTCCTGCATCTTTTTCCTGAAGCGGTCCAGGTTCAGTTGCAAGGCGCCGGCTATTTCCAGGAGCTTCGCATCGCTCAGCACGCTCTGGTTTTCAAAAATCCGGTCGTGGAATTCCCAGAATTTCCCCTGATCGCCCGCTGCCAGGGCAGCAGTGGCGGCTTTCAGGGAGAAATCGTGGGCGGGAACGAACTTGTGTACCAGTTTTACAGCTACGGGATACCTCTCCAACACCTGCTGGAGTACCGGCTCAAGCCGTTTGCACCCCCCTCAGAGGTAGTCGGAAAATACCACAACGGTTACGGGGGCATTGACGGGCCCCCTGTAGGGATGACCTGAAATGTCGACGGCTACCCGCGGTTGCGCCTGCTCCGCAGCGAAGCCGAGCGCGGCGAACACGACAGTTATCAGTAGCCCTGCCAGTGACTGGATCACTCTTCTTTTCATGGCGAACGCTCCCCCGGTACGATTGTCAGACATCTCCCTCCACTGCGCCATTTTAACACAATGTCGTACCCTACGACAGACAATCGCAATCGACTCCGCTAACGGGACTTCTCCAGTAGCACCTTCGAGAGCACGGCGGACAAATCGGTGGTCCGGTATGGTTTGGGTATCGCGGAGCAGAACCCGAACTTCTGGCACTGCGCCATGACCCGGTCGTTGTTGTAGCCGCTGGAAACTATCAGCCGGGCGCCGGGGTGTAGGGCCAGTATGCGCCGGGCGGCCTCCTCGCCTCCCATGCCACCGGCCACGGTGAGGTCCATTATGACAGCCTCGAAGGGGACGCCGGCGTCGCGCGCCGCTTGGTAGAGCGAAATCGCCTCGCTGCCGTTATCGCAGGCGGTCACTTGGTAACCGAGGCACTCCAGCATTTGGGTGGCGATGGTGCGGATCATCTGATCGTCGTCCATGACGAGTATCGCCCCACCCTGGTGATGCGCAGCGGCCGCCGGCAGCGCGGCGCCGGTCTCCTCGCACGGCGGAACGCAGGACGGCAGGTGCAGGGTGAACACGCTCCCCTGGCCGGGCCGGGACTGCGCGGCCAGATGCCCGCCGTGCTTGGCGACGATGAAGCAGGTCGTCGCGAGGCCCAGGCCGGTGCTGTCGGGCTTGGTGCTGAAGTGGGGGTCGAAAATTTGTCCCAGGCAGGACTCCGGTATGCCGCACCCTTCGTCGCTGATGGCGATTTTGACGTACTCCCCCTCCGGGAGCCCCAGCAGGTTGAGTTTGCCGAGCAGGACATCCCCGGCCCCGACCGTCAGCCTGCCGCCGTCAGGCATGGCTTGCACGGCGTTGATGACGATGTTGCTGAGAGCCTGCAGCATCTGTCCCTCATCCACCTCGACGGCCCGGATCCCCCCCGGGACGTCCAGCGCACCCTGCACGTTGGATCCATGCAGGGCCAGGGAGACGGCTTCGCCCAGCAGCTGCTCGACGGACACCGCCTTTTTGACGGGGTCCCCGCCCCTGGCGAAGCTGAGCAGCTGCCGGGTGAGCTCGACGGCGCGCTCCGACGCCTTTTCCATCTCCTTGAGCGGGGCGTACGCCTTGCTGGACGGCTCGACGGACATCTGAGCCAGCGAGATGTTGCCGAGAATGCCGGTCAGGATGTTGTTGAAGTCGTGAGCGATGCCGCCCGCCAGCAGGCCGACGGATTCCAGCTTCTGGATCTTGATCATCTCTTCCCTGGCCTTCGACAAGGAGGTGATGTCCTCGACGGTTCCGACATAGCCGGTCACCTTGTCGCAGCGATCCTTGATGGGATTCACCAGGATGCGCACCCGCGAGGTCTCTCCGGCAGAGTTCAGCAACCGTGACTCATGCGAGTCGGCACGGCCGGCGGCGACCAGTTCGTCAAAAAAACGGAGCGTCCCGGTTCGGTCCTCGGGATGAAAGGCCCTACCCCACCCTGCTCCCAGGCTGTCCCCGGCCGATTGCCCGAGGATCTCCTCCAGGCGGGGGTTGCTGTAGAGGTTCCCCCCCTGCGGATCCGCCATGAAAATGCCGACGGGTGCGCTGTCGCACAGGATGTGGAAGCGTTGCTCGCTCTCCCATTGCAGCAGATCCGCGGCAGCGAGGAGCGCCGGGGCGCCGGCACCCGCAGCCTCCCCTTTTTCCCGATATTCCTCGGCGCAGTGCGGGCACAGGCCGTGGCTGAAAACCGCCTCGGAATGCTCCGTGATGTAGCGCTCCAACTGCTGCCAGCTGTCCCGATCGTCCCTGATCTTCTTGCAGCACATGCAGATCGGGATGATCCCTTCCAGCCGCCTGATCCGGTCCAAGGCGCTCTGGAGGCCGTCGTTCTGGCGCTCGAGCTGCGCCTTTTGCTCCTTGAGCTGCGAGCGCTGGCGCGCCAGTTCCAGGTTGTTCCTGACCCTGAGCCTGACGATCTCCGGATTGAAGGGCCGGGTGATGTAATCGACGGCGCCGAGCCCAAGGCCGAGTAATTCATGGGAGCTCCCCTCCAGCACGGTCACGAAGATGACCGGAACATCGGCCAGTACCGCGCGCTCGCGCAACCGGCGCAACACCTCGAAGCCGTCCATGTCGGGCATGACGACATCCAGCAGGATCAGGTCAGGGCGCAGCAGTTCGGCAAGCCGCAGGGCTTCCTGGCCGTTAGGGGCGCTATGGAGCCGGTATTCGGCAGGGAGCATGTCGCCGAGTATCTGGATATTGGTGCGCACATCGTCGACAATAAGGATGGTCGAAACGTTATCACTCATGACAATCTCCGTCGTAATGGCATGCGTCAACCGCACAGTCTCGACACCCTGCCGAGAACCCTGTTGTAGCACATTGGAGCGCCAACGTCTGTCGTATTTTACTGTATTTTAATAAAATATGGCAATTGGAATGTGCCGTTTGCCCGTGTAATTCGGGACGACCGGGAAAAGCGCCAAGGGCATGGAATACCGCTTCCGGCCGCGGGCCTAGCGGCGGAGAGTTCCGGAGACGCACCCATTAATCCTTTACTCCGCCGCGGCGCCGTGAGATTATCTCCTTCGAACCCGCCGCCATTGCAGCTGCCCGCGGCCCGCCGGGGTCTCCCTCCAGCCCCCTGCCGAACAGCCCTACAAGGAACCAATGAAAAGAATTCTGGGAAAACTCGACCGTAACGCCATCAGCTCCGAGCAGCGGCCCATGCTGCGCTTCCTGGTGATCCTCACCGCCGCCTCCACCATCGGACTCCAGGGATACACCATCCTTTTCAACAACTTCGCCGCCGAGATGGTGCATCTGGACGGCAGCAAGGTCGGGATCATCCAGTCGGTGCGGGAAATCCCCGGCCTGCTGACGCTGCTGCTGGTCTTCGTGCTGCTCCTGGTGCGCGAGCACCGCCTCGCCGCGCTCTCCGTGGCGCTCCTGGGGCTGGGCACCGCCATCACCGGGCTTTTCCCCACCTACAGCTGGCTCATCTGCACCACCGTCATCATGAGCTTCGGCTTCCACTACTACGAGAGCACCAACCAGTCGCTCACCCTGCAGTATTTCTCGACCGCCGTCTCGCCGCTCATCTTCGGCCGACTGCGGGCGCTCGCCGCGGTCTCCAGCGTCGCCGCGGGGCTCATGGTGTACTTCCTTGGCGCCGTGGCGCAGTACCGCGAGATCTATCTGGCCATCGGCGCCCTCGTCCTTTTGGCGGGAATCTGGGGGCTGTTCCAGAACCCCACCCACGCCGGCGTCATCCCGCAGCGCAAGAAGATGTTCCTGCGCCGCAGATACACCCTCTTCTACATCCTCACCTTCCTGTCTGGAGCCAGGCGGCAGATATTCGTCGTCTTCTCCATCCTGCTGCTGGTGCAGGTCTTTCACTTCTCGGTGCGCGACATGACGCTGCTTTTCATAGTGAACAATGTCGTGGGATACATACTCAATTCGCTGATTGGCAAGGCGATCAACCGCTTTGGCGAGAGGTTCATCTCCTCGATAGAATACAGCGGCGTCATCGTCATCTTCCTGGTGTACGCCTTCAGCACCTCCAAGCATCTCGTCATGCTCATGTATATTTTCGACAACATCCTGTACAATTTCGATGTGGCTATCCGCACCTACTTCCAGAAGGTGGCGAACCCGGCGGACATCGCGTCCTCCATGAGCGTCGGGTTCACCATCAACCATATCGCCGCGGTATTCCTGCCCGCCCTGGGCGGGTATTTCTGGATGATAGACTACCGCATACCGTTCGTCGCCGGAAGCGCCCTGGGAGTGGTCTCGCTGGTGGCGGCCCAGTGGATGCGGGTGCCGGAGCACGCCGAGCGGGGTCTGCCGGCAAAGGAACCCCTCGCTGCCCTGCCGGCCGAATCAGAGTAGTCCCGCGGCACCACGCGGTCACCCGCCCGTCCGCACCCCGCGGGAGCGATTTTCCTGGCGTCACCCCACAGAACAGCCTGGAGGCCTCTCATGTTCAAGCGAATCGACCATTTGGAGATCATCCCGAGCGACTTCGACAAATCTCTCGCCTTTTACACGGGGGTGCTCGGTTTTTCCGTCAAACAGCGGCTGACCGTGGCAAAGCCCCCCATTGAAGAGATTGTCTATCTGAAACTGGGGGACACGGTGCTGGAGTTGCTGCGTGTTACCGAACCCGCTTGCGCGACGGCGGAGCCGTGGGGCATCGGGTACCGGATGATGGCGCTGGAAGTAGAGGATATGGATCGGGCGGTGGAGTATCTGGCCGAGCAGGGCGTGCCGATCACCTGGGGCCCGGTGCAGCTGGGGAACTCGAAGCGCGCCGAGATACACGACGTCGACGGGCTCCCAATAGAGCTGAGACAGTGGTGAGGGCCGGGCTAACAGCGGGCGGGGTAGAACATTTACCTGTTTGAGACAGCACGCCCTCTCCCGGAGGGAGAGGACCGGGGCGAGGGAAGCAGCTAAACGCGAAACCGGGGACAAGGAGACCTTCGAAGCTTGCGCTTACTCCAGTCCCCAGCCCCCAGTCCCTGCAGTCATGATTTACTTGAAGGTCTTCATGATGTAATCCGCAACCGCCTTGGCCTCTTTGGCGTTGAGGGCCTTCTCGTCGAACTTGGTCATTCCGGGCCCGGGGTTGCGCATCTTGGCGACGATGTCCTTGTCGGTCTTGATGCCGTTGGCAGTCAGCGCCTTCTTGCTCAGGGTCTTCTGGGCGTTGATGATGTTGCCCCCCTTGGGGTGGCAGCTCGCGCAGTGCTCTTCGAACTCGCGCTTGCCATCGACCTTCTCCCCCTTCTTGGTGTCGGCGAATCCCGTGGTTGCCAGAGCAGACAGCGACAGCACCGCCGCGGTTATCATGAACGTTTTTTTCATTATGAGGCCTCCTGTAGGTGACGTGTGTAATTCCTAGTCGTGGTTATTGTCCCTGCCAGCGCGGTTGACGCGGCATGGCGGGGAAATAATAAACTAGATTTTACGGTTGTCAATGACACGGGAGGCTTTTCCCTCGACCCTCGGCAGGCTGCTCGGCTCGACCAGCTTCACCACCGCTCCGACCCCCAGCACGGAATCGATGCGCCGCTCGATCTGATCCAGAAAGGCCTTCTGCAGCTTCATCTCGTCGAAAAAGATGTTCTCGGTCACCTCGATGCGCACCTCGAGCGTATCCATGCTCCCCTTGCGGTCGACGACCAGCTGGTAATGCGGCTGGCAACCCTCGATGGCGAACAGCACGTCCTCGATCTGGGAAGGGAAGACGTTCACCCCCTTGATGATCAGCATGTCGTCGGAGCGCCCCATGGTCTTCCTCATCCGGACCGTGGTCCTGCCGCATTCGCACGGGGAGTAATGCAGCGAGGTGATGTCGCGGGTGCGGTAGCGCACCATGGGGAACGCTTCCTTGGCGAGGGAGGTGAGCACCAGTTCGCCGACGCTTCCCGGCGGCAGCGTCTGGCCGGTGTCCGGATCGATGATCTCGGCCAGGAAGGCGTCCTCCGGGATGTGCATGCCGCACTTGAACCGGCACTCGCCGGCCACGCCCGGTCCGATCACCTCGGAGAGCCCGTAGTTGTCGGTGGCCGATATGCCGAGCTTGGACTCGATCTCCCGACGCATCGCCTCGGACCAGGGCTCGCCCCCGAAGAGGCCGACCCTGAGCGAGAGCCCCTTCGGGTCGATCCCCATCTTCTCCATGCGCTCCGCCAGGGTGATGGCATAGCTGGGGGTCGACACCAGCGCCGTGGACTTGTAGTCCTGCATGATCATGATCTGCTTCTCGGTGTTGCCGGCACCCATCGGTATCACGGAGGCGCCGATCAGCTCCGAGCCGTAGTGCAGGCCGAAGGCGCCGGTGAAGAGACCGTAGCCGAAGGCGATCTGGACCACGTCGTCGCTGGTGACCCCCGCGGCGGTCATGAAGCGCGCCACCAGGTTGCTCCACGCCTTGATGTCGTGCTTGGTGTAGCCCACGACCGTCGGCTTGCCGGTCGTGCCGCTGGAGGAGTGGATGCGCACGACCTCGCGCAGCGGCACCGCGAACATGCCGTAGGGGTAGTTGAGGCGCAGGTCCTCCTTCGTGGTAAAAGGGAGCTTGGACAGGTCGGCCAGGGACCGGACGTCCTCGGGGACGATGCCGAGTTCCTTGAACTTGTTCCGGTAGCAGGTGACATTCTTGTAGACGCGGTTGAGGGTCGCCTGGAGCCGCTCCAGTTGAAGTTGCTCGATTTCCTCGCGCGGCATGCATTCATATTCAGGATCCCAAATCTGCATAGGTCTCTCCGTACTCATCGTTCCCAGATCTCTTTTTTGTCGCGTCCCAGGTAGGCGCGCTGCACATCCTTGTTTTCCAGCAGCTCCGAGGCTATCCCCTCGAGTATCACTTTACCCGTCTCCAGCACGTAGCCGCGGTCGGCGACCTTGAGCGCGGCGCGCGCGTTCTGCTCCACCAGGAGGATCGTGGTGCCGGCCTCGCTCCTGAGCTCCCGGATGACCCGGAAGATGTCCTGCACCACCAGGGGGGCCAGTCCCATGGAAGGCTCGTCCAGCAGCAGCAGCTTGGGGCGCGCCATGAGGGCGCGGCCGATGGCGAGCATCTGCTGCTCGCCACCCGACAAGGTGCCCGCGGCCTGGCGCTTGCGCTCCCTGAGGCGGGGAAACATGGAGTACATGCGCTCCAGGTCGGCTGCGATCTCCGCCCTCTGCCCGCCGGCGCGGTAGCGCAGGTAGGCGCCCAGTTCCAGGTTCTCCTCGACGGTGAGCGGGTTGAAGACCTGCCGCCCCTCCGGCACCTGCGAGAGGCCAAGCGAAACGACCCGGTCGGGGGCGAGACCCGTGACGCTCTTTCCTTCCAGCAAAATCTCGCCGCTGGCCGCGGGGATGATCGCCGAGAGCGTGTTCAACAGCGTCGTCTTGCCGGCGCCGTTGGCGCCGATCAGGGTGACGATCTCGCCGCGGTTCAGGTGCAGGGAGACGTTCTTCAGCGCGTGCACCTTGCCGTAGTAGGCATTTACGTTCTTAAGTCTAAGCATAGATCCCGATTCTTACCTGTGTGAGCGCTTGCAGCTAAAATATGTCTGGCGTGCATTGTCCCCCCTATGCAATAGGGGGGACAATGCACGTAGTGAAGCAGGGGGGTGCTTTCCCGGGGAGGCAGACCCCCATTTCTTCAGTCGCGACCCCTCTCCCCCTAGTGAGCAGGGGGGACACTGCCGTATCTGTCCCCTGCCCTATTCCTCTCCCAGGTACGCCGTGACGACCGCCTGGTTGTCCTGGATCTCGCGGGGGGTCCCCTGCGCGAGCATGGTGCCGAGGTTCAGCACGACCAGCGCGTCGCAGATATCCATGACCAGATCCATGTCGTGCTCGACCAGCGCCACGGTGACGCCCAGATCCCTGATCCGCTTGATGAGCTCGGCAAGCTCGGCGGTCTCGGAGGAGTTGAGCCCCGCCGCTGGTTCGTCCATCAGCAGCAGCTTGGGTTCCAGCGCCATGGCGCGCGCGATCTCCAGAAGCCTCCCCTTGCCGAAAGAGAGTGTGCCAGCTTCCACCCCCTCGATCTCGGCTATTCCCGCGAAGGCGAGCCACTCCTTGGCCTTATCGCGTACCCGGCGCTCCTCGCTCTTTTGCCAGGGCATCCGGAAGGCGCAGGAGAAAAAGCCGCTGGAGCTCTGGGTGTGCAGACCGACCATGACGTTCTCAAGGACGGTCATCTTGCCGAAGAGCTCGATGTTCTGGAAGGTGCGCACCAGGCCGAGACGTGCGCGGCGCTCAGGCGGCAGCGCGGAGATGTCCTTCCCGTCCAGGAGCACCGCCCCCCGGGAAGGCGGGTAGATGCCGGTCGCCACGTTGAAAAGGGTCGTCTTGCCGGCGCCGTTGGGGCCGATGATGCCGGTGATGGACCCCTTGGCCACGCGAAAGGAGATCTCCTCCAGGGCGGTCAGCCCGCCGAACCTCTTGCCGATACCCGAGAGCTCAAGCATGACCGCTCCTTGCCGGCATCAGGCGCCGATACAGCGCGGGAATGCCCCGCACCAGGCCGCCCGGGACGTAGATGGTCATGGAGACCAGCAGCAGGCCGTAGAAGATGATGTCGTAGTCCTGGAAGGCGCGCAGCATCTCCGGGAGCAGCGTCAGCAGCAGCGCGCCGAGCAGCGACCCGTAGACGCTCCCGAGCCCTCCGATCACCACCATGGTGAGCAGTTCGATGGAGACGTTGAAACCGAACGAGGTAGGGGAGATGAAGGTCATCACGTGGCAGTAGAGGCTGCCGGCGAGCGCGGAGATGAGCGCCGACAGGGCGAACACCTGGACCTTCATGAGTCTGGCGTTCACCCCCATGACGCGGGCCGCCACCTCGGAGTCGTGGATCGCCCTCAGCCCCCGGCCCACCCGGGAGTTGACCAGGTTGAGGCAGAGCAGGATCGCCGCCAGGGCGAAGCCCCAGACCAGGTAGTAGTTCTTCAGGTCCGAGTCGAAGCTGAAGCCGCCGACGGAGAGGTTCGGGATGCCGGAGAGCCCGGAGGGGCCGCCGGTGAGATCGACCGTCTCGTTGAAGGCGATGTGCGCGATGACGCCGACCCCGAGCGTCGCCATGGCCAGATAGTGCCCCTTGAGGCGCAGCACCGGAAAGCCGACGGCGAAGGCGAAGGCGGCCACGCAGAGGGCGACCAGGACCATGGCGAGCCAGGGGTTCATGGCGAAGCGGGTGGTGAGCACGGCGGAACCGTAGGCGCCCAGGCCGAAGAAAGCAGCCTGCCCGAGCGAAATCTGGCCCGCGTAGCCCAGCAGCAGGTTGAGGCCCAGGGCGAGCATGGTGTTGATCCCGACAAAGACGAGCACACTGGTGAGGTAGCCTTGGGAAAACGGCAAGGGCGCCGCAAGCACAACCAGGCAAAGGAGGATAAATTTGAGTTTATCGGATTTCAAAGCAATGCCTTTAACAACTGTTTTGAAAATCTGTTCTACGTTCTAGGTTCTACGTTCTATGTTCTATGTGCACAAACTGACTGCAGGCTGATTACTCAAAGTTCCAGGTTTATGGTTTAGGTTTAAACGTAGAACCTAGAACGTAGAACCGTCTCTGGTTTTACGGCTTCTTGGTTTTACACCCTGTCGGTTTCGCCCTTCTTGAACAGGCCTTGCGGCCTGATGAAGAGAATCAGCAGCAGGATGAAAAAGGCGATGGCGTCCTTGTAGCCCGAGGAGATCATTCCGGCTCCCAGCGACTCCAGCGTGCCGAGGATGAGCCCCCCCAACACGGTGCCCAGCCCGCTCCCCATCCCGCCCATGATCGCGGCACAGAAACCCTTGAGGCCGAGCATGATGCCGACGTCGTAGGCGGTCATGGTGAGGGGCGCGATGATGACGCCTGCCAGGGAGCCGAGCGCGGCACTGATGATAAAGGAGAGCAGCACCATGCGCCCGACGCTGATGCCGACCAGGTTGGCGGCGCGCCGGTTGAAGGAGCAGGCGCGCATCGCCTTGCCGTTGATGGTGTGATGGAAGAAGAGACGGCTCCCGGCGATGACCAGGAGCGTGACCCCGAAGATCCAGAGGTGCTGCGGCAGGAGCGTGGCGCCCGCCAGGTGCAACGGCGTGTTACCCGAAAACGGGGGGAGCACCTGGGTGTCCTTGCCCCAAAGCAGCATGACCACGCCGCGGATCAGGATGCTGGCGCCGATGGTGATGATGATGAGGGCAAGCGGCGTGGCGTCCTTGAGCGGCCGGATGGCGAGCCGCTCGAAAACCACCCCCACGACGGTCGTGCCTGCGATGGCGGCAAGCACGGCCAGCGGGAGGGGGAGTTTCAGGACCGTGAGGGAAAAGATGGTCAAAACTCCGCCCAGCATGACGAACTCACCCTGGGCGAAGTTTATGATCCCTGTCGAATTGAAGATGATCGCGAAACTCAGCCCTATCAGGGCATAGATGGCTCCTGTGGCCAACCCCGATATGACGAACTGGGTTATCTCGTTTAAAAGCTCCATGAACCCTCTTTACTTGACCAGCGTGAATCTTCCCTTTTTGACTTCGACGAGGACGAAGGCGTCCTTGGTCAGACCGGCATGGTCCTGGGGGGAGTAGTTGAAGATGCCGCCGATGCCGGCAAAGTTACGGGTCGCCTCGAGCTGGTTGCGGATGCTGTCGGGACTGTTCCCGCCCCTTTCGATGGCCCCCTTGAGCAGCATGACGGCGTCCCAGGCGTGCCCGCCGAAGTGGTCACCCTCGGCCTTGTAGTGGTGCTGGTAGTCCTTGATGTAGGCCAAAAGTGAACCCCTTTGTTTCTCGTTCTTGGGGAGCAGGTCGGCGACCAGCACCTTGCCGGAGGGGAGCCGGACCCCGTCGGAAGCCTCGCCCGCCAGTTCGATGAACTTCTTGGAGGAGACGCCGTGACTCATGTAGAGCGGCAGGGTGAGGCCGAGCTGCTTGAAGTTCCTGGCGACGACGGCCGGGCCCGGGTTGGTTCCCCAGCAGATGACGGCCTGGGCCTGGGAGCCGCGGATCTTGGTGAGCTGTGCGGTCATGTCGGTGTCTTTGGGGCCGTAGGTGTCGTCGGAGACGATCTCGATGCCGTGGCTGGCAGCCTGGGCCTTCAACTGCTCGCGCCCGGAGGCGCCGAAACCGTCGGAAACCGTCAGGATGGCGACCTTGCTCTTCTTCTCTTTCTTGAGCTGCTCGTAGATGCGCGCCACGGCGAGGGTATCGTTCTGTGCGGTCTTGAAGACCCACTTCTTGACCGGTTCGGTGATCTTGATCCCTGCGGCGCAGGAAATGAGCGGAACCCCGGCCTTTTCGATGACCGGTATGATGGCCATGGTGTCGCCGGTCGTGCTCGGTCCGATGATGGCCATGACGTGGTCATCCTTGATGAGCTTGTTGGCAAGCTGCACGGCCTTGGTGGCGTCGCCGCCGGTGTCGTAGGTGACCAGTTCGAGCTGGTGTCCCTTCACCCCGCCCGCCTTGTTGATCTCGTCGACGACCATCTTGGCGGAGTTGCGCTCCGGCTCTCCCAGGAAGGAGGCGGGGCCGGTCACCGCGAAGAGCGCACCGATCTTGATGGGAGCTGCAGCCTGGGCAGCGGTGGAGAAGCTAAACAGAGCGAATGAAACCAGTGCGGTCGAAATCAGTTTCTTCATGGCTGTTCTCCTTTGAACGTTAGTGTACGATTGCCCAGTCGCCCTTTTGGATGCGCACCATCTCGAAAGCCGACAGGTCGAGACCGTTGTGATCCGTGGGGCTCATCTTGAAGACTCCGGAGACGCCGACCAGCTTGCCGCCCTTCTCTATGCCGTCGCGGATCTGCGCGGCGGTCACGGCGCCCTTTTTCAGGGGCCCGGCGATCAGTTCGAATCCGTCATAGGCGTAGCCCCCGAAGGTGGAGGGGTCGACCTGGTACTCCTTCTTGTAGGAGTCGGCGTAATCCTTCAGCAGTTTGGCCTGGGGGTCTTTCTTGTTCAGCAGGTGGTAGACCGCGAGCTTCCCGGCGGGGAGCATGACCCCTTCGGCGGCGTCGGGGCCGGCCAGCTCGATGAACTTCTTGGAGGCGACGCCGTGGCTTTGGTAGAGCTGGGTCTTGATGCCGAGCTGCTGCAGGTTGCGGGTGATGACGGCCGGCCCGGGATTGGTGCCCCAGCAGATGATGGCGTCCGGCTTGGCCGCCTTGATCTTGTAGAGCTGCGGAGTCATGTCCGTGTCCTTCGGGGAGTAGACCTCGTCGGCGACGATCTTGAAGCCGCGCTTGGCGGCCATGATTTTCAGCTGCTCGCGCCCTGAGGCGCCGAAGGCGTCGGAGACGGTCAGTATGGCGATGTTCTTCTGCTTCAGCTTCTCGGCCTGGATCAGGATTTTTTCAGCAGCCACGTGGTCGTTGGCGGGGGTCTTGAAGACCCACTTCTTCACCGGGTCGGTGATCTTGATCCCGGCGGCGCAGGAGATCAGCGGGATCTGCTCCTTCTCGACGATCGGAATGATGGCCATGGTCTCGCCGGTCGTGCTCGGCCCGATGATGGCGACCACGTGGTCGTTCTTGATCAGCTTGTTGGCGAGCTGGACCGCCTTGGTGACGTCGCCGCCGGTGTCGTAGACGAAGAGTTCGATCTTGGCACCCTTGATGCCGCCCTTGGCGTTGGTCTCCTTAACCAGGAGCTCCAGGGTGTTTTTCTCCGGCTCGCCCAGAAAGGCGGCGGGGCCGGTGGCGGAGAAGAGCGCGCCGATCTTGATCGGAGCGGCGGCGAGTGCGGCGCTCGCGCTGCACAGTAGCGTCATGATGCTCAGAATGCCAAGACATTTTCTCAAAGTAGCCTCCCAGTTTACCAACAGTTACATGCAAGAGTGGACCAAGGTTACGCGTTCTTTCTGCTGCTAAAAAAACGTGCTGTCGGTGTTGATGACTGACTAGTCCAACGCTGCTCGCCACGGGACCATGCCTCGGAAGTGTCCCCCCTGCGTCGTAGGGGGGAAGGCTCGCGAAGCGAGACAGGGGGGTCCTTCTCACTGCGAAAATACCCCACTGCCTCGCTGCGCTCAGCTTCCCCCCTATTCCATAGGGGGGATTAAATCCGCTGGGTGGGCACCCTGTGCCCACCGAGGTTACAGCGCAGATGCCGCGTGGGCACGGGGTGCTCACCCCACCGACTCGACGACTCACCGACTCGACGACTCGACGACTCGACGACTCAACGACTCGACTACTCAACGACTCGACTACTCAACGACTCGACTACTCAACGACTCGACTACTCAACGACTCGACTACTCAACGACTCGACTACTCAACGACTCGACTACTCAACGACTCGACGCCTAGATGTTATACAGCCTCTCCCCCGGCAGGATGTTGAACCCCTTGCCGGTGAGCGTGGCGATCGCCTTGTCGGTCTCGTCGAAGCGGAAGATCATCACCGCATTCTCGCCGCAACGCTCCACGAAGGCGTACATGTACTCGACGTTGATGCCGTCGGCGTCGAGCACCTGCAGGATGTCGGCGAGCCCGCCTGGCCGGTCCGGTATCTCAACCGCCACGACATCGGTCTTGCTGACCGTGAAGCCGCGCTCCTTGAGCACCGCCTTCGCCTTCTGCGCGTCGTTCACGATGAGGCGCAGGATCCCGAAGTCGGAGGTGTCCGCGAGGGACAGGGTGCGGATGTTGATCCCCGCGTCCCCCAGGATGCGGGTCACCTCGGCGAGCCTGCCGAACTTGTTCTCGATGAATATGGAGATTTGCTCTACGTGCATGTCTCGCTCCCCCCTCTTAGGACTGGTGCCTGTTGTCGATGACCCTCTTCGCCTTCCCCTCGCTGCGGGTGATGCTCTTCGGCTCCACCAGGCGGACCCGGCAGGTGACCCCGAGCATCTCCTTGATCTGCTTCTCGATCCGGGAGGAGAGCGCCTGGAGGTGCTTGATCTCGTCGGAGAAGAGCTTCTCGTCCACCTCCACCTGGACCTCCAGGGTGTCGAGGTTCTCCTTGCGGTCCACGATCAGCAGGTAGTGCGGCTCCACCCCCTCGACCCCCATCAGGATCGACTCGATCTGGGACGGGAAGACGTTGACGCCGCGGATGATCAGCATGTCGTCGCTGCGGCCGCTCATCCTGGTGATCCTCGCGTGGGTCCTGCCGCAGATGCACGGCTCGTAGGTGATGGAGGTGATGTCGCGGGTCCGGTAGCGGATCAGCGGGATCCCTTCCTTGGTGATGGTGGTGATGACCAGCTCGCCCTCCTCCCCCTCGCCCAGCACCTCGCCGCTCTCCGGGTCGATGATCTCGGGGATGAAGTGGTCCTCCCAGATGTGGAGTCCCTTCTTGGCCTGGTGGCACTCGATGGCGACCCCCGGGCCCATGATCTCGGAGAGCCCGTAGATGTCGACGGCGGAGAGGTTCAGCTTCCCCTCGATGTCGGCGCGCATCTCCTCGCTCCAGGGCTCGGCGCCGAAGATGCCGACGCGCAGCTTCAGCTCGCGGAAGTCGATCCCCTCCTCCTTGGCGGCTTCGGCCATGAAGAGCGAGTAGGACGGGGTGCAGGTGAGCACGGTGGAGCCGAAGTCCTGCATGATCATGATCTGTTTCTTGGTGTTCCCCCCCGACATCGGGATCACGGAGGCCCCCAGCCGCTCGGCGCCGTAGTGCGCGCCCAGGCCGCCGGTGAAGAGGCCGTAGCCGTAGGAATTGTGGATAATGTCGCCCCGGTGCACGCCGGCCGCCACGAAAGAGCGCGCCATCAGCTCGCTCCAGACCTCGATGTCCTTCTTGGTGTAGCCGACCACCGTCGGCTTGCCGGTCGTGCCGGAGGAGGCGTGGATGCGCACGATCTCCTCCATGGGGACCGCGAACATCCGGTACGGGTAGGAGTCGCGCATGTCCTGCTTGTAGGTGAAGGGAAGCCGGGCCAGGTCCTCCAGCGAGGTGATGGAGTCGGAGCTGATCCCCGCCTTGCCGAGGGCGTCGCGGTAGAAGGGGACGTTTTCCTGGACCCGGGCTACCATCGCCTTGAGCCGTTTGAGCTGCAGGGCGCGGATCGCCTCCCTGGGCAGCGTCTCGAAATCCTCGTTGAAGAACATCGCGTAACTCCTTGAGCTTAATAGGCTAAACCTCCCTCCCGCGGCGGGGGAGGGCCTTACAACCCCCGGCCGACCGCGAACGCCTTCAGGTTCACGGCCAGCGCCTTCTTGGGCACCATGCGCTCGATCGAATCCAGCCAGAACTTCTCGGCGATCGGCAGCCGCTTGGAGACGGCTCCCAGGAGGACGGTGTTGGCGGCGCGCGAGTTGCCAGCCTCGGTCGCGAGCCCCTGCCCGTCCACCAGGATGAAGTCGGGGAAGCGCTGCGCGATCCGCTGGGCCAGGTCGTCGGGGTAGCTCTCCTGCCCGATCAGCACCGAAGGGGGCGCGATGCAGAGGTCGTTGGCGACGACGGTGGCGCCGGGCTTCAGGAGGCTCAGCCAGCGGTAGCTCTCCATCAGCTCGAAGCCGAACAGGATGTCCCCCTCCCCCTCCGGGACGATCGGGGAGTGGACCTCCTTGCCGAAGCGCACGTGGGACACCACGGAGCCGCCGCGCTGGGACATGCCGTGGATCTCGCTCTTCTTGACGTCGAAGCCCGCCAGCATGCAGGTCTCGGAAAGTATCTCGGCGGCGAGCAGGATCCCCTGCCCCCCGACTCCCACCAGGAGGATATTGGTGATCTTATCGCTCATTTTTGGCCTCCCTGATCGCCGAGAATTTGCAGAGCTGGCGACAGACGTCGCAGCCGTTGCACAAGAGCGGATCGATGTACGCCTTCCCCTTCTTGCCGCTGGAGGGGACCCACTCGATGGCGGGACAGCCGACCTTCAGGCAGGCGCGGCAGCCGGTGCAGCTCTCCTCGGCCACCTCCAGCACCTGCCCCGGGGTGAAGACCCCGTCCCGCTTGATCAGGACGCACGGCTTGTCGGTGATGATCACGGAGGTCTCCGGGCGCTCCATCTCCTCGCGGATGGCTCGCTCGCACTCCTCGAGGTCGAGGGGGTTGATGGTCCGGATGTGCTTGACGCCGATCGCCTGGCACAGAAGCGGGAAGTCGATGGCGTTGGCCGGGTCGTCCATCAGGGTGTGGCCGGAGGCGGGGTTTTCCTGGCGCCCGGTCATGGCGGTGATCCGGTTGTCGAGGATGATGACCGTCGCGGCCCCCTTGTTGTACACCATGTCCATCAGGCCGTTCACGCCGGTGTGCAGGAAGGTGGAGTCGCCGATCACGGCCACCACCTTCTTCCTTTCCTCGGGCGGCAGCACCTTCACGACGCCGGTCGCCATGCCGATGGAGGCCCCCATGCAGATGCAGGTGTCCATGGCCGACAGCGGGGGCATGAAGCCGAGCGTGTAGCAGCCGATGTCGCCGGAGACATAGGCCTTGAGCTTGTTGAGCGTGTAGAAGACGCCGCGGTGCGGGCAGCCCGGGCACATGTTGGGGGGGCGCCCCGGGAGCTTCTCGACGCTCCCCTGCGCGGCTTCAGGAAGCCCGAACCCCTTCCTGAGCCTGCCGGGGGTGAGCTCGCCGCACAGCGACAGGATCTCCTTGCCGGTGACCTTGAGCCCCATCGCCTGCACCTGCTCCTGAATGAAGGGGTCCAGTTCCTCGACGACGTAGAGCAGCTCCACCTGCGCGGCGAAGTCCCTGATCAGCCCGTGCGGCAGCGGGTACACCATCCCGAGTTTCAGCACGGAGGCGTCCGGCAGCACCTCGCGCACGTACTGGTAGCTGACCCCGGCGGTGATGACCCCGATCCTGGTGTCCCGCAGCTCGGTCCGGTTGACCGGCATGCTGCAGGCGTCCTTGGAGAGCGTGGCGTTGCGCTCCTCGACGACCAGATGGCGCCCTCGGGCGTTGCCGGGGAGCATGACGTACTTGGCCGGGTTCTTCACCAGGTGCGGCTCGGGAAGCCCGGTCACCCGGTCGGCGAGCTCGACCACGGACTTGCTGTGCGAGATGCGGGTCGTGGTGCGCAGCATGACCGGCGTGTCGTAGCGTTCCGAGATCTCGAAGGCGAGCTTGGTGAAGTCGAGGCACTCCTGCGAATCGGAGGGCTCCAGCATCGGCACCTTGGCGAACTTCGCGTAGTTGCGGTTGTCCTGCTCGTTTTGCGAGGAGTGCAGCTCGGGGTCGTCGGCGCTGACCAGGACCAGGCCGCCGTTGACGCCGGTATAGGAGAGTGTGAACAGCGGGTCGGCCGCGACGTTCACCCCGACGTGCTTCATGGTGACCAGCGCGCGGGCGCCGCCGAAGGAGGCGCCGATGCCGACCTCGAGGGCCACTTTCTCGTTGGTCGCCCAGGAGGCGTCCACCTCGGGGTAGCGGGTGATGGTCTCGAGGATCTCGGTGGAGGGGGTTCCCGGGTAGGCGCACGCCACCTTGACCCCCGCCTCGTAAGCGCCGCGGGCAATAGCTTCGTTGCCTGAGAGTATTTCCTTCATATGCTGAGATTCCTTATTGGTTTAATTGGTAAGTCGGCGAAATATACTAGAGTATCGACCACCCTGTCAACTGCTTTATGGCGCACCGTTTACTGGTATAGATGCAGTCCTGATGCGGCTTGGCCTGCGCCTGAAAGGGTGGCTGCCCGTACCGGGAAAGCCTGAAAGCATGGCGCGGGCGACCGGTTTTTCCAAGGGGGCGCTAACAATGTTTTAGCCTGACCAAACAAAGGTCCCCCCCCCCGTCGGAAAGTGCTAAAGGAAAAGGGGCGGCAACCCGATATCAACGAGGGTGGGCCGAGCAGGTCGAAACCTTACCCGGGCGTCGCGCGAAGGGCGCCGCCCCCACTACCTTCAGTGCGCGCCCTCCCCGGATGGGCTCCCGCACAAGGGAGCTACCATGGCAGAAAACTTGTGCATACTCGCAGTGGACGACATCGAGATGAACCTGGCGATGATGGAGCTGATGCTGGAGGGGCTGGGAAGCTTCCATTTCGTCGGCGCCGCCAACGGGGTGGAAGCGCTGGCCGCCCTGGAGTCGACTCCCGAGATTGACATCGTGCTGCTCGACCTGGAAATGCCGGTGATGGACGGCTTCGAGACGCTGAAGCGGATCAAGGCCTGCGAGCGCCACCGCGACCTCCCGGTGATCGTGATCACCTCCGACAAATCCGAGATTCTCAAGACCCTGGCCCTGGGGGCGAACGATTTCATGTCCAAGCCGTACAACCCGGAGGAGCTCAGGCTGCGCGTGGCCAACCACGTCCACAGCAAGAGGCTGGGGGACCTGGCCCGGGACATGAACGGGATACTGGAGGCCGAGGTGGTCAGGAAGACCGAGGCGCTCAAGGAGGCCCTGCACCAGTCGCGGCTCGCCGAGTACGAGATTTCCCTTAGGCTGGGGCGGGCCGCGGAATTCCGCGACCTGGACACCGGGATGCACATCCGGCGGGTGGCCGAGATGGCGCGCGAGCTGGCGGGCCTAGCCGGGCTCTCTCAGGAGGAGTGCGAGATTCTCTGCCACGCAGCCCCGCTGCACGACGTCGGCAAGATCGGCATACCGGACCAGATCCTGCTCAAGCCCGGGACGCTGGAGGCCCGGGAATTCGACATCATGAAGCTGCACACGGTGATTGGAGGGAAGATCCTCTCCGACGCCGAGCTCTACCCGATTCTCCGCGTCGGTCAGATCGTGGCCCAGCAGCACCACGAGAGGTGGGACGGCAGCGGCTATCCCAACGGGCTCCGCGGGACCGACATCCACATCTACGGGCGCATCGTCAGCATCGTCGACATCTTTGACGCCCTGACCGCGGAGCGCCCCTACAAGAGGGCCTTCCCGATAGAGGAAGCGGTCTGCTTCATGAAGGAAAAACGCGGACTCTTTTTCGATCCGCAGCTGCTGGATCTTTTCCTGACGCACCTGGAGAAATTCACCTCCATCAAGAAACTCTACGCCGACGACCAGAGCACCCCACCTGCCATCATGCAGGAGCTGCGCGCCATGCACCTTCCCGCGCCGGCGAGCTGAGCGGAGGCGGCCTCCGGCCCTACCCCCTTGCCATATCTCCAATTGGGGTATACTTTCAGGGACGCAGAAGCTTCGGCCGCGGCCCAGGCCGCGCCGGCACCCCGGGAGGAAACCTTTCATGAGCCTACTCGTCCACTGGCTGGTACGCGCCGTCGCCATCATCATCACCGCCTACCTGCTTCCCGGCGTGCGGCTCTCCGGCTTCCTCGCGGCCCTGGTCACCGCCCTCGTCCTGGGGCTCGTCAACACCTTCATCAAGCCGCTGCTGCTCCTGCTCACCCTGCCGCTCAACATCCTGACCCTGGGGCTGCTCACCTTCGTCATCAACGCGCTCCTGATACTTTTGACCAGTTCACTGGTGCCCGGCTTCGCCGTCGCCGGGTTCTGGTGGGCGCTGCTCTTCAGCCTGGTGCTCTCCGTCGTCAACTACGCGCTGAGCCTGATGGTCTAGCAGCCGGCCGCTTTGGGCGCCCATCAGCAGACGGTTCTTCGGGGTGATGTCGCCGGGGATGAGCTGCGCGTGCACCTGGTAGCCGCGCGAGCGCAGCAGTCCCGCGCGGGTGACGTCCACCGCCAGGGGACCCTCGAGCCACCCCTGCAACCCGCCGGTGTCGCACAGAGCCAGGTCGTGGCAGCAGGGAAGCACCGCCACCCGGGCTCCGGCGGCCAGCGCGCGTTCCAGCACCAGATCGGTCAGGCTGCCGCAGGCGTGCACGGAAACCACCAGGTCGCTCTCCAGCAGGGCGACTTCCTGCAGGTCCCCCTCCCGGAAGGCGAAGCGCCCGGCGAGCACGGGCCAGGCGGACCGCAGCTCTGCCGCCAGCCGCCCGGCATTTTCCGGGATGCGGCGGTCCACGGCGAGCGCCTGCGGCACGCTCGGGTCCATGAGCAACAGCAGCTGCGCCAGCAGGCCGTGCCCGCAGGCGAGGTCCACCACCCTCCCCCCGCGAAAGCGGCGGTGCACCCGGCGCGCGACCTCCCAGGCCTCGTAGAGCTCCTTGCGCGGCAGGCATCCGGCGCGGCAGACCGCCCGTGCCACGGCGTCAAAAAGGGTGTCACCGGCGAAAAGGGGGAGCTGCCGGTGATTGAGTCGGTTGCGTGATGATCTGTCCATGGCACCTGCCCGATACAAACTGTAGTGGCTCGACACCTACCACGTTTCCGGCTCAATAGCAGCAAGTATCCTCCGGGATCCCGGCATTTCTCACCTCCGGGGGTTTCGCCGGCGCGGCGCCTGGGATAGACTTGAACGGGCGCAGAGGCCGGGACGGGAGGTGCAAACCATGCAGCAGGGAGTGATCCGGATCGGCACCTGTTCCTGGGCCGAAAAGAGCCTTATCGCAAGCGGCAGCTTCTATCCCGAGGGGGTCAGCAGCCCGGAGGGGCGCCTCAGGTACTACGCGGAACGCTTCGACACGGTCGAGGTGGACAGCAGTTTCTATGCGATTCCCACCAACCACATGGTGTCCGCCTGGGCCGAACGCACCCCGCCGGGGTTCCTGTTCCACCTGAAGGCCTACGGCGCCCTCACCGGCCACAGCATCGACCCGAGGACCCTCCCCCCCGAGCTGCGCGCCGCCCTGCCGGCGGCCGACCGGGACGGGGAACAGATCCGCGTCGCTGACCCGGCGCTCTTGAGGGCGCTGGCGAAGGCGAGCGTCGAGGCCTGCCTGCCGCTCCAGGCGGCGCACCGGCTCGGCTTCACCGTGTTCCAGTTCCCCCCCTGGTTCGGCTTCAAAAACGCCAACCTGGACTACCTCCTGTACTGCAAGGAGCTGATGGCCGGGCTTCCCCTCGCGGTGGAATTCAGACACGGCAGCTGGCTCACCCGCAGCCATGCGGAGACGCTCTTTTGCTTCCTGCGCCAGCACAAGATAACCTACATCACCTGCGACGAGCCGCAGTACGGCACCCTGGCCACCGCCCCCTTCCTCCCCGAGGTGACCAGCTCCATGGCCTACCTGCGGCTGCACGGCCGCAACGCCGAGAGCTGGCTCACCCACCCCACCCCGCGCTACGACTACCTCTACTCACAGGAGGAACTCTGCGCCCTGCTCCGGGCCGCGCGCGTGCTCAGCGAAAGGGCGCGCATGACCTTCATCATGTTCAACAACTGCCACGCCGGCCAGTCGGTCCGTAACGCCCTGCAGATGCGGGACCTGCTGCACTGCGGTGCCCCGGCGCGGCAGGGGACGGGGAGCCAAGCTCCCGATCGGCCCGCCGGCGCCGGATAGCCCCGGCCTTCGGGCCAGGCTTCGGCCGTCGCGGCCCGCGGACAGGCGGCGGGATGGTGGCTGCACCCGAAGGTAACGCCGTTTCGACGCACGCGCTCCGAGGCTCAAATATCTGAAAATGCTCAGATTAATATTGCAACCACCCGAAAGGTGATATATAGTGGCCCGTGACAAACTGCTCGCAGCGCCAAATTCAGCACCAGGCATCGGCTTCTGACGTCGTCATTCACCCTGAATAAACTGTCTCGGCACTGGTTCCGGACCATTAAACTGATTGATTATTCATTTTGCGTAGAGCTCGGAATTCAATGACAGGGTCATCGGGGACCATACCCCTTGAATAGTCCACATGACGACAAAAGAGAACGCACCCATGAATAGCAAGAAACCCTTCACTGGTTCAATCCCTCCCCAAGTTCCTCGAAGCGGCCGCCGGCGCAGGCTCGACAATCGGGGGGTCACGCTCATCGAACTGCTCATCGTACTGGTCATTCTCGGCGTGTTGGCCCTGATGGCCATTCCGACCTACACCAAGATCAAAGACGTGGCGCGCGAGACCCGAGCCATGGAGGAGATCCGCGGATTCGAAGGAACCATCAACGCATTTGCGGCGGACAGGGGGGTCCTGCCGGATACCCTGGCCGATGTCAACCTGGACAAGGTCCTCGACCCCTGGGGGAACCCCTATGTGTACGCCAACATCATCAAGGGTGATGCCGGCCGACGCAGCATCGCCACCGAGATGGCCAACACGGATTTCGACCTCTACAGCCACGGCATGGACTCCCAGACCGACCTGACCGCGGACTTCGACGGCACCACCAACAAGGACGACATCGTGAGGGCGGGAGAAGGCGCCTACGTCGGCCTGGGGCGAAACTTCTAAGGCAGCGGCTGAAGCAGCCCGGGTCCCGGCCTGTCAGCCCCTCTTCATTTGAAACTACCCGCAGCAGACTGCGCTGCGCCGGACAGTCCTTTTTGAGAAGGTAAACAATTTATGAACTGTACCTGCCCCAAGTGCCATGCAAAGATTGAAATGGACCTTCCCGAGGTCACAGAAGCAGGGACCTCTGCGACCTGTCCCGCCTGCAACGCCCACTTCTCCGTGTACCGGGAATCCTTCGGCGGGAGGGCCTTGCGCAAGACGGGCGAAATATCGTGCGCGCCCTGCGGCAACGAACTGGGAGCCCAGACCCACTGCCCTAGCTGCGGAGCGCAGTTCCCGGACTACCTGGTGGTGAGCCTGGGGCGCAAGCGGGCCCGCAAGGCGGACACGAAGGTAAAGCTCAAGGGGAGCCCCTTCCCCAAGGCCGGCAAGGCGTCCAGCGCACCGGTCAACGTGCTCCCCTCCCTGGGGTCCTTGCAGCCGGAGGCCCAGGCGAAGCCCGCCCTTGCAGCGGCTCCCGGGAGATCCAAGCTGATGGCCATCGCCGTCAGCGTGCTGGTGGTAGTTGCCCTGGTGGGCGCCGGGACCTTCTTCTATCTCAAGAACAAGGCGGAGAAAACCTACCTGAGGAACTTCGTCCTCGCCACCTACTGCGTCCAGTTGGGCGCCGACAAGAGCCTCAAGGCGAACGAGAAGATCGCCGCGGAATGGAAGGCGAAGTCGGATGCGGCCCAGGCCTACCGGCCGCGCGCCAGCCTGGAAGACGAGAAGGATCTCGACATCATAAAGACCAAACTCGACGGGGTGATGCCCAACCTCTCCCAGCCGCCCGAGAAGTTCGCCCAGTGCAACGAACGGCTGGCCAAGCTGCAGGGAGCCTACAACAAGCTGCGCGCCCAGACGCTTGCTCCCGGCAACACCCTGGCCGGTTTCCTCGATTCCAGCGCCAAGCTGGACGGCGAGTACAAACAGGCGGTCAAGAGCTTCAAGTCCGGCATGCCGGAGGATATCATGAACGAGCTGCAAGTCGCGGGCAAGAGGTACAAGGGGTTGCGCCCCCTGCTCAACATGTAGCCCGCCGCGCCGCGCTCTCTCGAAGCCCGGGCGCGGCTTTTCCGCTCCAAAGCGAAGGGGGGATTCTCGACCAGAGAATCCCCCCTTCGTTGTTTGCCCTACCCTCCCCGCCCTACACCCCCCGGGGCCCCTCCCCCTGCCGGCCAGCCAGCAGGTCGTTCACCACCACCCCCGCCATGGTGAGTCCGAAGATGGACGGGATGAAGGAGACGCTTCCCAGGATGACCCGGCGGTGCTCGCAGGAAAAGCGCTGGTCGTCCTGGTTGGGACAGATGCAGTTCCCCTTGCAGCCCCCCTCCTGAACCTGCTGTTCCCGGTACTCCTCCGTCGAGAAGACCACCTTCACGCCGCGCTCGATCCCCTGCTTCTTGAGCAGCTTGCGAACCGAGCGGGCCATGCGGCACTTGTTGGTCTGGGAGATGTCGGCGACGGTGATCTGGGTGGGGTCGAGCTTCGCGGCGGCGCCCATGCTGGAGATGATCGGGATGTTCCTCCCCCGGCAGGTCCTGATCAGGTGCAGTTTGCTGGTGATGTGGTCGATGGCGTCCACCACGTAGTCATAAGGGTCGGCCAGCAGGAACTCGCTGTTCTCGGCCGCGTAGAAGTCCTGGTACGGCACGATCTCGGCCTCGGGGTTGATCAGGCGCAGGCGCTGCGCCATGACCTCGACCTTGGCCTTGCCGACCGTTCCGTCCATGGCGTGGAGCTGCCGGTTCACGTTGGTGAGGCAGATGTCGTCGAAATCGACCAGGATCAGGCGGCCGACCCCGGCGCGGCAGAGCGCCTCGGCGGCGTAGCTGCCGACCCCGCCGAGACCGAAGATAGCCACGGCGGAACGTTTCAGCTGGTCGAGGCCTGCGGACCCGATCAGCAGCTCGGTGCGGGAAAAGCGGTGCAGATGTGACATGTGATTGCCTTTAAGAGTGCGGAAATGGGCGGCGCTGCCGGCCCGGGCGCGGGTACCGGGACCCGGTGCGGCAGCGGGAGCGGCCTTGCGGGGTGCGGCAGGGCGACAGCCGAAGTATGGCATACCTTGCCCCCATCTTAAAAGAAAAAGTTTGTCGGAGCCGGGCCCGCTCCCCGGCACTGGCCGCGCACCGAAAAGAAGGTACAATGGTATCAGTCGGCCGAACCATTGGAAGCAATTAATCATGCGTGTCGGCCGATCCGGAGCATACCATGGAGAGCCAGAGCCTTGCAGCCCGCGCGACACCCGAGCTGATCGACCGGCAACGGGAGATCCTGAGCTCCGAGCGGCACCTCTGCGAACTGCTCGACGCGATGCCCGACTACGTCATGCTGCTCAACGAAAACCGGCAGATCCTTTTTGCCAACAAGACCCTGGAGCGGTTTTGCGCGACACAAGGCACCGGGGACGTCATCGGCCTGCGCCCGGGCGAGGCGCTTTGCTGCGAGACGGCCCTCGCCGAGGACAAGGGGTGCGGCACGGGCGAGGCCTGCAACGTCTGCGGGGCGCTCGCCTCCATCCTCTGCGCGCTGCAGGGGAACCGGTCCTGCTGCGAGTGCCAAATCCAGCGCCGCAGCGAGCGCGGCCCGGACTCCCTCGACCTCAAAATCTGGGGCGCTCCCCTGAGCTGGCAACCTGGGCAGTACATCCTCGTCCTCGCCGCGGACATCGGCCTGGCCAGGAGGCGCCAGGAGCTGGGGCGGCTCTTCTTCCACGACATCCTCAACACGGCCGGCACCGTCAACCAGATCGCCGACATGCTGCTGCACGGCATCATCGACTTCGACAGCGCCAAGAACGACCTCTGGCAGGCGTCCCAGATCCTGGTGCGCGAGATCAAGGGGCAAAGCGACCTGTTCCAGGCCGAAAACGGCGAGCTGCAGGTCGACTTCGGATTGGTGCTGGTTCGGGAACTCCTGGAGTCGGTGGCGGTGCTGTACCGCAACAGCGAGGTGGGGCTGGGGCGGCGCCTGGTCATCCGGGAGCAGACGCCGGGGCTGCTTTTCCTAAGCGACGGGGCCCTCTTGACCAGGGTGCTCGGCAACCTGGTGAAAAACGCCCTGGAAGCCTCGCATCCCGGGGAGACCGTCACCCTTGGCTGCCGCAGGCAGGAGACCGACATCGTGCTCTGGTGCCACAACGAGGGGGTGCTGACCAAGGAGGCCCAGGCGCAGGTGTTTCGGAGCAGCTTCTCCACCAAGGGGGCGGGGCGCGGCACGGGGGGCTACGGCATCAAGCTGCTGAGCGAGCAATACCTGCAGGGGCGGGTCGAGTTCGTCTCCACCCCGCAAAGCGGCACCGTCTTCACCCTCACCTTCCCCATAGCCCCGCACGCGGGCGCCCAGCAGCTCAATTCCGGCGGCAGCTAGATGCTGAAATCCGTCTCCAGACAGTGATCCATCTGCAGCGCCGGCTCTGGCGTCGCAGGGCGGCCCACGATGCTCGCCGGGACCCCCGCCACCGTCGCGTGGGGCGGCACCTCGTGCAGCACGACGGAGCCGGCCGCTACCTTGGAGCCGTTGCCAATCCTGATGTTGCCGAGGATGGTCGCGCCGGCGCCGATCAGCACGCCGTTTCCCACCTTCGGGTGCCGGTCCCCGCTCTGCTTGCCGGTCCCCCCCAGCGTCACCCCGTGCAGCATGGAGACGTCGTCCCCGACCACCGCAGTCTCGCCGATGACCACGCCGGTGCCGTGGTCGATCAGGATCCCTTTACCCATGCAGGCGGCGGGATGGATGTCCACAGCGAAGACCTCGGACACCCGGCTCTGCAGGTAGCCCGCCAGCGCCTCCCGCCCCCTGCCCCAAAGCCAGTGCGCCGCCCGGTGCGCCTGGAGCGCGTGGAAACCCTTGTAGTGCAGAAACGGCTGCGCCAGGCCGCGGGCAGCCGGATCGCGCTCCAACACCGCGAGCAGATCCCGGCGCAGCGCCTCCCGGATCGGCGCCGATTCGGCCAACGCCTGCGCAATGAGGTCCCTGAGGGAGAGGGCGGAGAGGTAGGGTGAGGCGAGCTTCGAGGCGAGCAGATAGGATAGGGCCGCCTCCAGTGAGCCGTGGTTCAGGACGGCGGCATACAGGTAGCTTGCCAGCATGGCCTCCGATTGCGCGAGGGCCACGACTTCGTCATGCAGCCTGTTCCAGACCGGATCGGACCCGGCTATTTTCTTAGCGCTCATGGCGGGACTCCTAGCGCGCCCGCGGGGAGGCGGCAGACGGCCGCGGGGGCAGGGGGATGTTTCACGGGGCGAAACGCGCCGGCGCCTGGGGGGCGGTTTCCGGTGCGGGGTGGATCAGCGGAGCGGGAGCTGGTTGCCGGATTCGGTCCGGAAGCGCTCGAACCCCTCTTCCCGGGCCACGGTTTCGTCGTAGGTGAAAAAGATGGCGTAACTGCTCCCGATCCCGTGGGGGTCGAGCTGTATCCCCCTCTCCTCCCAGCGCCTGAAGAGCCTCAGGTTCTCCTCGAAAATCTTGATGAAATCGTTTAGGGACCGGGCATGGCTCGCGTCGAACTTTATGTGGTGCACATGCTCGTACCGAATTCCAGACATAGCGACCTCCAGCCAGACATTACCGTGCGTTAATTGTAGCGCCGTTCGCGAAGGTGGCAAACGGCGCCGGCACCTTTTTATGGCAAACCTAATTTCTCCATTTTGCTGTCAGTAGCTCGATTCCTGTACAGTGACAGACGGGCAGCAGGCCGACACTGCGCTCCGGCACTCAGTTGAGGGCGCGCCGGGTAGACTGTAGCGGTGGGATCGGGGGAGCTCGGTTCTGAGTCAGTGAGGGATCTGAACCTCGTCATTGACGCAGTGCGCAACACGACAAGCAGCGCAACGGCTGCTCACTGATTGCCTTGCAGGGAGGGTTGAAAAATGAGGAACTATCCCGGCCGACCGCTCCGGGGTCAGGGTTCCTTGGGCGGCACGCTCAGCTCCGAGGCGCTCTGGATACCCTTGGCCAGCTCCGGGAGCAGGTCCAGGCTGGCGTAGATGGGGCGCACCTGTTCCCTGAAGGTCGGGAGCCAGGCGGCGAAGCAGAGCGCGCCGAACAGGCAGGCGAGCCCGCCGACCTGCACGGTGAGGGGCGCGCCCAGGCGCGCTGCCAGGGCGCCGGCGAACAGGCTGCCGAAGGGGGTCATCCCCATGAACGCCATGGTGAAAAGGCTCATGACCCGGCCGCGCTTGTCGTCCTCCACGATCGTCTGCAGGATCGTGTTGCTGGAGGCGACCTGCATCATGGCGCCGAAACCGGTGACCGCGAGACTCGCCAGGGAGAGCCAGAGCCGGTTGGAGAGCGCGAAGACCGCGACGCCGGCCCCGAAGAGGGCGCAGGAGACCGCGATCAGCCTCCCCAGGCCGATGACGCTGCGGCGCGAGGCGAGGTACAGGGTCGCGCAGAAGGCGCCCGCGCCTGCGGCGGCCATGAGAAAGCCGAAGGTGTGGGATCCGCCGCGCAGCACCTCCCTGGCGAACACCGGCAGCAGCACCGCGTAGGGCATCCCCATCAGGCTCACCAGCGCGAGCAGCAGCAGGATCGCCCGGATCGGGACGAAACGGACCGCATAGCTCACCCCCTCGCGCAGCTCGTGCAGGATGGAGCGCCGGACCAGGCGCGGCGGCCGCGCCGACACCCGCATCGCCAGCAGCGACAGGAGCACGGCCAGGTAGCTGAAGCCGTTCAAAAGGAAGCAGGCCCCCTCCCCCACCAGGGCAATCAGCACCCCGGCGATGGAAGGGCCGATCAGCCGGGCGGCGTTGACCATGGAGGAGTTGAGCGCGATGGCGTTGGCTAGCCCCTGTTTCTCCTCGACCATGTCGATGACGAAGGACTGCCGCACCGGGATGTCGAAGCCGTTGACCAGGCCGAGCAGCAGGCTCAGTGCGAGGATCTGCCAGACCTGGATGGAGCCGGTCAGGACGAAGTAGGAGAGCAGGAAGGCCTGGGTCATGGCGAGGCTCTGGGTCGCCAGCAGCAGGCCGCGCCGGTTGCAGCGGTCGGCCAGCACCCCGGCGAAGGGCGCCACCAGGAAGGTTGGGATCTGGCTGGTGAAGCCGACCGTTCCCAGCAGCAAGGCGGATCCGGTCAGCCGGTACACCAGCCAGCTCATGGCTACCTGCTGCATCCAGGTGCCGATCAGCGAGACCCCCTGCCCGAAGAAAAAGAGGCGGTAGTTCCGGTAGGAGAGCGCACGGAAGAGCCCGCGGCGACCCCGCACCGCGCTGTTGCCGGACGGTTCCTGCTGTTTCATTGAGTCGTCCTGTTGGGCCGGCGCGCCCGGTGCGGCACCGGTTATTTCCTGGCCTGGTCGTACAGCGGATCAGCCTGGCGCTCGCTCAGCTTGATCCCCTGCCGTTCCAGCAGCTCGCCGGTCACGTGCCAAAGCCCGGTGATCGCGTTGTTGTAGTCGACCAGCGCCTGGATCTGGCTCCCCTTGGCCGTCACCAGGTCGTTCTCGACGTCGAAGACGTCCTTCGTGGTGGCGAGCCCGACCGCGTTCTTCTTCTCGAAGGCACGCAGCCGCTCCTCGGCGTAGGCCCTGCCGCGGGCGGTCACGTCGATCTGCTTGTAGCTCGTCTGCAGGAGCCTGATGGCAGCCCTGACATCGTTGCCGATCCCGGATTCCAGGCTCAGCAGCTGGGCCCGGGCCTGTTCCAGGGTCAGGCGGCTCTTGATGTAGTCGTTTTCCGCGGCGCGGTTGCCCAGAGGGTAGTTTAACTGCAGCCCGATCCCCCAGGCCGGATAGTCCCCCTTGAGCGTCCTCTCGTAGGCGCCCGCGAAGCGGGGGTCGAAACCGTCGAAGCCGAAGTTGGCGTTGACGCTCAGGTCGGGGAGCGTGCGGTTGAGCGCCACCTTGCGCTGCAGTTCGTCGATCTTCAGGGTGACCCGCTGGGCGGCGAGTTCGGGGCGGCTGGCGATCGCCTTGGCCAGCGCCTCGGTCTCCGGCTCGCTGTAGTACTCCGTGGTCGGCCGGTCACTGAGCACGATGTCGCGCGACCCGTCCAGCTGCAGTTCAAGCCGCAGCAGGTCCACCTGGTCCCGGACCGCCCGCTCCGCGTCGATGACCGCCTTCTCGCGGGAGGCCGAGCTGAACTCGGCGTTCAGGATCTCCATGGCGGGGAGCACGCCGGCCTTGACCCGGCCGCGGGTCTCCTCCAGGATCTTGTTGGCCAGGGCCAGCGAGGTCTTCTGGACCTCGAGCACCTCGCGCAGGTTGTAGAGCTTGAAGTAGTCGTTGCGCACCTGGGCCACCGTGTCGGAGAGCCTCGTGCTGAAGCGGTGCAGCGCCCCCTCCTTGGCGTAGCGGGCCACGTTTACGTTGAGCTCGGTGGCATCCTTGCCGAAATTCTTCAAAAGCGGCTGGCTCACCGTCAGGCTGAAGCCGTCGTTGTAGGTGGTACTGGAGTTGCTGAGAAACCCGGTATTGCCGGTCACCCCGACCGTCCCGCCGGTGGGTAGCAGCTGGCTCACCCCGACATTGGCCAGGAAGGTCTCGGAGGTGAACGGCGTGAAAAGGAAGGCGGTCGCGGTGGTGGTGCGGTTGTAGCTGACCCCGGCGCTCAGCAGCGGGTCGTAGATCCCCAGGTTGTGCCGGATGTCGGCCTCGGCGAGCGCAGGGTTGTACAGCTCCACCTTGAGGTCGAGGTTTCTTTCGAAACTAAGCCGGATGGCGTCCTTCAGGGAGAGGTCGAAGGGGGGTTCCTGGGCCAGGAGGGGCGCGGCCGAACCGACCAGCAGGGCGAGCGCCAGCACGGCCTGCATTTTACCGAACATCGTCATGGGAACAATCCTTTCAGGGACAGCGGGAGCAGCATAGCCTCCCTCCCCACTGCGGGGAAGGGTCGGGGTGAGGGGGAAGGCGCCAGGCGCGACTCCGTCGCAGCTTCACCCGCCCGTCCAGGGAGGGGAGCCGGTGCCAAGACTTGACAGTACAGCACTGGTCCGGACCAGGGTTTGCGAGGGACACCCGGCGGCGGGTCCTCACTCGTATCTAAGCGCCTCTATCGGGTTCAGGGACGCGGCCTTGCGCGCCGGGTAGAAACCGAAGAAGACGCCGACCCCCGCGGAGAACGCGAAGGCTATCACGATCGTGTTCAGCGAGACCAGCGTCGGCCAGCCGATCAGGGTGGCGACCAGGTGAGCGCCGGCGACGCCGAGCAGCATGCCGATGATGCCGCCGCAGGTGGTCAAGAGCACCGCCTCGGTGAGAAACTGCAGCAGGATGTCGCGCTTCTTGGCGCCGATCGCGACGCGTATGCCGATCTCGCGGGTGCGCTCGGTCACCGAGACCAGCATGATGTTCATGATGCCGATCCCCCCGACCACGAGGGAGATGGAGGCGACCGATCCCAGCAGCAGCGACATGACCCTGGAGGACTGCTCCGACACCGCGAGGATCTCGGAGAGGTTCCTGATGGTGTAATCCACCTCGCGGCTCGGGCCGATGCGGTGGCGCTGGTTCAGCAGGGCGGTGACCTCCTCCTCGGCCTTCTTGAGGACGTCCGCCCCCCTGGCCTGGATCATCATGGCTCCGACCACGTTGGGGAACTGGCTCCCCAGGAGCTTGCGCTGCGCGGTCCGCAGCGGGAGGTAAATCACGTCGTCCTGGTCCTGTCCCTGGGGCGACTGTCCCTTGCGGCCCAAAAGGCCGATCACGGTGAACGGGATCTTCTTGATCCTGACGATCTTGCCGACCGGATCGACTGCGCCGAACAGGTTATCAGCGACCGTCTGCCCGAGCAAGCAGTTCTTGGTGGCGCCGTCCACGTCGGACTGGGAGATGTTGCGCCCCGAGACCAGCGGCCAGTCGCGCACCACGACCATCTCCGGGGTCACCCCGTTGAGGACGGTGGACCAGTTCTGGTTGCCGTAGACCACCTGGCCAGAGCCGCGCACCGTCGGGGCGACCTCGGCGACGGACGGGCACTCGGCCTTGATCGCCTTGGCGTCGTCGTAGGTGAGGGTCTGGGAGGAACCGGAGCCGCTGCGCATGCCGCCGCTGGTCATGGAGCCCGGAATGACCAGCAGCAGGTTGCTCCCGATGCTGGAGATCTGGTCCGCGATCATCTTGCTGGCTCCGGCGCCGATGGCTACCATGGCGATGACCGCGGCGATGCCGATGATGATGCCGAGCATGGTGAGGAGCGCGCGCATCTTGTTGACCCTGAGTGCACGCACCGCGATCAGGAGGCTCTGCAGGAGGCTGCTCATGGCCTGGACTCCCGAAGCGGCGCGCCGGTGCTGTCGCTTATCACCAGGCCGTCGCGAAAGATGATCTGTCGCCCCGTGAAGGCGGCGACCTCCGGCTCATGGGTGACCATGATGACGGTGATCCCCTGGCTGTTCAGCTGCTGGAAAATCGTCATGATCTCCACCGTCGTCTTGGAGTCGAGGTTGCCGGTCGGCTCGTCGGCGAGGATGATGGCCGGCTCGTTCACCAGCGCGCGCGCGATGGCGACGCGCTGCTGCTGCCCGCCGGAGAGCTGGTTCGAATAGTGGTTCTCCCGGCCGGCGAGCCCGACGCGCTCCAGCGCAGCCAGGGCCCGGGCCTTGCGCTGGGCGGCGGGAATGCGGCCGTACACCAGCGGCAGCTCGACGTTTTCACGGGCGGTGGTCCTGGCGAGCAGGTTGAAGCCCTGGAACACGAAACCGAGCTTGCGGTTGCGGATCTCTGCCAGTTCGTTGTTGGAGCGCTCCCCGACGTTGACACCGTCCAGAAGGTAGGCGCCGGAGCTGGGGACGTCCAGGCAGCCGAGCACGTTCATGCAGGTCGACTTGCCGCTTCCGGAGGCGCCCATGATGGAGACGAACTCGCCGGAATTCACGCTGAAGGAGACCCCCCTGAGCGCCTCGACGCGCTCCTCGCCCATGAGGTAGACCTTGGCGACGTCCCTGATCAGCACGACCTCGCCCATCTAAAACCTCGGCCCCATGGGCGAGCCGAGCGCCCCGGACTTCTTGCCCGGGACGACCTGCTCGACGATCACCTCGTCGTTTTCCTTAAGCTCTCCCGAAACCAGTTCCACGAAGCCCCCGTCGGAGATGCCGGTCGCGACCGGCACGCCGAGCGGCGAGCCGTCCGCCTTGACGAGATAGACCCGCTGGCCGGCGCCCCTCTTCTGCCCCCCGGCCGGGCCGCCCCCCTTCCCCGCCTTGGCGCCGCCGGCTCCGGGGCCGCCCTGCGCCTCCCTGCCGGCAACGGCGCCGGCGGTCCCGGGTCGGGCCGGATTCTGCTCCTGCTCGCCCCGGGCGCCCTTCTCCTCCTTGCCAGACTTCGGTTTGAACCTGAGGGCAGCGCTCGGCAGCTTCACAACGTCGTCCTTTTTCTGGGTCTGCACGGCGACATTGGCGGTCATCCCGGGCTTCAGCTTGAGCTCCTTGTTGTTCACGCCGATGACGGTGACGTAGGTGACCACGTTCTGGGTGACGACAGGCGCGTTCCTGATCTGGATGACGCTGCCGGTGAAGAGCTGGTCCGGGTAGGCGTCCACGGTGAAGCTCGCCGGCTGGCCGACCTTGATCCGGCTGATGTCGGACTCGTCCACGCTGGTGTCGATCTCCATCTTGGTGAGGTCCTGCGCGATGGTGAACAGGGTCGGCGTCTGGAAGGAGGCCGCGACGGTCTGCCCCACGTCGACGTTGCGGGAAACGACAGTGCCGTCGACCGGCGACCTGATGGTCGAATACTGCAGGTTGGTCTCGGCCTGCTTGAGCGCGCCGCGGGTCTGCATGACGCTCGCCTGGGCGGCATCGACGCCGGTTACGGCGGCGTCGTAGGCGGTCTGCGCGGCGTCCAGGTCGCTCTGGGAGACGATGCCCTGCTCCAGGAGCAGTTTGTTCCGGCCCAGGGTCCGCCTGGTGTCGGCCAGCGTCACCCGGGCCTTGCCGAGGTTCGCCTCAGCGTTGAGCGCGTTGCCGCGCGCCTGCTCCACCGCCGAACTGAAGAGCGCCGGGTCGATCTGGGCGATCGGCTGCCCCTTTTTGACCTGAGAGTTGAAGTCGACGTAGAGCTTCGACAGGGTGCCGGAGACCTGGGTGCCGACCTGGACCGTAACGACGGCGTTGATGGTGCCCGTGGCGGAGACGGTGGAGACGATGGAGCCCCTCTCCACCTTCAGCGTCCTGTACTGGGGGCGGGCCGGCGGCTTGAAATAGAAATAGCCGCCGGCTCCCAGGGCGACCAGCACCAGCGCGGCGACACTTGCCATTTTTTTCACGAAACCACCTCGCAGTCGCAGCTAGTTTAAATGGTCCAGAGAGTTCTCGTTTCGGGCTCCGGTCTGTCCTGCGGCGTCCACGGCCAGGCGGCAAGAGCCGCGTGCGGCGCCGGCGCGCTCGTCGGCGGGCCCCACGATGCCCCGGTGAAAACGTGCGGCACGACGCGGTGCGGCAGGGCGCCCGGGGAGAGCCGAACCTTTGACGCGGATCGATACTACTGCGTCATTGTGCAAGAAAAGTGTACCGGCAGACTCTTTATCCCGTCGGGGAGTTCTCTGAGCAGGGCAAAAGCTGATGGGCTTCAGAAAGAGCCCCTGGAGGGATTATCTGTCTTTGTCGTAACGGTCGATGAAAACAGACTTGTCGAGGCGATCGAGGCCATGGGCAATCAGACGCATGCCCAGCATGAAGAGAATCATGCCGATGATGGCAAACGGAAGCGATCTGAACAAGAAACAGACGGTACCCAGGGTCGTGTAGGTGACCCCAAGGGCTTTGCAGTGTTTCTGTTTCTCTTCGCCTTTCAACGATACAATCCAATTATAGAACTGCATGCTCACGACAACAAACGGGATCATAACGAAGCATTCGACGTAAATATTCAACTCATTCCTCCTGATACAGACGTTCAGCGGCCGGATGGTTGCGGCCGTCAGTTTACATGACAGGTAGCCTGCAGTCCACTGCCAGTCGGCAGGTGCGGCTGATTCAAAGGGGCCCGGAACAGGCAAAGTCTGCGAAAAAAGAGCAGCGACGCTCCGCTGCTAGTAAGCGGCTAATTTTCCGCGATCCTAGCATACATTCCGACAATTTCAAAGGCCGATTTGTCCCTCGGCGAGCGCCGCTGCGCATGGGTTGGCGGCCCGGCGCTCCGGCCCAAGCACTCCTCCTCGACGCTTACCTGCTTACCCGCATACCTGCCGTCAGGACTCCACCTCCCCTCCCCTCGGCAAGCCTCACCAGACGGCACAACGCCCCCTTTGGGCACCGGCCCCTTTGGGCCGCCAGTCAACTTCGAAGCCGGCACCGTAAAGCAGAACAACAACAATTAGCCATAAATAACCGTTTTACTGTTGTTTTTTGTTCAGATTAAACATTATCATGCCGATACATCATTAAAGCTAAAGACCCGTAGGCATCATTAGGGAGATACACATGGACCTGCTTTTCCGGACGGCGTCTGCATGGTAAAAAAACTGACGTTAGGACTCGTTTTCCTCGGCACAGCACTCTGCAGCATTCCCGCTTCCGCCGGAACGTCGGACCAATCTCCCCAAAGCACCGAATCCATTGTCGTCAAGACGGCGGGGATCCCGGGTGCCCAGGCGCTGGATGCCGCCAGCACCGATGTTGACGGTCTCAACATGCAATACTTCAAGGGCTATTTCACCGATACCGGCAAGGTCTTGGCCGCGCCGCTGCACTGGGAAGCCAAAGACTGGATCAAGACGGGGCTGGTCCTGGGCGTTACCTCCAGCCTGTTCCTGGTTGACCAGGACGTGAAGAACTTTGCCCAGAGCCACCAGAGTCACGTCGCGTCGAAGGTCGCGACGGTGGGCAACGACCTGGGCAACGGGTTGTACACCCTCCCTCCTGTTGGGGCCTTTTACCTGTATGGGTATCTGGCCGACGACCACAAGGCGCAGCGGGCATCCCTGCTCGCAGTGGAAAGCTTCGCTATCTCAGGCGCCATGACCTCCGGGCTCAAGATGCTGGCCGAGCGCCACCGTCCCAATTCCGGCAACTCGCCGACCACCTGGGACGGTCCCCATCTCAACCTGAAAAACGTCTCCTTTTGTTCAGGGCACTCGGCCTCCGCCTTTTCCATTGCGACGGTATTTGCCAACGAATACAAGGATAACCCCTACGTTCCTCCCGTGGCCTACGGCCTTGCGACTCTCACCGGACTTTCTCGGATCTACAGTAATGAGCACTGGGCCTCGGACGTTTTCTTCGGAGGGGCCCTCGGGTACTTCGTCAGCAAAGCCGTGCTGAGTTTCCACCGGGACGACAAGAGCAAAGGGCCCAGCCGGCTCACCGTCATGCCTTCGGTCAGCAAGGAAATGACCGGCCTCAGCATGAAGTACGATTTCTAGCGACTCCCGGACTGCCGGACCGCTGCCGACGCGCTGCCGCTTGGCAGACCCGCAGTTGCCCTGCTCCGACAGGCTTCATGGCTCCCCACCCACCCAACCGGCAGCCCGCTCGCGCAGCGGGCTGCCGATTCGCCACCCTATCCCCTCATTCAGCGCCCGCCTGAAACGACTCACCGGCGGCAGCGCTATAAGTTAATTGACACTAACACCCTTGCGTGTAAAATTTGGCAAAGGAGCCGATATCGTCAGGCAAGAGCATGCCTGCGGAAGTGCTGTTCCTGTCCGACCAGGCAGCCAAGCTCAGGTGTTTCGAACTGCCGCTGACTTGGATGCGACAGCATGCCGTGAGGGATCGAGGCTGGCAGGAAGGGGCTCCAGGGGACTTGGCTTTCATCAACCAACATCAAGGAGAGAGTTATGACGGCGTTCGAAACCAAAGACTACAGCAAACTCATCGGTATGGCTGGATTCAGCGAAACCCTCCTCAAAAACCATTTCACCTTGTATCAGGGCTACGTCAACAACACCAACACCATCGGAGACACGCTGGCCCGCATGCGCAGGGAGGCCAAAGGCGCGACGCCTGAGTATTCCGAGCTGAAGCGCCGCTACGGTTGGGAGTTCAACGGCATGCGCCTGCACGAATGCTATTTTGAGAACCTGGGCGGGAAAACGCCCATCAACCCCGAGAGCAAGCTCGCCGCCAAGCTTCACAAGGAATTCGGCAGCTACGACGAGTGGGCCCAGGATTTCAAGGCGACCGGCGCCATGCGCGGCATCGGCTGGGCCATCCTGTACCAGGACCTGGTCAGCGGCAGGCTGCAAAACGTCTGGATCAACGAACATGACGTGGGGCACCCTGCCTGCTGCGTGCCGATTCTCATCCTGGATGTGTTCGAGCACGCCTTCCTGACGGATTATGGCCTCAAGAGGGCCGATTACATCAGCGCCTTTTTCCAAAACATCAACTGGCAGGCAGCCGAGGCGCGGCTCAAAGCTTAGCCTGGCGCATGTCGCGACCAGGAACGAACTCCGGATCACCGCCCGCAGCTCCAGGCCCTCCCAATCCGGGAGGGCTTTCTTTTGGCAAAGCTGCGCGGGTCCAGGGACCCGTGCGGCATCAGCCGGTCAGAACGCCGGCTCCCCTTTGCGCCCAAACCGGACATCCAGGATGGACAACCATGAGACCGCTGAAACTGACAGCTTTTAGCTGCATCCTGACCGCCCTGGTACTCGCCGCTGGGACCGCGCCGGCCCGAGCCAGCGAAATCTACGGACTCGGAGGCGCGGTGCGCTCCTCGTCACCGACCGACACCTCCTACTCATGGCAACTAGAGTACCGGCAGGACCTTTTGAAGCATCTCGCCGCGGGGGTATCCTATCTGAACGAGGGGCACTTCAGGGGACACCATCGGGACGGCTACACGGCGCAGTTCTGGACGCGCGCCGAGCTGCTGGACTACCGGCTCACTGTCGCCGGCGGAGTGGGGCCCTATTTCTTCCTGGACACCACGACTTCTTCCTCTCCCGGCGGTTTTTCCGACGACCACGGCTGGAAGGCGATGCTGAGCGCCGCCGCCACCTGGCACCTGGAGAACAACCTGCTGCTGGAGCTGCGCAGCAACTGGGTCAAGGGGCCCAGCGGCTTTGACTCCGTCTCCGCCCTAGCGGGGATCGGCTACCATTTCGAACCGAACCTGGAGCCGCTCGACGCCAAAGCCGCCCAAAAGGAGAACAGGCTGTCCAACGAAATCACCCTTTTGATGGGTCGCACCATCGTGAACAGTTTCGACTCCCAGCAATCCTTCGCCGCGGCAGTCGAATACCGGCGCCACCTTTCGCGGCATCTGGACTGGACGCTGACGGGACTCTACGAGGGCGACAATCGGCTGGTACGGCGCGACGGAGCGATGACCCAGCTCTGGGTAGCGCAGGATCTGATGGACGACGCCCTGAGCGTCGCTGCGGGCGCGGGAGCGTACTTCAACCTGAGCCGCTACCACAACACGTTCCAGGGCCCGGACGCCGACAGGGTCCTTTCCGGGATTCTCGCGCTGAGCGGGAGCTACCGGTTCACGCCGCACTGGTTCCTGCGCGCCACCTGGAACCGCGTGGTAACAAGCTACGAGCGCGACACCGACGTCATCCTGGCGGGCCTTGGCTACCGTTTTTAGGGTTGTTGGGAGCGTGGACGGGGCTTGGCGGCCGCTGCTGCCGTCGTCAGCGTCGGGGCCGCAGGTACATCGGAATCACCGGGGAGCTTTCGGCAACGGTCGGGCCACAACGAAAAAAGGGTCCAGCCATTTACGGCCAGACCCCTTGCATTTTGTGTGGTACCGGAGGCCGGGATCGAACCGGCACGCCTTGCGGCGCTGGATTTTGAGTCCAGTGCGTCTACCAATTTCACCACTCCGGCAAAATGTCTCGGGAGTATAGCGGATGCCCGATTTCAGGTCAAGGACCAATATTTGATATTTTTATACGCAAAAAATTATTGACACCAATCTGCCGCTCTGCTATAAACAGGTTTCCTTAGATGGGGCTGTAGCTCAGTTGGGAGAGCGCTTGAATGGCATTCAAGAGGTCCGCGGTTCGATCCCGCGTAGCTCCACCATCAATTACAAAGGACTTAGGCAACTGCCTAAGTCCTTTTTTGTTGCCTTTCCCCCTCCGTTCCGTAGTGAATGCCGTAATAAACCTTGTGCCGCAACATCAAGCGCGGCCGAAGTAATCCGGCCCAGCTGCTTCCACGCCCTCCAGTTAATTTTCCGCCCCACGATCGTACCGTCTAACCCGCGTGTCAACCTCTCATGGCAAGGCGACAGAGCCAGTTTCTCCAGTACCGTAATTTACACCGCAACTCACACGCAGGTACTTACCCAAATACCCGAGAGGGTATGCCTAAACCGCGGGGTCAGGTTCGACCTCGCTGAATTCTGCGTCAACCGCCCTGCTTCCTGTAGTCACGTAGCGGCTGATTTCCACAATCCGAGTTCGGCGCCACTGCGTCATAACCGCAACATTCGTCCGCTCCAGGGCTTTTCGAACCAAAGCCTCCCGGGGTACGTTCAGTTCCCTGGCGTAGGAATCGACCTCTTCCATGACCTACCGCACCTCCCTCACTCGCCCGGGTACCCAACGTTTCATCCTCTCCCCCACGTCACTCCGAGCAGACTACTGCAGGTAAACTGCGTGCTCGCGCGAAACTCGGCATCGGCCTTAGTGCGGTTCTTGACAGTGTGATGTCTGCTGGTAATCTCATGTGAGCTGTAACAATGTGCAATAACTAATTAGTCGACAGGCAGCATGAAAGGCACACAGATCCGTGACCGGTGTATCCAGGCAGCAGCGGCAGGTTTTCCCTAAGCCAATAAAGGATCAATCGAACCATGGCTAACGATTACAGCAAATTACCGGTCATTGTCGTAGAGGAGAACCACCCCTCGAGGTCGCTTATCGATTCGCTCCAATACCACAAGGGGATCAATAATCTCCTGCTGCATGTCGACAACCGCGAGGTCATCAGCTACCTGAATGAGTACGAAGTTGCCGCCATAATTCTCCAACTCGACGTTCCGGTCTCTCGCGGGCTGCAGTTACTAAAGCAGATCACGGAGAGCAAACCCCATGTCCCGATAGTAATCATAACCGAAGTGAACCAAGTTGATACTGCGGTGGAGTGCATCAAAAGGGGAGCGTTCGATTATCTAACCAAACCGGTCTCGGCCGACCGGTTGGTCAATAGCATCACCAAGGCACTGAACTTCCGCTGCTTGAAAAAAATTGCCTCGTTGTTGCGCGACACGCCATGCATCAGGAACAACCGCGTCGAATCCGAGGAAAAATGCGAAGGTGCACCGTTGTCGTTCATCCTGCCGGGGGACGTTCCGGAACGGTTGCGCAAGTCGGTGGACTACATGGACCTCAACCTGTCTAGGCCGCTTTCCCTGGCGTGCATCGCCGAACAGGCCTGCCTGAGCAAATACCATTTCAGCCGGGAATTCAAAAAGTACATAGGTATGAGCCCGATACGGTTCATGATGAACCGGCGCATCTGTCTGGCGACCCTGCTGCTGCAGAACAAGGAGTTATCCATCTCAAAGGTGGCCACGAGGTCCGGTTTCTACGACCAGAGCGAATTCACCAAGTGGTTCAAGAAGGAGACCGGCTTCACCCCGTCCTGGTACAGAAAATCCTTTGCAACGAAGGACTAGCGGTTCCTCCTCCGGACAAACAGCAACATCCCCCTAAACTGAAGCAACAATCCACAAGACAAAAAATGAGTATACTTTAAACTGTTACCTGACAGTCGCCAGGTCAGCCCTGACGAGCCATGCCGCAGCTTGACCAAGGAGGCCGGTCATGTCCGAAACGTTCTTAGCGACCGCGTCGTGCACCGCCAATCTGATAGCGATGGTGCGTTCCTCGTTGGACACGGTGCGTAAAATGCTGGTCGGCGGGAGGCAGAGCGAGGAAACAAATGCCCAGGTCCGGCAACTGGAACTGCTGGAACAACTGCTTTTGGACCAGGATGCGCGGCTTGATTCGATCAACCGGGTGCTGGAGGAGTTCAACTACTCCGTTGCCCACGAGTTGTGTGCGCCTTTGCGGAGGATTAGCGGATTCACCAGGGAGATAATGCTGCGCTGTGCCGGGGAGTTGGACCTCGACGGCCTCAACTGCCTGAAACACATCCTGGAGTCCTCACAGCAGATGAACGAGCTGATAGACGCTCTCATGCAGATTTCCCGCCTATCGCACGTCGAGTTGCAGCAAGGCCCGGTAAACCTGAGCGATATCGCCACCGAGATAGCACAGGAGTTGCGCGACAGCGAACCTGAACGGGCGGCTGTCTTCGCCATCCAGCCGCAACTGCGCAGCACCGCGGATGCCTCTTTGATCAAGATAGCCATGCGCAAGCTCCTCAGTAACGCATGGAAATACTCAACACGGGAAGAGCCTGCCATTATCGAGTTCGGGGCGGTCGAGGTCGCCAATGGTAAGGCGTTCTTCGTCAGGGATAACGGCGTCGGATTCGACATGACGGACTGCGGCAGGTTGTTCCATCCGTTTCAACGTCTGCACGACGCTACCACCTATGCCGGTAACGGCATCGGTCTGACCACCGTGAAGAGGATCATCGATCGGCACGGCGGGCGGGTGTGGGCCGAAGGCGAGCGGGAGAGGGGAGCCACCTTCTTTTTCACGTTGTCGGGCTGACGTTACGTCCCCTTCGGCTCCCGCCCAGGAGCCAGCTTACGGCACCCGGCCACCGCTTTCGGTCCCCCATCAAGGCCCGGTTGCCGAGACCTGTCGAAAACGCAACAAGGGAGCCGACACGAACAAACAATTGACCGTAGTGCCCCCGGGGTGAGCGCAGAGCGCTACTCGGTCCTGCCTTTGACGGCATCCTTGGTTTTTGCCCCGGCGTCCTTGAACGCCTCGCCGGTCGCCTTGCCTGCTTTTTTGAAGGCCTTCCCGGTGACCTTGGCCGACTTCCGCACCGCTTTGCCGGTGGCCTTGCCAGCTTTTTTGGCCCCCTGCCCTACCTGTTGTCCAGCCACCTTGACTCCCTGCCCCATCTCCCTGGCGCCCGTTTTAATCTCGTTGTCGGCATTGGCTAGCGCCCCCAGCATCAACAGCATCGGCAACGTCAGGATCGCTCGTGCTACCATGGCACCTCCTCCTTTAACCCCGTGTGGTAGTGGTTGCCCCGGCACTTCTCGCCTTCGATGCGCCGGCACGCATGCCTGGTTCATCCTCGTTACAATGGCCGATCCGTCATCTCCCCTCGGCATGCTGGAGGGCGATCTGGTTTTGGTGCTCGCGTCGCTTGTTGGCAAGGTACTCTGATTTCTCCTCCTCCTTCAGCTGCCGCGGATAGCGCGCTGTCAGGTCGTACCAGCGGCCGATCCGCTGCTCGAAGCGCTGCCCCTCGGGGGACCCGAGGGTGTCCAGGTAGGTCTGAAGAGCCAGGTAATAGCGGACCGTATTGCGCTCTACCGCTCCCCTCACCCCGCCGATGAAGACCTGAGTCCCGTTTTCGCCGAGGACCGTGCTGAAGCCCAATTTATCGCGGGCGATCGTGGCAAAATAGGTCTTTATCGCCAGGTTGGCCAACGCTCCGTGGGTGTAGGCGTAACTGAAATGGACAAAGGTCCTTTCCCTGTCGAGCGGCGCAGCTTCCAGCCTGATCCGGTGATCCTTGGTGCTCAGAGGCCCCACGTCGGCTGTCAGTGCCAAGTCGAGATAGTCGGGTTGCTGCTCGGCTATGCGGTAGAGCAACTTGAGCGGGTAGGCATCAGATGGGGGTTGGTAGTATTTGCGACCGCTGTAAATAGTCACAAGCCAGTGGTCGGACTCTCTCCGCACCGTGCACGCCTTGATATTGATGTGCAGCGTGGTGATGTCGCACCAGGTGGCGGGTAGCTGCAACGCCTCCTTGACGGCGCCAAAGGGATAGTTGAAAATCCCGTACATGTCGACTTGCTGGGAACCCCGCGACTCGGAGGATTCCAGGTATATGGGGGCGGCAAACTGGTTTCTCTGCAGTTTGCCGCTGATCGTGGGGTATTTGGCGAGCAGAGCCTTGGCACTGTGCAACGAAGCTGGGTCGACAGGCCCAAAGCCTAGCAGAAAGACTGCCAGAATCATCACGAGCATGAGAGTGCATCGGCCCGCATTCCTACAGCGCGTGCTGAACATCTGCCTGACACCTCGAAGCCGCCGGGTCGGCCGCTGGTTGAAGACGCGCACCCGTTGCGCATCTCCTTCCATCATACCCCTTCGGCAGGCAATATGTCACCTGCGGCTGCCACATATCTCCTGTGACTGGCCACGCCGCATGGTCTCGGCAGGTTTGCCGCACCCTGCGGTTAGCGGTGATCTCCTTCGCCGCCGTGCTCATCGCCGCCATGCTCAGCGCCGGCGCCGCCGCCATGGTCCCTGTCGCCGTGCTCACCCTCTTGGTGTCCTCCAGAGCCGCGCTCACCGCCACGCTCGATCCCACGGTGGTCGCCGCTCTCGTGCCCCCTATCGTCGCGCTGTTCAGCGCCGGGATGGCCGCCGTCTCGATAGTAGTCATCACTCTGGTCATATCCGCCGCCGTCGCCTCCCGAGGCAGGATAGAGGCAGCCGGACAGGGTCGCGGCGGCGGAGAAAAGCATAATCGACAGCAGAATTGAGATTTTTTTCATTTCTGGCCCCTTTGTTCTGATTATCGTTGGCGGCCAAGCCACCAAAATGGAAATCTCCTGCACATAGTATGTCACGAATTGTGTCGCAAAAGTACCATCGGTGACGGGCCGCAGCAGGTGAGAAAATCAGGGATGCAGGGGGAGCCCGGGGCAGAGAGGTTTGCCAGGAGGCGGGGGATACAACGGGATGTGGGGGGGAGTCGTAGCCCTACCCCCGGGAAGCAGAGCTTTCGGCATCCGGCTCCGCGGGGGCGGTGGTTTCGTTCCAGATCGTGATCAGGATGGCGAAGACGACGGGGCCCAGAATGAGGCCGAGCAGCCCCAGGGTGAACACGCCGCAGATGGCTCCCAAAACGATCGCCAGGGGGGAGATGTCGCTGGTCGCTCCTATGGCGAGCGGGCGGATCGCGTTGTCGGCAAGTCCCACGAAAACGACGCACCAAAGCGCCAGCAGCAGCGCATTGCGATAGGCGTGGGGGTCGTTGCCGAAGGCGACCACGACGGCGAGCGGCACCCAGACGACCCCCGTGCCGACCACCGGTATCAGCGCGGCCACCGCGGTCAAGGCGCCGCAGAGAATCGGGGCCGGCACGTCAGCCACGTAATAACCGAGCCCGGCGGTGACACCTTGCGCGGCGCAGGTGAAGAGGGTGCCCACGGTCACCGACGTGGTAATCCTGCGGATCTCAGTCAGGTAGTGGTGCGCCCTTTGCTGGTTGGGAGCGAAGCGGGCGATGGCGGCGAAGACCGTCCTCTCTCCGTCGCGGTAGATGAAAAAGAGGATGAACAGCGCCACGGCGAGGGTGAAAAGTAGGTCCGCCAGGCTCTTGGCGGCGTTGGTAGCCGCCTGCAGGATGAATTCCGAGGAAGCCGCGGCTATTTTCCCGCCGATGCCGGCCAGGTCGACCCCGAACCTGTCGGTCAGTGAGGTGATCTTGTCGAGCAGGGGGAGATGGCTGAGCGTGCTTGCCCCGGTCTTGGTAAACGCCTGGATAAGCAGCTCCACCTGCTTGTACCACCCCGTCGCGTTTACGGCGACGGTAGCGACAAACGCGGCCAGTGGCAGTATGAAGCAGACCGTCACCGCGAGCACCATGAGCCCTGCGGCGCGTCCGGGGTGACCCGGAAACCGCAGGGCCAGACGGTTGTGGTGCGGCATGGTTGCGATACCGATGATAAGGGCCCAGGCAAGCGGACTGGCGACCGGTATGGCCAATAGGACGACGACGCCTATTGCGGTGGCGGTGACCAGGGCAGCCAGTATGCTCAGGTATATCTTCCTATCCATGATTGGTCACCTATCGAGCGGCCAGAAACGCAGGGATCCGGGGGGACAGTGCGTCGGGAATCCTGATGCAGCCGGACAGTCTTCAGGCTGATCGGGAAGCTGTCGTGGCAACTTCAGCCAGATTGAATTCTACCAGAGCGGGACCGATCTGCCAGATTCCCCGCTGCGCCCCCACCTCTCGCTCCAGGCGCGGGAGCGGCCCTTGCGGCGCGAGCCGGCGTCAGTGCGGCGTTTCAAGTTTACGGTTATCAGACGGCGCGACAGGCGGCGCACCCGGCGGCTGGACCGACTGCTCCGTCTGGAAAGGTACGCGGTCGTGCTCGTCGCGCAGCTTCGGGGCCTCCTCGATTACCTGCCAATTCTTACCGACCGGAATGGTGATAGGCTTGGGGGGAACCATCGGAGCGGCGGCCGGTTGCTTGGCCTCGAAGGTGGCGCACGAGCAGAGCAGTAAAAGCCCCAGGGAGAGAATTAGTGGTTGAGCAACATGCACTGCTTTCATATCAGACTCCTTGAAGTGGAGGGATCGCTGCGAAGGAGAATCGTGCCCGCAAAGCAGATCATCACCGTGGTGGCCGGGCGCCAGCGTCCTAATGCAACCATCCTACACTCAAGCATACCAAGGAGAAAGAATTATTAACAGTCCTGCTATGAGAATAATGAATAATCTTATGTTATAAACCATCAAGAGCACTCCCGAGGAGCAGAATTGCACGGGGTGAGCTGCACCTTTACCATTCCACCTTGATGCCGGAGCATGAGGCACTGGACGGGAGCCTATGACGATTCGCCAAGTTCAGCTGGCCTGCCTGGTTGGCGTCCTTTCCATCCTGCTCCAGGCCGGAGCCGCGTCGGGAGAGCAGGGACAACTCTTCCCGGCAGCCTCCTCCGAGTACAGTTTCCTCGCGGGTTACGGCATCACCCATCGAGGTTTCGGCCAGACCAGAACCCAGGTGCAGACGGTCGATTTCATCGGCAGATACGGCTATTTCCTGAGCGAACAACTGGGCCGCGGTTGGTGGCGGGGGCAGTTCGAGCACATCCTTGAGCTGCCGCTGCACCTGGCCGTCGATCCCAAGACCCGCATCATGACCGGAGCCAACCTGCTGGGGAGCTGGAAATTCAGCGCTCTTGCGGCAAACGGGCTCTATCCCTATCTCTTCGCCGGCGGCGGGGTGCTGTTCGTCGACCTGGGACTCCCCACCATGGGGAGCAGGCTCGATTTCTCCTACGGCAGCGGGACCGGGATCCAGTACCTGTTCCGCAAGGACCTGGCGCTGTCCGCAGAATACCGCTACCATCACATCTCCAACGCCTCCAGCGCCGAACCCAATGAACCGCTCAACTCCAGCAAGTTCCTGTTCGGGATATCCCTTTTCCGCTGAAAGATCCGTGGAGATGCTACTGACCGGACGCCGCGGTCGATGTGCCCCGGGGAAAAGCCATGAATGCCGGGAGGGAGGCGAGGGCCAGCAGGGCGGTGGCGCCGACCCCGTAGTTGGTGGCGGAACCGATGGAGGCAAGGGCGCCGTAGTCGGAAAAGGCAAGCGAGCCGAATCCGGCGATCGTCGTCAGGGCGGACAGCAGCACGGCGCGCCCCGCCTGCACGAACTGGCTGTTTCTCGCGCCCTCGTCGGCCGCGTTGACCCGGTGCGCCAGGTGCAGACCGTAGTCGCTCCCCATGCCGAGAATGGTGACGAGCACCATGGCGTTCATGAAATTGATGCGCAGTCCGGTCAGGGCCATGGAGCCGAGCATGGCGATCACGCCGCCCAGCACCGGATACAGCGAGTAGGCGAGCCCCGCAAGACTCCTGAAATGCGCCGCCAGCAAGAACAGCACGAGGCCCCCTCCCAGCAGGAAGGCCCAAAGGAAACTCTTCTGCACCGAACTCGCCAGCTGGTGGCTGACCAGCTCCTCGCTGGTGGCCCGCGCCGTCGGGTCGACGCCGGCCAATTGCTTCAGGAAGCGCCCCTGGTCGAACTCAGCGCCCCGGTAATACAGGCAGAAGAGCAGGTGGTAGCGCCCGCCTCCTTGCATGAGGTGCCGGTCCACCACCCCGCGCAGGGGCGAGGCGGCCAGGCGCGCCACCGCCTCCGAGTCGGCGACGGGACGCGCCTTGCACAGGCCGGCCAGTCCGCCTAGCGCCGGAAGGAACGCCTCCGGCGCAAAACCGTTTCTCTCCAGGGCGCGGCGCAGATCGGCTCCCGGCTCTCCCGTGCCGATGCCGGCCGCGAGCCTGCGGAGCACTTCCTGCTGCCGCTGCTGGTCGTTGAGCAGCTGGCCCAGGGATGAATAGGCGCTCAGTTCCCCCTTGCGGCGATATCTCTCCAGCAACTCCCCCACCCTCCCCCCCCGCGCCAGCACGTCGTCGAGCTGCTCCCCTTCCACCGCGACCAGCATCTGCCTGGGTGACGGGCTCAGGTGCCTGGCGATCTTTTCCTGGGTGAGAAACGCCTCGGAGCGCCTGGGCTGGAGGTTCTTCAGATCCCCCTCGAAGCCTAGGAAGCAGGAAGCGACGGCAAGCCCCGCGATCAGCAGCAGGGAGCAGGCGGCGGTGCAGCGGGGACGGAGCCGGGAACCCCTCCAAAGCCCCGCCAGCCCGAAGCCGGGAAGCGGCTGCCAGAGGGCGGCCGGGTAGCGGCGCTCCAGGTAGATCAGCAGCGGCGGCAGGAAGAAGAAGGTCGCGTACATGGAGAAGAGGACCCCCAGCCCCACCAGCAGGCCGAGTTCGAACAGGGCGCGCACGTCGGACACCATGAGGGCCAGGAAAGGGACCGCCGTGGTCAGGGCCGCGGTGCAGACGCCGTAGCCGGTATCGACGACGGCGAGTTCCAGCGCCTCGCCGACGGTGCGACCCGCCGTCCGCTCGGAATAATACCGGTCGTAGATGTGTATCGAGTAGTCGGTCCCCAGGCCGATGATGAGCGCCATGAAGGCGAAGGAGATGATGTGGACTGAGGGGAGCAGCAGGCCGGCCGTGCCGAGCGCCAGCGCCACGCCGAAGAGGAGGATGACCGGGATCAGTAGGGTCGGGAGGACCCGGCGGTAGGTGAAGTAGAAGAGTCCCAGCACGACGAAGAGCGACGAGACGATGCAGCCGCGCAGGTCGCTCTTCATGGTGGCTTCGTCGATGACCGCGGAGAGGTGGGCGCCGGTGCAGGAGATCTTGACGCTGAAGCCCCGGCGGGCCGCGTCGATGGCGGAGGCGAGCTGGCGTGCGTACTCCATGTCCTGCACCGGCCGGGCCGTCTGGGCGATGATGATCAGCACCCGGCCGTCCCTGGACAGGAAATAGGGGGAATCCGGATGGAGGTCGAGGGCCTGGCTCCCGGCCTTCAGGCGGGGCAGCACGAGGTCCCGCAGGTAGAGCGGGTCCCGGGCGACGAGGTCGCGCAGCGCCATGCCCGCCTGGCTCGCCAGTTCGGTCTGCGCCCTCTGCAGGGAGGCGTCCATCTGCCGGGGTTGCAGCCGCGCCGAGAAGTCAGGGACCTGTTCGGGAGCCAGGAAAAGCTGGGGACGCGCCACCGCGTAGCCGATGAAGTCGGCAAAGGAGGCCGCCTGGTCCGGGTCGTAGCTGCGGTAGGCCACCTTGCTGAAGGCAGGCGCGCCCCCGACCCGAAGGGCCTTGAGCCGGCCGGCGAAGCGCTCGGCCTCGCGAAGCAGCGGCTCCGGTTCCCCCTCCAGCAGGAAGTAGGCCTCCTGGGCATTGCCGCTCCAGTCGAGGGTGTCGAGAAAGAGGCGCAGCGCCCCGTGGCCGGAGGGAAAAAGCTTGAACACGTCCGATTCAAACCGGGTGTGGGCGATGGAGAGCGCGGCCAGTGCCAGGCAGAGCAGGGAGGCCAGCAGTACCCCCAGCGGCCGCGTCGAGGCCGTCCGGAAGATCCAGCGCAGGTGCGCGGTGATAGCCGCCCCGGTGGCGGAGATAGGCTGGGCTGGCGGGTTCCCGGACATGACGGGATCAGAACCCCTTGAAGTCGGCAAGAGGGAGGACGCTCATCCCCTCCAGGTTGGGGGTGAGGACCGCATCTTCAACCGGGGTATTGAGCTCCGGTTCGTCGAAAGCAATCCGGACCGAATCGCCCTGGCCGCTCTTGATTTCCATCGTTTCAGGAAAGGCGATCCCGTTCACGTTGCCATAGCCGGAGAAATCGACTTCAGCGCCTTCCGGGGAGACCTTGCGCTGCACCAGACCAAGCTTGTCGTAGAAGACCCGGTCGCCCGAGGGGGTGACCACTGCCCCGGCGCCAGCCGAGGGGTCGCGCGCCGGCACCCTTGCCACCACCCACTTCAGCATCCCGAAGGTCTTGAGGGCGCCGGTTTCCGGCAGTTCGGCGATGGGCCCGGCATAGGCGGCCTGCCGTGAGGGGACCAGACAGGTCAGGCGCTCGCCGTCGCTGAACAGTTCGAGGACCGTCAGGCCGAAGGGGGAGAGCACCGCCAGGTGGAAGCGGTCCGGGTACTTGAAGATCAGAAATCCGCGGCCGGTGCTGCCGTGCCCCGCGGATTTCGTGGAGACGGCGATGGATGACTGCAGGGTCTCCACCTCCCTGCCGGGCACGATGCCGGTAAGCGGTTTCTGTACGGTGGCGCAGCCCGAGAGGCAGACCAGGAGCAGCAGCAGAGCGGTTTTGGAAAGCAGAGCAGGACATTTGAATGGCACGGCGCAAACCTCAGACGACGAAATTGGAATTTTGGTTAAAGGTGAAAGGTACGTTGACGGCCACAGGCTCATTCAACCTTGAAATCCTTGTCCTGCAGACCGACATTGCTCCGCATCTTGCCCAATACCAGCGTCGTCGAGTCGTGGTTGCGCTCTTCGATGACGATGCGGCTCATTTTGCCATCCTGGTCAAAGTGCAGGCTCAACTGCTGCACCGCCCCCTTCCCCTGGGGGAAAATCTGCAGGATCCAGAGTCTCCCGCGGCGCTCGGCCTTCAGGCTCATCCCCTCGGGGAGCGCCTGCAGGGGTTTGGCAAGGTAGTCGAACCATTTCTTCAGGCTCTCGTCCGGCGGCAGCACGACGCGGTCGGTACTCCCCTGCGCCATGAGGCGCATGGTCATCACGTTGTCCTTGAGCAATAGCCTGCTGGCGTGGGGCGGATAAATCTCCATGTAGAAGAGATCGGGCTTTTTAAAGCGCACCACACCTTTGGTAACCAGTACCTGCCTCATCAGGGAGAGCTTCTTTTCCTGGGTGAGCTCCGCGGTGAAGTCGCAGCTGCGGGCAAAGCCGCGCCGCAGCGTCTCCAGCGCCTCCAGCTCGGCCCCTCCGGAAGCGAGGGGGGCCGAGGCCAGGACCACGGAGAGTAGCAGTGCCAGGACGGAAATTTTCACAAGCCCCCTTTCGACTGCCATGCGTCACTCGGGACCGATGGCCAGGGTGAGTGTCGCGCTCGCTACGACCGTTCCCGCCTCCCGGACTTCGCCTTCGACCTGGACCAGTCGGCCGAAGGTCCTGACGACCCGGACCTGGACCGCGTATCTGGTCCCCGGTCGCACCGCAGCGGGAAGCCTGGCCTCTCTGTTGGCGGCCAGCACGCCACCCTCCCCTCGCCGCTGGCCCGCCGCGACCCCGCCAAGCTGCGCCAGGCACTCGACGAGCAGCAAGGGAGGGAAGAAACTGCTCCCCCCGGATACCGCGAACTCGCCGGTGGCGGAGACTCCGGGTTCCCGGGATACGATGCGGTCGACCAGGAGAAACGGCGCGCGATGGGGCAGATAGGCAGACGGGTCAGAGCTGGTCAGGATCGCCTCCGTGCCAATCGATGGCGTACCAGGGACCCTCGGGAGAGGCGGAGAGGTACAGCCCCCGGGCGCCCGCGGGAAGGCTGAGCACGAGGGATGCCATGGCGAGCCCTCCCATGGCGAGCGAGCGTCCCAGTATCCGGCCCGGCTCCAGACGGGGAACGGGCGGCAGGCGTTCCAGGAGCTCCCTCTGGCACGGGGCGGTGCCCGACAGGGCTACCAGGTCGGCCTCCAAGGGCTCCGGCATCAGCCGGTTGATCCCTTCCCGGACGGCGCCGCTTGCCAGCCTGCCGACGGTCCGCACGCCGCCCACGCCGGCCAACACCCGGGCCCCGCGCCTGCGCGCGTGATCGCCACGCTCCAGAACCAGGATGCCGGCCCCCTCGCTGAAACCGGAGCCAAAGCCCCGCAACTGTCCCAGCGCGGAGAACCCCCGCAGCATGAGCGGGGTCACCTCGTCCACGCCGCCGGTCAGGATGACGTCGGCCCGGTCCTCCTCGAGAAAGCGCAGCGCCATCAGGAGGGCGGACTCCGCGGAACAGAAGCGCTGGATGGTGGTGACGTTGGGCCCCTTGAGCTTGTGCTCGATGGAGGCGTTGCTGGCGGAGGCGTTGGGCACGATGTTGGGGAACAGCATCGGGACCATCCCCTCGGCGCCGCAGCTGAAGTAGCCGCGCAGGAACTCCTCGGCGTTGCTGATGCCGCCGAAGCCGCACCCCAGCACGACGCCGATCCGGGCGGGGTCGAGGGATCCCGGGGCGATACCGGCGTCCCTGAGCGCCATGCCGGCGGCCACGACCGCGAACAGGCTGCAGCGGTCGAACTTGCGGGCCTTCAGGGGCGGCATGAAGTCGGAGGCGCGGAAGGCGTCGGCCTTGCCCCAGAGCTGGCCGCGTTCTTTCAGGATCCCGTCGGGAACCGGCTTGAGCAGGCTGGCGCCGGCCCGAAGCGCCTCGCGCAGCGGGTCGATCCCGACTCCGGCGGCGGAGATGGCGGCCAGGCCGGTGACGACGGTGTCGTGGTATGCCGGATGCACGGCCCCCCCCGTCATGCGGAAAGTACCAGGGAAGTAATGTTGCCGCCGAAGGCGAACGAGTTGGACAGGGCTATGCGCGCCGTCGAGGACCTGGGCCCCGCGTGGCAATAGTCCAGGTCGCAGTCGGGATCGGCCCCCCTGAAGTTGAGCGTCTGCGGGATGGTCCGCTCGTCGAGGGCGATCAGGGTGGCCAGCGCTTCCACGGACCCGGCGGCTCCCAGGCAGTGGCCGGTCATCCCCTTGGTGGAGACCAGCGGCACCCGGGGCGCCCGGTCGCCGAACACCAGTTTCATCGCCTTCGACTCCACCTGATCGTTGAGCGGAGTGCCGGTGCCGTGGGCGTTGACCCAGCCCACCTGGTCGGCGCCGATTCCGGCGTGGCGCAGGGCGCCGCCCATCGCCCGCGCCGCGTCGGCGCCGCTTGGGTCCGGTGCGGTCATGTGATAGGCCTCGCCGGCGACGGCGTAGCCCAGGAGGTAGCCGTAGATCCGGGCCCCGCGCCGTTTGGCCTCCGCCTCGTCTTCCAGCACGACAAAGGCTGCCCCCTCCCCCAGCGAAATCCCCTGCCGCCCCAGGCTAAAGGGCGAGCAGGGCGCAGGGTCGACCAGCTTCAGTGAGTTGAAGCCGGCAAAGGTGAGCACGGAGAGGCAGTCGGAGCCGCCGCACAGCGCAGCCTTGACCCGGCCGGACGCCACCAGGTCGGCTCCCCACCCCAGGGAGGTCGCCGACGAGGAACAGGCGGTCGTGATGCTCACCTGGTAGCCGCACAGGTTGTAAGTGGCGGCGATGCAGGTCGCCGTGCGGTCCGGCAGCAGCCCGCGCAGCAGCGACGGGTCGCCACGCTTCCCCGTCAGCTCCACGCGCAGCCACTGCTCGGACTGCAGCATCCCGGACGCGCCGGCCCCCAGGGAGACCCCGATGTCGTAGGGTGAGTAATGGCTGGTAGCGGCGGAGTCGCGCAGCGCTTCGCCGGCCGCTATGACGCCGAACTGGTCGACGCGGGACAGCTTAGCGGCCTCGCGCCGGGTAAAGTAGTCCAGCGGGTCGAAACCGCGCACCTGGGCGCCGATCCCCGAGGCGAAGGCGGAAACATCGAAGAGGTCGACCGGGCCGATCGCGCTGCGCCCGCCCAGAAGCGACTCCCTGAAGGACGCCACATCCCTGCCGGCAGCCGAGAAAACCCCGAGGCCGGTGACCGCAATTTTGCCGCGACAGCGTAACGTCATGTTTGCTCCGTCCGCCCGGGGCTCACAGCATGCCGCCGTCGACGACCAGGCACTGGCCGGTGAGGTAGGAGGCGCGCTCCGAGGCGAGAAAGGCGACGGCCTCGGCGACCTCCTCGGCCCGCCCGATGCGCCCGAGCGAAGTGTTCTTGATGATGCCGGTCACCAGGTCCGGCTTCATGCCGGCGGTCATCTCGGTCTCGATCAGTCCGGGCGCCACGGCATTGACCCTGATCCCCATCGGCCCCAGCTCGCGCGCCAGGGACCGGGTGAAACTGAGTGCCGCGCCTTTGCTGGCGGCGTAGTTGGCTTGTCCGGCGGTGCCGGTGAGGGCGGAGACGGAGGAGAGGTTGACGATGGCTCCCTGGCGCCTGGCGAGCATCTTGCGCGTCCCCCACTTGCAGCAGTGGAACAAGGGATAGAGGTTGCCGCGCACCACGGCGTCCCAATCCTCCTCGGACATCATGGGAAGGTAGCAATCGCGCAGTATGCCTGCGTTGTTGACCAGTATGTCGATGTGGCCGCTCTCCTTGCTGGCGGCGTCCATGAGGGCGCGGGCCCCCTCTGAACTGGCGACGTCGGCCCGCACCGTGCCGATGGAACCGGCAAGCCCGGCGGCCTCGACGGAGAGTTGCGCGGCCGCGGCTTCGTTGGAGAGGTACGCCGCGCTGACCCGCGCACCCAGGCGAGCGAAGTGCAGCGAGATGGCCCGTCCGATGCCGCGCGTGCCGCCCGTGACCACGACAACCTTGCCTTTGAATTCCATGATGACTCCTAAAAAAACCATACTTACACAGCAACCGTTGAAGTGTCAGTCGATCTTTTGACTCCGTCTTTTCCGCACGCTACTATCTCAGACCCGGGCACCTGACAGGGGTGCCCCTGCCCGCTTATGACAGGTAGTGATACCCCTCGCGGATACCACCTGATCCCATACTAGCACAGGCAAGTCCATCACTGAACTGTTGAGTGGTACATTTGTCGGCAAACTTTCACGTCTCACCCCTTCACATCGGCTTGATCCGGCTGCGGCCCAGGCGCTTTAGCTGCTTCCAGGAGGGCCCACGCACCGGAAAGTGGCGCAGCGCGTCGAGCATCGCGTCGCTCATGTTGATCTCCAGCCCCGGCGCCACCCAGTTGCGGCGCGCCAGAGCACGCTGCGACACCATGTCGCACATGGTGTCCCTGATGGCAGGTGCGATATAAAAGACCGGCTCCAGAAGGCAGTTCTGCGGGGTGATGACGCCGTCGCGGATGGACTGGCGGTAGAGCGCTGTGCCGGGGAAGATCCGGATGCCGGTCATGGCGATGACTGCGGTCGGCGCCAGTTCGTCCATAAGGGCGAAGCTCTCGTCAATGGTCGCCTCGCTTTCTCCCGGGCCGCCAAAGAGCAGGTAGTGGGCGAAGTCGACGCCCAAGCCCCGGCAAAGCAGTGAGGCGCTGCGTATCTCCCCGACACCGAAGGATTTTCCCAGATTGGTAAGCATCAGCTGGGAACCCGATTCGGAGCCGAACTCGAAGGCGTCGCACCCGGCGGCAACCATCGCCTCGAACAACGAGTCAGTGACAAATCCGGGATTGATAAAGGCAGACCAGTTAACCGAAAGTTTTTCGGATACCAGCGCGCGGCAAAGCTCTTCGGCAAACTGGGGAGGATAGTTGAAGATGTCATCGACGAAATACAGGTAGCTTACGCCGTGATCCTCTACCAGCGACCGTATCTCGTCAAGGATATCACTGACGTGACGCAGGCGCAGCTGGTTTCCCTCCAAAAGCGGGTAGGTGCAGTAGATACAGTCGAAGGGGCAGCCGCGCTTGGTCTGCAGGTTCGCCATGCCCCCTTCACTGTGGTAACGCCCGACCGGAAAGAGCCTGCGGTCGGCCCGAGCGATCTGCCGAACCGGCGTCGCAGGGAGGTAGGCGGTCATCCCCCTGGCGAGCAGACCCGGCAGGCCAGGGACCGGCAGCCCGGCTTCGAGCAAGGCTATCAGTTCCGGCAGCAGCTCTTCCCCCTCCCCGACCACGCCGAAATCGGCGTCCAGGTGGGCGAGCAGTTGCACCGGCATGAGGGAAAAGCCGGAGCCCCCGACAATGGTGGTCGCCCTGCCCCGGCAGCCGGCGACGATCGACCGGACCCCGGGGAGATAGGACTTGGCTCCCGGGAAAGTGACATTGTCGATATTCCTGATGGAGATGACGACCGCGCCGGGCGAAAAATCGGTCAGGGCGTGGTCCAGGGCCCCTTCCGGATCTGCGGCGAACAGGAGGTCGAGCACCCGCAGGGTGTGCCCGGCCGCCTCCAGCGGGCCCGCGAGGTAGCAAAGCCCCAGAGGGAACACCGGGTAGGGGTTCGGTTCCCGGTTGGCGGAGACGAGAAGGATGTGCATCACACCCCCAGATGGTCCATGAGCGCGGCGAGACGCTGGGCGATCGGCTGCGGCAGCGTGTACTGCAGCCCCCCCTGCGAGTCGGTCAAGGCGTGCACGGTCCGTCCGCGGGCCGACAGTTTGCCGTCCTCGCCGAAGATCTGGCAGACGAACTCCAGGGTGGCGGTCTTTTTGCGGGCCAGGGTGGTGCGCACCTTCAGCTCCTCGCCGAAGCGGGCCGGTCTCAGGTATTTAAGATCCAGAGCGACCACCGGCGCCCGGAAACCCGCCGCCGCGACCTGGGCTGCGTCCAGACCGAAGCGGCCGGCCAACACGTTGCGCGCCTCCTCCATCCAGGCGACGTAGTGCCCGTGCCAGGCGACCTGGTAGGAATCGACCTCGTTGAAGCGGACGCGAATCGTGGTTTCATGGTAGGTCATGATGGCCTGCTTAAATGGTTAAGGAATCGTGTGTTTAAAGGATTTAAGGGACGCAATAGAACCAATGTTTACCGGCTTACCGGTACACCGGCTTACCGTTTGTCGATCTCCCCGTCGATCCAGCGGTTGAATTTCCGGAGGCTTTCACCCTCCCCCACCTCGAAAAATCTGGCGGCGCCAGCCACTTTCAGCGCCCGATAGGTCCTCTCCCAGTACACCGGAAGCAGCAACTCCCGCAGCAGGAACCCGGGGATGTCGCCCGCGCCAAGCTGGCACTGATCCAAATGGTTCACCAGCGGAAGGTCCGGCTCGGCGTAGCGGTACCCGGCGAAAATCCCCGCCAGTTCTCCCTCCAATTGTGCCACCAGCGGGCTGTGCAGCGGAGCGTCGCAGTGAAAGCCCCGCGCGGAGAACGCGCCGATGGTCAGGGCCTCCGCCAGGGCCCCATCCATCTGCGCCAGCACTCCCGAGAGCAGAAAGTGGCGGGAGGTGTTGTGGTTTGCCACATAGACCCGGTTGTTATCGGCCACGGCCTGCACCTTTTCCAGCTCGAGACCGATGACGCTGCCGAGGGCGTAACGCTGAGTCTTCCCCATGGAGCCCAGGCAGCTGCCGACGCGCCAGGTCAGCTCGATCGCCTGCGCTTCGGGGAGGGAGCCGCAGGCGACCAGAGCAGGATAGATTCCCATGCTGTGCTGGGTGACCAGGTCGGGGAACACCCCGTGACCGCGCAGCCGGCGCAACTGGTACAGGCTCTGCGCTACCCCCAGCAGTTGCAATCCGGCCTGCTCCGTGCCCCGGGGCTCACGCAGCCAGCTGAAGCGCACCAGATCGAAGCCTGCCTGCTCCCTGACCAGTGCCACAATGTGCGCGTAGTCACAGTCGTCGGGCACGGCAGTGCTGTTGGAAAACGGCTGCCCGGGAAACATGAAACAGTTCATCGGATACGGACTCCTGCAACGGTAAACGTGGAACAGTTCATCTAATACGGACTCCTGCCACGGGAAACCCGCCCCTACACGCTACGGCTTCTCCTGATGGCACCGCGGAAGCCGAAATTCATCGGCACGAACACCTGCAGCGATCGGTGCAGCCTGAACAGGCGCCGGTACATGGACGAGAATGAATAGAACGCGCCGTTGAGCCAGTCATGCCCCCCCTGAAGCTGAGCGGCAGTCATCCCGGAGGGGACGAAAACCACATGCCCCATGTCGTAGTCGCGCCAGTCGCTGGAGCTGATGCGCCCCTCCCGTTCCAGCCGCTCCCGCACCCGGGTCCCTGGATACGGGGTCAGTATGGGGAAAATGGCCGCCTCGAGCCGGGCCTCTTCGCAGAAACGCAGCATCGGTTCGAAGACCGCCGGTGTGTCTCCGTCGCACCCCAGCACGAAGGAGCCGAGAATGCCGATCCCCTGTTCCTGGATGGCCCGCACGTTTGCCAGATAGGCGTCGGCCCTGTTGGTTCTCTTGCCAAGCGCTGCCAGGGTCTGCTGGCTCAGCGACTCGAAACCGACGAACATGCCGTAGCATCCCGCCTCTCCGGCGGCCTTCAGCAGTTCGCGGTCCTGACCGAAGTTGATCGGGGCGTGGGAAAGCCACTTGAGCCCCATGCCGCGCATCCCGGCAAAAAGCGCCAGCGCGTAGCGCCGGTTGGCCACCAGGTTGTCGTCTACGAAAAAGGCGAAGGAGCCGCGGCTGCGCAGGGTCCGCAGCTCGCCCAGCACCTGGTCCAGCGGCCGTTCCCGATAGCTCTTGCCGAAAAAGGCGGTGACGGAGCAGAATTCGCACTCGTGGGGGCAGCCGCGGGTGGTCTGCACGGTGTTGGTGAGCAGGTACCCGTGGTCCGTGAAGATCTCGCGACGGGCGACGGGGATGTCCGCCATGTCGAGCGGGGCGCAGGACCGGTAGATTCGCCGCAGGCGGCCCTGCTTCAGGTCGGCCAGCAGGCGGGGCCAGACCAGGTCGCCCTCGCCCACCACCACCGCATCGACGTGGTGAAGCGCCTCCTGCGGCAGGGTGGAGGCATGGAAGCCGCCCATGACGACCGGTATCCCGCGGGCCCGAAAGGCCGCGGCGATCTGGTAGGCGCGGGGCGCCTGGGGGGTCATGGCGGTGAGCCCGACCAGTTGCGCGTCGCAGTCCAGCCCAAGCGGCCGCATGTTCTCGTCGCCCAGCGCGACCTCCCAGTCGGGCGGGGTGGCTGCGGCTATGGCGGCCAGGGAGAGGGAGGGGAACTTGAACCCCAGCTCCCCCCAGAGTCTCCCCTTGGGCCAGCCGGGAGAGACCAGCAGCAGCTTCATGTATGGTTGGCTTCGATGTATTCGGCCATGGTCCGCACCGACCGGAACACCTTGGCTCCGACCGCGGCATCCGGTACCGCCACGCCGAAGGCGTTCTCCATCCCCACCACGAGTTGCAGGGCGTCGATGGAGTCAAGCCCCATCCCCTCGCCGAAGAGCGGAGCGTCGGTCTCGATGTCCAGGGCGGACATCCCCTCGATGCGCAGGCTCTCGATGATCATCTGCTTAACCTCCTGAATCAGTTCCTCGGTCATCTGTGTCCCCTTGCCGACTGAGAGTCGTCACCTGCAAAGTAATCAAAGAAGTTGTACCACTGGTCAGGATAAGCCCTGATGTAGCGCTCGAAAATCCGCAGAATCTGCTCGGTACCCTCCCGGAGGTCGCGGTCGCGCTCGCCGCGGCCGGACCGGAAAAAGACCGCCTCTTCCATGACCGCGGCATAGCGCCCACCCTCGAACGGGACGAAGACCGGGATGACCGGCGCCCCGCTCGCCAGCGCGAGGTAGGCGGCTCCCAGCGGTATCTGCACCGGCCTGCCGAAAAATTCCAGGCAGATGGTGCGGGAGGAGCCGTCCCGGTCCCCGAGGATGGCGAGCACCTCGTTGCGCTGCAGGGCCCGTACCGCCTCGATGATCGCCAGCGGCGAGCTGTCGGAGCGGTCCACGTAGATGAAGTTGATGCCGCGCTCCCGGCGCAGCCGCTCACGCTGGCCGTTGACCTTGGCGTCGGGCTCCCGGAAGGTGAGGATGTTCACCCGGTACCCCTGTTCGGCAAGCCCCAGTCCCCCGAGCTCCCAGTTGCCGAAGTGGGGCGAGATCAGTATGGCGCCCCTGCCCGCGGCGATGGCGTCGTCCAGGGGCTTTTCGCCGGTCCTGCGGCCGATCAGGGCGAGCAGGCGCGGGCCGCGCAACCGCATCATCAGCATGATGTCGCACCAGTTGCGGGCGAACTTGTAAAAGGAGGTGAATACCAACCGTTCTACCCGCGGACTGCCGGTGACGACGGTCAGGTTTCTGCGCAGGGACCGGCGCTGGCGCGGCAGCACCAGGTAGAAGAATGCACCGGCTGCCAGCGCGAACGGAGCGTGCAGGAACCGGGGGACAGCGATGGTAAAGAGTCGGATGAAAAAGAGGTTGATGTTGCCGTAGAGTGCCAAGGTTCCCTTCTCTGCTGCGGTTTCGCTGCGCCGCTCCGCTTTTCAATTCGCGGCGTTTCCCCTGCGCCGGTCGGCCGGCGGTGAGCCCACGAATTCGCGCTCCCAGGCGGGGTCGGCGATCTCCGCGTAGCTCTCGGCGTACGCGTCCAGGGCCGGGGCCAGCCCGGTGAAGATGGCGGCGGCCCCATCGTGGGTCGCGTAGGCCCCCTCGGACTGGAAGATCTCGCGCCCCACCTCGGGGTGGTCGATCAGCATGCAGGGGCGCAGCAGGTTCTCGTGGCTCCCCTGCTGCTCCCTGATCCTGGTGAACAGCGGCGAGCGCAGCGCCTCCTTCAGGGAGGTGCGCCGTATGTTGTCGACGGCGACGTGGCAAAAAACGCACGGTTCGACGTCCCCGTTGGCGTTGACGTGGAAGTACTTGCGCCCACCGGCGATGCAGCCGCTGATGATCGGCCCGTCGTTCCAGAAATCGACGAAGAGCATCGGCTTGCTGGCGCGGTACTCGATCGTGGTGCGGCGCATCAGATCGCGCTGCTCGGGGGTCGGCATCAGGGCGATCTCCGGATTGCGCCCGATCGGCACGTAGGAGAAGAGCCATAGGGCGAAGCACCCCTTCCCTGCCAGCATGTCGATGAAGCCGCCATCCGTGATGACCCCGGTGTTCCTGCTGGTCTGGGTGAAGGAGGAGCAAAACGAGAGGCCGGCCTCGCGCAGCAGGTCCATGGCGTGCATGACCTTCTGGAAGTGCCCGGCCCCACGGCGCTCGTCGGTCTCCTGCTGGTACCCCTCCAGCGAGAAGGAGGGCATCACGTTGCCCACCTCGATCAGGCGCCCCACCATCTGCTCGTCGATCAGGCCGCCGTGGGTGAAGACCAGGAACGCCATGTCGGAGTGCTTCTTGAAGATCTCGAAGATATCCTGCTTGAAGAACGGCTCGCCGCCCGAGATGACGGCGAAGTAGACCCCCATCTCCTTCATCTGCTCCAGGACGGAGTCGATCTCGTCCAGGGAGAGTTCCAGCGATTTCTGGTAGTCGCCGGCGTAGCAGCCGTAGCAGGACAGGTTGCACTTCATGGTCGGGCTGATGACGACCGTCGACGGGGGGTAGTATCCTTCCCGCTCCTGCCACTCCTTGCGCTTGTTGGTGCCGGAGAGCAGGTGGTTCACCAGGAGGTTGGTGATCCACTTGTCGCGCTGGTTGGGGTGCAGGTCGCGCAGGATGCGACGCGGGAATTCGATGCTGGGGTGATTCTCGCGGATCAGCCCGCGCACCCAGCGGATGCGCTCCTTGTAGTAATCCTTCTTGGGGATGAACTCCATCAGGTGGGTCATGCGCGCCAGGTTTTCGTTGGATGAGTTGGTCGCCAACGAAAGGAGCATGGAAACGGCTTTGTCACGCGAGTATCTTTTGAGACTGTCCAGCATATAATCACAATCTCCCGGGTTTTCCTTGAAGGTTGCTGCGCGGAGGGCAAAAAGGGAGCATGCTGCGCCGGGGGGAGACATCAGTCTGAGTCCGGCCTTAGCAAATCACATTAACGCCAAGGTGTGGTTTCCGGGCAGGCACTGCAGCTATACAATGCCCTGATTGTACACTAGGTGGCGTTATTAGCAACCGTATTTTATGAACTATCGCCAACTTGATTGACGCCGGGGACGGCAGCAGCGCAAGCTCGCGGCAGGGTCGGAACGCTACGTCAGGCATGTTTGACGGCTATACCAGTAGAGAGGCAAGTGTGCATCGGGAAGGGGAGGCTACATGTAGCGCAGAAAGGTCATGCAGATGCACCAGGTATCACGGACCGGCCGGTAATGACTTGTCAGGCGCCCGTCAGCGACCCGAGCCGCTATCGGCAGCGAGCCTATGACAAACCCGGCGCGCCAGGCTTTCAAAAGGATTTCCATTTCCAGCTCGTAGCCGGTGGATTCCAGCTGCAGCTGGCGCAGCAGCGCGGCCGAGTAATAGCGGAATCCCGACTGGCTGTCGGTTATCTCGAAGCCGGTGCGCATTCTCATGCACCAGACCCCGAAGCGGTTCCAGAAACTGCGCAGTCCCGCCATCTCCGCGAACTGGGAAAATCGGGAGGCGATCAGGATGCCGCTCCCCCGCGCCCGGGCGGCTTCGATCAGGTAGGGGGCGGCGGCGACGTCGTGCTGCCCGTCGGCGTCGAGCGTCACCGCGCCCTCGAAGCCGTGGGCGAGCGCCCAGGCGAAGCCGGTGCGTAGCGCCATCCCCTTGCCCCTGTTGACCGGGTGGCTGATGACGGTAAGCGGCAGCCCCCGAAGCGCTGCCAGGGTCGCGTCGCAGGAGCCGTCGTCGACGACGAGCAACGGCAGGCCGGTCTGAAGCGCCTCGCGCGCCACGCCGAGTATGGTCTTTTCCGCGTTGTAGGCCGGTACGATCAGGCAGATTCCCATGCGGCCGCCATCTCCCGTAGTGTCTGGAACTTGAAGCTCGTCAGCAGCTCCCGGAGCCTCCCGGTCGCCTCCGTCCTCGGCCCGTAGCTTACGAAGGAGCGCAGCGGCGACAGCGGCAGCCTCGGCCCGAAAGCCTCCATTTCCCGAGGGTGCAGATAGAGCAGGGCCGGCGAGCCGTCGGCGTTCAGCCGCCGCACCGTGCGGCGGATCAGCGCCAGCGGAAAGAACCGGAAGCCCCAGCCGCCTCCGGTCGGCAGGTTGCCGATGAGCGACGGGGTCACCATGGGGGGAAACTCCAGGATCGGCCCGGCACAGGTCGCGACGGCGAAGGGGGCGCGCGGGCCGCGGCGCTCCCCGACGAAGGGGAGCGGGTTGAGGCTCGAATCGTAGCGGCACCCCTCCTGGCGCAGCAGGTCGAGCGCCCAGGGGGTGTCCGGTCCCAGCGACCACTGCGGGGCGCGGAACCCGGCGGGAGGGTAGCCGGCCTGCTTCTCGAGGATATCGGCGGTGCGGCGCAGCTCGGAGCGGAACCCGTCGGGGCCGAGCAGCGGCACCAGGGTGTGGGAAAAGCCGTGGGAGGCGATCTCGTGGCCCCGGGCCGCGATCATCGGGACCAGCGAGGGGTCCGCCTGCGCCACCGAGCCGAGCACGAAGAAGGTCGCCTTGACCCCGCACTCTTCCAGAAGGTCCAGGATGCGCTCGGTGTTCCTGCGCAAGTGCCGGTGATCCGCCGGGACAGGCGCGGCGGATTGCGCGCAGCAGCAGTGATACCAGTCTTCCAGGTCGATTGTGATAGCGTTGAGCACCAAGCCTCGCGTTCATCCAGGGAATCAGTGGTTCGTTACTCGTACCGTATCCCGGCGCAGGAGTCAAACAAGGAGGGCCAGACGCTCGTGACGGGGCGCCGAGGCTTTCGGCTCAGAGAGCTTCATCAGGAAGCTTCATCAGAGGACTCCATCGGAGAGAGCCGGCGCCGGCTGGATCCTTGCGGGAAAAGTCGTTACTGGCAGAACCCCGCATTGACTGAGCCCGGCTCAGCGGGGTTCACTCCGTCAGGTCCCGCACCCGTCGTCCCCTTGCGGCAGACCGCCAGGACCTCGTCGACACCAGGCGCCCGGCAGCTGTCGAGCAGCCCGTCCCGATACCTCAAGCGCTTCTGGAACAGCATGCCCAGGGGGTGCAGCAGCCAATTGTACCAAAAGAGCGCCGCTTGGCGCCGATGAGTCAGGAACCAGATTCCCCAGCGGAGCAGGCGCGGGCTGGCGGGCTGCATGCCGTAGGGGGCGCTCTTTTCCGGGGCCAGGCCGCAGCGCGCCAGCATGCCGGACAGCTGCGCCGGGTCGTAACGGCGCACGTGGCCGGCCAGGGCATCGAAATCGGTCCAGCAGTGAGCGTGCAGCGGAACGGAGACGATCAGGGTTCCACCTGGCTTCAGCACGCGGGCAAGCTCCACCAGGGCAGCCAGATCATCCTCGACGTGCTCGAGGATGTCGAAGGCGCAGACCAGACCGAAGCTTGCGTCGGCGTAGGGAAGCGCGCCCGCCTCGCCCCGCCTGGCCAGCGCGCCCCGGGCATTGAGGCGCTCGACGACCGGTGCGCTGATGTCGACGAAGTGGGTTCCGGCTACCGGCAACCGGGGGCGCAGGCCGGGGCCCACCTCCAGGCGCGCACCCGCTCCGGGCAACAGCCCCTCGACCAGCGGCCAGGTGTTGAAACGCTCCGGGCGCGCCAGGCGGGTCTGGGACCAGAGGGGGTCATAAAAGGCGGCATTGCTGCTGGCCGCGTCCCGTTGCGCCGGGTGAGCCTTCTTTTCTAGCGGCACGAGGCCTCGCCTCCTTTCGGCGCGCGTACGCCGCAGGCTCCCGGCGGCGGGGTCACCGTTCGGCCTGCGCCATGTCCCGCACCACGAACCTGCCGCAGACAAAACAGAGCAGGCCGGCCAGCGCCATGGCGAGGGGGGTGATCAGCAGGGCGTTGCGCAGCCCCCACTGGTCCGAGAGCCAGCCGAGGATGGAGGGGGAACAGGCGTCGCCCAGGGCGTGGATGAAGAAGATATTGACCGCGAAGGCCATGGCGCGCACCGCGGGCGGGGTGACGTTGAGGATGACCGTGTTGAGCGGACCGGTGTTGAGGAACAGGAAGAACTCGGCAACGAAGATCGCGCACATGCAGGAGGTCAGGTCGGGGGCGAGGATGGCCCAGGCGGCGAAGGGGGTCCCGATCAGGAAGCCCCAGCCCGAGACGTGCAGGTATCCGGTGCCGCTTCTTTTCTGCCAGCGGTCCCCCAGCCAGCCGCCGGCCAGGGTGCCCAGGATGCCCGCCAGCACGGTGGTGGCGCCGAAGAGCGTGTTCCCCCTGGCGACGTCGAGGGCGTGGGAGCGGTACAGGAAGGAGGGGATCCACTGGGCCAGGCCGCCGATGGCGAAGGTCATCGACGCCATGGCGAGGGTGTTGCAGACGAAGGAGCGGTTCCTGAAGAGGTCCCCGTACCCGCCCGAGGCACGCTCCCTCGGGGCCGGCGCGGCAGCCTGGAGGCCGCCGCGCGGCGGCGTGCGCAGCAGCGCGATCGGGATGGCCAGCAGCAGGCCGGGGGCGCCTACCAGCAGGAAGGCGGCATGCCAACCGTAGCGCTGCCCCAAAACGCCCCCCAGCAGGTAGCCGAGCGCGCTGCCGACCGGGATGGCGACATAGAACCAGGAAAGGACCTCGCCGCGGCGCTCCTTCGGGAAGAAGTCGGCGATGAGCCCCGGCGACACGGTGCCGAAACTCGCCTCGCCGACCCCGACGGTGGCCCGGGCAGCCAGCAGGGTGCGGTATCCCGGGGCAAAGCCGGCCAGGGCGGTGGCGAGGCTCCAGACCACCAGTCCGCCGGAGGCGAGCTTGACCCGGCTCCAGCGGTCGCCGAGCCAGCCGAAGAGCGGCGCGAGCATCATGTAGCTCAGCATGAAGGCGCTGCCGAGAAACCCCAGCGCCGTATCGGAGAGCCTCAGGTCGATCTTGATCAGGGGGAAGACGGCGAAGAGCACCTGCCGGTCGATGTAGTTCAAGAGGTTGACCGCCAGCAGCAGCCCCAGGGCGTAGCGGCGGTAAGGTTGCGATATCGGCCGGGCTTCCATACGGTGGCGTCCTCCGAAAACTGAAAAAACCTAACTGCAATGGGACGCGGATGACGCGAATGGAACGGATCACCGCGGATTAACGGCAAAGAAGGGAAACAAACGCAGCCGCCTTCCAGCACCCTAACCGACTCCTCGGCTTTGACGTCCCCGGGAACCTGATTTGGCTGCTATCAGTGCCAATCCGTGGTATCCGCGATCCACGACGTTCCCGGGAATCTGATTTTGGTTCTATCCGCGTCAATCCGCCCAATCCGCGTCATCCGCGTTCCATGACCTTGACGTTAGAGCTCCTGCACCGCCTTTTGGGCCATCTCAACGATCTGCGCCGGTTCCTCGAAGCGAAAGCGCAGCGGCGCCCCGAAGGTCACCGTCACCTCCCCGCGCGTGGGAAAAGCCGCGTCGGGCGGCAGCACCTTTTCGGTCCCCCGGATCTTGATCGGCACCACCGGCAGCCCCAGCTCCTTGACCATGAGACCCAGCCCCATCTGGAAGGGCTGCATGGCGCCGACCCGGGTGTGGGCCCCTTCCGGGAAGATCAGGATGTTCACCCCGGCGTCGGCAAGCCTTCCCATGAATTTGAGCGACCCGCTGAACCCCTGGCTCTGGGGGAGCGGGAACAGGTTGAACAAAAGCGAGCCGTACTGGTAGCAAAAGCGCCGCCAGAGCGCACTCACCCCCTGGTGCTCCCCGAAGAAGAATTCGGCCCAGGCTGCGGTGGCGCTACTATAGCGGAGCCCGGGCGGCAGTGCAAACATAACCGAGGGCTGGTCGAAATAGCTCAGATGGTTCGCCACGAAGAAGACCGGCCCGTCCAGGTGCTCCAGATGCTCCAATCCCCGGACCCGAAGGCGGACAAAGGAGCGGAACACCAGGAGGTGGAACACGGCGTCCCAGGCCTGGCGCGCCGCCCGGGCCCAGGGAGCGTTGGTCCAGAAACGGAAATGGTTCCGCTGGGTCAGCTTTTCGCGCTTCGCAATGATCTCGCGCAGGTCCGAGACGCGCGTCTGCGGCCCGACCTGGGCATCGTCGATGTCCAGGCGGTACTCCTGCTCCAGGAAGTTGACCAGCTCCAGCCGGCCGATGGAGGTGAGCCCGAGCTCTGCCACCAGCAGGGAATCCTCCCGGATACCGGCGGCGCCGCTGCCGGTGACCTTGGCCAGCAGGTTGATCAGGCTGTCGCGGGTGGCTTGGGCCCCGCCCTCCTCGGCCCCCCCCTTGATCGCCTCCTTGACGGCGAACTTCTTGATCTTGAGGGTCGTCGTCTTGGGAAATTCCGGTTCCTTCCAGACGGTGTAGCCGGTGATCTGGTGCATCGCGTCGAGGCTCCGGTTGGCCTGGCCGATGATCTCCTCGGGCGGCCTGGCGCCGGAATCCAGGAGCAGTACGGCGTGCACCTCCTCCCCCCCGCCCCGCTCCGTCCCGATGACGCAGGACTCCTTCACGCCGGGGACCTTGTTCAGCACCGCCTCCAGCTCGTCGGGGTACACGTTCACCCCGGCGCCGGTCACGATCAGCTCCTTCTCCCTCCCCTTGATGACCAGCCAGCCGTCCGGCCCGATCTCCCCCAGGTCACCGGTGCGAAACCAGCCGTCCGCGCTGAAGGCCTCGCGGGTCGCCTGCTCGTTCTGGTAGTAGCCGGGAAAGACGTTGTCCCCGCGCGCCAGCACCTCCTTCTCCTGTATCCTCAGCTGGACTCCGGGAAGGGGGGGACCCACCGCGCCCGCCACCTGGCGCTCCATGGTGTTGACGCAGAGCACGGGCGAGGTCTCCGTGAGCCCGTACCCTTCCAGCACCGTGAAGCCCATGGCGCTCCAGAAGTTGAAAACCTCGGGGTCCAGGGGGGCGCCTCCCGAGACGAAGACGGTGAAGTTTGCGCCGAACTTGCTCTGCACCGGGAAGAAGAGCACCCTTCTGGCCCCCTTGGGGAGGCCGGAGGCGACCCGCGCCAGCCCCCGGAAGGCGCCGGCGAGGTGCTTCTCCGCCAGCTCCCGCTCGATGGTCGTCTTGAGCAGCTGCATGAGCCGGGGCACCGACATGATGACGTAGATGTTCTCCTCCCCCAGCGCCTCCATGATCGCCGAGGGCTTCAGGGCGCCCAGGTACACGACGCTGGCGCCCCGGTACAGGGGGGTGAAGAACCCGCCCATCTGCTCGAACATGTGGGAGAGCGGCAGCAGCGAGAGGAAGCTGAAACCCGGGGTGATGATCGGCACCTGCCGGTTGATCTGGGTCATGTTGGCGACCAGGTTCCTGTGGGTCAGGATGACACCCTTCGGATTGCCCGTGGTGCCGGAGGTGTAGATGAGCTGCGCCATGTCGTTGGGCGCGGGGGCCGCCAGCTCGCGCGCCGGCTCCTGGTCCTCCAGCAGGTAGCGCAGGTTTTCCAGCAAAAGCGAGGGCCCCTCGGTGATCCGCTCGGCCTTGAACCTGCTCTGCAGCACGAGCTTCGCCTTGGTGAGGCCGCGGATGGAGTCGGCACGGGCCAGGTCGGACATGAAGTCCACCGGAACGGCGACCGCGCCCCGGACGATGATGCCCCAGTAGGCGACCGCCCACCAGGAGGAGTTGGGCCCCCAGATCAGGACCCGGTCGCCCGGGGCCACGCCGTTTTGGGCCAGCAGGCTGGCCATCTTCAGGGAGAGCTCGTGGCACTGGCGATAGGAGACCACCAGCCGCCGAGCCCCGGTGCGGTTCACGAAGGCGGTCTTGTCACCCAACGCCGCAAAGGTGGAGAAAAGGTCGATCAGTGTATCCATTGCTGCTCCTTATACCTCGCCAGAGTCAGCGCGAACGGTAGCCGATGATCCGACGCCGCCATTGAGGGCGCCGGGCGGGGTGCCGGCCTCCCCTGTCGCTGGTGCGTCGTTTTAAATGTACCATAATTTAAGATTCCTGATAATAGCCGAGCCAGCCTGAGACCGTACCGCCCGGGAGCGCCTGCACCAGGAGCGCCGCGTCCCCGCAGCGCCTGCCCCCTGACGGCCACGCCAGCGCCAGAGCCAGGTCAAGGGATCATCCGGAACTGTTCGCGGTAAAGCGGGAAGACAGAACGCTCGGGAAAACGATCTCATACAGGGCGAATTGCATTTGCCTCGGGAAGCACCATACTGTCTAGTAGCAGGATGGGAGCGGGATGCCGGGCGGGGAGAACCATGTGAGGACTCCCGGCGGTCGGCGCCGCGTCAAGAACGCATCGGGTGCGCGCACTGTTCAATCCCTGCACATGGCTTGATTGCCTGCGGCGCAGCGACCTGGCTCCCCTTGCCCCAGTGCTGTGCATAAATCGCACAGCGCGGCGGCGGCTTCCGCCCGCTAACTGGCTTGAACCATTGAAGTTGTCTATGGCACGCCCCTGGCAGTAAGTTGCTCGGAGGTTACCGCCGTGCGATCAAGGATCATTTCAACAGCGCTCATCTGTACGATTTTAACGAGCGCACCTTTTTGTCACGCGGCGACCCCGGCCAAACTTCACCTGAGCGCGAGCGTCGCCCCCTTTTACAGCTTCAACGCGGTACAGAACGTGACGGCGTACCAGGTAAACAAGGAAGACCTGCAAAGAGGATACATCGACCTGCCGAACAGCATCACGGTCCAGGTGAGGACGAACCTCAACGCCGGAGTTCCCGTCCTGGTGGAGAATTCGGCTGCGGCCAGGGTGCTGATCAGGGAGAGCGGCGGGTCCGGATTCCAAGAGAACGCCTTTACGGTGAAAACCTCGGACTACCGGCCCAACACCCCGTTCAGCAAGAGTTACGACTTCCGGATTGTCCTCACCGACGGAGCATCGGAGGGGAACTTCCCGCTGGTCCTTTCCGTCACACCGGCAATCTGACCGGCAACCCCTTCAGCACCCGGGCGAAACCCTGAGTTCCCGCGCCGACCAGGGAAGCGCTCGGCAGGCAGCGCACGTCCCCCCCCTCCCCCGCCTCAATGCTACACGGCTGCCATTAAAAACAACTGTCACAAAAAAAATCCTATTGAAGTATAATAGCTCCGGCTATCGTGCATCGCCGTTCGCAGCTGTCTCACTCCGGCCGGGTCAGCCAGAAAGAGCGCACCTACCGCTTTGTGCTATTTTTGATGGGGGCTTTATGAACGTTGTCATCGTGGAGGACACCAAAACCATTCGGACCATGCTGGTGGCGCTCTTGGAGGAAGATGCCTGCCACAACGTGGTGGCTGCGGTAGAGAGGGTCGAGGAAGCCGTAGAGTACCTGACTGACAATTGCGCCGACCTGGTGATTCTCGACCTCTGCCTTCCGGGCCTTTCCTATGACTTGGCTGTGAAGGCGATCAAGGCCGTCAGCCCGGGGCTGGACATTCTGGTCTTCACCGTATCGGAGGAGGACGAGACCGTCTTTTCCGCCCTGAAGGCGGGCGCGACCGGCTATATCCTGAAAACTGCCAGGCACCCTGAGGTGATGGCCGCCATCGAAGAGATCAGGGCAGGCGGCTCGCCCATGTCCCCTTCCATCGCCAGGAAAGTGCTGCGGGAATTCCAGGGGAGCGCCGACCAGGTGGAACTGCAGGCCATGATCTCTCCGCTCTCCAGCAGGGAGACCAGCATCCTCGACCTGCTGTACCGGGGGCTCAACATCGCCCAGCTCGCCGACCAGCTCTGCATAAGCCCGCACACCGTGCAGACCCACATCAAGAAAATCTACTCTAAACTGCACGTCAACTCGCGTTCCCAGGCGATTTACGAGGCGGTGAAGATGAACCTGATTCGCGGCTAGCCGAAAATACCCTTTTCTGGGTATTGAATCCCATCGTGTCGTGTGAGAAAGTCACAGCACGGCAAGGCTCAGGTATCCCGCGCATTCCCGGGGACCGTATGCCGATCCTGAAAAATACCCTAATCAGGGTATTGCGTTCAACCCCGTTTTATGAGAAATCTAGTGACAGTAAAAGCACGAGCCATGAGCGTAACCTGACAATCGAATAAAACTGCTCTTGTATAAAAAGCAAAGCCGGGGCAACCTGGTGACGCAAAGCTGCGGGTCCGCATGGTAAGAAGCGGATAGCCGGGCCGCTGGAGAGAGTGTAGTCACCGAGCTAGGGACTTTGGTCCTTGGTGGTAATTACTCCCGTCCTAAGCGAACCTAGGCGGGAGTTTTTTGTTCCGCGAGAAATGGCAGGGTTGCCTGACATCGTCAGGAGAACATAGCGGGTGAAAGTATCGAGCAAGGTCTTTCGCCGAAGCAGTCTTGGATTCAACTTCTATTTAATTTGGTTCAAACGAAAAAGGAGAAACACCATGAAAAAGCTCATCGCAGTCTCGGCAGCAGCAGCAATCCTCGCCATGGCAGGAACCGCAATGGCAGCAACCGCCAACCTCTCCCTTACCGCAACCGTCATCCCCGCCTGCGTGGTGACTCCCGGCACGCTCGCCTTCGGCAACCTGGACCCCACGACCTCCCCGGCGGTCAATGTGAGTTCGACCGGCGTGACCGTCACCTGCACCAAAAACGACGGTTACCACATAACGCTCGACAAGGGTCAAAACTCCGTGGCTGGCGTGGCTAACCTGAAAGGGTCCGGATCCGACGTCATCCCCTACACCTTGACCCTGCCGACCCTTACCGCCGGTACCGGTCTCCCGCAGACCGTCGCAATCGCGGGCGCCATCGCGGCGAACAGCTACAATACAGTCGCGGCAGCTACGTTCACCGACACCGTCGTGATAACCGTCACCCCGTAACGGGAATCGTCTCTCGAATCGAAAGGGGGTGGCCCGCTGCGGACCACCCCTTTTATTTGCCGCCCCGCTAGTTCCCCCATGGACGGATTCCGATGGCAATTCTGAGAACATTCCTCATGGTCGCCCTCACCCTCGCGACAGCCGCGCCGGGGCTCGCCGCGTCCGCCAAGGGAAGCCTCGCCGTTTCGGCGTACGTCACCGGCACCGGAATCTGCTTCCTCAACACCACGCAGAACATCGCCTTCGGCACGCTCAACCCGCTGAGCCCCGTGAACGTCAAGGCAACCGGCAGCGTAAGCGTCACCTGCCTCAATCTGGGCGCCGGCTTCACGGTCGGCGTCACCCAGGTCACCCCCTCCCCTCTCACCCTGAAAAGCGGCAGCAACACGATCCCCTATTATCTTGAAACGCCAACCAGCGCAAGCAGTGCGACAGGCGGCTTAATCGTAAACCTCACCGTGCCGATTACAGCTGACATTCAGGGCCTCAATTACCAGTTCGCCCCGGCCGGATCCTACACGGACACGGTGACACTGCAGATAACACCATAATGGAACTTCACCGGGGGGAGCCTGACACAAACGAATAGGTGCACGGTCAACAACAGGCCGCTTCAGTGGCAACTTGTTTTGCCTCTGGCCGACAACGGAGGATCGAACCTCGACATCCCGCTAGCTGCTTAATCTATTTACAACTTCCTGGCGAGAGTATAGTATCCCTCGGCGAAGCGGCAAGGCTTTGTGTGGTCCCTGTTACTCGCCGCGGCACCTACTAGTAAGCAGGAGAATACACCATGACGACGACCTCACCACCCCGATCTGCCGCGCTACGATTCGCCCGGGCAGTGCTCTGCGCGGCATCCGCCTTCCTGGTGCTCTCCCCGGCAGCCGCCCATTGCGGATGGCGCGTCTCGCCTGCCCGGGTCTTCCTGGACCCGGGGGTAAAGAGCTCCGTGGTAACGGTCGCGAACGAAGGGGACGAGAAGGTGAACCTTCAGGGCAAGGCCGTGGAATGGAGCCAGGACCGGGAGGGAAATGATGTCTACCAGGATACCGGCGATCTGGTGTTCTTCCCCAGGATGCTCTTGCTCGGCAAGGGGGAGCAGAAGATCATCCGCGCCGGGATGAAGATACCCGCCGGCAACCGGGAGAAGACCTACCGGCTCTTCCTCGAGGAGATTCCCCAGGCACGCAAGAGCACGGGCGACACGGCACAGCTCACGGTGGCCGTCAAGTTTGGAGTCCCTTTCTTCGTCAAGCCCCTGAAGGAGGAGCTGAAGGGTGAGTTGGTCAGCGCGGCATTGGCAAAGGGGATCGTCCGTGCGACGGTGAAAAACGGCGGCAACACCCATTTCAGGATCAGCAGCATCTCCCTGAGAGGCACCGACGCCCAGGGGGCGGAAACCTTCACCAGCAAGGTCGACGGCTGGTACCTGTTGGCCGATGCGGTCCGCAGCTACTCGGTGCCCGTTCCCGAGGGAAAGTGTGCCGGGACGGCACAAATCGAGATCGTGGTGTCAACCGATGCAGCTGTTACCTTAAAAAGGCAATTGAATGTGGAAAAGGCTCAGTGCTTGCCGTAAGGCACCCGGCAGGTGCTACGGATCCAGCGAGGCGGCCTCCTTTTCCAGCCGGGCCCGTTTCCTCTGTTACCCGTTTACCGGGTTGCCCGTCCTCACGGCCCTGGCGCTCTGCCTGATTGCCGCGCCGGCATGCGCCGACCAGCTCATCGTGAGGGTCACCGTCAACCAGCAAGACAAGGGCGATTTGTTCGTCGACCGCGCCGCCAACGGCGATTTCCTGGTAAAATCCGAGGACCTGAAGGGGATCGGATTCCGGAGCCCCGTTGGCCAGGTAACCCGGGTTGACGGAGAGGAGTACCGCTCTCTGCGCTCCATGACCGGCGTCACCTTCAGCTTTGACGAAGCCGCCCTCTCCCTCGCCATAACGGTCCCCCCGTCCTTCCTGGGCAAGGAAACCGTCGACTTTACCGCGCCGCAAGGCGAAAGAGTCTACTACCCGGCGGATTCCAGCCTGTTCCTCAATTACGGGGTCGATTACCTGACCGGCGGCAGCTCCTCCTCCAGCTTAAGCCTTACCGACCAGTTCGGCGCGCGAAAGGGAAACCTCCTGTTCCTGAGCGACTCCGTTTTTGTCAAAGACCCGAGCCAGGATAGATTCACCCGGCTGCAGACCAGCTTTACCTATGACGACCGCAAGGAACTGCGGCGCTTCATCGCCGGGGACTGCTTCGCGTCGTCCGGCGACCTCGGCAGCACCCTCAACATGGGCGGCCTCAGCTTCGCTAAAGTCTACAGAATCGACCCGTACTTCATCAACTACCCGACGCTCGGTATCTCCGGCCAGGTGGCAACACCCTCCGAGGCGAAGATCTACCTGAACGGGATGCTGCTAAAAACGCAAGCATTGCCACCCGGCGAGTTCGAGCTGAAAAACCTCACCCCGTACGGCACGGCCGGCGCAGTCGAGGTCGTCCTGAAGGACGCCTTCGGAAGAGAGCAGCACCTGAACTATCCCTTTTATTCCAGTGGGGCGTCACTCTTGAAAAAGGGGCTTCAGGAATACAGCTACAGCCTCGGGTTTCTCCGGGACAATTACGCTACCGAGAGCAACCGGTATGCCGACCTCGCGTTCTCCGCCTTCCACCGTTACGGCATGAGCGACGCCCTGACCCTCGGACTCCGGGCGGAGGCCAAGGAGGGGCTCTACAACCTGGGCTCCCAGGCTACCGCGCTACTGGGCCATGCCGGACTGCTCAGCCTTTCACTGGCAGGGAGCGCCGGCGCCGCTGGCGAGTCCGGTGCCGCCGGTAGCGCCAACTATGTTTACCAGGGACTGGTGGCGGGGACGAACCTCTCGCTGTCGGGGTATTCCAGGGATTACGCGATCGTCGCCGCCTCTCCCTCGCTGGCGCCCAAGGCCCAGGCGAGTGCCAGCTTTTCCCTTACCGACAAGCAGCTGGGCTCGCTGTCGGCCGGCTACGCCATAACCAGGATGTACCAGGGGCAGGACAGCAACGTGGCGAGCGCAGGCTATTCCCGGAATCTGCCCGGCAATTTCGCGGTCACCGCCAACTACCGGAACGTCAAACAGACGGGCTACGCCAACGAGGTTTACCTGGTGCTGAGCTACTCGCCGAAGCCGGGCCTGTCGATGGCGGCCAGTTATCAGTCGTCCAACGGCAGCGGCGACTCGCAGCTTGAGGTGCAGAAGAACCCGCCGGTCGGCGAAGGCTACGGTTACCGGGTCTCCCTCGACCGGTTGAACAGCGCCGGCGCGGCGAGTTCCACGATCAACCCGTCCCTGCAGTACAACGGCCGTTACGGCATCTACCAGGCCGAGTTCACCGGCCAGCAGAGTCCGGGGCAGGTCACCGAGCGTTACCACCTGTCGACCTCGGGCGCCCTGGTCTACGCGGGGCACAGCTTCGGAGCGACGCGACCGGTGTACGACAGCTTCGGGCTGGTGAAGGTCGGCGACCTGGAAGGGGTCAAGGTGCTGCTCAACTCGCAGGAGATCGGCAGGACCGACTCCTCCGGCAAGCTCTTCATTCCGGAACTGGGATCCTTCTATCAAAACCAGGTGTCCATCGACTCCAAACAGATTTCCATCGATTACTTCCTCACCAGCGTCGCCAAGGTGGTCTCGCCTCCGCTGCGCAGCGGGTCGTGCATTCCCTTCATCGCAAAAAAACTGCAACCGATCACCGGAACCCTCAAGGTGCGGGTTGCCGGGGTGGTAAAACCCGTGGAGTTCCAGGAAGTAACCCTCGACATTCAAGGGAGGCAGATCGTCGTTCCCACCGGCACGGGAGGGGTATTCGACATAGACCTGAGCCAGTCTGAGGAGTTCAAGAAGCTGACCGAAGCCGAGGAGAGCGGCTGCGCCTCCTTTGCCGACGGGTCGAGCCTGTTCATCCGGCCGGGCAGCTATCGAGGGACGCTCGATTATTTGGGTAAGCCGCGGACTTTCCCCCTGACCATCCCCGCCTCGACGGACCAGATCCTCGATCTCGGAGAGATCATAATCGACCTGCCGTACGAGCCAAGGCCAGGAGAAAACGGCGCACCGGCGCGTCCCAAGCCCGCGGCAAAGGCCGCTGAAGCGCTGCCGGCAGCCCCACCGCCGGCCCCGACCGGCGCGCCGCCCGCTCCCAAAGCCCCGCCGCGGGCACCGGAGCAGCCGGCCGCGGCGCCGACGCTACAAAAGAGCCCGGCTACGCCGCAGGAATTGCCCGAGGACCTTCCGGTCATGGAAGTCAACTTCCGGTTCGGCACCGCCGAGTTGGCCTCCGGCGACGACCATGCGATCCTGAATACGGCACAGCGCCTTTTGGAGTTGTTTCCCCAGGCGCGCCTGGTTGTCCAGGGATATGCCGACCAGATGGGGAGCCGCCAGTACAACCAGCTCCTCAGCAAAAAAAGGGCGCTGGCAGTCGCCGCGGCCCTCAAGAAGCTCGGTGTTCCCGCCGACAAGTTTGCCAAAATCAGCTGGTACGGCAAAAGGGTGCTGGTGTGCAACAGCCTGGAAGAGCGCTGTCGCGAGCAGAATCGACGCGTGGTCATCCTGCTGGTTGCCGGTCCCTCGTAGCAGCTCCGCCGCAGCCAGCCAACGGGATGCCCGCCGGGGCATCCACACGAAACACTTTTGGGGATACTATGAAATACCTCCTGGCTGTCCTGACGGTCGTTCGCGCGTTGCTCCCCGTGGCTGGCAACGCCTTCCAGTGCTCCGTGGCATCGACACCGGTCAGTTTCAATAGCTACGATGTCTTTTCCGCCGCTCCGACCTATTCGACCGGCACCGTGTCGGTCAGCTGCAACAATCCGAACCAACAGGCAATGCCGGTCACCATTGCCATCAACGGCGGCAGGTCCGGCACCTTTAACCCGAGACAAATGAGGGCGACGCTCGGGGCCGACAGTCTCGACTACTACCTCTTTACCACTGCCGCGCGCACCGTCATCTGGGGCGACGGCACCGGGGGGAGTTCCACCGTCACCAACATAGTTTCCAAGAGTGCTCCCTGGAACGCCCCGATCTACGGCAGCCTGCCGCCGCGCCAGAATGTCAGCGCCGGCAGTTACGCCGATGCTGTCGTTGTGACAGTCACCTGGTAACCACTGCACGACACGGCGCGGATCACGACAGCTGCAGATCCGCTGCAGATGTGCCGCAGGAGCGCGCTGACACGGCCCCACAGCACTCAAAAGCCCGCGCCTGACCGAGAAGGCAAAAGCCCCCCAAGGCTTGATAAACCTGGCAAAGTCTGACACAATTACTTGGTACAGAGAATACCTCACGGCAAGGAACGGGCTGTACGGGCGGTATCATCCGTCTCCTCGCGTAGCTGAGCGACAAGGTCTGGGAACCGTTTCGTGACGATCCGGCCCGAAAGGAGGATGCAGTGAAAAGGTTTTTTACCATGCTGCTGGCAGGGATGCTGCTTGGCGCCACGCTGTCCGGCTGTATCATCTGGCCGGGGTGGTGGGACGAGGGCGGGCACCGCGGCGGCCATGAGCACCACGGCGGAGGGTGGGAGCACGGCGATCGCCGCTAGGGCCTCAGCTTTCCGGAGGCGGGGGCCTGGTGCCTCAGATCCGGTGACCGTGGCGCATTTCAGGCAGGGCGGGCCTCGGTCCCTCCAGCGCTGCGCAGGAAATAGGGCGACTTTTCTGCCACTTACGCCTCCCGCCAGACTTGGCATCGGCTATGCTCTGGGTGTAACATGGGATTCGGTAGCGCAGACAGTTGCTCCGAATCCAGACACCAGGCACAGCAGACAACCAGGTAAGGAGGCGTTATGAGAAAACTGTTGGCAGTTGCATTTGCTCTGGCCCTATTTCACACGGCTGCACCAGCAGGGGCGGACGACTTTTCCTTCAGCATCAACGTGGGCGGACCACCCGCCGTCCTCGCACAGCCACCCGACTTCCTCTACCCGCCCGAACTCGGCTTCGGTGTGGCCGTCGGGGTGCCCTACGACATGTTTTACCTCTCCGGCGTCTATTACATCTACCGGGGGGGCGGCTGGTACCGCACCTCGAGCTACGGCGGGAGCTGGGTGAGGCTCCGGCACCGCGAGCTGCCTCCCGAGTTGCGCAGGTACAAGATCGCCAGGATCCACGAATTCCGGGACCGCGAATACCGCGGCTACTCCAGAGACCGGGACCACTACCGCGGCAGATTCTTCCGCCCGGGCAGACCCGCGGCTGAAGAGCATCACGAGCTGAAGGGACCGGGTCACGAGGGACGGCAGGAGATGCGCGGGCGGCCAAATGAGCATGAGGGGCGCCCCAACGAGCATGAGGGGCGCCCCAACGAGCGTGGCGGCGAACATCACGAGCAGTAGGATGCTTGCCGAGGCAGCCTGGGATTCCCCTTTCCCTCCCACCCTTTCCACCTCGGGAGCAGCACAGAAACGGCCAGGTCAGCGACCTGGCCGTTTCTAACTGAACAGGACCTCTTACGGGACCGGACCGCATGAACTATGAGAGCACACCGCCCATGCAGATTGCACAGCAGGTAAAGCTCTTCCTGGTTGCGGCAGCGCTCTGTGCCCTGGGAGCCTCGTTCCAGGGGTGCGCCGCTTCCGGACGCGGCGCCCGCCCGGGAGGCGGGGCCGCAACAGCGGTGCGCGACCCCTACGCCAGGCAAGTCACGCTGTTCGACGCGGAGCGCCTGCTGCTTACCTCTGACTACAGCAGCAGGCACTACGGAAGGCCCGGTTCCGGTTTGACCGATCCGCAGCTGATCGTCGTCCATAGCACGGCCACCGCGACCCTGCAGGAGACGCTGCGGTCCTTCAGAAGCGCCCGCCTGGACCGGCTGGGTCGCCAGGAGATCGCCAGTGGAGGCGACGTCAATGTATCGGCGCACTATCTGATTGACAGTGACGGCGACCTCTATCAGCTGGCAGCGGAGGACATCATCTGCCGGCACGCCATCGGCTACAATTACACGGCAATCGCCATAGAAAATGTCGCGGCGGACGCCGACCGGTTGACCGAGCAGCAGGCCCGGGCCACCGCGGCCCTGGTCTGCCGCATCGCGGGGCGCCACCCGACCATCCGCTACCTGATCGGGCACCATGAGTACCGGGACTCCACCCTGCCGCACCACCGACTGCTCGTCGAGCGCGACGCCTCCTACCGTTTCACCGGCAAGTCCGACCCGGGGCCGCGCTTCATGGCGCAGGTGCGCCAACTGGTGCACGAGGATTGCGACCTGACGCTGGCGAACTAGGCGTACCGCGTGACGTCCCCTTGCAACAGCTCCCCCTCCAGACAGCTCCGGCACACAGAGCATCAAAGCCCCCTCGCCCCCCCGCAAAGGTGGGGACCCGGAGCGAGACAGGGGCAATAGTCGCCGACCGCCAGCAGCTCCCGGGGAGTTGCGGGAACCCGCCCGGGCAAAAAAGTCCCCCCTTCCGGTTCAACTTCCCTTGACGTGGCGTGCCGTCGAGTATTATATGATACCCACTCCAATTCCTGAATAATGAGGCATGCATGAAAGGTCAAAGTCTTCTCGAGGCGATCGGCTCAACCCCCGTCGTGGAAATCGGCTCACTGAACACCCCCCCCGGCGTCCGGATCATGGCGAAGCTTGAAGGGAACAACCCCGGCGGCTCGGTCAAGGACCGTCCGGCACGCCAGATGATACTGGCCGCCGAGGCGAGCGGCGAGCTCACCGCGGACAAGGTCATACTGGAACCGACCTCGGGCAATACGGGCATCGCCCTCGCCATGATCGCCGCGGCCAGAGGCTACCGCATCAAACTGGTCATGCCCGCCTGCGTCAGCGTGGAGCGGCGCAGCGTGCTGGAGGCGTACGGCGCCGAGATCGAGTTGTCCCCGGGGTGCGAGGCGACCGACGGGGCGATCCGACTGGCCCACAAGATTCTCGCGCAAGACCCCGAGCGCTACTACATGCCCAACCAGTACTCCAACCCCAACAACGTGCTGGCGCACTACAGCACGACCGCCCCGGAGATTTGGCGCCAGACCGAGGGGCGGGTGACGCACGTCGTCGCCGGGGTGGGGACCAGCGGGACCGTCATGGGCCTGGCGCAATTTTTCCGGGAGACCGCTCCGCAGGTGCGGGTCGTCGCGGTCGAGCCGGTGCTGGGGCACAAGATCCAGGGCCTGAAAAACATGCAGGAAGCGATCGTTCCCGCCATCTACAACCCCCAGGCCTACCACAGCAAAATCGTCGTGGAGGACGATGACGCCTTCGAAACCGCCCGGCTGCTCGCCTCGCGCCAGGGCATTTTCTGCGGCATGTCCGGGGGGGCCGCCGTGTCAGGCGCGCTCGCCCTTGCCAAGGAGCTGACCTCGGGGTTGATCGTCGTCATCATCCCCGACCGGGGCGACCGGTATCTCAGCACCAACCTCTTCAAGTCGATGTGTGCCCAGTGCCCGCCGTAGCGCCCGGCCGGGCCCGGTAGTTCGGTCGTACCTTCCGAGGCGCGCCCCGAGTTGCCCGCGACCGGCTGCCCGCAGCCGGCGTCGCCACGTCAAGCGGGTCCCCAGGGTCCCTGCGCGCCTCCATCTCCCAGGGAGCCCTGCCGGCGCCCGCATCACCACCGTATCCCCAAGGGAGCAACAATGGGCAACATCCTGATGCTTTTTCTGGCGCTCGCCATCATACTGCTGGGCGCCACCGTCTTCACCAACGGCCTGGAGTGGTTCGGCAAAAAGATGAACCTCTCCGACGGCGCCGTCGGGAGCATCTTCGCGGCGATCGGCACGGCCCTTCCGGAGACGCTGGTCCCGATCATCGCCATCCTGTTCGGCTCCCGGGAGGCCGGCCAAAGCATCGGCGTGGGCGCCATCATCGGCGCCCCCTTCATGCTCGGCACCCTGGCGCTCTTCATAAGCGGCGTCGCCGTGCTGGCCAACCGGAAAAAACGGGCCGACTACCCCCGGATGCGCGTCGACACGGTCGTCATGCGCCGCGACATGGAATACTTCCTCGCACTCTACTCGCTCGCCATTCTCTGCACCTTCCTGAGCCACCCGGTGCTGAGGGTCTTCATCGCCATGACGCTGTTCCTCTGCTACGGCGCCTACGCGCTGAAAACCATCAAGGGGAACCACAACCAGATCGTGGAGGAAGCGGACCTCGACCCCTGCTACTTCGCGCCCAAGTCGCACGACCCGCAGTTCGGCGTCATCCTGTTCCAGGTGATCAGCTCGCTTTTCCTGATCGTCTGGGGCTCCTACATCTTCGTGGAGAAGGTGCAGATCATCTCGGAGCAGATGGGGATCTCTCCGTTCATCCTCTCCATGATCATCGCCCCGATCGCGACCGAACTCCCGGAGAAGTTCAACAGCGTCATCTGGATCAACAAGGGGAAAGACACCCTCGCCATTGGCAACATAACCGGGGCGATGGTGTTTCAAAGCTCCGTGATAACCGCCATCGGGATCATGATGACCCCCTGGCACCTCAACCACGCGGCCTTTGTGACGGTGCTGCTGACCTTTGCCTCGGTCGGGCTCGCCTATGCCCAGATCCGTTGGAAAAAAGCCCTGACTCCTACGACGCTTCTGGCAGGCGGTTTTTTCTACGGACTGTTCCTGGTGTTCATCTATACCGGCCTGCTCTGACGGCAACCAGAGAGTTGCCGGGGCACAGGCGGCGGCGGGGCTCGTCCCCGCCGCCGCCTTTCCCGCCTGACCTCCCCCCCGGTCCCAACCGGCCCCCCCCCTCCCCGGGAGTACCGCCACGCCGCCCGGCTTCAGGCGTATTCCGGGAAGCTCGCACCCAACAATATCCCCGCATTGGCCGGTCACCGAATTTTCCTTTCAGTTATCATTAAAGGTGCCGATACTCCTTAAGGAGCGGCCGAAGCGTCCCGGGATGCGGCGGACCTCCCCCCGGCTGGGTGGTCGGGGCGGCCGGGGTCCCGCGAGAACCAACACGATGAGAGTAGCGACCTACCGGAGCGGGGAGATGCATGCAGCACTGCCCAGATGATGACGACGACTGCACGGCTTCGCACGGGGAGCCCGGTGCGGGACAGCCAGACCTTGCTGCCCAAACCGAGTCCGCCCTCGTGGCGCTGGACCTCCAGGGGGCGATCACCTTCCTGAACAGGGGAGCGCAACAGCTGCTCGGCTACCAGCCCGGCGAACCATTGGGACGCGCCGGCGCGGAGCTTTTTGGCGACCTGCCCCAGGCCGCCCGGGCTGCCGGTTCGCACCCTTCCGGCCTCGCCGGCATCCTCGACCGGGTCCGGCAGACCGGCAGCTGGTCCGGGGTCGTGACCCTGGTCCGCGAGGATGCCTCCCGGCTTCCGGCGCGCCTGAGCGTGACCGTCATGCTGGACTGCGCCGGCGCGCCTTCGGGCTACCTCTGCATCCCCGCGGCGCTCCCCGGAGCCCGCGCCGGGCAGTCCCGGCCGACCCAGGGGCGGGAACTGCTGAGCGCCACCCTGGAGGCCACCCCCCACCCCGCCTACCTGAAGGACACGGCAGGAATCTATACCGACTGCAACCGCCGTTTCGCCGATTTTCTCGGCATCGACAGGGAGCGCATCATCGGCTCGCGCGCGGCGGCGCTCGCGGCGCCGGAGCCCCCCCGCCCGGACGGCCCCGCCGGCCGGGACCAGTCCTGCCCGGCGCACCCCAAGGAAGGGGTGCGCCGGGCAGGGCCAGAGGGGACCATACTGCTGTTCAACGAGACGGCTCTGGTCGGCGCCGACGGCGTGGATCTCGGCGCGGCGGGCAGCATCCTCGACATCACGGGCCAGACCAGGATAGAGGAGGAACTCGAGCTCAAGGCGACCAGGCTCCAAGAGGAAATCGCCAAGCACCAGAAGCAGGTGGAGGCGCTGCGGGAGCGGGAAAAGATGCTTTCGCTGGTGATCAACGCGGTTCCCCAGGCGGTTTTCTGGAAGGACACGGAGCTGGTGTACGCCGGGTGCAACGAGCAGTTCGCCCGCTGGGCCGGGCTCCCCTCACCCTCCGACGTGGTGGGCAAGACGGACGACGACCTACCCTGGCGGGACGAGGCAGCCGAGGGGTATCGGCGCAACGACCGGGAGGTGATGAGCCTCGACCGCGCCAAATACCACATCCAGGAGACCCAGCGGCAGGCCGACGGCAGCCAGCGGACCGTGGACACCACGAAGATCCCGCTGCACTCCGACGGCGGCCGGGTGGTCGGCGTGCTCGGGGTGCGCGAGGACATCTCGGCGCGCATGAGGGTGGAGCGGGAACTCAAGGAGAGCGAGGAGCGCCTGAGCGTAATCTTCGAAGCCTCCCAGGCGGGGATCATCCTGGTCACGCCGGACGGCGCGATAGCCTTTGCCAACCGGCGCATGGCGGAGATGATGGGAGTCGGCATCGACGAGCTGCTCGGCACCCGTTACAGCTCCTGGCTGCACCCAAGCGACCGGCTCGAGGGAGAGGAGCTGGCCGCACGCCTGCTCAACGGCGTCGTCAGCGCCGTCACGGTCGAGCGTCACTACCGGCGGCGCGACGGCAGCGACTTCTGGGGCTACCTTTCGGGCCGGCGCCTGGAAAACGGCGACGGCTCGCTGCGGGCGCTGGTAGGGTCCATCGCGGACATCAGCGAGCTGAAGAGCTCCCAAGGCGCACTGGAGCGCGAAAAGGAGCGGCTGGCGGTGACCCTGCGCTCCATCGGCGACGGCGTCATCACGGTCGATACCGACGGCTGCGTCGTGCTGCTCAACCGGGTCGCCGAGGAACTCTGCGGCTACCGGCAGGAGGAGGCAGCCGGCCTGCCGCTGGACCGGGTGTTCAGCGTCGTCGACGAGAAGACGGGGATTCCGAAGCAGAACTCCGTCGCCCGCGCGCTGGCAAGCGGCGAGGTCATCGAGCAGGCGGGACACGGCCTGCTGATCTCCAGGGACGGCAGGGAACGCCTCATCGCGGCCAAGACCGCGCCGATCCTCGACCGTGGGGGGCAGATCCCGGGCGTCGTCCTGGTTTTTAGCGACATCACCGAACGGCGCCAGATCGAGGAGGAGCTTTTCAAGGCGCGCAAGCTGGAATCGCTCGGCATCCTCGCCGGGGGAATCGCCCACGACTTCAACAACCTTTTGACCGGGATCATGGGGAACATCGCCCTCTCCAGGGCGCACATCCCCGACGGCCACCAGGCGGCGCTCTTCCTGGACCGTGCCCGCAAGGGGGCCGAGCAGTCCAAGGAGCTGACCCAGCAGTTGCTCACCTTCTCCAAAGGGGGGGCGCCGGTCAAGAAACTGACCTCCATTTCCCAGGTCCTGGTCGATTCGGCGGTCTTCGCGCTCAGGGGGTCCAACGTGCGCTGCGATTTCGACATCGACCCGGCCCTCTGGTGCGCCGAGATCGACACCGGGCAGATGAGCCAGGTCATCAGCAACCTGGTGATCAACGCCGACCAGGCGATGCCCGACGGCGGCCAGATCATCATCAGGGCGGAGAACGTGCTGCCGCTGGAGGAGAGCGACGACAGCAGGCGGATCCGGATCACCTTCAAGGACACCGGCGTCGGCATCTGCGACGAAGATCTGCACCGCATCTACGACCCCTATTTTTCCACCAAGGCGACCGGCAACGGGCTGGGGCTCGCCACCGTCTACGCCATCATCAAGAACCACGAGGGGGAGATCCAGGTGTTCTCCCGGCTCAATCACGGCACCACCTTCGCCATCACCCTCCCGGCGCAGGGGGAAAGCGAGCCGGAGCAGGCGCCCGTCGGGGAGCAGGCCGAGGCCGAACCGGGACCGGGAGGCGGCAGGATACTGCTGATGGACGACGAGGACGCCATCAGGGAGATGGCGTCGGCGGCTCTCTCCATGTTCGGCTACCAGCCGGAGGTCGCCTGCGACGGCGAGGAGATGCTTGCCCGCTACCAGGAGGCACTGGAGTCGGGGGCTCGCTTCGACGCGGTCATCATGGATCTGACCATCCCCGGGGGGATGGGCGGCAAGGAGGCGGTGAAGAAGCTCCTGGAGCTCGACCCGCAGGCCCTGGCCATCGCGTCGAGCGGCTATTGCGAGGACCAGGTCATGGCCAACTATCAGGAGTACGGCTTTGCCGGCATAGTCTCCAAGCCGTACAGCCTGCAGGACCTGGACGTCACGCTCCAGGAAATCATCTCCAAGGGACGCCGGTAGAGCCCTCTGGCGGGAGACCTCAGTCCGAAGACGCAAAAAGCCGCCCGAACCGGGGCGGCTTTTATTATGCGATGGACGGCAGGCGCCGGAGCAGCTACAGGCTTTAGACGACGGCTTTGGCCTTGACGGCCCTCGGCTTGGCGATTTTGGCGACCTTGGGCACTGCAGCCTCCTTGGGAGCCTTCGCCTCTTTGGCCACTTTGGGAGCCTTTGCCGGCTTGACGGGCTTGCCGGGGGCGGCCTTTTTCGCCTCGATGTTGGCCATGCGGACCTCCCTCGCCTTGGCGAGGTTGTCGGCCAGGCCCCTGTCCTGGGCCATCTTCCTGCGCGCCTCGGAGTAGTTCTTCGCTGACAGCGCCTGCTTGCTCGGAATGCCGAACTGCTTCTTGTACTCGCCCGGCTTCAGGGCATGAGCGGTGCTCAGATGACGCGCCAGGGTCTTGAAGCCGCCTTTGCCGCACACCATGCAGACTACTTCGCCCTTCTTGAAGGCTTCCTTTACAGTCAGAGAAGGCTTGGCCTCCTCTGCGCCCTCGACGCCCTGGCCGGCCTCCAGGTTTTTGAGCGCGTTGTGTACTTTCCCGATTTCAAATATAAGCTGGTCTGAAGTCATCGGAGTACTCGACGCATGCGATGCTACAATCTGAGCCGCGATTTCCACTAACGTTGCCATTGATTGATCCTCCGTGGTTCATAATTAAATATACAGCAATATTGACACATCCAAAGGGATTGTCAACAGTATTTCTTTGCACAGAACCGGAGCCTGAATTGCGCCTTTCATCGATCGGTGTGAACCCCGATTTGGTGACCCTGCCCGATAATCGTCCACCTCTCACCTGCACTTCCCCCGGCGCATATTGGGCAAACTATCCCGGAAAATACGAGGATGCTGAACCGGGAGCATCTTGTGTGCGGTGGTGCCGGAAGGGATCATTTTTTAACAGCCCGAATGTTATCCTCCGGCATTTAAGTCCAATACCCGAGGGGCACTGGTCTGGTAATTTAAATCGATAACCGTGACTTGGGACCGGAAAGAGCTGGCGCAGACCTTTTTCTCGTTACCCGGACCCGGCACAGACAGTTTTCCCGGTTCCCCTCCCTGCCCCGCTCCGCTGCAGGCGGATTCGGTCGCTCGTCAGGTAGCCGTACGGGTCTGAAGACAAAATTCAAGCGCAGGCCGCTAGCCGCCGATAGGGTTGCTGGAGCCGGAATTTATTGTTGACAGAATTGCTGTCGATCAAGTATTAGTAAAAGGGCATAGCGGTGCTGAAGTTTACCAGACAACCAAATAGCACGACTTATCTAGAGCGATCGAGGGACTGGCCCGGTGACGTCGCGGCAACCTCCCCGTAGGGGAAGGTGCCAAATCCTGCGAAACGGAGACGTTTCGGTAGATAAGGAAGCGCGGACGATTATCTCTGAAAGTCCCCTTCCGACCCCGGAAGGGGACTTTCTTTTTTTGGAGGCACGCATGAACATCGCAACGCAAGCAGCGCAGATCGGCCTGGACCGGGAATCGAGGACCGGTGCCGTGACGGTGCCGATCTACCAGACCGCCACCTTTCGTCACCCGGGGCTTGGGCAAAGCACCGGATACGACTATTCCCGAAGCGGCAATCCGACCCGGCAGGCCCTGGAGGAGGGGATCGCCCTCCTGGACGGGGGTTGTCGCGGCTTTGCCTACTCCTCCGGGATGGCGGCCATCACGAGCCTCCTGTTCCTGTTTCGCCAGGGAGACCACCTGATCGTGACCGAGGACCTTTACGGCGGGAGCTACCGGCTTTTCGAAAAGGTCTTCCAGCAGTTCGGCCTGAGCTTCAGCTACGTCGACACCAGCGACACCGCCCAGGTGCAGGGGGCGATCCGGCCCAACACGCGCGCGCTCTTCGTCGAGTCGCTGACCAACCCGCTTTTGAAGGTCGCCGACATAGGGGAACTGGCGACGATCTGCCGGGGCATGGGGATACTGTGCATCGTGGACAACACCTTCCTGACCCCGTACCTGCTGCGCCCGCTCGACCTGGGTGCGGACATCGCCATCTACAGCGGGAGCAAGTACCTGGCGGGGCACAACGACACGGTCTGCGGCCTGGTGGCCGTCAAGGATCCGGCGCTGGCCGAGCAGGTCTATTTCCACCAAAACGGCGTCGGCGCCGTGCTGGGTCCCCAGGACGCCTTTCTCACCATCCGGGGCATGAAGACACTCACCATACGGCTGGACCGGCAGCAGGAGAACGCCCAGGCGATCGCCGCCTGGCTCGCCGAGCACCCGCAGGTCGCCAAGGTGTACTACCCGGGTCTGGCGAACCACCCCGGGCACGAGCTGATGGCCGGGCGAGGCAAGGGGTTCGGGGCCATGATCGCCTTCGAGGTCGCCGAGCCGCACCTGGTGGACCGGCTCCTGATGAAGACGCGGCTGATCTCGTTTGCCGAGAGCCTGGGGGGGGTGGAGAGCCTGATCACCTTTCCGCAGGTGCAGACCCACGCCGACATCGAACCCGAGACCCTGGCGCGTCTCGGCATCAACCACCTGCTGCTCCGCTTATCGGTGGGGATAGAGGACAAGGACGACCTGATCGCCGACCTGGCGCAGGCGTTTAGCGAGGGAGAGGACGCATGAAATTTGCAACAGAACTTATCCACGGCGGCAACCCGATAGACCCGGAACACGGGTCGCTGAGCCACCCGATCTACCTGAGCTCCACCTTCGCGCAGCACTCCATGGACCACTTCGGCAGGTTCGACTACGCGCGCTCCGGGAACCCGACCAGGGAGGCGCTGGAGGAGGCCGTGGCGGGTCTCGAGGGGGGCAGCACCGGGCTCGCCTTCGCCTCCGGGATGGCGGCCATCGCCTCCACCTTCCTGATCTTCGCCCCCGGCGACCACCTGGTGGTCTGCGAGGACGTCTACGGCGGCACCTTCCGCCTGCTGTCCACCCTGTTCTCCGGCTGGGGGCTCAGCGTCAGCTTCGTCGACGCCACCAGCCTGGAGGAGATCGCGGCGGCCATCCGCCCCGAAACCAAGGCGCTCTACCTGGAGACCCCCTCCAACCCGCTGATCAAGATCATCGACCTCCCCGGGGCGGCGGCCCTGGCGAAAAAGCACGACCTGCTCACCATCGTGGACAACACCTTCATGACCCCCTACCTGCAGCGTCCCCTGGAGCTTGGCTGCGACATCGTGCTGCACAGCGGCACCAAGTTCCTCAACGGGCACTCCGACGTGATCTGCGGCTTCGCCGTCGCGGCCGACCCGGAACTGGGCAAGAGACTGCGCTTCATCCAGAACGCCTTCGGCGCGGTGCTCGGCCCCCAGGACTGCTGGCTGGTGCTGCGCGGCCTGAAGACCCTGAAGGTGCGCATGGAGGAGAGCCAGACCGGCGCCCGGAGGATAGTCTCCTGGCTCAAGGAGCAGGCAGGGGTGGCGAAGGTGTACTATCCGGGGCTGCCGGAGCATCCCGGCTACCAGACGCACCTGCGGCAGGCGAGCGGCCCGGGAGCGGTGCTTTCCTTTGAGCTGGGCGATTATCAGACCACCAAGCGTCTGCTGGAAGGGGTGAAGCTGGCGGCCTTCGCGGTGAGCCTGGGCGGCGTGGAGAGCATACTCTCCTACCCCGCGAAGATGTCCCACGCGGCCATGCCCGCGGCCGAGCGCGAGGCGCGCGGCATCAAGGATACCCTGGTGCGGCTTTCGGTGGGACTCGAGGACCCCGAGGACCTGATCGCCGACATGAGCCGAATCCTGAACGGCTGAGCCGCCGACGGGTCATTACCCTGGAAACAAGAATAGCCCGAGAGATCGGGCTATTCTTGTGAGGACCAAGGTGCCATGCCCCTTGGTGCTTGAGTTGCGTCAGTCTGAGCTTGAGCTTGAGCCCGGGAGCATCATCATGCGCCCGGGTTCCTTCGGTCAAGACCCCGCCAGGCGCCCCACTGCGGGCAGAAGGGGGAGCCATCCGGGCTAGCGGCCGTGCCTCCAGGGAAAGCTGACGGTCTTCACTCCGGGGATCGCCTTCTGGAAGACCGCGAGCCCCTCGTCGGTGATGCTGTTGCCGCTGCTGGTCAGCCCCTTGAGGCCGGGGAGCCGCGACAGATGCACCAGCCCGCGGTCAGTGATGACGGTCTGGTACAGGTAGATACGTTTCAGGTTGGTGAGCGAGGAGATGCCGCTCAGGGCGGCGTCGGTCAGGCGCGAGCCGGACAGATAGAGTTCCTCCAGGCCGGTCAGATGCACGATGCTGTCGAGATCGCCGTCGTCCACCTCATAGAGGAACAGGGACTGCAGATCGTCGGGCTTGATCTTCTTCATCTGGCTGAGCTTGACTGCGGCGTCCGCCTTCACATCCAGACGCACCGCCTGGTCGGCATCGATCTCCAGGCAGCCGCTGGCCGGGCCCAGTTTCCTCCACTGGCTGAAGTTGAGCGAGGCCCGGTCCCTGAGATAGAGGATGCCGCTGAAGTCGTCGGCAGGAAAGCAGATCTGCCTCCGTTCGCTGGCGGGCTGCCGGACGGGCCGGGCGCTTTCCTGCGGCCGCTCCCCCTGTAGCAGGGCCAGGCGCCGGAGCGCCCGGGCGATGTTCAGGTCGGCCGCCGCCACCATCTCGGCGAAGAGATCGGTCCCCCGGGCGAGGCTGTTGTCGATCTTCAGCTTGAAGCGGCAGACGTAGCTCCCCTGCAACTCCTCCACCTTCTCCCTGACCTCCTGGATCTCCTGGCGCTCCCGCGCTATCTGCCGGATCACCCGGATCAGCCGGGACGCTACATCGCTGCCGGCAACCGTGCCCGGAGACTGTTTCCATTTGCACAGGATGTCCTGGAGCACCCGGCGGTCCTGCTGGGCGTACGCCAGGTTCGCCCGGGACATCAGCTCATGCCGGTCGGCCTCGGAGGCGCCGCTTTGGCCCAGATCCGGATGGATCGCCTTGGCGACCTCCCGGTACAACGCCTTGATGTCCTGTGCTTCGGCCCGCCCGGCGCTCCTTTTCGGTTCAGCCGCCCGGGTCGACCGGAAGCCGTCGCCGGCAGCGCCGCCAGTTCCCCCGGCAGCGGCGCCCTGCCGCTGACGGCCGTCGCAATTGGCGTAACCGGTCAAGCGGGAAATCTCCGCTTCGATGCGCTCCAGCTCCGCAATGCGCCGTCCCAGGGTCTGGTCGTACACCTTTTCGAAGCGCGCGATATCGTCGCGAACCTGTTGCAGGACGGCCAGCGCGGCCGCGTGCTGCGCGCTCAGGGCGGCCAGCTCGGCGCTCTTTTGCTCCAGTTCGATCTCTTCGGGGAGTTTCTGTTGTACACGAGACGTCATGCTTGGCACCCGCACTGCTGGTAGCGTCACTTGCTTATTGTTCCCATGTTAGCACGGCTTGAAGAGCCGATACAAAGGGAATATGCGGTCGACAGGTCTCACGTAAGGTCTATGCCAGGGAGTTTATCGGACAGCGCGGGTAAGAACTGAGGTAACTCCTTGCCGTAGCGCAATTTTATGTTATACCGGTAAACTTAGGATGACTGCTGTCACCGTGGTTGCCAGCCGTCACTCCGGGACGCCGACTGCCGCATACCAACAAGGGGTACGCCATGGAAATAGCCAGGGAGAAGGGAGCACCCGAGTTTGCCGACCGCTGCAGGGGAACCATCTGGGGCCAGTTCATCGGTGACGCCGTCTGCCTGGGGGCGCACTGGATCTATGACCTCAACGAACTGGAGCGGAGTTTCCCGGGAGGGGTGACCGGCTTCGAGGCTCCGGGCCAGGGTCATTACCACGAGGGGAAGCGCTCCGGCGATTTCACCCACTACGGCGACGCCGCGCTGCTGATGCTGCAATCGGTGGCCCAGTTGGGGCATTTTTCTCCCCAGGAGTTCGGCTCCCGTTTCGTGGGCCTTTTTTCCTCCAGTGAGTACCAGGGATACCTGGACCACGCGACCAAGGGGACCCTGGAGAACTACCAGCCGTTCGCGGCCCAATTCCCCAACAACCCCTACCACTTCCAGGGTGGAGCCGACGACGACCAGCCGGCGACCGCGACGCGCCTGGCTCCCGTCGTGGTGGCGCACTACCTGGACGACTCCCTGCTCAGGGTCGTCAAGAGCGCGACCCAGGTCTGTCAGAACAACTCGAGGGCCGTCGTCTACATGAAGTGCCACGCCCTGATGCTCAAGGCGATCCTGTCCGGCTCCGACCTGGCGGACGCCTTCAAATCGGGCGCCCAGGCGGTCTCGGATGAACCTGAGTACGGCAGGGAGGTAAGCGGCGCGACGGAGGAGGTCTTCGGCAAACTGGACCGGGAGGTCCGCGAAGTGACGCTGAGTTTCGGCCAATCCTGCCCCCTGAAAAGCAGTTTTCCCGCTGCCATGCATGCGGCGCTCAAGCATCAGGACGACCCGCGCCGGGCCATGCTGGAGTCCGCCAACGCGGGAGGCGACAACGCGGCCCGCTGCGCCATGATCGGCAGCTGGCTCGGAGCGCTGCAGGGAGCCGGCGGACTGCCATCGGAGTGGCGCGACAAGCTGAACGCGAAGGCCGAGATAGAGAACTGCATCGAAAGGATCGTGAAGCGGGTAGGGACCGGCCGGTAGTCTCCGGGCGAACGGTCGGCTCGCGCCGGGCGGCTATTTGGACTCGCGCAGCATCCTGGTCAGCAGGCGGTCCATCGAGGAGGCGAAGCGCTGGCGGTCGGTAAGGCTGAACTGGCCGGGCCCCCCCTGGACCAGCCCGTCGGCCCTCAGCTCCTGCATCAGGTTCCGGATGGAGAGGCGCTCCCCGACATTCTCCTCCGTGTAGAGCTCGCCGCGCGGATCGAGGGCCACCCCGCCGTTGGCGACGATGCGTGCGGCGAGCGGTATGTCGGCGGTGATCACCAGGTCGCTCGCCCGGGCGTGTTCGGCGATGTAATCGTCGGCGACATCGAAACCGTTTTTCACCCGCACCGAGCTGACCAACGCGGTGTGGGATTTGCTGAGGTCGTTGTTCGCCACCAGACAGACCGGGACCTTGAGGCGCTCGGAGGCCCGGAAGACCATCTCCTTGATGACCCTGGGACAGGCATCCGCATCTACCCATATCTTCATACTGTAACTCCCTTTTTTCAGCCATCGCAACGGGTTCGGAATTCGGCTGTAGCTTTGCTTGGTTACGCTACTACACCGCCCCCGCTAAGTCAACACGGCAAGCCGGACCGCCGCCGGCCGGGGCAAAGTTTCGCCAACATGACTTTAATTGAATTTTAAAATTATAAGATTGACATGCAACCGACAAAGCTGATATGTTGTCGCATCCGTGGATGTCCCCCGGATAAAACCAACAAGAAGCAATATGGGAGAAGTAAGTAAATGGTAAACGGAACTGTGAAATGGTTTAACGACAGCAAGGGGTTTGGTTTTCTTGAGCAGGAAAATGGCGAAGACGTATTCGTGCATTTTTCCGCTATCACTGGCGACGGATTCAAGTCCCTTACCGAGGGCGACAGCGTTACGTTCGAAATCGTGAAAGGCCCTAAAGGTCTTCAGGCGGCCAACGTTTCCAGGGTTTAATTACATACCGTAGAACTTTATTTAAAAGCCCCGGCGCAATCCGGGGCTTTTTTTGTGCCTGTTCGTCCCCCGCACCGACGGTACGTTACGTCAAGGATCTACCCCTGGCAGGGAGTGAGACCCCCCTGTCTCGCTACGCGAGCCTTCCCCCCTACTTCGCAGGGGGGACAGAGCCGGCCTAAGCGCAGGGGGGATACAGCCGGCCTACAGCGCCGGGCCGCTCAGATGCTCGGGCGCGGTCTCCAACGTCTCGCCTCCCACTTCCAGGTAGAGTGCCCCTTCGGTCACGGTGAGCGACCAGGTGATCACCCGCTGCAGGTTTGCCACCAGCTTCCCGAGGAAGTCGAAGTCCAGGCCGATGATGGTGAGGTTCGGGCTCGCGCTCAGTTTGGGGAGATGCTGCGTCAGCCAGCGGTTCAGGCTTTGCGCAGGACCGCTGGCGAAGAGAACCGCGCGCTCGACGTGGCGGCACGACTTGGCGAGGCGGTCCGGGTCCGGCAGACCGACCTCGATCCAGAGCTTGACCCTGCCGTCGGGACCTATGGTCCAAAGATCGGGCTCATCGCCGGACCCCACCCCCTTGGTGAAGCAGAGCCCCTCCTCGTAGCAAAGGCCGTAGGCCAGCAGGCGAGTCACCAGCCGCTCCGCCGTTTCCGAGGGATGCCTGGCTATGGTGGTCTGCAACTGCTCATAGACCTGACGGTCCAGGTCGGAGAGCTGGACCGACGCGCGATAGACGGTGGAGGGTAATGCCATGGGATCGGGTATCCTTTCAGTTGCCTGCTGTGTGTAGAGTATCCTGGCCCGCCAACCGGGTCATGCGTCCCCGTTATCAAAAGGCTTGAAGTCCCTGAGCCAGCCTTGCCAGTCAAAACTTTCGAACTCGATCAACAGAGCGGTCGGTATGAACGTGTCCAGCTCGCTCATCCTGCGCTTTAACAGTTCACCGGTAAAGTCCCTGAAGAGCAAGACTTCCCGGCGGAACATCGAGTCGAAGGGCGCCCTGAGATCTTCCAGTTCGACCGGATCGCCGTCGACGAAGTTCATGGTGCACCAATCGTCATGCATCAGTTCGCCATCCGTGTCGATGAGCGGGATGCCGTGCAGCCTGCAGGTCATCGGGCGATTGGCGTACACCAGGCAGCGGCCGTCGTCGCCCAGCAGCACGCAGGGGGTCTCGTCCTCCTCCGGCATGAGCGGCTCCCACTCCTCGTCAGGGCGGTGGTTCAGCACGTAGGGAAGGTCGTACTCAGGCCAATGCTTCCGCATCAACCGGAGGCGCTCCCGGGCCTTTTCCAGTACCGGTTCCCGGGTCTGCGCGGGGAGCGCGTCGAATCCAAGTTTCAGGTAATAAGCGTCCAGCAAGGTGATGTCGAAGATGGACCGGCAGCAGTGCGAGCAGCCGCTTCGGCAGGCGATCTTTTCCGGGTGGAGTTCCATGGACCGGACGAACCAGCCGTCCACCTGTTCCAGCAGCTCCTGGTACTGTTGCAGTATCTTTTTCATGATGCCCTATGAGCTTCCCTCACCCCGGCCCTCTCCCAGAGGGAGAGGGGGAGTTTTATATGAGGTGGTGAAAAGGTGCACGCTGCCATGCAATCAAATCTCACTCGCCTCGCTCAGGAGCAGAGAGGGAGTTTTCACTGTGGCGGTGATACGGGTATACGCTCCCCTTCAATCCGATCCCCCTCGCCCTCCGGATGAGGGGCAGGGGTGAGGGAGTTGCCACGAAGTAATGAGTAAGGCAAAACGGCTCGTGACAAAAAAGAAAGGCGGCAAATCAGTCATCGCCGCCTTCCTAACCGCATAGCCTGCGCTCCAACAAGTACTAGGAGAGGATTTCGGCCTTGGTGAAGATCGATTTCATCCAGTACCCTTCCTTCTCGATGTTCTCGCGGCCGCCTTCCTCCCGGTCCACCAGGGTGACCACGCCCAGCACGACCAGCCCCTCTTCCTCGGCGCGCTTGATAGCCTTGATGGAAGAACCGCCGCTCGTTACGACGTCCTCCACGATCACGACGCGGGCCCCGGGCTTCAGGTTCTTCCTCCCCTCGAGCCAGGCGCCGGTGCCGTGCCCCTTGGGCTCCTTCCTGATGATGAATCCGGGAATGGGCCTTCCTTCCAGGAAACTCACCACGGAGGTCGCGGTCGCGATCGGATCGGCGCCCAGGGTGAGCCCCCCTACCCCTTCGACTCCCTCGACGTCGCGGATCGACTCGAAGAACAGCTTGCCGGTCAGGTAGCCCCCTTCCGGGTGCAGCGTCGTCTGCTTGCCGTCGAAGTAGAAGTCGCTGGCGCGGCCGGAGGCGAGCACGACGTTTCTCTTCTCGTAGGATAGTTCGATGATGATTTTCTTCAGGCGATCCCGTTCGGTCATTTTATTTCCATCTCCTTTTCGAATAGTCCCATCTGCGGCTCATCATCCTGTTCGAGGCGCGGGAATTTAACCGGGTATCCCCCGGTAAAGCAAGCGTTGCAAAAGCCGGCGTTTTCGGCGCCGACCGATTTCATCAGCCCTTCCTCGGAGAGGTAGCCGAGCGAATCTGCCGTTATGTAGCGGCGGATTTCGTCGATCGAGTGGGAGGAGGAGATCAGTTCCTTGCGGTTGGGGGTATCGATCCCGTAGTAGCAGGGGTAGCTGGTGGGCGGCGACGAGATGCGCACGTGCACCTCGGAGGCGCCTGCGTTGCGGATCATCTTGACGATCTTCCGGGAGGTGGTGCCGCGCACGATGGAATCGTCGATGACCACGACCCTTTTCCCTTTCAAAAGCTCCCGCACCGGGTTCAGCTTGATCTTCACCCCGAAGTGGCGGATCGCCTGCTGCGGCTCGATGAAGGTGCGCCCCACGTAGTGGTTGCGGATCAGCCCCAGCTCGAAGGGGATGCCGGACTCCTCCGCGTACCCCAGGGCCGCCGGCACGCCGGAGTCGGGTATCGGCACCACGATGTCGGCATCCACCTTGTGCTCCCGCGCCAGCTGCCGTCCCTGCTCCTTGCGCACCATGTACACGTTCTTGCCGAAGATGTGCGAATCGGGGCGCGCGAAGTAGACGAACTCGAAGATGCAGGGGGTGGGTTTCACCTTCTTGAGCGGGAAGAAGGAGGTCATGCCGTTCTTGTCGACGACGATCACCTCGCCCGGCTCGATCTCCCGGATGAACTCGGCGTCGATCAGGTCGAGCGCGCAGCTCTCGGAGGCGACCACGTAGGAGCTCCCCAGGCGCCCCAGGCAAAGCGGCCGGAAACCGTTGGGGTCGCGCACCGCGACCATGCGGGTCTCGGTCAGGAAGAGCAGGCAGTAGGCCCCCATGATCCGGGAGAGCGCGTCCGTGAGGCGGTCCAAAAGGGAGCTGGCCTTGGAGGTGGCGAGCAGGTGGACGATGATCTCCGTGTCCATGGTGGTCTGGAAGATGGAGCCGTACGCCTCCAGCTCGTCCTTGATGATCTGGGCGTTGACGATGTTGCCGTTGTGGGCCACCGCGATGGAGCCGCGGGAGTAATCCACCATGATGGGCTGCACGTTCTTGATGACGGAGGAACCGGTCGTCGAGTAGCGCACGTGCCCGATGGCAGAGTTGCCGGGAAGCGACTTGAAGATCTCCTGGTTGCCGAAGACGTCGGCGACCAGCCCCATGCTCTTGTGGGAGTGCAGGGAGGCTCCGTCCGAGGAGACGATGCCGCAGCTTTCCTGTCCCCGGTGCTGCAGGGCGTAGAGCCCGAGATAGGTGAGGTTGGACGCCTCCGCGTGGTTGAATACGCCGAAAATCCCGCACTCTTCTTCAGGTTTATGCATCAACATTTCATCCACGAGCTACTCCTTATAAAAACCCGTTCAACGTTCTACGTTCTAGGTTCTAGGTTCGGGTTGTTTCAACGTTGAACCAGGAACGTTGAACATGTTTCTAAAGATTCTGCTTCACGTACTGGGCCGCGTTCCTGAAGAAGACCAGCCCGCCACCCTCCTCGGGCAAATCCTCGCGGGTCCAGCGCGGGTGCTGGGTGCGGTGCACGAACGCCTCGGGATGGGGCATCAGTCCCATGACCCGCCCGGTCTCGTCGCAGATGCCGGCGATGGCGTTCAGGGAGCCGTTCGGGTTTTCCGGGAACTCCATGGTCGGGGCGCTGAACTCCCGGTCCGAGTATTTCAGGCAGGCCAGGTGCTTCGACTCGATGGCCTGCAGCGTCTCCGGCGAGTCGACCAGGAACTTCCCCTCGCCGTGGCGGATCGGGAGGTAGACCCCACCCTCTATGCCCCGCGTGTAGAGCGAGGGGGAGTGCGGATCGCACTTCAGGTAGCACCAGCGGTCCTGGAAGCGCCCGTTCGCGTTGTAGGTGAGCGTCGCCGTCTGCTGCAGGTAGTCGCTCCCCAGGGCCGGCAGCATCCCCATCTTCACCAGGAGCTGGAAGCCGTTGCACACCCCGAGGATCAGCTTGCCGTCGCCGATGAAGCGCAGCAGCTGCGCCAGGATCGGCTCGCCGCTCCCGGTGACCTTCGCATTGCGCAGGCGGTTGGCCTGCGCCTTGGCGCTCCCCAGGTCGTCGCCGTCCAGAAACCCGCCGGTCAGGTTCAGGAAGTGGTAGTCGTCCAGGCTCACCTCGCCGGACATCAGTTCGGAAAGGTGGGCGATGCGCGCCTCATCGAAGCCGCCGAGCCTGCAGGCGTGGGCCGCCTCCATTTCGCAGTTGGTGCCGTTACCGGTTATGACCAGCGCTTTTGCCTTTGTCATCTAGAGTCCCTCTATTCATGTGGTCGTCGGCGGGCCACTTCGCATTATGGCACACTCCGCGATTTTTTCGTCATAGGAAGTTGCGTAGGATACCGTTCCCACGCTCCAGCGTGGGAAGACAGCCCGGGACGCTCCTGCGCCCCGATCGCCATTCAGTCCCCCCTATGAAACAGGGGGGAAGCTGAACGAAGTGAAGCAGGGGGGTTGCCGTCAGGAGGAAGACCCCCCTGTCTCGCTGCGCGAGCCTTCCCCCCTACTTCGCAGGGGGGATACTGCCAAACCCTGCTCCCAACCAGGTGGTTATCCAGCCATCAGCGAGTAGCCTGGTACCTACAGATCCAGCAGCGGCGCCTGCCAGGCGGCCTTGAGCTCGGCGATATCGGCGTGCACGACCTCGGAACCGGAAAGCCCGACCACGCTGACGGCCGTCCCGTCGGTCACCGCGCCGATCCGTGCGCAGACGGTCCCGGCCAGCGCCGCCTCGAAGGCAGCGCCCTTATCGGGTCGCACGGTCACCAGCAGACGGGAAGCCGACTCGGAGAAGAGCAGCACCAGGTCGTTGCGGCCGTCCCCCTCGAAGACTACCTTGCCCAGGTCGAGCTGCATCCCGAAGCCGCCGGCAAAGGCGGACTCGGCTGCGGCAACCGCCAGGCCGCCGTCGGAGAGGTCGTGGCAGGAAGCGACCAGTGCGCTGTTGAGCGCGCCGTTGTAGGCCCGGTAAGTGGCGAGCGCGCGCTGCGCGTCCACCTTGGGGACGGAATTGCCGACGAACCCTTTTTGCGCCAGGTACTCGGAGCCGCCCAGCTCGCTCCTGGTGAGGCCCAGCAGGTAGACCAGGTCGCCGGGACGCTTCACGTCCATGGTGACCGCGAGACGGGCGTCCTCCATCTTGCCGATGACGGAGAAGAGCAGGGTCGGCGGGATGGAGATCTTCGTGGTGCCGTCGTAGAAATCGTTCTTCATGGAGTCCTTGCCCGAGATGAGCGGCAGGGAGAAGACCGTGCAGTAGTCGTAGAGCGCCTTGTTGGCGCGCACCAGCTGGGCCATCTTGTACGGCCCGTCCGGGGTCCTTTCGGAGAGGACCGGGTCGCACCAGCAGAAGTTGTCCAGGCCGGCAACCAGGTCGAGCGAGCCGCCGACGGCGACGTAGTTCCTGAGCCCCTCGTCGATGGCGTTGGCCGCCATGTGGTAGGCGTCGATGTCGCTGTAGCGAGGGCTAATGCCGTGACCCACCACGACCGCCTCGAAGGAGTCGAGGACCGGGCGCACGACGGCCGCGTCGGAGGGGCCGTCGTTGGAGACGCCGGTGAACGGCTTCACCACGCTGCCTCCCTGCACCTCGTGGTCGTAACGGCGCACCACGCTCTCCTTGGAGCAGATGTTCAGGGAGGAGAGCAGCCCCTTCAGCTCGGCCGTGTAGTCGGAGCTCTGCACCAGGGTCGGCTCCGGGTTGACCGGCTGCTCCCAGCGCGCCGGGATCTGCATCGGGGGGAGCCCCGCGTGCATGAAGGAGAGCGGCAGGTAGCAGACCGTCTTCTCGCCGTAGAGCATGTGGAACACGCCGGAATCGGTGAAGGTTCCCAGCACGGTCGCCTCGACGCCGAAGCGCCCCGCCATCTCCATGAAGGCGTCGATGTTTTCCGGCGGCACGGCGAGGCTCATGCGCTCCTGCGCCTCGGAGATCAGGATCTCCCAGGGGGCGAGCCCAGGGTACTTGAGCGGGGCGAGGGAGAGGTCGAGCCGGCAGCCGCCGCACTCCTCGCTCATCTCGCCGATGGAGGAGGAAAGCCCGCCCGCGCCGTTGTCCGTGATGAAGCGGTAGAGACCCTTGTCGCGCGCCCGGATCAGGAAGTCGAACATCCGCTTCTGGGTGATCGGGTCGCCGATCTGCACCGCGGAAACCGGCGAGTTCTCGTTCAACTCCTCCGAGGAGAAGGTCGCGCCGTGGATGCCGTCCTTGCCGATCCGCCCGCCCGTCATGACGATCAGGTCGCCCGGGACGATCTTCTTGTGCTCCGAGGGGGCGCCGTTGATGGTGGCCGGCATGATCCCCGCGGTGCCGCAGAACACCAGGGGTTTCCCGGCAAAGCGGTCGTCGAACACCAGGCTGCCGTTCACCGTCGGGATGCCGCTCTTGTTGCCGCCGTGCTCGACCCCCTCGACGACCCCCTCGAAGATGCGGCGCGGGTGCAGCAGGCGCTTGGGGAGCTCCTTGTCGTAGAACGGGTCGGCGAAGCAGAACACGTCCGTGTTGAAGATCAGCTTCGCCCCCATGCCGGTGCCGAACGGGTCGCGGTTCACCCCGACGATGCCGGTGAGCGCCCCGCCGTAGGGGTCCAGCGCGGAGGGGGAGTTGTGGGTCTCCACCTTGAACACCAGGCTCCAGGCGTCGTTGAAGCGGATCACCCCGGCGTTGTCCTTGAAGACGGAGAGGCAGTAGTCCTTCTCCCCCAGGGCCGCCCGCACGTCGGCAGTCGTGCGCTGGATGTAGCTCTTGAAGAGCGACCTGATCTGCTCCGTGTTGCCGGCGCCGTCGTCGTAGCTGACGTCGGCGGAGAAGATCTTGTGCTTGCAGTGCTCGCTCCAGGTCTGGGCCAGCGCCTCCAGCTCCACGTCGGTGGGAGCCGCGCCGAGCCCCTGCTTGCTGCGGGTCTCGCGCACCGCGGGATCGCGGTAGTGCGCCTGGATGATGCGCATCTCGTCGAGGGTGAGCGCCAGCACGCCGTCGCGGCTGATCCGCATCAGCTCCTCGTCGGCGACCTCCAGGTTTATCTCGTGCACCTCGATCTTCGCCTCCACCTGCACCTTCGGCACGAAGGGGGCCACGCCCCCCTGTCTGGCGAAGCTGCCGGCGTCCAGGATCTGGTAGCGCTGGATCAGCGTGTTGCACAGGAGGCCGGTGGCGATGCGCTCGGCGTCGGCGGACGTCAGGGAGCCGGAGATCAGGTACTGGACCGAGGTGTAGACCCCCTCCCCCCGGGCGAGCGGACGGCCGATCTGGTAGCCGATCGCCTCGCCTGCGGTGCGCCCCACGTTGTCGGTGACGCCGGCGCGAAAGCCGACCTCGACCAGGAAGTCGAAGCCGGCGGCAGCCGGGCGGTCGATGCAGTAGTGCTGGATCACCGGGTCGCTGAACGGTCCGGCGGCGGCCGCGGCGAGTTCCTCGTCGCTCAGCTCCGCGTCAACCGTGTAGACGTCGATGGTGCGGATCCTGTCCACGCTCAGCTGCAGGAAATGCTCGATCTCCCGCTTGATCCGCTCGCCGCGGGGGTCGCGGACCTCGTCCTTGAGCGTTATTTCAATTCTGTGGGCCATGGTGTGCGTCCTTTTTTAAGAAAACCGACCGGGTGGGGTACGGTATGTTGATGCCGTTGTCCTGGAGGCTTTTGACCAGGGCGCAGTTGATGCGGTCGGTGACCGCGAACAGCTGCGTGTAGTGATCCGTCCAGAAGAAGAGCGCGAGGCTCAGGGAACTCTCGCCGAAACTGGTGAAGTAGGCCTCCGGAGCCGGGTCCGGGAGCACGCCGTCAACGGACGCCGCGGTCGACACCAGGAGCGCCTTGGCCCGCTCCACGTCGCTGCCGTAGGCGATCCCGACGTTCACCCTCCCCTTGCCGCGCGAGTCGGGAAAGGCCTGGTTGATCAGGGTCGTGTTGCACAGCTCCGAGTTGGGGATGATGAGGTAGGTGTTGTCGCCCCCCTTGATCTTGGTGGAGCGCAGCCCGATGTCCACGACGTCGCCGACCTGGGCCCCCAGCTGGATGCGGTCGCCGATCCTGAAGGGGCGGTCGATCATCAGGGTGAAGCCCGACACCATGTTGGCCATGGTGTCCTTGGCGGCAAGCCCGATCGCCAGGGAGCCGACCCCCAGGGCGGTCACCAGGGAGAGGATGTCGTAGCTGAAGTGCTTCATCGTGATGATGAGCGCGGTGCCGAACAGGAAGATGGAGCAGAGCTTCTGCACCAGCGGCATCAGCTGCCGGCTCATCTCCTCGCCGGCGAGCCTTTTGCCGTAGTGGTTCAGCATTTCGTCCACGATCCGGAAGGCGATGGAAGAGATGATCGCCACGTTCACGATGAACAGGGCGCCCGAGATGACGGTCAAAAGCCGTTCCGGAAGCGGCAGCCTCCGGAACGCGATGTAGAGGCCGGCGCAGTTGATCAGGAGCAGCGCGGGCGGCGTGACCCGCGCGACGATCCGGTCGTCCAGCTCGCCCCGGGTCAGGGCCCCCAGCCGGGCGCCCAGCCGGGCGAGCAGCATCCCCGCCAGCCGCGACAGCAGGTAGAAGGCGGTGACGATCAGGACCGAGATCAGCATTTCCTTGGACCAGAAGAGGAAAAAGGCGTCCCCTTCGTCCGGCCTGAGATAATACCAGAGGCTATCCACCAAAGACCCTCGTGAAGATGGTGTCGACATGCTTCAGGTGGTAGCCGAGGTCGAAGGCTTCCTTGATCTCGTCGGCGCAGAGGAACGCGGTCACCTCGGGGTCGGCCAGGAGCTCCTCCTGGAAGTCCTTCCCCTCCTCCCAGACCTTCATGGCGTTACGCTGCACCAGCGAGTAGGCCTTCTCCCGGGAGGCGCCACCCTCGGCGAGCTTCAGGAGCACGCGCTGCGAGAAGATCAGGCCGCGCATCTGGTTCAGGTTGCGCATCATGTTTTCCGGGTAGACCACGAGGTTCTCGATGAGCCCGATGGCGCGGTTCAGCATGAAGTCGAGCAGCACGGTGGCGTCGGGGCCGATGATGCGCTCCACGGAGGAGTGCGAGATGTCGCGCTCGTGCCAAAGCGGGATGTTCTCCATGGCGGAGACCGCGTAGCCGCGGATCAGGCGGGCCAGGCCGGAGAGGTTCTCGGAGAGCACCGGGTTTCTCTTGTGCGGCATGGCGGAGGAGCCCTTCTGCCCCTTGCTGAAGAACTCCTCGGCCTCCAGCACCTCGGTGCGCTGCAGGTGGCGGATCTCGACGGAGAACTTCTCGATGGAGGAGGCGACGATCGCCATGGTGGTGAAGAACTCGGCGTGGCGGTCGCGCTGCAGCACCTGGGTGGAGCAGGGAGCCGGAGTGAGGCCGGCCTTCCGGCAGACGTAGGCCTCGACCTGCGGGTCGATGTTGGCGAAGGTGCCGACCGCGCCGGAGAGCTTGCCGTAGGAGATGGTGGCGAGCGCCGCCTCCATCCTCTTCAGGTTGCGCGCCATCTCGTCGTACCAAAGCGCCATCTTCAGGCCGAAGGTGACCGGTTCGGCGTGGATGCCGTGCGAGCGCCCCATCTGCGGGGTCATCTTGTGCTCGTAGGCGCGCTTCTTGATGACCTCCATGAGACGCTTGATGTCGACGATGATCAGCTCGGCCGACTCCTTGAGGAGCATGGCGAAGGAGGTGTCCAGGACGTCCGAGGAGGTGAGCCCCAGGTGCACGAAGCGGGAGTCGTCGCCGATGTAGTCGGCGACCGAGGTGAGGAAGGCGATGACGTCGTGCTTCACGGTGCGCTCGATCTCGTCGATGCGCTCCACGTCGAAGGACGCCTTGGAGCGGATCCGGTCCACGGCCTCCTGGGGGATCCTCCCCATCTGGGCGTGCGCCTCGCAGGCGTAGATCTCTATTTCAAGCCACTTGCGGTAGCGGTTCTCAGGTTCCCAGATGCGGGTCATTTCAGGACGGCTGTAACGTTCAATCACGACTTCCCCCTTGTACTCTCAAGCTATTTAAATTCTGGATGATAAATGATAAAAGCGGAAACGCCAAAGTCAAAACCTTTGAACGCGGATGACGCGGATTGAGCGGATTTCCGCGGATTTAAAAACGGTGAATCAACAAAAAAGGTTAAACCAAACAACACAAATAGTACAAGCAATAACCGGGCGGAGCATTAATGACTACAAACAAAGAGACTTATCCCAAAGACTCGAAGGTTTTGATGCTATCCGCGTGAATCCGCCCCATCCGCGTCATCCGCGTTCCCAAGCCTTTGACGTTATCCGCCGTTATCCTTTGCCTTTCCCTAGATGTTCAGCACGCCGCTTGCCTGGTGCTGGCAGCCGAGAAAGAGCCCGGGCGAGCAGAGGTTCTGCCCCTCCAGGAGCCCGCGGGCGGCGCTCATGGCGAGCGCGGGGTCGTTGTTCACCTCGGAGAGGTGGGAGAGGAACACCCCCTGGAGCCCAGGATGCAGCAGCTCCTCCAGGAGGCCCGCCCCCTCGGCGTTGGAGAGGTGGCCGTGGCGGGAGCGGATGCGCTGCTTCAGGTGCCAGGGATAGGGACCGTTTTGCAGCATCTCCTCGTCGTGGTTGAACTCCAGCACCAGCGCCCGGCACCCCTTGAGCTTCTCCTGGGTGAGCCTGGTGGCGATCCCCAGGTCCGTGGCGAAGCCGATGCACCCCTCGCCCCCCTCGATCCTGAAGCCGACCGGGTCGCAGGCGTCGTGGGTGATCGGGAAGGGATCGATGGCGAGCCCCTTGAAGCTGAAGGGGGTACCGGGATCGAACTCCAGCAGATCGACCTTGCCAAAAACGTGGCGCGCCGCGTCGCGGGTACGGGAGCCGACCAGCACCGGGATCTTCAACCGCCGGGCCAGGGCGCCCACGCCGCGGACGTGGTCGGAGTGCTCATGGGTGATCAGTATCCCGTCCAGGGTTTCGGCGGCGACGCCAATGGAGTCGAGCCTGGCGATGGCCTCCCGGCCGGAGAGGCCGGCGTCGATCAGCAGACGGCAGGAATCGGTCTCCAGGAAGAAACAGTTTCCCTTGCTACCACTCGCCAAAAGGCACAGCCTCATCTAACCCTCCGCTAACCCAAGCGCAACCGAACAATCAAAATCAAAGGCCTAACCAGAGAGGACGTACGAGGGGACTGCGAGGAACAGAGAGGAAATCCAAACAAAAAACCTAAGAATTTGGTTGTAAACCGAACCTTGTTTTTGCTTTTCCTCAGCGTTCCTCGGCCGCTACCTCTGTGCGCCTCTCCGGTTAGGCTTTTCGTTTCCAAACGGGCTAAAAAAACCTTATTTTTATACAGGAAAAACAGGGTGGATTCAAGACTAACTTGCTGAGATCGTGCTAACGCAGGAGCCTGCTGTAATCCGCGATGTTCTCGCCCAAAAGCGGATTGAGCGGCAGCAGGATGTGGAAGGTGGAACCGGGGAGCCGCTCGGGGTTGTACCCCGTGGACTCGACCCAGATCTCGCCGCCGTGCATGTCCACGATCCCCTTGGCGATGGAGAGCCCGAGCCCCGCCCCCTTCGCCTTGAAGGCGACCTTGCCGCTGGAGTGCTCCTGGATGTTCCCCACCTCGTAGAACTTGTCGAAGACCCGCACCTGGTCCTCCCGATCGATGCCGATCCCGGTGTCGGAGACGGTGATCTCCAAAAAGAGGTGGTGCTCGCGCTCCGAGACCTGGGTGCGGCTGGCGGGGACGCCGCGCAGCAGGTACTTGGCGGAACTGGCGATGGTGATGCGGCCGCCGTCGGGGGTGAACTTGATGGCGTTGCCGAGGATGTTGGATAGCAGCTGCATGAGCCTGAGCGCGTCACCCTTGAGGGTCGGGATCGACTCGTCCAGGGCCACCACGACCTCCTGCTTGCGCATGGAGAAGAAGAAGCGCAGCTCGTTCACCGCCGCCTCGATGAGCCGGTTCAGCTGGATGTCCTCCATCTTGAGCTGCAGCCTCTTCTCGTCGATGAGCGAGACGTCCACCATGTCCTTGATGATGTTGTCCAGGCGGGCCGCGGCGTTGGAGATGTTCTGCACCATCTCCAGGACCGTCTTGTCCACCCGGTCGGCCATGTCCGTGGTGATCAGCTCGGAGTAGCCCATGATGACGGTGAGCGGCGTCTTCAGCTCGTGGGAGGCGAGCCCCAGGAAGGAGTCCTTCATCCGGTTCAGCCGGGCCAGGTCGGCGGAGCTCTTCTCCAGGTTGACGATGATCTCGCGCTCCCGGGTCACGTCCCGGAAGATCGCCTGCACCAGGTTCTCGGAGCCGCTTTTGATGCTGGAGGCGTGCAGCATCGCCACCATGACGCCGCCCCCCTTCTTCAGGAGCTGCATCTCCTCGGCTATGTGGGCTCCCCCCGCCGCCTCGCGGAAGATGCGCTGCAGCTTCGGGATGTTGCCTATGTTCAGGAGCAGGAGCATCTTGGTGAGCGGCAGCCCCACCAGCTCGCGCGCCTCGTAGCCGAAGAACTCCTCGGCCATCTTGTTCACCATCCGGATCGACTCGTCCGCCCCCAGCACCAGGATGGCGTCGCTCGCGTCCTCCATGAGCGACTTGTAGAGCTCCTCGGAGCGCTCCAGGTCGGAGCTCATGGTCTCCAGCTTCCGGTAGGAGGCGTGCAGCTCCTCGAAGGTCTTCTCCATGTCCTGGTAGTTCTTCTTGATCTGCTCGTCACGGTTCTTCAGGAACTGGGACATGATGTTGATGTTGCGCGCCAGCTCGTTGAACTCGAAGACCCGCACCTCGCCGATCTGGGTGTCGAAGGCCCCCTCGGAGATCTGCTTCACCCCCTTCAGGAGGGTCGAGATCGGGTGCATGACGTACTTCTTCACGAAGAAGACCACCAGCGAGAAGGAGACGGCGAGCGCCATGCAGAGCAGGTACAGGGTCTTGAACAGCATCCCCTTCACCTTGTCGAAGACGACCTTTTCGCTGAAGCCGACATGGGCCAGGGCGACCGGCTTGCCGTAGGGGGTGGTGATCAGGACCGCGTCGTCGTAGTAGGACCCCTCCTCCCCCGCCACCGTCAGGGTGAAGCGGGTCTGGGCGACCGGGCGGTCCAGCTGCGGCACCTGCACCGGGAGGGCCACGTAGCGCGGATCGTTGGAGAAGAGCACCGCCCCCTTCAGGTCGGAGACCACGCAGTAGGCGAGGTCGGCGTTCCCCGCCATGATCTCGCGGCACTTCTCGGAAAGCCCTGTCATGTCCTTCAGGTCCAGCCCGAGGTTCAGCACCTTCTCTATATTCACCTTGAGGGCGGCGGCAAGAGAGCGCGAACGCAGGTTGAGCGCATTCACCTGGTCCTTCCTGAGGGCCATGATGTCCATACCGGAACCGACAAAAATTGTCAGGAAGAGGATCAGGAAGGAGAAGAGCGTTATGCGTTTTTCGAGCGTCATATTCATCTATAGGTCGGTTCCGGCCCCAGGGCGATAAATGTGTCCATGGCGGACAATTTAAGCATAATTTTAGCAGCCTGATAAGTCAATAATTTTCATTATTTATTCTGGCACGGCAAAAGGGGTCCTGCCCCCGGGAAAAGGGCGCTGCAAGCCGGCAGCTTCAGGCTAGCTATCGACTTTTGACGCGATTTCTTGAATTAAATTGTTGACTGTCAAGGTTGTCTCTGTATACTATTGCGATTGTGAAGGAAAACTTAAGTACGGGGAGGAGCAAATGGCTTTACGTGTAGCGGTAAACGGTTTCGGCAGGATCGGGCGTTCCGTCCTGAGGGCAGCCATGCAGGAGAAGGGGATCGAATTCGTTGCCATCAACGATCTGACCGATGCCAAGACACTGGCTCACCTGTTAAAGTATGACTCCGTGCATGGTATCTTTCCTGGCGAGGTCTCGGTGGACGGCGACTCCATCGTCGTCAACGGCAAGGCGATCAAGGTCCTCGCGGTGAGGAATCCGGCGGAGCTCCCCTGGAAGGAGCTGAAAGTCGACGTCGTGCTGGAGTCGACCGGCCTCTTCACCTCCAAGGACAAGGCGTCGCTGCACCTTAGCGCCGGCGCCAAGAAGGTGATCATCTCCGCCCCCGCGACCGATCCCGACATCACCATCGTGCTCGGCGTGAACGACCGGGAGTACGACAAGTCCAAGCACCACATCATCTCCAACGCCTCCTGCACCACGAACTGCCTGGCGCCGGTCGCCATGGTGCTGCAGCAGAGTTTCGGCATCGAGAAGGGCCTGGTCACCACGGTGCACTCCTACACCAACGACCAGAACATCCTCGACCTGCCCCACAAGGACCTGCGCCGCGCCCGCGCCGCCGCCCTCTCCATGATCCCGACCACGACCGGAGCCGCGAAGGCAGTCTCCCTGGTGCTTCCCGAGCTGAAGGGGAAACTGGACGGCATGGCGATCCGCGTGCCGACCGCCAACGTCTCCGTCGTCGACCTGGTGGTGACCCTTTCCAAGGACGCCAGCGCCGACCAGGTGAACGCCGCCCTGAAGGCCGCCTCCGAAGGGCCCCTCAAGGGGATCCTCGGCTACTGCAGCGAGCCGCTGGTCTCCATCGACTTCAACGGCAACGCGCTCTCCTCCATCGTCGACTCCCAGTGCACCAAGTCCATCGCCGGCAACATGGTGAAGGTGATTTCCTGGTACGACAACGAGACCGGCTTCTCGAACCGGGTCGTCGACCTGATCAAAGTCCTGCTCTAGAGACCGGCCGGCAGCGACCTCAAGACGGGGGGAGTTTACTCTCCCCGTCTTTTTGCTATTTCGGGCACGAAGGCGGGCGGATGGTTGTTCACCCGATCCCAAGGCGGGCGGATGATGATCCGCCCCTACAGGACTCAACGACTCAACGACTCAACGACTCAACGACTTTAATTCAATACAGGAGGGATCATGTCCATTCGTTACCTCGATGAGATAGAAAACCTGGCCGGCAAGAAGATCTTCATGCGGGTCGACTTCAACGTGCCTCTCGACGACAACCAGGAGATCACTGAGGACACCAGGATCCGCGCGGTCCTCCCCTCCATCAACTACGCCCTGGACAAACAGGCGAAAATCGTCATCGCCTCGCACCTGGGCCGCCCCAAGGGCGAGCGCAAGGAGAAGTACTCCATGGCACCCGCCGCCAATAGGCTTTCCCAACTGATCGGCAAAGAGGTGAAACTCGCCCCCGACTGCATCGGCGACAAGGTGCGCGCCCTGGTCGACGCCATGCAACCGGGCGACGTGCTCATGCTGGAGAACGTCCGCTTCTATCCGGGCGAGGAGAAGAACGACAGGGAATTCGCCCAGGCGCTGGTGAACGGCTGCGACATCTACGTCAACGACGCCTTCGCCGTCTCCCACCGGGCCCATGCCTCCGTCGAGGCGATCACCAACTTCTTCCCGGTCGTCGCCGCGGGCTTTTTGATGAAAAACGAGATGAACTACTTCGACAAGGCGATGCAGAACCCGATCCGGCCGCTGGTCGCGATCCTCGGCGGCGCCAAGGTCTCCGGCAAGATCGAGGTGCTGGACGCTCTGTGCGAGAAGGTCGACAAGATCATCATCGGCGGCGGCATGGCCTTCACCTTCCTGAAGGGGATGGGGTACGACGTCGGCAAGTCGCTGGTGGAGGGCGACCTGATCCCCACCGCCCTGGCGGCCCTGCAGAAGGCGCGCGACAAGGGAATCAAGTTCTACCTCCCGATCGACTGCGTCGCGGCCGACCAGTTCTCCGCGACGGCGGCCACCAAGATCACCACGGTGCAGGAGATCCCCGAGGGGTGGATGGGTCTCGACATCGGTCCCGCTTCGGTCGCCCTCTTCACCGAGGCGCTGCAGGACGCCAAGACCATCATCTGGAACGGCCCGATGGGCGTTTTCGAGATGGACGCCTTCTCCCGCGGCACCTTCGCCATGGTCTCGTCGGTGACCAACTCCTACGCCCTCACCATCGTGGGGGGCGGGGACACGGACGTCGCGGTGCGCCGCGCCGGCGAAGCCGCGAAGATAGGGTACATCTCGACCGGCGGCGGCGCCTTCCTGGAGCTCATGGAAGGAAAGATACTCCCCGGCATCAAGGTGCTGGAAGATAACGGGCACAAATAAACCCCTGAACCCGTACACCGGTTCTACGTTCCATGTTCAACGTGCTACGTCGTTTTCTCCGGGCGCCGAGGCAGTAGGTTCGCCGCACCGAGACAGGCCCTGACAAAGGAGATCCGAAACTAGAGCCGATGCAACCTGGAACGTAGAACGTAGGACTTAAGAACTGTTTTTCTGGGAGGATATACATGCGCAAGCCGGTCATAGCAGGCAACTGGAAGCTTTTCAAGACAAAGGCCGAGGCGCTCGCGCTGGTAGGCGAACTGGCCCCGCTGGTGGCGGGGGTAACCGACGTGGAGATCGTCGTCGCCCCGGTGTTCACCGTGCTGCCGACCCTGGTCGGCGCCGTCGCGGGCACCCCCATCAACCTGGCCGCCCAGGACGTATTCTGGGAAGAGGAAGGCGCCTACACCGGCGAGGTGTCACCCAAGATGCTGCTGGACGCCGGGGCGAGCCACGTCATCATCGGCCACTCCGAGCGCCGCGAGTATTTCGGCGAGACTGACGCCACCGTCAACAAGAAGATAAAGGCGGCCCTCCAGGGCGCGCTGGTCCCGATCTTCTGCATCGGCGAGACCCTCGCCGCCCGCGAGGCGGGCGAGACCTTCGCCGTCCTGGAGCGCCAGCTCACCGGCGGCCTCGACGGCATCAGCGCGCCCCAGTTCGCCCCGGTCATCATAGCCTACGAGCCGGTCTGGGCCATCGGCACCGGGAAGGTCGCCTCCGACGCGCAGGCGCAGGAGGCACACGCCTTCATCCGAGGCGTGGTTTCCCGGCTGTACGGCAAGGAGAGCGCGGACAAGGTGCGCATCCTGTACGGTGGCTCCGTCAAGCCGGAGAACGTCAAGGGGCTCATGTTCTGCCCCGACATAGACGGCGCGCTGGTGGGCGGAGCCAGTCTCAAAGGCGCCTCCTTCGCCGCCATTGTCCGGTTCGAAGAATAAACGCTTTGTTTTTTTCGGGATATGTGGTAGATACACTTGTTGAAATTTCTCGGAGGTAACAGATTTAATGAATTTTTTACTGATAACCCTGCACGTCACCGTTTGCTTTGCCTTGATCATCGTGGTGCTCCTTCAGTCCGGTAAAGGCGCCGAAATGGGCGCGTCCTTCGGCGCCAGCGGCAGCCAGTCCGTTTTCGGGGCCGGCGGCGGCAACACTTTCATGAGCAAGCTCACCACGAGTGCGGCGATCATTTTCATGCTGACCTCCCTGTCACTCGCCTTCATCTCCGGCAAGAGCGGCAGCGCATCCATCATGTCGTCCAAGGCACCCAAGGCGAAACCCGCACCGATGGGGGGGATGAATCCTGCCGCCCTGCCGGGCAAGGCCCCTGCGGCACCTGCTGGCGCCCCGGCGGCTGCGCCTGCAGCGCCTGCGGCTCCGGCTGCGCCTGCGGCGGTACCCGCGCAGCCCGCGCCGGCGCAGAAAAAATAATAGAACTTTCTTGTTGACTTCTGAACCGACCGATGGTAAAAAGTTGTTTCTTCATGCCGAAGTGGTGGAATTGGTAGACACACCATCTTGAGGGGGTGGCGAGCGTAAGCTTGTACGAGTTCGAGTCTCGTCTTCGGCACCACTAGAAACTAAAGCGCCCTTCTCGTAAGAGAATGGGCGCTTTTTCTATTCCAGCCCGTGCCGTAGCACCTTCCCTTCTTCCCCCGAAACAACCAGTCGGTTTCCAGCGCAGACCGCGAACATTCTCAGACCGGCAAAGAACAAGCCGTCGCGCAGCCTCCGAAAAACTGGGGCGGGGCGCGATGATTTGTCAAAGTACCAAACTCGTATTGACAAAAGAGAGCCTCTTCATATAATGTATACGCCAGATCCCATGAATTCGACAAAAGGAGGAATAATGAGCGACGTGCAGGAAGCGATCAAGCAGGCTATTCAGACAGAGAAGAACGCGATGAACTTCTACGAGCTGGGCGCCAAGCAAATGAAAGACAAGGACGCCAAAAGGATGTTTGAGCAGCTCGCTAAGGAAGAAAGGGAGCATGCCGCACATTTCTACAAGGCGTACACCGGATCCGACCTGGGTTCCTTTGATGAGTTCATGGCGACCCCTCCGCAGAACGAGTCCGTCTGGATCAGCTCGATCCAGAAGGTCATCGGTCCCGACTTCACCGAGCAGAAGGCTCTCGAGGTCGCCATGGAGAAGGAGACCAACCTCGAGAAGGCGCTGCGGGATACCGCGGCGAAGATGACCGACCCTACCGTGAAGGAAGTCTTCGAGCTGAACGCCCGTGAGACACACAACCACTTCCTGACCATCGAGTCCGAGTACGCCCGCCTGATGGCGATGGTAGACGAGTCGGACATGGACACCTACGTCAGGGAGTAGCAGTTGCCGGCTACACGATCCGGGAAAGGGGGGCTCTGGCCCCCCTTTTTTCGTCGGTGCGCCCTACCCTGCCCCGGCGCACCTGGGTCGTTTCAGCCGGGGCCGGCTCCTGCACGGTCAGCCCGGACCCGGCAGGGAGGCAGCACCGCTCGCCCGGTCTCCCCGGGCTGGGATGGGAGGAATGAGCCGCTTTAGTCCGTGCCTTGCCCCACTAACCTCACTGAGCAGGCTGAAGGCATTGCGGCAGACCACCGTAGTTGAGCGCGACAATGATTATAGGAGCTTGGCCTAAAAAAAACAGACAGGATGCATTTTTTTCTTGTCAGCTTGAGGCTTCGATGATATAAGTAGGTTCTCGCATGCCGGAGTGGCGGAATTGGTAGACGCGCTAGATTCAGGTTCTAGTATTCGAAAGGATGTGCTGGTTCGATTCCAGTCTTCGGCACCAATCAAATGTAACATCGCGATTTAGATGTAGGTTATGGAATTTAAAAGGGTTTTCCCGTTGTTGTCCACAATTTTGGACACATGGGAAAACCCTTTTATGTTATACCTCATCCGAAATGGACGACACTACTACTTCCGGCTCAGAATCCCCATCGACTTACTCGACTACTTCTCTGGGCGACAAGAGGTCAAGAAAAGTCTCCGGACCACCTCCTACAAACAGGCAAAGGCTCTCGCCAAAATACACGCAGCGGAATCGGAGAAACTTTTCACCATGGTACGTTCGGGAGTGCTCGACGAAAAGACAATCAAGCGAATCGTTGACACCTATGTGCATGGTCGGGTTGTCGGATTCGAAATGCAGAGGGACAACTCCCCCCTCTACGACGATCCCGTAAAACAAAATGACGTAGAAGAATGGAATGCTCGTTTGGATGGCATTATCGCCACCGACCGAGGACTCAAGGGATACCTCAAGCTAACCGAGTGGTACATCGGCACCCTGAGGAAGGATTTGGGACGTAGACGCGGCGATGAGCGAGCGGACTTGACCGAGTACCTTGACCGATGCCTCAAGCGCCTCAAGATCGTCCTCGACAAGGATTCCGATGCTTACAAGAAGGTGTGCAATGAACTTCTGAAAGCCGATATAAAGGCGACGTCTATCATCAAGGAACACACTGCTGGCAACTACGATACTCCGTATGACGCCGAGTTGAACGCCAAACCTATTTGCATGACGTTCTCCGAATTGATTGCTCAATACGAGCGCGAAAAAAGCGGCTCTTGGTCAGATGCCAGTCGAATCAAGTCAACTCATCGCCAACTCTTGCACATCATAGGCAACCTACCACTGGATAGGATCGAAAGGCGCACCGGAATTATGCTTGCGGAAGCCCTGAAAAACTACCCAAGCAAGTTGGCCGCCAAGGATATGAACACACCATGGCGAGATCTTGCCGCGATCAAGAAAGGAAGGCTCGGTGAAGCTACTCAACACTTCATCATTACAGCATTCGGCACTCTAACCAAATATGCAAAGGACAATGAGCTTGGCATAAAGGGAGATCCAGCCAAGGGCATTGCTGGCAAGAAGCCAGTCAATCTAAACGCGCACAAACCTTACACTCCAGAAGAACTAAAACGACTTGTCACTGCGCTCTGCGGTGTTGACCGAGCCAACAAACCTGAATCATTTTGGATACCTCTGCTCTTGCTCTATACCGGAGCAAGGTCGAACGAGGTGTGCATGCTGCGATGTGATGACATAGAATCATTTGACAACATCCATGCCATCAGATTTAGGAATCGCCCGGAGTACGACCAGAGAACGAAGAACAAGCAGGACCGACAAGCCCCTGTTCACCAGCATCTCATCGAACTTGGCTTCCTTGAGTTCGTCAAAGCTCAACGCCTCGCCAACAAGGATCGACTGTTTGACAATCTTTCGCCTAGTCGCGGCAAGTGGAACGTAAACTACGGAAAGGACTTCAACAGGACATTCAAGAAGAAATTTCTTAAAGGATACTCAGATGATGACCTTAAAGAAAAGGATTTGCACTCTTTCAGAAAGACGCTCGTCTCTTGGTTCATACAGAATAAGGAACTTTTCACTATGGTCAATGTGTCGATCCTGCAAAGCATCATCGGCCACTTTGAGCAGTTCGAAATCTCAATGCTTCTGCAATTCCTTAACAGCTCGAAACTGACCACCGACATCTACGGAGGAGGTATTGGTGGCCAGTTGATTACCCAAAACGAACTGTTGCAGAATTTGGATTACGGTTTGGATCTTACGCCACTTCTCCCACAAGCCAAGACCTGAGTTGTCACGTCGAACGACTACAAATACATCATCACCTGATGTAGATGCAACTAAGCGCCGCGCATCCACCACGTAGAACAACAACCGTCATCAGGACGACGCACCCCAATCCCCCCTACCCTTTTTCACTTCCTCTCATCTGGACAGGCAACACAATCCGCTCTGTGATCCAAAGGCTCATGTTGCAGCGCAGAATGTAAATCTCCGATCATGCGCCAACACGGTTGCCAAGGTGATTACGTCCACGATCCGCTCGCTGCACATCATGTCATGTCCGGGATGACCATCTTGATGGATTCTCTAATGCCAATCGCAGACCAGCATCCGAAGATACATGACCATCCGCATCTGACACCGGCTTGACGTCGCGATCCTCGTCCTTGGTCGGCTTCTGTCTCACAGCCGCTGATTTTTCATTTCCGAGAAGCTCCTGCTCAATCCGAGAAACCAGCGAATACGCCATCGAAATCACCTGAGCGTCCATATTGTCTTCCAATCGGAACCCGCTGTCTACTGCATACAGCTTCACTCCGATCCGGGAAAGGGCGGACAGGACACCAAGGACTTCATCCGTAGAGTTGCCGAGCTTCAAGAAGTCTGACACGATTAGAATTTCTTCGCGTTGCAAGGTCTGGATCATCCCGGAAAGGATTGGCTTCGCGCCGTGGAGTTGGTCCGGAACTTCATTGCAGAAGTGGACTTGTCCCAGCCTGTTGTTGGATACGAAGGACAAGATGGCGAAGTGCTGGGCTTGAAAGTCATTGTTGCCGATGGGGGCATGTGTGTATCCGTAGACGCTCATGTTGGGTTCCGATCTGCTGGTTTTTTCTAGTATTTATGTCAGAAGCAGAACCCGAATTCCATCCCGGCCAGCTCCATATATTTTGATCACGTTGACGACCCGGCAGGAATCCAATACCCGACCCGAGCCAACACTACCCCCTCCGCAGGGATAGATAGTGGACTACAGGGCATCCTCGGGCTTCACAGAACAGCAAAATGGGAAGTGCTCACTGCTTCGGTCTTCCTCTTAGCACCCAGAGGAACAGCGCCTCCCGACAGAACGAATCCAGATCCGACTGTCATTCACCGGGTGCAGCCAGACCAACTGCTGATGCCTATCGCCGCTTCAACAAAATCTTCTGCAACTTTTCTTCAGCTTCATTCTCCAGTGTCTTGTGTGGGAACCGTCTCAGTTCGGTGTCCATGCCCTGACCGCCGCACATGTGAACATGGCCGACTCTTTCAAGTGATACGATTCGATTTTCGTCGATGTAGATCGACAAGCTATAATCGCTGTAGCCAAATCTGTCGGTCATTTCGGATTCGAAGTCATGAAGCATGAGCACCGCAACAGTAAACTCGCTTTCATCGTGGTCCCCGGCTTCGTAGAAACAACTTTCACCAACCATCGCTTTGACCGCATCAAGACACACCGGCTTCCCCACGAAGTTCCGCACTTGCATACCGCACCCCCCCATATCAATTAAATTGAATGTCCAGTTCCACGTCGATTTGCATGTAGTTACATCGGCAACCAACAGCACACATCTACAAAGGACTTCCCCAGAGCGGCTTGTTTCAGTCCATTGTGCTTCCTCACGTTATAACAATTCCCGTTCGAGCACGTTCTTGACGGCTGTCGCCGTCCACTTCCCACCCCGAGCCGTTTTGACTCCCAGTTTCTCCATCTCTTTGGCGACTCCGCGCAGACTCATTCCTTGGATCTGCAAGGCTTTGATGGTCGGCACAACCCTTTCTGCAAAGTGGTCAGCCATTTCTTTGATTGTCTTGATGCCTTCAGCCGTCCCCTTCACTCGCCCATCTGCTGTGAGATTTGGATTGCCCAGCTTGACGCCCCGCGCCTTTGCTTGTGCTAATGCAACCTTGGTACGCGCTGATATTGCTTTGGCTTCGTGTTCAGCCACTGCTGCCATGATGTGTAGTGTAAGCGGAGAAGCCTCCGGGAAATCGCAGCAGACGAAATCCACCCTGCTTTCCATGAGGCTGGATATGAACTGGACGTTACGTGCAAGTCGATCCAGCTTCGCCACGATCAAGGTAGAACCAGTCAGCTTGCAATGTTCCAAGGCTTTCACCAGTTGTGGCCGGTCCTTGCGCTTCCCGGACTCCACCTCAACGAACCTCTCAATCACGTTGCCGTTGTATGCCCTAATCGCTTGCTCCTGTGCTGCCATGCCCAACCCATCAACTCCTTGCTTGCTGGTGCTCACTCTCAGGTATGCCGTATATTTCTTCATCTTGCCCCCTGTATAAAAATCATATGTTCGTTTAAGCTATTTATACACAATTCAAATGACGTTTGCAAGGCAATCCCAAAGAAGGAATGTTCCGGGAGTGAATTAACCCAAGAATGGCTGAGTGACACGATATGTATGGTATCTAATCACTGATTCTGGTAATGTTATCGCCTCTCTGCACCCACCGAGTGGATGCATTTGACTCCCAGCAACACCACCAAGGAGCACTATGGCAATCAAGAAGTCCGAACTCTACTCATCACTCTGGAAGAGCTGCGACGAGCTGCGTGGCGGGATGGACGCAAGTCAGTACAAAGATTACGTTCTCATCCTGCTCTTCATTAAATATGTATCCGACAAGTATGCTGGCCAACCTGATGCGCTGATTGAGGTTCCCGAGGGCGGCAGCTTCGCCGACATGATCGCCCTGAAGGGTGATAAGGAGATTGGCGACAAGATCAACAAGATCATCGGAAGACTCGCTGAGGCCAACGAGCTGAAGGGTGTCATTGACGTCGCCGATTTCAATGATGCTGACCGTTTGGGCAAGGGAAAGGAGATGGTTGACCGCCTTTCCAATCTGGTTGCCATCTTCGAGACTCCCGGTCTGGACTTCAGCCGGAACCGAGCCGAGGGCGACGACATCCTCGGGGACGCATATGAATACTTGATGCGCCACTTCGCCACCGAGTCCGGGAAGAGCAAGGGGCAGTTCTACACCCCGGCAGAAGTTTCCCGGATCATGTCCAAGGTGATCGGCATTTCCAACGCCAAGAGCAACGCTGAAACGATCTATGATCCCACCTGCGGTTCCGGCTCTCTACTACTGAAAGCACACGACGAAGCGAAGGGTAGCACCCACCTCGACCTTGCCATCTACGGACAGGAGATGGACAACGCGACCGCCGCTCTGGCCAAAATGAATATGATCCTCCACGACTGCCCAACCGCAGAGATTTGGAAGGACAACACGCTCTCGACGCCACACTTCAAAGAATCCACTGGTGGCATCAAACGCCACGACTACGTAGTCGCCAACCCACCATTCTCCACCAAGGCATGGAGCAACGGCTTCAATCCTGCCGAAGATGATTACAAGAGGTTCAGCTTCGGCATTCCGCCAGTCAAGAACGGTGACTATCCATTGATCTCAGCGTCGTCGTTTCCGGCGACCTCGATGGTGATCTCCATGCCTTTCAAGCTCGGCTCGACCAGAGACAAGGCCTTGTCGACGGCTTGCCTGACATTGAACAGGATCTTTTCCTTGTCCGGCCTGAAGTAGTTGCGAAAGTCCTCGATGGTCTTAGACATGTGCGATATCAGCCCCATGGCTTTCTTCACGTTGGCCTGCAGGCTCTCCCTGTTGAACTCCTCACGGCCATACGTCATCAGCAATTCCTGCACGATCAGACCAAGCGTGTTGAGCGGCTGGCGCCACTGATGGGCGATGTTGCCGATCATCTCCCCCATGGCGGCCTGGCGACCCTGCTGCATCAGGATGCGGTCCTTTTCGCGGGATTCCGACACCGCATCGGCAATGCGCCGCTCCAGGCCGAGGTTGAGCTCTTCCAGCAGGCGCTGCTTGCCAGCCAGGGCCGCTTCGGCCTGCTTGCGCTCGGTGATGTCCTGGGCAGTCCCTGCCATGTGCAGTCCGACCACGACATCACGGATCAGCTCGCCCCGACCGGAGATAAAACGGACCGTTCCGTCGGGCCAGATGATCCGGAACACCAATTCGCCCGGCCTTGCGTCGGCTGAGCAGGCTTGAATCCAGGCTTGCATCGCAGGCCGGTCCTCGGGATGGATCAGGTTGAGGAACGATGCGACCGTCGGGGTGAAGGTCTCCGGCGCTACCCCGTAAATCCGGTACAGCTCGTCGGACCACCAAATCGGGTCTGCCATGTCGTACTTCCAGCTGCCGAGTTTCGCGATCTCCTGCGCCCTCCTCAAGTCCGCCTCCCTGCGTAACAGCACCAGTTCGGCCTGTTTGCGCTCGACGATGCGCTTTTCAAGGGTCTCGTTGAGCTCACGGAAGCGCTGTTCGCTTTCCCGAAGCTCGGCCTCCGCCCTTTTGCGCTCCGTGACGTCGCGATTGCTGGCACGCTGCCCCAACCGCTCTCCGTCCTTTCCGATCACGCTCCGGCAGACGTGCGAGATCCAGCGCTGCTGACCGTCACGGGTGGTGATGCGAAAATCGATCGGTTGAGGCTGGCCGTTTTCCTGAAAATCATGGGTATGGTTCAGGTAGCGAGGTACATCATCAGGGTGGATGATCTTCAAAAGTAGTTGCGGGTTCCGATAAAATTCCTGCGCCGAATAGCCGGACACCTGTTCACAGGAAGGGGAAACGTACCTGAAGGTGTTGTCAGGGGCCAGCCAGAACTCCCAGTCAGAGGTGAAGTCCGCAACCGTCCGATAGCGCATTTCACTGTCGACCAGTTCCCGGTGGATCTTAGACAATTCGGACTGCGCAAGCTTGATCCTGGCGAAGAGCGGTCCGATCATAGAAATGCCGCAGAGCACGAGCAGGGAGATCAGCAAAGCCAAAAGCTCCGCCGTCAGGTCCCCCCGCGACAGTCCATGCCAGATGTGGGAGATGGTGACGGCACGGCGCATCCCCATGACCAGAAAGCCGGCTGCCAGGAAGACCCAGGCGACCAGCGCACCACTGACGCGGATCAAGCGTATGGCCAGGAACGCAGCTATAAACTGGAACAGCGCAGAAAGCACGACGACGGTCAGGACGAGAGACTTCATGCTTCACACCTATGGACGCGGGAGTTTGAGGTAGCCACTCTTTTTATCGAGCCCGGCATTCGGGACACGATGGCCCGGGAGATGTGGCGTTCCCCGGAGTGCATCCGGCAGGCCCTCCACCCTCTATCGTGCCCCGAGCCCTCCCGTGCGCATGCCGACCCAGGCCCGAAGGAGGCCGCGGCCACGCGAGGAGGGGCAAGTTCGGGCCCGGCGACGCCCGGCCTTAAACAGGCCCTGCCGGGATCAACGGGTCGCGCGTACCCAACAATTCTATCATCGGACAGAGAAAAGCAGTGAAATAAGGTAAAACTGCCGGGGCCTCGCCTCTGCGGGTGCCGACCTGCTCCCCGGGAAACCGGGCTTGCCAGCTCGCCGCGGAGTGTTAGTATTAGTTAACGTTTTCGGCTTGCACTCACGGGGTAATCTTTAGGCACAGAAGGCTGGGATCGTCATGACCGTCCTTGATCCAGAGCAGGAAAAGGCGCGACAGGAGGCCGACTTCAGAGTCCGCCACCGGATAGCGTACGCTTCGGGACTGTTCCAGGGTGACGTCACGATGCGCACCCTGCTGGAATCGCTGGCCGAGGGGGTCGTCATCGTTGACGGCACCGGGACCATCCTGCTCGCCAATGCCTGCGCCGAAAGGATGTTCGGTTACGAAGAAAAGTCCCTCATCGGGCAACCGCATGCACTCCTCATCCCTGAACGATTCCGCGGCGTCCACGAAGGGCACCAGGCCCGGTATTTCGCTGAGCCCACCACCAGACCGATGGGGCAGCTCCTTGACCTCGCGGGACGCAGGCAGGATGGCAGCGAATTCCCCGTGGAGCTCAGCCTGAGCGTTATCGAGACCGGCGGCGGGGTCTTTGTCATGGCCTTCGTGAGCGACGTCACCCTGCGCAAGCAGTATGAACGGCATCTTCTGGAAGGCGAGCGGCGTTTCACCGCCTTCATGCTCAACCTGCCGGCTGCGGCCTGGATGAAGGATCTGCAGGGGAGATACCTGTACGCCAACGCGGAAGCGGAGCGGATCTTCTCGACGCCGCTCTCGGAGCTGCAGGGAAAGACCGATGAGGAGATTTTCCCGCCGGAAGCCGCCCGGCAGTTTCGGGAGAACGACCTTCGAGTCCTGGCTGAGGGTGTCCCCTTGCAGACTGTCGAAGTCCTGCCGCAGGACAACGGCATCGATCACCAATCCCTCGTCAGCAAGTTCTTCGTGCCGGGCCTGGAGGGCGATCCGGCGTATTTAGCCGGAGTGGCCTTCGACATCACCGAACTGAAGGCGGCGGAGCAGGCTTTGCGGGAGTCGGAAGAGAAGTTTTCCAAGATCTTCGACACGGCCCCCGCGGGGATCACCATCAGCACACTGTCCGATGGCCGCTTCATCGACATCAACAGGGAGGGGGAGCGGCTCAGCGGATTCCGGCGCGATGAAGTCGTGGGCCGCACCGCGCAGGAATTCTACATCTGGAAAGACCCCGCCGAGCGCGCCCGCATGATAAAGGATTTGCAGCAGGAGGGAACCGTTCGCGACAGGGAAATGACCTTTCACGACAAGGCAGGCAACCTTTTGTCCGGATTGTTTTCGGCGACGGTCATCGACATTCAGGGGAAGCAACATCTGCTAAGCATCGTGAGCGACATCACGGAGCACAAGAAGGCGGAGCAGGACCGCACGGCACTTTTGATACAACTGGAAACCGTACTGGAGAACATCGTCGAGGGGGTCATCATTGCCGACGCCAGCGGTTTCGTCTTGGCCATGAACAAGGAGGCGCTTGCCCTGCACGGGTATGGGAGCGTCGAAAAGATACGGCGTCCCCTGGATGAGTATCAGGACAGCTTCGAACTGTTCGACCTGGAGGGGCAGCCGGTGCCTCTCGCGGCTTGGCCGCTCAACAGGACCCTGCGCGGCGAGCGCTTCGCCGATTATGAGCTGCGGGTCCGGAACAAAGAGACCGGGAGCTGGTGGATCGCCAGCTACAGCGGCAGCTCCGCGCGCAGCAGTTCCGACGCCCGGGTCTTCAACGTGGTGACCGTGCGCGACATCTCCGTGCGCAAGCGCGCCGAGGCAGCGATCGAAACGCTGAACAAGGAGCTGATGGAAAGGACGATCGAGCTGGAGGCAACCAACAAGGAGCTGGAGGCGTTCAATTACTCCGCCGCCCACGATCTGCGCCAGCCCTTGAACATGATCGGCAGTTACTGCCAGGCGATCAAGATGAAGTGCGGCGATCTCCCCACGGAGGAAGGCAGGGAATACCTGAGGCTGGCCTACGAATCCACCTTGCGCATGGACAAGCTGATCGGCGCCCTGCTCAAATTCTCACAAATGGGACGCATCGAACTGCACCGGGAGCCGGTAGATCTGAGTGCACTGGCGCGGGAGACCGCCGCCATGCTGAGAGCCGCCGAGCCCGGGCGGCAGGTGGAATTCCGAGTCACGGACGGCATCGCGGCCCATGCCGACCCGGGCCTAGTCAGGGTTGTCCTCGACAACCTGCTCGGCAACGCCTGGAAGTTCACCGCGCTGCAGCTCCGGCCGGTGATCGAGTTCGGCGCGACGCAGGCCGACGGTGGGGAGGTTTTTTTCATCCGCGACAACGGGACCGGTTTTGACAAGGCGGAGGGGGACAAGCTGTTTGTGCCGTTCCAGCGCCTCGCGGGCGCCGAGCAGTTCAGGGGTTTCGGCATAGGTCTCGCGACGGTAGAGCGGATTATCGGGCGCCACGGCGGCAGGATCTGGGCAGAAGGGGAGCCGGGTGCCGGGGCAACGTTCTATTTCAGCATCCCTCCCGGCAGCTCCTGAATCTCAAGCCAGTCGATCACCTGTCGAGGTTACCACCATCCTCAAGAGACGCCCGAGCGTAACGGTTCAGGGCGTTTTCCCGTAGCGCCACCTCCCTTCCCTGCCGCACCTCCCGGGTTGACCCAGAACCGATCCATGAGGAGAGCCGACCACGGCCCCCACCGCACCCATTTGCGACTGGAGCAAACATACGGCTGCCGCCAAAGGCAGCGCAGATTGACGGCAATCATGGGGAAGGGCCTCAACCGGACGAACCTGCCCGCCAACGGCTGAATTTGAACTTTTTAAGGTGCTGCCGACTATGAATTAAACTTGTTGAATTCATAGAATCTGTTTGCAACGTTTTCTATTTGTGCTAGGTTACCAACCCAAATGTAAAACAAGGGGGATGTTTGACATGACTACAGGTCCAATAAACATGAACGGTATAGTTAAACTATGTTCATTGATAGTCACCTGCGTCCTATTTGTGCCAGTTGCATGGGCCGCAGACTTCAAGATCATAGCACATCGGTCGGTCCCGGCCACCTCGCTCACCAGGAACGAACTGCAGGCGATATTTCTCGGGGAAATGAGCCGTTGGGATGACGGGAAGCCCATCAGGATAGTCGTCCTGGAAGAAGGCCCCGTACATCAAAGCTTTCTCCAGAGCGTGCTGGCCAAATCGCCATCGCAATTCGAGACCTACTGGAACAAGCGGGTCTTCACCGGCAAGGGGAGCGCGCCCAAGGCATTTGCAGAGATGGCGGAAGCTGTCGATTACGTGGGTTCCCATCCGGGCACCATTGGCTATGTGGCTGCGGCTCAGCGGGTCGGATCAATCAAGACAATTTCAATGAAATAGGAGGATTTTGTTATGAGGATGCCGCTAGCCTGCATCACCGCCCTGGTTGCCAGTTTAACCGTTTTCTGTTCAGCCGCCGGTGCCGTGGAGCTCGAGGGCGTGGACATACACGGCTTCGTTTCCCAGGGATTTATCAAGACCACGAAGCAGAACAATTTCCCCGTCAGTAACAGCGGCCAGGGGTCCTTCAACTTCAATGATTTCGGCATCAACTTTTCCAAGGAAGTGACGCCGGACCTGCATGTCGGGGTGCAACTCTTCGCCTTCGACCGGGGCAACTACGGCCGAGACAAGATCATCGTCGACTGGGCCTACGGTGACTACCGCTTCAAGGACTGGCTGGGTTTTCGGGCCGGCAAGGTGAAAATACCGCTGGGGCTCTACAACGATGCCCGGGACAACGACGCCCTGCGGACCTTCATCTTCCTGCCCCAGCAGGCCTATTTCGACTACGAACGGGATTCGCTGGTCGCCATTCTCGGCGGAGCGGTCTACGGGTCGCTCCCCATGGGGGCGGCCGGAACCCTCAACTACCAGCTCGAAGTCGGAGCCGTGCCGGCTGTTTCGGACGGAGGGTTTGCCAAGGAGATCGGCGGCATGGTCGGCGACCTCAACATCACCGACATCAGCTCGAAAACCTCCGTCGCCCACAGCCTGGAATGGCGGACCCCGGTTCCCGGGCTGCGGGCACTGGTCACCGGGCTGCACACCACGCTCTCCGGAACCGCCGCTGTCGATCCGACCCAGAACAGGGACGGCCTTGACGGCTCCGCCACCTGGAAGTACGACAGCCTGCACCGTTACCTGTTCTCCGCTGAGTACAGCTACCAGGACCTGGTTCTTTCCGGCGAATACGAGCTCGACGACTACACACTGCACGCCGACTATTCAAACGGCACCACGGTCCCGTTCAACTCCAAGCAGGCGACCGATTCCTGGTGCGTGATGGCCACCTACCGCCTCAACAACTGGTTCGAGGTGGGGAGCTTCTATCACGAAGTCTACGCCGACCGTCACCACCGCGACGGTTCGACCTTCGCCGAATTCAACCTGCTGAGGCCCGAGAACATGTGGTGGAAGGACACCGCCCTCACCCTGCGTTTCGACCCGATACGGCACATGGTGCTGAAGGTCGAAGGGCACTACATAAACGGCAACTACGAAATCATCGAAAACTTCGCTGGCGCCAAATCGGACTGGTACATTTTCGCCACCAAGGCGACCTTCACCTTTTAAGGGAGCTACAAAGGAGGGAGCTGAGCCGATGTTCCAGGACCGCGGTGAACGGGTGATTGCCACAGCGCCGGTGGCGCTCATCAATCGGGCTGCCGCTGCCTTGCCGTGACTTCCACCCCGACCAGGGTCCCCTCTCCCAGCACCGAACGAACCCGGAAAACACCACCGATCGATTCGGCGCGCTCCCGCATGCTTGTTAGCCCCCACCCCGCACCCGACCGCGGGAGCGAAGCCTCGTCAAGCAGGAACCGCTGCCCGTTGTCTGCTAGGGCGAGCCGGGTCGTTCTCCCATTTCCGGCGAGCGTGATGGTAACCTTCGAGCCCCTCGCATGCTTCACGGCATTCGGCAAAGCCTCCTGAGCGATGCGAAAGAGAGCTGCTTCCTTGCGTGCTGTCAAGCGCGGGAAGCCAGGCGCCACATCGACCGTGATCTCAACGCCGGCCGGTCACGCACGGAAGCCTGGGGCGTCGGTTCTGACTCGCTTAAAGGATTCCGGGACACATCTCTATCCTGAACACGGCGCCCTCGACGTCGTTGCGCACGCTGAGTTTGCCGTTCATGTTCTTCTCTATAATGGTTTTCGACATGAAGAGGCCGACCCCCGTCCCCTGCTGGGGACCCTTGGTCGTGAAATAGGGGTCGAAAACCTTGCCCAGTATGCCGACGGGGATGCCACCGGCGTTGTCGGCGACGGTCAACACGGCACGGCCGTCTTCGGCACCTATGGTGATCGTCACGCGGGGCTTTTCGATTTTCATTTCCACTAAGGCATCCTTCGCATTGGTAAGGATGTTAAGAAGTACCTGTGCGAACTCATTCCGGTATCCGTTGATTACCGGGTCACTTTTCGTGATGACGTCGACGTCGATATGCAGGTTCTTAAAGCTGTCGTCCAGTAGCGACAAGGTGCTTGCTATCGCCTCGCTCGCTTTGAATTCGGACAGCTCCTTGTCCGGCCTGAAGTAGTCTCTGAAATCATCGATTGTTTGCGACATGTGCTGGATAAGATTCATCGCGTGACTGGCGCTTTTTTGCAGGAAATCCTTGCTGAACGCTCCGAGGTCGTAAAACAGTTCCAGCTGCTGGATGACAAGCCCAAGCGTGTTGAGCGGCTGTCGCCACTGGTGGGCGATATTGCCGATCATTTCTCCCATCGCGGCCTGACGGCTCTGCAATAGAAGTACCTGATCTTTTTCCCGGAGCTCCCTCGTGCGCTGCGCGACCCTCTCTTCAAGCTCTTCATTCATCCTTTTCAACGCTGCTTCGGCCTGCTTGCGCTCGGTAAAATCGGTCAGCGTCAACACGCAACCGTGGATGAGGTTAGGGTTGTATTTCAGCGGCGATGCGTTGAGAAGGAGATGGTAGATCCGTTCGTCGCTACGCGTGAACTCGACCTCGACGCAATCAAAAACGTCTCCGCGCATCGGCGCCATAACCGAGAACGGGCATCCCGATTCGGCAACCCGCAAGGGATACAGCTCGTCGAACGGCTTCAAAAGTGGGTTCGAGCCGCACAGCTCGTATGCGAGCCGGCTGGCCCGAATGATGACCCCCGCGTCATCGCAGACGATGATCGCCTCTCCCGCCTGTTCTATGATGGAGCGGGCAAGCCTTTCGGCGGCCATGGTCTCCTCGTTGCGCTTTTGCTGGGTGAGGTCGGTGACCACCAGGCTTATCACCCGTTCGTTGGCAAGGTCCAGTGTGCAAGAGGACATGAGCACCGGCACGCAATTCCCGGCACCGGAGACCAGGTCGATCTCGTCGGAGTTGCACTCCTGTGCGCACTTCTCCAGCCGGGCCGCGAAGCTCGACCGGTCCGGGGGGCTCACGTAGGAGCCGAGCTGCGTCCCGATGAGCAGCTCCGGCGGGGCTTGCAGCATGGCCGCCAGGCGTTTGTTGCAGTAAAGGATGGTCCCGTCGGTGGCCAGGGTGGCGGCGCCTTCGTTCATCGTCTCCACCAGGACGCGGTAGGGCCGCTCCGCACCCTTGAGCGTGAAGACCTGTTCTCCGTCCGCTCCCGAGACCACGAAGGCGTCCACTTCGCCACTGCCGATGGCCCGGAGGGTCTCTTCGGCCTCTTCCAAGCGCAAACGCAGGTATTCGTTTTCGGCAAGCAGTTCCTCTCGAGGCCTGTCCGTCGCGTTCATGGAGGTCACCTCTTCTTCCTGACATCCAGCCCCATAAGAATCCGGTCGGTCTGCGACATGTCGCCGATGAATTTGCGCAGCGGCGGCGGCAGCTCCTTCACCAGGGTGGGGGCGGCGACAATCTGCCCCTCCTTGGCGAAGATCGGCTGCTGGAAGATGTCGATTATTTCCAGCTGATAGCGCCCTTCGAGGTGCTCCGCGCAAATCCTGCGGATGTTCTCGATCGCCCGCAGGGAATTGGGGGTCATGCCGCATACGAACAGACGCAGGACGTAGTTGCCCGTGTCCGCCTCCTGGAGCGCCCTCTCGAAGGCCTCGGTCGAGTCCTGGGGCGGTGATGCCTCGTTGCGTTCTTTCCTTCTTCTCATCTGCTTTTCACCTCGATGCACATCAGGCCAGCGGTTTGATGTCCAGCCCCACCAGAACGCGCTCCGTATTGGAGAGGTCCCCTATAATCTTCTTCATGGGATCGGGGAGCCTGCGCACCAGGGTCGGCAGGGCCAGGATCTGGTCTCCCTTTGCCAGCTGGGGGTTCACCATCAGGTCGATAACCTCTATGCGGTATTTCCCTTCCAGGTATTCCTCGCAAATGCGCTTCAGGTTTGCGAACGCAGTGAGGGACTTGGGTGTCTGCCCCGCGACGTAGAGCCTCAGCTGCCAAGCCTTTTCGGCATCCGCTGCCTTACCTTTCCGTGGCGCCCTGGCCTTCGCCGGGCCGGTCATTTCCTGCCTCTCTTCCCGGCCTTGGCCGAGTTCCCCTTAGGGGGGGCTACCGCGTCCGACTTGCGGGACCGGGCCATTTCCAGGGTCTCCTCGACAAGTGCCTTCTGATGCAGTGTCTCCCTGGCTATGGCCCGCTCCAGATCTTCCTTTTCGGCCTCGAAGCTGGTGCGCAGCGCGGCGATCTGCGCCTCGATCACTGCCTTCTTCCGCTCAATGTCGCGCTGCTTGCGCTCGATCTCGAGATTGCGCTCCAGAGTTTCGGCTTTTTCCCGAGATTCCTGGGCGACCCTGCCCGCCCCGGTCAGCACCCCGCCGGAGCCGACGTAGACGTCGAGGAGCGTGGCTCCGTTGTCGGTCAGGCGATATTCCCTGACCTGGTTGGAGTGCTCCATGCCGCGGGATTTGAGGATGTACAGTCCGCGGTTCCGCTCACCGCTCCCTTCCAGGACCTGTAAGAGCAGCCAGGTGTCCATGAGCGACGATATCCCCACGTCGGTACGCTCCAGACTCCCGCCGGCGGAGGTCAGGTCGGTGCATAAGGCGGTGATCCCCTTCATCTTCAGGAAGTCGATGAGCCGGGAGAGCATCGACTTGACCTCCATGTCGCTCGCGGCGGCTATCAGATTGGAGATGGGATCCACCACGACGATGGCCGGCTGGAACCTTTCGATCGCCTTGTGCATGGTCACCAGATGCATTTCCAGTCCGTAAAGGGTGGGACGGGAGTTGCGGAATTCGAGGAGCCCTTTGTTCACCCACTGCTCCAGGTCGAGCCCGATGGAGCGCATGTTGCGGATTATCTGGTTACGGGATTCCTCGAACGCGAAATAGAGGCAGCGCTCGCCGCGTCGGCAGGCGGCGTCGACGAAGTGGGCAGCCATACTCGACTTGCCGGTCCCGGCGGTCCCGGTGACCAGGACGCTGCTTCCCCGATAGTATCCTTTTGCCCCAAGCATGGTATCGAGACGCGGGATGCCGCTGGAAACCCGTTCGCTGGAGGCCGCATGGTCGAGGCCGATGGAGGAGATCGGCATCACGGAAAAGCCCTGCTCGTCGATCAGAAAGGGGTACTCGTTGGTGCCGTGGGCGGAACCGCGATATTTCACGACCCGCAGGCGCCGGGTGGCAATCTGCTGGTCCACCTTGTGGTTGAGGAAAATCACGCAGTCGGCGACGTATTCCTCCAAGCCGTAGCGGGTCAGGGAGCGCTCGCCTTGCTCGCCGGTGATAACGGCGCTGACCCCCTTCTCCTTCAGGAAGCCGAAGAGACGTTTCAACTCCGCGCGCAGGATCACCTCATCGGTGAACCCGGAAAAGAGGGTTTCGATGGTGTCGAGCACCACCCGCTTGGCCCCGATGCTCTCTATGGCGTGCCCCAGACGGATGAAAAGCCCCTGCAAGTCGTACTCCCCACTCACCTCGATCTCGCTGCGATCGATGTGTACATAGTCAAGCACAAGCTTGTCGCGGGCCGCCATCTCGTCCAGGTCGAATCCGAGGGAAGCGAAGTTCTTGGTCAGCTCCTCGGACCTCTCCTCAAACGACATGAACACGCCCGGCTCGTCGTACTCCGTAGCCCCGCGCACCAGGAACTCCATGGCCAAAAGGGTCTTGCCGCAGCCGGTTCCGCCGCAGACCAAGGTCGGACGCCCCTTGGGGAGGCCTCCGCCGGTGACCTCGTCGAGCCCCTTGATCCCGGTCGGGCACTTCAGTAAGATTTCGAGTGCGGGTTTCAGCTTCGGCTTGGCCATTCGAGCCCCTCCTGGTGACAGTTAGCTTGACAGCGACGATAGATACTGCAGCCTGACCTCCAGCTGCCAAGGTATTAAAGTACCGGTTTAGGAATATAACCCATTGTTCTCCCTGTTGCGAACAAAAAAAATAGCGGTTGTCTTTCAAAAGTGGTTCATGCCGCACCCGTCCTCCAAGCCACCGACAGGATAGCCTCCTTCCCGCCTGAGATCGGAAGCGTCGCGGTTTTAGCAAAAGGGTGAATCTCGCGAAACGGAAAAAATCGCACGCTACGCAAACAGGCCCGCCCCTGGACGAGGGCGGGCCTGTTTTTCGGCAATCTGCCGAGGATTATGGTGCCTTCGTGTCATGACAATCAACCATCACGACAGTGAGCGAAAGGAGTCACGCCGGCAGGGTTCAGGCATCCTGCCTGACCGCAGCCAAATCCTTCTCAAATGCGTCAAACCCTTTCATAAACCTACCAAACTCTGTATCAGTTTTAAGAATGTGCTCGACAATCCACCCCCTGAGAAAGATCAATGTTTCTATCGATAGATACTCAGCCCCGGAGTTGAAAGACTCTTGCTTTTTCTTCACACCGAGCAGAAATGAGTCGTGCTGCCTTTTGTGTTTCTCGACTTCTGGATAAAATTTATCAATCATCCAGACTTCCTCACTCGTGAAGTGATATCTTGTGTAGGCCATTAATTCGTCAAAGATCGGTCCAAGGTTCGGGGTGCCATTGATGAACCCATCATGGACCTTCTCGAACAATCCGAATAAGTGTTTATGATGTCGATCGATTTCACTGAACCCGATGCTGAAGCTCTCATCCCATTCAAGTTTTTTCATGCTCTAACCTTACGGTTCCCCATGATGCCAGCCTGAGCTGGTGTACCAGGTGCTGAAACTATTCTACGCAACCGCTCAATTGGGCCTCAGCAGTGGCGGATTCGATGGTACCTTGAGAGGCCTGGTGCACCGTCTGGGTTGACCTTGCCACGCAGGTTTATAAATCCTTCTACATGCTGCGCTGCGTTTGCATCTTGGTTGTGGGTGGCATGCGGACGATCTCGCTGACCTTGAGAACCTCCACTGCGTACTCTTCATCATTCAGCATGAAGATGACCAATTCTATCAACTCGTCATGTTATATATCTTCGTTAATTTTCACTACAGCATTTATTGCCATGGATTATCCTTTACATATTAACAATAGTCAATCAATTCAATCATCCTCGCTTCTACCAGTACTATCGCTGTAATCCCTTTTCGGACACGCAGGGGAATTCCTTTAATTACAATCTCGCTTTTGGATCTCAACCCGGTCAGCGTGATTCACTCACCAGATGCAGCATGAAAAGTGCCAACTGCCAAAAAATGGTAAACGCAGGGTGTTAAGCGTTTTCGTTTGGGACGGTTCGCCCCTGTCAGGGACAGAGTGCGGCGTGGGGGGACAACGGAGGCACCAAGTTGGCAAAATACTTCGTCCCGCGGTCTCAGAGGGGGGGCCTCTCAGAAAACGGAAAATCAAGCAGGTTAAGCCTTCGGTAGTGCGCCAAGAGCAATTTGCCTAACCACCAATAGGGGAAAATGCTTATTACTGTGGCTGGAGCCGGCGACCAGACGCATCACATGAAATACCCCCTGACCTTTTCCGCGTCTCCCCTCGTCTGGGAAGCAAGCGTTTGGAAGAGTCGGCGCATGCCAATGCAGCCAAAGTGGAAATCCGCCAAAGCCTGCGCAAAGCCCGGGCCAAAAGCCGCACACATTATAAATCCCTATGTGTCGGTATTTTACGCGCATTAACAGGAAAAAGAGTGTAGAGTACCTCAAATTTTCTTATGAAACTACGACTAATGCTGCTATGGACTGTTTGCTCCAGGGTACGGCAGTTTACCGGTGATTCGCCGCCTCCTGTGTTCCAAAGGGAACCAATGCATGAAGAAAAGAACAGTGCCCCCCAAGGCCACCTTGCCATTAGACTGTCACCTGGGAGAGCGGACTTCTGCCGACATTCTCCGATCGTTTTCAGAATTACAGCGTCTCAACCACGAGTTGAACGTGCGCCAGTACGAGCTTGAAATGCAGAACGAGGAACTGCTACGGGTGCGTGATGAAAGAGGTCAGATGGAGACGCAGCTTGGAAAGTACTGCGACTTTTATGACTTCGCTCCGGTAGGATATTTCAACCTGAACAGCAGGGGGCTCATCCTCACCGTAAATCTGACTGGTTCGGGATTTTTAGGAGAGAATAGGCGCTCGTTGATCAATAGGAGCCTGGATTCCTACCTTTCCCAGGAAACCCGGCCCGCCTTCCGGAATTTTCTCGCCAAGGTCTTCACCTGTGAAGGAAAACAGAGTTGCGAGGTGGTCCTGCTCAAAGAAGGGTACCCGCCGATATATGCGCTTATGGAGGCGTTGATCTCTGAATCGGGGAAAGAATGTACGGCGGTTATGGTGGACATAACGGAACGCAAGCTGGCGGAGGAAGCCCACGAGAGACTTGCGGCGATAGTGAGGACGACCGATGACGCGATCATAGCCAAGGACCTTAACGGCTTGATTCTCGACTGGAACGTGGGTGCAGAACGGCTCTTCGGTTACAGCGCGTCCGAGATCGTCAACAAACCGATCACCTTGTTAATCCCGCCAGAGCTGCATGGGGAGGATGATCACATCTTGAGCCGGCTGCTTTCGGGAGAGAAAGTAGATCATTTTGAAACCGTCCGACTCTCCAAGGGAGGCCGGCGCATTAATGTGTCGGTCACAGTTTCACTCTTGAGAAAGGGAGGGCTGATCGTCGGTGCCTCCAAGATAGCCCGTGACATCACCGAGCGCAAGCAGGCTGAAGAATACGGGGGACTGAGCCGAGAGGTCCTGCAGATTCTTAATGGCCTGGCCGACCCCCAGGAACTGATTCGGCTGGTGCTCGCCTCGATCAAAAATCGGACCGGGTTTCACGCGGTGGGGTTCCGATTTCAGGACCGGGACGATGTCCCGTATCCCGCCTCGCAAGGCTTTCCCAAGGATTTCCTCCTTACGGACAATACCCTCATCGAGCGCTCCGATATTGGCGATGCCTGTCGGGACAAGACCGGCAACGTCAGCCTGGAGTGCACCTGTGGACTGGTCATCTCGGGAAAGACGGATTCATCAAGTAAAGGTCAGCACTTTTCCCGGGGGGGGAGCTTCTGGACCAACGATTCAAGCTCCCTGCTCGACGTTCCGAGCGGTCAGGACCCGCGGACCAATCCGCGCAACCTCTGCGTGCACCTGGGCTATGCGTCGGTAGCCCTGGTGCCCATACGGAGCAAGGAAAGGATTATCGGCCTGATTCAGCTGAACGACAGGAGAAAGGGACGCCTATCCCTGGGCATAGTCGAGCTGATGGAGGGGATAGGGTCTCACATAGGGGCGGCGCTGGTGCGCAAGCAGACCGAAGAGCGCCATCGGACCGTTCTGCGTACCGCCATGGATGGCTTCTGGCTGCTGGATACCCAGGGAGGCCTGGTGGAAGTCAACGAGACCTATTGCCAGATGAGCGGATTCAGCGCCCAAGAGCTGCTGACAATGTGCATTTCCGATCTGGAGACACCCGAAACGGTCGACGTCACCATCTCGCATATCAAGAAGGTCATGGCGCAGGGGGAGGATCGTTTCGAGTCCCGGCACCGTCACAAGGACGGCAGCGTTTTCGACGTCGAAATCAGCATGCAGTACCGTGCCATCGAGGGGGGACGGCTGGTGGTCTTCCTGCGGGATGTCACTGCGAAAAAACAGGCCGAACTCGACAAGATCAGACTCGAAGAACAGCTGCTGCATGCACAGAAATTGGAATCGGTTGGCCGACTGGCAGGCGGCGTGGCACACGATTTCAACAACATGCTCTGCGTCATCCTGGGACACGCCAACCTCGCCCTGATGGAATTGGATCCGGTGCTGCCGCTTCATGCCAACTTGGAGGAAGTTCGCAAGGCAGCTGAAAAGTCCGCCGACCTGACCAGGCAGCTGCTGGCTTTCGCACGCAAGCAGACCGTTGCACCTAAGGTCCTGAACCTCAATGAGACGGTGGCCGGCATGCTCAAGATGCTGAACCGTCTGCTCGGTGAGGATGTGAAACTCGATTGGCAACCGGAGGCGGACCTCTGGTCGGTCAACATCGATCCGTCACAGCTTGACCAGATCCTGGCAAATTTGTGCGTGAATGCCCGCGATGCGATACTTGATGTCGGTAAAATAACCATCGAGACGGGAAACTGCACGATAGACGATGATTACTGTTCTCATAACCTCGGTTTCACGCCCGGAGACTATGTCTCGCTTTCAGTCAGTGACAATGGATGCGGCATGGACAAAGAGATGGTGTCGCACATTTTTGAGCCATTCTTCACCACAAAGGGGGTGGGCAAAGGGACCGGACTAGGTTTGGCGACCGTGTATGGCGCAGTGAAACAGAATAACGGCGTCATTCACGTCTACAGCGAACCGGGGTTAGGTACGACGTTCCTGATCTACCTCCCCCGGTATGAAGGAAATGTCGTGCCAGCCCGTTCGGCATTCCCGGAGCAAGCGGCCCAATGTGGTAAGGAGACCATTCTGCTCGTTGAGGATGAGTCAGCCATCCTCGACCTGACGGTGATGATACTTACCCGCCTGGGCTACACCGTGCTGGCCGCAAGTTCGCCAAGCGACGCCATAAATCTCGCACGGGAGCACCGCGAGATTTCCCTGCTCGTGACGGACGTAGTCATGCCGGAGATGAACGGTCTCGACCTGGCGAAAGCGTTGGCGCCCATCAATCCCGGGATGAAGAACCTGTTCATGTCAGGGTTCACCGCAAATGTCATCGCCCATCACGGGGTACTGGATGATGGAGTCATCTTCATCCAGAAGCCGTTCTCGATTCATGCGCTGTCGGCCAAGGTGCGCGAGGCGCTGGATGGCAGTTCCCGATAGTGCTGGACGCGCTGGCCGGTCTCTTTGGGGGCCTTCGGGATGCAGGGAAGGTCGCTGACGACAATTTGCTGTGACACCCGTCGCCCCCCGGCCGGGAGCCCATCGACCTGACGGGAGATTACCTCTGTCTGGCAAAACCAGGGCATTGAAGTTCCTGATAAACCAGGACCCAAGCGATGCATGACGGCAGAAGAATTAAAACAGAAGTTATGCGATTACCCGCGGAGATTTTCATTCAAACTGCCGGTTCGCTCTTTCCCCGGAGCTATGCAGGTGCCACCCTTAGTCCCTGAGCGGAGTCATTGGAACTTGGGCGATGTATTCTGACGCTCGAGCGCTCACTTCTGGACGCGAACGTTTTCCCCGTCGTCGGGAGCGCTCATTTCGCCATGTGTGCGACGTCAGCCGCCCCTGTAGGCTTTCCCTGGAAATTGAACGGGTTCCTGCTCCCTTTGAGCGCCCCGTGCGGCGCGTGAAGGTATCCCGCGGGACTTCAACGACCGGATACGATCACCGCAGGATCTCCTCAGGAGTTGGGGGATTCCCGCCACCTTTTGCGGGATTTCCCGGCAATGACAACCATTTCCTTTCAAGTTCCTCGTTTTAGGCCAATTTCCGCAGTAATTCCCAAACTTTACCACGAGGAAGAACAACGGTTTCCTCCCGGGGAAATCGCACAACCTGCGCGGACAGCGATCTTCCCGGATGTGGAGCGGCCTGCCGGCGATCATGACGATCGTCACGGCGTCTTGAATTCCTTAACGGCGGGGATAGGTCTTTGGAGGTGAGATGGGGCACCTGGCGCGCATGGCAAGGCATGCCTAAGCACGACGTGGCTGTTGCCGCGCAGCTGAGAGTTGAATCGGCGAGATTGCGGGGTCATCCGGGGAGTTGAGCGCCCGACTGCGACAACGGGACATTACCCGGTGCGGCAGGGCGGTTTGTTACCCCCCTCCCCCGGTCGGGGGAGGGGGTTTTTTGCTTCAGACCACCATGATGTGAACGTAGGTGGACCAGGGACCCAGTCCGGCGTGTCCCAGGCACCTCACGCGGAAGTAATAGACCTTCCCCGGTTCGAGCCCGGCTATCTCGAGACCGCCTTTGATCTTGGTGAACTGCCACTCCTTGTTCCAGGCCACCTCGTCGTTGGGGTCGCCCTGGCACGCCTGGACGTAGTAGGTGACCGCTCCCGGGACGCTCCTCAGGATGAGGCGCACGGCGGTACTGATCTTGCCATGCACCACATCGACTTTGCCGGGCGCGTCGACGGCGGCAGGGACGCTGGACCTCGGCTGGGGTTTCTTTTTGTGGTCCACACCGAGGTTGGTGATCAGATCGAAATCCCCCTCTATCTGATACCTCATGCCGGCCCAGTTCAGCGCGAGGGTTGCCGTCTGCACGGCTTTTTCGCGATAGGCGTCGCGCTCGGCCCTCTTCGCGGATGCGCCGGACATCACGGCGTAGGTCAGGTCATGGTAGTGGGTGCCGGCATCCTTGATTTCCGCCCCGTGCGGCACACCCTCCGGCATCGTCTGGTAACGGGGATGCGCGATGAAGGCGTCGCCGATCCCCATGATGTGGGTGGCGAGTTCAAGGTGGGGCAAATTGATGAAACTGGTGTCGAAGACGCTGATCGGGTTGATGGTCGCCTGCATGTCTGGCCTCCAGGAAGGACGTTTGAATTAGATATAATTAACCTAATTCAATATACGCCTTATCTGCGGCCTGTCAATGCTGCCGGGGATAAAAGGTCACCAACTTTCCTGCCGGAGCGTTATCGCGAGGTGCGGAAGAATTTCAGTACCTCCTGCAGGTCGGCTGCCAGACGGTTCAGCGCCGCAGCGGAGGCGGCCGATTCTTGTGCGCCCCTGAGGGTGGAGTGGACCACCCGTGTGATGCCCTGGATGTTGCCGCTTATTTCGGACGTGGTTGCCGTCTGCTCTTCTGCCGCGGTGGCGATCTGGTTCACCTGCTGGGTCACCTCGCTGATCTGGTCCAGGATATCCTGCAGCGCCCGGCCCGACTTGCCGGCTTCCTCCGTCCCCAGGTGCACTTCCCGAACCCCGTCCTCCATACTGGAGACCGCACCGCGGGTCTCTTGCTGGATGGTCTTGATCATCTCGCCGATCTCCCTGGTCGCCTTGGTGGTGCGCTCCGCGAGCGCCCTGACCTCGTCGGCGACCACGGCGAACCCCCTCCCCTGCTCCCCGGCGCGGGCGGCCTCAATGGCGGCATTGAGCGCCAGCAGATTGGTCTGGTCCGCGATCTCCTCGATGGTGCCGATGATCTCCCCGATCTGGTCCGAGCGCGCGCCGAGGCTCTCCACCGTCTGCGCCGACGCTCTGACCTGTTCGGCTATTCTCCCCATGCCCAGCACCGTTCCCTGCACCACGGAAGCGCCCGCGGTCGCCGAATTGGTGGCCAGTTTCGAACTGTTGGCGGCCAGGTTGCAGTTCTGGGCAATTTCGGTGGAGGTTGCCGCCATCTGCTCGCTCGCGGTCGCCACGGTTCCGACCTGGGCCGCCACGTCCTCGGCCCCCAGGGCCATCTCGGACGCGGTCACCGAGGTCTGGTTGGCGGCGCACGCCAGTTGCAGGGCGCTATCGCCGAGATGGGCCATGATGCCGTGCAGCTTGTCGATGAAGGCGTTGAGCTGCGAGCCCATGGCACCAAACTCGTCGCGGGAGGTGATGTCGAGCTGCCGGGTCAGGTCCCCCGCGGTGATGACCGTCAGCATCTGCATCATGCCGTCGAGTGGCACGATGATGCTCCGGTACAGGGCGACGGACGAGGCGATGCCGGCGACGATCGCCAGCAGGGCGAAGACGACGATCATCAGTACCATTTTGTCGCTGTAGGAACTGACCCCCCGCTTCTTGTCCAGCATGACCTTGTGCCAGCGCTCCGCCGCCTCATCTGCCAGTTTGTTGATGCCGTTCATGGTGTCGCGAGTGGCACCGAGGGCGGCATCGCCCTCCTGCGGAGTCTTGAGCTCCCCTGTCTGTATCCGCCCGTACACCGCCTTGAATCCCGCCCCGTAGCCGGCCAGCCCCTCCCTGATGCTTTTGACGGTTTCCCGGTCTATTGCGGCGCCGGCCAGCTTGTCCAGCTCGCCAAGCTTCCGCTCCAGGAGGTCCAGTTTCTCGTTCCATCTGGGAAAATCTTTTTTGGCCCGCTCATCGGTGGAACCTATGCGGAGAAAGACATTCTTCTCGTAGCGGCGCAACTCAAGAGCGAGCGAACGGACAGCCGAAAACCATCCGAGACCATCGCGTCGCGGTTCAGCAGCTCCATTGTCACAGCGGTGCTGGATCGTACTCCCAGATAGCCGGTCACCCCGACCAGCACCATCATCAGCAGAATGATCGACAGAACCAGGCCAAGGCGAACTCCGACATTCATTTTGATTCCGATCATTTTAGAACCTCCTCATTACTCCCCTTATGAGTGAGAATTCGGTCCTTTGACAGAAAACTTTAGGGGAAATGCCATAACCGTATCGGGACACTGGCACTTTACCTATCAGTCCTGTCAGGACGACGGATCAAAACTGTTGACGGACTACTCGCGGAGGTTTCTTAGGTGACGGGTCTGGAGGTGTCATGCGGCAGGGGCAATGGAGGAATCGGGTCCCCCCTCCCCCCCTGCGCCGTGGCGGGCAACGGCACGACCCCCTTACCGGTCAAACCGGGCCTGGGTGGAGGGTCGAGGGGGGAGGCTCTGCGGGATGCGGGGCGGGTGCGCCGGCCGGGACGCAGCGTCCCGGCCGGCTTTTGTTCTGGGCTACCCTGGGTACCGCCTCAAATGCCCACCCCTTCCGCATCGTAGGGGCAGGCGTTCGTGCCGCGCTTGAAGAGCAGGATGCTCACCCCTTGCGCGGTGCGGTCGAATTCGAAGGCGAGGGTCTGCTCGAAGGCGAGCTTGGCCACGGCGCCCAGCTGGGTCAAATCCCGCAGGCGGAAGAGGATCCGGTTCCCCTTGCCGAGATACTGGAGGAAACCCGCTGCCGCGCTGAATTCCAGCGGTCCCCGCTCCTCGTTCAGATCGACCACGCAAACGCCTGTGCCGCTGAAGGAGGCCTCATTGAGCCGGATGTGGCGGGGGCGGCCGGCCTCGGCTCCGGGGTGGTCCCAGCCGTCCAGGGGAAGCGGCTCCGCCCCCAGGTCCGACGGGGTCGCCGTGATCACCATGCCGGCTGCGACCGTGGCGTTGGTGAAGCGGTCGATCAAGATGAAACTGCCGGTGTCCCGGTTCTGCCGGTAGGTGTCGAAGGAGACGGGACGGTCGAGCTCCAGCCGGGCGACTCCGATCTCGTTCAGCCCCAGGGTCGGCACCTGCTTCTGCTCCAGGGTGTTGACGTCGACCGCGTACTGCACCGAGGTGACCCGTCCGGGGGTCACGGCGGTGGCCGTCTTCACCAGGTAGATCTGGCCGGGCTGCAGCGGCTCGTCGTGCATCCAGACCAGGTGCGCCTCGGGATGCCGGGCATGGTAAGGGGGGGCTTCGGGCGCCGTCAGCATGTCGCCCCGGCTGACGTCGATCTCGTCGGTCAGGGTCAGGGTCACCGCCTGGCCGGAGACCGCCTCGGCCAGGTCGCCCCCCATGGTGACGATGCGGGCCACCCGGCTGGTGCGCCCCGACGCGGCCACCCGCACCTCGTCGCCGGGACGCACCGTGCCGGCGGCGATGACGCCGCAGAAACCGCGGAAGTCGAGATGGGGACGGTTCACCCACTGGACCGGCATGCGGAACGGCAGCCCCCTGTTGTCCCCTTCCACCTGGAAGCTCTCCAGGAAATGCATCAGGGTGGGCCCGGCGTACCACGGGGTGTTCGGGCTCGCCTCGATCATGTTGTCGCCGTTGAGCGCGGAGAGCGGGATGGCGGTGATGGAGTCGAAGCCAAGCGGCGCCGAGAACCGGGCGTACTCCTCCCGGATCGCCTCGAAGCTCCCCTGGTCGAAACCGACCAGGTCCATCTTGTTGATCGCCAGCACGATATGCTTGATGCCGACCAGCGAGACCAGGAAGCTGTGGCGACGGGTCTGGGTCAAAAGCCCCTTGCGGGCGTCCACCAGGATGACGGCGACCTGCGCGGTGGAGGCGCCGGTCACCATGTTGCGGGTGTACTGCTCGTGGCCCGGCGTGTCGGCGACGATGAACTTCCGCAGGTCGGTGGAGAAGAAGCGGTAGGCCACGTCGATGGTGATCCCCTGCTCCCGCTCGGCCTGCAGTCCGTCCAGAAGCAGCGCGTAGTCGATGGCGCCGCCCTGGGTGCCGACCCGCTTGCTGTCCGCCTCGAGGGCCGCCAGCTGGTCCTCGAACACCATCTTGGAGTCCCACAGGAGGCGCCCGATCAGGGTGCTCTTGCCGTCGTCGACGCTGCCGCAGGTGATGAAGCGCAGCAGCGACTTCTCTTCCTGGCTCTTGAGGTAGGCCAGGATGTCGTTTTCTATCAGGTCGGATTGATGCGCCATCAGAAGTACCCCTCCTGTTTCTTCTTCTCCATGGAACCGGCCTGGTCGTGGTCGATCAGGCGCCCCTGCCGCTCGGAGGTCCTGGTCAACAGCATCTCCTGGATGATCTGCGGCAGGGTGTCGGCCTCGGACTCCACGGCGGCGGTCAGCGGGTAGCAGCCCAGGGTGCGGAAGCGCACCGACTTGTGCTGGACCACCTCGCCGGGCCTCAGGTCCAGGCGGTCGTCGTCCACCATGATCAGCATCCCGTCGCGCTCGACGACCGGCCGGACCGCGGCGTAGTACAAGGGGACGATCGGTATCCCCTCCAGGTGGATGTACTGCCAGATGTCCAGCTCGGTCCAGTTGGAGATCGGGAAGACCCGGATGCTCTCGCCCGGCTTGATGCGGGTGTTGTACAGGTTCCAGAGCTCCGGGCGCTGGTCCTTGGGGTCCCAGCGGTGGTTGGCGGAGCGGAAGGAGAAGATGCGCTCCTTGGCCCGGGACTTCTCCTCGTCGCGGCGCGCCCCGCCGAAGGCGGCGTCGAACTTGTAGCGGTCCAGCGCCTGCTTCAGCCCCTCGGTCTTCATGACGTCGGTGTAGAGCGCGCCGTGGGTGAAGGGGGACATCCCCTGCCGCACCCCCTCCTCGTTGACGTGCACGATCAGGTCGAGGCCGCACTCGGCGACCATCCGGTCCCGGAACTGGATCATCTCCCGGAACTTCCAGGTGGTGTCGACGTGCAGCAGGGGAAAGGGAGGCGGAGCCGGGTAGAACGCCTTGCGTGCCAGGTGCAGCATGACAGCGGAGTCCTTGCCGATGGAGTAGAGCATCACCGGGTTGGCGAACTCGGCCACGACTTCCCGCAGGATATGGATGCTTTCGGCCTCCAGCAGCTGCAGATGGGTGAGGTTTTTCTTCATTGCTACTCCTTTGTGAGGATGAAACCTGGAAAAGGCGATTATTCACCGCAAAGGCGCAAAGGACGCCAAGAAAGCACGAACCTGGCGTACATTTCAGAACGGTCCACCTTCAAGCTGTTGGTCTTTACAGCCTAAACGCCTGGTTTTCTTGGCGCCCTTTGCGCCTTTGCGGTTCGAATGCCCGGTTGTCGTATTTACCGGCGATGCAGGCCGCACTCCTTGTGGTCCGCGTGCTCCCACCACCACCTCCCCGCGCGGGCGTCCTCTCCGGGCTCCACCGCCCTGGTGCAGGGGGCGCAGCCGATGGAGCGGTACCCCTGCGCGTACAGGCGGTTCCTGGGGAGCCGCCGCTCGGCGCAGTAGCTCAAAAGCTGCTCCTCGCTCCAGTCTATCAGGGGGTTCACCTTCAGGATGCCGCCGTTCAGCTCGTCCAGCTCGATCGCCTGCAGGTCGCCGCGGGTCGAGCCCTGGTCGCGCCGCATGCCGGTCACCCAGCCGGCCAGCCCGTGCAGCGCGCGGGAGAGCGGCTCGACCTTGCGGATGCCGCAGCAGGCGTGGCGCTTGGCCAGAGACTCGCGGAAGGAGAACATCCCCTCGGAGCGCTCCAGCTCCTGCACCTGCTCGTGCCGGGGAAAGTACCAGTCGATTTTCAGGCGGTAGCGCTCCACCAGGGCGTCGGCGACCTCGTAGGTCTCCTCGTTCAGGCGCCCGGTGTCCAGAGCGAACAGGCCGAGCGTAAGCCCCGCCTGGTGGGCCAGGTCGACGATGACGACGTCCTCCAGGGAGAAGGAACAGGCCAGGGAGACCGGGCCGCCGGCGGCGTTTATGCCGGCCCGAAGTATCTCCTGCGCGCTGGCGTCCCCCGGAAGAACGGGGATTTCTCTTGTCATGATGCATCCTTCCTTGTCGATCTTCAGATTTTAAGCCCCAGAAGCGGCCAGACGAACAGTACCGAGAGCAGGAAAAGCCCCCACGAGATGGTCATGATGACCGCGCCGGAGGTGATGATCTCCCGGCTCTTCACGAAGCCGGAGGCGTAGGCGATGGCGGTGGCCGGGGTGCCCATCGGCAGGCAGTAGGCGAGCCCGGCGGGGAGCGCCACCGCCAGCGTCATCACCTTCGGGTCCATGCCGAGCGTCGTGCACATCCCCATCCCGACCGGCATCAGGATCGCCACAACGGCGGCGTGGCTGATGCACTCGGTGAGCACCATCGCCACCAGCGAGACCGCCGCGATGATGGCAAACGGCGAGTGCGACAGGCTCCCGAGCCCCTTTTTGACGACCCAGACCGCCGCTCCGGTCTTTTCCAGGGCGGCCGCCAGGGCGATGGTGCCGCCGTACATCAGCACGATGCCCCAGTTGACGTACTCCTCGATGATCTCCCAGGAGACCACCCGGAAGGTGAAGAGCGCGGCCGCCCCCAGTATCGCGATGGCGGCGAGGCCGGACCTCTCCCCGAAGACGAGCCAGCCGGCGACGGTCAGCACCATCACCAGCGCCGTCAGCATCTCGTCGTAGCTCATCTTCCCGGTCTCCAGACGCTTCTTGTTGAGGAACTTGCGCCCCTCGTCCACGTCGGTGATGTCGGGGGGGAAGAACTTGAGCAGCAGCAGGAAGCCGATCACCATGAGGGGGACCACGATCATGCAGGCGGCAAAGGTCCACTCCAGGAAGCTGAAGTGCAGGCCGGTCGCCTCCTTCAGGAGCACCGCCGCCAGCGGCGCCCGCGCCCCGCCGAGGAAGGTGGCGATGCCTCCGATGATGCAGCCCCAGGCGATGGACATGAAGAGGAGCCGCCCGAAGGAGCTCCTCCCCTTCTCCAGCCTGAGCGCGACCGCGATCTCGGAGACGACCGGGAACATCATGGCGGCGACCGCGTGCTCGCTCATGACGAAGGAGAGCAGCGCCGACAGCAGGAACACCGTCAGCGCGAGCCGGGTCGGGGTCCGGCCGAACTTGGCCAGCATGGTGCGGGCGAGCCGGGCCGAAAGGCCGGTCCCGGTCATGGCGGCCGCCAGGATGAAGGCGCCCAGGATGAAGAAGACCGCCTCGTTGCCGAACATCGAGTAGGTCTTCTTGGCATCCATGATCCCCAAAAGCGGGAGCATCACCATGGAGAGGAGCGCCGAGACCGCGATCGGCAACAGCCCGGAAATCCAGAGGAAGATGGTAGCCCCGAAGAGGACCAGCGAGCGGTAGCCGTCCACGGAGAGCCCATGCGGCGGCGAGAACTGGAGCAGGAGCGCGGTCAGGACGACCAGCCCGGCCAGCACCTGGTAGCGGGCGGTCCGGTCGATCACGATCAGCCAGAGCGGCCGGGTGTCTATCTTGAGCGGCTTGTCGAACGAGATCGGCTCCATCAAAGGGCCGCCGAATCCATGGAGTCTTCGTGCCGCTGCACGCGCAGGTGCCGTCTCAGGTCGTTCGCCACCAGGAGGCGCCGGTCGTGGAACTTGTCCAGCAGGCCGCGCAGCAGCCCGGAGGGGTCGCGCGGCGCGAGCGGCGTCAGGAAACCGATCATCGGCAGAAACGGCTGGATCGGCACCTCGAAGCTCTCCCACCCCGCGGCAAGGTGCCGGAAGACCTCGCCCACCGCCTCCGGCGCGGCGCCGGCCAGGGAGCTGCCGAGGGCCACCAGGGGGACGATGCCGTCCTTGAGCAGGGCATCGATCCCCTGTATGGTGGAGAGGGGCGGTTGCTCGCCGGCGAGCAGGGTGGAGGCGACCGACCAGCGCGGGAAGATCGGCTTGGCGGACAAAAGCGCCGCATACTTCTCGGACGAGCCCCCCCCGAAGCGCAAGAGCGGGATGTCAAGGATGTCCACCCCCGCCGCGTAGATACGCTCCAGAACAGGGCCTGAGGCAGGGTGGTCCAGCCGGCCCATCAGGCGGGCGTGGAAATTCTTCTTGATCTGGCGGGCCATCTCCTCGCTGCGGTGAAAACTGCTCATGGCGCCGAAGGAGAGGTGGAAAAGCTCCGTGGACTCCATGCAAAAGCTTTCGTACATGGTCTCCAGGGTCTCGTTGACCGGAAGCTCCCCCCCGACGAAGAAGACGTTGTCGCGGCGCCGCAACTCGGTCGCGGAGGCGGGCTGCAGCGGCTCCTTCAGGAGCTCATGCAGTTTTTTCTGATCTATGTCCATGACCATGGGTCGCTGTCACCTAGTTGTGCTGTCTGATCGGTCCGCTACCACGTGACACCAGCGGCATTGAGGTTGCACAATTCTTTATTCGGCGTACGGCCCGCAGATATGTAGCCCGCGCCCTGACAAAACCCGCCGCGGCGAAATAAATAACCTCAACGTCGCAACTCTCCAGCTCATCGCGTGACCGTTGGGCCCATGTTGGTGACCCAGGCGTGCAGCGCCGGCCGGAGCGGGTACCTAAAGGTGCGGGCCGACGGTTCCGGATGCGGGAGAAGCGTGACCAGTTTGGTCAGCTTGAGAGCGCCGCCGACCTTGAAGGGGGAAGCCTTGGCACCGCTGCCCGAGCCCAGTGGCCCATCGGCCGCCACGGAGTCCACTGGCACCAGCAAACTGCGGAGTACCCTCCCGTCATTCCCCCAAAGATGCCTGCCATACGCCAGGGGACCGGATTGAGTCACAACCGCCGCCTTGGCAAGCCCCCAAAAGCATCGCCTTCCGGCGCCTTCAGCACCCGAACCGGGACCGGGAATCTGCTTGAGCGCAGCACCGGCGCAGTCCCGACAAATGCGGCTATCAGCACCGTTTGATTGACACATTACCAATACCATACCATTTGTGTCAATAATTATTTTAAATAGTCTAGTGGTTTTGTATACAAGTAATTCGCGGCGCTGCGCCCCTGCCAGCACAGGTGCCGCCCAAGAAAACCAGTGGCGCTGCGCCCCGGTTCCCCACTCACCACCTCCGACCGAAGACGGGCCCGCACTTTGCTGGCAACATGCATTGGAGTGATAGATTGAAGACTTTCAGCCCGACCGGCAACGGACTTGAGGAAGATTACCACAAAAGCACAACCTGCGCCGCAACTCTCACAGTCCGGGTTTCACTTCACATCTGCACGCTCCCTCAACCTTGATTAGCCTGCGGCAATTAGTCATTGCTAGAAATTATCGCTGGCTTATGCGAAATAAGTGTGCTACTAGTTCGATAAATTCATGATCCGACTTCCCGAGCTCTTCCGCCTAACAGGTTCCCACCTCACGGCGTTAAGCCCATGGGTGCTGCTGGAAACGGCAGTGCCTCCCTTTTGGAAAGGGGAGCCTCTGACCCTGCCGGGAGCAGTCCCGGCTGTGAGAGGCCTCTTTCCGCGCGAAGGAGGCCATTTTTATTGCCTGGCGTTGTAGAGGCAAGGTTACAACGGGGACGGACCTCCCCGCGGCAAGCCACATGAACGACTTCTCCGAGCTGTTTCGGCTAACGGTGGCTACCTGCCACCCATGCCGGGCAGCCAGCGGGTCCTGCCGGAAACGGCAGCGCCTTCCTTTGAAAAGGGGAACCTGGAACCGGCCCTGCCGGCGAGGGGCCCCTCTCCATCCGGAGAGCGGCCCCTTTTTTTTGCGGGCCGACCCGGCGCAACCAAGGAGCTATCGGGACGCTTCGCCCAGGCGCCTGCGGAGAGGTCGCTTCGGAAACGGCTGGCTGAACCCGGAACCGGCAATGGGCCGAGTGCCGGGGAAGGTCCGGGGGAGCATAAACCCGCACTACAAAAAGGAGGGTCAGACATGGGGAAAACAGTACGGCAGTTTCTAATCTTGGCACTGGCAGGGCTGGTGCCGGCGTTGGCGGGATGCGGTTCGAGCGGCAGTGACGCCGGCGCGCAGGTCTCGGCAGCGCCCTCGACGCAGGTGATCATCTATCACGCAGGGAGCCTGAGTGCTGCATTCAACAACATGACGGGTCCCTACCGGAGGCTCACGGGAATCCAGGTGATCCACAAGGCATTCGGCTCCGTGGAGGCCGCCAAACGGGTGACCGTCGGCCAGGAGCCCGCCGACATCTACGGCAGCGCCGATTATACCAACATCGACGCCTTCCTCAAACCGACCTACGCGGATTACAACATCCAGTTTGCCCAGGGGCAGATGGTGCTCGCCTACACCACCCACTCCGCGGGCGCCAGCCTGATCGACCCGACCAACAGCGCACCGCCGTACGGCACGCTGGCAGCGGTTCCGACGGCCGCCGCCACCTGGTACCAGACCCTGATCGGCAACGGCGCCAAGATCGGCGGGGCCGACCCCAACGCCGACCCCGGCGGATACCGCGCCTTCATGATCATGCAGCTGGCCTCGATCTATTACGCCGACAGCACCATTTACGGGAACCTCGTGAAGAACCAGCTCATCACCGGCACGGCGGACAAGCTCGGGACGACCTACGACTACACCTTCACCTACGAGCACTCCGCCCAGGCGGCGGCCAAGGCGGACGGTACCTACCGCTACGTCCACCTGCCGGACGACATCAACTTGTCCAACCCGGCCAAGGCAGCCTACTACCGGCAGGCGGTCATCAACGTCGCGGGGCTCTCCGCCACCAGCCCCTCGGTTCCCATCCAGGGGACCAGGGTCACCTGGGGTCTGACGGTCCTCAAAAACGCGCCGCATCCCGACGCGGCCCTGAGTTTCCTGCAGTTCATGTTCAGCGCCCAGGGGATAGCGCTGCAAAAGGCGACCGGGCCGGACCCGATCGGCCTGACCGGACCGGCGGTGACGACCCTCGACGACTACCTGAAACTGCCGAGCGCCCTGCAGCCTCTGGTGGGCATCAAGCCCTGACCGGTCGGAGCGGGATAAAGAAGTCGATTGCAGGAGGGATAAGCCCGGGGGAGCAGTGAAGCGCCCCCGGCAAACCTGAGCTCCCAAGGCTAGCGCGGAACAACGGTACGGAGTCCAGCCCCAAAGAAACGGCGCCGGCGCGCCCCCCTCCCGGCCCACCGGCGGGGGGCGCGCCGACGCCGTTTTTGCCGCGCTAGGTGGAGTCCTGAGAGTCGGGGATTTCCGGTCCGGCAGGGAGCCGGGCGCCGCGGGGAAAAAGCCGGTGCAAGCGGCGCCGTCAGCTGGTATGATGCGGCAGCGCCAACCCCACCCTGACCGTCAAGGCCGATGACATGATGCAGATCACGATCGTATTCAGTGCCGCCTTCCTGGCGAGCCTGCTCAGCTCCATGAGCGGGGCGGGCTCCGCGATGCTGACCACGCCGGTCTGGCTCGCGCTCGGCTTCCCCCTGCCGGTCGCCATCGCCTCCAACCAGCTAAACGGCGCCTCCTGGACCCTGATCGCCGCCCGCAACTACCTCAAGGGGAAGCGGCTCGACTGGCCGCTCATCGTGGGCATGGTCTGCTGCGGGCTCGCCGGGGTCTGGGCCGGGACTCGGTTCGTGCGCCACTTCGAGGCGCAAGCGCTGCAGCGCCTGATCGGGGTCGTCATCCTCTGCCTGGTCGCCGTGGTGGCGCTCAACCCGGCGCTGGGGCGCGGCGCGAGCGAGCCGCGCCTGTCGCGCCGGCTGACCGGGGCCCTCGCCTTCCCGCTCGGCTGCTACGAGGCGTTCTTCGGCTCGGGCAACGGCCTGTTCACCTCGCTGCTGCTCTCCAAGGCCCGGGGGTTCCCCCTGGTCACCGCCCTGGGCTATTACTACCTGATGGCCTTCACCTGGAACTGCTGCGCCGTGGCCATCTACGCCTGCGCCGGGCTGGCCGACGCCAGGCTGATGCTCCCCTCGACGGCCGGATCGGTGCTCGGCGCCTATCTCGGTTCGCGGCTGGGCCGGCGGGAGGGGCACCGGCTGGTGCGCGCCCTGTTCCTGGTACTGGGCGGAGCGCTGGGGACGAAGCTGGCGCTGGGGCCGTAGGCTAACCGGCGCCGGACGTCGTCCCGGCGCCGAAGTACCGCTCTCCGCCCGCAAGGGCGTGGATGGCGGCGACGACCTCCTCCGAGGCCGACTCCTTCAGCACGTAGCCCCGGGCCCCGGCGGCGAGCGCCCGGCTGCAGTGCTCGCTGGAATTGTAGATGGAGAGCATCAGCACCTTCGCCTGCGGCAGGCTCCGGCAGATCAGGCGGGTCGCCTCGATGCCGTCCATTTCGGGCATGGAGACATCCATCAGGATCACGTCGGGGCGCAGTGACGCGGCCTTGGCAACCGCGTCCCGCCCGTCGGCGGCCTCGCCCACCACGCTGAGGTCCTGCTGCGCTTCGAGGTGCCGGCGCAGCACCTTCCGTATCAGGGCATGATCGTCCGCGATCAGAACCGTGATTGCCATGTTAGTCTCCCTCGCTTACCTCTATGATGATCGTGGTCCCCGCCCCCGGCTCCGTGGCGAGCCGGAACCTGCCGCCGGCCAACTCGGCCCGCTCGCGCATGATGGTGAGCCCCCACCCCGACCCCGCGGGCTGCAGGCTCCCTTCCCGGGGCTCGAAACCCTGCCCGTCATCCGCTATGCTGAGCCTGACCAGGCCGGCTGCGGAGCAAAGCGAGACCGTCACCTTGCTGGCAGCCGCATACTTGGCGACGTTGTTCAGCGCCTCCTGGGTGATGCGGAAAAGGGCTATCTCCTGCTTGGGAGCGAGCCTCGGGAAATCGGGGCTGACCTCCAGGGCGGCGGCCAGGCCGCTTCTTTGCGCGTACTGGTTCAGGTAGGAGCCAAGCGCCCCCGCCAGGCCGAAATCCTCCAGCAGCGCCGGGCGCAGATCGAGCATCAGGTTGCGCACGGAGCGGCTGATCTCCTTGGTCAGGAGCCGCGAGTCCGCCAGGGTGGACTGCAGCTCGTCTCCGGACTGCGCCGGCAGGTGGCTCCCGATGTGGGCGAGGTCGAGCCCGAGCGCGGTCAGCTCCTGCCCGATGTCGTCGTGCAGTTCCCTGGAGACCTGTTTCCTCAGGTCCTCCTCCTGCACGATGAGGCGCTGGGCATAGCTCTTGAGCGACTGTTCGGCCTTCACCCGCTCCGTGATGTCGTGGATCATGCCGAACATGACCCTGCGGCCGTTCCAAAGGTAGGCCCCTCCCACGATCTCGACCGGGAACAGGGTGCCGTCCTTCTTCCGGTGCAGCCTGAGGGGGACGAACATGGTGCGGGTCTGACCGATGATCCGTACCGACAGCTCGGAGTCCTCGGGCTCGCCGATCAGCTCGGTGGCCCTCATGCCGCTGTCGCAGAGCTCCTCCCTGCTGTAGCCGTACATCGCCACGTGCGCCTCGTTGACGTCCAGTATCAGCTTCGAATCCACCTCGAAGATGCAGATGGCGTAGACCTCGTTGTCGAAAATGATCCTGAACTTGCTCTCGCTCACCCGCAGCGCCTCGTCGGCCAGCTTGCGCCCGGTGATGTCCTCCAGGAACCCTTCCAGCAACTCACCGCCGGAGCCGGGCACGGCCCGCATGTGCAGGTTGGCGACGAAGCGCGAAGCGTCGCAGCGCTGGAACTCGACCTCCGCCTGGCCGTACCCCCCGGCGGCGAGCGCCTGTCGCACCATGCCGGCGCGCTGCTCCGAGGAGACGTAGCGGCTGCCGATGCTCACGCTTTGGTCGTCCACCATCGCTTCGGCGCTGGGGTAACCGAACATCCTGGCGATGGTCGGATTGGCGCTGATCAGGCGCCCACCGGGAGTCGAACGGTAAATGCCGAAGGGAGCGCCTTCGAAGAGGCTGCGGTAGCGCTCCTGCGACGAGGCCAGCTTCCCGCTTTCCTCCGCCAGCCGGCGCATGGCGCGCAGCATGACGACGGCGCAGGCCAGGGAGAGCAGCAGGAAGCTCAGGGCCAGCAGGCAGGTCATGAGCAGATCGCTGCGCCACTGCGCCAGGTAGTCCTGGCTGGCCAGGCCGACGGTGGCGATGATGGGGACCGCCGCCAAACGGTGGAAGGTCAGAATCCGCTCGGTGTCGTCGAAGGGGGTCCTGGTGTGATAGGTGGCGCGGGAGGCACCGGATCGGATCAGCTCCTTCAGTTCGGAAGAGACGGTCGTGTTGCCGAGCTCGCGGACTTGGTCTCCCGGGCTCCCGGGATAGCGGGCGATCTGTCCTAAATCGGAGCCGCGCAGCGTTATGCCGCCCCGGGGACCGATGTCGAACTGGGAAATGATGCTATAGAGATGATCCAGGGTGATGGCTGAGCTGATCACCCCGGCGAAGCGTCCGTCCGGCGTCGTGTAGCGGCGCACGAAGGCGATCACCCAGCTGTGGGTGGATCGGCCGAGGATGGGGCCCGTGACCTGGAGGCCGGCTTCGGGATGGTCGCGCAGGAACGGGAAGAAACTGCGGTCGGCGTAACTGACCGGCTGGTGCGTCCCCGGCCCCTGGCCGAAGATCACCACCCCCGCGGCATCCGTGATCCGCATGCCGTTCAGGTCGGGAATCCGCTGTTGGTAGGCCGCCAGCAGGGACTCGACGGCAGCGGACCGGCTGCCGTCCCGGTAATCCTCGGCAAGCTCTTCCGCCACGTCGCGCATGGCAAGGTCACTCTTCTCGATGAAACCGGACAGACCTTGATCGATGGCGGTGGCGATATTTTGAGAAGACACCTCCGCGCGATGCTCATACTGGTGCCGGCTCTGGGTCAGGAAGTAGGCACAGAGCATCCAGACAAACAGGTTGCCGGCCACGAAACACGACAGTATCAAGGCGCGATTGCGAGAGGTGGCGATCATTGTCCCTTTATCTCACGTCCCCGTGAGGTAGATAAAAACGGAATAGACATCAGATCCTTGCGTTTGTGACGGCTGCCTCAACGACAAGATAAGCCGTGCCATGCGGAATGTCAAATCATTGCAGGGGCGCCCTCGCCTCACGAGGTGTGCCGGTTTCGCGGATCGGTGTTGGAGCCCGAGGAGCGCGATTCGCGCCCCATCCCCTCGCCCCCGGAACTGCGCGGCGGGAGCGGCAGCACCGGGTGAACCGGGGGGTTGGGGAGATCGAGGCGATTGACCGAAAGGGGTGCGGGTCTCTGGTACCGGCGCCAATTGCTGCTGCCTCGAAACGGTGCGGCGGGGAGGGAGACGCCGTGCGGGGAAGGGATGAACCGGCCGCCTTGGCGGCGGCCGGCTCTGGTGGCGGGAAGGGCCTTTCAGGGGTACGGATAACGGTGCACGCGGCTGAGCCGGTGGCCGGCGCTTTCCTGGTCGCGGTGCGCGGCCTGGAACGCACAGCCGACATCGTTCAGCCTTGGCACCTCCTGCTCCTGATCCAGCATTTTGGCTTCGCAAAGCAGACGTCTCGCCTCGTCCTGGAGCCTCTGCATCTCTTTCTTGAGATTGTCGATGGTTTCCGACGAATATTCCAGTTTATACCACATACGCGTCCCCCCCGTTGGTCGGATCGATAACATGCTAGTCTATTCGTCAGCACGCCCATTAAATTGAGCGTTTTTTCGGGGGAATAAATTTTGCGCGGCGCGAGGCGAGCTTACGGCATCAAGGAAGGGGTAACGATCCGGTATCGTTGGTCGTCTCCACCCGGTTGCGCCCGTTTTGCTTGGCCTGGTAGAGGGCGAAGTCCGCTTGGTAAAACAGGGAATCGACCCCGCTGATCAGTTCGGTGGGAAAGGAGGCGACCCCCAGGCTCGCCGTGACGCTCCTATTTTCCAGGGGGGCTTCCAGGACGATCGACTGCACCGAGCAGCGCAGGCGCTCGGCGACCTCCAGGGCTCCGCTGACGGGAGTCGCCGGAAGCAGCAGCACGAATTCGTCACCGCCGTAGCGCGAGGCCACGTCATAGGTGCGCAGCGCGCCGTGCAGCTTCTCCGCGACGGCCACCAGGACCTTGTCGCCGTGCTGGTGCCCGTAGAGGTCGTTTATTTCCTTGAATTTGTCCACGTCCAGGATGATGAGGGAAAGCGGGGCGCGCAGCCTTTTGGCGCGCTGCATCTCGTTTTCGAACACGTCGGAGAAGAAGCGGCGGTTGTACAGGTTGGTGAGCGGGTCGGTATTGGAGAGTTCCTTGAAGTGCTCCGTCGTCTTTTTCAACTCGTCCTGCAACACCTTGATCTTCAGGTGTATCTTGACGCGGGCCACCAGTTCGGCGGCGTCGAAGGGCTTGGTCACGTAATCGCTGGCCCCCTGTTCCAGGACGGCGATCTTCGAATCCCGGTCCGACCGGCCGGTCAGAAAGATGATCGGGATGTCGCCCAGGTCGGGCCGCAACTTCACCAGCTGCAAAAACTTCAGACCGTCCATGCGCGGCATCTGGAGGTCGCAGATGACCAGGTCCGGCGGGCTCTCCAGCATGGACTTGAAACCTTCCAGGCCGTCCCTCGCCTCGCGGTAGGTCTCGAAGAGGGCGCTCTCCATGACGGTGCGGATTATCTGGCTCCGGAACCTGTCGGAATCGTCGATTATCAGAACGCAGGAAGGCATCGTCGCCCATCTCCTCAGTGCCAGGTATTCAGCGTCCCCGCGGCAGCCAAACCTGCCGCCGCCCGGGCCAGTCGCACGGGTGCCGCCACGACCCGACCCTCAACTGCCTCTCATATCAGCGGGTTATATAATCCACCTGCGGCCTGCAGTCAACCTAAATGTCATCAGCAGTGAAGCTGAATGTCAACCATCAGCGGGGGATCGGGGGGTGGCGGTCGAAACGGAAGAGGAGTCGCGGGCGCCGCTCCCCCGCCTGCAGGCAAAGCGCGACTCTCCTCCCCTCCCTTCAGGATAACAACTACCTGAAAAAATGAAAAGAGATCGCGGGCCCGGGTCAAGGCAGGGGGCCGGGGAAATGCTGCGCCGGGGGAAGAGGGGAGCAGAAAGCCCCGCCACAAAGCTGACGGCAGTGTTTCGTGGCGGGGCTAGTGTTGTCTCAGACCTCGCACGGCCCCGTGAAGGGAGCGTGGCGCCGGTCAGGCGTCCTCATATTCCGAACTGGTGGCGAGTTCCTCGGCCGGTTCCTCAGCCTCCTTGCGCGGCAGGTACAACTGGTCGCTGATGTAGGAGCCGACCCCGTCGTCCGCCACGTGGAAATCCCCGTCCAGAATCGGGATCGCCACCTTCAGCAAAATCGTGTAGACCAGCAGGCCGGTGGCCCAGATCCCCAGCGCCAGGGTCAGCTCCGTGCCGGAGGGGGAATACTCGTAGATCTCGTGCAGCACGTCCGGAATGAAGCCGGGGATCACCAGCCCCATCCCCTTCTCGATGTAGACGCCGATGAACATGAGGACGCAGCCGATCACCAGGGTCAGCTCCTTTTTGCGCAGCTCCGGGATCAGGAAGATGAAGAAGGCGGTGACATTGAAGGTCATGGCGGTCCAGATCCAGGGGACCAGCATGGAGTGGCCGTCGAGCCCCTGGAACAGGTACTGTACCGGGGCGAGGTGGATGCTCCCGGTGTAGTACTCCTTGAAGAGCTCGGCTCCCAGCAGCAGCAGGTTGATGAACATCGCGTAGGCGATCAGCTCGGCGATCTTCTGGATCGCCTTATTGTCGATCTTGAACCTGGTGAACCTGCGCACCACCATGAAGATCAGGATCATGAACGCCGGCCCCGAGCAAAAAGCGGAGGCGAGGAAGCGCGGCACCAGGATGGAGGAGTTCCAGAAGGGGCGCGCGCCCAGGCCGTTATAGAGAAAGGCGGTCACCGTGTGGATGGAAATGGCCGACGGTATGGAGCAAAGGATGAGGGGAGTGGTGAACTGCTTGTTGGGCTCCCTCTGGTAGTAAAGGTTGTAAAGGATGTAGGTCGCGATGGTCGCGTTGAGCACCAGGTAGGTGTTGAGCACGACGACGTCCCAAGCGAGCAGCGAGGACGGAAAGTTGAGCTTGCCCAGGAAGGGAATCAGGTGCCAGGCCCGCTCGGGATGTCCGATGTCCACCGTGACGAACAGCATGCACATGATGATCGCCGAGACCGCCAGGAGCTCTCCCAGGATGACGATCTCCTTGATCGGCTTCCAGTGGTACACGTAGGCCGGTATCACCAGGAGCACGGCCGCCGCGGCGACCCCCACCATGAAGGTGAAGTTGGAGATGTAGAAGCCCCAGGAAACCTGGTCCCGCATGTTGGTGACGATGAGCCCCTCGTCCAGCTGGTGCAGGTAGGCCGTGGCCCCGCAGACGGCGAGGAAGAGCAGGAAGCAGACCCAGACGTAGTAGGTCTTGCTACCCTTGCAGACCAGTGCCAGCGACCCTGATAAAAAATGCAGGATATTTCTCATCGTGTCTCTCCGCGGAGCTTAGGTTGCGTAGAAGTAGAAAAACTTGGGCTGAGTGTTGAGGTCTTCCTTGAAGATGAAGACCCGCTTGTGCTCTATCAGGTAGCGGATCTCGCTACCCGGGTCCAAAAGATTGCCGAACTTGCGGGCGCCGACCGGGCAGGCCTCCTCGCAGGCGGGGTAGCGCCCGGGCTGCTCGCGGGTGCGCTGGATGCAGAAGGTGCACTTCTCCACCACCCCCTTCGGGCGGGGGCGGTTCCCCAGGTAGTGGGTGTTGGGGTTCATCTCGGCGGCCGGGAGCTCGGGCTTCGCCCAGTTGAAGTGGCGGGCGCCGTAGGGGCAGGCGGCCATGCAGTAGCGGCAGCCGATGCACCAGTTGTAGTCGACCACGACGATGCCGTCGCGCTCCTTCCAGGTCGCCTGCACCGGGCAGACCTTCGTGCAGGGGGGCTTCTCGCACTGCTGGCACTGGACCGGCATGTAGAAGTGCCCCGGCGCCGGGACCTCGGCCGGGTTGTAGTAATGCTCGGCGTGGGAGAGGTCGACCCCCTTTTCCTTGTCCATCTGCATGACGCGGATCCACTGGATCTGGGGGGTGCGGGACTGGTTGTTCTCCGCCACGCAGCCGTACACGCAGCGCCGGCAGCCGATGCAGCGGGAGAGGTCCAGGCCGTAACCGTACTTCACCCCCTCGATGGGGAGCGTGGTCTTCACCGTGACCTTTTTGCCGAACTGCTTGCTGTACTTCTTCTCCATCCGCTCGATGACCCCCTTGAGTTCATCCTTGGAGAGCTCGCGGAAGTTTTTCTGGAAGAACTCCTCCCAGACCGAGGCGGAGGCTTCCTTCCCCGGCAGGGCGATCAGACCGATGCCCGCCGCCAGGCTCTTCAGCATCTTGCGCCGGGATCTGTGCTTTACGTGTTCGTCGCGGTTTTCAGTATCTGACATGAGGCATATCTCCGAAAAAGAGTGTGGGATCGATCAGCGCCTGAGATTGGCCGGACGCACCGGCGGGGGGAGCGGCTTGAGCGGTTTGAACTTGGGGTCGTGCGGGTTGTGGCAATGGACGCAGAGCAGGTACTGCTTGTCGCCGTTCCAGTTCCCGGTCCGCTTGCCGTGCACCCCGACCTTCCAGTCGCGGAACTTGTCGCCGTGGCACTGGCCGCAGAGGCGGTACGAGACGGAGAAGTCGATCAGCTCCCCGGAGATGAGGCGCAGCTTGTCACGGTCCAGCGCGTTGTGACAGTCGGTGCACCAGCGTCCGTCGGCGTGGTGCAGCACGATCTCCGTGTGGTAGTCGGTGAGCACCCGCGGGTTCAGGTTGGGCTTCATCATGCCGTGGCACTGGCTGCAGGGAAAGATGTCGGGTGAAAACGGGGGGCGCGGCACCGGAAAGGTCTGCGCGGGCGGCCTGTTCTTGATGTCGTAGGGAAGCGCGGGTTTATCGAGCTTCTGGTCGCCGGCGGCGCCCGGGTCCTGCGCACCCTTCTGTGTGTCAGCCTGGACCGGGACCGAGGACACGAGTTGCAGCGACCACAAAGCGACCAGGAGAAGCAAGGGAGTGACAAAACTCGGTGTTCTCATAGTAACCTCGATGAGATCTGTAATATGCCCGGCAAAGAGTCAATGGCGTACACCACGACAAAAGATTTTGTGAACTCGATTTAATATCCGGCGATACTGTCAGGGTTGAGACCCGTGTGTTACCGGGCGGCTGTAAGGATACCAAGAATAACATTCCTGTCAAATCCAAGGCGGCACAACTGTGCTGAATCAAAATAACAGCGTTTTACCAGTTATGCAATGCAAAATAATCCGGCTGCAGCAGCCGTCATTGTTAGCTGCATCAAATTTTCCTACTGTAATTTGAATAAAAGTAGCAGCACCCAGCTAGCGGGACAGTGCTGCGTGTTTGGCGCGATCTTGGGGGAGAGTATGCTGCAGGGGCATCTGCCTGACCGGGAGGTGGCGGAGGTTTCCCATCGAGGCGGGGTGTTGGTGCGACGGAAAACGTGGTCAGGGGGCGCTCGGCCCGCGGGTGACCTGTACGAAGTCCGCCGGGCGCAGCCAGCGGGAAAAGGCGCGGCGCACCTGGGCGGCGCCGGTCGCCCGGTATTTCCGGGCGGCTCGCGCCGGCTCGTCCAGGGGAAGCCCGGCGCGCACCAGCTGCAGGATCTCCCGGGCGATGTTCGCTGTGCCCGTCCTGGCCAGCAGCAGTTGGCGCAGCACGATGGTCTTTGCCTGCCTGAGCTCGCCCTGGGAGACCCGCTCCTGCTGCATCTGGAGCAGGTTTTGCCGGACCAGATGGAGGGCCTGCCCGGCTTTTAGCGGGTCGCAGCCGAAAAGGACCCCGAAGAGCGAGCGGGTCTTGCCGGCCTGCAGGAATGCCTCGACGGTGTAGACCAGCCCTCCCCTCTCGCGCAGGTCGCGGTCCAGGCGGGTGGCGTAAAAGCCGCCGGACAGGACGCGCAGCCCGACCTGCAGCGGGTAGTAATCGGGGTGCGACCGGGTGAGGCCGAGGGTCTCCACCAGGGTAACCTCGTCCTGGGAGCGGCTCTGGTCGGGCACCGCTACCGCGGCCGGCCCGTTGGGCAGCACCGGCGGCAGGTCGGTCGCCGGCCGGCGCCCGACGCCGCGCCAGGAGCCGAAGTGGGCTGCGATGACCTCTCTGGCGGCGGCCGCCGTGACCGGGCCGATCACGACGATGGTGGTCAGGTCGGGCCGGAACACGGAGCGGTGATACTTCCTCACGTCGTCCAGGGTGAGCGCCGCGACGCTCTCCGGGGTGGCGTGGCGCAGCTTCGGGTCCCCCTTGGGATAGAGCCCCTGGTCCAGGGCGCGCTCGGTGAACCAGGCCGGGCTCTGCAGCTCGCCCGCCAGGGCGCCGGCGGTCTGCCCCTGGACTGTCCGGAAGACCGCCTCGGGGAGGGCCGGGTGCAGCAGGTGGGTGGCCAGCAGCTCGACCCCGCGCGCGAAATGACCCCGCAGCACCTTCAGGGAGAAGCTGGTGCCCGCCGACTCCTCCGCCGCGATGTCGTCGAGCGCCTTCTGGAAGGCCAGGCGGTCCATGCCGGTCGTCCCGTAGGAGAAGAGGCCGTCCAGGAGTTTGTCCACCCCCTCCTTGCCGGGCGGCGCCTGCAGGTAGGGGCTGTTTTTCACCTCGCCGTACACGCCGATCGCGTCGCTGGCCGAGGTGGTGACCACGACCAGGCGCAGGCCGTTGGCAAGCGTGAAGGCCGCCGGCTTTTTCTCCGGGGCCGCGGCCGGCAGCGCCCGGGTCACCCTTTCGGCCCAGGGCGGCAGGGTGACCGGCCGGACGCCCTTGGGAACGAACGATTCCTTGCCCCGCGCGGCGCCCTTGGCCTCGACGGGGCTGCCGGAGGGACGCGGGGTGAGCAGCGCCGTCAGGGCCGTCGCGTTCACCAGGTAGTCGCGGGCCACCCGGTTGACGTCCGCGACGCTGACCCGGCGGATCGCCTCGATGTCGTCGTCCGGCGAGTCGCGCCCCTCGACGGCCAGAGCCTGGGACCAGCTGGACGCCAGCCCCTCCAGGGAGTCCTTCTGGAACTCGAGCTCGGCCACCTCGCGCTGCTGCGCCGCCCTCACCAGCTCGGCAGGGAAGCCGTTTGCCAGGTAGTCCGCGACGACCTTCTGCAGCTCCCGGATCAGCGCCTTGCCGTCGCCTCCTTGCGGAAAAGTCGCCGTGACGATGCCCGCTCCCGCCTTGGGGAGGCTGATCCCTTCGAAGGAGGTGGCGAGCGCGCGCCCTTGCGGCACCAGGGCGTACAGGTCGCCGCGCTGGCTGGACAGCAGGTCGCCCAGCACCTGGCCGGCGGCATAGTCGGGACTCTGGTAACCCGGCAGCCGGTAGGCGGCCAGCGCGAGGCCGTAGGGGAGGTCCGAGTCGAGCGCCACGAAGGCGGGCTTGAGCGGCTGCAGCGTCACCTGCGGGCGCGCCGGGAGTGGGCGCGCGGCGATCCCGCCGAAGAGACGGCGCACCGTATCCCGGGTGCGCACCGGGTCTATGTCACCCACGATGACCAGGACCGCGTTGTTGGGGGCGTACCAGTCCCGGTGGAACTGCTGCAGCATCGCCGCGGAGGTCCGGTCGAAGGAGGACCGGGACCCCAGGGCGTCGTGTTCGTAGGGGGTGCCGGCGAAAAGGAGTTCCTGCAGCCGCACGCTCAGCAGATACTCGGGGTTGGAAAGGTCCTCCTCCACCTCCTGCTCGATGGCGCCGCGCTCCTCGGCCCACCCCTGCGGGCTGTCCAGCACCCCCGCCATGCGGATCGGCCTCCACCCGGAGCACCGTGTCCAGGTCCTCCCTGGCGAGCGTCGCGACGTACTGGGTGAGCACCTGCTGGGTGGAGGCGTTGGATTCCCCCCCGGTCCCGGCGAAGATGGTGGAGAGCTGCTCCGCCGAGAGGCCCGGGCTGCCGCGGAACATCATGTGCTCCTGGGCGTGGGCCATGCCGGGAAAGCCGGGGGGCGCCTCCACGGAGCCGACCAGGTAGTTGAGCTGGAGCGCGACTGCCGGGGCCAGGGCGTTACGCACCACCACGACCCGCAGGCCGTTACCCAGGGTGTCGCGCAGCACGCCGGCGCCGGAAGCCTGGCAGACCGGGGCGCCCAGCAGCATCAGGGCCGCGAGCCATAAACCAAGGCGTGTGAAGAAACCGTCTGCCATAATCCACCCGATGCCAAGTTGTTACGCAGCGCGGAATGTCCGCACTCCAAAGCTATTGCGGGCACCCCCTGCCGACGCGAGCCGGGATCGCGGATGCGGCGGGCAGGAGGTGCCCACCCAACCGATCTCCGGAGCTATCGGGTCACTTCCGCTCTATGGCTTTGATTATATCAGGCACGGAACGTTTCATGACCGTGCGCACGTTCTGGAGCAGGGTTTGCGACGCCAGTGTGTCGCGGCCGGTGACCGCGGAGTCGGTGTAGTCCGCCTCGTACTCCGTCGTGGCCAATGCCCTGCCGTCGCGCCACGGCTCGACTGAGACGGTCACTTTGCTCTTCACCTCGAGGCTGGCCGGGCTTTTCACCTCGTCCACCTTGACCGTGGCGCTCTTGATCAGCACCCCTTTGGGGGCCCCCGACGGCATGGAGTTCAATTGCACGGTGGTGTACCCCGCCGCCTTGAACTCCTGGATGTAGGCCTGCAGCACGCTGTCCATCGGCGCCGTCTCAGTGACCGTGTTGCCGAGTTTTTCCCCGCCTTTGCTGCGAATCTCCCCGAGCACCCACTGGATGGTGCTGGAACCGCCGGTGCCAGGCGGCGTTGCCTCGACGATGTAGAGGTCGCCCGAGCCGCCGCCGGCGTTCACGCCCCCCTGGTAGAGCAGCTCCACTCTCTGGTCCCCGACGGTCGCGCATCCGGAGCCCAGCGCGGTAACGGCGAGCGCCGCGAGCCAGCGCAGGGCGCGTGCCGCCTTGCTTGAAACGAGTTGTACCATGGTTCCTCCCTTGGCTCCGACTGACAGGCGGGGAGCCGGCCGCATGCAGGAGGCCCCGGTGCACGAGCTAGATGATCCGGGTGAACTTCTCCTTGGGGTAGATGGTCCGGGAGAAAAAATCGCTGAAATCGTCGACCACCTGCTCCAGGAAGGCGTCGTCCAGGGCCGCGGCGGGGGCGCTCTCGTCACCGCGCTCAAACTGCAGGGTGAATATTTTGCCCCGGTACTGCGCGGACAGCACCGCCCCGTCGAGCGAGCCCTCAACCGGCTCCCGCTCCCAATACACCCGCGAGCCGGGCAAGGAACTCCGTATCCTGGCAACCAGCAGCTCCCCGATATCGCTCATGCACCGGTCCCCCGTGGCGCCTCTCTCCCCTGCCCCGCCGCCGCTCAGGGCGATGTGGGGAGCTTGTGCAGCAGCTGCTTGTACCTTTCCCACTCGGTGGCGCTCCGGACCTCCGTCGAGGCGTGCCCGAAACTGCGGACGATGGTGGAAACCTCCAGGGCGGTCTCGTGGTCCGGGGCGCGGAAGCTGTCGAGGTAATCACGGGGCCCCAGGATCGCCAGTTTGTGCAGCCACTCAACCTGCGGGCATTTCTTGCGAATCTGCTGCATGACGCTGGTTTCCAATGCTTGGAACGAGGCCGGCGGGCGCAGGGCGGTTGGGGCGAGGCGGGTAAGCATGACGAAGGTCAGCATGTTCTGGCTCCTCCCTTGAGGCCGACTGGCCGGTCCTGAACATTAGTGTAGCACAACCATGCCGAGTTCAGGACAACAATAAGCCGCTCTCCGCCACGACGCCGGACGCAGGAAGCGAAGCCGGATTGTTGCGCCATTTCAGCCGGTACCGGCTCCTTTATTACCTGGAGGATGAAGTTATACTAAAAGGGGTAGGCGGCTGATGCGTCGCCACTTCTCGCCTGGAGGTCTCTAGTATGCGGGCCATGGTAATGAGAGAAAAAGGGGCGCCCTTGCGGCTGGAGGAGTGGCCGGTCCCGTCCCCAGGCCCCGGCCAGCTGCTGCTGCGGGTTGCCGCCTGCGGCATCTGCCGCACCGACCTGCATATCCTGGACGGGGAGCTGAGCGAGCCGAAGCTGCCGCTGGTGCCGGGGCACCAGGTGGTAGGACGGGTTGCCGCTTTGGGGAGCGGCGCCACGGCCTTTCGGGTGGGGGACCGGGTCGGCGTTCCCTGGCTGGGTGCTACCTGCGGAGTCTGCGGGTACTGCCGGGAGGGGAGGGAAAACCTCTGCGACCAAGCCCGTTTCACCGGCTACCATCGCGACGGCGGCTTCGCCGACTACGCCGCTGCCGACGTGGATTTCTGCTTCGCCATTCCCGAGGGGTTCTCCGACCTGCAGGCGGCCCCCCTTTTGTGCGCGGGGCTCATCGGCTACCGCACGCTGCGTCTGGCCGGCAGCGCGCGCCGGCTCGGCATCTACGGCTTCGGCGCGGCGGCGCACCTCGTCATCCAGGTGGCGCTCTGGCAGGAGCGCGAGGTCTACGCCTTCACCCGCCCCGGCGACCTGGAGGGGCAGGCCTTCGCCCGCAGCCTCGGTGCGGTCTGGGCCGGCAGTTCGCAGGAGCTTCCGGCCGAGCCCCTCCACGCCGCGATCATCTTCGCTCCGGCCGGCGAACTGGTCCCCGCGGCGCTACGGGCCGTCGCCAAGGGAGGGACCGTGGTCTGCGCCGGAATCTACATGAGCGACGTCCCCGGCTTCCCTTACCAGCTCCTCTGGGGCGAGCGCGTGCTGCGCTCCGTCGCCAACCTCACCCGCCGGGACGGCGAGGAGTTCCTGGAGCTCGCGCAGCGCATACCGGTCCGGACCGAGGTCCAGTGCTACCCTCTGGCCGAGGCTAACCGGGCCCTGGCGGATCTGCGGTCGGGGAGGATCACAGGGGCGGGAGTGCTGCACATCGCCTGAACCTGAAACAGGGGGAAGCTGAACGGGTGCCGTTGCCCGCCCCCCATGTCTTCCTGCGCGAGCCTTCCCCCCCCGTTGCACAGAGGGGATACCGGGCGGGCCCGGGTGGGTGCTGGCGAGCGCGCCTGCGGCCCGCCCTAAAACGGGTACCCCAATCCCACGAAAACCGCCGGCCCGTCCTTTCCTATGCCGATGTCGATGCGGCCGACGATGTTGGGCCGCACCACCGCCCTCAGGCCGAGGCCCGGATTGAACTCGAAGCTGCTCGCCTTCGCCTCGACGAGGGTCTTCATGACGGAGCCCAGATCGATGAAGGGGGCCAGTTCCCAGTCGGCCCTCACGTGAAAAATCTCCCACCGGAAGAGCCGGATGCGCTCCTCCAGGTTGAGCAGCAGAAAGCTTTTGTCGACAAAGCGGTTCTGGCCGTATCCTCGCAGGGTCGTCTCTCCGCCGAGGATGCTCTGCTCCAGAAACGGCACCCGGTTTCCGAAGGTCTGATTGCAGGCGAACCTGACGACAAAGACGTAGCGCCCTTCCTGCCGCGGATAGTACAGGTTCGCTTCCGCCTGGTACCCTTGGTACGCGGCGCTGCTGCCGAGGAGCCTCGTATTGTTGTCGATGGAAAAGGTCAGGCGGGTGCCTTGGGTCGGCATGCCGGTCGAGTCGAGCGTGCTGTAGACCAGGGAAATTTTCTGGGCGTGCACGTGGTAGCCGCTGGCACCGGGGACCTCTCCGTACGGGAAGATGTCGGTTATGAAGGGGACCGCCGTGACCGCTCCCCTTTTGATGCTGACCCTCTTGTAGCGGTCGCCCAGCACCAACTGGAGGTGTTCGGCGAAGCGAAACCCGACGGAGACGCCCAGCCCCATCTCTTGATCCGAGTAATTGGTCTCGTTCTGGGTAGAGGAATTGGACTGGAATCCGAAGAACCGCGAGGAGCCGTCGGTATAATCGAAGGCGTTGAAATTGAGCTCCAGCAGGTCCGACAGGAATTTCTGGTCCCGGTAGCGCACCCGGAACTCCTGGTTGATGGTGGTCGCCTTGGAGAGGTTCACCCGCAGGCTTTTTTCGGGGGTGGGGTAGAAGGCGCCGTAGAGGGTCGTGGTGACGCCGAAATACTGGTTGTAGTTGAGCTGGGGCACCATGAGGGTGCTCACTTCGTCCTTCGCGTTGTGCAGCAGGAAAGCGACCAGACCGCCGTAGGTGATCCCTTCGTTGGGACTCGCCGCGATGACCGGAAGCGGGATGGCGACCGTCTTCGCCGGGTCGTTGAAGGCGTCGGTGGAAACCGGGTACGGCAGCAGTCTCCTCGGGACGTTATAGGAACAGGAGGCGAGCACCCCGGCAGACAGGAGCAGTATGGTGGCGAGCGATCTGTGCATGGGGACCTTGACCAATGGGGGGATCCGATCTCAATCGGACTTGTGCCAGACCACGGCCACCAGACCAAGGAGCAGCCAGAAGGCCTCTCGGCAGCGCCGCAGGATGCTGAACCCGGCACCCAGGGTCGAGCCGAGGTGGAAACCGAGGGCGAGCAGGACCGTGCCGCCGTCCTGCACCCCGAGGGACACCGGAATCATGAAGCCGAGTCCGGCGACGAGCTGGGAGAGTGCATCGAGACAGAGTGCGACCTGCAGCGGTATCGGGTGACCCAGGAGCCAGAAGATCAGGGCAACCTCCAGCGTGTGTACCAGCCACCCCGCAAAGTAGAGCAGCAGGGCGACCAGGCCGGCAACGGCGTGCTCGCGATAGAAGCTGGCCAGGGAGTCGTCCAGGGCGCTCAGTTCGGCCTCCCGCGCCCTGAGGACGGCGGGGCAGACCCCGAACCGGCTCAAGAGCCGCAGCAGCGCGCCGCAGGGGTTGCGGCGCTGCAGCACGACGAAGGCGGCGCCGGCCAAGGCCAGGAGCAGGGTCCCCAGGCAGCTGAACCCGGCCAGTTCGCTCGACAGGCCGGGGAGCGCGAAGGGGACCAGCGCGAGGCACAGCAGGACGTACAGCACCAGGCTCAGCACCATGAGCGCCTTGTGGATCACCAGGGACGCCGTGGCGTCGTGCCAGGCGACCCCCAGCCGGTGCAGCTGCAGGGCCTTGAAGGGCTCCCCCCCCAGGGACGCGGTCGGCGTCAGCTGGTTCAGGGACTCCCCGGAGAGCCGCAGGAAAAACAGGCGCCAAAGCGGCGGGGAGCCCGCCTTGCCGGCCAGAAGGCAGCTCCAGGATACGGTCCAGAAACAGCAGGTCAGGCCGTAGGGGACCAGCAACAGCGGCCAGCAGCGCGCCTGCTGCAGGAAGGTGTGCGCCAGGCCGCCCCAGTCGATCCCCCTGAGCGTCAGAAACAGGACGACCGAGGCTACCGCCAGGAGCATCAGGTTGAATCGGCGCATGGGGCTCGCGCAGGCTTTGGTGGAACTTGTCGTCATCGATCACCCTCAAACGGCAGTCCGGGCGGCGCTCAGGTGGGCGGATCAGCGCTCCGGCGCTATGTCGAAGTGGTCGGTGTACCCCCGGAAACGCGCCCTCTCGCTTCCCTGGTCCAGCCCGAACTCCTGCAGGGAGTACCGGTGGGGCCCCTGCTTGTCCTTGGGGTTTTGCGCCACGAAAAGCCGCATGGCGGCCTCCGCCTCGCCGCTCAGCTCCCTGCCGAAATGCCGGTAGATCCCCCGCACGGCCGCCAGTGGGTCCCGGACCAGTTCGGGATACCCCACGTCGTAAAAATTTCCCCCCAGCTCCGTACGCTCCGAGCGGAACCTGGTCAGCAGGGTCGCGCTGTCGCTCCAGCGCCGGCTCACCTCGGCGCCCAGCTCCTTCAGGTCGATGGGGCCGGTGAACGGGGCGCGCAGCACCTTGGCGAAACTGGCGCAGGACGGCAGCACCTTGAGCGGGTCGCGGTGGGTCACGACGACCTGGGCGTCGGGATAGACCTGGAACAGGGACTCCAGCGCCATGAGGTGGCTCGGGGCCTTGAGCACCCAGGGGGCCCCGGGGCAGCGCCACTGCAGGTGCTGCAGGAAGCTGCGGTGGCACTGGTAGGCCGGGCCCTTGTCCTGCCGGTCGTGCCAGGCGCGGTAGGAGGTGACGAAGTACATCGATTCGAAGAGATAGCTCAGGAAGGAGTGGTCGGTCATCGCGATGCACTCCTGGGGGAGCCGCGCCCCGATGCTGTGGCAGGTGTGAAAGTCGGGCATCAGGACGTCGATCCAGCTCAGCTCCTTGCGGGTCTGCTCGATGCGCGGGTCGCTGCGGTAGCTCGCGGCCTCCGGCGGCGGGGACGGGTGCATCACCTCCCAGACCTGTGGGGCGCGGCAGGCCGGGTCCTGGGCCAGCAGGGCGTGCAGGAAGGTCGTGCCGGAGCGGGGCAGCCCGGTTATGAACACCGGACGCACGATCTTTTCCCGGGAGATGGCGGGAAACAGCCCGCAGTCGCGCCGCATGCGCAGGCGGTTGCTCAGGACCCGCACCATCTCGGACTGCACCGTGATGCGCCCGATCAGGTTGAGGCGGGCGTCCTCTTCGAAGGAGCGCAGCAGGATCCCCAGGGGGGTGCGGAAGGAGGGGTCCCCGTAATCGAAGAGCCCGGTCTGCCGGCAGCTTTTCTCCAGCAGCGCGTCCAGGACGAGCGTCACCAGGGAGCGCCCGTCGTTCAGGGCGAGGCGGCTCAGCGTGTTGACCCCTCCGATCAGCCGGGTGCCGAGCGCTGCCAGGGCGCCCGGGCGGCGCGTCCCCTCCCCCGTCGCAGGCCGGGGAGGGAGAGGCACGACGGCGTCAGGAGGGAAAACCTCCGGGGAACCGACCTGAACTCTGTCCTGTTTCACGCTACCCTCCTTACGCGGGGCTCTGCTTGCGGGAGCCGTCGGTTTACTTACAAACGCCAAGGCGGGGCCGGCGCCCCGCATGTCACATGTAGCCGTCCTTGCGCAGCCGCTCCATGCCGCGGTCCGCGTCCTGGGCCCGCCCGTTGCGCTCGGCAAGCTTCGTGGTGCGCAGCTCGGCGATGATGTCGGCGACGCTGCGCGCCGTCGAGGCAATCGGGGCGGTGCAGGGGGCGCACCCCAGGCTCCGGTAGCGGGTGCCGGCGCCGCGCTCGAAATACAGCGGGATCACCGGGATACCCTCGCGCTCGACGTACTCCCAGATGTTGAGCTCGCTCCAGTCCAAAAGCGGGTGGATGCGCAGGTGGGTGCCCGGCTCGAACCTGGTCTTGAACTGGTCCCAAAGCTCGGGCGGCTGGTCCCGGAAATCCCAGTCGTTGTTGGAGTCCCGTGGGGAGAAGTAGCGCTCCTTGGCGCGGGTCCCCTCCTCGTCGGAGCGCACCCCGACGATCACCCCGGTGTAGCGCTTTTGTGACAACAGCTGCCTGAGCGCCTCCGTCTTCAGGGCGGAACAGCAGGCAAAGGTGCCCCGGCTGGGATGCATGCCCCCCTCAAGCGCCTCCCGGTTCTGCCCGACCACCAGGGTGAGCCCCCATTCGCGCGCGGTGCGGTCCCGGTAGTCGATCATCTCCGGAATCTTGTACGAGGTGTCGATATGCACCAGCGGGACCGGGCAGTGGCCGAAGAACGCCTTGCGCACCAGCCAGAGCAGGACCGTGGAATCCTTTCCCATCGACCAGAGCATGCAGAGATTGTCAAAGTTCTTGTACGCTTCGCGCAGGATATAGACGGACCTGTCTTCCAGCTCGTCCAGCTGAGTCATTTCAGAGTTCCTCCCGCCCGTGGTGCCTGTGCCAGCCGACCTTGAGAGATCAATCAGGACGCCAGTTAGTCAACACTAATAGTATCCGGACCCGGACCGATTGCAACCCGGTGCTTTGGTAATTTTTAACGCAAAGAAATCTCAAGGATAACGGTGTGGTTCTACGTAGACACGATGTATTTTCTCCTTGATTCCGACGGGGGTGCGCGTGTAAATTAGGGCGCGGCCAGCGCCGCCCGATACGCCCGGGGAGGTTTCCGATTTCCAGTTCCCAGTTGCTCATATTCACCCTCGACGACCAGCGCTACGCGCTGCGTCTGGCGACCGTGGCGCGTGTCGTCAGGGCGGCGGCGATCACGGCGCTGCCCAAGGCTCCCGAGATCGCACTCGGCGTCCTGGACCTGCAGGGGGAGATCATCCCCGTCATCGACCTGCGCCGGCGCTTCCGGCTCCCGGCGCGCGAGCTGCGCTGCTCGGACCAGTTCGTCATCGCACGCGCCAACGCCCTGACCGTGGCGCTGCCGGTGGACGGGGTCGAGAGCGTCCTTGCGGGGAGCGACGAGCCGGTCATCGCGCCGGACGCCATACTGGGCGGCACCGGCCTGCTGGAGGGGGTGACCAGGACGGAGCAGGGGCTGGTGCTGATCCACGACCTGGCGCAGCTGCTCTTCCCGGAGGAGGAGACGCTCCTGGAGCGGGCGCTGTCGGGGTGCGAGGGGTGAGCATGCAGGGGTCGCAGGCCACGCTGGCGCTCTTCGCCAGGTACCTCTCCCGGACCATGGGTCTGCACTTCCCGGAGGAGCGCTACTTCGAGCTGGACCAGAAGATGGCCCAGGTGGCCAAGGAAGCGGGGCGCTACGACCTCGAACAGTACCTGCTCTGGCTCATGTCGGCGCCCCTGCCCCGGGAACAGCAGGACGCCCTGGCACGCGCCCTCACCATCGGCGAGACCTATTTTCTGCGCGACCCGAGGAGCTACCAGGTGCTGGTGCAGGAGCTGCTCCCTGAGCTGATCGCCCGGCGCCGCGGCTCCGACCAGTCCCTCAGGATCTGGAGCGCGGGGTGCTCCAGCGGGGAGGAGCCCTACTCGCTGGCCATCATGCTGAGCCGGGTCATTCCGGACCTCGCCTCCTGGAACCTCTCGCTGGTCGCCACGGACATCAACCCGCAGGCGCTGGAGCGCGGGCGCCGGGGGATCTACAGCCAGTGGTCCTTCCGCAACGCCCCGTCCTGGCTCATGGACTACTTCACCAGGGGCGAGGACGGGCGCTACACGATCATCCCGCGCATCCGCTCCATGGTGCGCTTCGAGCAGCTCAACCTTGCCGAGCCGGAGGCTGCCCCACCGGGCGGCGGCACCGATTTCCTGGACCTGATATTTTGCCGCAACGTCATGCTCTACTTCGAGCCGGCGCAGATCGGACGCACCATGACAAGGTTCCATTCGGCGCTGCGCGACGGGGGGTGGCTGTTCGTAGGCCCGACCGAGGTCGACCAGCGCTTCCTGAAGGGCTTTTCCTGCCAACGTTTTGCCGGCGCCTTCGTCCTCAAGAAGGGGGGTGGGACCCGGGAAATCATCCCCGGGGAGGACGAGCCCACGCGCCCCCTCCCCGGGGACTCCCGCCAGGACCCGTTTCAGGAGCCCGTTGGCAGCGGTTCTGCACCGCTTCGCGCAGCCCCCGACCGGGCCGCAGCACAGCCGTCGGATGCGCACCCCTTCCGGGCGCCGGCGCCCGAGCCCGAGCCGCAGCGCTCCCCCCGCCAGGCGGCGGGCGCCGGCTCACCGTCGGTCGCGGCCGCCCCGGGCCCTGCCGATACTGCCGGCGTCGCGGGAGCGGAAAAGGGTTCCGACTACCCCGAGGCGCTCGCCCTGTACCAGGCGGGGAGCTACCAGCAGGCGGCCGATCTTTTGCGGCGCGCCCTCGATGCCGGTCCGCAGGGCGCCGACGCCCTGGCGCTCGGCGCCCGCGCCTGTGCCAACATCGGCAGTTTTTCCGAGGCACGCCAATTCTGCGAGCAGGCCATCGCCGCAGACCGGCTGAGCGCCCAGAACCATTACCTGCTCTCCATCATCCTGGAGCAGCAAGGCGAGCTCGAGGCGGCCGCCGCCTCGCTCAAAAACGTGCTGTTCATTGACCAGGACTACCTGCTGGCCTACTTCGCCCTGGGTAACCTGTCCCGGCAGACCGGGGACGACCGGGAGTCGGAGCGCAGTTTCAACAACGCCCTGCGCCTTCTGGAGAGCAGGGACCCCCACGAGGTGCTTCCGGAGGCGGAAGGAATGACGGCGGGAGCCCTGGTCCAGGCGATTCACGGCATGAGAAAGGGAAGGAGCACAGATGGAAACCGCTAAGCCCGCAGGGTCCCCGGGACACGGCGGCCAGGACTGGCCGGCGCTGCTCCGGCGCCACCAGGAGGCCCAGGCGTCCTCCCCGAAAGGGCGCGCCCTGACCCCGGAGGAGACCCGGGAGGTCCTGAAGGCGCGCGCGGCGCAGCTGGCAGAGCGAGCGCCGCTGGCCGCGGCGGCCGGGACGCGGCTCGACTGCCTGGAGTTCCTGCTCTCCGGCGAGAGCTACGCCATGGAGCTCTCCTGCGTCACCCAGACCCTGCCGCTTGCCGAATTCACCCCGCTGTTCTGCACCCCCGGCTTCGTGCTCGGCATCATCAACCTGCGCGGCAGGATCATCTCCATCGTCGACCTGCGGCGCTTCTTCGAGCTCCCGGAGGTCGGGCTTTGCGACCTGAACCGCGTGATCGTGGTGAGCGACGGGAGCATGGAGTTCGGGGTCCTGGCCGACAGCATCGTCGGGGTGACCTCGCTTCCCCTGGTGGACCTGCAGCCACCTCCTGCCGCCCTCACCGGCATCAGGGAGGAGTTCCTGGCGGGGGTCACCGCGGACCGGCTGGCGCTGCTGGACATCCGGAAGATCCTGAGCGACCGGAGAATTGTCGTTCACGAAGAGGTGACGTAACTGCAAAACCGTTCTACGTTCTACGTTCTACGTTCTACGTGCTACGTGCTACGTGCTACGTGCTACGTGCTGTGCCGCAGTCATAAACAATTAATCACCAGGTAGGTACCTGCCCCTTTTCGAAAGTCGCCAGAGGTTTTTTACCTGGCTCCTGGAACATAGAACATAGAACATAGAACATAGAACCGATTTCAAGCAGTTCGGAGGCTCCATGCTGAGTAATCTCAAAATAAGGTCCAGGCTGATTGCAGGTTTCGGCATCGTCGTCCTGTTTCTCGTCCTCGTAGGGGCGATCTCCCTGAGGAACCTGGCAGCCCAGGGTGATCTCCTGACCGATTTCTACGACCACCCCTTCACGGTCAGCAACGAGATCAGCGACGCCCAGGAACATATCCTCAGGATGCACCGCGCCATGAAGGACGTCGTGCTCTACGGAAACGACCCCCAGGAGCTGGACAACGCCCTGCGGGACCTGGAATCCTCGGAACAGACCGTGTACCGCGACCTCGCCGGGGCGCGGGAACGCTTCCTGGGCGACAAGACCAAGATGGACCGGATCAAGGAGCTGATGGACCAGTGGAAGCCGGTGCGCGCGCGGACCGTCGAACTGGTGCGGCAGAACAGGATGCCCGAGGCGGCCATCCACCACCGGGACTTCGCCCGGCACCTGGTCGCCAAGATCGACGCCGAGGTGAACGAGGTGCAGAAATTCTCCACCGGCAAGGCGCAGACCTTCCTGAAGGAATCGCAGGCCTCCGAGCGCTGGACCCTGGCCGTCACCGCGGCGCTGGTCGCCCTCGCGGCGCTGGCGGCCGGCGCCACGGCGCTCGTCATCACCGCCTCCATAACCGGCCCGCTGCAAAAGGCGGTCGACGCCGCGGACCGGCTCGCTCGGGGCGACCTGAGCGTCGAGATCGGCAGCGAGGCCGGGGACGAGATCGGACGGCTGCTGCGCGCCATGGGGACCATGGTCGCCTCGCTCAGGCGCCTGGGAGAAAACGCCAACCGGATCGCCCTGGGGGACCTGCAGGTGGAGATCGTGCCCAACTCGGAGCACGACGTCTTTGGCATCGCCATGCAGAACATGGTGACCTCGCTGAAGCGGCTCGCCGCCAGCGCGGACCGGATCGCCGCCGGCGACCTGACCCAGGAGGTGCAGCTCGCCTCCCCGAAGGACCAGCTGGGAAGCTCCTTCGCCACCATGACCAAAAACCTGAGGGACCTGAACCAGGAGATCCGCGAGGTGGTCGGGGTGCTGGCCTCCTCGGCGGGCGAGATCATGACGACGGTCAGCGAACTCGCCTCCAGCTCGGCCGAGACGGCATCCTCGGTCAGCGAAACCAACGCCACCGTGCAGGAAGTCCGGCAGACCACCGACCTCACCTCGCAGAAGTCGCGCCAGGTCTACGACAGCTCCCACAAGTCGGTGCAGGTCGCCAAAAGCGGGCGCCAGTCGGTCGAGGACGCCATCGACGGCATGCGCGGGATCGACGAGCGCATGGGCTTCATCGCGGAGCGCATCGTCAACCTGAGCGAGCAGAGCCAGGCGATCGGCGACATCATCGCCACCGTCAACGACCTCGCCGAGCAGTCCAACCTGCTCGCGGTGAACGCCGCCATCGAGGCCGCCAAGGCCGGAGAGCACGGCAAGGGGTTCGCCGTGGTGGCCCAGGAGGTCAAGAACCTGGCGACCCAGTCCAAGCAGGCGACCGCCCAGGTGCGCAGCATCCTGGGGGTGATCCAGAAGGCCACCACCTCCGCGGTGCTGGCGACGGAACAGGGGAGCAAGGCCGTCGAGGCGGGGGTCAAGCAGTCCTCCGCCGCGGGCGAGGCGATCCGCCTGCTCGCCGCGAGCATCGAGGAGTCCTCCAACGCGACCCTGCAGATCGTCACCTCCACCCAGGAGCAGGCGATCGGCATGGACCAGATCGCCATCGCGATCCAGAGCATCAACCAGGCGAGCACCCAGAACGTCGAGGGTTCGCGCCAGATCGAGGCCGCGGCGCGCGGCCTTTACGAACTGAACCAGAAACTCCAGCAGCTGGTGAGCCGGTACCGGGCGGCATGACGGGCCCGGACACCAAGCTAAGCGCCCGGACCCGTCCCGGCGCGGGCGCCCGCCCGGGCGGCACGCACCATGATTGACAGCGAGGCCTTGCAGAGGGAGCTCCTGGAGACCTTCCAGCTGGAGGCGCGGGAGCACGTCGACGCGCTGGGCGCGCTCCTGGTCGCCCTGGAGCGCGAGGAGGATGCCGCCGCGCGCAAGGCGCAGGTGGAGGGAATCTTCCGCCACACGCACACCCTGAAGGGGGCGGCGCACGCGGTGAACCTGATCGACGTCGCCGGGAGATGCCAGGAGCTGGAGAGCCTCTTCTCGGAGCTCAAGCGCGGCGCCATAGAGCTTGACACCGGGCTCTTCGACCGGCTGCACGGCGACATCGACGACCTGTCGGCCCGCATCTTCGACCCGGCAGGTGGGCCCCCCGGCGCCCCGGCGCCCGCCGGGAGCCCGGCTGGGGGGGTGCCGGCCGGAGGGTTCACCCTTGCCGCCCCGCCGCCCCTGCTAGCGGCGGAATCTGCCGCCGGGCCGGGCGCGACCTCGGACGCTCCCGACCGTGCCGCCGGGTTCGGAGCCTTCCGGGCGCCTCCGGAGGCGCCCGGCGCCGTCCCGGGTCCGGAACGCCGCGCCCCCGGGGCCGAGAAAACGGCCGGGGGCGAGACGGTCCGGGTCCCGACCCGGCTGCTGGAAAGCCTGCTGCTCCAGGTGGAGGAACTGGTCTCGGCGAAGCTCGCCGCCTTCGCCCTGGTCGGGGAGCTGACTGCCGCCGCCGGCGAACTGGACGGGCGCTCGACCGCCCGCTCCCGGGCCCTGGAACTGGCCGGCGCCGCGCTCAGAAAGCCGGGACCGGACCTGGACGCGGCCCGGCTCGCCGGCGTGGTCCAGGAGTTCTGCGAGAGCGAGCGCAAGGCGGACCTGCGCCTGCGCTCCCTGGAACGGGGCGCCGTGCGCAACCTGCGGGCCCTGAGCGGCCTGGTCGACCCGCTCATGGAGGGGATGAAGAAGCTGCACCTGCTCCCCTTCTCCACGCTCACCGACCCTTTCTCCAAGGTGGTCCGCGACCTCTCCCGCGAACTGGACAAGGAGGCCGAGCTGCACTGCTGCGGCGGGGAACTGGAGATCGACCGGCGCATCCTGGCCGAGCTCAAGGAGCCGCTGCTGCACATCATGCGCAACGTCATGGACCACGGCATCGAAAAGGGGCCGGAGCGCGCCGGGCGCGGCAAGCCCCCCCGCGGCAGGATCAGCGTCGACCTGAGGCTTAGGGACGCGAACCACGCCGAACTCTCCGTCAGCGACGACGGACGCGGCATCGACCCGGCCCAGGTGAAGGCGACCGCGCTCCGCCTGGAGCTGATCGCCCCGGAGGCGGCCGGCCGCCTCGGTGACGCCGAGGCGCTCCAGCTGATCTTCGAGTCGGGCTTCTCCACGAGCCCGATGATCACCACCCTTTCCGGCCGCGGCGTCGGGCTCGCCATCGCGCGCGCCTCCCTGGAGCGGCTGGGCGGGCACCTGGCGGTCTCCTCCGTCCCCGGTCGCGGCACGACCTTCCGGCTGGTGCTTCCGCTCAGCTTCGCCCTGATCAACGGCCTGCAGGTGGAGGCGGGCGGGCGGGCCTGCATCCTCCCGGCTGCCAACGTGGAGCTGACCGCCCGGCTGCCGCTGGCCGAAATCAGGAGCGTGGAAAACCGGGACACCGCCCTTTTGGGCGGCGAGCTGTTCTCCCTGGTGAGCCTCGCCGGGGTGCTGGGGCTGGGAACGGGCCGGCCGGCGAGCTCCGAGCAGGAGCTCAGCCAGCAGATGGTGCTGCTGCGGGCGGGCGACCGGCGGATCGCCTTCGCGGTCGACCGCGTGATCGGGGTGCAGGAGGTGCTGGTGAAGCCGCTGGGCAGGCAGCTCTCCCGGGTCCGCAACGTGGCGGGCGCTACGGTGCTCGGCAACGGTAGCGTCGTGCCGGTGCTCAACATACACGACCTGGTGCGCTCGGCGCTGCTCGGCCCGGTCCGCACCGCCCCCTTGGCCGAGTCGGGGTCCCGGAGCCGGCCCCAGCAGCTTTCCGTGCTGGTGGCCGAGGACTCCATCACCTCGCGCACCCTCCTGAAGAACATCCTGGAGTCCTCCGGGTTCCTGGTCGCCACGGCGATCGACGGCTCCGACGCGCTGGCGCAGCTTAAGACCGGCAGCTTCGACATCGTGATCTCCGACGTCGAGATGCCGCGCCTGGACGGCTTCGGGCTCACCGCCGCGATCAGGGGAGACAGCAGGTGGGCGGCGACCCCCGTCGTCCTGGTGACGGGACTCGAGTCGCGCGCGGACCGCGAGCGGGGGATCGAGGTGGGAGCCAACGCCTACGTCGTCAAGAGCAGCTTCGACCAGGGGAGCCTGCTCGAAGTCATCCAGAAACTGACCGGCACGGGATACCTCCCGGCATGATCAGAATACTCGTCGTGGAAGATTCCAAAACGGTGCAGATGGCCCTGGTGGCCGCCCTCTCGGCCGACCCGCAGCTGCAGGTGGTCGGCACGGCGGAAAGCGGCGAAGCCGCCGTGACCGCCGCGTGCAGCCTCAGGCCGGACCTGATCACCATGGACATCAACCTCCCGGGCATGGACGGCTTCCAGGCGACCCGGGCCATCATGTCCAGCTGCCCGGCTCCCATCGTCGTCGTCACCGGAAAGCTGGACCCCCGGGACTCGGCGACCCTGTTCCGGGTCATGGAGGCGGGCGCCCTGATGGTGCTGGCCAAGCCTGCGCCGCTCGGGAGCCCCGGGCACGCCGAGTCGGTGGCGCACCTGGTGCACCACCTGAAGCTCATGTCCGAGATCAAGGTGGTGCGCCGGCACTTCGCCCCGGCCTCCCGAGGCGAGCCCCCCGCCGCGCCCCCCCTGCCCCACCCCGCCCCCGGCGCGCCGGTCAGGGTCGTCGCCATCGGAGCCTCCACCGGGGGGCCGCCGCTGTTGCAGCAGATCCTCAGTTCCCTGCCCCCCGATTTCCGCGCGGCGGTCCTCGTGGTGCAGCACATGGCGGAGGGGTTCACGGAGAACTTCGTCGCCTGGCTGAACCAGAGCTCCCGCCTCCCGGTGCTGCTCGCCAGTCAGGGGATGCCGGTCGCCCCGGGCCAGGTGCTGGTCGCCCCGGACGGCTACCACCTGGAGCTCGGGGCGGGCCAGCGGGTCCGCCTCAGCCCCGCCCCGCCCGAAAACGGGCTGCGCCCCTCGGTCGCGGCGCTGTTTCGCTCCGTGGCGACCAGCTGCGGCCCCGGGTGCGCCGGGGTGCTGCTGACCGGGATGGGGAGCGACGGGGCCCGGGAGCTGAAGCTGATCAGGGAGTGCGGGGGCGTCACCATCGCCCAGGACCGCGAGAGCTGCGTCGTCTTCGGCATGCCGGGAGAGGCGGTCCGGCTGGGCGCCGCGTCCCACATCCTCCCTCCCGAGGGGATCATCGAGCTGCTGATCCGGCTGGCCGCGGCGTGAGTTGAAGGGATTGTTACCACCAGGAAAAGGAAACCGCTCATGCACGAGCCCGAATCGGCGCACTGCGCCAAGATACTGATCGTCGACGACTCCCCGACCCAGGCCAAGCTCCTGGAGCAGGTGCTCAGGGCGCACGGCTACGGCGTGTCCGTTGCGAGACACGGCGCCGAGGCGCTGCAGCAGATCCTGGCCCACCCCCCGGAGCTGATCATCAGCGACATCCTGATGCCGGAAATGGACGGCTTCGAGCTCTGCCGCCGTGTCAGGGAGGTCGAGGCGCTGAAGACCCTGCCGATCATCCTGCTCACCCACCTGAACGACCCGGCCGACGTGCTGCACAGCCTGGAGGCCGGCGCCGATTACTTCATCTCCAAGCCGTACAACAACAAGCTGCTGCTCTCCCGGATCGCCTCCACCCTGCAGCGCGAGCAGACCAGCTACCAGGAGCAGGGCGACGGCGCGGTAGTCCTGGACTACCACGGCCAGGGGTACCGGATCTGCGCCCCCAAGGAGCAGATCATCGACCTGCTGCTCGCCACCTACGAGCTCGCCGCCGAGAAGAACCAGGAGCTTCTGAGCGCCAAGCAGGCGCTCTCGGACCTGAACCAGGAACTGGAGCAGCGGGTGCACGAACGCACCCAGGCGCTGGTGGCGGAGACCGCCGAGCGGGTCCAGGCGGTGCAGGAGCTCGCCAAAAAGGACGAGGTCCTGATGCAGCAAAGCCGCCAGGCCGCCCTCGGGGAGATGATCGGCAACATCGCCCACCAGTGGAGGCAGCCGCTCAACGCCGTGGGTCTCCTGGTCCAGGACATCGCCCTTTGCTACGAGTACGACAACTTCACCAAGGAGTACCTCGACACCAGCACCAGGAAGATCATGAAGCTGGTGCGCCACATGTCCCAGACCATCGACGATTTCAGGAACTTTTTCACCCCGGAGCGGGACAAGGTCTCCTTCGACCTGTCCAAGACGGTCGCGAAGATCCTGCTGCTCGTGGAGGGGAGCCTGTCGGACAAGGGGATCAAGGTGGAGGTCGGCGTGCAGGAGGTGCCGACCCTGACCGGCTACCCCAACGAGTTTTCCCAGGTGCTGCTCAACATACTGAACAACGCGAAGGACGCCTTTTCCGGCCAAAACGTGCAGTACCCCACCATCTCGGTCCAGATCGGGTTGGAGGGGGACAAGACCGTCGTCACCATCGCCGACAACGCCGGCGGGATTCCCGAGCCGATCATCGACCGGGTCTTCGAGCCCTATTTCACCACCAAGGAGCAGGGGAAAGGGACCGGGATCGGCCTGTACATGTCGAAAAAAATCGTGGAAAAAACCATGAACGGCTCTCTCACTGTCCGCAACACCGGCAAGGGTGCGGAATTCAGGATCGAGGTCTGACATGGAGCAGGTAGCGACGGCGAACCGCTTCACCCTGCTCTTCGTGGAGGACGAGAGCATCACCCGGGAAGCGGTCGGCACCATGGTGCAGCGGAACTTCCCGGGCCTGGAGATCCGCTACGCCGAAAACGGCGCCCAGGGGGTGCAGAGCTTCCGGGAATTCGGGGCGGACCTGGTGATCACCGACATCAAGATGCCGGTCATGCACGGCATCGAGATGGCGCGCCAGATCATGGCGCTGAAAAAGGCCACCCCGATCATCGTTACCAGCGCGCACGGGGACATGGACTACTTCATCGAGGCGATCGAGATCGGGGTGAGCCGGTACGTCATGAAGCCGATCGACATGAAGAAGCTGTTCGCCGCGATCGAGGAGACGCTCGCCCGGCTCGGGCTGGAAAGGGCGCTCGCGGCGCAGCAGGAGCGCATCGTGGCGCTGAACCGGCACCTCACCGCCCGCGCCGACGAGCTGGAGGTCGCCAACCGCGACCTGGAGGCCTTCAGCTACACGGTCTCCCACGACCTGCGCACCCCGCTCACCAACATCAACGGTTACTGCCAGGTCATCTTGGAGATCTTCGGGGCCGGCCTGGAGCCTCAGTGCCGGGAGTTCATCGAGGTCATCTACTCGGAGACCATCGCCATGAACGACCTGATCAAGACGCTGCTCGACTTTTCCCGGCTGACCCGCAAGGAGCTCGTCAGGGAGCAGACCGACCTGAGCGAGCTGGCGCAGGCCGCGGCCGCCGCGCTCCAGATGCGGGAGCCCAGGGACGGCGTCGACTTCCGGATCGCGCCGGGGATAACCGCCCTCTGCGACGCCGACCTGGTGCGGGTCGTGCTGGACAACCTGCTGGGGAACGCCTACAAGTACACCGGGAAACGGGAGCAGGCGCTCATCGAGTTCGGGGTGCTCCCGGAGCCCTCGGGGCCCGTCTATTTCGTCCGGGACAACGGCGCGGGCTTCGACATGGCGCAGGCGGGCAAACTCTTCAGCGCCTTTCAGCGGCTCCATTCGGACCGCGAATTCAACGGTTTCGGCATTGGCCTGGCGACCGTGCAGAGGGTGATCCAGCGCCACGGCGGCAGCGTCTGGGCCGAAGGGGCGGAGGGAAAGGGGGCGAGCTTCTACTTCACCCTGCCTGAAGGGTGAAGCCGGGCTAGTGCTACGTTCTACGTTCTACGTTCTACGTTCTACGTTCTACGTTCTACGTTCTACGTGCTACGTGCTACGTGCTACGTGCTACGTGCTACGTTCTAGGTTCTACGTTCTACGTTCTAGGTTCTACGTTCTAGGTTTACGTTATACGTTACGTGGCAACTCTTTTAGATGGCTCTCATAACTCACATAATTCAACACACTACTGTCCGGTTAATTTCGGTTGTACCGCTGTAACTGTCTGATTACTTATGTTCTTTGGCCCAATTGTGCTTTTTTCGATTTGAATTTGCATGGCTTTCGGGGTGATACTCTCCTGACAATTC